>Ga0268281_1000033_pt1 | contig 108352 bp, 101 predicted proteins | sample saktaG_10_FD_190134 | JGI IMG/M metagenome (GOLD analysis project Ga0268281, IMG submission 190134) | Saline water microbial communities from Sakinaw Lake, British Columbia, Canada - sak_2011_5_24_50m | ecosystem: Environmental > Aquatic > Non-marine Saline and Alkaline > Saline ...
ATAGGGGCAAAATGCGCCTTCTCCGCCAGTTGGCGGAGAAGGCGGAATCTGAATCGGACGTAAAAAATAAGTAAGATTTTATCAATGATACTGTCGCAAATTATTTTTTATGGCATATATATTTTTAGATGAGTCGGGAGACCTAGGCTTTGATCAAAATAAAAATAAAACATCTAAAATTTTTGTTGTTACGTTTTTATTTTGTAAAGACAAAAAATATTTTGAAAAAATAGTTAAAAAAACTCACTCAGAACTAAAAAGCAGATATCAAAGAAGAATTGGCGCACTGCATTGCGTAAAAGAGAAACCAACCACGCGACAAAGATTATTGAAAAGATTAAGCAAAGGGGATTGTTTTATAATGACGATTTATTTAAACAAAAAAAGAGTCCACACTAAACTTCAAGATGAAAAAGCGGTTTTATATAATTACGTAGCCAATATTTTATTAGATAGAGTGTATACAAAAAAATTGATTCCGATTGACAGTAAAATTACTTTAATTGCTTCGCGTAGAGAAACAAATAAATTCTTGAACGAGAATTTTAAATCATACTTGTCCAATCAAATAAAAAACAAGCATAAACTTGATTTAGAGGTTATTATTAAAACGCCAAGCGAAGAAAAATCGCTTCAAGCTGTGGATTTTATAAGTTGGGCTATTTTTAGGAAATACGAATATGGCGATGATGGATATTATAATATAATCAAAAATAAAATAGCGGAAGAAAACCCGCTCTTTCCTTAAATAACGAAAAAACAAAACCCCGTACGCTATTTACGAGCAACCATCCGGAAGCCCACATACGAGGAATTACTTGTTGATTATATTCTATCACATAAATATTAATCGGTCAATGTACCCTCCTGTGGATAACTTTTAAGCTGATCATTATTGCATGCTAACCAGCAAAGACTTCTTGCCAAAGCCACTTCTGTAATCAAAAAAATAAAATGCTCGATCAACTGACCTTGTTTCAAAAGACCTATGATTTTTTGATTTTCCTAAAGCCGACGATTCAAAGATTCGCCAAAGTTCATAAATATAGCTTGGGGATTCAATTAGAAAACGGCGTTTTAGATCTTTTAAAAAAAATTATCAGAGCCAATTTGAAAAAAGAAAATAAGGCGGAATTTATTGAAGAATGCATGGTTAGCTATGAGACATTAAGGATTTTGATCAGAGTGGCTAAAAATTTTAATGTTTTAAATTTGAGACAATACGAGCTGGCAGCGCAAAAATTAGAAGAAATCGGCCGGCTCTTGGGCGGTTGGTATAAGAAATTTTCTTGATTTTTTTAGCAAAGGGATAGGGTCAAAAACAGCGCGCGTCTTCATCCGTGGCGGGAATTGGAATAATACTACGAACACAGGCGCCTTCACACTGAACCTGAACTAAACGGCGGGTAATTCGAACAACAATATCGGCTTCCGGTGCGCTCGCTAGTGGTTATTATTAGAGATAGCCAGAATCTTTGATTATTAAAAAAATCAAGGAGCGAGCTATTTTAACCCCAGACCCTCATTCCTGTCCATCATTAGATTAATTATTAATGGACAAAAATTGAGCCTGTACCCCAAATGAATTAAAGTAAATTTTTGAAATTTTTCATTTGGGTCAGTGGGCTTTATTAATTTGTATATTTGCTCTTTTGAAAAATTCGCAAAACTCCTTTTTGTTAAAGAAATAAGGAAATAAAGAGAAATAATAAGTGGTCAAAATACACGATCGAGCCATTTAATCACTTATTTCGAGGGACTTTTCGGGGGACTGTCCCCCAAAAGCGGTGCCATAAAATCCTTGCCAGACTTAGGTTATAGGGTCAAATTTTAAAAATATCACGATTTTGATCTAATTTTACGAATAATTTTTAAAGTAAAATCATCCTAAACCACGAATTTACCCCCAGCAAATTATTTTTTGAATAATTTTTATGGAAACGACAAAAATCGCCCTATTCAAGGGTAAAAAAATCAGAAAAACAATTTATAAAAATGAATGGTGGTTTGTAATTGTAGACGTAGTGTCAGCCCTGACCGATTCTGTACAGTCAGACGGTTATATTAAGGATATGCGTCGTCGTGATCCAGAGCTCGCCAAAGGGTGGGGGCAAATTGCCACCCCCCTTTCCATAACAACAGAGGGCGGACCGCAGATGCTTAATTGCGCTAACACCGAAGGCATTTTCCGCATTATTCAATCAATTCCTTCTCCGAAAGCCGAGCCGTTCAAACGCTGGCTGGCGCGTGTTGGCTATGAGCGAGTGCAGGAAATAGAAAATCCAGAGTTGGCGACCAAAAGGACCAGGATGCTGTATAAGCTAAAAGGATATTCTGACGATTGGATTGAAAAACGAATGCGCGGCATCGCCATCCGCGAGGAATTAACCGATGAATGGCAAAAGCGAGGCGCGGCGGAGCAAAGAGATTATGAAATTTTAACCGCTGAAATTTCTAAGGCGACATTTGGGATAATACCGAGCGAATACAGAAAATTAAAGGGGCTAAAACGGGAAAACTTGCGCGATCATATGAATGATTTAGAATTGATTTTTACTATGTTGGGCGAACGAGCAACCACAGAAATTCACCGTAACGAAGATTCACGGGGCGTGCCAAAGTTAAAAGGCGACGCTCGGGCCGGCGGAGATATTGCCGGCGGAGCGAGAAAGCGGCTGGAAAAAAGATTGGGGCGATCAACAATTTCAAGAAATAATTATCTTAAAAAACTGGAAGATAAAAAATTACTAAAAAGAAATTTTAGAATTCCGAAAAGAAAAAACACCGCTTAAGGACAGAACCTTAAAAGGTGTTTTTTCGTATGAATTCTGATTTAAGAGTAGCATATCAAAACAAATCAGTCAAGAAAAGTTATTCACAGTTAGGCTGGGCGGACGAATTACAAACAATTTTAAACTTTTGAATTTTTCGGTCCTGGACTGACCAGCCTGCCTGCGGTAGGCAGGCCCTGGGCTGGGAATTATTATCCCCCCTAGCCCCGACTTTCATTAAAAATTTAAAATTAGAAATTGAACATTTTTTGCGTGTGCCCCCGTAGCTTAATGGATAAAGTACAGGCCTCCGGAGCCTGTGATACAGGTTCGATTCCTGTCGGGGGCATTGGCGATGGTCCGACCCAAGTCGGACTCCGACGAGTGGTCGGAGCAGGCCTGCCGGTAGGCGGGACCACCTGGCAATCAGGTTTGTATTTACAACATTGATTGATCCCCATGGCTTTCCGTGGGGGTCAATTTTTGCACTTGACAGAATTTGAGGAGCAGTTATATTAAAGTTAATACTAGAGGAAGTATTCTAATGCCAGAAGATCAGGCCAGGTCAGGATCTCACACCTAGAAAGCGCGTATTCTTAACCGCAATCAACTACTAACCTTAAAGCGGCTGGGAATGCGGGGCGATAATTTGGTCCTTTTCCAGGAGATGATTTCCGCGCCGCATGGCATTATTCTGATCGCTGGACCGACTGGTTCAGGGGAAAGTACCACAATCTACGATGTTTTAGAGGAGGTGGCTCGCAGGGCCGAAGAAGATCAACGGGAATAAACTCAAGGAGTATTGAAAATAATTGGGGTTCGACAACAGTCGGACCCTTTTTGATTTGCGATTATTTTTTTATCTGTTAGAATAGGAATGATGAAAAAAATATTGCGAAAAATTGTTCCTAAATTTTTGTTAAATTTTTACCATCGGGCGCTGGCCGGGCTGGCGGCCTTTGTTTATGGTTATCCCAGTCGTCAAATGATTGTAATCGGCGTGACTGGCACTGGCGGTAAATCAACCGTCGTTAACTTAATCGGGAAAATTTTAGAAGAGGCTGGCCCGCCTAGACTCGGCGAGGCTGGTCATACGGTCGGATGGACCACTACCTTTAATTTTAAGATTGCCAGGCGCGAGTGGATTAATACTACCAAGATGACCATGCTCGGTCGTTTTGGTTTGCAAAAAATGTTGCGGCAAATGGTCAAGGCCGGTTGTGACTACGCGATTGTGGAAACCTCTTCGGAAGGAATTTTACAATCACGGCATCTGGGCATTGACTATGACGTGGCGGTGTTTAATAATTTGCATCGCGAACATTTGGAGCGGCATGGCGGTTTTGAAAAATACCGCGCCGCCAAAGGTAAATTATTCGCCCGATTGATTTCGCGGCGGAAAACTATCGCCGGCCGACCGATCAAAAAAATTAGCGTCGTTAATTTAGACGATGCCCAGGCAGAATATTTTTTGCAATTTCCAGCTGATGAGTATTATGGATTTACGATTGCCGAATCTAGTAAGGATTGGCCAGCTAAAATAAAAGTAACGCGGGCGACTAAAATCAATTTGCATGATGCCGGCGCAGATTTTGAGGTGGCCGGCCCGCCTAGACTCGACAACTCGCTAGTCGAGGCTGGCCCGCCTAGACTCGGCGAGGCTGGCCAGCCCTGCAAGATTCATTTATTGGGCCGTTTCAATGTCATTAATGCTTTGGCCGCTATCGCGGTAGCCGTTTCACAGGGAGTAGATTTGGCGGTTTGCGGCCGAGCTTTAGAAAAAATTATTAGCATGGCTGGGCGAATGGAGGTGGTCAGTTCTTATCCATTCAAGGTGGTGGTAGATTACGCGCATACCCCTGATGAAGTTGAGGCGGTTTATAAAACATTTAAAAAAGATCACCAAAGATTAATTTGTGTGCTGGGCGCGGCCGGGGGCGGACGCGATAAGTGGAAGAGGCCGGAGTTTGGCCGAATCGCCGATAATTACGCGGCCGAAATTATTATTACCAACGAAGATCCTTATGATGAAGATCCGCAACAAATTATAGAACAGGTGGCCGCCGGCGTGGTGAGGCATTTGGTTCATAAAATTTTAGATCGACGCGAAGCTATTAAGTTAGCCCTTAGTCTATCGCGGCCCTCTGACGTGGTAATTATTACCGGCAAAGGCTCCGAGCAATGTATTATGGGACCAGCCGGACAAAGAATTCCCTGGAACGACCGCCAAGCCGTATGCGAAATTTTAGCTAAAACAGAACAACAGACCAAGATTTCATAAAAATAAGGACGCCGCAATATTCTGGTGCCTTTAATTGCCAAGATTTTTTAATGACGGATGTCTATGAATAAGAATAATTTAGAAAATATTTTAAAAACAGAACCAGCCTATCGCCTTAAGCAGGCCAAGCAGCTAATTTTTAAGGATTTGATAGGGGATTGGCAGAGAGCAACTGTCTTTCCTTTTGTTTTGAAAGAAAAACTGAACAAAGAATCTCCGTTGTCGATTGATGGGCAAAAAAGTGTTTCTAAGGACCAAAAAACCATCAAAGCTCTAATCACCCTAGACGATGGCTTAAAAATTGAATCGGTTTTAATAAAACACATCGGCGGACGTAATACGGTTTGTGTTTCTTCGCAGGTCGGCTGTAAGTTCAATTGCTCTTTTTGCGCCACTGGCCAGAATGGTTTTAAAAGAAATTTATTGCCGATGGAAATTGTGGCTCAAGTATTATTTTTTGCCCGTGAGTTAAAAAAGCAAAAAGAGAGGGTGAGTAGTGTGGTTTTTATGGGTATGGGTGAACCATTTGACAATACTGACAATGTTTTGGCGGCGATAAGAATTTTAAATGACGAGGATGGCTTAAACATAGGCGCGCGACACATTTCTATTTCTACGGTTGGTTTGCCGGAGGGAATTAAGAAATTGGCCGCTGAGCCGCTGCAGATTAATTTGGCCGTTTCGCTCCATGCGTCCAACAATGAACTGCGGTCAAAAATTATTCCTTTGAACAAGGTTTATCCGCTGGAAATGATTTTAAAATCGGCGGCTGAGTATATTGCCAAAACCAATCGCCGGGCTATGTTTGAATATTTAATGATTAAAGATTTGAATGATTCTTTAGACCAGGCCCAGGAATTGGTGGATTTATTTAAAAAATTTAATTTATCATTATTTTTAGTTAACTTAATTACTTATAATCAAACTGGAATTTTTGAGCCGTCTGCTCCAACTAAAATCAAGAAATTCAAAGAATTTTTAGAGAATCATAAAATAGCCGTAACTGAGCGCTACCGTTTTGGTCAAGAGATTAAAGGCGCTTGCGGACAGCTGGCAGCCGTTGGTTAATATTTAAGTAGGAGGTGATTTCAATTGACAGTCTTTTGTGTTAGCTGGGCAAGCCCAGTTACAAAACTTTACATTTCTCCTCTAACGCCGCGCAGAATACCATTAATCAGGCGTTGACCTGAAAAACATTATAATACCTAAAAATGTTATTTAATAAGGTCGAAACGAAGGCGCCTGCCTGCCGGTAGGCAGGTTAGTAAAGTTGTTGTAACCTGCCTATGCCGGCAGGCAGGCTGGGGATAACTTTTTGACTAAAGTTATTTTTTGTTTTATAGTAAATGGGCGAGTACGGTCATCCCTGCGTCGGCGCAGCAAGACGATGACCGGCTCCATCTATCGGGCCCTGCACTACGACCGACTCTTCGAGCGGTTGAAACAGTCCTGCAATACAAGACAGGCACGGCGGGCCCCTTGCTCACACAAACGCGTCCATCGCGACGCGAGTTCGGCACGGGCATTGCGCTCGTCGCGATGCCCGTGCATCCTATTTTTCTGACATCAAACTATTAGCAATGTCTAATTGTCCGGGGTTCCACCTAATCGGTGGGCCCTTTTATTTTGTCTTGGACTTGACCCCCTCACCCAGAAATTTTAAAAAATTAGTTAATTCGTTGATCTAGGGATTATATTAGACAAACAAATAAACCCTTTAATTCATAATATATTTCATTAATATTTTTCAGCTAAGAATTAAAATTTCTGGGTGAGGGGTTGACATAATCATTATTTTTTGGTAGTTTTAAATTAAAGCAAAAAGGAGGAGAAAATGCCATGCGAAGCGCCGAACCCGAAATTAATCGGTTCAAATATTGTTGATGTCATTCCGCAGAAAGGTCCTTGTCCGAGGAGTTGTCCGCAGTGTTTTTATAATCGTGGTTTTTGGCGCACCCTAGACGAGCCCTTGCTGGTCACGCCCGAAGAAGCCGTTGGTAAAATTGTTCGCGTTAACACAGGACACGATTCAAATATTCAAAGGGGTTTGGTTTTAGAGAAGACGGCTATTTATGAACATCGTTTTTATAACACCTCAATTCCTCGCTTTAATTTTTGCGGCTACCCGGTGGTTTTCACCTGTAATGGACATAAACTGATATTGGCGCCCAATCCGCCCGTGAACCTGATGTTTGTCCGCTTTCGTTTGGCGACGAATAATCTAACCGAGGCCGACAGAGCTGTTGAGCATTATTGGGTGAAACACGGGATTCCGGTGGTAATGACTTTTATGCGCTACTTTGACAAAGACGCGGTGCCCGATCTGGAGCAATATGAATTCCGTCAGCACATTATTAATAGCTATTGGATGATTAAACCCGAGATCGTGATTCAGATTATGTCGCGCTGGTCTAGGGCTACCCCGCCTAGACTCGACGGCCTTGGCGAGGCTAATCCGCCAATTTCAGGAGTGCGAATGTGCGGCACCCTTAATAGTTCTTTGTGCGTTGACTGCCGAAATTGTGAATTATTGTACTGGGATTGTTTGCGACGAATGAAGAGATAAAAAAAGAGCTCTCGAAATCAATCGAGGGCTTTTAATTTTGATAAAAATCTTTATTTTTTAAACAATAAAAATGAATAATTGAGGCGAGAAAAAATCGCGTCTAAGATATTAAAACTATGAACATCTTCTTGCGCCAGAGTAAATGATTGAGCGGAAAATAATTTAACTAATTTTTGCGGTGGATATTGGGTGGCGGCCAAGCACATACCATTGGCGGTCAATTTATTTTTTATGGCGGTTAAATAACTATCAGGATTAGCGCAATAATTTTTATGGTCAAAAATATTAGAAATATAAATTAAATCAAAAGAGTTGTTGAGGCATAAATCCAGATTGGCCTTAAGGTCGCCGAAGCAGATATTTATCTTGTCCGATTGTTGACGCAGCGCTTGGTAGGCCTGGTTAGAAGATAAATATGGCAGATACTCGGTCCTGTTCCGCATTTGCTTAAAACTATAATTATACCAAAGCTTGGATTTTTTTAGACCAGACAGCGGGCTAACGTTTTTATGGCGGTCAATGATAAATTCTAAAATATTTTGGCTGGCTTGGCCAAGGTCATCTTTAATTTTTTCATAAATTCGGTCAATCGTCAGGGAAGAATCGGGCAAAAACAGTTCAATAAACTCTTGGCAAGAAAAATTTTTCAACAAAGCCATTTTAAAATCAATGGTTAAGCTGGATAATGGCCGATTATCGCAAACAATGGCCGACTCTACGCCTTCAAGCGCAGACAATAAAGAAAAAATAAAGTCGCCGGAGCCGCCAATGGCAAAAATTTTTTTAATTTTTTGCTCCTTAACAATGGCCGGTAAAAAATCAGCCATTCGCTCATTAGTGAAAAACCAAACCGGATAAAATTTCCGCGCGATAATGTCGCTCGGATTAATTTTGTCTATTAGTTGTTTAATTTCTCTGGTCATTTTTAAAAATTATAATTCTACTAATGGTCGAAACGACAGAATTGTACTCCAAAAATCTAGCGGATCACTGCCGCAACAACCCAGTGAATCGCTGCCGCCGGCTAAATTTTGTTGATTTTTAAATTTATCTTCAAACCATTCCCAAGTAGAAGTGGTGGCCCATTGTTTATAAAAAATATTGCCTAAATAATTATATTCTATCAAGGTCGGCAGCCGAACTTTGGCGCTGGCCGGTAATTTTAAAAAATTATGAATGAACGGTTTTATCTCTTCAATGTCATTGACAGATAAACAGAAGCGCGAACCAAACCCCTTGTTCCGTAAAATATCGCCTAAATATTCTTGCCGGTGCTGTTGTCGCTGCCATTTTTTAAAATAATTTTTTGGGCGCAGGCCCAGCTTTTCTAACAATTTCATATCATAACCGTTGATCCAGGGAACTTTTTGCTCTGGCTTATCTCGCGCGTCAACTAGAATCCATTTACCGGGCAACCATTGACTGGCGGCGGGAATGTTGTTTTTTTGTATCTGGCGCAGGAAATATTTGCCTGGTCGCTCATAATCGGCTGGCAAATTAATTTTTTCATCAATCAAAATTTTGGGCAGACAATGAAGACCAAAAAGATTTTCGTGCCAGTAACTTAATAAAGCTTCGTCAACCCAAGTGGGCAGGTCGGGAACATCAAAACCATTCAAAGGAAAAATTTTATTAATTATTTTTTTCTCTTCTTGAATGATGGAAGTAGTTATATTCATGATTTTTTATTGCTAAGCAAGGCAAGCAACCTGCCCGTTACGAATCGCGTAGCGAGTTGGCCGGGCGGCAGGCAGGCGAATATATAAATAAAAAACCTTGTCTTAATCTTTTCACGATCGTGAAAAGATTAAGAAGGCGTAAAAAGGGTTTAACGCCCTTTATTTTAAGAACAAAAAGAATATTAAAATTAAGGCGCCCAGGACTATACGATAATAACCGAACGGTTTAAGGTCGCGCTGTTTAATATAATTCAGAAAAAATTTGATTACAGCCAGGGCTACGATAAAGGCGATGACAAAACCAGTCATCAGAATAACCAATTCAGTGCTAGTCATAGCAGCGCCGTGTTTTAAAAGACTATAACTGGCGGCTGCCACCATAGTGGGAATAGCCAAGAAAAAAGAAAATTCTACGGCCGCGGTTCGCGACGCGCCCAGTATAATGGCGCCGATAATCGTGGCTGCGGCGCGCGAAGTGCCGGGAATCATGGATAAACATTGGATCAAGCCGATTAAAAAAACCGCTTGTAGCGGTATCTCGTGAACAGAATTAAAGCGGACTGAGAGGTGTTTTTTCTCCAGATAAATTATAATCACGCCACCGAGCAGGAGCATAATGGCTACGACCCAAGGATTGAACAATTTGTCCTCAATTATTTTTCCCAATAATGCGCCTAAGATAATGGCCGGAATAACCCCGATGATTGTTTTGCCCCAAATTTTTAATGTGGTTTGTCGGTGCGCTTGGTCTTTGCCAAATGGCCACAGGCGCGGCCAAAAATAAACTACCACGGCCAGAATAGCGCCCAGTTGGATGACCATGTCAAACATGGCGGTAAATGATGGGCTAAAATTAATCCATTGGTTAACCAAAATTAAATGCCCAGTTGAGGAAATGGGCAAAAATTCCGTGATGCCCTCTACAATGCCGAGCACAATGGCCTTTATAATGCCAATCAACATAAAGTCAATATAAAATAGTTATAAAATATTAGCGTAGTTTAATTCATTAAGCGTAGCCTTGGCGTAGTTTAATGGCGGTGGGGGCGGGAGTCTCCGTTCATATCGTTTGACGATTGAACGGATCCGCTCGCTCGCCATGGTGAGACGTAGCGGAGAACTCGCGATATTTTACCCCAAAACGGAGGCGAGAGGATTCGTCCCGTACATTACGGAAGAGGCGAGATTCGAACTCGCGAGGGGATTGCTCCCCAACAGGTTTTCGGGACCTGCGCCTTAAACCACTCGGCCACTCTTCCGTAATAAACGGGATTGCGATTTGTAATCAAAATTTCTTTTTTGCGAAATAATAGAAATTTTGAACAAATCGGGAAAACCCGCGGCACCCTTGCGGGGATAGCGATTCTTGAGACCGAAGCTCTTGACCACTTTACCCCGCGATGAACGTTAGTGAATTTTGCGGGGTTCACCCCGTGGTCATTAGATATCTATCGAATGACTTTGCGGGGCGTTATAATGTTATAAGTAATCCTACTATCAGCCAGAATAAAGTCGAGAGGTCGTTTTTAAAATAAGGAGTATCCACTAGGCCGTGGGCCAGAACAACCACTAAGGCAGCCATAATAGAGATAGTAATTAATGGAGTACTAAGATTAGTTTTAACAATTTTATAGCCCTGACCAAAAAATTTAATTAGTAGTGCCAAAAATGCCAGCAAGCCAAGCAGTCCCAGCTCTACCCAAATGGCCAAAAATAAATTGTGCGGATAGGGATGAGTTTCGGTGGAAATCAATTGGCCGGTTTGCGGTTGATAATAAAATTCTTGATATTGCGGAGCTAATTTTTGATAATTGCGCAGTCCTACGCCCACGATGGGATGGCTTTTTATCATAGTCCACGCCCCTTGCCAGATATTTAATCTTAATTGGCCAGATAATTTATGAAAGGTTATTCGCTCTAACATAAAATGGCGTGTCGTTGGTATTAGAAAAATTATCAGAATTATAGCGGTTACCATAATAATAGTAGGTCGACGGCTTTTTCCCCAATATAAGCCCAAGAATATCAGTCCAGCTACGATGCCGAGCATAGTCCCGTCACTGCGCGCCAAAATAACGGCGACGAGCGACAAGATAAAGGTGGCGGCGTAAAAAATTGCCAGCCATTTTTTATTTTGTCGAGCGAGGAGCGAAGTGAAAAAACTTGTTTTTACACTTCCTCGGAGCGAAGACGAAACACAGGGTTTAATGCCACGCGGTTCTGCTGCGGCGATTGAAATAGGCGAGGCGAATCTCCCCGTGTGGACGGAGCTCTGCTGCATGGTTGAATACCCTTTATTTTTAAAATACTGAACAAATTGGCCAAAGCATAACAGGGCAATGGGGCCAATATATAATCCTAAAAAATTGGGTTGAGGAAATGGACCCGTGGCTCGCCAAACTTTTGGCGCGCCCCAGACCTCAGCGCTCATAACTCCACCGCCCAGCCATTTTTGTGAAATCGCCCAAACGGCGCAAATTAAAGCCGACAAGCCCAGGCCAAAAATAATATGATTTTTACTGAGCCGGTTTTTCGCCAGCAGGTCCATTATTACCATTAACAGTAAAATCGGTTCCAGAAAATACGCCCGCCAATAACCAAGGGCGCCCAAACGGTCGGGAGCGATGGCCACGCCGAGCAATCCCACTAAGAGCCAGGCGAGAATTAACCATCGCCAAGGACCTAGATTGATCCGCCAGCCCTTGAAACGATTTTTTACCAGAGATACCAAAAAAATTATTAAGATCATTATTTCCAGCCCAGTCGTCGGCAGGCCAAAAATCTGAAAACGAATCTGATAAGCCGGCAAGAGCAGAACGAGTAAAAAAATCGTCCAATCCGGCCGCCAGGTGGCTAAAATTAGAAATAATAAACAGCCGATAATTAAACAATAAATCATAATTTTATTATAGCATTTTTTTAAAAAAGAAAAAGGCGCGTCTCAAGACGCGCCTATTGATTATTATCAAATGTAGCCTTGACGGTGTCGCCTGACGCCAAAATTAGCATAACTTGCGGCGATCTTCACTGTCGGACAATCTTTGTGACTAGCGCGAAATCGTTTTATCGCCCCGAGTAGAGCGTTCAGCGTTTTGTCGGCATGATTGCCGATATGTCTTTTCCATTCTGGCTTGACCTCTCGGCCGTCTTGATCTTCCTCGCGGCCATCAATAGATAGCTTGACCACCAGAGAACATAACCGGCCGTCAGAAGGCATGCAGTGGATCCTTATATTTTCGCCCTCAAGCGCCCTACTGGCAAAGGCCTCGTCTATGGTCTGCTTCAGATCTTCCTCTAGAGATTCACTATTTGCCTTAGCCATTTTCCCTCCCCTGGTCTGGTTCTACAATTTCTTGAAGGCGTTTTCTCTGGCCGGCCCGATCCAAGTCCCAATAAGGGACGGGCTTGAGTTTTGGAGTTGAGGGCTCTGGGTCCTTCAGGTCGTCGAGCAAAAAACCATCTGCATTATAAATATCACACTGACCATGATTATCTGCCGCTTGAATCCGTATCTTTATTCGCGTCACCTTAACATGAGATTGCAAGGCCATGAGCGCCGCCAGACGCGCCAAGGTCAAGGGATAAAACAACACGTTAATGACGTTGAGGTCTGGCGTTTCTCTGGCCACCCCCTCCGGTACATCAATGTTAATCTTCACAGTTAAAGAATCTCTCGATCCGGTTACCTCAAGAGCGCGCAGAGGCGTGGCTCCGCGAAAGTCCTTAGTCAAAGCATTGGTCAGTTGGCGCCTGAAAGTCGCGACGTTGCCATTACCACTTCCATTCTGGGGCAAGTAGACCTCCTTAGTTTTGCTTGTTCGTTGTTACGAACTATTTAATTATAAATAATTCAGAAAATTTGTCAATAGATTATAACCATAGGCAGTCTTGACCGTTGCCGAGAAATACGTTACGATAAAAGCTTATTACGGCTTAATTAGTTAAAGAATGGGTCCTATGCTACACTTACTTTATTTACTTTTGTATATTGTACTTGGTTGTGTCGTCTGGGCTTGGTTAGAGATTAATATTGAGGGGCCAGATGGCTGGGCTGGTAAGGCGCCAACCTGGCGTTATAAAAGTCGCTGGTGGATGAAGCTCAGTGGCGGCAAACCGCTGACCGGCTATCATGTATTTTTTAACCTATCGCAGTTATGGTTCCTTCATTTGATTTTTATTCTAACTCGACATTGGACCTGGAGCCTTGAACTTGTAATTATGGGCTGTTTTGTACTAATGGGTGTAGTGGAAGATTTTTTGTGGTTTGCGCTTAATCCTTATTGGGGATTAAAAAGGTTTCGTCGTGAAGAGATTTGGTGGCATCGGAATCAGCCGTGGTTCTGTCGAGTGCCCAGTTCGTATATTCTAGGGCTCTTGATAGCAGCGGTATTTTTCTGGCTCGGTTGGCCAGCTTTGAGATAGGCATTTAGTAGGCGGATCTCCGCCCGCTTTTGATTTATGGACAAATTTTATAAATCTATTATAATATTAACGCATGATAATCGCTAATCGCCAATCGTACCAATTCTATCGCGAATAACTACGAATTCTTATTCGTATAATTGGGGCATTATTTGTACGATTAGAGACTTAGATACTATTAGTAGCAATAAGTATTATACATGCCCAGTAACCCCCGAACCGCTTATTTATTAAAACCTTAAAAAACATTTCTCTAAATTGCCATTTTGCAATATAAATTACTCATCATTAGTGTGGGGCGCTAACGGGGCAGGAAAACTTCACCCGCATTCTCATCTCAATTTTTTGTTGAACTAAAACGGTAGCATTATTGTTTCGGCTATATCATTGCCTCGGAAAAACAAGATTGAGAATGCTTAAAGAAGATGCCAAATTAATCCAATTATTTAAAAATAAATATTTTAATTCACAATTTATTATTCACAACACTTTTTGCCAATTAACGGATTGGCATCTTTGGTGAAGTTGTTGTTACTGGGTATGAAAAACAGAATTTTTATTTTAGTTTTATCATTATTATTACTGGTTAGTTTCAGTTCGGCCTTGGCCCAGACTGCGCCCGCACAAACTGCAGTTAATAAGCCAGCGATTGAATTATATTTTTTCCGCGGCGAAGGATGCCTTCATTGCGCGCAAGCTGAGGATTTTTTGGGCGACCTGGTCAAACAATACCCGCAGCTTGAGGTTAGGTCTTTTGAGGTTTTTTATAATAATGACAATCGTCAGCTATATTTTACTTTTGCCCAAGCTTATAATATCAACCCCTCTGAACTGGTCGTACCGGTGATTTTTGTGGGCAATCAATCGTGGGTTGGTTTTAATAATGGCATTGGCGGCGCTATCAAAAGCGCGGTCCAAAATTGCTTTGTTAATGCCTGTTCTTCACCGCAATCGCTAGTCGTGGCTCATGCCCAGCAACAGCAGAGTCAAAATTTTACCAAACAATCTTTAATTGGCTGGATAATAATTATAGGCGTTTTAGCTATTATTATTTTTATTTTAGTTAAATTATTTAAACGCAAAAAATGAATTTCCCAATCTTAAATATACCGACCGTGATTGGCGCTGCGGCGATTGACTCTGTCAATCCCTGTGCCTTCGCAGTTCTTATTTTTTTAGTTAGTTATTTGGCTGTTATCGGCGCAACTAAAAGATTATGGCGAGTGGGCTTGGTTTATATTATTACCGTTTTTATAGTTTATTTTTTGGCCGGTTTGGGAATTTTGCAATTATTTACGGCGCTAAAAATTGGTTCCTTAATTACTCGCTTAGCCGCGGGCTTATTAATAGTTTTGGGCTTAATTAATATCAAAGATTTTTTTTGGTATGGCAGGGGCGTTACTTTGGCCATTCCTGAATCAAAAAAACCACTGTTAGAAAAATATATTCGCAAAGCTTCGATTCCCGGGGCGATTATTTTAGGGTTTTTGGTGGCGGTTTTTGAGTTGCCCTGTACGGGCGGGATTTATTTGGGCGTTTTATGTTTAGTGGCCGAATCATGCAGCCGCCTTAAGGGTATTTTATATTTATTGCTTTATAATTTAGTTTTTGTTTTGCCGCTTTTAGTTATTTTATTTTTAGTGAGCTCGGGCCTATCGTCAGAAAAATTAGAAGCCTGGCGGTTTAAAAATCGTCGCTGGATGAAGTTGGCTTCGGGATTATTTTTGGTCGTCATGGGCCTTCTAATGCTTATCGTTAAGCTTTAAGGTAAACACGAATTAAACGAATACTAACACTAATTTCACCAATGATTCGGGGCATTCGGATAAATTTGCCCGCCCGCCCAAGCCGCCCATTGGACATAAAATTTAAAACAAAATCATTTCTTACTTTGTGTTTAGAATTAACTCCAAGGGGGCAATAGGCGGGCAGGTAGTTTAGGATTATGTTAGTTAATTTTGAATTTTAACTTGTAATTTTGCCTTTTGATTTTTAACTTTTGAATTAAATTGTTATGTCCTTTTTATCTAACATTTTTCACAGTCAAAATATTTTATATTATCCCGGTTGTTTGACGAAATTCGCAGCCAAGGATTTATTAGATAATTATCGCCGAATTTTGCGGCAGATGAAGATTGATTTTATTGAATTATCAAATATTGAACTATGCTGCGGATCACCGGCCCTTAAGGCTGGTTATTTTAAAAATTTTCAAGATTTGGCCGAGAAAAATCTGAAAGTTTTTGAAGATCACGGCGTGACTAAAATTATTACTAACTGCCCGGCCTGTTTTATGATTTTTAAATTAGAATACCCCAAGGCGTTGGGCAAGAAATGGGATATTGAGGTTGAGCATATTACTGAAGCAATTCAAAAGTCAAAAGGCAAAAGTCAAAAGTCAAGAAAAATTGAAAATTGGTCATTGAAAATTGAGAATTCCCGCCCGGCGGGTATCGCCACCTATCATGATCCTTGTCATCTGGGTCGGCAAATGGGCGTTTATGATGAGCCGCGCGAGATTGTAAAAAAATTGGGCTATGATATTAAAGAAATGACCTTGAATAAAATTGAATCTTTTTGCTGTGGCGGTGGCGGTGGAGTTCAGTCCAATGAACCCGAATTAGCCAAACGCATTGCTAGAGATCGCCTGCGCCAGGCCGAAGAAACCGGCGCGCTGACGCTTATTACTTCTTGCCCCTTGTGCTATATGCACCTTAAGGACAATGCCCGGCAAATAGAAGTTAAAGAATTGAGTCAATTGTTTCATAACGATGAAAAAACAAAAAATTAAAGAATGTCAAAGGTGCATCAACACCAGCCAAAATCCGCACATTTTTTTTGACCGCTCCGGCTTATGCAATATTTGCCGTACTTATCAAAAAAATTATTCCTTAGCCAGACTTAAGCGGGATAGGGTTTTATTTGATCGGTTGGCCCAACCTCATCAGAGAAAACATGGAGTTATGGTGGGTCTGTCGGGCGGTAAAGACAGCTCGGCTACTCTTTATCAAGTCAAGCGACTTGGCTATCGACCCCTGGCCTTTACTTTTGACACTGGTTATTTGCCTAATTATATTTTCAGGCGAGCTAAAGCTGTGGCTAAGAAAATTGGCGTTGACCATCAAATTATTCCCTTGAAACCATATTTTACACCCGCGGATCGCCAGCGCTTTCGTCGTTTGGTAAAAATTTATCAACGCGATTGCCCGGAGGAATTTTTACATGATTATGCCATTGGGCGAATTAATTATTCCGGTTTGATTCGTCCTTGCTGGATTTGCCGCGCGATTTTAATCCGCGCCTATTATAAAGAAGCATTAAAGCATGGAGTGCGAGTGGTGGTTTTGGCCATTAACGAATGGGCCTCTCTAAAATCAACGACGCAAAAAAGACAGCACTGGGATGTTTCGGCGCTGCGAAAGATCAAACCATTTAAAAATAAACCAGCTGTTTATATTATTCATTGGCCATTTTTAAGACAGATGAAGCTAAAAGATACGCGCGAGATTTTAAAGAAAATTGGTTGGCGATATTACCAGTCAGTGCAATCTAACGCTTCTTCGTGTTTGCTGGCCAAAGCGGCCGAGCGTCAATTAAAGAAAAATTTAGGTTTTCATCCTGACGCTACTCGCTTGGCCCGCGAAGTGACGGTCGGTTTTTTGACCAAAAAACAAGCGCGGCGGGCGTTGGCGAGAACCAGCCCATCAAAGTATTCGGTACGGCAAATTTTAAAAAGAGCCAAACTTATTTAAGATTATTTGTATATTCGCCCCGTTAGATATCAATTAATAGCATCCCTAATAATAATTTTAAATTATCTAACGGGGTGAATAATTAATTTGCCGCCCTTCGGGTGGTCACCCGCAGGGTGATAATTTGTAGGAGATGATCAATAATTTTTTATCACCAGAAATTAAGGCCAATATTTGGCAGGTGGTCATGGATTATCGCCGGAAACGCGACAGCGCTTTAAGTTTTAGCGAGCGCGAAAGATTACGCGAGGAAGTTTATCAGATGAAAAAATCAATTTTTGATCATTTGGCAGAAGCTCAAGCCAAAACCATTGACAATTTAACGAAGAATAAAATCAAAGTTTTTCTGGCCAAGGATGACGTTGAAGCGCGCCAGATTATTGCCAGTCTGGCTGGCGATGCCAGGATAATTTTAAAATCTAAGTCCAATATTGCCGACGAGGTTGATGTCAAAAAAGCCCTACCCGGTCAGGAAGTGGTGGAAACAGACCTGGGTGATTTTATTAATCAAGTTTTGGGCGAAGAAGACTTGCACCCGGTGATGCCGGCCTTTCATTTGGCGCCGGAAAAAATTGTGGCAAAATTTTATCAAAAATTTGGCCGTAAAATTGAAGCCACGCCGCAGGCGATTGCTGAGTTTGCCCGCGAACAGATTAGAAAAAGAATTGTTGAGGCCGAGGTGGGTCTAACCGGCGCTAATGCCATTACAACCGACGGTCAAATTATTATTTTAGAAAACGAAGGCAATATTTCACTGGTATCGCGTTGGCCCAAGCGGCATATTATTTTATCGGGCATAGAAAAATTAGTGCCTGACTTAGACGCGGCGATGAAAATCGTCAAGGCCTCGGCGGTTTGGGGCACGGGCCAAGCTTGGCCGATTTATGTCTCCATTATTGCCGGACCATCGCAGACCGGCGATGTGCAAAATAAATTAGTCATTGGCGCCCAGGGGGCGAAAGAAGTTTATCTGGTTTTGGTTGATAATGGCCGCTCGCGATTAATTGAAAGCGGTTTAGGCGAATTATTATATTGTTTAAATTGCGGCGCTTGTTTGAATTTTTGTCCGGTTTTTCATAATCTGGGCCGCGGATACGGTGATAAATATTTGGGTAGCAAGGGAATTGTTTTTACCGCCTTATCGCGTGGACTATTGGAAGCTAAAAAATCTAATGCTTATGCTTGCACGCTTTGCTCGGCGTGTTTTGCCAATTGCCCGGCTAAAATAAATTTGCCGGAATTAATGAAAAAGATTCGGCAAAAATTGAATGGCGCGGCCTTGTCCACGGAAGCTAATAAAAAAATGATTGCCAATATTGAAAAATTTGGCAATCCATTCGGCGATTTAAGCGGCGAGCCGCCCAAAAGCCTGTTTTGCTGTTAAGTGATTTTAAATTTTTTTAAGTGATAAACAAAAAATCCGTCATAAACGGATTTTTATTCTATTTTCTAATTTCTACTTTCCCCGCCTGCCACCTGCCCGCCACCCGCCCGACTCGCTACGCGATTCGTAGCGGGCGGGTCGCTACGCTCAGGCGTTGCGGGCGGGAAGCCGCCCCATGGACATAAAAGTTTAAAAATAAAATCATTCATTGCTTTCTGTCCCGCCTGCCAACGCCTGTCAATCGCATCGAGATAGACTTCGGAGATAAACCCTAACAGCAAATAAACTTCCTATTTAGAGATAGGCATATGGCGGGCAGGTCAGTATTAATTCCAAGGAGGCATCCGCCGACTGGCGGAGGCGGGCAGGTATTTTCTGTTTCTCTTACAGCGGGTAGCGGGAGTCGAGGGGTCATCCGACCCCTCGCCCAGTCGAATGACCGGGCGAACCAGTATATCCGCATTGTTTATCTCTATAATATATTTAAGCTAAGCGGGTAGCGGGAGTCGAACCCGCATCGACAGGTTGGAAACCTGTAGTAATAGCCGTTATACGATACCCGCCTACTCCGCCAGCTGGCGGACCACGATCTTCTGCTCCCCCGCCTGCCATCGCCTCAATCGGGGCGCCGGGATTCGAACCCGGAGTCTCTTGCTCCCAAAGCAAGCGCGATGGCCATTACGCTACGCCCCGGCTCTGGCTATGGCGGGCAGGCAAAGCAGACCAGCCCATTTAATTTTAGCAAATTTATTATAAAAGATCTATGGATAGAATTTTTTTAAGTCAATGCCGCGATAATAATATTTTAAAATTTGTGAATAATTGGCGCCCTGGTTTGCCGCTGCCCTGCCGCCATATTGGGGCAGGCCCACGCCATGACCCAGAAGTGTTTTTCCTTCACCGGGCGGATCAATGACGCCGGGTAAATAATCAACCGCCACCTTAGTCATATTCGCTTCAACAGAAGAACGAGTCCGGCCATCGCTTTGCGAAAAGTAATAAGCCGAAATAGGATCATTATTATAGGTAGCAATTATTCCGCGCGTTGCTGCGGCAGCGGCCACAAGATTGGGGTTGCGCAATTCGGCTTGATAACCGCGGTAAACTTGATCGGCTTGAGTAGAGCGGACGGTAAAAATGGGATCATCGTCTGGGTCAGGCGAGTTAGTATATTTTGGATTAATATAGCGGAACATCGCGTAGGTGCGAGCTGCGATTTGCTGCGCTTTCAACATTTCGGTAGGCCAAGAATCTGGAACTTCACTCATTCCTTTCATATATTCTTCTAATGAAAGTTCGTTAATTAACCATAGTCGGTCAGTGTTGCTATTATATTTAATAATAATGTTGCCGCGATAATCATTATCATTAACATTCATGCCCCAGAATGGACCGTTTTTCCAGGAAGCAATTTCAAAAATCGTGTCTGGAGAGCGAGCGATAAAATGTAGGGGCTGGTCGGTCATGGACAAGCGTTTGCCATCTGAATCGATTAAGAAGTATCTTTTTAACTTAAAATCAAAGTCAACTGATAGATAATCGCCAGCCGTAGCCAAGGTAAGGAGACCGCCTTGATCGTCGCGTATCTCATATGGAGCTTGATTGAGAGTGTGAATTTTGAGGGGCAGTTCATCTTCTGATTGGGCGGTCTGATAAAGTAAACCAACTTTAATTATTGGGTCGGTCATCCGTAGATCATTAATAATATTAATATCAGCGGGAATAATTTGCCAAAACTGCGCAGCGGGCGGGGTTGGGGTAACCGGAGCTTGTCCGGGCAATAATTTAGGAGCGCAAGTTGCGGGCGCGTCGGTCAAAATAGTTAAGGCCTGTTTATTTTCTTGATAATTAAATTGCAGATGGCCGCAGAAAGAATACTCTAGGCCTGCCTGTGCCGATCCTGTGCCGGCAGGCAGGCCAGCGGTCAATTTTAATTGAGCGGTGCTGTCGGTGGGAACGAAATCAATGGGCTGATCGGTCATTAGAATGCGAGCGCCATATTGATTATTGATAAAATATCTTTTGACGTCAAAATTGAAATCAATTTGGAAGCGGGACCCTAGTTTTTGTGAATCAATGGCTTGACCATTGAATTTAAGTTGATAATTGTCGCTGTCAATAGTAATCGGTAAATTACTTTTTTGTTGGGCATTAAAAGATAAAACCTCATTCAATCCGCTAACGGTTTTGGTTTGGCTTGGGGCGGGCGCGGGCGCCGGAGGATTTTTACCGCCCGTGACCGTGATGGTAAAGGTGGCGGTACTATTGGTCACGGCCGTGGCGCCGGCCAATAGCGAGAATTCGAGATTGTAGGTGCCGTTGAGCTGAGGAACTGTAATGGGAATTTCAAACCAAATAGTTTCGCCGGTTTTTACCGCAGGATAATATAGTTTAATCGGCGTGGTGGCAGAAAGCCACTGGGGATGAGAAAATTTTTGGGCCGTTGCGTCGGCGTTTACTTTTAAGGCATTGGTACCGCTATTAAGCCAGGTGGTTTCACCGAGATTGCGATAGTTAATTTTTATTTTACTTTTGGTGCCAGCGTTTAATGTTAATTTTTGGGCCGGCGAATAGATGGCGGCTTTGGCCTGATAACCAGTGGCTGCTTGAGCTACAGAAAAAGAAGTCAAGGGCGCGCCAATGGCTAAAAAGTTAAAAATAAGAGCGACGATCATCGTTCTCAAGAAATAAAATTTGATTTTTTTTCTCCGATTAATCATAATTAAAAAGTTTATCAGGTCAAAATAAATTGTCAACACTTAATTGGGGGCGTAGGGATTGACCCCCTCACCCAGAAATTTTGAAAAATCATTTAATTCGTTTATTTGGACAATAACACTAGACAAGTAAATAAGTTCCTTGATTTATGATATATTTCATTAATGTTTTTCAACTAAGAATTAAAATTTTTGGGTGAGGGGTTGACACTTTGACACGCTTTGATATTTTAAAACTATGCCTAGTCATTCTCCCCGCAGTCTATCAAAAATTTTTTCTTCTCGTAATCTTACTTTAATTTTAATAATTGTTTTTATTTTTTGTTTAATTAACTTAGTTAGTCAGACGGTTAAATATATTTCCATTAAAAAAGATATTGGCGCCCTAGAGGCGCAGATAAAATTTTTAGAAGATAAGAACCAGGGGCTAATTACTTCACTTGAGAACGTTAAGTCCGATTTTTATAAGGAAAAGGAGGCCCGATTAAAATTTGGACTAAAATGGCCCGGCGAACAAGTGGTGGTTATTAATTTGGGCGATAATCAAAATGTGGCCGATCAACCCTCTTCAAACCTAGATTCATTTAATCCGCTTCAATGGTGGCAATATTTTTTAAATAATGAAAAATAGATTTATAAAAAAATTATTAAATTTTCTAAAAACAAACTGGAAGAAAATAGCAATTGTCTTGATTGTTGTCTTTTTCGTTTATTTGCTTTATCCGAAATATTATTTTCTTACTAAATCAAATTCGTTGATCCGCTGTAATAAAATTACTGGAAAATGTGAAGTAAGACGAGGAACTATAGAAGGAGGAGAATGGAAAACTCTTAAATAATTTAAATTTATTTTATGAATAATCAACCTCAAAAAATTAGATGGTGGCAGAAAAAAGATTGGACACTCAAATTTTTAGATGATTTACCCTTAATTTATATAATTGTTCCAATAAGCTTGATAATTTTTTGGATATTAGCCTTTTATTTTTCTTCTGATTGGGCGGAAAAATACTTTATAAAATGGCGATGGTTTATAGATATTATTGGAACATTGCTTATTTTATTGCCATTAACAAAATTTTTATTTGAAAAATTTGAAATATACAATTGGTTAAAACTAATTATTTTAATTATCTTAATTTATCCAAGTTGGTTTATATTTTGGTTAATTTTTGCAGGATTGCTTATCGGAACTCATTCAGATATTATGCCCGCATTTTAAGGCCCATACTTTCTCATAAAATATCTGCCCTTACCCATTTAATAAATATAGATCCCGGTGCCTGGCATCAGAGATTGATGGCTATTCTCATATTCTCGAGAATACGGGAGAAGATTTTATTCTTTATTTATTGAAGTCAAGATAAATATCCACTGGCATAAATTTTTAGAAGTTTTATAATTTAGGCACAGTCACCTCGGAAGCGGTCTTTTTTAAGTAAGATTTTAAGCGGTTTTTAAAAGATCGATTTAAAATATAATGATAAAAAGATGAAAAAAGATTATATACCTTTATTTATTTCGATTATATTTGTGGCGTTATTCGTATTAGTGAATGGTTTTAAAACTAACTTGTCGATTGGGTTTATAATTGGGGCTTTAAGTGTAGGAATAATATCTACTATAATTTTAGAAGTAGAGAAATAAATCCATGGAAGAAAAAATTAAGAAAATTTTAAAATGGGTTATTGTTTTAATTTTCACTCTTACAGTTATACTTCAAGATTGGAATTTCGTCACTACTCAAAGAGATTTATTAAAAACAATAGGATTCGCTATAGCCGTTGTTTTTCTTTTGTATCTTTTAAGAGACAAGAAGCAGGAAGTATGAAATAGCTCCCGGTGCCTGGTACCGGAGCTTGATGGCCTAAAGATATTTGTAAATCTGGGTTATATAGCTAAATTTGAAAAATGGCATAATTTTATGAAAAAGACTTTTAGTTTAATTTTACTGGGAATCTTGGTTTTTTCATCGGTCTTTTTTGTTTTTGAAAAGCCAATTCCTACTTAAGTTAAATTAAAATAAACAAAATCAACGTTGCTCTTATGAAGAAAAAGTTCAGTATATTTTGCTTAATTTTGAGCGGTATCATTTTAATTCTAACCACTACCGGATGTAGTCCGACCACCAAAATCCCCTTTAATTCTTTAGAGCAAGAGGAGCAAATTCTTGAATCAGTAGAAAATCAAACAGAGGATACAAAACAAGGGAACATAAAACAAGAAGTTATAGAACAAAAAGAAGATCTCGCGGCAGAGATAAAAAATGACGAAATTCAACCAACAAAAGAAGAAAAATTACTCGCAAGTCTTTTTTTGGTAACCAGAGTAATTGACGGAGATACAATTGAAATTGAAGGCGGACAAAAAGTTCGTTATATCGGTATAGATACTCCAGAAACAGTAGATCCGCGAAAACCAGTTCAATGTTTTGGCGTAGAGGCAAGTAATCGCAACAAACAATTGGTAGACGGAAAACGAGTGCGTTTAGAAAAAGATATAAGCGAGACCGATAAATATGGCCGTTTGCTTCGCTATGTTTATATAGACAATATTTTTGTTAATTTAGCGCTTGTCCAAGGAGGATTTGCTTATTCCTCTACTTATCCGCCTGATGTGAAATATCAGAATCAGTTTCTTGAAGCAGAACGCCTGGCGCGAGAGCAAAAAATAGGTCTTTGGTCTGCTTGTCCTATTACGACTCCGTCTGTCCCAGTCACATCCGTTCCAGCTCAAGAACCACCAGTTAATTGTACGATTAAGGGCAATATCAGCTCTTCTAACGAAAAGATTTATCATTTAGAAGGTTGCGATTCTTATAATGTTACAAAAATTGACGAGGCGCGCGGAGAACAATGGTTTTGCACCGAAGCAGAAGCAGTTGCCGCGGGTTGGCGAAAGGCAAAAAATTGTCCATAATAAAATAAAAAATTTGATTTTTGTTAGGTTGGTTGTAGAATATAAAAAGAGGGGCCTGTCCCCACTTGCCCTGCATCGTTTTATATTTTTAAATATAAAAAATGAGTAAGAAAAAATACATAGAATTTATAATACTTGCCGTAGTGTTTTTTGGAACTGTTTTTTATTGGTATTCTTTAAGACCGAGTATTATAAAAAAAGATTGCCACAAAGAGGCAAAAGAAAAAATAATAGAAAAACTAAAACAGGACAACACAGAAGGAGGGGGCTATTTTTCTATAGAAGCAATGGAAAAACGAAACAGGGTAGAAAATTATTTTTTTGAAGATGATTTTAACACTTATTATAGGTGGTGCTTGCAGAAGAAGGGGCTATAAAATCGCCCCGCAGATCCCGGTGCCTGGCACTAGAGGATTGATGGCTATTCTCATATTCTCGAGAATACGAAAATAACATGTTGAGGAAATTTATGAAAAATCCTAAATCAATAATTAAAATCTTAAAAGCCATCTCTAATGAGAAAAGACTTAAAATTTTGAAGTTATTGCTTAATGGTCAAGAGTATAATGTTTCAGAGATTGCCGAAGAACTGAAAATGCCTTTCCAAACAGTTTCGCGGCATCTAGAAAGATTAAGATCGGCTGATTTAGTTGAATTTCGACAGCAAGCTTTACGAAATTATTATTCAGTTTCTGATATTAACGAGGCATTGTTTTGTGATTTGACTAAAATTATTCAGAAGTATTTTTAAGAATTAACCTTTTTACCTTTAGACTATTCTCATATTCTCGAGAATACGGGAGAAGATTTTATTCTTTATTTATTGAAGTCAAGATAAATATCCACTGGCATAAATTTTTAGAAGTTTTATAATTTAGGCACAGTCACCTCGGAAGCGGTCTTTTTTAAGTAAGATTTTAAGCGGTTTTAAAAAGATAAATTTAAAATATAAAGGTAAAAATATGAAGAAAATTTTTGGTTTAATTTTATTGGGAATCTTGGTTTTTTCATCGGTCTTTTTTATTTTTAAAAAACCTGTCAGGGCGGAATGGACGAATCATGTGGTGATTAGTGAGTTTGCCACTCGTGGGCTAACCAGTGCTGCTGATGAATTCGTTGAATTATACAATCCTGCTTTAAATCAAATTTCTTTGGCTGGTTGGAAATTACAATATAAGCCAGCACAAGGTGGAATTTGGTCAAATAAAACCGGCCCCGATGGTTTACCGAGCGGGGTAATTATTCAACCACACTCTTTTTATTTATTAGCAGGGAAAGATTATACTGGTCCGACTGCTCCCGACTGGAGACACACAGCTAGTTGGGGGTTTGCCGATGATGGTCATATTCGTCTAGTAGATAGCCTCGGCAACGTTATTGATTTAGTAGGTTATGGTATGGCTGACTCGGCAGAAGGTAACAGACCCGCCCCTAATCATGGAAACGCAGCTAATAACAAAAGCGTAGAGAGAAGACTGGGTGGAGAGGACGGAAATGGTCAAGATACAAATGTTAATGAAGATGATTTTTTTGTGAAAAACCAAAGAGAACCTGATAATTTAAACAGCCCAGCCCGTCCTTCACTTCCTCCTCCGCCAGAACCACAATGCGGCAATGGCGTTTGCGAAAGCGGCGAGAATTATTCAAATTGCCCTCAAGATTGTTTTTGCGGTAACGACATTTGCGATGCCGACAAGGGCGAAGACCCCACAACTTGTTTGGCAGATTGTCCGGTAGCGAATGACAATAATAGCGGCAATAATGCAGTGAATATTTATGTCCCTCATCAAGTTGAGCCGGGCGATATTTTAATTAATGAAATTTTTCCTGAACCGAATGCGACCAAAAGTGAAGGCGAGTGGATTGAATTTTATAATCACACCGATGACGCCGCTCTTGATTTAACCGGTTGGACCCTGGAAGACAATACCGCCAAGCCGATTATTCTCGCTGGTATTATTTTAGCGCCGCGTCAGTATTATGCGCTTGATAAAAGTAAGTTCAGTTTTGCTTTGAATAACGGCGGTGATACTTTAATTTTAAAAAACAATCAAGTGATTATTGATCAAGTTGCCTATGGTGATTATGAAGATGGCAATATAGATGACAACGCTCCGGCGCCCGGATTAAGCAAATCTGTGGGTCGCAGGACCAGCGAACCAATTGATACCAATAACGATAAAAATGATTTTAGTATTTGTCAGAGCGTTACGCCAGGACGAGCTAACGATGTAAAAATAGCCGATTCATCTCAACCTACGGCAGTTAGCTCTGTTAATGTGCCTGTAATAATTTCCGAATTTTTACCCAACCCCGGCGGCAGTGATAATAATGAATGGATTGAATTATATAATCCCGGCTTGAGCGCGGTTGATTTAACCGGTTGGCAGGCGGATGACGGCGAGGGCGGCAGTAGTCCTTATACTTTGCCCAGCAATACCACCATAGCAGCCGGCGGTTATTTAATTTTGCCATGGTCACAAACAAAAATTGTTTTAAATAATAATTTTGATGCGGTGCGTTTGATTCGGCCCGATAAGGTAATTAAGGAACAAATTAATTATAAAGATCCGCCAGAAGGCGCCAGTTATGCTCGCGATAGTTCTGATTCTTGGGAGTACACTTCCGTCTTAACGCCTGGCAGCGCTAATATTTTTAATGTTGACGATATTGTCGGTGGAACCATTGACAAAACGGTTTTAACCCAGGATTTAAGCGAGGATTCCAATGGCGCGAATCTTGATTTAGTCGAGGTGGATAACTTGCCTCAACTGGAGAATGGGCAGGCCGCCACAATACAGGGCTTGGTGGTGGCGCCACCCAATTTATTTGCCAAGAGTTATTTTTATCTAAACGGCGCTCAAATCTATTCGTTTGCGGCCAAGTTTCCTGATTTACAAATTGGCGACCTGATTGAAGTTAAGGGAATAGTTTCTGCGTCGTTTTCTAACCGTCGCCTGAAAATTAAATCTGCTGACGATATTCAGGTCTTGGAGCATCAGAATTTAAGTCCTCAACCGGTGGCGATTAGTGAATTAGACGATAGTTTGATCGGACATTTCCTGCAAATCAGCGGTCAATTGGTGGACAAAACTGGCAGCAAATTATATTTAGACGACAATCAAGAGGAGGTAGAGGTCTATTTATCGCCGGCCATAAAATGGAATAAAAACTTATTTACCGAGGGACAAAATTTACGAGTGTCCGGTATTTTAGCTGAGACCAAGGAGGGTTGGCGTTTGCTGCCTCGCTGCGATAATGATTTAGTGGTCAGCGCGGCGACAATTGATAATTTTTTAAGTGACAGTCAAAATCAGGCGACAGTTGAGAATCAAAATAATCCGAGCATAACCAAATTGGCCTCTTCCACGGCCACGGTTTGGCAGAATTTAAATCGTCCAGCCGTGATCAAATATTTATTTTTAAGCGCCGGAGTTATAATTATTTTTTTGGTAGGAGTATTTTTAAAATTAAGAGGCGTCATCTAAGATTAGTTCTCCTACGAATTACTAATTAAGTACGAATATACTAATATTTGTATATTTGTAAAAGATTTGTAATTGGTAGTAGATTTCGGAAATCTATGGATTATTGGTTGTTGAAAAATTTAAATATGTTAGCTGGTCAAAATGTATGGCTAGATGCTCTGGTTATATTTTTTGCCCAGTTTGTTATTTGTTTTCTACCGCTGATTACAGTTTTAATCTATTTTTTATCCAGCCGCTTCCAAAAAAATAAATATCAGCGAGCTCTTTTATTGTTATTGTTTAGTTTAATTCTGGCCGAAGCAATTTATTTAGTTATTGGTCTTATTTATTATCAGCCCAGACCATTTTTATCTCACCCGGCGGTTAATCCATTGGTTGACGTAATCGGTTCAGGCCAATCTTTTCCCTCCAATCATACTATTTTGGTTTTTCTGTTTTCTTTGGCCATCTTGGGGGCCAATCAGGTGGTGGGCATAATTTTTTTATGTTTATCGGTTTTAGTGGGTTTGAGCCGAATTATTGCCGGTGTTCATTATCCTTCAGACGTGTTGGCTGGTGTCATTATTGCCATCTTATCCACTTGGCTAATTAAGAAAATTATGAGAAAATAAAGGGTATTAAGCTCGGGGCTGTTAATAAAATAAATTATGGAATTAGTTGACCAATTAATTAATAACAAAATTTTGAAATCGCCATCCATTGTTGTTGCTTTTAAAAAAATTCAGCGCAAGGATTTTGTTTTGCCGATTGGTCAAAATATGGCCAACCTAGACAATCCGCAGCAGATTGGTTTTGGCCAAACAATTTCTCAGCCATCTACCGTGGCTTTTATGTTGGAATTATGCCAACCCAAAGAAGGCGAGGTGGTGCTGGACGTTGGCTCGGGCTCCGGATGGACCGTGGCGCTTTTGGCGCAAATAATTGGACCCACTGGCCGAGCTTATGGGATAGAACGGATTAACGAACTAAAAGAGTTTGGCGAACAAAATACCGAAAAGTATGGCCTGGTTTCTTCGGGTCAAGCGACCTTTGTTTGCGGCGACGGCTCTAAAGGATTGCCGGAATTTGCTCCGTATGATATAATTCATGTCGGGGCTGCGGCTGGCGCCATTCCCGAACCACTCTTGAAACAATTGCGGATCGGCGGGAGATTAATTATTCCAGTTGGCGTTGATGAGCATGAGTTAGTGTTAGTGAAACGAATCAGTGAAAAAGAATATCAAGAGCAGCGATTCCCCGGTTTTGTCTTTGTGCCATTAATAGAAATAAAGTAAACACGAATTCAACTAATATCTACACTAATTAAACTAATCATTTTTAATTTATTCGTTGTATTCGTGTTAGTATTCGTTGTATTAGTGTTTAACTCTTAGTTATGAAGAATAAAAAATTTTTTTGGCTGTTGGCTGTTTTGGTCGTGGCTTTTGGCGTGCTGATTTTGATTAAGCCCGCTCATGCCCAAATTAATATCTGGCAAGGAATTGAAGATTGCCGAGACACGGGCAACTGTGATTTAACGAGCGGTGAAACATTTTTTCTTAATTTAATTGGTCTTATTTTAAAATTTTTAGGCGTGGCCGCCTTAGTGGGATTTATTTATGGCGGCATTACTTGGATTACCTCGGGCGGCAGCCCAGACAAGGTCAAGCGTGGTAAAGACGCCTTAGTTGGTTCGGTGGTCGGCGTAGCCATTGTTCTTTTCGCTTATGTCATTATTTATACGGTTATAAATGTTGTCGCCAAACCGGAATATAATCCCTTGTCATCGGGCAATGGCAATAATAATCCCGGCTGTCAGGCCACGGCCAAGTATCAAGCTGAATGTCCGAGTCTTATCTTGAGCGGCCAAGAGGTTTGGCGCGGCGGCGACCCCTCTTGTCATAGCGATCAGGTGTCTAATTTGCAAGAGAAATTAATACGGTACAAATGTCTTGCCGATGCGCCTGGCGCTGACAGCTGTTTTGGCCTTAGCACTCAAGCGGCGATTCAAAAATTTTTCGCTGTGGCCAGCAATCAAACCCAATGCCCTACCTGTAAAATGGACGGTACGGTTGATTATGCGACCTATACTTTTGTCATGACCAGCCCCGACGCCAGCCCCTGTCCTTAATTTAATTTTTATATATTTATGTCCATCAGCAAATTTAAATTAATTATTTTTCTGTTTTTGGCCGTCATCATCGTCGGACAAAGCTTGGTGGTTTTGGCGCAAGAAGCTCCCATTCCACTGACAAACCCTCTTAAGGGCGGGACTGATATTTCAGCCATCGTCGGAAACGTCATCAGCTGGGTGTTAAGATTTTTAGGAGTGTTGGCCTTCGTGATGTTCATTTATGGCGGCATTCTATGGATGACTTCGGGCGGCAAGTCAGACCAAATTACTAAGGGCAAGGATACTTTGGTTTGGGCCGTGGCCGGACTGGCTTTGGTGTTTTTCAGTTATGCTATTTTGACTTTTGTTTTGAATGTTTTAATTAACAAATAGTTTGATTAGTAGACAATTCATTGACCCGCCTGCCAACGCCTGTCAATCGCATAGAGATAGACTTCGGAGATGAACCCTAACAGCGAATAAACTTCCTAATTTAGAGATAGGCATATGGCGGGCAGGTTTTGTCGGTTGTGGATAACCCGGTTACAACAACCTTACTAACCTGCCTACCGGCAGGCAGGCGCCTTGGTTTCGACCTTATTAAATAACATTTTTAGGTATTATAATGTTTTCTAAGCCAACGGTTGATTAATGATATTCTTTGCGGCGTTAAGGGAGAAACGTAAAGTTTTATAACTGGGGATAAGTTATTGACAATTAGCTCAAAATGAGCTATACCAATATTATAGTTGGTTTTAATTTTAGATCGTTTAATCATTAAGCATTTTTTAATTGTTAGCGTCAATTATTCCGGAAGGAAGTTGACGTTTTAAGAGGAATTTATGAAAAAGTATCTTCTGGTGGGAACTTTGGCGGCTTCTTTATTATTGCCGGCCTTAGTTCTAGCCCAAAACATGAATAGTGGCCTAGAGCAATTTCAAGCCGAGAGTGGACTACAGTCCACTGATTTAACGGTAGTGATTGGTCGAATTGTCAAAATCGTGATTGGTTTCCTGGGTCTAATCGCCGTGGTAATCATTTTAATCGGTGGTTTCCAGTGGATGACTTCGGGTGGCGACAGCGAAAAAATTCAAAAAGCCAAGGATATGATGATCCATGGCCTTATAGGTTTATTCATCGTAGTTATTGCTTATGCCATTGCCTTGTTTGTGATGGGTGTAATTGGCAAAGTTATTAACCCAACGGGAAATTAAATCTCGGCAGTTTAAATTAATTTACGCGAGTTTTTAATGATCAACGAGATTTTATGCCCAGTAACAAAACTTCACCCGCATTCTCATCTCAATTTCTTGTTGAACTAAAACAGTAGCATTATTGCTTCGGCTATATCATTGCCTCGGAAAAAACAAGATTGAGAATGCTTAAAGAAGATGCCAAATTAATCCAATTATTTAAAATTAAATATTTTAATTCACAATTTATTATTCACAACACCTTTCGCCAATTAACGGATTGGCATCAGCGTGAACCCCGCACAAGAATTTGACAGCGCTTGGGTTTCGTCTCAATCTGCAGGGACTTCTTAAAAAATAGTTATAACTATTAAATAATCAATCTAACCAATCACCATCGCGCTAAAGAAACGTCAAATTCTTTGTGACGGGGTGAAGTTGTTGTTACTGGGTATGAAATTTTGGTCTAAAATTAATCCACATCTGGCAAGGGCTGGTTTAGTGGTTGCGGTTTTACTGGTAATGACTGTACCTTTTTTGGCTAGTGCCCAAATCGATCCGCTGCAGGAACTGAATGCCACGGCCGGAGTCGCTGGTTTAGCTGGCGGCGAAACAGACCTGGCAATAATTGCGGGTAAAATTGTTTCTATTGTCATTGGATTTTTGGGAGTAATCGCGGTAATTATTATCTTAATTGGCGGCTTTAAATGGATGACTTCAGGCGGCGACAGCGAAAAAATTAAATCAGCGCGCCAGCTGATGACCAACGGCATTATCGGTTTAGTGATTATTGTTTTAGCCTATGCCATTGCTAGTTTTGTCATTGATAAATTGCAAATTATTACCTCTTCTTCTGGTGGCGGAAATCAACCATAAAAAAGCCGGCTCAACCAAGTTTTCATAGAACGAAAAGAAAAACCCCTGCCCTTTCGGGCGGGGGTTTTGTGGACTATGGAATTTTCAGGGTCCAATCGTAATTGCCCATCCCGGCAATCACGGCGTTTTGCCTGATGCCGTCCACCAAGAAGTTAACCGACCTGGTATACATTAGTTTCTTTTGAGAATCCAGGTGGTCGATGATCACTGTTTGCGGGCCAGGCCGAAGAAGCAGCGTATCAGCTTGGCGGGGGCAGATGACTTTCTTGCGGCCCCGAATTTGAATGTTATGCCCGGTGAGGTTAATTGCCACGCCAAGTTGCAGACCTCCGGCACTCGCAGGGCCTCCGTTAACATAGGTAGCGGTTAACAATGATTCATTCATCGCTTCAATGTTCAATTTTCTGGCTTGCGCCTTCCAGAGACTGTCTGACCACGCCTTTTCATTGTATAGTATGCGGTGGTCAGTAGTATCTGGCTTTCCAGAACTTGTGACATAACCACCCTCTTGGTTAATGCCATACCGCATCTCATAGCGGTGAACCGCACAGCCAGTTATCATGGTCGCCAGCAGGGCAACCATCGCAATCACGAGACATGACAGCCTTGGGTTTTTCATAGCTGCCTCCTTTCATTGTTTATATTGTAGCATATTTTCGGATTTTTGTCAAGCTCAGTTAGAAAGTTTTGTATTTTAAGGGGACGGTCCCCAAAAGAGGTGCCATAAAAGTTCCGTCAATTAATTGTTTTAAGGGTAAATTTGTGAAATGACATCCCGATTTTATCAAAATTTTTTAATAAAATCGAGGATCCTCGAAAATTCTATTTTGAGTTTGTCAAAATGAATTTTCGGGACGATTTTGATCAAGAAAGCATATTCCTTAGAATTTGAGCAAAATCGTGTCCAAATCATAAAAATTGCTTTATAATCTTTCATTAACAAGGACTTTAGGGCCACGAAAAAAGGGGGCTGTCTCCTAAAAATGAAATTATTTATTGATAGTTAGAATTTTGAGCTTGAAGAGTAATTACCTTTTTCTAAATTTTAATTTTAATAATTCCTTTAAGTATTCCCGGGAGGTTTGCCAAATATTAAGCCGCGTTGGGCGCTGCGCTTCTTGCCAGACAACCGGAATTTCTTTGATTTGGTAGCCGTTAAGATGGGTAAGTAAAACCAATTCCGAATCGAAAAACCATTCATTATTTTGGACAGACGGTAGGACATTGGTAATTATATTTTGATTAGCTCCCTTAAAACCATTAGCCATATCTTTGACCGGGCAATTAAACAATATTCGGATTAGTAAATTATAAATTTTAGAAATTAGAATTCTAATCCAAATTCTTTTTATTTGCGAATTAGGTAGGTATCGCGAACCCATCACTAAATCAAACTGGCGGCTTTTAAGTTCATTAATGAGCGCGGGAAGCGCGGCGAGATCCGTGGACAGATCGGCATCCATAAAAATATACCAATCAGCGGGAAATTTTTGCCAGGCTTGTTTAACGGCCAAGCCCTTACCCTTTTTAGGCAAGGGAAAATAAATAATTTGTGGATGGGCTTGGCTTAATTTTTGGGCAATCGTCGCAGTATGATCAGTAGAAGCATTATCGGTAATGATAATTTGCCATTGGTCATGGTCAAGCAAACGTTTTTGGCAGAAATTAAAAAGTCGCAGAACATTGGCTTCTAAAATTTGTTCCTCGTTATAAGCCGGGATAGTAATATTAATTTTTGTCATATCAGGTAGTGAAGTTTGGCAGTGCTTAATCTCTTCGTGATATAATGATTTACTTGGCATAATAAAGCATACTTTAATTTATTAACCCGCCTGCCTAAGCCGTCCCCTGGACATAAGCTTAGCAACAAAATCATTTATTGCTTTCTATTCAGAATTAACTCCAAGGAGGCAATAGGCGGGCAGGTTCAGCCCTTTCTTGTCTCCGCCAGCTGGCGGATGACGAAGAGGCCAAACTTCTACTACCTGGCATGTTGGTTAACTTGATAAATAGTAATATCTGGATTTTGATAAACTTCTTTAAGATATGATTTGGTGTTAGGGTTAAATGGGCCAAAACCCTCGCCCTTTTTTGAATAAAAAATATAATTTATATTATTTTTTAACAGAAAATTTTTGCGACCATCGTTTGGATTATTTTTTTGGAAAAAATAATTTAACAACGCAAGCTTTTGTTTAGAGTTAACCGTAAAATCCCAATGTCCCAGATAAACTCGTCTTAGACCAAAAGCGGGGATAAGGTTGCAATTAGGGCACGACGACAAGACAACGCTCTTGGGCGAAGTATTATTTTTTAACCATTGCATCGCCTCAAGACGGGAGTTTTCTAGATAATAAATTGGGCCAGGATTGATAATGGGATAAAAACTCATTATTAAAATAAGATAGTTAGAGCCGGTCAAAACGATTAAAGCGCCGGCTATTAATATGGCTGTCTGGCCGGAGGAAAGGGGCCTTTTAATTTTAAAAATATTTTTTAGATAAATTAAGCCAAAAATTGCCAAGATGTTAATTACGACCTGCAGTCCCAGAATAAATCGCCGCTGCATATTAAAGGGGAAGTAAATCAGCGCGCCTTGAATAATCAGCCAAACAACCAGAAACATCTCTTTGTCTTTAAATGTTTTATATTTGAGAATATATACCAGGCCAATTAATCCCAAAACCAAAGGACAGCCATAGCTTAAAATTGTTTTACCAAGGGCCGGAGTAAAGCAATCATTTTGAGCGCTAATGATTTGTTTTAACCAAAAGGCGCGGTAAGTCCAGAGGTGATAGATAAGGGCGGGCGAAGAAATTAGCAATACCAGGAGACAATGCTTTATATTAAACCAATTTATTTTTTTATTTTTAGCCATTAGCAGCAAGACAAAACCCACCATTACCAGAACAGTGGTAGGAATGTCATAGGGGTGAAATTGAAATAAAATGAGGGCGGCTAGGCCCGAATAGATGCTATAACGCCATTGTTTTTTTTCTAAGGCCAAGATTGTCCAGAGAAAAATTAATAGCATCAGACTCAGGGCCAGCATAAAGTGCGGCGAGTGGAAAAGCGTAAAGAAAATGAACCCATCAGCTGCCCACAAATCCATTAAAGACAACCAACCAGAGAAGAGGGGATAAAGCACAAGGCGAGCAATCATTAAAATACCACCCAGGCCTGAAGCGAAAACAACAAAAAGTATAGCCAGCATCCTGGTTTTAATGTTGGAGAAAAAATAAGCTACCAGATAATAAAGAACAATAATCAAGAGCGGAATCAAGGCCATCTTTGCCAATTGATAAATAACGATTTCCGATAAAGAGAAAATTTTAGCTAATTTGCCCAAGGTTAGCCAAAAAATATCAAAGAAAAAAGGAGGATGGGCCTCCGGCGTATAAAGGTCATAAAAACTCCAGGCGCCACTCTTGGCTTGATTGATCCAGGAATAGTAAATAGGATTATCAAACCAATTAATAAATTAAGTTCCCAGATAAATACTTTGGGCTGGCCGGTGAGCATTTTGCCAAACCCAGAAACATAAAGAAAGACCGATAAAAAAAATAATTATTAGTCCGATTAGCTTCCATTCTTTGGAACTAATGCGCGGCATGAGAAGAGTTTACGATTTTATAAATTTTGCCGTCTTTGTCCTGATAAACTTGGACGAAATTAGAATCAGCGCTTAAAATTTTATCAAAATCGCAGTGGTCCTTATCTACCACGATAAAATTGCTATGAAATTTTTCTGGAATTACTTGCGATAGATTATGTATATTTTTCCCTTCAATAATTTCTCGCCACAAATTATATAAATCAGGATTTTGCTCATAAAAGAAAGTAGAGTCCAGCCCGTTAATATAATAGTTTTGGTCATCATAATAGAAAAGCATGGGGAAATAATCCCAGGAGCTGTGGAAGACGATGCTTTTGGTCGGAGTATTATTTTTTAACCATTGAGCGATGCCCTTAAAATTGTCAAAGGCCGGCACCTTAGTGGCAAAAAAATTTTTCATTCCTTGATATAACTGCACTTTACTATTAATTAGAGCGCTGAGGCTTGCCAGTAAAATAGCCAAAAAAATGACAAGTACAATCAATGCCTTGGTATTAAACAACCACGATTTTAATTTTATAAAAAGATTTGACCAAGAAACCTGGCTTAAGTCTGGATTAAAATTTAAAGCCGTGGAGATGGCGGCCAAAGGAATAAAATATTCGGCCATGCGCCGCGATTTAATAGTATAAATAAAAAACAACAGAGAAAAAATTAGTAAAAATAATTGCGATACCTTTAATTGCTGGTCACGAGTGGATTTTTTGTAATTAACAATTAGCCAACAGACAGAGAAGATCCACAGGACAAAAAGCAATGTCTGTCCCCGGATAATAGTTAGCGGGTCATAGGGCAGCCATTCAGCGCCCACGCCGATTTTGCCTTGATAGTTTACTATCGCCACCTTAAAGGTTTGCACCCAATAGAAACCAAGATTTTGCGGAAAAAATGGGTTAATAATTAGACCCAAAATCAGGCCCAATGAACAAACGCCGAGCCAGGCGAGATTGTTTTTGGTAAAAAAGTTTTTTGATAGATACTTGAGACAAATCAGCAGGCAGAAAATATGCCCGCCTAGACTCGACTGTCTAGTCGAGGCTGGTTTTTTACCCCGAGTTTTAGCGGTTGAGAGGCGTTGGTTAATTTCGATCTTAATCAATTCGGTTGAGTCAAGCGTTTTTTGAATACTCACCGCCAGTACATAGGTGATGGCAGCAATTAAAATAGTCGGCCAACCGCCATGAGTCCAGACATAAAGAAAAGCCAAGATAAACAGTAACCATTTTTTTTGTTTAATTAAAGCAAAGATAATAAAGATTAGTATTATTAGCGAAGAGGCCTGGGCCTTAGCAATAGCCAGACGAGTCAGTAGGGCAGAGGACGTCAGCGGCAAGAGAGTATAAATAAAAGCATATTTGATGTTTAGTTTTTTTAGCAGCCAATAAAAAAGCGTAAAAAAAACCGCGGTCAGTAAAACCGTGGCAATTTTAATGGCGATCAGCGGATTTTTAAAAATTAAGATAAACGGAATCAGATAAAGATGAAATAGAAAATGGTGATCGGCGTAATTATTTTTTAAGGTAGTCAGGGGAAGCCAGGGGAAATCAGTTACTGGCCCTTTTTGCTGGAGGATTAGCTCGGTTATTTTGGCATGATAAAATGGATCGCCGTCCCCCAAGGTTTTGGCCGCTTGAAGCCAAAAAAACAGGCTGGCAGTGATGAGAAAAATCAAAAGATAGGGTAGTATTTTCTTCATACCCAGTAACAATAACTTCACTAAAGATGCCAAACGTTCTTGACTCTGTAGTGTTTTAAACGTTTGATTAAAAACCTTCGACCGTTAGTTGTTTTAAGATATTTTTCTCGTTGTTTGGCATCTTCTTGGTTTAGAGATGCCTCAAAATAGATAAGCTTGAGTGGTAGTCTGCCCTTGGTAGCGAAAGATTCACCCTTCCAGTGTTCTTGAAGACGTTTTTTTAGATGGTTGGTGTAACCAATATAGTTATGGCCATCTTTTAAGCTATGGAGCACGTAAGTATAGAAGAACACTGGTGAAGTTTTGTTACTGGGCATAAAATATGAGGTTATGATATGAAGTTTATTATAGCGTTATCGGGCTTATTAGCAAGCCCCCACACCTGCCTACCGCCAGGCAGGCCAAAATTTTTGGTGTGGGGGCTTGCCCTGTAAAATTCGCTGCGCTCATCACAAGGGCGCGGCTCCGCGGCGCTCAATTAGTTTGACAATTAAATAATTTTATCATATACCCACTTTTTCGCGGCCGCGAAAAAGTGGGTATGGGGAAATATAGTTAATTTATGAATTATTTTTCGGCAATTTTTATAAACCAATTCCTTTGCTTTAAGAAAACAAAAATTATTAAAATAGAAATCAAGCTATAACCCTTATTAATTCAGCGTTTTGCGGGTCCCGCCCCGTTAGCGCCCACATTCACCTTAATATTCCAGGATTTAAGGATGAGCTCTCAAATATTAAAATAACAATTGTTAATAAATTAAGCGGATGGGGCTTGACTTTTTTTCAAAAATATGCTATAATTAAATCAGGAAATTAAGATAGTCCTCGCGCTTTTGCTCCTCAGCGGTAAAACTGGTAATCCCTCCTAACCAGGAAGTAACCTAAAGTCATAGTTGATCTAGCTTGTCTAGCGTAAGCTGTGAGCTGTGGAGCAATAGCGCGAGGGCTATTCACAAAAAAGGAGGTGAACAATGCCCAATGATAGAGCAAGAGGAGGGGCCGTAGCACTCCTATTTTGTTTAGCACTAACTTGTTCGCTGGTCGGCTGTCATCAGTGCACGATTTACACTGATGGACCGCAGGCTCGATGGGGCGACGCCGCAGTCTACATTGACGCTACCGACGATGCAGTTCTGGCGGTGAACGACGCTCAGCAGAATATCTACGTCTGGATTGGAAAGTGGAACCCAGGTCAAGGTTATGTCAGACAGTTTGATGTTTATCTTGGCTGTCACTCTCAAGCAGCTGGAAGATGCGAGTGTCGGGCGGGCGACGACATGCAGGTGATGTTTGTCGCGCAGGGCGACACGGTGTATCGCAACTTCATTCTGGGCAACTAAGTACAAGCGGGGAAACCCGCTTGTTTTTTTTATTGACCCAGTTACAAAACTTTACGTTTCTTCCTTAACGCCGCGCAGAATACCATTAATCAGGCGTTGACCGAGAAAACAATATACTTAAAAATGTTATTTAATAAGGTCGAAACTAAGGCGTTGGTAAAGTTCTTGTAACTGGGTTAAATTTATTCATGGCCATAGTTAATCCTTGACCGATAATTAATTCTATGGCTTCTTTAATTTTGGAACCCAGGGCCTTGATAACCTTTAAATCCGCGGCGGAAAAGTTTTTTAACACCAATTGCCCAGCCGGCAGATCATTTAATGGTCTAATACCCACGCGAATACGCACAAAAGATCTGGTTTTTAAGTGGGCAATAATGGATTTAACGCCATTGTGGCCGGCGTCGCCGCGATTAGTTTGAATTTTGATTTGTCCCAAGGGAACATCTTTATCGTCATGGACTACTATTATATGCGTTGGCGCGAGGTGGTGTTTTTTGGCCGCTATGGCCACCGATTGACCAGAATTATTCATAAAAGTTAGGGGCCTGAATAGCTCAACAGGTTGGCCGGCAATTTTTGTTTGACAATATGCGGCGCTGGCGCTTTTGCTTTTTTGCCACTTAGCTTTGTAGGCATAATCTAAAATCAGCCAACCGGCATTGTGGCGCGTGCGAGCATATTTTTTCCCCGGATTGCCGAGACCGACGATTAGATACATCATAAATATAATTTTCAATTATCAATGACCAATCTCCAATGAATTTTCAATTTCCAAAGATTAAATTACAAGCACAAAATTATCCCGAAAAACAATGAATGAAATGAATATGTTTTTCGTGGATCCACGAGAATGTAGTTTGGCTAAAGCCAAAACATTCTCGGGACAAGCTCCAATCCGCCAGCTGGCGTGAAGCATTTTTCGCAAATTCGCATTATGGCTATATTCATTATTTTTTTTGCTCATCCAAGCGCGCCTGTAATTGATCAGCCAGGCCAGGATTGCTTATTCTTATCTGGTCAACAAGGGTCTTGATTTTATCCCGGTTGCCAGCTGCTTCATAGATCATAATTCTTTGAACAATTAATTGAACATTGTTCGGCCAGCTATAAATGGCATTATTAACGGTGGCAATGGCTTCATCATATTTTTTTAATTGAACTTGAGCACTGGAAATGTAGAGATAAGGAGAAGCCAGATCGTCAAGATCATAAGGATAGGGACCATAGCCGAGATTATTCGCCGTATTAAAATCGTCAATTGCTTCTTGATATTTTCCGCTTTTAAAATAAATCGCTCCCCGTTGATAATAAGATACGCCAACTTTTTGGTCTAGGGCAACCGCAGTTTGCGCATATTGAATGGCGCCATCCCGGCTTCCCTGCAAAATTTTGTTTTGAGCTAATTCAAAATAGATTTGCTGTCTTTGCGGCGACAGCGCCAAGGCCTTTTCTAGAGCCATTTGGCCTTTTGTTAAATTATTTTGATCATCGCGGCCATTCAAATCATAAAGCTGTCCCAAGCATAGCCAATAACGGGCATCTTGCGGGTGTTCTTGACAGCTTTTTGTCATTTCTGCGGCGGCCAATGCCCAGCCCGTTAAAAAATTCGGATCGCTGATTTTTTTTGTGAGTATTGTCTGAAATAATTTTGACCTAATTCCCGGGCTGACAAAAGTTGGGATAGCCAATGCCCCTTGATACCACAATAATCCTTGATCAAAATTTTGCGGTGAAATTTTAAAAGCTACTGAGGCGGCCTTACTTTGAATGAAAGGTTTTAAATTCAATCGGTAAACAACAATAACCAGTAAAACACCTAAAATAAATATTAAAAGCGGCAAAGGAAACCGTTGGTTAATTTTCAATTTACAATTTGCAATTTTCAATTTTTCGTCTTCATTCGTAATTTGTATATTTGTATCAGATTTGTAATTTGTAGAAGTAATAAAGTACACCAGCCCCAGTCCGAGATAAAAGACGATCAATGGCGCCGGAGCATCAAAGCTAGTTAGATTTTGCAGAAAGTAAGCGGCAAACATCAAGGCCAGAATCACTAATCCATACGAATTTGACCACGAATAACACGAATTATCTTTATTCGCATCATTGGTATGCATTCGTATATTAGCATCGCGTTTCTTCCTAAGAAGTAGGTAAAAAATCGTGCCATAAAAAAGTAGATAAGCCAGGGTACCAACGATGCCAGAGGTAGCTAAAAAATCCATGATTTGGTTGTGTGAGCGGTCAAACCAGGTGCCTGCCAGTCCCCATTCTAAAAACTTGGGTTGATAATATTTATTGAACACAACATTGTAATTTTCCCAGCCCCAGCCCAGGACGGGACGTTCTTTGAATCCCTGCCAGGCAATCTGCCAAGGAATGGTGCGTTGATCTAGGCCGCTGGTTAAGGCCTTGAAATCTAAAAATTGAGACAAATACGGCAGCTTGTTTTGGATGGGCTTGCCGGCTGGGGTCTGAAGATAAACATAGGCGCTTAGTATCGCCAGGAGCAATAAAATTAAAATTATGGTGCCCCAGGTTTTAGTTTTAGGTGACAGTTTTTTAAGGACAAAGAAAATAATAAAGATTAAGATAGCTGCGCTAAAAGACAAAACTGCGCCTCGCGACCCAGCGAGCAGCATGACTATGACATTAAAAACCATAGCCATGACTGTTAACACTTTGATCAATTTTTGCTTTGATTTGAGGAATAAAAAAGCGCCCAAGAAGATATTTAACATCGCATAGGTGCCCAAGAAGATTGGATTGCCCAGAGTCGAGATCATTCTACCGCCCAGATAAGGGAGGGGCAACAAAAATTTTAATCCCATGTTCTGGCCAAAGCCGTAGAGACCAACCAAGACCGAGCAAGCCAGAGAAGCGCCAATCAGTTTGGCCCAATCTGACCATTTTTTAAACACACTGGTTAAGATAATAAACCACAGCCATAAATGAAGCAGAGTAAAAATCCCGGTCATTCTTTCTTGATTGGACCAGAAAGAACGATAGAAATCAACGCCAAAGATAGAGGTGATAAATAAGGCGCCTAAAAAAATCGTAGCGGTTAAAATAAGGGGATGACGCCAGTTAGGGCGGTAGCTTTTATTGTAGATGATTAATAACAGCCATATTGCCAGTAGGCACTCAACAATAATTCTGAAAATAATAACCTTGCTGAAAACATAAGGGAAAAGGACTTGCGAATAAACCACCACAGGCAGAAGCAAAATCAAATAACTGCCCCACCGAATTACCGGTAAACAAATTTTTTCCAATTTGGCTGAAAGCATGTTTTAAGTATAAAACAAAACGATAATCTTGCCAAGAGAAGCGCCCTATGCTATAATTCATAAATATAGTTATTATGAACAAACGAATCCAAAAATTAAAAATCCTCTGCATTGTTGGCGCGCGGCCCAATTTTGTTAAAATTGCCCCGCTTATCGCCGAGATGAAAAAATACCCTAATTTTATTCAGCCGGTTCTTCTACATACGGGCCAGCATTATGACCAGGCGATGTCAAAAGAATTATTTAGAGATTTAAAAATACCCAAACCGGATATTTATCTTTATGTCGGTTCCGGGCCCCACGCCAAACAGACCGCCGAAATTATGAATCGGGTTGACGATGTTATTATTAGAGAAAGGCCAAACTTGATATTGGTGGTGGGGGACGTTAATTCCACTTTAGCCTGCGCTTTGGTGGGGGCCAAACTGCAGATTCCTGTGGCTCATGTAGAAGCTGGTTTGCGCAGTTTTAATTCAGCTATGCCCGAAGAAATAAATCGCACCTTAACCGATCGCTTAAGCGATCTTCTCTTTATCACCGAGCAGGCCGCTAATAAAAATTTATTAAAGGAAGGTTTGTCCAAAAAGAAAATATTTTTTGTCGGCAATGTAATGATTGACAGCCTGAAAAAACATTTACCGCGAGCCAAGAAGTCAAAAATTATAAAAAAATTAAAATTAAAACCGCGAAAATATATTTTACTGACCCTTCACCGCGCCGAGATCGTTGACAATAAAGAGAACTTGATTAGAATATTCAATATTTTGAAATTGATTGGGCAGAAAAGTTTAATCGTTTGGCCGGTTCACCCCCGCACCAAAGATCGTATTCGCGAGGTCGACCTTGGAAATGAGCTAAAATTGCTGTCCAATCTTATTATTACCGACGCCTTGGGTTATTTAGACTTTTTGAGTTTGGAATATAACGCTAGGGCAGTATTAACTGATAGCGGTGGCGTGCAGGAGGAAACCACCTTTTTGGGCGTACCCTGTATAACGCTGAGGCAAGAAACTGAGCGCCCCTCAACGGTTAATATCGGAACCAACGTTATAACTGGTCTAAACGAGCAAAGAATTTTTAAAGAGTTAAACTCTATTTTAACCAATCGTTTTAAGAAAGGGAAAATACCGCCCTTATGGGACGGGGCGGCCGCGCAAAGAATTGTGAAGGTTATTTTAAAAAAATATATTAAGGCAGGCCGAGCCGTATATTCTTTTTTGAAGAAATATTATTAAATTTAATCAAGAGCGGTTTGTCTAAAATTTTCTAGACAAGACCTAAAAATAATTATGCAAAAAACATATGACCCTAAAAAATAAAACAATTTTAATTACCGGCGGTTGTGGCTCTTTTGGGGAGAAATTCACAGAAATTATTTTGAAAAAGCACGACCCGAAAAGCATACGTATTTATGACAACCGGGAACTGGCAGAGGTAGAGATGGAAAGAAAATTTAATGATTTAAGGTTGCGTTTTTTTGTTGGAGACGTTAGAGACAAAAATCGGCTCTCTCGAGCCATGGAAGGAGTTGATATCGTAGTTCATGCCGCGGCCTTGAAACATGTTCCAATATGCGAGTATAATCCCATAGAAGCAGTCAGGACAAATATTGAAGGCGCAATAAATGTTATTGATGCGGCGATTGATAATTCAGTCAAAAAAATAATAGCAATTAGTACCGACAAAGCAGTTCATCCAATTAATTTATATGGAGCGACCAAAATGGTGGCTGAAAAACTTTTTATCCAGGCTAATTCTTATACTGGCGGGAAGGGACCCATATTTTCTTGCACTCGATATGGAAATGTGATTGCCAGTAGCGGAAGCGTAATCCCCCTATTTGAAGGACAGCGAAAAAACGGGGAGATTACCATTACCGACAAAAAAATGACTAGATTCTGGATTAACTTAGAGCAAGGCATTCATTTTGTCATTAAATGTATTGAGCTTATGAAGGGCGGTGAAATATTTATTCCTAAAATTCCGAGTATGAAAATTATGGATTTGGCAGAAGTAATTGCCCCCAAAGCTAAGATAAAGACCATAGGTATCCGGCTCGGAGAAAAAATACACGAAATCCTTTTGACTGAAGATGAGGCAAGATGTGCCAAAGAATTCAATGAATATTTTATAATCAAACCCTTTCTAACCGACCCGATGTTTTCCTTCGGGATTAAAGATAACTTTAAGAACGGCAAATCTCTTCCCAACGGATTTAACTATTCAAGCGACACGAATAACAGTTGGATTACGAAGGCGCAAATGAAAAAAATTCTAAAAAATTATAAGTAAAATATGAGAAAAAACCACCTTATTCCCTATGGTCGTCAATGGATAGACAGAAAAGACATTCAAGAGGTTATTAAAACTCTAAAAACTGATTGGATAACTCAAGGACCTAAAGTTGAAGAATTTGAAAAAGCGGTGGCTAAATATTGTGGGGCCAAATATGCAGTCGTAATCTCCTCGGGAACGGCGGCGTTGCATGCAGCCTACGGTGTAGCTGGAATCGGCCCAGGAGATGAAGTTATTACCACTCCTCTGACCTTCGCCGCAACCGCCAACGCAGTAGTCTATTGTGGGGGCAGACCTGTTTTTGTAGACATCCAAGAAAATACCTTGAATATTGACCCCAAAGAAGTAGAGAAGAAAATAACGAAAAGAACAAGGGCAATTGCTCCAGTAGATTTTGCTGGACATCCTTGTGATTACCAAGAAATTTTAAAAATTGCCAAAAAATATAAACTTTTAGTAATAGAGGACGCTGCTCACGCCCTTGGGTCCGTGTACAAAGAAAAAAAAATCGGTAGTTTCGCCGATATGACTATTCTAAGTTTTCATCCGGTAAAAGCTATTACTACCGGCGAAGGAGGAATGGTTTTAACTAACAACAAAAATTTTTATGAGAAATTAAAAATATTTAGACACCACGGGGTAGTTAAAAAACCAAAAATGGGTGGTTGGTATTACGAAATAGAAAACCCCGGTTATAATTATAGACTAACTGATTTTCAATGCGCTCTTGGGTTAAGTCAATTGAGAAGATTAGATAAATTTATCAAAAGAAGAAGAGAAATCGCGATGAAGTATAATCGAGCCTTTCGTAATATAAAAGAAATTATAACTCCAACCGAAAGAGAATATGTACAATCAGCTTGGCATATTTATGTGATCCAGCTACAAATAGACAAATTAAAGGTTAATCGGAAACGAATATTTAAAGCACTGCGAAAAGAAGGTCTCGGGGTTCAGGTTCATTATATACCCCTTCATCTCCAACCATTTTATAGAAAAAATTTTGATTATAAAACCGGAGACTTTCCCATGGCTGAAAAATATTACCAAGGAGCAATTACTTTACCTCTTTTCCCCAAAATGACGAATAAAGACGCGGAGAGGGCAATCAAAGTTGTTAAGAAAACAATAAATCTTTATAGAAAAGTCTAAAAATAAAAATTTATGAGATGCGCAATTATGCAACCGAACTATCTACCATGGATAGGTTATCTCAATTTAATTTATAATTGCGATAAGTTTGTTTTTTTGGATCATGTCCAATATACAAAAAATGAGTGGATTAACCGCAATAGAATAAAAACTTCCAGCGGCTGGACATATTTAACAGTCCCGATTAAAAGAAAAGATTTAATTTCTCAGCCAATTTGTAAGGCCGAGATAGATAATAGTAAAAATTGGCGCGAGACGCATTGGAAAGCCATCAAGTTTAATTATGCTAAGTCTCTTCATTTTAAAGAGCATGAATCGATTTTTCAAGAAATATATCAAAAAGATTGGTTATACATTGCCGATTTAAATATCCAATTTACCAAGAAGATAATGGAAATTTTTGAACTAAAAAAAGAGATATTTCTCTCTTCTGAATTGAATATAGATGGACAAAAGACTGATTTGGTGATAAATATTTGCAAATATTTAAAAGCTGATGAATATTTTTCTCCTCTGGGCGCTAAGGAATATATTGAGGAGGATAAATTTAAGAAAAATAATATTAAATTAATTTATCAAACATTTTCCGACAACCATCCTATTTATCCGCAGCTTTGGAGAAATTTTGTTTCCCACCTTTCCATAATTGATTTGATATTTAATTGCGGAAAAGATGGCTTTAAATATATTAAAACATATCAGTCAACATGAAAAATAAAAAAGCACAAGATAGGGTTTATATTTTAGCTGGTTATACTCCTTGGAGTAAAGATGTTTTTAATAAAAGGATAGTAAAGTATCCTGGTAGGTGGTATTTGATTTCTGAACCATCTGAATTAACCGAAAGTAGTTTAAAAAGAATAAATCCACAATATATTTTCTTTCTACACTGGTCGTGGAAAGTTCCTAAAAATATTATTGAAAATTATAAATGCGTTTGTTTCCATATGACCGATGTTCCTTATGGAAGAGGAGGGACGCCCCTTCAAAATCTTATTATAAGAGGCCACAGGGCCACTAAATTGACAGCGTTAAAAATGGGCGAAGAGTTTGACGCCGGGCCTGTTTATCTGAAAAGGCCATTATCTTTAGAAGGGAGAGCAGAAGAAGTTTATATTAGAGCCTCAAATTTAAGCGCAGAAATGATTTTGAATATTATAAAAAATAACCCGACCCCCAAAAAACAAAAAGGGAGGGTTGTAGTTTTTAAAAGACGTAAACCGGAAGAAAGCGAGATCCCTGAATGTAAAAACATTCAAAAACTTTACGATTTTATTCGAATGCTTGATGCCGACGAATACCCCATGGCCTTTATCAACTATAAAGGATTTGTTTTTGAATTTTCCCGGTCAGCCTTAGATCGTGATAGAATTTTGTGCAATGTTATAATTAAAAAATTTAATAAAAAATCAAAATGAAAAAAATTCTCATTGTTGCTGCTCATCCCGATGATGAGATATTGGGCTGCGGGGCAACCGTCGCCAGATATGTTAAAGAAGGGAACAATGCTTATGTTTTAATACTTGGCGAAGGGGTGACATCCAGGGATGAAAACATAGATAGAGGGAAAAGAAAAAACGAATTAGAAGAATTAAAAATATCGGCCCACAAGGCAAATAGAATAATAGGAGTAAAAAAAATATTCATGTATGATTTTCCGGACAATAGATTTGATACAGTGGCATTACTGGATATTATTAAAGTAATTGAGAAAGTAAAAAGACAAATTAAACCTGATATAATTTATACGCATCATCGGGCTGATTTAAACATTGACCACCGAATAGTTTATAATGCCGTCTTAACAAGTTGTCGACCTCTCGAGAAAGAGACTGTCAAAAAAATTTATTCTTTTGAGGTTCCCTCTTCTACTGAGTGGAATTACCCGAATACATTTAATCCAAATACTTTTGTTGAGATTAATAAAACAATTAGCAAAAAAATAGAGGCGCTAAAATGTTATGAGGGCGAATTAAAAAAATTTCCTCACCCCAGATCCGAGGAGGGGGTAAAAATTTTGGCTAAATACAGGGGCATAGAGAGCGGACATCGTTATGTTGAAGCCTTCCAGCTAGTAAGAGATTTGGTTAAAGTTAAATAGGGTTTTTGTCTATGAAAATTTTGGCCATAGGCCGCGGTTCAACGGGGATGGGCATATAGGAAACCTAGAAGGTAGTTAAAATAATATTTAGAAAAAATTCTAAACAATAAATATATGAAAGGCGCATCAAACAAATTAACCCTAGGAACGGTTCAATTCGGACTTGATTATGGTATAAATAATTTAAGCGGTAAACCAAAACGGGAGAAATCACTTGAGATGCTTGATTTTGCTTATAAAAAGGGAATTAGAGTTTTTGATACGGCCAATGCTTATGGCGATGCGGAGGAAATTTTGGGTGAATTTATGGAAAGTCGTAATTTAAACAAAAAAATAAAAATTATTTCAAAACTACAGCCAAACATCATAGCAGACTCAAAGTCTAAAAAAACTCCCTATGATATTATATTTGAAAATTTAACAGAATCCCTAAACAGATTAAAAAGAAATTATGTTGATGGTTATCTTTTTCATACGCCAGCTTATATTAAAAATGAAGAGCTTGTTAATTCTTTGTGCAAACTTAAAGAACAAGGATTGGTTAAAAACATCGGGGTTTCTATTTATGAAGAAGAAGATGCTATTTACGCCGCCGAGCTGAAAGAAATTGATTATATCCAAGTACCATATAGTATTCTTGATCAACGCCTGGACAGAACTTCTTTCTTCCAGTTAGCCAAAAAAAACGGTAAAACGGTTTTTGCGCGCAGCGCATTTCTGCAGGGATTATTTTTTATGCCAGAAGAAAGAATTCCGCCACACTTACAAAATGCTAAAGATTACTTTAGAAAGTTAGATAAAATTATCTTAAAATATAATTTATCCAGACAACAGATTGCTTTATTATTTTCATTAAAAAACAGTAATATAGATTATGTTGTCTTCGGCGTCGACAATATTGAACAGCTGAAGGAAGACATTGATATTGCTGAACAAAATATCGATTGCGAGCAATGCATTAATGATCTTAAAAACGAATTCATTAATATTGAAAAAAACATTATATTTCCAAGTTTATGGAAGAAATAACTGGAATAATTATTCAGGCCCGAACAGGCTCTACTAGATTACCAAATAAGGTTCTTTTAAGACTTCAGGGGAAAAGTGTTTTGGAGCGCGTGGTTCAAAGGGTGAGGGAGTCAAGAAAGATAGATAAAGTGGTTATAGCCACTACCACCCAAAAAAAAGATGATAGAATTGTTAATATTTGTAAAAAATTAAATATTGATTATTTTCGAGGAAGCGAAAACGATGTTTTGGATAGATATTATCAAGCTGTTAAATTATTTGGAGTTGATTCAATTGTGAGAATAACTGCTGATTGCCCGATGATAGACCCAGATATTATTGATAAAGTAATAGATTTATATAAAAAAGAAAAATTGGATTATGCTTCCAATGTAATTCCACCAACTTTTCCCGACGGATTGGACGTTGAAGTTTTTTCTCAAAAGGCTCTAAAAAAATCTTGGAAAGAGGCTAAACTAAAATCAGAGAGAGAACACGTGACAGTATATATGTGGCGAAACCCCCGTTTGTTTAAACAAAATCATTTAAAAAACAAGGTTAATTTATCAGATCGGCGATGGGTGTTAGATGGCCCCAAAGATTACGAATTTATGAAAAGGGTTTATGATAAATTATATTTAAATAATCATAATTTTAGAATGAATGATTTGTTGAAATTTTTCATGAAAAACCCCGAAATAGAAAAAATTAATAAAGGAACAAAAAGAAACGAAGGACTAAAAAGGTCCCTAAAAGAAGATAAAATTTTATAATTATAAAAAATATGAAATTTACGCAATCAAAAAAGATTTTAAAAATGGCAAAAAAATTAATTCCAAATGCCAGTCAGACCTTAAGCAAGGGATACAAAATGTTTGTTGAGGGAGAATTCCCTCTTTTTGTGTCGAGAGCCAAGGGTTGTTATATTTGGGATGTTGATGGAAATAAGTACATAGATTACACCTGCGCCTTGGGTCCCATAATTATTGGTTATAATATTGACGAGATAAACAAGGCAATTATAGGGCAACTAAGAAAGGGCATAACATTTTCCCTGCCACATGAAATAGAAGCAAGATTAGCGGGAAAATTAATATCAATCATACCTTGCGCCGAAATGGTTAGGTTTGGCAAAAATGGAAGCGATGCCACCTCGGCAGCAGTCAGAATAGCGAGGGCCTACACCGAGAAAGATATCATCTTAAGGGGCGGTTACCATGGAGGGCAAGATTGGTATCTAGCAAGTCAGCCACCCCAGGATTTTGGGGTTCCGAAGATAATGAAAAAATTAATAGACACCTTTAAGTACAACGACATCGAAGACTTGAAAGAGAAAATTAAAAAACATTCAAATAAAATCGCCGCAGTGATAATGGAGCCCGTTCCGATGGATAATCCTAAGAAGGGTTATTTGGAGGAGGTCAGAAAAATTACAAAAAAAAATAATATCTTATTGATATTTGATGAAATAGTCACGGGCTTTAGAATGTCTCTTGGCGGAGCCCAAAAACACTATAATGTTATTCCCGACCTTGCTTGTTTCGGCAAGGCGATGGCAAACGGCATGCCAATTTCATGCGTGGCAGGCGAAAGAGAAATAATGGAAAAAACCGAAGATGTTTTCGTTTCCACAACCTTTGGTGGTGAAACTTTATCAATGGCCGCCGCCCTGGCGACCATTGATTATATAAAAAAACATAAGGTAATTGAGCATAATTGGAAAATTGGCAGATTGCTTTTCGGGAGAATAAACAATCTTATTAAAAAATACCGAATTGATGCCAATTTAATAGGGCAAGAATTTAAATTCAAAATCATTTTCAATAATCAAGACGGCGCCGAGTCAAATATCAAGAAATTATTTTTTCTTCAAAGAGCCATTCAAAAAGGAATATTTTTTGGGACGGTGATTACATTTAATTACAGTCATAAACAAAAAGAAGTGTCCTATACCTTAAAAATTGTAGACGAAATATTTAAAGAAATGAAAAAATATCAAGACTGTGAAGAAAATATTAAAAAATTAATAAAGGGGAAAATACCGGTTAATACTTTTGTAAGGGATCAGAGATAGGTTGTTTAGTAATCCAATTAAGAATTCAATAGACTAAAAGTTTATGAAAAAGGAAACAATTTATCAAGATGATAAATATCAAATTAGATTAGATGAAAAATATGGTTATTATCATCTTTTTCCCATCCCAAGCAAGGAGGAGTTGAAGAAATATTACGAAAAAGAATTTTATAGCGCTAATTATAACAAACAGATAAATGATAGCTCCATGCAGGTGCAGGAGGAAGAAATAGAGTTTTTAAACATTCAACACGAGGATATTCTTGAGATAATTAAAAAAGAAGCGCCGGGTAAAAAAATTATTGATATTGGATGCGGCTATGGAAATTTTTTGAAATTTTGTCAGGACAAAGGATTTGAAGTGGCTGGGTTTGATCCTGCACAAGATGCCGTTGATTATGTCAGGGCCAACGGCATCAATGCTTTCAGGGCCGAGATTGAGGATTTTAAAAGCGCCACAAAGGAAAAACATCATACAGCTGTAATGCTGAACGTCTTAGAACATCTAAGGGAGCCCCATAAAGTTTTAACCGACATCAGGGACAACCTTCTTCGGGACGGGGGATTGCTAATAATAAGGGTTCCAAACGATTTTAATATTTTGCAGCTTATCGCAAATCAAGAATATAACTTGAATCAATGGTGGGTTTGCGCCCCTCAGCATATAAATTATTTTACAATTAATCACTTGGAGCAGTTAGTTAAAAAATGTGGATATGAAGTTATTCTAAAGGAATCTACATTTCCACTAGAGATGTTTATTTTGTTTGGCGAGCAGTATGTTGGAAATCCGAAAATGGGGAAAGATATTCACAAAAAAAGAGTATTATTTGAGAAAATATTAAAAAAATATGACAACGAGTACAAAAGGAAAATTTTTCAGACTTTTGCCCAAATGGGGCTAGGCAGAGAGATTACTTTTTACGCTCGTAAAAAATAATTAATTAAAAGACATCGTTATTATTATGGAATTTATAAAAACCTCTAAATATTTAAAAGGCAATTTTGATAGGCCGATTAGTTTCGCAGAGCTCAAAGTTTTAGAAAAGATTAAAGTAAATCAGAAATTAGAGTTGCTCCCAGAAAAAGACAACATTTCTTTGGCTAAAAAATATGCAAAAATGGGGCTTAAGGTTATCCCGATTAGAAGATTCTCTCGACGAGATTGGTCAAAAAGGACAGATTTCCCTAATCGCATTTTATTGGAACCGACCTCAAAATGTAATTTAAGGTGCAGGATGTGTCCTCGACAAAATTTAAAAAGACCAATTATGGATTTTGATAAGGATTTATATTTTAAAGTTGTTGACGAGCTAGATAAATATGGAGTTGAGGGAATTTGGATGTTTCATTTGGGAGAACCAATTTTACATCCGAATTGGAAAGAAATTGTAAATTATGTTTGCGTCAAAAAAAACGTAGAAATATTTTGGTTTAGCACCAATGGTTTATCGTTTAATGAAGATGCCATTGATTTTGTTTTGAATTCAAAAATCACCTTTTTAAATTATTCGCTTCATGGAACGAATGAAGAAACTTATAATTACGTTTCCCCCAGAGAGCATTATAAGAATATTAGATCCCACCTTGAGCTATTCCTAAAAAAGAAAAAAGAATTAGGTAGGGGGCCGATTGTTCACATTCAAATGATTGATCAAGAGGGGACAAGATCCGATATAAATAATTTTTTTGAAACCTTTTATCAAAGCGGCGAAATTGTTAGTATTAATACTTTAGAATATGTAAATTTGCCCAATAACCGATATGGTCTTCAGCGCAAAAGGCCACCAATAGTAAAAAAATGTACAAGAATATCACGAGGAGACTGTTTTATTGTTTCCAATGGCGACATCCAACCTTGTGACGCCACCTACAATAGTGAAATTCTTTTGGGAAATGTTAAAGAAAAGGCGGTTTATGAAATTTGGAATTCTGAAATACGAAAATCAATATTGGAATTGAATAATAATGGCCAGATGTATAAAATAGAACATTGTAAAAAATGTACAGATTATGATTTATAATATTTAACTTAATTTTATGTTAGCGATAAAAATTGGGGAAAAATATGTTGGTCAGAATCACCCGGTTTATATAGTTGCCGAAGCGGGAAGCAACCATAATAGAAATTTTCAACAGGCACTAAAGTTAATTGATGCCGCCGTTGAGGCCAGGGCAGATGCTGTAAAGTTTCAGCTATTTAAAGCAAAAAAAATGTACCCCAGGGGGGCAAGAACGGCAGAATATCTAACTAAATATTATAAGAATATTCATGATTTGGTTAAGTCAATGGAAATGCCGCGAGAATGGCTGGGTAAATTAGTTAAGTGCTGCGCTAATAAAAAAATAGATTTTTTATGTACTCCATTTGATAATAATTCGGCAGATTTGTTGGAAAAATTTAATGTTTCCGCCTATAAAATTGGTTCAAGCGAATGTAATCACCTTCCGCTCATTGAACATATCGCCAAGAAAGATAAGCCCATTATTTTATCAACAGGCATTTCTAAGTTAGGAGAAATTGAAGAAGCCGTAGATTTGATTAGAAAATATCATGATAAAATTATTTTAATGCATACCATAGTAAATTATCCTGCAGCGATAGAGGACACCAATCTTTTATATGTTAAATATTTAGAAAATATTTTTGGCTGTCCCGCTGGTCTTTCGGATCATAGTATTGATCCGATAATTTTGCCGGTAGCCATGGCTGCCTTGGGGGGTAAAATTATTGAAAAGCACTTTACGCTTGATAAAAATTTGCCTGGTCCAGATCACAAATTCGCCCTTGAACCATCAGAGCTTAAGACGATGATTGCGGCAATCAGGGTGACCGAATCTGCCTTGCGGTTTAGGCAGAATAAAATTTTAGAAAGCGAAAAAGAGTTTGTTGAGGTTTCTAAAAGGGCGATTCAGGCCACCAGAAGGATAAAAAGGGACGAAAAATTGACGAGATTGAATATGGAGATACTTCGTCCGGGCAAAGGACTTGCAAAAGGCTTAGAACCAAAATATTATGACACAATATTGGGCAAAAGAGTGAACGGGAATATTGCCGAGGGAGAAGGCATTCAATGGAAATATTTATTAAATAAATAAATTTATGAAGGTTGAATTGATTCCTTTCAGAGAAAAACACCTTAAAGATTCTCGTTGGTGGATGAATGACCGAGAAATTTGTAGATTATTCGGTCGTGTTTATCGGCCATTGACCGGCACTGCTCAAAAAAAATGGTATGAACAAACATTAAAAGACAAGACTCAGTTAATTTTTGCCATAGAGATTAATGGAGTTTATGTTGGTAATGTCGGTTTGAAAAATATTGATTATCTTAATAAAAAAGCTGAATATTATATTTTTATTGGTAGTAAAAATTATTGGGGCAGAGGAATTGGTACGATTTCTACCAAAAAGTTTTTAGATTACATAGAAAAACACCTAAAACTACATAAAATATATTTACACGTTGACCAATCTAATTCGGCGGCAAGAAGGGTGTATCAAAAAACAGGTTTTAAAAAGGAAGGTGTCTTAAAAGACGAATTATTAAGAGAAAAAAAATATATTACGATGATTAGAATGACTTATTTTTTAAATTGAACAGATGATTAAATACGGCCTTAAATTGTGGTCAATTAATAGGGATTATTTTCCGCAGGCAGTTAATTTTTATAAGAAAGGCCTAATTGACTTCGTAGAATTATATATAGTACCGAACACTTTTCAATACAAGGAGTTTAATGTTCTAAAAAATATTCCCATTCAAATTCACGCCCCCCACGCCCTCCACGGTTTTAATATTTTTCAACTAGATAAAGAGAGAATAAGGTTATTTAAAAGTCAGGTTATTAAGGCCGCCGATTTTTTAAATGCAAAATATATTATTTTGCATGCTGGTGTTGGGAATGATCCCGAAATTTTTAAAAAAAATATTGCAAAAATTTATGATAAAAGGATAATCATAGAAAATAAACCAAAGTGGGGCTTGAATAATAAAATTTGCTTTGGTTATTCCTATAGCCAACTTAAAGTCATTAAAGAGAAGCGCCGATTAAATATATGTTTGGATGTGGGGCATGCTATTAAAAGCGCCATCTCGCAAAAAAAAGATTATAAAAAATACTTAAGAATCTTAATTAAAGCCCTAAAGCCAAATTATTTTCATATTTGTGATGGTTTTTTAAAGAATGAAAAAGACGAACATCTAAACATGGGAGAAGGAGATTTTGATTTAAAATGGATCAAAGGTCAAATCACTCAATTGACGAATAAACATATGGTTTATTTGCTTTTTGAAACACCTAAAAAAAATAACGATTTACAGAACGATATTAAGAACATTGTTTATTTTGAGGACCTGTAATTTGCCACAAAACTTATGGAAATAACTATCAGGGGTATAGTAAGGCAGTCGGCGAAGTTTAATGTTGTCAGTATTATTTCCTTAATAATCCAGATTCCGACTCAACTGATTATCGGCAGATTCCTTTCGCCGCAGGAATACGGAATTATAAGTTTTGTGGCCCTGTGGTCTCTCTATGGAGGACTATTAAACCCCGGGATGCTGTCAGCGGCCGCGAGAGAGGTCCCTTATTTATTGGGGAAAAACGAGGAAGAAAAAGCAAAGTCAATTCAAGACATATCTATCTCTTCTGATATTGTCTGGACGGTTTTGCCATTTCTGGTTATTTTAGTCGCTTCGTTTTGCTACCGGTCAAACGAGGTCATGAGGATCGCCCTTCTTATCACAGGAATTAATTTTTTAATTGTTCGTTTTGCCGGCTATTGGTCCACGTTCAATTTTACCAGACAGAATTTTAGCATTGTTGCCATCGGAAATTTTATAGCCACGATTGCCAGGCCAATTCTTATAATAATTACCATTTATTGGTTGAAAATTTATGCGGTTTTACTGGCTCCCGTATTTGGTTGTCTCTTAATGTTCTTTTACTATTTAAAAAAGGGGCCGATTGATTATCATTTTCGTTTAAATTGGCCTGAAATTAAAAAATTGGTGAAGGTGGGGGTGGTGTTTAGTCTGTCTGGCTTGGTATTCTACGGACATCGGATAATAGGTTCAACTATTATCGCGGCGCATTTGCCCTTATATCAATTGGGGTTATATACCTTTGCCATGGGGTTGATTATTTTTGCCGCTAATTTTTTGGCAGATTTTGGCAGAGTTTTGGAGCCGATGTTGTGGAAAAAATCCGGAGCCGACGGAAGCACAATTGAGTCATTTTTGATTGTCAAAAGAATTGCCATTTACATAGCTTTATTTACCGCCATAGGCGTTCCTCTTCTTCAGGTTGTTTATGGATATGTAGTCCCGCTGGTCACGCCCAAATATATAAACTCTATGGTTATATTTAACATTTTATCGCTTTATATATATCTGGCTGCCATAGTAATGCTTCCGGCGGTTGTCTTAAATTCATCGATCGTTAATAAACAAAAAAAACTTACTCTTCTATATGCCATTGGATTTGGATCGGGCATTTTGTTAAATCTATGTTTTGTCCGTTTGGGATTTGGAATAATGGCCATTGCCGTGATAACGGTCGCCACTCAGGGTTTTATAACCCTTTCGGCCCTTTTTCTGGCTCGATCATATATAACAAAAAAAATTAATGAATTTATCGGACTATTGAGAACGATTCTATTTCCATTTATAATCAGTATTTCATTTACCATTTTTAATAGTTTTAATTTTTTGAGAATTAAACCCTTTCCCCAGCCATTAATCTCACTGCTTTTGCAAATTATAATTTGGACAATAATCATTATTTTATTCTACCGACAGTATTTTCCGAAAAGACACCTTGTTGAAATATGGAATAGATTCGTCGCCTACTTTCCCAAGAACAATAGAACCAATCTATGAAACTTTATTTGGTAGAAAATTATATCTCCGAGGTTGAATTTGATAAAAACAGTTTGATTATTGGCCTTACACCTCTGGCTTGCTATCAATTAGGAAAAGCAAAAATTGATTATAAAATTTGGGAGGATTATGTGGATATTTCTGAATTTTTAAATCAATACCCCGAATACTACTGTCAACAAAAATTATGGTTTAAAGAATTTGATGAGTTTTTGACGGAAACATTTCCTCAGGCAAATTCGATTAAATTTCCTCTGGCAAGCACTTATTCTTTTTATTTGAAAGCTACGATTGAGTCGCTGGTTTTGAGACACAAAGAGCTTCGTATTTTTTTCAATAAAGTTGATTTCGATAAAGTAATTTATATATCTCAATTACCCGGAAAAGAAATTATTGATTTTAATCTCTTATTTTGGGGAAACGTAGAAAGTTTATTTTCTCGGCTCACCCCCTTGATTTGTAAAAAACAAGGCATCCCCTTTGAAAGGATTGTCGTTCCCTCGGACGACAAAGATGTTGCAGCAAAGAAACCATTTATTAAAAGACTATTAAATATTCAGGGCATAAAAGAATTCATTTCTAGTAAAAAAATATTGAAAATTTTATGTAACGACTTCGCAATAATCAGGGCATGTACCAGAACTCCAAAAAATAATTATCCAGAAAAATCTACTAAAACAAGCATATTATTTTTAGAGCAAAATAGTTATATTAGGAAAATGATGGTCGAGGCAATTAAGGCTGGGTATAAGGTTTATTACCAATTTGGCAATTCTATTATCAGACAATACTGTGGCTTCCATTTGACCAAGTGTCGCATTAATAATAAGGAAAAGATTAAGCCCCCCCTTGATTCAGAGATGATATTACAAAGATTAAAGAAGAATACAAATTTAATAAATTGGCTCAACCGGGCCTGCGAGGCGGACACAGAGTCGCTAATATTGCCAAGATTACTCCATTTTATAGAAATTACATCTCCAGAGGTTATCTCCCTGACGAATGAATATGCAAAAATTTACGATAGTTTGGGAATCCAGTTCGTTTTTTTGGCCCACACCTCAACCCCCGCAGAGCATGCCGCCATCGTTGCCTGCAAATATTTAAAAAAAATAAAAGTTGGTTATATTAATCACGGCGATGATGTATTTGATACCCAAGAGTTTGTTGACGACCATGTTTCCCCGTACGACATATTCGTTGTTTCTAATGACGAAGTGGCTGAATATTTGAAGGATAAAAAAACCAAGGGCAAATTTAATACTGACATCCTACAGGCGCCAATTAGATATACAATCCTACCGCCGAAGAAATCATTAAAATCTAAAACAAAAAAAGACAAACCGATAATTATATTTGTGCCAACCATGTATCAGTGGGACAATACTTTCTGGGCGACCCTATGGCCAGATACTTGGTATTTTCATTGGCATAAAAAATTATTGGATTTTTTTGCCAGCCGGACTGATTTTGAATTTATCTGGAAGGCGCTTCCTGCTTCCAGCGGAACCTATGATCCGATTTTAGATATAATTAAAGAGAAAAAGTATTCTAATGTCCGTTACGAAACCAGTCCTTTCCCAAGCTGGACTCCTGTGGCCGACCGAGTCTTGTCGGATTACCCGTCTACTGCTCTATATGAAGCAGTGTTTGCCAGCTTGCCGGTAATGTCACTTTATTTTGCGCCATTTTGCAGAGTGCGTAAGACGGCGGTAGAAATATTTGGAAAATCGTTACAGCCATTTTCAAATTTTAACGAAGGCATTCAAAGAATTTCTGCTTTTTTAGATGCTGACGCATCACAATTTATTGCCAACATTCCTCATTCAACCCAATCATTTATTAATCTGTTAGGCAGTATTTATGAACCTCGCTAGAGATTGATTTCCTTATTTTTATCGAGGCATCATAAAGAAAAAATATTATGACACAGGAACAAAAAATTTCTAACGGGGTGAAGAATCAAAACACTTTTAAGACGAATATAATGCTTATTAACTGTTTTTCGGGCAACCCGGTGCCGCCCAATACCCCGCCTTCCGGTTTGCTTTATGTGGGGAGCGCGTTGCAAAGGGCGGGATACAAAGTACGTATCCTTGACCGCCATCTGGATATCCATCAGGATGTGGTTTCGTTCGGAGAGAAGCTTTTAGACGGCGACCATGAGATCTTCGGGCTGGGCGGTGTAGCCTCCGCGTACAAGGATGCCGTGGAACTGGCATCGTATCTGAAAAGTAGAAAGCCTGGATGCAGAATTATCGCTGGCGGCTATTTGTCCCCGACAGCTCAATGCCTTCTGCGAAAAGCACCTGTCGACGTTGTCGTGCGGGGCGAAGGGGAGATAACCGCCGTCGAAGTGGTAAACGCCCTGTCGAAAGGCAGGCCGTTGGATGACATCCCGGGAATAACCTTTCTAAGGGACGGTGTTATTGTCAATACCCCGAATAGGGAGCAAATTGTGGATCTTGATGAGATCCCCTTTCCGGATTACAGTCTTGTGGAGATGGAAAGGTATTTGGTGCCAGCGTATAAAGCCCCCTATTTCAGACTTGACCCGAGGCACAAGAGATATGAAGGTGTTCTGGTTGACATCTCGACGTCGAGAGGGTGTACCAACAGCTGCAGTTTCTGCTACAGGCACATGAGGGGGATCAGACAGCACTCGCCGAAATACGTGGTAAAACATATGAAGTATTTGCAGGACACCTTTAAAGCTGTTTTTTTTAACATCAGCGATGAACTTACTATCTCTGATGCTGGCTGGGTGGAGGGATTTTGCAGGACGAAGAAAGAGATGAATTTGGATTGTCTTTTCAGGATAAATTCTGCTCGCGTCGACCTGATAAATGAAAGAATGCTTACAGAACTAAGAGATGCCGGAATGGTTGCGATCACTTTCGGCATAGAATCAGGCAGCCAGAAGATGCTCGATAATATGCATAAGCGTACGACTGTTGAGCAGAATCGCAGGGCACTTGACATTTGCCGCAAACTCGACCTGCAGACAACGGTCGCACTGGTCGTGGGTCTTCCGGGCGAAAATCCTTTTACCGTCCTGGAAACCGCTCGATTTCTGACGACCTGCCCACATTATCCGGATATTAAAGAGTACGAATACGACGATATGAATGATATACGCATATTTACTCCCATTGCGTTTCCTGGCACCCTTCTCTACAGGCAGGGTCTGGAGCTTGGGATAATCTCGGATGAACATTCGTATCTTTGGACATTGAACGACAACAAGGTCATGAGGAGCTATAATTTCAGCGGGTACCCAGATTTTGTGTTGAAACTTTGGGTTTATGGTCTCTATTTTGTGTATAAGATGAGTTATTTCTGGGAGAATAGGGAATTTCGGAAAATGCTCGGCCTTTTGTGGAAGTCTGCGATGGGCCTGCTTCGGCTCCTTCGCGGTTCCTCCGTGGATAACAAGAATGAATGATTTATTAAAATTTTATTGCCGATATTCCCTATTCAAAACAACCATTTATTAATCTATTAAATAGTATTTATGAAAATTCAAGACGCCTCAACAAATAAAATGAAAACATTAGATTTGGGCTGCGGCAAAAAGAAACAAAAGGGAGCCATCGGCATAGACATATCCAGAGAGACAGATGCCGACATTATTCACGATCTAAACATTTTTCCTTATCCTTTTGCGGACAACGAGTTTGATTATATTTACGCTGACAATATTATTGAACACCTGGGAAGCGTTGTGAAGGTAATGGAAGAATTACACAGAATAACTAAACACGGCGCGACTATAAAAATTATAGTTCCATTTTTCCGAAGCATTTATGCTTGCATTGATCCGACGCACGAGCACTTCTTTACATTAAGGAGTTTTGACTATTTTGATCCTCAAAAAAAATTTAATCAATTATACAAATATTCAACGTGTTTTTTTAAGGTAGAAAAAGTATTATTTGACGAAGGACCTGGACATGGCCTAGTCGGAAAGATTTTAACATGGATCGCCAATAAAAATCCTATTTTTTACGAAACGAGGATGTCCATGTTTTTTCCATTAAATACTTTGACTTATTATTTGAAAACAATGAAGAATAACGAAGAGGGTGGGGTTTAATTAAATACTTATGGATGAATTAAAAGAAAAATATAAAAACAAAAACGTGCTTATTACCGGCGGTCTGGGATTTTTAGGAAGTAATCTTGCTCACAAATTAGTTGAGTATGGAGCAAATGTTACTATACTGGACGCGCTTTTACCCCTTTATGGGGGAAATAAATTTAATATCTCCGGCATTGAGAATAATGTTCAGGTAATTATCGGAGATGTCCGCGATTTTAGATTAATTGAGAAAATAATTGAGGGGAAAGATATTATCTTTAATTTAGCGGCCCAAGTAAGTTACATAGATAGCATAAACATACCGTTTGAGGATCTTGATATTAATTGTAAGGGCCATTTAATTATTTTGGATGCCTGTCGGCACAAAAATCCTGATGCTAAGATTATATTTTCCAGCTCAAGAATGGCGCTTGGTAAATTGCTTTATAGTCCGGTTACTGAAGACCATCCAGCCGAACCGTTAAGTATCTATGGCATCCATAAATTAACCGGCGAGAAATATTATCAGGCCTATCATAAAACCTATGGATTAAAAACGGTTATTTTGCGGATTACCAATCCTTATGGCATCAGGCAGCAAATGAAACACAGTAAGTATTCTTTGGTGGGATGGTTTTTGCGTCAGGCCATAGAAGGCAAGACTATTCAAATCTTTGGAGACGGCAAACAGCTCCGGGATTATATTTATGTGGATGATCTGGTTCAAGCTTTCTTAAAAGCAGCGGTTGGCGACAAGGCGATCGGTCAAATTTATAACGCAGGCCTGGGAAGGTCTTATCAATTTTCTGAAATGGCCAAAACCGTTTTAAGAATAGTTGAAAAGGGGAAAATAGAATTTATTCCTTGGCCAAAAAATTATGAAAAAATTGAAACAGGAAGTTTTGAAATAAGCATAGCCAAGGCAAAGAGAGACTTCAACTGGATTCCTCAAATTGAGCTAGAAGAAGGCGTTAGAAGAATGTATGAATACTATAAAAAATCTAAACAATTTTATTGGTAAAATAAAACATGGGCAAAAAGATCAATTTAGGATTTTATATGTTTACCCCCATGATTGGAGGGGCCGAGAAACTCCTTCAAGATTTACTGTTTGGAATAAATCGTGAACAATTTAAGGTAAGTTTATTCTACGAATCATGGCCGGAATTTGACGCATTCTTAAATCTTAGTCACTGCCTGGACGTCCACATCTACCCCGTACCGATATTAGAGCCAGGCGGCCATATTCTTAGTATGTTAGCTCCCAGAGCAGCCTCACCGCAGGACACGCCCACAGGATTACATAATATGGGGGTTAGAGCTATTGCGTTTTTGAAACAGATACATACAAAATATAATCCGATTCGTAAACAAACCGGATATCTACTTAATACCCTGGCGAACTACTTGTGCGCAGGGCCAAACATCTTCCATCTTTACCTGGCGTTGAAGAAGCAGGACTTAGATATTTTACACATAATTAACGGCGGATATCCCGGCTCTATGAGCGCCAGAGAGGCGGCCCTGGCGGCAAAACTGGCGGGTATTCCGGTTTGCATAATGACAGTTTGCGCCAGTCCTGCTAAGCGAAAATTTCCTCAATTTATTGAAAAAAAAATAGACGATTTGGTGTATAAATGTGTAGATAAATTTATTGTGCCCGCTAAGTCCGTTGGGCGACTTCTGACAGATCTCCGGGGGCTTGAACCTTCAAAACTATGTACTATTCCATGGGGCGTATCCTTGGCCCCCCCCTTAACCAATTTTGCTATTTCCAAGCTGAAGAGCGAATTAAAAATTCCAGAAGGAGTAAAAATTATTGGAAACATAGCCAGGTTTGAGTTACGCAAAGGACATCGCTATCTGATTGAGGCCATTTCAGTTTTAAAAAAGAAGATAGACGGCTTCCACGTGGTTTTGGTCGGTGAGGGGCCCGTTAAACGAGAGATTGAAAATCAAGTAGAGGCGCTTGGTCTTAAAGAAATAATAACTTTTACTGGGTATCGCCCTGACACTTGTGAAATTACTCAAATGTTTGACATTTTTGTCTACCCCTCAATATTGGAAGGCCTGCCCATTTCTCTCCTTGAAGCAATGAGCCTGGGGAAGCCCATTGTGGCCACTCCTGCTGATGGAATTTCAGAAGCAATTATAGATGGTAAAACCGGACTTATTGTCCCGCCTCAAGATTCATCAGCGTTAGCCCAATCGATAGAACGCTTCCTTATCAATCCGGAGTTGGCAAAAGCTATGGGCAAAGCAGCTTTTGCTAAATATGAAATGAGTTATACGCTCAAAGATATGATAGAACGAAACGAAATTTTATATCAAGAATTATTTTTTAAAAATAGACAATTTTAGTAATTTTAATTGCCAAACATGTCAACAGAAAACAAAAAAATATTTATAACAGGCGGAACAGGTTTATTGGGCCATCACTTGATAAAAACTGCTCCACCAATGTACAACAAAAGTTGTACCTTTTTCTCTATTGAAAAAAGGGATTATATCCCGGATAATTGTGGAAAATACTGCCTTGATCTTACCGACCATCATCTTGTATTAGATACTATAAAAAAAATTAAACCTGACTATGTGATACATACGGCATCTATGGGGAACGTGGATTATGTTGAGAATAATAGAAAAGAGGCCAGAAAGAATAATTTAGGCGGTACAATTAATATTATTGAAGCGTGTCAACAAATAGGAGCTAAGATTATTTATATATCTTCCAACGCAGTCTTTGATGGAAGAAACCCGCCCTATTTTGAAGATAGCGTTGTCAATCCTATTAATTATTATGGTCAGTTAAAGGTTGAAGAAGAAAAGGCAGTTAAAAAGAGCGGGTTAAAATATGTAATTTTGAGGCCTATTTTGATGTATGGTTGGAATCTTAAAGTTGAAAGAAAGGACCCAGTAACGTGGTTAATAGATCTTCTTAGGCTTGGCAAGGAGGTTAATATGGTTGACGATATTTTTTGTAATCCGCTTTTTGTGGAAGATTGTTGCAGCGCAATTTGGAAAATCATTGCTTTAAACAAAGAGGGCATTTTCCATGTCGGAGGAGAGGGCGAGACGTCAAGATATGATTTTGCTCGTCTCACCGCAGAAATTTTTGGTTTTGACAGAAACCTGATAAAACCAGTTAAAAATTCTTTTTTTCCAGAGATAAGTCCGCGGCCCAAAAACACCACCTATTGTATTAATAAAATAAAAAAAGAGCTACAGGTATTTCCTTTAAGCCCCGAGCAAGGATTAAAAGTTATGAAAAAAAATTATGAAACCACCTAAGGTCTCAATAGTTATCGGCGCTTATAATTGCGAGAGAACCATTCAAGAAACAGTTTATTCTGTTATAAACCAAACATTTAAGGATTGGGAGCTTATTGTTGTTGATGACTGTTCTAATGACAACACCGTTGAAGAACTTAAAGCCATAAAAGCCATAGACGATTGTCGTATTAGTATAATCAGGACCAATGAAAACAGCGGCCTTCCGGCCGTGGCCAGAAATATCGGCATAAAGATTTCAAAAGGAGAATTTATCGCCTTTCTTGATCATGATGACATTTGGTTCAAGCAAAAATTAGCGACACAACTGCCATATTTTCAATCGCCTAAAATTATCGGCGTGGCCAGCGATGCTGCATTGATTGCCGAAACTCCATATTATAGAAAAATAAATTGGGGTAGATCAAAATTGGGACATATTGACTATCAATATAAAGATATTCTAACCCATAACCCCATAATAACCTCTTCGCTCGTTGTCAGAAGAGAGGCGCTTGAGGCCGCGGGTTTATTCGATGAAGATAGAGATTTATTTTGTATTGAAGATTGGGAGCTTTGGTTAAAAATGGCAAGGTTCGGTTTGTTCAGGGTTCTTGAGAAGCCGCTTTTGTCTTACCGCGTTTCTCGCAAAAGAAGCGCGAAGGCCGCCATAATTTCAACAAACTGCTTAAAAATCCTTGAGAAACAAGTAAATTTAGGTTATGTAGAAGACAAAGACATTAGAGAACCAAAAGTCTTGGTTTATTTGGCCATAGCGCGCAATCTATTGGAATTTGACCAACAACAAAGTAGAAAATATTATTTTAAAGCGCTTAAAGCCACTTCTAACTTGCGTAGGAAAATAAAAAGTTGTACGGGCATATTAATATCTTTTTTTCCTCCTTGTTTTAAAAAAACAACCCTTCTGGTCCTATACAAAACTGATTTGATTTTATGCAGTTTAAAGGATCGGTCACGGGAGATCATAAAAATCTTCTGCCGAGTTCGTCATATGGCAAATAAATCTATGCTTAATAAGTAAACCCCGTTAAAAATTCCAACGGGGCATTAAATCACGTTAGAGGTCTATCTCTAAACAGGGCACCCCCGACGGAATTATTCTAAGCGGTAAACCTCCGCCGTAGAACGACGGGAAATTATTTCTAGCGGGGCAAATTATAATTGGAATCGTTATGCCAGAGGAACAATTATTAGCGACGTCTCGGGAATTTTCCAGAAAAAAACTTCGAAGGGACATTTTTTTGTTTATTTTGGTTAGCATTTTTTTAGTGGCGTCAGAGACTTGGTTATTCAAACAAGGTATATTTCTTAAGAAAATTGAGATTGCGATTCGTCTTATTGTTCCGATAATACTTGTTCTCTTTTTCCGGAAATATACCATCCCCAACAAAGGGAAAATTCTACTTACTCTTTATGGAGCCCTGTCCTTCTATATGCTAGTTATGGTTGTCTTCTCAGAGAATCCTAGTCTTGTGGCCCTCAACACAGCCAAATATTTATATATTCTGGCCCTTCCAATAGCCCTTCTATTAACGCTTCGTCCAACCAATTTTTCTTATCATTTTCTTTATATACCAGTTTACTTGGGTTTATTCTTCGCTATTCAGACGATCATCTTATTTATACTCGTCCAGGGCGGTCATCCTCCGCCCAGTCATATTGCAATTTTGGTGGGTTATAAAAACTTGCCTGTATTGAGTTATGGCCTATGGGGCTATGCGCATGGGATGCAGGCCATAGGCACTAATTTACAGGTCTATCGGGCGCAATCATTCTTCGGAGAACCAACGGGACTAGCCAGTTTTTTAGAAGTATCTACTATTCTATCGTTTGGTTTGTATAAAATAAGAAAAGATAGAAAAATGCTCATGGTGTTTATTCTGTGCGCCGCATCTCTTATTATTACGTTTTCAATGACAGCCTATGTGGTGATTTTCTTGATTTTATGCTTCAATTTTATTGTCAAACGTTGGAGGGCAATGAATCTCTTAGCGCCGGTGGCCTTAGGTCTATTAGCTCTTTTCGTTATTATTATAATTCTATTTTATTTGCAGATAGCTACAAATCCTAATATTTATGGTCAGTCAAAACTAAGTATGGCCTTTGGCCATTCGCCAAGGGAAGTAACAGCCAGGATGGGCTTTGTGGTTGACTCGCTGCGTCTTTTTAAGGATTACCCCTTGGGGATAGGCCTTGTCGGGGCCGAGAATTCAATGATATTAAAAAATTACCCGGAGGCGAGCGGAGGAATCGCGCCGTTCGAATGGTCGGGCGTTGCCGGGTTAGTCGGTTTTATAATTCAGTTAACTATCGTTTTTTATCTAATGAAAAATATAATTTTAAAACATATTAAAGAGCCCAACAGAATAGAATGTTATTTGGGTCTTAGTTTTGTTGCCTTACTGTTGCATCATTGTTTAGCTGGCGATTGGTTCAGCGGAATGTTTTTTTATCTCTTAGTCTGTTTAATTGTTACGGACGCTTGTCAATTTTCTTTTTCCGGGGCAGGAAGAGAAATTCATCCTACCGTTTAATTCTTTCCCGTCGAACCCCCGTCAACATTGGTTGGTCTAAAATATAAATTATTTTTATGGCCCCATTTACTAAATTTGAATTACCATGTTGGGCATATGGCGGGCGGGTCGCTCGCTCACCCCTTCACTTGGTTCTCGGAAATAAGAACCAAAACTAAATAAAGGGTAAGCCCAAGGTATTTATGGCCCAAGCGAGGGGCTCGCTCGCTACGATTATAATAAAAATTAGACGCCCACAAATAATATTAATATTTTTATTTCTATCTTACACATATGGACCCTAAAATTAAAATCATTTTTATTGGTATTATATTGTATTATCTTGTAATACCCACCTTCGCGCATGCCTATATAGATCCGGGAACAGGAAGTTATATCGTCCAAGTTGTGATTGGTATTTTACTGGGCGCGATATTATCAATTAGAATATTATGGACTCATATAATATCTTTTATTAAAAAACTGTTAAAAATTAGAGATAATCAAGGCAATAGAATAGATGGGAATATTAAAAAACAATAATATCAATCCCGCTTCCTTCCGTGATCCAAGCGGCTTTATTTTCTCGGACGGTAATTTAATTTATCGCCAGATTAATCTATGTTATAAAGAGCACTATGACCATTTAATTAATTCCGGATTATATGAAAAACTTGTTAATTTAAATTTATTAATCCCCCACGAGGAGTTAGATGTTTGGGAGAATAAAAGTGAGCAATGTTATAAAATTATAAAACCCAAGCGTATTCCTTTTATTTCATATCCTTATGAATGGTGTTTTAGTCAGTTAAAAGATGCCGCTCTTGCTGTTCTAGAAATAAATAAAATAGCATTTGAATACGGGATGGCGCTAAAAGATGCTACCGCCTACAATGTTCAGTTTTTAAACTGTAAACCTATATTAATAGATACGCTTTCGTTTGAAAAATATCAAAAAGGAAAACCATGGGTGGCCTACCGTCAATTTTGTCAACATTTTTTTGCTCCCCTAATTTTAATGAAATATAAAGATGTTCGTTTAAATCAGTTATCTCGTATTTATTTAGACGGGATTCCTTTAAATTTGGCGAGTTCGCTCTTGTCAAAGTGGACCTATCTGAAATTTTCAATATTTGCGCATGTCCATTTGCATGCTAAATATCAAGACCATTATGCGGATAAACGAACAAGAAACCATCAAATGAGGCCATCGCATTATTTGGCCCTGATTGATAATTTAGAAAAAAATATTCAAAAATTACAATTAAAAATATCAAAATCTTTTTGGAGTCATTATTATAAAATAACCAATTATTCACCAGAAAGCTTTAAACATAAAAAACAAATTGTCGCTGAATTTATTGATGACATTAAACCAAAAAATATTTGGGACCTAGGTTCAAATATCGGAGCATTTAGTGAGTTGGCCAATGAGCGCGGCATCCACACAATTTCTCTTGATAACGATCCCATAACAATCGAAACTTGTTATTCAACCTGGAAGGCAAAAAATAAAAAAAATATTTTGCCGTTAATAATGGACCTAACCAATCCTAGTCCTGGTATCGGCTGGGAACACGAAGAAAGAATGTCTTTAATCGAGCGGGGCCCCGTAGATATGCTTTTAGCCCTTGCCTTAATTCATCATTTAACTATTTCGCACAATTTACCATTTCAGAAAGTAGCGGATTTTTTCAGAAAAATTTGCCGTTACTTGGTAGTTGAATTTGTCCCAAAAGATGACACCCAGGTTTCAAAACTATTGGCAAACAGAGATGATCTTTATGTCAATTATACACAATCTTATTTTGAAAAAGCGTTTAGCCGGTATTTTAATATTATTCGTTTTATTAAAATTAGAGAATCAAAACGAATTATCTATTTAATGAGAAATAAGGGGTATTAAACCCCGCGTTTGCCTCTCTGCCAACTGGCGGATCGGAAAAATAAATGAATTTGTTTTGCTCTCGCCTCTTCATAAATAATTCCTATAAAATGAAAAAATTAATTATATTTTCTCCAATTCCAATCACCCTTGCTTCAATTTTTTATCATTACTCGTTATATGAGAGAGAATACCCCATTGAAGTAACGCTCGTTCCACTAGGTGTTATTTTATGTTTTATATTTTTAATATTTATTTTATTAAAATTAATCAAGAAAGACTTTAAAAAATTAATTGTTCCTTTCTCATCTTTCTTGTTTTTATTCTTTTCCTATGGTTACTTTTATGAATTTCTGAAGGGTTATAAAATGGGAGAAATTTATATTTTTAGACACAGAGTTTTATTGCTTATTTGGATAATATTATTTATTTTATTATTATTTCTTAGCAAAAGGAATTATTTAAGGTCCCCAATAAATATATATACTATTATATCATGTATTTTAATAATATCGGCGATGATCAATATTTATAATAGTGGCCGAAACATTAATTACGAACAAAATTATTTTAGTCAAATAATTGATAATAACCAACGGCCCCCTTTAAAAGACAATGAGGCCCTACAACATAAACAACCCGACATATACTATATAATTTTAGATTCTTACGCCAATCCCCATGTCCTTGAAAATATTTATGATTTTAATAATCAGGAATTTTTAGATTATTTAAGCTGAAAAGGGTTTTATATCGCTTGGCAAAGTCGCAGTAATTACGCTTCTACCTTGCCGTCGCTATCATCTTCATTAAACATGGATTATCATGAAATTCTGGATAAAGATATGGATGGGTTGTTATATAATAAAATGATTATTAATAATAAAGTAAAATATTATTTAAAGGAGAGGGGGTATGAATATATAAATCTGAGCGACTTTCAAGATAAAACAGACAAAACTTCTTTCAACCTATCTTTTAGATATAAAATGATGGATGAGTTTACGATTTCTTTAATCAGAACCACCATATGCCGACCGTTATATGATTATTTTGTTGCCAATGATATTTACGCAGAGAAGGCCCTTTGGGTTTTCCGCAAACTTAATGAAATATCTACCATAAAATCAGAGAAACCAAAATTTGTTTTTGTTCACTCCCTCCCGCCTCACCCCCCTTTTGTTTTTGATGAAAATAGAAAAATTACTAAAAAAGAAATAATAGTCTCGGAACAAATGTATTATAAAGAAAAATATGTAAAGCAGTTAGTCTTTATTAATAAACAATTGGAAAAATTTATTGATCAAGTTCTATCAAGCTCTGGGGAGGGGCCCGTTATTATTTTGCAGGCTGACCATGGACCAGCCTCTATGTTCCCGGCAAACACTGATGAATGGAGCGAATCTCCTCGCGACGAAATGATTTTAGAAAGAATGTCTATTTTTAACGCTTATCGCTTGCCCCCGAATAATCAAGAAGATTTGTATGATAAAATTTCTCCAGTTAATTCATTTAGATTAATTTTGAACAAGTATTTCAATACTAATTACGAATTCCTAAATGATGAAAGTTATTATTCTACATATGCCCGCCCTGATCATTTTATTAATGTTACCAATATCTTAAATTCTCAATTTAATTTAAATTTAAACCATTAAAGTAAATTATGACTCTAAAAAATTAATAAAAATATCCACATTAATATGACCAAAAATTTGGTTACTGGCGGGGCCTGGTTTCCCCGCGTCAACTCAATGATTTTTAGCAACGTTTTTATAAATTATTAAATAAGAGATAAATAAAATCACATGAGAATATTGATAACGGGCGGGACCGGGTTTATCGGCTCTCATCTAATAGATAGATTAATAAAAGAAGACCACGAAGTGGCCGTGATTGATAGTTCGTCTGGCCGAGAGAAGAAAATAAACAAAAATACTAAGTTTTATAAAATAAACATTGGCGATGCGAAAATTTGTCAAATTTTTAAAAAAGAAAAACCAGAAATAGTTTTTCATCTCGCCGGACCGATTAATCTGAGAAGACCCCTTAATGACCCCCTGCTCTTAAAAAGTATTGATATTTTGGGTAATCTAAGAAATCTATTAGAGGGCGCAAGGAAGACGGGTGTTAAAAAATTCATATTTATCTCTTCGGGCGGAGCCATTTGCGCTGATGCAAAATTAATCCCAACGCCAGAAAATTACCCCTGTCAGCCCAAAACCCTTTACGGCCTCGCAAATTTACTAATTGAAAAGTATATCCATATTTATTGTCGGTTATATAATTTAAATTATGCAATTTTGCGTTTAAGCAATGCCTACGGTCCGAGACAGTGGTCTTCTGGAATAATACCCTCAATGATTTCTTCAATTATAAATAGAAAAAAAATAATCATTAATGGAGATGGGCGTCAAATAAGAGATTTAATCTTTATTGATGACATTATAGATGTTTTATTGCTAGTTGCTTTTAGCAAAAAGAAAAACATATTGTATAACGTTGCCTCCGGAGCGGGGGTTAGCATAAACGATCTTTTAGGCCGAACCGTCAAGATTTTAGATAGAAGGGCAGAGGTTGTTTATAATAAATATTTTGCGGATGTAAAGAAAAATATTTTGAATATATCAAAGATAAAAACAGAGCTTCATTGGAAGCCAAGGGTTAATTTAGAGACAGGCCTTAAAAAAACCATTAACTGGTTTATTAATAAAAAAAATATAGATTTATGATAGCCGAACATATCCCCAAGCCAACCATATTAATTGTCGGTCCGCTTCCTCCGCCCTGCGGAGGCATCGCCACTGGCGTATTAAACCTTCTAAAATCCGATTTGCAAAAATATTTTAAATTAATATGCATAAAGAACTCTACCACAAGACCCTCTGTTAAAAAAGGCAAAATAGATTTTTTAAATGTTGTCTATTTTCTGGGCCAATTTTTTAGATTCATAATAACTATGATTTTTGTTCGGCCCCAGATCGTTCAAATTGAGACCAGTTACGGAATTAGCTTTTTTAAGAATTCTCTTTTTGTTGTTTTCTCAAAAATTTTAGGACGAAAAATAATACTCAGTATTTATGGGGGGCAGGCCGATAGTTTCTATAATGATTTATCGCCAATTGGTAAAAAATATGTCAAATATATATTATTTTGTTGCGACAAAATTAGAATTGAGTTTAAACGGCGAGAAGACTTCTTTGTAAAGAAATTTGGACTGCCGGAATCAAAAATTATTATTTTACCAAATGCGGTTCATCTTGAGAAAAGCGCCGAAAAGGACATTAAACCAGTCACGGAAGAATTAAATATTTTATTTGTAGGCTGGCTGCTGGAAGCAAAGGGCGTCTTTGATTTACTGAAAGGCATAGAAATTCTCAAGCAAAAAGGATATAAATTAAAAATCAAAATTATAGGGCCAGAAGGAAGAGCAGGAGAGTTAAAAAGAGTATTAGATGATGTTCAAAATAAAGATCTGATTAATATTGTGGAGGTTGTTGGAGAAAAACTATCTTATGAAATGCGGAGCTTCTATTCTGCCGCCGATATTTATGTGCTTCCCACATATGCCGAGGGACTTCCCTACGCAATCTTAGAGGCGATGTCTTGTGGGTTGCCGATAATTTCAACCAACGTAGGAGCTCTGCCCGAGGTAATAGAAGAAGGGGTTAACGGGTTTTTGATCGAGCCTGGCGACATAAGGGCCTTAACTGAAAAAATAGAAATTTTGGCGAAAAACAAAAAGATCCGAGAAGAAATGGGCAAAAACAATTATAAAAAAATAGAAAATGAATATTCTATAGATTGTTTAGTAAAGAAACTTGCCAATGTTTATAATATTTTACTGTTAAAATAAACAATATGTGCGGAATTTGTGGTTATATAAGCAAAGAAAAAAAACTTAACTTAGACGCCATGACCGATATGATGATTCATCGCGGGCCAGACGACAGGGGCACTTACTTGAAGGACTTTGACGAAATAAATATTGGCCTTGGTCATCGCCGTTTATCAATTATTGATTTATCTTCGGCCGGGCATCAGCCAATGGCCAACGAAGATGAAACGATCTGGATTATTTTTAATGGCGAGATTTATAATTTTTTAGAAATAAAACCGGTCTTAATAGATCTGGGTCATATTTTTAAATCTAACTCTGATACAGAGGTGATTATTCATGCCTATGAAGAATGGGGAGAGAAATGCCTGGAAAAATTTAACGGCATATTCGCTTTTGCCATTTGGGACGAGAAAAAGAAAAAATTATTTGTCGCGCGAGATCGTTTGGGGGTTAAGCCCTTATATTATTTTTCTGACAGGGACAATTTTGTTTTTGCTTCAGAAATTAAATCTATTTTAAAGTCTAATTTAATTAAGGCCGAGGTGAACATTGGGGCGATCCCATATTACTTAACGTTTTTGTGGGTGCCAGGGCCGCAAACAATGTTTAAAAATATTTTCAAGTTGTTGCCGGGATATTATTTGGTCTGGCAAGATAATAAAATAGAAATAAAACAATATTGGGACATTCAATCCGTAAAACAATTTTCTTCTTCGGAGAAAGAAATCGGCCAGCAGCTCCTTAGTATTTTAAGACAAATCATTAAAAGGGAACTTGTCAGCGACGTTCCTTTGGGAAGTTTTTTGAGCGGAGGGATAGATTCAAGCATCATTACCACGCTGATGACAGAAGCGCAATCTAAGTCGGTCAATGCTTTTACGATAAATTTTAGCTCAAACAACAAAAAAGTTGAGGGCCTCCCCCTGGACATTACCTATTCTCGCATTTTAAAACAGCAACTCAAAGAAAAACTCAACTACCAAGAAATTTTTATCCGACCGGACTTTGTAGATCTTCTGCCCAAGGCCATTTGGCACATGGAGGAGCCCATCGCTGATCCGGCAGCCATCACGGCCTACTTAATTTGTAGGGCCGCCAAAGACAATGGTATCACGGTAATGCTTTCCGGCATGGGTGGCGATGAAGTTTTCGCGGGTTACAACAGGCATATTGTTCAAAAATTACTTTATTATTGCGATAAGCTGCGCCTCCGGTTTGCGCTGGCGGGTTTGAAAAAAATAGTTAATCAAATTCCGATTCTAAACAACCGGCCATTTACGGCAGCCCTGCGTTATCTTAAAAAAATAGCCAAGCATTTTAACCTTCCTGCCGATCGGCGTTATGTCGGCATTAGCTCTTGGCTGTCAAAGGAAGAGTGTTTAAATTTGTTAAACGATAAAACCAAAGAGCAGGTTCATCGACAGAATTGGCAGGACATTCATTTAGAATTTTATAATAAGCGCAATTTTGATTATTTAGACCGCGCTCTTTATACAGACCTTAAAACGTTTTTACCGGACTTAAATTTAACCTATACCGACAAAATGAGCATGGCGGCTTCGGTGGAGACGAGGGTGCCGCTCGTTAATCCCGAATTAGTTGAATTCGCCTTTCAAATTCCTTCTAAATTAAAATTGCGCCACTGGACGACCAAAGATGTTCTTAAAAAAGCTTTTCAAAATATATTACCAGAGGAAGTTCTTAAAAGAAGCAAGGTCGGATTCGGCGCGCCGATTCGTTCTTGGTTTAAAGATTTACAAAATATTATTCAAAAAAATCTGAGTCCAGAAATGATAGAAAAGCAAGGCTATTTTGATTCGAAGACTATTCAGATGTTTCTACAAAAAAATGCTCAAGGTAAAGAAGATTATAATTATCAAATTTGGGCCCTTCTCACCTTTTCTTTATGGCATCAAATATTTATTGACAAAACTATGACTATTCAGCCCGACAAAGAAACAACGTAAAATTTTGAATTAAAAATATATTATGTGTGAAATACTTTTAATTTTTCCTTTCTACTCTTATGCAAGAAAGAATCCGCCGCTAGGCTTAGCTTACATAGCAGCTGTTTTGGAGAAAAATGGCTATGTGGTTAAAATTATCGACATTTCCGCTGAAGGCCTAAGCCCGACAGAGCTAGAGGCGCGCATCCGGCAAGAACATCCAAAATTAGTTGGTGTTTCTTTTATGACGCCTCAAATAGGAGAAGCCCTGAGAGTTACCGCCCTGGTCAAAAAAATAAATCCTCGAATTGCGACGATTGTTGGAGGCCCCCATGTTACTGCCCTGCCGGCAGAAACCCTCGTAGAGGAGTCTATAGATTTTGTAGTTATTGGAGAGGGAGAGACAACCTTTTTAGAATTGACCGATAAACTTATCAGAAATAATAATAAAGAATTGTCAGATATTGAAGGTATAGCCTATAAAAAGAATGGCGAAGTTATTATCACTAAACCAAGGCCCTTTATTGAAGATTTAGATTCTTTGCCGTTTCCCGCTTGGCATCTTTTGCCAGTTGATAAATATTGTGTGATTTCAACCGGTGGCAAGGCCTCAGCGCAGGTTTTTAATGTTTTCAGCAGTCGCGGCTGTCCCAACCAATGTATTTTTTGTGGCGGACCGAAGATTATGGGCCGACGATATCGACGACGAAGCGCGCAAAATATTATTCAAGAGTTAATTTATTTAAAAAATAATTTTGGCGCCACTCAATTTGATTTTCAGGACGACTCAGTCACTGTTTTTAAGGATTCTCTTCGGGAAATGTGCCAGGAAATCATAAAACAGAATTTAAATATAACTTGGATGTGTAATTCCCGAGTGGACATTTTAGATATGGATGCGCTCTTACTAATGAAAAAGGCCGGCTGTGTTAGAATTGACCTCGGAGTTGAGTCGGGAGACGGTCAGGTATTAAAAAGAATAAAAAAGGGTATAACCATAGAACAGGTTAGGAAATCACACCAAATGGCCAAAGAAGCCGGCATCATGATCAACAGTTTCGCCATGGTTGGAAACCTGGGAGAAGACTTTTCTGGCGTTAAAAAAACCGCCGAGTTGATGAAAGAGCTCGGAGAAGATGTTAATGTTTCTATCTCCACGCCCTTTCCCGCCTCAGAGCTTTATCAGATAGCCAAAGAAAATAATTGGCTAAGAGTGTATGATTGGAATAAGTATGTTACTGCGCCAACCTCTCTCCCTGGTTATGAACCGGTTATGGTCACCGATAAAATGAATCAAAAAGAGATATTAAAGGCCTGGTATTGGCTTCATGCTCAGCTAATGACGAAGAAATTTCAAACCAGGTTTGGGAAATTTTTTCTATTAAATCCTCGTTTTTATCGCGACGCGCCATTTAAGGTACGCAATTTTAAAGAATTAGTACACAAAACAAAAATGGGCCTTCAGTTGACCAAAAGATTAATTAGCGGTCTGTTCAGATATTAAAATATGAGATTTAAATCACGACGCAATTATTTGCGGCGAATTTTTGAAGCATATATTTTTGATCAGAAAAGTCACTTGTCTTTTTGGCATGAGAGGCCGGCAATTAATGAACGAGCAGAATTTGATCGTTTGGGAGAATATTATATGACCTTTTCGGACAAAACTAATTATCAAGGTGATTTTGATAAAAACGGAATCCCCGTCCTTGATTATCGGGGCAGTGTTGGTAAACAATATGTGCCAATCGCCGTTGCCCAATATGGCTTAGGGCACTATAATCTTTATCAACAAAAGAATGATCCGAAGAATTTAAACATAGCCACGAAACAAGCCGATTGGTTGGTTAATAATTTAAAACTCAATCAAAAGGGAGTGAAAGTGTGGACGTTTAATTTTGATTGGGAGTATCGCGATATTTTAAAAAGTCCGTGGTATTCTGCTCTGGCCCAGGGGAACGGGATTTCGCTTTTGTTAAGAATTTATCAAACGACTCAAGATAAAAAATATTTAGTGACGGCCCAAGAGGCATTTGAGGCCTTAACCATTACCGTTGACAAGGGCGGAACACTATTTATTGACATCCAGGGAGACTATTGGCTAGAAGAAACCATCGTTAATCCGCCTACTCATATTCTAAATGGATTCTTGTGGACCATCTGGGGCGTCTGGGATTATTATCTAGCAACAAAGGAACCCGTCATTAAGACTCTTTTTGATCGTTGTATCAAAACGTTAAAAAATAATTTAAAAAATTTTGATATTGGTTGGTGGTCGCTTTATGAACAATCGGGGACTAAAATGAAAATGTTGGCCAGTCCCTTTTATCACAATCTGCACATAGTTCAATTAAAAATTCTTTATAAAATAACAGGTGAAACAATTTTTAATAAATATGCCGAAAAATGGGAAAAATATCAAAAGAATCGGTTATATAGAAATTTTGCTCTGATTTATAAAATTATTTTTAAGGTCCTTTATTATTAGAATTTGTATATTTGCCCGCCTGCCAACGCCGTCCCTTGGACATAAAAACTTAAAAACAAAATCATTTCTTGCCTTCTGTTCACAATTAACTCCCAGGAGGCATCCGCCTCAGCCAGTTGGCTGATGGCGGAGGCGGGCAGGTATTTAATTTGCCACCCTTTGGGTGGTCACCCGTAGGGTGATAATTTGTAGCGGTATGAATATTTTAATTATTCATCAATATTTTTTAGAAAAAGATGGCGCCGGCGGATCACGCTTTAATCAGTTTGCTAAGTATTGGGCTCAAAAGGGGCACAAAGTTACGGTCATCGCCGGAACCGTTGGTTATACCACTGGCCAAAAAAACGAGAAGTATAAGGGAAAGTGGGTGACGAAAGAAGAGGTCGATCGCGGGGTAACCATTTTAAGATGTTATGTTTCTGAATCGTACAATAAAAATTTTTTAGGCCGGCTTTGGGCCTACTTATCTTTTGTTTTTTCGGCCAGCTGGGTAGGCATTTTTATGTCCGGCAAGCAAGCGGTTGTTATCGCCACCTCTCCGCCTCTTTTGGTGGCTATTCCGGGCTATATAATTAGTCGGCTTAAGAGAATTCCTCTTATTTTTGAGCTTCGCGATCTTTGGCCAAAGTTTGCCATTGATACGGGAGTATTAAAAAACTCTCTAGTAATCAAACTTAGTTATTGGTTGGAGAATTTTATTTATCGAAAAGCGAACCTGATAAATGTTTTAACCCCGGCCTTTAAAGATTACCTTCTAAAAGAGAAAAAGGCGCCAGAAAATAAGATAATTTATATTCCCAACGCGGCTGATTTAGATTTAATGAAACCGGGGCCCAAAAATAATTGGGTTAGAGAAAAATTTAATTGGGATGATAAATTTGTTATTTTATATGTTGGCGCCCATGGCGTGGCCAATGATTTAAGGCAAATAATTAACGCGGCCAAGCTGTTTAAAAATAATCCAGAAATCCTTTTTGTTTTAATCGGCGATGGCATGGAAAAATTAAAATTAATTACGGTCGCCAAAGAACAAAATTTAACCAATGTCCAGTTCTTGGGTTCTGTTTCCAAAGATAAAATAGTTGATTTTATTAATGCGGCGGATGTTTGTACGGCGATTCTTGATCCGGTTTTTACTACCACCTATCCAAATAAAGTTTTTGACTATATGGCCTGCGCCAGACCGGTTGTTTTGCCGATTGACGGCGTTTGCCGCAAGCTGGTGGTTGACGAGGCTCGAGCCGGTCTTTTTGTCAGGCCGGAAGATGCCGAAGATTTTAAAGAAAAAATTTTTTATTTTTATAACCATCCGGAAGCGAGGGAAACGATGGGGCAAAATGGCCGCCGTTTTGTGATTGAACGTTTTGACCGTCAAAAATTAGCCAATCAATATTTAGAAATAATAAAGGGCATTAAGCCTCGGGGCAAGCCCAGTTAGAATAGTTTGATGCTTCTTGTGGTTTAGGGCGCTTATTGAGGTTATGCTACAAAGCAAGATGAGTTAATTAATTATGATAACCTAGGCAAATATAACGAAGCAAAAGCACTATCAAGCTTTCTAACTGGGCAAGCCCTGAACCCTCGTTTCGTAGTCCGCCTCGCCTCGCTTGGCAATAAATAAATTGGTATTTAATCAAAATAAATAAGTTTATGATTATTCGTTTAGCGAACAAGAATGAGGCTGGCCAAATCGCCAAGATTCACACCAGAGAGATTGATCGGGGTTTTCTCTGTCAATTGGGAGAGAGGTTTCTTACTAAATTGTATGAGGCGATAATAGTTTCTTCGGGGGCTTTTGTTGTCGTGGCCGAAGAGGGCGATCGGGTTGTCGGATTTATTAGTGGCTGCGTTAACGTGAATTACTTTTATCGCGATTTTTTACGAAGAAGCGGCCCTAGGGCGGCTTTTGTGTTACTGCCTAAAATATTCAAACCATCTATCTTGAAACAAATTTTTGAAACTTTGATGTACCCCCGCCGGAAAGAGGAAATCGAAGCGCCGAAGGCCGAGTTATTAACCATTGCCGTTTTGAGAGAATTTCATCGCCAGGGCCTAGCGCAAAAACTTTTTGATAAATTTATTTCCGAGATGAATGGCCGGGGGATTAAACAGTTTAAAGTTTTGGTCGGAGAAGGTTTGTCGCCAGCCATTGCTTTTTATGAAAAAGCGGGCTTCCGACTTCTCTCTTCCATTGCCGTCCACAAAAATAAATCATCAAGAATTTACGTTTATTTTGTCGAGTGAGGATCCGCCATCCGCCTCAGCCGGTTGGCTGATGGCGGAGGCGGAGAAGACGAAACAAAGTGTTTAATGCCCCGTAGCCCTGGGTCGTGACCGACGGGTCATTAGACTTGCTGCGTAATGGGGGTTCAGGGCTTGCCCAGTTAGAAAGTTTGATAGTGTTTTTGCTTCGTTATATTTGCCTAGGTTATCATAATTAATTAACTCATCTTGCTTTGTAGCATAACCTCAATAAGCGCCCTAAACCACAAGAAGCATCAAACTATTCTAACTGGGCTTGCCCCGAGGCTTAACACCCATTATAATATAGAAGAAAAATAATATGATTTACTTTTTTTTATTGCTTTTGTCTTTCTTAATTTCTTTGGTGTCTATTTATTTTCTTAAAAAATTAGCTTTTAAATATCACCTTTACGATGATCCCTCGGGCGACACTTTAAAAATTCATAAAAAACCAATCCCCTATTTGGGCGGAGTGGGGATATTTATCGGTCTGGTTTTTGGCCTAGTTATTGCGCGGTTATGGCACCGGGTTTCTGGCCTACAATCATCGGGGTTCATTATTGGCGGAATAATAATAATTTTTCTTGGCCTGTGGGACGATTTAAAATGGAAAAAATTCGGTCAGCCCGCTCTCAAGCTCTTTTGTCAATTCGTTGCCGGATTTTTAATCGTTTTGGTTTTAATTAAAATCGGCGTTAACTTTAGTTTTTCCGTTGCCCCCTTAATTGCCAGTTTAATTGCTGGTTTTTATATTGTTGGAGCAATGAACGCCATAAATATGGAAGATGGCATGGACGGCTTGGCCGGAGGCTTGACCTTAATATCTTTACTCGGTTTCGCCGCGCTTGCTTTGTTGGGTCATAATTTATTAATGCTCGTTTTGACTTTTTCTTTAGTCGGTTCTTTGATCGCCTTTTTGATTTATAACCGGCACCCCGCTTCTATTTTTATGGGCGATAACGGCAGTCATTTTTTGGGTTTTATCTTGGCTGTTTTGGCTATAATCTTTACCAGGAGCCCCATCCATCATTTTTTCTGGTTTATCGGTCCAGTTTTAATAATTGGCTTGCCGATCTTTGACTCCATGTTAGCCGTTATTAGAAGGTTGGCTCGAGGTGCTTCGCCACTGTTGGGCGACCGTAGTCATTTTTATGACTGGCTTCATCAAAAAGGATTTGGCATCCGGCAGACCGTCTTGCTTTGTTGCGGGATACAGGTTATAATAGTGGCCGTCGGAGTTATCGTTTATAATTTATAATTATGAAAATTTCACTTTCCCGCCCCGATATTACAGGAAAAGAGCGGCGGGCCGTAGCGGACGTTTTAGAAAGTCCATTTTTAGCCTTGGGGCCGAAGTTAAGAGAATTTGAAGAGAAGTTCGCTAAATTTATCGGCACCAAATATGCCGTGGCCGTTAATTCAGGAACGTCCGGTTTACACTTATTGATTCGCGCTTTGGATATTAAAAAGGGAGACGAAGTTATCACCACTCCTTTTAGTTTTATTGCTTCGGCCAATTGCATTTTGTACGAAGGAGCAAGGCCGATTTTTGTTGATATTGATCCTTTGACTTTAAATATTGATCCGCAAAAAATAGAAAAAGCCATCACCAAGCGGACCAAGGCCCTGGTAATCGTAGATATTTTTGGTCATCCGGCTGAATGGGACAAGATTTTAAGAATCGCTAAAAAATACCATCTTAAGGTGATTGAAGATAGTTGTGAGGCGTTGGGCGCGGAGTATTTCACTAAGGTGGCCCCGAAAAGTCGCCTCGCTCGGGGAAAATGGGGGAGGTGCGGAAATTTTGGCGATGCGGCAGTTTTTGCTTTTTATCCCAACAAACAAATCACTACCGGCGAGGGTGGGATGGTTGTGACCGACAATAAAAAAATTGCCGAGCTGTGTCAAAGTATGCATAATCAAGGCCGAAGGATAAAAGGTGGAAAATGGCTGGAGCATATTCGCCTTGGCTATAATTATCGGATGACCGATGTGCAAGCGGCAATGGGTATGGCCCAGCTGGCAAGAATTTATGAAATTTTTAAAAAGCGCGACCGTGTAGCCAAAATTTATAACCGCCGTCTCTCAGACGTCCCCACCATCAAGGTTCCCTATGTTTCCCCCCGAGTCAAAACTTCATGGTTTGTTTATGTGATTCAATTGTCAGAAAATTATACTCGGAAAGATCGCGACCAAATTTCGAAGAAATTACAAAAAGCGGGTATTGAGTGCAGTAATTATTTCCAGTGCATTCATCTGCAGCCATTTTATAAAGAATTATTCGGCTATAAACGAGGCGACTTTCCGATCGCCGAATCGGTTTCCAACCGCACTATTGCCTTGCCGTTTTATAACAATTTAAAAGAACGAGAGATAAAATACATGGTTAAAATTTTAAAACAATGTTTTTAAACAGCATTAAAAGGCGCAAAAAAATTGTTTTTTTGATTGCCGACATCATTGTGGTTTTCGCGGCCGCTTGGCTTTCTTTTTGGATTCGTTTTGACGGCCAAATTCCAGCCAAATATTTACCAGAAGTTTGGAGCTTTATATTTTTAACGTTAATTTTAAGCCTGCCCGTCTTTTATTGGCAAAAATTATATCATTTTACCTGGGCTTACGTTGGTATTAGCGAACTTTATCGAATTCTTAAAGCCGCGACCTTGGCGATGTTTTTGGTCGCGGCCGCTCTTTTCATTTTTCGAGACTGGCGGCTGTTCTCCAGTTTTCCTCGTTCGGTTATCCTGATTAATTATTTTTTAATTCTTTTGGCCGTCAGCGGTTTGCGCGCCGGCAAAAGAATTTTTAAAGAAACAATTCGTCGACCGAACAGAGCGGGGAAAAGGGCTTTAATCATTGGCGCTGAGTCGGCGGGCGAAGAATTGGCGCGATCCATTTCAAAAACGCCAGGGTACAATTTAATCGGCTTTATTGATGATTCGGGGGTGAAGCAAAACATGACCATTCACGGTTACCCGGTTTTGGGCCGGCGCGCAGACATTCAGGAGATTATTAAAAAATTTGGGATTGAGGAAATTATTATTGCCATGTCTTCGGTTGATTCGGGTATTATCAAAAAGACGGCAGAAATTTGTCGTCAAGCAGGAGCGCGTTATATTAAAATTTTACCCAGCACTCAGGAGATTTTATCCGGCAAGGTGGCTCTGGCCAATGTGCGGGATATCTCCATTGAGGATCTATTGGGGAGGGAAAAGGTACAGATTGACACAGAAGCCATTAAAAATTTTATTTTCAACAAGCGAGTACTGGTCACCGGCGGCGCCGGTTCCATCGGTTCTCATCTTTGTCGGGAGATTTTAAAATTTAAACCGAGCAAATTTATTGTTTTAGATCAAAACGAAACAGGACTTTTTCACTTAGAGCGCAATCTAAACAAAGAATTTCCGGAAATTTCTAAGAGCTTTGAAATTGGCGATATTTGCGATGAGAAAAAAATAAATTGGCTTTTTGAATCTCAAAAACCGGATATTGTTTTTCACGCTGCGGCCTATAAACACGTGCCAATGATGGAGGCCCATCCCCTGGAGGCGGTAAAAAATAACATTTTTGGCACCTTAACCGTGGCCCAGGCGGCGATAAAACACGGAGTAGATAAATTCGTTCTTATTTCTACGGATAAGGCAGTTAACCCCACTTCGGTCATGGGTGCCACCAAGCGCGTCGGGGAAATACTCTGTCAGTGGCTCAACGGCGATGAAAAAACTAAATTTTGCGCCGTTCGTTTCGGTAACGTCTTGGATAGCCAGGGCAACGTGGTGGGCATTTTTGAAGAGCAAATCAAAAAGGGCGGGCCAGTAGAAGTCACTCATCCGGAGATGAAAAGATATTTTATGGTCACATCGGAAGCCTGTTTATTGGTTATGCAGGCCGGAGCCTTGGGTCAGGGCGGAGAAGTTTTTGTTTTGGACATGGGCGAGCCGATTAAAGTGGTTGATCTGGCCAAGGAGATGATTAAATTGGCCGGCTATGAGCCTGACGTTGACATCCCCATTGTTTTTACTCAAATTAGACCGGGCGAAAAATTATTTGAAGAAATTTTAACCAAAGAAGAGAGACCGACCAAATATCAAAAAATATATATTGCCAGGTTGGGGGAGATTAAGCCGGAACAATTTCAAAAAAACCTAGAAGAGCTTAGGGCGGCGCTTGACAAGATAGACGGAAATGGTATTTTGAGATTATTAAGCAACATTGTTTATAGCTTTCAATCAAAATAAATTATTTTTTATGGAAAATCAGCCAAATGGTCAAAAATATTATGGCGAAGAATTAGAGATTGATTTGGGCGATTATGTTCGTATTGTTTGGCGCCGACGCAAGGCTGTTTTGGCTATTTTTGTGACGATAATTATTTTAGCTACGATTTATACCTTTTTAATGCCAAAAACTTATCAAAGCTCGGCTCTGATTCTGCCGGCAAAAATTTCTGACAAAATCGTTGAAGACCCAGCCGCGGTCATTGAAATTTTAAAACAAGAGTCTGTCCTTATTGAGATTGCCCAGAAGTTTGGTTATTCAGAAGAGACGGTTAAGACCTTGGCCAGCAAATTCACAGTAAAAGAAGCCAGTGGCTTTTTAGAAGTGCGGGCAACGGACCCAATGCCGCAAAAAGCCAAAGAGTTGGTTGATATGGTTAGCAATTTTATTATTAACCGCGAGAATACGATTGTCGCTAAATTTGAACCAGACTTAGAAACCGAGGAGGGCTTTCTAAAAGACGAGCTTGATAAAAACGCGGCGAACATCGCTAATTTAGATGCACAGATTGCCGCCTCATCCAAGGTCACCTCTGATGGTCAGGGTTTTATCGCTGCGAGTTATATCATTGCCCGTCAAACCGCTCTTATAAGAAGAGATGAGCTGCAAAAAGAGTATTATAATAAACAACGAGAATTGAATTTTGAAACTCAGGCAGCTCAAATTGCAGTACCGTCAGTCCTACCCGTTAACCCCATTAAACCCAATAAAAAATTGAATGTACTGATGGCGGCCGTGCTGGGGATTTTTATTGGCATTGGCTACGTCTTTGTCGCAGAGTCTATAGAGAAGACAAAAAAAGGGGCTTCAGTTTAATTTAGAGAAAATAATAATATTAAAAATATTGAATATAATTTGTTATTTAAATTTATGAAAAGTTTTAAAAACAGCTGGCTAAAAATTATTATCTCATGGATAGTTTGTTTTGCGGTGCGTTTAATTCCTTTGCGCGCTCCTAATTTAGAACCAATTTTGGCCACTCAAATGCCTTTAACCAAAAAATATGGTTGGTTAATGGGTTTTTTGTATGGACTATTAAGTATCGCTTTATTTGATTTGGTGGTAGGCAAGGTTGGCATTTGGACCCTGATTACGGGCATAGCTTATGGGCTCTTGGGCGTGGGAGCTTATTGGTTTTTCAAAAATCGCCAAAGCAAAACCATCAATTATGTATCCTATGCCATTATTGGGACCATTGTTTATGATGCGATCACCGGCCTCTCAATCGGCCCGTTATTTTTTCATCAGTCATTTATGCAATCACTAATTGGACAGATTCCTTTTACGGCCATGCATTTAGCCGGGAACATCGCTTTGGCCATTATCATTAGTCCAATTCTATATCGTTGGGTGGTGACCAACGAGAGCTTGGAGGCCAACACTTTAACTAACAAAATTTTTGCCAAGAAAACAAATATTTAGTTATAAAATAATAAACATTGAAATCAAAAAGCGAGATTAAGCATCTCGTTTTTTGGTATAATAATTTTTTAGGAGGTCGGACCTCCAAAATTTCTATTTTTCAATAATTATGTCTTTAATTTGATCTAAACTTTTGGGTAAAAATTCAACGACAAACTTTTTATACTCCTCAGGGTTCTTAAAATAAGAATTGATCAAGTCTCGCGAGGTAATTGAAGGAAAATTTTTTATGCCAACATAATCAAGATAACTTGACCAGCGATATGATTCCAAAAAATGACTAACCTTTTTCCAATCGCCTATTCCCCCTTCTTTCCAATCTGATTCGATAAGTCCTGCCGGGTTAAGATGTTGATACCGAGAAAGGTGAAGTAAATAATTTTCGTTTTCTATTTGAATGGCCTTGAACTTCCCTTGAAATAAAGGACCGACTCTTTCGTATTTGAGATTAAAGTAATAAACATAACCGCCCAGTTTTTGCATAAAAAGAGAAATACCGTTATCTGCTAATTGCCTTAGAATAAGATGAAAATGATTGGGCATCAAACAAAAAACTAAAATTTCTACCAAAAGTTTTCTTTTTTGCTTTCTTGCAATCTTCGGAGGTCCGACCTCCAAAGATTGATTTTTTAGATAATGATTAAGGTTGGGAGCAGGGTTTTGGTCATTAAATTCGTAAAGATCGTGGATAAGGCGAAAATAATCATTTTCATCTAGAAAAATATTACGTTTTTCAACGCCTCGATTATAAATATGATAAAATCCGCCATTAAAAAATATTGGTCTTTTCATAGTATCTCAATTTTTGGAGGTCCGACCTCCAAAATTTATTCTACCAAATTTTGTAAAAAATAAAATGAAAAATGTGGATAACTTTTACTTCCGTATCTCGGGATGTCGGACCTCTCGAGATAAGTTTTAGTGAAATTAAAAGCGAGCGCCCCGTTCTTAATTTTATCGCCTCCTGTTATTGCGGACAAAAATTTGTGGATAAAATCCCTTGACAAAAAATTAAAAATATGCTATAATATTTTAGCTGGTGAAAGACCTGCTTGCCAGAGAGCAAGCAGAGATTCTCAGCATCTCACGCTAAACCAAAAGGAGGAAACGCATGAGACGAAACGCCATCGCAGCAATGCTGGTTCTTGCCGTGGTTTTCATGGCGAGTACCGGCTCGGTCTTCGCGGTGCCCTTCCAGGACACAGGGCAGCCTTTTGCCTTGAGTCCGTTGGGCGCAGTCCGTCAGTTCAGTCCCGTCGGCGACCAGGCCTTCATCGCGTCGGCCCCGAACGCCGCAACCGGCATTGACCCGGGCCAGATAGCCCTGGTCAGCGCCGCAGTCAACCAATACTTTTGTGTCTCTACGCAACGTCAGGGGGTTCTCCTGAACCGAGGCCGCTCGATAGCGGCCGCGAGCCCGGCGAGTAACATCGTCAGCTCCGGTTCGAGTACCCCGCGTCAGGTGTCGCAGATGACGGCCCAGATGTCCGACCCATATATCGGTACGTACGTGGCCCATGACGCTCCCCAGGATCGGGGATCGCCCGGGCCGGTCGCCCAGGACCTCGTCGCCGTGAGCACCCGGAGCCACTACCTGGAAAGCACGGTTCTCCGCTGTTAAGCAGCGAGAACCATCACAATCAACCGCGAGGCGGGGGAATCCCCGCCTCGTTTTTTTATTATATGTTGACCCCCTCACCCAGAAATTTTTAAAAATTAGTTAATTCGTTTATTTGGAGCAATGTTAGCCAAACGAATCAGTCCTTTGGTTTATAATATACTTCATTAATATTTTTAAACTAAGAATTAAAATTTCTGGGTGAGGGGTCGCCCATTCGACAAAGTGGTGAGCAATGTCGAACCACAAGCTCAGGACTGCGGGAGCCTTGACAAAATTTAAAAATTGAGTAAAATAGAAACCAAGGAACCCGAAATCATAATTTATTGCACAATAAAAAATTATTGCCCAGGGGCGACTAGTCCCGATAAATTCAAAATTTATAATTTTGTAATTTATCGCGGATCCTCGATTTTTGTCCGCCAGCTGGCGGACAAAAATCGGGATTTAATGGCAAAACATTTCTCCCGCAATTGTCTCCGAATATAAAGTGAGGAGCTACAATTGCGAGGATTCCGTGACGTTTGCGAAGCTGACACAATATTGTCAAATTATTTTGGAGACAAACCGGATCGCGAAAATGCAATTGCTCGCTTTGTTCGCAAACATTTTCGGGACTTTATTCACCCCGTTAAATTATCAAGGGCACTTGGCGCAGCGGCTAGCGCGACTGGTTTACATCCAGTAGGTCGGGGGTTCGAATCCCTCAGTGCCCACCATTAAGATATTTAAATGAGGTTCGCCACAGTCATACGACATGGCGCCCTGTCCCGTTATTCGACGGGACGAGATAACTCGATAAATTAATTTAACAAGCAAATAATATTTATTCTCAATTTCTCGCCCCATCGTTATGATTGGGGTCGAATGACAGGGCGATTCCTTGGTTGCCCATATACTCTAGTTGTCAAAAGGGTTTAATACCCTGCAGCTTGCCCGCCTCGACTCGCGTCGACGCGAGGCGGGTTGCGTAATAGGGGTTTGGGGCTTGCCCCGAGGTTTAATGCCCTTTATTATTCACTGTCAACTTGACCAATATCTAATTTTTGTTACAATATTTTTTATATTTTGTCGGTAGTCCCGATTCTGATTTATCAGAATCGTGGATCCTCGATTTTGTCCGCCAGCTGGCGGACAAAATCGGGACTCAGCTTGCCCCGCCCATGAATGGCGGGGTGAAGTAGAGCGAAGGACCCCGATACTAAAATTTTGCCAGGGTAGCTCAGTGGTAGAGCGAAGGACTGAAAATCCTTGCGTTGGCAGTTCGATTCTGCCCCCTGGCACCAACAAAAAACAGCTAAGAGCTGTTTTTTTTGTGGTGGAATTATACAACTCCGCTCGAACATTTTTTGAACGAAACTCCTGACTGCCGCGCTTCACGCGGCAGAAACGAAACCTGACGCCTAGGCGGGAAAAGGAGGAAGGGGTTGGGGGAAATGCCCCGAAGAAAATCCTGCGGCTTCCGACGGGGTAAAAATTTTTGCCCGCCCTCACTTTTCCGCCGCCTAATTTCGTTTTTCGTTTTGCGAAATGCGCCGCTAAGAAATTTGCTTGATTAGATTTATGTTATTTGGTAGTATAATAATATAGATAATAACTTTATCTACTATAATACTACCAGAACTTTATTTATATGACGCGGAAAAACAATCAGCGAAAATATCAAAAAATTACGGGCTAAACCTGACTTAACACAAGATAATTTAGCCAAGAAAGCGGATATTAAATATACAACGCTTATGAAAGTCGAGAGCGGTACTGTTAATAAACCGAGCGTTCAAACTATGGCGAAATCCGCCAACTGGCGGAGCCAAGGCGTTGGACGTTTTAATTGAGGAGCTAATAAAATAAATTATGAATTTCCAAAAATTTACACCACGGTTAATTATTTTACTAATCACGATTGTTGTTTTGGGTGTGGCAGGATTTTTTATCTACAATAGTTTTTTTCGTCCCGCGCAACAAATGGTTAACGAAAAAGTGGTCGGAAAATTCGACTTATTCGGAACAATGGGGGCCTTTACTATAAATAATGCGGCGATGATTACGCCTGGGGCGATTGAAGCTATTGGACAAAAAGGTTGGACTGAATTTAGAAAAGATAATTCGGCATATCAGAATCTTTTAAACAATTTGAAAAAACTTATTCAAGACCGCGCAAAACTTGTGGAAGAGACGGGTTTTTCTGTTGACAGGGAAATTCCAAGTTATTTTACTTGGAATATTATTGAACCCCAAAAAGGACAATTTGATTGGGAACTAACTGATATTTATGTAAATGAGGCTTCAAATGCCGGTATTAAAATTTCTGCCGTTATCCAGCCTTTTGCTGGTTGGGACCAAAAAGATATTCAGACAAGCAAAGACGCCTTGGATTTTGCTTATTATGATTATAAAGCCGGTCCGCCCAAAGACATTGCCGAATATCAAAACTTTTTAACAAAAATGGTTGAGCGTTATAAGGATAAGGTTGCTGTTTGGGAAATCGGCAATGAACCCGAGAATCCAGGTGGTGGTTATCAAAATAATCCGGAGGGGTATTTTGATTTGGTTAAAATTACATCGGAAACGATAAAAAAAGCAAACCCGCAAGCCAAGGTAACTAATGGTGGTGCTATGGAAATAGTTGGTAAGCGGGAGTCTGATTTGTTTAAAACTTTTTGGACTAAATTTTTTACTCTCGGCGGTGGTCAATATCTTGATTATTTTAATATTCACTACAATATTGAACGCAGTCCGGACGTTAAATTGGATTCGGACACCTTTGAGAAGAACCTAATGGCCTTTAATAACCTAATGGATAAAAATGGTGGCAGGAAGCCTTTATACTTGACTGAATTCGGCATTTATTCGGGTTCGCCGTCTTCTCAGCCGATTGGCCAACTTGCTCAAGAACAGTCACCCTCTGTAAATCAACAAGGCCCACAGAACGACAATACCTATTTTACAATTTCTTCAGACGGGAAAAATTGGCAACCAGGGAGTTTGGTCGCTAAACAAGCTTCTGTGCCAGATGTCATACAACTAAAAAAAGATTCAGGAAATTTCAAAAAGAATGACTTGCTTGTTTATTTTATGGATTTCTCCAATGTTAGCCAATCAGAAACACAAGCTTTGGGGTTAATTGTCTCTCACGACAACGGAAAAACTTGGAACAGTAGAACAAATATTAATTTGGTAAATTTGAATAAAGGGGCGGTTGACCCGTCAATTGTTCAACTTGATAATGGAAAGTTAAGATTATATTTCTTTGGTTCCGAAACTACTGATGGTGACCCAGCATTAGTTCCCGGTTCTCATAAAGTTTATAGCGCCATTTCTTCCGACGGAATAAATTTTACGGTAGAAAACGACATAAGATTTCAAGATGATAAATTAACTGACCCAGAAGTTATCCAATACAAAAATCAATGGTTTATGTATTATTCTGTAGGCGCGGCCACAAAATTGGCGATTTCCAGTGATGGGTTAAATTTTAGCGCTCGTGCGATTACCGGTGGAGATATTGGTGGTGTGCCGGGAGCGGTAATTTTTGACGGTAGTATTAGGCTTTTTGGTTGCAGGAAAGGAATAGCTACGGCTGTTGCCTCAAACGGCATTAATTTTAACAAAGAGCAGGAAGATATTTTTAGCGGAAAAATTCAAGGTATTGTCTGTGATCCGTCTGTCGTCGGAATGGATAATAGTGAATATGCGATGGTTTATAAAACCAGAGAAGAGCAACCATCCAGTCAGTTGCCACAGCAAACAGTCTTACCAACACAACCGCCACTGTCTGAACAATTCTCCAATCAATCACTGTCTAATGAAAAATGCGGTGATGGAATTTGTGATGATTTTGAAAAAACAAATCCGAATGCATGTCCTCAGGATTGCGGTGGAAGTGTTCCGAGCGGGAGTCAAGGACAGCCTTCCGGGCAACCCATTCTAGGACAAGTCCCTAATCAAAATATTCAGCCGAATCAAGGGCAGGTCCTGCGCAACGTAAGTGAAAATGATCAGGCCACTCTGTATTTTAAAGATTCTATCATTGCTTTTGCCAGTGGCGTTAATACGATCTTCATTGATATGATTGGCCCAGACGATAATATTATTGGTTCTTCAATGGCGTTTAACACCGAAGGCCAGCCGCGACTTTTTCTTACCACTTTAAAAACTATTGCAAGTAAAATTAGCGGCTTTTCCAAAGTAGGAAAAATTGCTGACTCACAATACAAATTTACCGTCGGTAATAAAATTATCTACGCGTTATGGTCAGGAACGCTTCCTAAAGAAATCTCAGGCAAAGTAAAAGTGACGGACATGAAAGGACGGGAACGGTTTATGGATGCAACGGAAATAAAATTAAAAGCAGATCAGCCGGTTTTAATTGAATTATAGAAATAGTAAAAGAATTTTTCGCCAAAGAACAAAATCTATAAACTTTAATTAAAGTGGCACGCCCCAGTAGCAGAACCCCGTTCGCTATGGGGTAAAAAATCGGCGGCGGAAAAGCGAGGGCGGGCAAAAATTTTTACCCCGTCGGAAGTCGCAGGCTTTCCTTCGGGGCCTTCCCCCCAACCCCTTTCCTCCGCACCAGGACAAATTCGGTACGGGGCAGGCTGAAAATTTTATCCCGTACAATAAACAACATCCTTACAAACTTGAGAATGTAAGGATGTTATGTATAATATAGCCATAAATAAGTAACGGTGCTGGGCACCGAAAAGCTAGTAATTCGGTACCAGGTATCAGCCGTAAAAACCTTGTAAAATAAGGCTTATCTTGATTGGTTGACTAAAATTAAGGAAAATTAAGAAAAAAGATTAAGAAAGAGGAAAAAGAAAAAATTAAGGAAGAAAAACTTGAAATTAATTGTTATTCCGTTGTTTGGAGCGGTCGCACCAATTGACGGAATAAAATTTTTAGATTAATATTAAATAATATTGTATTAATATGTTAAGGACACTAAGTTAAAGATATTTCCCGAGAATGGCGCCAGGCGCCGAAAAGTGATGCCAGAAAATCCTTGTCAAATAATTATTTTAGATGAGAATTTTTTCGCTTACGGCGGATCCGCCTCGGGCGGAAAAATTGGCACGACATAAGCTCAATTTCTTATTTTTAATTTGGCGTGATTTTGCGTGAATTCCCTGTTTTGTATAAATTCTCTCTGCTCTAATTCGCGCCTGCCTACCGGCAGGCAGGCGAATGAGCGAATATAAGAGAAGCGAGTCTAGGCGGGCGCGAATAGTAGAATAGTTTAGCAAAGTAAATTTATGAGTTTTTAAATTAGAAACAAAATGAGACACTTAAAATTAAGCCATCTCGTTTCTCACGGCTACACCGACCGAGAGACATCAGTTTGGCTCCAGACAAGTCGCCAAAAAATCGCCCAGTTGGGCGGTTTTTAAAAACATAGTAAATTCTTAAAATTTGCTCATTCCTGGGTCTGCCGCGAAATATTAACTATAATACCGAAGGCGGCCAGAAAGATCATCATTGACGATCCGCCATAGCTCACAAACGGCAGGGGTATGCCAGTTAGAGGGAATAAGTGCAGCATGGAGCCGACATTGATAACTAATTGAGCCAAGAACCAAATTAAAATACCGCCGGCCAAAAGTTGACCAAAAAAATCCGGTGCTCGTTTGGCAATTTTTAGACCTCTTAAAAATACCGAAAAGAAAAGCGATAAAACCAGGATGACCGAGAAGAATCCTATTTCTTCGGCGATGACGGCAAAGATAGAATCGCCGTAAGCTTCGGGAAGATAAAAATATTTTTGTCGTGAGTGACCTAGCCCCAAGCCTAATAATCCACCCGAGCCAATAGCGATCAAAGATTGATTAATCTGATAACCAATGCCCAGCAGATCAAGATTGGGATAGAAAAAGGTTAAAAATCTATTGAAGCGATAGGGAACGGCCAGCACCATAATTAAAAATAAAACCGCGGCCCCGCCGAATATAATCGTCCAATGAAACCACCGACTGCCGGCTAAATAGTAAACGCCCAAAATAATGACGAACATGACGATCAGAGTTCCTAAATCTTTTTGCATTAGAATAATCACTGCCACGATAAAAAATATTATTACTACCGGCAGTAATCCGCCGGCCCAGGTTTTAACTTTTTTCTTTTGTCGGTCAAATAAAGCCGCCAGGAAAATTATCAAGGCTAGCTTGGTTAGTTCTGATGGCTGAAAGGTCAGGCCCAGAGCGCCAATCCAACGTTGCGCGCCACCGCTACTACGGCCGACGTGCGGTACAAAAACCAGCAGTAACAAAATGACGCTGACAATAAACAAAGGCAGCGCGATTTTTTTTAAATGACGATAATTCAAGAAAGAGAAGAAAAAAAATAAAATCAGGCCCGGAAGAAGGCCATTTAATAATTGGTGTTTGAGAAAGAAAATACTACTGCCGAAATTTTTTAAGCCCATCACCGCGCTGGCCGAAGTTAAGAAGATGAGCCCAACCAGCACTACTAGAATTAAAATTATGATAAAGGAATAATCGGGCTCATGGTATTTTCTGGTAATTTTTTTTAAAAAATCTTTCATAGGGCATTTAACAACTCTTCTTATAGATATCTAATGTTTTTTGAGCGCAGTTATCCCAGGAATATTTTTTAATTTGTTCTTGGCCAAGTTTTTTTAATTTTTCTTGCTGTTCCGGGTTGTGAATAATTATTTGTATCGCCTTGATTATTTCTGAAGCTTTCTCGGGATTAAAATATAGAGCCGCCGCTCCATAAATTTCTGATAGCGAGCCGGCATTAGATGATAAAACCGGACAATTATGCGCCATCGCCTCTAGGCCGGGCAAGCCAAAGCCCTCCATCAGCGACGGGAAAATGTAGGCCAAAGCATTTTGATAAAGGCCGGGCAGATCATCATCGCCCGCCTGGCCCACAAATATCACTTTATTTTCTAAACCCAAATTTTTAGCCATATTGGCCAGGGATTGATAGAAATAATCTTTTTTACCCACCAGGACCAGATAAATATTTTCTGTTGAGCAAATAGTTTTAAAGGTAGTCAGTAATTTTTCTAGATTTTTGTGCGGATAAGCATTGCCGACATATAATAAATAGGGCGTGTGAATGGCTAAATTAGAATTTTTCATTTTTAGGCATTGATTATTAAGAGACATAAAATTTGCTTCATAGGTGACATTTATTTTTTTAGGGTCAACTTTATAATAATCAATTATTTGTTTTTTGACAAACTCCGAAACGGTAATAATTTGGCTTGACCGCCCAATGGCGCTGGCGCTGACCAATCGGTAGAGCCAATATTTTATCAGATATTTTACCAACGGATGAGTGCTGCCGCGCGGATTAAATTTTAAGTGAATCAGATCATGCACCGTCACTACGAACTTCCCTCGGTAAAACAGCGGCACGTTAAAGTGTAGGAAATGCATCAGGTCTAAATGGTATTGGTTTAAAGTTTTAGGCAATACTAATTGTTCTTTGACGCAGTACCAGGGAATATTGACTAAAACTTTATGCCACCCGGGACTCATGGGTTGGCATGAATCAAACCCCTCTTGATTTAAGAACACAAAATACTCGTTATTACTATCGAGTTTTTCTAAATGTTCAATTAATTTCTGGGTGTATCGCCCGATTCCTTTGCCAGTTGGGCCGTAAAAACGAGCGTCTATACCGATACGTTTAGTCATAAGATGTGATTTATTAAAATTGATGTTCTAATGATTACCTTGAACCGGAGCGATGTCCTTCGTATCCGCCAGTTGGCGGAGGTGAACGGACGAGCGTCAATGCCAATACGCATACAAATTACAAAATACTAATTATCCCGAAAAATAATGAACGGAATGAATATATCTTTCGAGGATCCACGAAAATGTAGTTTGGCTAAAGCCAAAACATTTTCGGGATTAATGATAAAATATAAATATCTCTAATGACTAAGCGATGTCCCCTCACTCCGCCAGCTGGCGGATGTGATGGGGGCGAGCGTCAAGGTCAAGGCGTATAAACAAAAAACATCTAATTTAAACTTTTAACGAAAGAAACGGCGCAGAATACTTTGTATTATATCATAAAAATTAGAATTTGACATCCCGGACTCCGCCCCGCTAGCGCTCATGGTCGCCCAGATATTTTAGGATTTAAGAATGATCAATCAAATATTCCAAATAGTTATTGTGGATAAATTAAGCGGATGGGTTTGCCCAGCTAGGACAGCTTTACGCTTCTTGGGCTGGGTTGCGACAAAATAAGATAAAAATAGATATATAAAGATTAACCTCAAAATCAAGGGTTATGTTCATATTGGCGAAGTATAGGCAACGTAAAACTTTCTAATTGAGGTTGACAAATAATTAATTTGTGCTACCATATTCGCATCACCAAAGGAGGTGAACAGTGCTAGAAGAACTTGTTCGGAGGGCGAAAAAGAACATGGTATGGGGTTCCTGGTTTTTAACCATAGTTTTAGGAATTATCGCATTAGCCGCTTTATTGTTTTTGGTGTGGTCGCCGTTTGCCAAGACTCCTCGAATACTTTCAACCTGGTTGCAGGGCATTGTTCTTGTTGCATTTTTTACTTGTCTCATTCTTCGAGAATGGCTTTGGTCATTGCCCAGAACAATAAGGGGGCGACGAGAGCAGTTCGCGGAGGCTTTGGCCAACAAAGAGCGGTTAGAAAGGGAATTTACAGAGCTTGAGATTATGATTCATCAGAAAGGCGACGCTTCTGAAATCAAGTTGATCGAGATGGCGACTCGAGCATCGAGATGGGGCTGGGGGGCGGCTGTTCACAACTCGGAATTTCCGGAAGGGAGCTATCCCGAGCTACGGGTTGATTTCAAGAATCACGCTTTCTAGTTTTCTTTTGACCCCGACATTTGTCGGGGTTTTGTTTTTGGCTCAACGCCCTTGACCCCGTAAAATTCGCTACGCTCATCACGGGGTCAACCCCGTGGCGCCTAATTATTTTTTTGAGTTAATAATAAAAATTACTTAAATATTAATCAAGTTATAATTCCTATTAAATAAGCGCTTTACGGGGTTGATTAGAAAGAATAACGGCGATATAATACGGGATATTATTAGATAGAAAGAGCCATTGCACAAAAAATAGTTTTACGGGGTTGACATTTTTAGCCAAAAGATTTATATTAAACTTAAGTACATCAAGGAGGTTTCGTGAAAAGTAAGCCCAGAAAAAAATATTTGGTCTTTGACGGCGATGATACTTTGTGGGGCAATGCCTGGAAATATATGGCCGCAGAGGCCAAGATTCTGTTGTTCTTGGCTCAGCGATTGAAGGATAAGTGTCGGCCCTTTGGCGAAATATTAAAACTCAACGACAAGATTGACACTGATATTGCTCGCAGGTTGGGACTGGACAAAACGCGTTTTCCCACCAGTTGGGTAGAAACTTATCGACAACTTTGCCAAGGCTCGGGGATAAAACCGCAACCAAAAGACGAACAAAGGATTTATGATTTGGCCAGTGGTTTTTGGAAACCGCCATTTCGTTTTTTCCCTGGTGCCAAGGAGATGTTAAAAGAATTGCATTACCGCGGATATTATCTGGTGTTGTTGACGGCCGGCGATCGCGAAGTGCAACAATTCAAGGTTGACAATTCGTGCGCCGAGCGATATTTTGACCAAGTGATAATCGTGCCAGAAAATAAGACCTTAGTCCTTGCGCGTTTTGCCCGGAAATTCGGTCGATCCAATGTGGCGATGATCGGGAATTCTGCGCATTCTGATATGGGTCCTGCCATCAAGGTCAGGGCCCGGGGCATTTATGTGCCGATGTCAAGCGATGACTGGAGTTATCATCAGCTTCGTGGCGTTCCGATTCGCGCTTGGCAAAAATATATTACGCAGATTAAGAGCTTAGATCAGATTTTAACTTTGTTTCCGTAATAAAAATTAAGAGCGCCGTTAGGCGCTCTTTTCTTTAAATTGGGCAACTGCCCGGTCAAATTCGTCACGGGTAATGTCGGGCAAAAGGCCAAGGTGAGTGCACAGGGCCACGTTGTCATAACTTTTAATTGGCGTGGGCTGTATTTGTTCAGCTCCGCAGATACAGATGTCCAGGTTAAACAGCCGGGCGACGATTCTAGCTTGAGCTAATTGCCAAAGAAAATGTCGACTGGCCGTTCCGTCTTGATCGGCTTCCCATGTTAGACAGAGGACGTGGCTAGTGGCCCTTTTCCAAAGATGGTCTTCGCTGTCCAAAATAGGCGGCTGGGGCCGCAATTCTTCGGCCATTGGCTTCATGGTTTGCGGGTCAACAAAAAGAATGCGTTTGTTGTGACTGAAATATTTTAACATTCTAGCTTGGGCCCAATCCCACCAAGAACCTTGCGAGGAAGGACTCCAAATGATATGAAACCAGTCGGCGTTCAAAATGTCTGTCCACTCATGTTCATCGGTTATTCTGATGCCAATAGGATCGTCTTGGTTCGTGTCATTAAACGGCACTCTTACCGCATGGCCCCGCTCTTTAAGGTCAACAGCATATTTTATGATTTTTTCTTTTAGGTCGCTGGGCAAGTGTCTTACCGAACAAATAATATAGATTTGTGCCACAATTACCTCCTTTGGTATGATTTTATTTTGGCAGATATTATTTTTTTGTCAAGGCCGAAGGGCCGCAGGCCCTGCAATGAGCAAGGCGAATTTTGCAGGGTCAACATGGTTTTCCCTTGACAGAAATAATTTTATGTCTTACAATATAAAAGTCCGAAAGGAGGACCAAATGGCCAAGCATTTGACAGTGAAGATCTTCAGTGGTTTTTTAGCAAAAGAGATAGAAGGCAGGATCAATCAGTTTTTGAAGAAAGAGCAGTTAACGTTTGAGGAGCTTGCCAAGATTAAGCAGTCTTTGATAACTACTAACTCGGGGCCAATGATTTGGATTACTGTTTGGTATGTGAAATAAGCCCAATTTCGTCCGCCCTCGACTTTGTTCGGGGGCCTTTTCTTTTTTACATAAATTTGCTATAATTTAACCACTTATGTCATTTATCTCAAAAATTTTTGGCGACGCCAATCAAAAATATCTGAAAAAGCTTCAGCCGTTGGTTGAAGAAATTAATGGTTTAGAGCTGGAAATTTCTAAATTGACCGACGCGCAAATTAAAGGAAAGAGCGCGGCCTTAAAAAAGGAAGTCGCGGACGGCAAAACTTTAGAGCAAATTTTACCGCCAGCTTTTGCCTTGGTGCGCGAAGCAGCCAAACGAACGTTAGGCCAGCGTCATTTTGACGTCCAGCTTTTGGGCGGCATTGTCTTACATCAAGGCCGCATTGCCGAGATGCGTACCGGTGAGGGCAAAACCCTGGTCGCCACCCTGCCGACTTATTTGAATGCTTTGGCTGGCCAAGGCGTGCACATTATTACGGTCAATGATTATCTGGCCAAGCGCGATACGATTTGGATGGGCCAGATTCATTATTTTTTGGGCTTGTCAGTGGCCTGCATTGTTCACGATGCGGCCTTTTTATATGATCCCTCCTACACTGAAGTTTCGGAGGACAAGCCCTCCTACATTGATGGTGGTTTATCCACCGAATCCGCCGTTGGGGCGGAGAAGGTGGAGGGCTTTAGGGTGATAGAAAAATTTCTCCGACCCATCTCCCGGCACGAGGCGTATGCGGCCGACATTACCTATGGCACCAACAATGAATTCGGTTTTGATTATTTGCGCGATAATTTAGTGGCCGATTCTGGTCAACAAGCGCAGACTCATTCAACAAGCTCAGGGCAGGGCGATCTTAATTATGCCATTATTGATGAGGTGGATTCTATTTTAATTGACGAAGCGCGCACACCGCTGATTATTTCTGGCGCTGCCGAGCAGTCCGCTGACCTGTATCGGCAATTGGCGGCATTGGCCAAGCGTTTGGCGGTGGACGAAGATTATAATATTGACGAAAAAATGAAATCCGTGGCCTTGACCGAGAAGGGCCAGGAAAAAATGGCTAACTGGCTGGGCAGCGATCCCTGGCAGACCACCAACCTCGCGATAGTCCATCACGTGGAGGCATCTTTGCGCGCCGAAACGCTTTATCAGCGCGACAAAGAGTATGTGGTCAAAGACGGTGAAATTATTATCGTGGATGAATTCACCGGCCGCCTGATGAACGGCCGTCGTTATTCCGAAGGATTGCATCAAGCCATTGAAGCCAAAGAGGGCGTGGCTGTCAAAGAAGAATCGCGGACCCTGGCAACAGTGACCCTGCAAAACTATTTTCGTTTATATAAAAAAATTGCCGGTATGACCGGTACGGCGGCGACCGAGGGCGAAGAATTCCATAAAATTTATAATTTGGAGGTTAATATTATTCCTACCAATAAGCCGCTGATTCGCGAGGATGCGACGGATAAAATTTTTCAAAGCGCTGAAGCCAAATTTAAGGCCGTGGCCGAAGAAGCTAAAAAAAGAAGCCAGGCCGGTCAGCCGGTTTTGATCGGCACAGTGTCTATTGAAAAAAACGAATATCTCAGCCAGCTTTTAGAGCGCAACGGCGTGGCCCATCAAATGTTGAACGCCAAGAATCATGAACGTGAAGGCCAAATTATCGCTCAGGCCGGTCAACCAGGCGCGGTGACCGTAGCCACCAACATGGCTGGCCGCGGCGTGGATATTATTTTGGGCGGCAATCCGCTCGACCTTGAAGCGCAGAAAAAAATAATTGCCTTGGGCGGTCTGCATGTTATTGGCACTGAACGGCATGAATCGCGACGCATTGACAATCAGTTGCGCGGCCGCGCTGGCCGTCAGGGCGATCCGGGCTCTAGTCAATTTTTTATTTCTCTGGACGACGATTTAATGAGAATTTTTGGCGGCGACCGCATCAAGTCTTTAATGACTACCTTAAAAATGCCGGAAGATATGCCGCTGGAGCATCGGCTAGTGGCCAATTCGCTGGAAGCGGCGCAGCGCAAGGTAGAAGGAATGAATTTTGATGTCCGCAAACATTTATTAGATTATGATGACATTTTAAATAAGCATCGCGCGGCGATTTATAAACGACGGCAGGAAGTTTTAAGGGCCGATCGTGCGGGCTTACAGCAAATTATTTTTGCCATGATTACTTCGGAAATTGAAAAGGTGGTTTCTTTTCATACGGTGGGCGATAATCAACGAAATTGGGATTTAAAAGAAATCGCCGAAGTGATTAAGACTATTTTTCCCGCACCCGGCAACTTATTGGATGAGTTAGAAGATATTAGAGAGCAGGCTGGCGAACGAATGGCTGATGTTTATGCCCGCGACAGGATTATTAAATATCTGGACGAAATGGCCAGATTGGCTTATCAGGATTTTGAAAAAAGAATTACTGAGATGGGCCAGAAACTTGGCGCTAATGATTTTTTAATGCAGGCCGAGCGCATGGTGCTCTTGCAAAGCATTGATTATTATTGGACTTTTCATTTAGAAGTTATTGATAATTTGAAGGGCGGCATTGGGCTGCGCGCTTATGGCCAACTTGATCCGCTGGTGGAATATAAACGCGAGTCATATCATAAATTTAACGAATTAATAGCGGCCATTGAAAAGCAGGTGGTCTACACAATCTATCGCGTGGGCATGGCGCCGCTACCGCAGGCAAACACTTCACGCCAAGAAATTAAACTAGAGTCTAATAAAAATGTCGGCTCGTCCGCCGCTGGGGCGGAAAGGGCTGACTCGTCCGCCGTGGCCTCGACAAAGGCGGGCCGCAATGACCCCTGCCCCTGCGGAGCGAAAAAGTCGGACGGCACGCCAGTTAAATACAAGCATTGCCACGGTAAATAATTTTGTATAAAGTTTTAATAAGCGGAGTCCGCCAAATCCGCCAACCGGCGGAGTCGGCGGGCGGTCCTGGCAAAAAATACAAAAAATATTATGGAGAATAACGCTCAAATCATAGTAGTCCTAGATGGGATATCAGAAAAGGAATCCTTGCGAATTGCTAAACTTCTCAAGGGACATGTATGGGGATTTAAACTGAACGACTTACTTTTTGATGGCGTGGCCATTATTCACAAACTTAAAAAATTTGGAAAAGTATTCGCTGATGCGAAACTATATGATATTCCAAATACCGTATCTAATTGCGTAAAACGATTATTTTTGGCGGGAGCAGATTTAATCACTGTTCATGCTTCAGGCGGAATAGAAATGATGAAAGCCGCGAAAAAGAGCGCTGGTCAAAGTAAAATATTAGCCGTAACAATTTTGACTTCATCCGAAACAAATTCTAAAGAATTGGCCAAACTTACACGAGATGCCCTCAAGGCGAACATGGACGGCATTGTATGTTCTGGGAATGACCTTTTGTTCATTCGGCGTATTCCAGGTTCACGGTCATTGTTGAAAGTTGTCCCAGGAATCCGGCCAAATTGGTATAAAAAGAAAGATGATCAAAGGCGTATCATAACCCCCAAAGAAGCGCTAAGACTGGGAGCTGACTATTTGGTAATTGGCCGGCCAATTTTAAATGCCAAAGATCCGATTAAGGCCCTAGCGGATATGTAAATGGACATAAAAATGTTGCGGAAAATAGATTTTAAAAATTTGTAAATTAAATAGGGGCCGGCACTCATTAATTTCAATGAGGTGGCCCCCGTTAATCGCCGTTTCCCGTCCTATATAACGCATTCGGTTATTTCTCTATACATCTCCTGATGTTCAGGGCAGTACTCTTCTGGTTTCATGGCTGGATGTAGACAATTCGGGCATTTTTGGATTTCCTTTCGAAGCTCCTGCAAGGCCTTGTCTTCTTGTCTTTGCTCTTGGCTATTATTTGCCATTTGACCTCCTTAATTCTTAATTTTTACATATTTTAAAATTTAGTCAAGAGTTATTAAAGCAATTCTATGGATCACTTAGCCATCATGAAAAAATCTTGGGGATTAACGGAGAAAATTTTGAATGGCCAGAAAAAGATTGAGTCGCGTTGGTATTCAACGAGGCGCGCGCCGTGGGATAAAATTAAAGCAGGCGAAACGATTTATTTTAAAGATTCTGGCGAACCAGTGACGATAAAGGCAAGGGTGGCGAAGGTTCTGCAATTTGCCGACTTGACTCCAAAGAAAGTTAAAAAAATATTAGATAAGTATGGCCGAGATGATGGTATAGAAAAAGAAAAAATTCCCGAATTTTTCGCCAGATTTAAAAATAAGAAATACTGCCTGTTGATATTTTTGAAAAACCCAATTAAGATTAAGCCATTTGAGATTGATAAAACAGGATTTGGCGCAATGTCGGCCTGGATTACGATTGACGATATCAAAAAGATCAAAAAATAAAATAATAATTACTTATGTCAGAAATAAAAAAGTTAATTCAAGATTTAATTGATAAATACGAAGCCGCCAAATCTGCCGGCCGACTTAAACTTTATACCGAAGAAGAAACAAAAAAAGACTTCATTTTACCTCTTTTTGAGGCTTTGGGGTGGAACGTTAGAGATAAAAAAGAGGTTTCAGCCGAAGAACACATTATTTCCTCGGGCAGGGTTGACTACGGATTTTATCTAGACGATCGAGCAAGATTTTATCTTGAAGCTAAAAAATTTAGCGCCGATATTCATCGCGAAGAATTTGCTAACCAGGCCATTCGTTATTCTTGGAATAAAGGCGTGACCTGGGCGGTTTTGACCAATTTTGAAAGGTTAAAAGTTTTCAACACGCAAGACACCGATAAATCTCTTGCTGATAAGCTTCTTTTTGAGATTCCTTATGCGCAATATTTGGAAAGATTTGATCAATTATCATTATTATCAAAAGAATCTTCTGGGGGCGAATTGATTAATAAATACGCCGAGGAGCACGGCAAAAAATTGCAAAAAATTTCTGTCACCGCGCTTTTGTATAAAGATATTCAAAAATGTCGAGATCTTCTTACGGAAAATTTGGCTAGCTCAAATAGCGAGGTTGATAAAGATTTAATTGACGAAGGTGTTCAACGCTTGTTAGATCGCCTTATTTTTTTAAGAGTGGCCGAGGATCGCGGCATTGAGCCTCCGACCCTTATTCCCTTAATGAGGCAATGGGAAAGCGGTGGCCGCAAAGCCCCATTGTATCAATCAATGATCGAAAAATTTAGAGAACTGGACACTGTTTATAATTCCAATTTATTTTCTCCCCATCCATTTGAAAAATGGGAAGAGTATAGCGGGGCCACCGAAGAAGTTATTCAAATTCTATACGGCAAGCAAGGTTATTATGAATATGATTTTAAGGCAATGCCGGCCGATGTGCTAGGCACGGTTTATGAAAGTTATTTAAGTCATCGCTTGGCAAAATCTCGCAAGGGGCTAACCTTGTCCGAAGACGCCAAAAAAAGAAAAGAGCAGGGAATTTATTATACCCCACACTTTATCGTTGATTATATTGTCAAAAACGCGCTTGGTCCGGTTTTAGACAAGTGTAAAACCATTAACGATCTTAAAAAAATAAAAGTTCTTGATCCGGCTGTCAAGCCTCATTGACATAATTCACACTTAATTAGTTCTAATTTGTAAGGCATTAATTCGACTTTTTGACTTAATTTAGCATCGATAAATTGCATTAGTTTTTCAATTTGTTCTTTCTTTTTGAGTCGTCGCGAGCTCGCCAATCTTCTCCGCTGCTTTTCAAGATAGGCCTGATATTGGTTCTTAATGGCATAGGCTTTTTTAGGATTTTCTTTCCAGAGTTGGTAGAATTCCATCGGCGTTAAATAGCCCAGAGCTTGGTGGGGTCTGATGTAATTACCAATGTATTCCCAGTTTTTTAAGGCAGTTTTCTGTTCTTCAAAGGTTTTGTAAAGATTTCCTCGGCCATAGAATTCTTTATCATCGGTTAGGTGCGATCTTTCAACTCTGGGATTGTCGGTTGGAGTTGCGGTTTTTGACCAAAAATGAATGATGTCGTCTTCTTGGAGTTGGTCAGAAAAATCCTTTCCATTCTCTGAACCATTGTCAGTATTAAAACAGGCAATGGCAAATGGCATTCTCTCTTTGACTTTGATTTTTTGATAAGCTAATTTAGATTCTTGAGAATTTGGTTCTTGGGCCAGCTCTAAACATCTGATTCTGGTGAATGAATCAAGAAAACTATGCTGATAGTAAAAGTAATCTTTCATTTTGTAGCCAGAAATAGAGTTAAAGCCATTGGTTTTGGGCACTAATTTCACATCCTTCTCAATTAAAGCGCCTGGTTGATAGTCTTTAATCTTGGTTGGTGGTCGATATTTTATTTTTAAATTGACTTCTTGATTTTTTTCTTTTTCCTTTTTTTTCTGCCACGCTTCCTTAATTTGTTGAGATAATTTTGGATCTATTTTTAAATGCTTGTGAAGATAGCGATTGACTGTTGGTGGAGAAGCTTTTAATCTGTAGTCTCGCCAAAGTATTCTTGATATTTTTTTTTCACCCCAACCATATTTATCCCTGATCTCGATAATTTTATCTTCCACCTCTTTAGCGATTCTTTCTTTACCGCCGGCGTGATCATAGGGTGCTCGAGAGTCTGGCTCCAGACTGCGCGGATCTCGATGGCTATTTTCAAACTTAGATTTAATTTTAGAAAGCCATTCCCTTGAGATCCCTATTTTGTGAGCTGCCCGACTACCATTATTTTCACATTCTTCATAGAGAACGTATAACCACCTTAACCTCTTTTTTGCCTCCGCTGACAGACGATAGCGGTATGGATTTAAAAGGTTCTCTGCTTTTGTTTGCATAAGTTGTATAGAGTTAATTTTAGCTCTATACAGTAAATCATTTTTAGGGTTTTTGTTCAACATATTTTAACCTCTCTAGTGTGAAGTGTATCATTAGGTCGTACACCGGCTTGCGGTTCAGGATCTTTTTTGATAAAAGCGCTGGAGATGATTAACAATAAGTATCAAGAATTCGGAGGTGGCGATAATGTTTATAACAAAATTCAAATTCTTTTGGAAAATATCTATGGTGTTGACCTTGACCCGCAGGCCGTGGAAATTTGTCGCTTAAATTTATTGATTAACGCTTTAGACAAAAGACAAAAATTGCCGCTACTGGAAAATATTAAAAATGGCAATTCTTTAATTTCTGGCATAGACAAAGAATTAGAAAAATATTTTGGCAAAAATTGGCGTGACAAAAAGCCATTTAATTGGCAGGAGGAATTTCCAGACGTCTTTAAACAAGATGGTTTTAATGTGATTATTGGTAATCCACCATATGTCGTGCTTGATTCAGACGACGATTCACTGCTTTTTCTGAAAGATAATTATATATCTTCGGAAGGAGGGAAGACAAATTTATATAAGGCCTTTATTGAGCGATCAATAAAATTATTAAGAGAAAATGGCCATCTTGGTTTTATATGTCCAAGTAATTATTTATCTAGCGCCGACAGTGAATCGCTTCGTAAATTTATTCTTAATGAGACTAATATAATTGATATCATTGAATATTCAGAAGAAGATAACGTTTTTGAGGGTGTAACACAAGCACTAACAACTATAATTTTAAAAAGGTCTAAAGAAAAAAACTTAAAATCTAGAATTTTAACCAAAAAACACGGTAATATTTTTATTGATCAAAAAGAATTTATTAAAAATAAAGCATGCGAATTTGTTTCTGATAACCCATTAATTAGAAAGTTAAATCAATCTGGCGAAAGACTAGATAAATTGGTATCTGGATATCAGGGAGAAATAAATGTTAGCACAAAGAAAGAATTTTTTGTTAGCGAGAAGAGGGGGAAATATTTACCACTGTTAAGGGGAAATTTAATTGAGAGGTATGCTTTTATTGGAGATTTTAATGAGTTTTGCCCGATATCTATAGATACCAGAAAACATTGGAGCAAAGAAAGGATTGTTTTTCAAGAGGTTTCTAATCAGCAACAGTCAAAAAGGATAAAGGCTAATATTATATCAAATGTTCTTTGTGGACATACAACAAATTATTGCTTTCCGATAAACAATAACATCAACATCTTGGCTCTTTTGGCATTGTTAAATAGCGCTGTTTTTAATTATTATTTTAAATATTTTAACAACACAAATCATGTGCCCATTGGAGAGGTTAAGAAAATACCAGTTGCTAATAATTTTTTGAGCAAACAACAAAACATGGCAAAGTTGGTGGACAAAATGCTTTCTTTAAGCAAAGAACTCCGCGAATCGTCGGAAAATTCAGAAAAATGGAAATCAATAAAATCAGAAATTGAAAAAACTGACCGCAAAATTGACGAAGAAGTTTATAAACTCTACGGCCTCACGCCGGAAGAAATTAAAATTATTGAAAAATAAATTTATGGACCTAAACGAGTTTAAATTACAAAATTTAGGCATAGATAAAGATAAATTTGGCGCAATTTTTACTTTTATTGATTTTGGCAATGTCGATTATTGGTTTGAGTATGACGAAAAAGACGGAGACGACAATATCTTGCCTCCAGATAATAAGTTGGTTATTGGCTTAGAAAAATTAGCGATTTTTTTAAATTTATTTTCAAATCACCGAAGATTTTATTTTGGGTTAGATACCAAAAATAAAAAGTCATATCACTTAAACTTTAAAGCCAGATCCCTGTTTGAATTTGCCGGCAGCAAGCCGATTCAAAAAATTAGACATTATTTAAAAGATATGGAACTAAAAACCAATACGAGATTTTTACATGAGGATCTGCGAGGTAAATATATTTATATCCCTAAATGTAATTTTGATGTTGAGATTTCAGTTGACGCGATTAGGTTGATGGATAAATACGATACATTTTGTTTGTTTTCTAGCGATGCCGACTTTAGCGCGTTAGCGGAGTTTTTGAAGAGAAAAGGCAAAAAATTTATTTTATTTAGCGCTGGCTATGTTTCTCGTTGGCTGAAGGATAAGGCAGATTTGAACATAAATGCCCAAAAAATTAAGAAAGAGATAACTTTTATTAAAAGCAAACCTCGCCCTTGAAGAGCGAGGTTTAAATCTCGGACTCGCATCCGCGAGCAGGGTAACCTTGCGATTACAAAATTAGTATAACATGATATAAATTTTTGTCAAAAAGTTATCCACAAGCAGTGAATTAATCAATTTTCATAAACCATCAAATAAAACATTATGTCAAAACCTATCAAGGTAAGGTTGGGCGTTTATAAACATTATAAAAATAAATATTATAAAGTGATTGGAATCGGGCGGGACAGCGAAAGCTTGAAGCCATTGGTTTTTTATCAAGCGCTTTATGGCAAAAAAGAATTATGGGCGCGTCCATTGAAAAATTTTCTAAGCAAGGTGGCGGTGAATGGAAAAAAAGTAACGCATTTTGAATATATTAAAGATCCGCAATCTTTAACGGTTTTTGTTCCCAGGCCAGGTCAGGTTGACTATCGTCAGATTCGCTGGGCGCCGGTTTTAAATTGCGTTTTACAATATAAAAATAAATTTTTGATCGTGCAACGCAGCGCCAAGATGAACGTTTATCCTAACGCTTGGAACGGCATTGCCGGATATTTGGACGACCGTAAGAGCTTAAAAGAAAAAATCTGGGAGGAGATGCGCGAAGAGTGTGGTTTGAAACCGAAAGACATCATTAGTATGCGCCCGGGAACTGTTTTTGACCATGAGGCGCCACAATATAAAGGGCATAAGCCCTGTGTTTCGTCTTCGCTCCGAGGAAGTGTAAAAACAAGCTTTTCCACTTCGCTCCTCGCTCGACAAAATAAAAAAACCTGGGTGATTCATCCAATTCTGGTCAAGGTAAAAACCGATAAAATTAAAATTGATTGGGAGGCACAAAATTATCGCTGGGTTAAGCTAAACGAAATTAAAAAATTCAAAATCATTCCCTCGTTTGGTCTAGTGGTCAAATCTCTCTTCCCAAAATTTAAATTTAGAATAAAATAGTATTTTATGAGCGGACATTCCAAGTGGGCAAAACTAAAACACACCAAGGGCGCGACTGACGCTAAAAAGAGCGTCATATTCGCTAAGATCGGAAAAATGATTACTATAGCTGCCAAAGAAGCTGGATCTGATCCAGTGACGAATTTTAAACTGCGTTTGGCCGTAGAAAAAGCCAAGCAGATCAATATGCCCAAAGATAACGTGGACCGGGCGATTAAAAAAGGCGCCGGTGGCCCAGGCGAAGCGCAGATTGAAAATGTGATGTATGAGGCTTATCTGCCGGGCGGGGCAGCTTTGTTGATCGAGGCCCTGACTGATAATACTAACCGCGCCATTTCGGCCTTGCGACATATTTTTAATAAGTATGGCGGGTCGTTGGCCAATCAAAATGCCGTGGCCTGGATGTTTGAACGTAAAGGAATTTTGCGCGTTGGCGACTTAACGAAGAATCCAGACCTAGAGGCGCTAGAATTGAAATTGATTGATTGGGGCGCGGAAGACATTAAGAATGAAGATGGCGCGTTGGCGATTTATTGCGCGCCCGATAATTTACAAAAAATAAAAGAATCGCTAGAGCAAGAAGGCCTGACCGTTGACTATGTTGAAGTGGAATGGTTTGCCAAAAATTATGTCAAAATTAGCGCCGGCGACCAGCACAAGGTTGACGCCATTTACGCCGAGCTGGACGAAGACCAAGACATCAGCGATTATTATTCCAACATTGGCTAGCGTTTATATTTTTATGTAAAGTAAAATCGAGCCCTGGCGGCTCGATTTTTTTAAAAAACAGGAGCTGGGCAATACCATACTCCTGTTGGCGATGATTTCAGATGATTGGCCTTATTGACCTAAGTCCTAACAAACGTTTTTGAGAGTCTGCTTTTGGCAGATACTACATAGTAGCCTTTTTGATTAGGAATTATCCGATAATAAATGAGATGCCCCTCCTCGGATTTCATAAAAAGTCGGCCGGCGATATCTTGGAGGCAATTTGTCGCCGCTTCTTGATCGTTGCTTCCCCATTCGATGAACGAGTTCGGCACCGGCGACTCTACTATGTTCAAAACTTCGCACCAATGCTTACTGGGTTCGGTGGTCGGGCTGCCAAATCTTACTTTGGTTCTCATGGCCTTGGCTATTCTTTTTATTACAGCAATCGGATCAATCTTTTTGACCGTGGTCTTGGTGGACATTGTGTCACCTCCTTATTTTTATCATAATATTTTTTAGCCTTTTGTCAAGATCAAAAATAGCCCGTGACACACGGGCTATTTTTGGTGGCTCCCCCAGCAGGACTTGAAC
>Ga0268281_1000037_pt1 | contig 98723 bp, 76 predicted proteins | sample saktaG_10_FD_190134 | JGI IMG/M metagenome (GOLD analysis project Ga0268281, IMG submission 190134) | Saline water microbial communities from Sakinaw Lake, British Columbia, Canada - sak_2011_5_24_50m | ecosystem: Environmental > Aquatic > Non-marine Saline and Alkaline > Saline ...
CCCAGAAATCCGCTGAATTTCGGTTATCCTGAAGGGATTCAGGAGGCCCATAATCTTCGGCATCGAAAAGGATGATATCCACACCGATGGGAGGGGGCTTTATACTCAGTTGACGGGCAATTTCCAGTAACACCCCAACCCCACTGGCTCCGTCGTTTGCTCCGTCAATAGCTTTGTAAAAGTTCCCTTCGTCGGGATCATGATCGGCGTAGGGACGGGAATCCCAGTGTGCTCCAAGGAGGATCCGGTTATTTCCGGAAGGGCCAAACGAGGCGATAATATTTTGAAATTGAAGAGGAGTCCCATCAAATGCAGTGACAGTCCCCGACTGAACAATTACATCGGGAGAGAACTCCCGGAACTTTTCTGTCAGGAAAACCGCACATTGCTGATGAGCCTCCGAGTTGTTTACGCGGGGGCCGAAATTTACCTGGTCTGCGACGTATATATAAGCTGAATCGGCGTTAAACACAGGGATATCAGCAGCAATATGTTGTTTTGATTTCTCTTTTGTCTTCGATTCCTCTCCTTGTTGGTTACAACCAGTCATCATGACTGCGAGTGTTAGGGAAATTAAGAAAAAATATTTCATAGATCATTTTTTCTGTGCTCTCCGTGCCTCCTCTGTGTTCCCTGTTGTAAAAAAATTACTACTAAGATAAGATAGCACGAAGAACGTGATTATACAATTGGTGAGGGCTCTCCGAATTTTCTGCTAAACACGATCTCCTTCAGTTTTTTTCTATCTCTGGATGCAATTTCCCTTTGTTTCATCTCTTCTGGCAGTGCATCCGGGTTGCCGTAATATCCTATGGCCATCATGGCAATTGGGTTGTACCCTTTCGGGATCTCAAACATCTCCACCGCTTTCTCTGCCGAAAATCCGCCTATCTGGTGGGTGAATAACCCCAGGTTAGTCGCCTCCAGGGTGATGTGAGCCATAGCCTGCCCACAATCATACGTATGAAAGTCATTGTTTTTCTCGTTAGAGCCATACCTCTCTTTTCCAATAACCAGCAATAGCATTGGGGCGCGGTTGGCCCACTGCTGGTTCCACCCAATCAAGGTAGCATAGAGGTGATCCCAGGTGGAGTCTCCCTTCATTCCTATGATAAACCGCCAGGGTTGTTCATTCATCGCACTGGGAGCCCAGCGGGCGGCTTCCAGTAGAGACGCTGCATGCCGCGTCTCTACTGGACGATCGGCAAACGCTCTTGGGCTCCACCGTTCCCGGCTGAGATCATTGATCGGATGATCGTTATTTGCAGGTTTTTTCATTGTTTTCTTTTTCATTTAATCATTTCATGACCTCATCCGTACGGACGGGGCATGCCCCGTCCCTACTTCATCACCCCATCACCCCATTACCTTGCCCCCATTTTCCTCCTGGCAAAGATAGCAATAGCAGCCGCTGTTACCAATAAAACGGCTGTAAGCCATACTGCTATCCGGGCAATATAGTCGCCATATTTCACATAAAACGTAATCTCACTATTGGCATTTAATATTCCTTTGATCACGGCCGGAACCCAGTATTCTGTCACATCGTGGGCATCTCCCCGCTGGTCAATGAAAGCGGAAATGCCTGTGTTGGCCGACCGGGCAATGCTTCGGCGTGTTTCAATCGCACGGAGATGGGCAAAAGCAAAATGCTGCCGGTGCCCCGGACTATTACCCCACCATCCGTCGTTGGTGATAATGATCATCACCCTGGCGCCGTTTTTAACAAACCCGGCAAAAAACTCCCCGAATACCGATTCATAGCAGATGACAGGAGAGACCGGGACAGTTTGAATCGTTGTATAGACTTTGCGGTAATTGTCGGTGCCCAGACTCCCAACCGTACCACCCAGGTTAATAGCAAAATTTTCAAGCCATTTGAATCCGCGAAACGAAGGAAGCGCTTCAACCCCTGGCGTAAGTTTCGATTTATGATAAAGTTGAAGTGAGTCTGCAGAATTGATCAGGATTGCAGTATTATATGCATCATAATACCCATCTGAATTTTTGAACTTCCTGGCTGTTCGTGTTGACGCCTTCTCATTTTCGTAAGCTTTATAGGTGGATCCGCCGATAAGGATATTCAATTGGGGATAAGTAACAATAACCTCTTTGAGTAACCGGAGGGTTATAAAGGTTCTCATGTCATCCTCCCACATACTCTCCTGGATAGCCGATTCGGGGGCAACCAGAAAATTTGTCGTGCTGTCGAGAAGGGGGCTTGCAAGATCCATGATTCGTCCAACCACCTGGTTCGGGGGCAGGGAGTACTGCTCGCTGTAAGGATCAACGTTAGGTTGGACAACAACGAAATTCACGGGATCAGATTTCTCTGAGTAGTTGTTGTAAATGATATAAGAACCGGCAATTGGAAATCCAATCCAAAGGATCAAGACTAAAGTAAGAATTAAGAATTTCGAATTAAGAATTAAGAATTTCCATTTTGGTTTAGTTTGGCTCTGATTCTCTCTGGTTTGGATTTTATCGTTCGTAATTCGTAATTCGTAATTCGTAATTCCACTTCGTATCCCCTCAAACACCAACATATTTCCCACCAACACCCAAAGAGTTCCTCCCAGCGCTCCTGTATATTCATACCATTGCACCCACATGTAATAGCTGCAGAAACCATTACCAACCGTTAACCACGGCCAGGTAAGGATCCAGTTGAGATGGAGGTATTCGAAGGCGATCCAGAAAGAGATTAGAGCCAGATATCCCGCCAGTTTGTTGGACAGCTGTTTTTTTGCCCAGGAGAAAACCTGAAAGACAATAGCCAGAAAGAGGGAGTTGAGCACCACAGCCATCAGGGCTCCCATAAATGTTGAATTGTAGATCCACCACGTTGTGAGGAGGTTCCAGGTAAAGAAAGCCGGGTAGACGTAAAAAAGGAGACTGAATTTCACAAACCTCTCGCGATTCCGGTAGATGTAATCCTCTATAAAAAGCAATGGTACAATACCTATAAAAAGCAATCCGGGAAATCCATGTTCCGGCCAGGCGATGGTCAGGATGATACCGGAAAGGATTGAGAGAGCTAAAAGATGAACTTTCTTGAGTTTCATTTCGGAAGAGATGTGAAAGGACAAATGTAGATAAAAGTGTGAGATTTACCTGTGATTTTGCACCATGAATCAGTCAATTATCCTTGAATTGTTGCAGAATACAGCTATCCTTCTTGCTTTGGGGATGCTGGCCTATTGCTGGAGAAGTCGCAATTTATTGCGGTTTTATATTCTTAATTCTCCGTTTTCCTCTTCCTATATCCCTCTTCCCTCGTCTCCGGCCACAGGGTCCTCTGGATCTTCCTTACCTCCTTGTAGAGAAGTTTCCGGAATACATCAACATGAATTTTTTCAGTTGCAGAAATGAAAACAAATGGTGTATTCTCCCTGGCGACCCAGATCTTCTCCATCTCTTCCAGGGTCAGGTTGGATTTTCCCACAGGTGTGAGGTCGTCGGGATCTTTCAGGTCAGCTTGGTATGCGTCGATCTTGTTAAAGAGCATGATGACCGGTTTGTCGGCAGCACCGATCTCAACCAGGGTCTGCTTCACCACGTCGATCTGCTCTTCGAAATCGGGATGGGAGATATCAACCACATGGATCAGGATGTCGGATTCGCGCACTTCATCCAGGGTCGATTTGAACGATTCGATCAGGGAGTGGGGCAGCTTTCGGATGAATCCAACGGTATCGGAGAGCAAAAAAGGCTGGGTGTCGATCACAACTTTTCGCACGGTGGTATCCAGTGTAGCAAAGAGTTTATCCTCTGCAAACACATCCGATTTACTCAGCATATTCATGACAGTCGATTTCCCAACATTGGTATACCCAACCAATGCAACCCTGACCATTTTTGCCCGATTTTTACGTTGGGTCGAATTCTGTTTGTCTATCTCCTTAAGTTTCTGTTTTAACAACTTGATTCGAAAGCGAAGATTACGGCGGTCGGTTTCAATCTCCTGCTCTCCGGGACCTCGCATCCCAATTCCTCCCCGTTGTTTCTCCAGGTGGGTCCACATCCGGGTCAACCGTGGTAGAAGATATTCATTCTGGGCCAGTTCCACCTGCGTTTTGGCCGTAGCGGTCTGGGCCCGGCGTGCGAAGATGTCCAGGATGAGGCTGTTCCGGTCGATGATACGGCAATTAAATTCTTTCTCAATATTGCGGATCTGGCCGGGAGAGAGTTCGTCGTCGAACACCGCCAGATCAATCTCATGAGCCGTGATATAAGAGGCAATCTCAACTAGCTTCCCTGATCCAACATAGGTCTTTGGATCGGGATAGTCAAGATTCTGAGTGAACCGTTTTCCGGGAATGCCTCCGGCTGTTTCGATCAGGAAGGCAAGTTCGTCAAGATGTTCGTGGGTGGTAGAGGAATCTTCTCCTGAACGGGTGACGCTGATAAGGATCGCAGTTTCCATTTTAATAGTTGCTTCTTCCCTCATCCTTCATCCCTCTTCCTTCGTCCCTCGTCCCTCGTCTTCATTCCGTTTCCGATCATTTTTTCTCTGTTTAATTGAAAAGGGGATAAAGATATCGTAAATTTACCAGATTGCTAATTAAAAGGTTATGTCACAGGATCTGAAAAAAATGGTGAAATCTTTTTCCGAAAATCACTACCTTGAACTGCCGAATGCTATTGTTGTCACCAATCAAAAGGGGGAGATCATCCAGTGTAACAGGAAGACACTTGGATTGTTCGGATGTAAAACAGCGGAAGAACTTCTGGGATCCAGGATTTATCAACTGACTGATTCCCCATCCCATAAAGAAGCCCAGGACATCTTTAAGCGGGTTATTCAAGGCACATCTATTGAAGAGAGTCCTGTCATCCTGACGAGGATCGACGGATCTACTTTTCGCGGAGAGATAGGTATCTCCCCCATCTTTAACGAATTGGGGGCAGTCATTGGCACGACAGCAATCATTCGTGATGTTTCCGAACGGCAGGAAATACACAGAAAACTGAAAGAGCAGGAAAAAAAATACCGGCTATTATTCAACAGCGCCAACGATTCGATTTTTTTAATGGACCAGGATATCTTTATTGAATGCAATCCTAAAACCCTGGAACTTTTTGGTTGCACACAAGGGGAGATCATTGGCCATCCACCATATGAGTTTTCCCCGGAAATCCAACCCGATGGGCGATTGTCGAAAGAGAAAGCAATGGAGAAGATCACGGCAGCCCTCAGAGGAGAGAACCAGTTCTTTGAATGGACTCATTGCCGGAAGGATCGAACACTTTTCAACGCGGAAGTTAGTCTGAATCGACTGGATATAGAAGAGAAAGTTTATATCCAGGCTATTGTTCGTGATGTTACTGAGAGGAAAGAAACAGAGAAAAGATTGCATGTCCTGACGAAGGAGCTTGAAGAACTGAATGAGGCAAAAGACAAATTTTTCACCATTATCGCTCACGACCTGAAAGGACCCTTCAATGCTATTCTGGGATTTTCAGAGATATTGACCTCCGAGTGGGATACATTTGAAGATCAAGAATTGCAGCACTTCATTAAAAATATTCAAAATTCGGCAACCCATGCATACAGACTTCTGCTAAATTTGCTGGATTGGTCGCGTACCCAAACCGGACGAATGGAATATCAACCCGAACTCATTGATATTTCCGGGATCATAAATGAAATTATCCTTCTTCAGCGAAACTATACCGATACCAAAGGGATAAAGTTGTTTTCTGCGATCGACTTCAATACCCTGGTTTATGCGGATGAAAATATGCTCAAGACGGTTCTCCGCAACCTAATTGAGAATGCTATCAAGTATACCCCACCGGGAGGTTTGGTTACGATTACTGCCGATCATACCGACGCTGAACGCAAAGGGGATAAAATCACAATCTCGGTTAAGGATACGGGGATCGGCATTCCGGTTGAAGAACTTCCGAAGTTGTTTGCAATTGACCTGGAGTATCAAACCCCTGGTACTGCTAATGAAAAAGGCACAGGGCTTGGTTTGCTTCTTTGCAAAGAACTAGTAGAAAAGAATCAGGGAGAAATCTTTGTTGAAAGCCAACCCGGAAAAGGAAGTCGGTTCTCATTTACGATTCCCAAAAACAACCTGTCATGAAAAAACCCACTCCCCCTGCCTTATCAGATGCCACTTGCCGAAAGATCCTGCTGATGTTCCCCGATGGAGTGACAATTACTGATACAGATGGAAGAATCCTTCAGGTTACTCCAAAAGCATTAGAGATCTCTGGATGCGACTCTGAAGCAGAGGTTATTGGTACGCTAGTGACTGATTGGGTTGCTCCCGAAAGTCTGGAGAAAGCCCAAACCAGCATGGCTGACCTGTTCAAGGGAGTCGTTTCCGCTGACAACGAATATGTACTGTTGAAAAAAGACGGATCGCGGTTTATCGGCGCCATCACCGGATCTATACTCCTGGATGAACATGGAACTCCGGAGGGGATGATTGTCACCACCCGGGACATCAGTGAGAAAAAAGGGATCATGGCCAGGATTCAGGCACAGGATGAACAGTTGAAACGGTTAAACAGGGTTTATGCTATACTGAGTGCTTTCCAGAAAGCCATTGGCCGCTCTATCAATGCCCGTGAATTATTTTCCAACGCCTGTAAAGTTGCAGTGAAGAGCGGCGGGTTCCGCATGGCCTGGATCGGAGTTCTGAATGAGGCGGAAGGAACGGTCGAAGTAAAGGCACATGCAGGAGTGGCACGAGATTACCTTCGAAAACTTCGAATTTCATTAAAAAATAGCAAACGGGGCAAAGGTCCTACGGGAAGAGCAATTGCATCAGGGAAACATATATTGAGTAATGATCTGGAACATGATCCCAGAATGAAGCCCTGGAAGGAAGATGCACTCCGGCTCGGGTATCATTCCTCAGGTGCCTTCCCCTTATTTGTAAAAAAGGAAATCATTGGCTCCATCAACCTCTATGCCCATGAGCCGGACTTTTTCAATGTGGAGGAGACCCGTTTGCTGGATGAGCTGGCAGCCGATATTTCGTTTGCGCTGGAAAATCTGAAACATCTGGAAGAGCGAAAAAAAGCTGAAAAAGAGTTGCAGCTCAAAGATCATTTTCTATCAGAATCCCAACGGATCGCTCATATTGGAAGCTTCTGGGGTGATCTGAAAGTACATTTTTACTGGTCAGATGAGATGTATAATATTTTCGGTGTCTCACCGGATACATTTACCCCGAAAACCGGGCTTTTTCTAAATCTTATTCATCCTGATGACCGGCCGGCTATGCAGGAGTGGATAAGGGCTTGTTTTGCAGGTGAAAAACCGGGAGAATTGGTTTTTCGCGCGATCATGCCAAGCGGCGAGGTACGGTTTATAAGTGGCATTGGTGAACTTTCTTACGATGCTGAGAGTAGTCGGCCTATACTGACCGGTACGGCACAGGATATCACAGAACGTAAGCAGGTGGAAGAGGCGTTTCATGAAAAAGCGGACGAACTTGACCGGTATTTTGAAAGCAGTCTGGATCTTTTATGCATTGCCGATATCGATGGCTATTTCCGACGGTTAAACCCGGAATGGAGCAAAGTTTTGGGGTACTCCATCGCCGACCTGATCGGGAAACAGTTCCTTGATTTTGTACATCCCGACGATACCTTGGCCACGATGGAAGCGATAGCTACCCTTGCTTCACAGAAAGAGGTGCTGAACTTTATCAACCGGTATCGATGCAAAAACGGCGATTATCGTTGGATTGAGTGGCGTTCCTATCCACAGGGGAAAGACATATTTGCCGTTGCCCGCGATATTACCGAGCGCAAGCAGACGGAAGGAAAAATATTGGATCAGTTGAACGAACTCCAGCGCTGGCACAAAGTGATGATCGGCCGGGAAGAACGAAATATGGAACTGAAGAAGGAAGTGAATGATCTTTTGAATCAATTGGGAAAACAAAAAAAATACCGATGAAATCAAAGCAACCACATCCAGAATCCGATATATCCCGTAAGGCGCTGTTAAGTATTCTGGAAGATGAAAAACATGCAAGGCAAGAACTCCAGATAAGCGAAGAACGGTTTCGCCGACTGGCTGAGAATGCCCCGGATATGATCTACCGCATGTCATTACCGGATGGTAAATATGAATACGTCAGCCCTGCAGCACAAACTATTTTTGGATATTCACCGGAAGAATTTTATTGTACCCCGGTCTTTATACAGCAGACAATACATCCGGATTGGCAAAAATATTTTAAAGAACAATGGACAAATCTTCTCCAAGGGGAGATGCCACCGACATATGAATATCAGATCATTCACAAATCAGGAAAAGTGTGTTGGTTGAATCAACGAAATATTTTAGTGTATAATAAGGTCGGTGACACTATTGCTATCGAGGGAATTGTAACAGATATCACAGAACGAAAACAGTATGAATCCGATCTGCAGGCCCGGTTACTTGAACTGGAGACCATCCATCACACAAGCCAACGATTACAATCGCTCCTCCCAGCAGATAGGTTGTCACAAGAAATTATAACTATTCTCGAAAAATATCTCAAATACGGTTATGCAGCGGTTCTCCTGATCGAGAAACCTTCGGGCCGGTTGATCCCCTTTGCCATCAGCGATCAGGGGAAAGGAGAAGGATTCGTGGAGCAGGACAAGAAGGACATCCTGTCATCCAATGTACGAATTGGGGAGGGAATCACCGGGAAAGTAGCCAAAACCGGGAAGAGTTTTTTTTCAGGAGAGGTGTCGCAGGAACCGGAGTATAAAGTGTTACGTCAGGGTATTCGGTCCGAACTTTGCGTTCCCCTTTGGCTGAAGAATGAGGTAATCGGGGTCATTAATATTGAGACCGATGCAGCGGATGCTTACAACCAATCTGACCAGCGGGTTTTGGAGACAATAGCTGCACAGATCAGTGTCGCCATTCAGAACAGCAAACTGCTGAAAAAAGTGCAGGAACAGATCATGGAACTCGAAGAGGAGATACAAAAACGGGAGCTGACTGAAAAAACCTTACAGAAAAGCGAGTTGTTGCTGAGTGAAACAGGGCGGATTGCAAAAATCGGCGGATGGGAATTCAACGTGGAAACCGGTGAAGGGACATGGACAGATGAGGTAGCCCGCATCCATGAGGTTGATCCTGATAAGAAACCCAGCATGGAACTGGGTCTCAGTTTTTATCATGATACATCCAGATCGAAGATTGAAGCAGCTATCCGGGAAGCGATTGAATTGGGAGCTTTTTACGATCTGGAACTTGAGTTAACCACAGCAAAAGGAAATCACAAATGGGTGCGAACCATCGGCCAACCTGTAACGGAACAAGGAAAAACAGTCAAAATTAGGGGGTCATTTCAGGATATCACATCCTTCAAGATAGCCGAGAAAGAGGTCAAGGATACAGAGACCCGGTACCGCACACTATTCAATAACTCAATGGATGCTATCTTGCTCACCGCTCCCGCCGGTGCAATTCTCGATGTGAATGACGCCACCTGCCGCATGTTTGGAAAAACCGCTGAGAAGATCATAAAAGCAGGCCGGAACGGACTGGTTGATACAGGCGATCCGCGGCTGAAGAAAGCATTAGCAGAACGGGAACAAACAGGCCAGGTTCAGGCAGAGATCACCATGGTCAGGGCCGATGGAACTAAATTTCCTGCAGAGATTTCCTCCACTGTTTTTACTGATTCACAAGGACAAAAGAGGACCAGTATGATCATTCGCGATATCAGTGAGCGCAAGCAGGCAGAAGAGGCGCTTCGCGATAGTGAAGAGCTCTTCTCAAAAATATTTAGTGCCAGTCCGATTGCTTTATCGATTGCAACAGTGTCCGATGGAAAACTCGTTAAAGTAAATGATGCATGGCAAGAACTAATGGGCTATTCAAGAGAAGAAGCAATTGGTAATAATGTGGAAGAATTAAAAATTACTGATAGGAAACTCAGATCCAAACTTCGTGAAGAATTTTTAAGGAAAGGCAACTTAAGACTTGTTGAGAATGAGATTACGACAAAAAGTGGTGAGAAGAAAAGGATCTTAACCTCGGCTGAGATAATATCAATAAAAGGTCAGCAATTTTCAATTAATTTGGTAGTAGATATCACCGAACGGAAACTGGCAGAGGAAGAGCTTCAAAAACTTAAAATTTTCTTTGAACAACTATTTATTCAATCGGCTACCAGCACGCAGATTTTAGACAAAGATGGGTGGTGCTTACGGATCAATCCAAAACTAAGTGAGTTGTTTGGTGTTAATCCTGAAAATATTGAAGGAAAACAATACAATATTTTTAACGACCAGGAGATCAAACGAAACGGGATAGATGCAATTTTAAAAAAGGTTTTTCAACAGCAAACGACGGAAGAGTGGGAGGTGTTTTTTGATGTCGGAGAAGCAGCCAAATCACAACAAATTGCAATAAAAGAGAATAAAAAAGTATGGTACTATAACAAGGCTTTTCCAATTTTAGATTCTAAAGGAGATCTTGTAAATGTTATTGTCCAGCACGAAAATATTACAGATCGGAAAGAGGCAGAAGATCTTGTATATTCAACCATGAACCGCCTGGTAGAAGCGGAAGAAGCCCTGAAGCGGGAAGCCGCTCAGCAATTGCATGACCAAGTGGGGCAAAACCTGACAGCGCTCAGCCTGAATCTTTCGTTCGTTCAATCTCAGGTGAGGCAGTGGAAAAGCGAAAAACTTGATGCACGTCTGGGCGATTCCATCAGCCTCATCGAAGATACCATGGAACGAATCCGAAATATCATGACGGAACTCCGCCCATCGTTGCTTGATGATTATGGTCTGCATGCAGCCCTGCAGTGGAGCCTGACAGTTTTTACTGAAAGGACTGGATTACCTGTCGATTATATCGGACAGGACCTTAGCCGGCGACTGTCGTTGAATATTGAATTCGCTCTTTATCGTATGATTCAGGAACTCCTGCACAATGTGATCAGGCATGCCAGGGCCCGGAAGGTTTGGGTTAATCTGGACGAGCAGCAGGATCAGGTCCGGATCTCGATCAAAGATAACGGCATTGGATTTGACCTGAAAGAACTCGCCCGCAGGAAAGAAGAGGGAGGTTTTGGGTTGGTCGGGATTAAGGAACGGATGAAGGCGCTGGGCGGGAAAGTTGAGATAAACAGTTCCAAAGGGAAAGGGACTGCCATCCTGCTTGAATTTAAACATGAACCAATATGATACAAATTATAATTGCCGACGACCATGCTGTTGTGCGTGACGGGCTAAGAATGATTCTGGAATCGCATGGGGAGATGAAGGTGATAGCTGAAACAGCCGATGGATTGGAAACCGTGAAACAGGCAAAAGCCTTAGTGCCCGATGTGATCCTGATGGATATCTCGATGCCCAACCTTAACGGTATTGAAGCCACCAGGAGAATCCTTCAGGATAATTCTACATTACGGATCGTTATCCTTTCAATGCATTCGACCGTTGAGGATATATTTAGGGCTTTGCAGGCAGGAGCTATTGGTTACCTTCTCAAGGAATCTGCAGGGACTGAAGTTCTGGCAGCAGTCCTGGCAGCCCATGCCGGACGACGATACCTTTCCAGGAAGGTGGATGATATTTTAATCGACAGCTATATCCGGCAACAAACTATTTCCCAGGCCACGAGCCCACTGGAACAACTTAGCTCCCGCGAACGGGAAGTATTGCAGATGGTGGCCGAAGGAAAAACCAGCAATGAAATAGCCGGAATCCTGTTTCTTTCAGCAAAAACAGTAGAAACCTACCGCAGCCGCCTGATGCAGAAACTCGGCCTGAATGACATCCCTTCACTGGTGAAGTTTGCGGTCAGTCATGGATTAGTATAAAGTAGGGGCGGGTTCCAAACCCGCCCCTGCAATTAATCGAACGCGTCCCTGCAACTTCTTTCATTTCTCATACCTCCCCCACACCAATTGTCAAACTTTCCCGACATAGGGTATCTGCCTTTCTGAATAGTTTTGCTTCGTCAATTTTTTGTTTCTGGTTGAATAAACCGAATTAAGTGAGAATGAGGTAAGAGATGGATACGATGAGAACAAGCGCTGAACTCCGACAGGGATTACTGACCAATATATTAACCGTTCTGAACAGACCCAATGAATGGGAAAATTTATTACATGATATCGTAACCCTGATTATGGATTTTACAGGGTACGAGGCAATCGGTATCCGGCTACGCGAAGGAGAGGATTTTCCCTACTTTGAAACAGCCGGATTCCCATTGCAGTTTTCCGAAAAGAGAAATTCCCTCTGCAGACGTTCTCCTGAAGGAGACATCGCACGTCGGGCAAATGGATTACCTGTTCTGGAGTGTATGTGTGGACAGGTTATTTCAGGAAACACGACACCGACACTTCCACAGTTTACCGGAGAGGGATCGTTCTGGACAAACCGGGTTTCGGAGCTGATAAACCAACCAGGCAACTCAATAAAAGAGTTATTTCCCCGTGGTAGCTGCGTAAAGGATGGATACGAGTCCATCGCACTCATTCCGCTCAGATCCGGAGAAGATGTTGTAGGACTGCTGCAATTTAATGATCACCGGCCCGATCAATTTACTCCTGAGCTGATCCGCTTTTTTGAAGAGCTCGGAAATACTATCGGATTGGCATTTAACAGAATCCTGCAGGAAAAACGGATCCGGGAAGAGGAGGAACAGTTCAGGCAACTTTTTGAGAACGCACCCTTCCCCCGGTATGTATACGATGTGGAATCCCTCGCTTTTTTGAATGTGAATAAAGCAGCGTTGGAACATTATGGGTTCTCGCGGGAAGAGTTTCTCACGATGACACTGAAAGATATTCGTCCATCTGAAGAAATTTCAGCCCTGATAGAAAATCTGAAACTGGGACAAAGCGAAGTTCAGCGTTCCAATGGATGGAAACACCAGAAAAAGGATGGAACTATCATCGATGTACAGATCACCTCCCATGCAACGGTATTTAACGGTAACAAAGCCCGGGTTGTGTTAGCCCAGGATGTCACGGAAAAACTTCGACAGGAGAAGGAACTCAGAGAAACAAAAATTTACCTGGAGAAACTTCTTGAAAACGCAAATGCACCTATTATAACCCTGAATGCCGACTTATCAATCAGAGCCATTAACGAGGCTTTTGAGAAAATGGCAGGGTATACGATCGAAGAGCTTTCTGTCGCAGGATTTGATATCCTCATTACAGATGCATCCCAGTCAATTATCAGGGAACTGATTGATCAGATTGGCATGGGGAAACAGTGGAACAGCCTGGAGATCCCGATCCGGACGAAAAGTGGACTGATCAGGCATGTCAGTTGGAATATGGCTAATATATACCAGGACGATGGAACAACCCTGATCTCTGTCCTGGCAATTGGGATCGATATCACCGAACGTGTTGCGGCAGATCAGATTTTGAGATGGGAAAATGATGTCAAGGAGGCGCTGGCACAATTGTATACGCCACTTACTGACTCGACGGCAACTATAAGCGATTTTGCCGGTTATGTCCTTCAGTTTGCTGTGGAAATCACCGGAAGTCGGCATGGTTTCGTTGCAGAAATAGATCCGGGAACCCGAAACCTGATTATCCATTCACATACACATCCTTTAGAGGATAGAGAGAAATATACGGATTCGGAAGGGCGGTTTATTTTTACTCCCAATTCTGATGGTACATATCGTGGATTATACGGATATGCCTTGAATACGTGCGAAGCTTTTTATACCAATAATCCGGCAACTCATTCTGCATCCGTTGGAGTTCCGCCAGAACATATGGTGATTGAACAATTCCTTTGTGTGCCTGCATTGATTAATGGAGAACCTGTCGGAGAGATCGCCCTTGCAAACCCCGGCCACGATTTTCAGGATCGCGACCTGGAAGCAATAAACCGTATGGGAGAGTTCTATGCTTTGGCGATTCAGCGGAAAAGGACATTCGACGAAATTGTACAAGCCAGACAGAAAGCCGAAGAATCGGACCGCCTGAAAAGCTCCTTGCTTAACAATCTGAGTCACGAATTCCGTACTCCAATGAATGCAATCCTGGGCTTTTCATCGCTGATTGAGCAGGAAGCAAGCGAACGTTCTGAAATCCGGGGGATGGGACGTCGGATAAATGATGCCGGGGGGAGATTAATGAAGACACTTGATGATATCCTGGAGCTATCCCAAGTGCAGGCAGGAATAAGACAGGAAATAGTTCCCCACCTGGATATCTATCAGGAACTGGTAAATATGCTCCCCGGATACCTCAAATTAGCGCAACGAAAACAGTTGCAGGTGCACTTCCGGAGTAACGGCCGGCCCACTGTTCTGATGGTTTTCGGCCATTTTAACCAGGTTATGAAACACCTCATCGAAAATGCAATCAAGTTCACAAGTCAGGGCAAGATTACCATTGGTATTTCAGAATACCAATCTCCGGTCTCACGAATGGCCGAGATATCAATTACAGATACAGGAATAGGTATTGCCAGGGAGCATTTTGAAGTGATCTTTGATGAATTTCGCCAGGCCAGCGAAGGGTATGGCCGATCCTACGAAGGAACCGGCTTAGGGTTGACTATCGTCAAAGGTATTTTGGAACTCTACGGTGGATCAATCCAGGTGGAAAGTGAGCGGGGGAAAGGGTCGACCTTTACGCTCCTCATTCCCTCTGCATCTACGGAGAACGGAAATGGAAAAGAACTCCTTTTTTCCGGAGAAATTTTAGCTGAAAATATCGGGAAAGCGAAAAAAGAAGGTGATTTTCTTGTAATCAATGGTCTGGTTCCACAACTTCTTACGGTGGAGGATAATGAGGATAACATCGATGTGATCCGACTGCTTTTAAGGAATAAAGCCCATATCGATGCGGCCAGAGATGCTGCAATGGCAATTGGTATGGCTAGGGAGAAGCAGTATGATGCTATCCTGATGGACGTTCACCTGGGCCCTGGAAAGAGCGGACTGGATGCCACTCAGGAGATCCGCGCCATATCAGGTTACGAACATATCCCCATCATCGCTGTAACAGGATATACAACGCCTGAATATAAAGAGAAAATTTTCAGGGCAGGATGCAGCCACTATTTAGGAAAACCCTTTTCCAGAGAGCAGTTGTTACAAAAAATTATTGAGGCTGTTTCTGGCCCTACATATCTTGCATCCTGAAGCCAATGATCTTTTTTCTTCCTTTTTCATCCATCGTTTCTCATACCTTCCCTACATCAGATGTCATATTTTCCCTACAAAGAATTGCCCCTATGTAACGTATTTTTGTTCCAGTACTGCATCTCGTCCCAATCACCTCAACTGACTCAATGACGGAAAACAATAACTCTTCAGCACCCCGGATCCTGATCGTGGAAGACCATGCAGCGCTGCGTGAATCCCTTGTAAACTGGCTACTGAACTTGTTTCCGGATATAGTTGTCTCCCAGGCAGCTACGGGGGAAGAGTCCCTTGCGCTGGCTGGCCGAATCAAACCCCATGTCATCCTGATGGATATTGGATTACCGGGCATCAACGGAATCGAGGCAACGCAGGAGATAAAACTCCGTGGTATCGAAACGGATGTGGTGGTGTTGACCAATCTCGTTGGAAGCAAATATAAACAGGACGCTAAGAACGCCGGAGCCATTGAGTTTATTTCAAAGCAAGAGATGAATGCCAAATTACCAGCTGTGCTAAGCCAGTTAATGGTTGGAAAATTAGAAAAATGATGAGACAGAAAGATCATAACCGAAATGATCGGAAAGAAATTATTGGCGCGGTTGTATTGAATCAAGACATTACAGAACAAGTTAAGGCAGAAGAGTTGATCCGGAATGCGAACGTTAGTTTGATGAATGCTATTCTGGGCTTCTCCTCCTTGCTGGAAAAGGAACGTAACTTCCAGGCCGGATACGGCCACTACCTGGGCAAACCATTTAAAAAGGACATGTTGGTATAAAAAATTATGGAGGCTGTTATAAGGCCCGCAACTAAAACTTCCTGAACCCGATAATCTCGCGCACCTCTCTGATCGTCTTTGCTGCAGATTCGCGGGCCTTCTCAGCTCCCATTTTGGCTACCTTACCCAGATAATCGTTATCATTTTTCAGTGCTTCGATCTTCTCCCGGAAGGGGTCGTTGAAGGTGATGATATCCTCGGCCAACTGTTTTTTCATGTCCCCGTAACGGATCTCGCAACGGTTGTAGAGATTGCTGAAATGGGAAAAAGTGTCCGGTGGAGAGAACGCCTGCATCAGCTGGAATATATTCTCGATGGGTTGGGGCTTTGGCTGGTTCGGTTCGGTAGGACCGGCATCGGTAACGGCTTTCATCACCTTTTTACGGATTACTTCGGGCGAATCAGCCAGAAAAATAGCGCTGTTTTCATTGTCCGACTTTGACATTTTCTGACCTCCATCAAGTCCGGGGATCTTCACTAACTCTTCCCCGAAATTATAGGCAACCGGTTCGGGGAAATAATCAATCCCATACATATAGTTAAACCGGTTGGCGAATGTCCGGGTCATTTCAAGGTGTTGTTCCTGGTCTTTACCAACAGGAACTTTGTGTGCTTTGTGAATGATGATGTCTGCTGCCATCAATGTTGGGTAGGTAAACAGGGCGGCATTGACATTATTGGGCTGGGTGCGAATCTTCTCTTTGAATGAGGTACAGCGTTCCAGCTCGCCGAGGTAGGCATTCATGTTGAGTAGCAGATAGAGCTCAGCAACTTCAGGCACGTCACTCTGGATGTATAGGGTAGATTTTTCGGGATCGAGGCCGCATGCAAGAAACTCAACCAGGACAGTCTTTACACTGTTGTGAAGGTCGGCAGGTGTGGGATGGGTAGTTAGCGAGTGGTAATCGGCAATGAAAAAATAACAGGAATTCTCCTCCTGCATCTTCACGAAATTCCGGATCGCCCCGAAATAATTCCCGAGATGTAGATTTCCTGTTGAACGTATGCCGCTAACTACAATATCCATGTTTCCAATTTCGATTAAATCGATTTTCGAATTTTATTTCGCTTTTCGCTATTTCGCTATTTCGCAGCCTCGCTACTACCATACTTCCCTTGTACTGTCATACTCTCATACCCTCGCACACCCCTACATCTTAATCTCGTCCCCCTGCGCGTTGTAAAAATGGTACTCCATAAAATGGTTGGCGTTCTGAGATGTTATTTTAATCCGTTGTTTATATTTCTTATACCATTTCCACTGGAGGTTGAATATTCCTTTTTTGATGAAGGCATATACAAACGGATGAACCGAGAGGGTCAGATCCTTTTCGTTCTGTTCTTGAAGCAGGTAGCTGATATTGTTCTCTATCTCGTCAGTGAGTAGCAGGCTGGGTTTGATCTGTCCGGTTCCGTCGCATGCCGGACACTTCTCCAGAATCTCCACATTCATTTCAGGCCTTACACGTTGACGTGTGATCTGGACAAGTCCGAATTTGCTTGGAGGGAGGATAGAGTGTTTCGCACGGTCTTTTTTCATCTCATCACGAAGTCTATCAAATAACTTCCGGCGGTTAATTCCCTGGTTCATGTCAATGAAGTCGATCACAATGATCCCTCCCATATCACGAAGCCGGAGTTGGCGGGCAACTTCCGTGGCAGCTTCCAGGTTCACCTCCAGAGCATTGGTCTCCTGGTTGTTGTCAGCTTTAACGCGGTGTCCGCTATTGATATCGATGACATGAAGGGCCTCGGTATGTTCGATGATCAGGTACGTGCCGCTTTTAATAGTAACCTCTTTCCCAAAAGAACTTTTGATCATCTTATCAACACCAAAAGATTCAAAAATCGGTGTCCGTGCTGTATGGTGCTTTACAATATGAACCTTATCAGGGAAGATCTTCTGAATGTAATTCCGGATCTCCTCATAGAGGATGGCGTCATTTACAGTGATCTGGTTGAACGATTCATTAAGTACATCCCGTAAAATGGCGGAAGTGCGGTCGATCTCCCCAATGATCTTCTTCGGGGGCGTAGACCCATTCAATTTCTGGGTGATCACCTCCCACCGTTTATATAGCGTGCGTAGATCTTGATCGAGGTCTGCTACCAGCTTATTTTCTGCCACCGTACGGATAATGATCCCGCAATTCTTTGGCTTGATACTGGTGATGAGCCGTTTCAGGCGATTCCGCTCCTCCTGGCTCTTAATCTTCTGGGATACAGAGATCTTGTCGGAGAAGGGTATCAGAACGAGATACCTGCCGGCAAAGGCTATTTCGGAAGTGACGCGCGGTCCTTTTGTCGAAATAGGCTCTTTAGCGATCTGAATCAGAACATTCTGATTGGGCTTAAGCACCCCTGAGATCTTTCCACTCTTCTGGATATCAGGCTCCATGGAGAAATCGCCAATGGATAGATTTGGAATTCTCCCCGACTGGGCTGTCTTAACATATTTCAGCAGCGACTGAACCTGAGGACCCAGGTCCAGATAGTGCAGGAAAGCGTCTTTCCCGAATCCAACATCCACGAAGGCAGCATTCAAACCCGGCATGACCTTGCGGACCTTGCCGAGATAAATGTCTCCAACCCCGAATTCGTTGTTGATTTTTTCCTTGTTCAGTTCAACAAGGAGCTTGTCTTCCAGTAAGGCAATTTCAACCCCCTGGGGGGTCGAATTAATAATGAGTTCCTTATTCACAACCGTCTTATTTAGGTGTGGATCACAGAGTTGTGTGTGTGATCATCTTGACAGAAGGAAATGTAGCAGAGGCAGGGAATTACTTCTTCTTATGCCTGTTCTTGCGCAAGCGTTTTTTTCGCTTGTGCGTTGCCATCTTGTGTCTCTTTCTCTTTTTTCCGCTTGGCATAATGAATAAATCCTTAGAGCGATTATTTAACTTTTACGCTGTTTTTAATCTTGGTCACGAAGGTTTTAGCCGGTTTGAAAGAGGGAATATTGTGAGCGGGAATAATCAGAGTAGTGTTCTTTGAAATGTTTCTTCCCGTTTTTTCAGCTCTTTTTTTAATGATAAAACTGCCAAACCCTCTCAAATAAACGTTTTGTCCGTTTATCATGGAGTTTTTCACAGAGTCCATAAAAGCTTCAACTGTTGCCTGAACGGCAACTTTTTCAATACCGGTCTTACTAGCAATTTCTGCTACGATTTCTGCTTTTGTCATACTACAGGTAATTTGTTATATTGTTAATAATGAATGAATTTGTTCCATGGGAAACGGGGTGCAAATATATAACTTTTTTGAAAGACAACGAAATGAAGAAAAAAAAATACAAAGTTGGCAGTAAGTATTTGGTAGTCGGTAAATCAATGATGCCGGATGCCGGATACCGGATATTAGAGACAGAATTCGTACTTTTGGCTATTATCTGGTATCTAAATTCCCGGTATGTCTTTCACCTCCACCCTCATCGCCTGGTACCAATCTAACAAAAGGAATCTCCCCTTTCGTGGCACAAGGAATCCCTATCTGATATGGGTATCGGAAGTAGTTTTGCAACAAACACGCATGGATCAGGGGATCGATTATTACCTGAGGTTTATTGAACGGTTTCCCGATATTCAAACCCTGGCAACTGCCAGCGAAGAAGAGGTTTTGAAAACCTGGCAGGGAATGGGCTATTATTCCCGGGCAAGGAATCTACATGCTTCAGCACGGGAGATTGTGAATAAGATGGGAGGAGCGTTCCCGGAAACGTTTAACCGGATTCTCAAATTAAAAGGCATTGGTGACTATTCTGCGGCGTCAATAGCTTCCCTGGCGTTTGATGAGCCACAAGCGGCGGTGGATGGGAATGTCTTCAGGTTTATGGCACGATATTTTGGGTTCCGGGATGAAGTGAGCTCAACATCAGGTAAAAAGAGGATGAAAGAAAAGGCTGAATCGTTGATGGACAAGGATCAGCCGGGAACATTCAATCAGGCCATGATAGAATTCGGGGCACTGGTATGCACTCCACAAAGTCCATCTTGCAACAGCTGTATTTTCCGGGACTCTTGTTATGCATTCCGGCATCAGTTTATTCGGGAGATCCCGGTAAAAAAAAAGGCTGCAATGATCCGGAAACGATATTTTCACTACCTGGTTATTACATTCAACGGCAGCGATAATGCCAGAGTGGTTATGAAAAAGCGAAAAGGAGATGACATCTGGAAAAATCTCTACGATTTCCCTGTAATTGAGACAACAGGTAAACGATCCTTACTCCAATTAAAGAAAACCGATGAATGGAAAACCATCTTTCGTGATGGACAACCAACAGTTATCAATGTTTCTGAGGAATTCAAACACATCTTGTCTCATCAGGTTATCCTGGCAACATTTTACCGGGTTTCACTGGAAGAACTTCCAGGGCATTTTAATATGTATATTTCAGTTAAGCAACTGGATTCACTTCCGGTATCCAAACTCATTTCAAAGTACTGGCAGAAATATTTCCAATGATACATTTTCATTACTATATTTGACAATCGGTATAGATTTATTCAGATTATATGGCTAAGGGTGGCGTACATTCCCTGTTTTTTTTCTATCTCCTCCTTTATGGAGGGTTTGGCGCACCTCAGGAAACAAGTAAGCTCCTGATTGACGGGCAGGCATCAATGCAAATTCATCATGAGATTGATTCACTCTATCTCATAGGCGATTATAGCAGAGCCATTGAACAGACACTGATCTTGATGGCATATTATAAGAACACAGATGATCAGCGAGGTCAGATTTTATGTAACAACTATATGGGTGATTTTCTCAGGGCATCGGGAAGTTATTCAGGAAGCCTGGATTATCTATACAAGGCGCTATCACTTAACACTCAGCCTCACGATTCCCTTGTACTCGCACAAACCTACAACTATTTAGCGGCAACTTATTTTGAACACGATTATCCCAACTGCCTGGATAGCGCTGATGTATATGCATCATTATCTAAGGAAATTGCTATCAGGAAACATGATGAAAAGTTAGAATACAGCAACCTCAATATTCTTGGGAAAGTTTATGAGGGGAAAGGAAACCTGGATAGTGCCCTCTTTTACATGACCCAAGCCCTGGAGATTGTAAAAAGGGTTAACCCTGTTGATGAAGCATTGGTACTATGCAATATGGCAGGCGTATATTTCAATAAGGGAGATATGGCTCGATCCAGGGAGCTGGCTATTAAGGCCTATGGTCTAGCAAAACAAGACAATATTAACACCTATCTCAGGATAACCTCCTCGCTCCTGGAACGGATCTACCTTTGTGAGGGGAACTACCGTGAAGCCCATCATTACATCCGGGAGCATTTATCTTACATCCGGACCTTCCTGGATGAAAAGACGGAAGAACGTGTTACCACTATGAAGGAACAGATCCGTCAGGCACAGGAGGAGGCAGCTATCCAGCAAGAGCTTTACAGAAGAAGGCTGTGGACCATCTTATTATTGGTCCTGGTTGGTTTCTCACTGGTATTCATCGTCGTTTTTGCCACACAGAAGATCCGTCTCAGAAAAACGAATCGCCAATTGCTTATCAGGAACGATGATCTCAGGCGACAGCAGCAAGAGACAGAAACCATTGCGTTGGAACTGAACAACTCTAACACCACCCTGAAAAACTTTATCTCTATTATCGCCCATGACCTCAAAAATCCATTTAACACAATTATCGGGTTTTCCGACTTGTTACATACCGAGTTTGATACACTAACACCTGAAGAGCGAAAACTTGCGATCGAAAATACACATAAGTCGGCCTTAAGCGCCTACTCTCTACTAGAGCAGCTCCTGAACTGGGCCAGGTTGCAAACAGGTGCTTTTCAACTGGATTTGACAACAATAGACCTCTCAGGTTTGATGGATGATGTGATGAATCTGTTACAGACTGCTGCCTCCCTCAAAAAACAGAATCTTATCAAACAGATTCCAACTGGACTGAAAATCAAAGCCGACAGGAATATGATGCTTCTCGTTTTCCGAAACATTCTCTCAAATGCAATTAAATTCACATCGGAACGAGGGCTCATTGAGGTGTCTGCAGCAGTTGCAAATGGAACAATCAACATACAGATAAAAGATTCGGGAGTTGGTATCCCCAAGGATGGAATCGAAAAGATTTTCAGTGTTGATGAACCTTATAAAACTACGGGAACCAGCGGAGAAAAAGGAACCGGGATTGGCCTGTTACTCTGCAAGGAGTACCTTGAAAAGAACGATGGGACCATCTCAGTTGAGAGCACAGAAGGGAAGGGAACGACATTCATTGTGACACTCCCAGGTGCAACAACCTGAAACTCGTATTGCCTGTTCCCGGGGATTTTTATACCTTTGCATTCAGATTTCCAAGTTTCAGAAATACATGGACGACGGCCCTGAGTTACGATTGTTTGATGACCACACAAACCACATTCTACCTGAGCCAGGTACTGGGCAGAAAATTTTACTCTTCCGATGGAAATATCACCGGGAAGGTAAAGGATTTTCTGGTAGACCTTGCTGCTCTGGATCCCTCTCCGGGGAAGCCTGTGAGACCGAAGGTTATCGCCGTGAAGGTGAAAGTAGGCATGTACGAACGTGTACTGGATTTCTCATCCTTAGAGATCATCCAGGAGAGCCGCTCTTCACGGATTTATGGCTCCGAAATTGAAGAGATATCTACTGCTTACCTATCCAATGTAATCTGGCTGAAAGAGAGTATACTCTACCGTCAAATCGTAGATATCAATGGTAAAAAGCTGGAAAAGGTTCGGGACATCAGATTGGTCTATATCCCCTCCGGAACGTTTGCCATTGCAGTTGATGTCGGGTTTACCGGTTGGCTCAGGAAACATGGGCTGCTCACTATAATGGAGAGGGCAAGCAGCAGGTTTGGAATGCATATCCAGGCTCAGCAGATCCTTTGGGACGATATTGAATCCGTTGATATTGCCACTTCCAAACTTCTTCTGTCAAAATCCACATCCAAATTAACAACACTTCACCCATCTGATCTGGCCGATATCATCGAAGACCTTGATAAAGCCACGCGGACTTATGTGTTTGCTGCACTTGACGAAGAGCACGCAGCTGATGTGCTGGAAGAGATGGAGCCGAATGCCCAGATCCAAATCATTGAAAGCCTGCCCCTGGAAAAAGCAGCCGATCTTCTCGAAAAAATGGATGCCGATGAGGCCGCAGATATCCTTGATGAGCTCGAAGATCATAAAGCGGAATTATTGCTTAAAGAGATGGAGAGAGAGTCATCGGAAGAGGTAAGAGAGCTCCTTGAATACGATGACAATGAAGTTGGAAGTATCATGAACACAGAAGTGTACACTCTTTCGGCTGACCTCACTGCGGAAGAAGCTATCTCTGTGATCCGAAAAGGGCAACCTGAGCCGATGCATGTTAACACTGTTTTTGTAACCGATGATAACGAGCGGTTTATCTCCGCAATCCCTCTTGCTGAACTGGTGATAGCCGATCCCTCGAAAATCCTCTCTGAGATTATGGAGAGGAGACCTGTTACCGTTCTCGATACAGATAAGATCGACACCCTTGCCGAGATCATATCCAAATACAACCTACTCTCAGTCCCTGTCATCAATGCCGATAACCAGCTGGAAGGAATGGTCCTGATAGAAGATATTGTAGATGACCTGCTGGATAAGAGGAAAACGAAGTGACAGTCATCAGTGGGCAGTAACTAGTTTGCAGTCATCCGGTTTCCGCATCCGGTATTCAGTAGGGTTTGGGCATGCCCCAACCCTACGCTCATTACCTCATGATGACCCTTTCATAAATCGCCCTTTTCGATAACAGCCACAGAGAGATCCCCCTTGCTGCCAGCCAGATCATCGTGGCCAGCCACAGTCCATTGTTCCCCATTGGTTCCCTGAGCAAGTAATAGGCAGGCAGAAAAACGACCAGGGTAATGATGACCATGGAGTTTCGCATCGGGACAGAGGCAGTGGCACCAATATAGATGCCATCCCATAGAAAAGCAGAAAAAGTTACAAACGGGATCAGGAGGACCCAGAAAAAATAGGATTGGGACTCCATGATGACAGTGGGATTGTCGGTCAACAGACGTAGGATTAATTCCCCGCCAAATCCATAAATGAGGGTGAAAATACCGGAGAGGGAGAGACCCCAGAGAAAGAGCTGACGAATTACTCGTTTTAACTGCAACTGATCCCGCGCCCCCACATACCTTCCGGTCAACGCCTCTGCGGCATATGCGTATCCATCGATAAAATAGGAAAAGAAGTAGAAAAACTGGAAAAGTAAAGTGTTGACCGCCAGAATAGTATCGCCCGTTTGGGCCGATTCGGTGGTGAAAAAGGAGAGTACGAAAATCAGGCAAAGGGTTCGGATAAAAATGTCTTTATTCACTGAAACAAATGGCTTGATCGCTTTCCAGTTCATTGCATCCCTGAAGTTGTAGTATTTTTTTAACTTTTTCAGGTATCCTCTCAGGAAAAGGAGGCTTAATAGAATTCCTGCACATTGCGACATGACATTAGCCAGAGCGATGCCATCGGACTTCATGCCAAATAGATGAATAAAGCTGAGACTGAAAAGAATGTTGAGTATGTTGATTGAGATCGCAAGGATCATCGGGGTACGGGCATTCTGCATTCCGATGAACCATCCTGTTAGGGCGTACATGACCAATGTGGCTGGGGCCGCATAAATACGGATGTAGAAATATTGCCTGGCAAGCATCTCCACTTCCGCACTTCCGCCGATCAGCAGAAAAGCAAAATTCGTTATCGGTACCTGAAGTAAAATCATCAGGACACCTCCCCCGATTGCCACCACTACCGCTCTAACCAGAACCCGTGTAGCCTCCTGAAGATTCTTACTCCCAAAGGCCTGGGCGGTAAAGCCGCTGGTACCCATCCGCAGGAATCCAAAACCCCAGAAGAGGAAATTGAAGATCATGCTTCCAAGGGCGATGGCTCCAATATAAATTACCGACTCAAGATGCCCCATCAGGCCAAGATCCACCATGCCGAGGAGAGGAATGGTGATGTTGGTCACAATATTCGGGATTGCCAGAAGAAGGATTTTCCGGTTCATTTCGGGGCCTTAAGGGGGTGCAAAGGTGAGAAAAATAAAAAAAAGTCGAAAAAATGTCATTCATACGTATAACCTTTTACCCCTAAAGCCGATTAATGTCAAACAAATCCCGGGAGCCGGGAAAAATTTATAATTTTGTTAAACGGAATCATTCATTTAAAACATTGAAGCAATGGCAAACGGAGTAAACAAAGTGATTTTGGTTGGAAATCTTGGGAGGGATCCGGAGGTTCAGACTTTTGACAATGGCGTGAAGAAGGCATCATTCTCCCTGGCCACAACAGAGGGGTACAAAAATCGCGAAGGAGAGCGAACGACCCATACCGAATGGCATAATGTTGTGCTTTGGAGAGGGTTAGCCGAAGTTGCTGAGAAATATCTCAGGAAAGGATCTTCCGTGTATATTGAGGGACGGATTCGCAGAAGGGATTATGAAGATGAGAATAAACAGAAAAAGTACGTCTTTGAGATCTTGTGTGATAACATGACCATGCTGGGCGGAGGCCCGAGAAGGGATGGCCCATTCGAGGAAAATGGCGGTGGGGTTGCCTCTTCGCCTGAAACCTCAGATGCTGAGACTACAGCGCCCGACGATGATCTTCCTTTTTAAGGTGAAATAGCGAAGTAGCGAAGTAGCGAAATTTCACTACCTCGCTACCTTGCTACCTCGCTACTTTCGTAAACATGAAACACGCTCTCAATATTTTCTTTCTTATCATCGTGCTGGCCGGCTGCCAATCGGAGTACACCCCAAAACCCCGGGGATATTTCAGGATTGACCTTCCGGCACATGAATACCGCCAGTTTGACACCACCTTCCCTTTTTTATTCGAGTATCCGATTTATGCAAGCATCTTTCTGGATACATCAGGATTGGCCGAACCCTACTGGATCAATATCAGCTATCCGGCATACAAAGCACAGCTTCACATCAGCTATAAGGAGATCCACAACAACCTGAATAAATACCTGGAAGATTCACGAACACTGGTCAATAAGCATATCCCAAAAGCCAATGCGATTTCCCAGCAGCAGTTTCTCAACCCGGAAGCCAATGTTTACGGACTTACTTTCTCTATCAAAGGGACAGAAGCAGCCTCTCCTTACCAGTTTTACCTCACCGACAGCCTGTCAAAATTTGTCAGGGGAGCCCTCTATTTCAATATTGTTCCTAACAACGACTCCCTAGCCCCGGTCATCGATTTTCTGAAACAGGATATCGACCACATGATCAGCACTTTTCGTTGGAATAATTAAGATCAATGATGCTTATTTCGGCCAGGGTTTGTATTTTTGCAAGCTCGCACGTTTGAACCTGCTAAACGGAAAGGAGGATCTGCCATGATCGAAACCATCAAATACGGGACATTAAGATGGTCACACATCGTGAGACCGACAGAAGAAGACCTGGAGATCCTGAAAGATCAGTATCATTTCCATCCTCTCGATCTCGAGGACTGTCGAAGTGTGATCAATCTCAGGCCCAAGATCGACGTGTATGACGATTACTATTTCCTGATCCTTCACTTCCCTAGCTTCGATTCATTGGAAACATTTGTTGATACAAAGGAGATCAAGGTCTTCTGGGGAGAGGACTACCTGATCACCATCGGCAAATCGCACTGGCTTGTGAAGGATATGTTCAGCCAGGAGAAGTCGGGTGCATTAGCCGGGAAGAAGATGGAGATTGGCAGCTCTGATGCCCTCCTGTATAAAATTCTTGAGCGTCTGATGCAGGAGACGCAGTTCCTGGTGGAGAAGGTGGAAAAGGCCGTAGATAATTGTGGGAAGTCGTTATTCAACCGAAAAGCGGAAAAGACGATTGAAAAGATCAGCGTGACACAGAAAAACGTGGTTCTTCTCAATACGATGTTCAAACCCCAGTTGACCCTATTCAACCGCCTTCAATCCGGAGCCATTCCAGGGTTTGCTGGGAACATGGTGGATTATTGGGGAAATATCCTCGACTATCACCAGAAAATTTGGGATATGGTTGAAGATGCAGGTGAGCTCATACGGGGATACTCCAGGACCTTCGATTCACTACAGGTAAATAAAACCAACGAGGTAATCAAGATCCTCACCCTGATTTCCTCTATCCTGCTACCCCTTACGTTTATTGCGAGTCTTTACGGGATGAACATTGATCTTCCTTTTGCTAAGCATCCTTTATCGTTTTTCATCCTCACCATGGGCATGGCCGTGATTGCTATCGGGATGATCATCTATTTCAAGGCACGGAAGTGGATGTGATCAATCTTTTTTATTCATCACATCGATTTGCCGCTGAATAGACTCTTCGTGGACAACTTCCAGAAGTTTCATAATGAATTCACGCGTTAACCCCAGTTCCTCACCTCTTTCAATCCTCTCCCGGAAGATCTGGTTCCATCGCTTCAGCTGCAGGATGGTGATCTTATTTACTTTTTTATAATTCCCAATCTTATCTACGATTGTCATCCGCTGTGAGATAATATCAATCAGCTGCTGATCGATCTTATCAATCTCCGAACGGAGTTCCTCCAGCCGGTTCTGGAATTCAGCACTGCCAACCGGTTTGCGCAGGATTAATCCGGATAACAAGGCTGAGAACTGTTCCGGGGTTATCTGCTGTTGCCGGTCGGTCAGAGCCTCTTTCGGCCGGATGTGGGTTTCAATCATCAGGCCATTCATCTCCAGGTCAATAGCGCGCTGAGAGATGGCTGCAAGCAGGTCGGCCTTACCGCAGATATGGCTAGGATCTACAATCACCGGGAGCTCCGGACAGAGCCGTTTCAACTCGATCGGGATTTCCCACATCGGGTCGTTGCGGTAAGGGGAATGGGAATAGTAGGAGAATCCCCTGTGAATGGCAATAAGTTTCTGGATTCCAAACCGGTTGATCCGCTCGAGGGCGCCTATCCAGGTAGTGAGGTCCGGATTCAGCGGATTTTTCACCATCACAGGAATCTGAGACCCTTTCAACGCCTCTCCGATCTCCTGTACCGAGAAGGGATTAACGACCGTACGGGCACCCAGCCAAACCATGTCGATTCCCGCTTTGAGGGCTTTCTCCACGTGTATTGGGCTGGCAACCTCTGTGGTCACTTTCAATCTGGTTTCCTGCTTTACTCTAATGAGCCAATCCAGCCCTACATCACCTACTCCTTCAAACGTACTGGGTCGTGTTCGGGGTTTCCATAACCCGGCCCTAAATACCTTAACCATCGGGATCTTTGCCAGCTCCAGCGCTGTCTCCATCACCTGCTCTTCTGACTCAGCCGAACAAGGCCCAGCAATGATACATGGCTTGTTGCCACATGGCATCCAGTTACTTATTGGCTCAATGTCGAAATAGTGTGTCATGCGGGTATTTTACAGATCTGAAGATTAGTTTGAACAGATGAACAACCACGCCGATGGCTGAAGCCACCATGCCGATAATAAAGATTATAGGCAGTATGATATCCAGCCATGTCCATCCTCCCATTGCCGAAAAATCAAATGGATAGAGAAAATATAGAACCAGCAGGACAACCAGGCTTGCACCGTCAAGAACCATCCTGATGAGATGCCATAACCAGTGGAAATCAAGAAAGAGGATCAGGGCCCACCCGATGATCTGCAGTACAAGGTTGATGTTGAGGATCCAGAGAACGGTGTCGTAACGGTCATTGATAAAAGGAAGATCCCACTCGGGCACGTTGTTAATAATATAGAGGAAGATCAGGTTCCAGATAATCGACCAGATTGCCTCTCCACGATGCCGTTTTGGTGGCTTCAGTGTTTCTTCAGTCATAACTTCATATTTGAGACGATAAAGATATGGGAATTTTCTCAATCTATCCTGCAGATCCCGGGTCCCGGATCAGAGATTTTATAGCAGGCATCTGATATCTGGCATCTGGCATCTAGTTAAAAGTTTTCCGTAATTTTGCATGCTAATTTTTAAAAAATGGAACATCTCAGAAGATCAAAAGTAGTGGATCTGTTGCAATCGAAAGATACCGGCAGGGAGGTCCTGGTGAAAGGGTGGGTACGAACCAAACGCGGCAATAAAAATGTCAACTTTATTGCTCTGAATGACGGCTCAGTGATTCACCATATCCAGATCGTTGCTGAGGTTGCCAATTTTAACGATGAGTTGCTGAAGAAGATCACAACTGGCTCTGCCATCGCTGTTGAAGGGACACTGGTTGAGTCGATGGGACAGGGCCAGCATGTTGAGATCCAGGCCAGGGCAATTGAATTGTTCGGAACAGCGGACCCTGAAACCTATCCGCTACAGAAAAAAGGCCATACCCTGGAATTCCTGCGTGAGATAGCCCACCTTCGGCCACGTACCAATACTTTTGGAGCTGTCCTGCGCATCCGCCATGCAATGTCATTTGCTATCCATAAGTACTTCAACGACCACGGTTTTTTCTATATCCATTCACCCATCGTCACCGGATCAGATGCCGAAGGGGCAGGAGCGATGTTCCGCGTTACCACTCTCGACCCGGTGAATCCGCCTCTTACCACAGAAGGCAAAGTCAACTATGCCGAAGATTTTTTCGGGAAAGAGACCAACCTGACAGTCTCCGGTCAATTGGAAGCCGAACTTGGCGCACTGGCACTTTCGCTGGTATATACGTTTGGACCTACTTTTCGGGCTGAGAACTCTAACACTCCGAGGCATCTGGCCGAATTCTGGATGATTGAACCCGAAATGGCCTTTTACGACATTCACGATAACATGGACCTGGCCGAAGATTTCCTGAAGAACCTGATGCAGTATGCCCTGGATCATTGTATGGATGATCTTGAGTTCCTCAACAAGATGTATGACAATGAGCTCATAGACAGGCTAAAGCAAGTTGTGAAAAGCAAATTCGAACGGCTTACCTATACAGAAGCTATTGAGATTTTGAAGGCATCTGGTCAAACGTGGGAGTTTCCGGTCGACTGGGGTTCTGACCTGCAGGCCGAACATGAACGCTACCTTGTTGAGAAACACTTTCACTGTCCGGTGATGCTGACCGATTATCCCAAGGATATCAAGGCCTTTTACATGAAGCAAAATGACGACAACAAGACCGTCAGGGGATTGGATGTCCTCTTTCCGCGGATCGGAGAAATCATCGGTGGATCTCAGAGAGAAGAGAACTACGACAGCTTACTCCGGCGGATCAATGAGATGAATATTCAAGAAAAAGATATCTGGTGGTATCTCGATACACGCCGGTTTGGAACTGCTCCTCACAGCGGTTTTGGCCTTGGGTTTGAACGGCTGATCCTCTTCGTTACAGGGATGAGCAACATCCGCGACGTGATCCCCTTCCCACGAACACCTAAGAACGCGGAGTTCTAGATCCTGGATACTAGATCCTCGATGCTGGATTAAAATTTCCTCCCCTTCAATGGGAGGGCAGGGAGGGGTAATTCCTCGCATTTTTTTTGTAATTTTACAGAGATAAAACTTTCCTATGGAAAAACGTTGGATCATTAAGGAGCGAGGAGATGAAGCGGTTATCGGACAATTGTCCAGGGAGCTAAACATCGACCAGTATCTTGCCAGCTTGTTGGTTCAACGTGGCATCCACACTTTTGCACAGGCCAAATCCTTTTTTCGCCCCCACCTTGAAGACTTGCATGACCCCTTCCTGATGAAGGATATGGACAAAGCCATCACCAGGATTGAATTAGCCTTGCGGAAAGGAGAAAAAATACTGATTTACGGTGATTACGATGTGGATGGGACTACTGCCGTTGCCCTGACCTACCTCTTTCTTCGGAAATTCACAGATAAAATCGATTTCTATATTCCCGACAGGTATAACGAAGGGTATGGCATTTCATCCCAAGGGATCAAGTATGCGGCAGATGAGGGGTTCGCGTTGGTAATCGCACTCGATTGCGGCATTAAAGCAGTTGAGATGGTGAAACAGGCGAAAGCGAATGGGGTTGACTTTATCATTTGTGACCACCATCGCCCCGGATCTGAGCTCCCGGATGCCGCTGCCGTTCTCGACCCGAAGCGCTCCGATTGCAGCTACCCATATAAAGAGCTATCGGGCTGCGGTATTGGGTTCAAACTGATCCAAGCCTATGCACAGAAAAACGATATCCCGTTCGAGGAGCTGAAAGAATACCTTGATCTTGTGGTCGTCAGCATCGCTTCAGACATCGTGGACATCACTGGAGAGAATCGTATTCTGGCTTATTACGGGCTGAAACTGGTCAACATACGTCCGCGCCCGGGCATTGAAGCAGTGCTTAAGTATGCCAACATCATGAAAAAGGATGAAGATGACGGGAACCTCTTTTTTAACCGTGAACTTACGATAACTGATCTTGTCTTCCTGGTTGGGCCGAGGATCAATGCTGCGGGCCGGATCGAAAGCGGACGAAACTCGGTGGAGCTTCTCATCGCCGATAACTTTAAACTCGCCAGGGAAATTGGTAAACAAATCGACAGTTATAACACAGAAAGAAAAGCGCTGGATACATTGGCGACGCAGCAGGCAATTGAGATGATCAATAACGATGATAAACTGAAGCAAGCGCGTTCCACTGTGATATTTAATCCCAGCTGGCACAAGGGCGTTATTGGTATTGTGGCTTCCAGGCTGACAGAGGTTTTTTACCGCCCCACCATCGTCTTTACACAAGCGGGTGAATTTATCACCGGATCGGCCCGGTCTGTAAAAGATTTTGATATTTACGATGCCATAGACTCTTGCAATGACCTGCTGGAGCATTTCGGCGGACATAAATTCGCAGCGGGCCTTTCTCTCAGGCCTGAGAATCTGGAGGCATTTAAGAAACGGTTCGAAGAAATAGTGACCGAAAAGTTGCAGGGTATTGAGCTGATACCCGAGATTGAGATTGATGCTGAACTTCCGCTCTTCTCAATCCATTCCAGGTTTTTCAATATCCTGAAGCAATTTTCCCCATTCGGCCCTGGGAACCTGGCGCCGCTTTTTATTACCAAAGGAGTCGTGAACGCCGGCGGTACCCGGATTGTTGGTAAAAATCACCTGAAACTTTGCGTTGTTCATCCTGATGTGCATGGAGGGCCCTTCTCCGGGATCGCATTTCAGCAGGGGGACCATATGCTTCGGATCGACAAAGGCATCCCGTTCGATCTTTGCTATAACGTTGAAGAGAATGAATGGAATGGTACGGTTACGCTCCAGCTCAATGTGAAGGATATCAAGTTCGAAGGTTAACTTATCTCATCCCCAAAACAGACTCCCATTTTTCGTGTTTTATGGATCAGTGGAAGGTTCATGGGGACAAGCCTGAGTTTCCCTCCAACTTCTGAAAGGGGAATTGAGCTGATCTGGTTACCTGAAAGGTTCACCATCTGCCCGAATTTCTGTTGTGCAATCAACTCAACCGCCGAAGCGCCAAATCGGGTTCCCAGTACCCTGTCCATCGGGGAGGGGCTTCCTCCGCGTTGGATATATCCAAGGATCGTCTCCCGAGTCTCCAGGCCAGTCTTTTCTTTGATAGCATCGGCAATGTATCGTCCGGCCGAATCTCCTTTTTTGAAGGGGATTCCTTCTGCCACTACCACAATGGAGTAAGGTTTTTTATTGATTGCCCTTCTCTTCAGGCACTTCGCCACGATGTCAATATCGAATTCCACTTCGGGTAGAAGGATCACATCCCCACCTCCCGCGATGCCTGAAAAGAGTGCCAGCCAGCCAGCATGATGACCCATCACTTCGATCACCATGATCCGCTTGTGACTATTGGCAGTGGTGTGCAGCCTGTCGATGGCTTCAGTGGCAATCCATAGCGCAGAGTCAAACCCGAAGGAGAGATCCGTGCCCCACACGTCGTTATCAATGGTCTTAGGGATACCGATCACATTCAGCCCCTCTTCCGCAAGATGGGCAGCAGTTCTCATAGTGCCGTTCCCTCCTATGCATACCAAGGCATCCAGCCCCAGTTCCTTATAATGCTTGCGGATCAGCTTGGGTTTGTCGATCGACAGGATCGAGCTGCTCTTCTTGAAAGGGTTTTCACGTGAAGTTCCCAGAATGGTTCCCCCTACGGTCAGAATTCCGGAAAGTTGATTCTCATCCAGGATCGTATACTCCTGGTTGATCAATCCGAGAAATCCGGAGGAGATCCCGACAACTTCCATCCCATACTCAAGGATGGCTGTTTTACCAACACCTCTGATGGCTGCGTTGATCCCGGGGCAGTCACCGCCGGCAGTTACAATCCCGATCCGGAGAGTTTTTTTTGATGTACTCATGAGAAAGAAGATTATCGCAACTCGAACGATCCCTGGCCGATTTCACGGTCGTCGAAAAAGACACCAACCATGTACCGCCCCTTCATGGCCGGAAGGTCGTTGTCGCGTTTGATCCAGTCGACACAAACCCGCATCGTTTTCCCGGCGTAATTGATGTCTTCACGCACCGAATAGGGGATCTCCTGTTCGTTAAAAACAAAGACGTCATATTTGCTCTTGGTCACCACCACATTGTCGGGACGGGTGATCCGCACATAGAGAATTTTTGTGCCTGTTTCAATCAACGGATTCTCACCGATGGTGAAACAAATCTTCAACTTGTCGGTACGGTTGGCCTTGTCGGTTTCGGTATTGTTGGTGCCGCGAACTTTATAGGCGATCGTGGTCACACTATAGGCCTGGAGAACAGCAGCCTGATTCATCTTCTGGGTCAACTCCTCCTTATCCCTGATCAGGTTCTGGTTTCTTCCCTGCTCGGTGCGAACCACCTGCCGGATCCGTTCATTCTCCTCTTTCAGCTCCCGGTTAACGGTATAGAGTGAATCCATCTGATGCACATAACCCTGGGCCACCTTCTGCAGCATCGCCATCTTTTTCCTGATCTTGTAGTATTCGTACTGGGTGTCGAGAAGTTTCCGGATCTCAACGGCGTTGGCCTGGATGATACTGTCTTTGGACGACAGAGAGTCGGAAAGTGTCCCGTAGATCTCTTTGATGGTATTGTGCTCGGTCATCAGGGAGTCCAGCTCTTTCTGAAGCTCTACTTTTTCGACTTCCCTTGCATCCACAAGCTTCATCAGTTGCGACCGCTGGATAAAGAGCCAGAATAGCAACGCAAGGATGATCAATGCAAAAATGGAGACGAAAATCTTCCATTTCCGGGAGGCAGAGGTTTTTTCTTCCATTTCGGTCAGAGTTTAGGGGGATCATTCTTCCAGGGCAAAGGTAATAAGAAATTGAAGACACTACAAAGTGATCCGTCAGCTTTTCAATGCATCAATTCGGGAATGCAGGAATGCAGGAATGCAGGAGTTCTCCACTGCACGTTATGTCCAACTTGTCTAACCTGTCTAACCTGTCCGCCTGTAATGGATAATATGTGTTCAAAAAATTTACGTTGATGTACAAATTTTTGACATTTCAGCCGATATTTCCCTAAATATAATTAAGATAATGTATTGTTAATCATAATGTTGTATTTTATGGCATAATATTTGCGAGTTGATGTATAACCAATTAAATATATAACAATGAGGAAATTGTACTTTAAGCAGTTCAATCGAATGATTGCTCTCTCTTTATTTCTCTCTCTCTCACTCATCCCTTCTTTAACTAACTCCCAAACGGTAACCGGAAGCGGTGATGCCAATGCCATCGCCAAATGGATCCAACCACAGGGTGGTGGTGGTGGAGATCTTGATTCAGGTGTAACGGAAGGAGATGTGACGGAAATTACCACCACTACGTTGTACTATGTCGGTTCGAATTTCGGCATCCATACATCCACTCCTGGATCTCCACTCATGTGGTTGGAAGATCAGTATTTCAAGGATATCCGAACTATTTTTACAACAAGTTATACCTTAGTCACGCCCCAAATTTAAGTTTGAATTCCTGCAACACGGTAGGGTATTTTGGGTTCAACCTCTTTCGTGGATTAAATTCCGCGTGGTATCGATATTCCGATCAGACATATAATGGAGGCTCTCTGATCCTTGGGAATATGAAAGGGGATATTTTATTCGGCGTAGTATCTTCTACAGGAAGTTCAAATCCAAATCCGCTATCTGATGGGGAGATGGTTTCGAAGTTCAAAATGGTATTGTCAAACGAGGGAAGGTTAGGTATTGGCTTATTGACACCTCGTACAAATTTAGAGATCGTTCACAATTCCGAGGAGAAGTGTGGATTCATCCTTAACCAGACCTCCACATCGATGAGTACGAACGAAATCCAGTTTCACCGGAATGGAACTGAAAAATGGGCTATCGGAAGCCACATCAACAATGATCGTCCCAATTCCTTTTTTATCTGGAATCATGCCAGAAGTAAAACCGAATTATTCATTGCCGAAAATGGCATGGTTGGGATCAATACCGAATGGCCATCGGCCTGGTTAGATGTGGAAGGCTCGTTTGAAGCGCAGCGGGCGGGGATTGGCACAAATCCTCCCTCATCGGGATCAACCTGGAAATTGTATGTGGAAGGGGGAATCATGGCCAGGGAGGTCAAGGTAACGGCCAATACATTCCCCGATTATGTGTTTGAAGAGGATTATCCGCGGCTTACCATCAGTGAATTGGGAAATTATATAACGGTTAATAAAAAATTACCCGGAATTCCTTCTGCTGAGGAAGTGGCAACTTCAGGTGGCATCAACCTGGGAGAGATGCAGGTCAGATTACTTGAAAAAATCGAAGAGCAGGCTCTCTATATCATTGACCTGCAGAAACAGATCAATGAACTGAAAACGTTAATTGGGGTTAACGCGGAGGGTCAGAAATGAAAAGGAGGTTGTTTTTCATTTTTCTTTTCGCTATATTTGGGATGGCATCCTTTGGACAATATGTGACCATCCAGGGGAGACAGTTCAAAGATGAGAACGGGAATGACCTTTATCCGGTAGTGTGCAATTACTCGGTGAATGTGGTCAATACCGATCCGAATAATTTTTTAACGACCTTTATAAGTCCTGAACACTCCTGGAGTACAAACAACTATTTTGAATGTAATAATGAGATCACATGTGATCAATGTTTACAAAACGATTTCCTTCAATTACTCTCTATGGGATTTAATACAATCAGGTTAATGGGAATCAATCCGACACATCTCCCGGAAGGGACTCTCATTCAGAATACATATGATTCTTTGTGTGACTGGACATGCCCTGTTACAGGATTTTACGTCAACACATTAAATCATTCCTTGCAAGATTGCCAGGATGATACCCGATTTTTACTTCATGAACCGTTTACTGACGATACTTCCACCCGTTTTTTCGAACATCTGGCGCATTTCATCACCCTGGTTTCGCAAACCACCGACACCACCGGGAACCGTCTCAAGGTAATTCTCGTCACAGGAGGAGGAGGGGGTTATTACCTTCCTGATGTTTATCCCAACGCTTACGGTGAATACCTTGAAGCCTTTTCGCAGGCTTTTATGACACTCCTGCCTCCCGAAGCTCAATCGACTATTCTAGCCTATGATCTGGACAATGAACCGAAGTTTTCATGGGATAGTTGGTCCTTATGGCCCTCTGTTCAATACGGGCATACAAAAGAAGATGTTTGTAATAATGTTAAATTGTGGGACAATGCACTGAAAACACATGATCCGAACCATTTGATTACACTGGGAGGACATGGATTAGCTGATATTTTTGAATTCGATCCTACGGTAATGACATTGGATTTTTATTCGTTGCATGTTTATCCATTGAAGCGTGAATACGAGGATCCGGATTATTTCGACCCCATGGTTAATCGGATTTTCGGACATTTTTACTGGAATAAAAACCATATGTTCATTCCCTGGATCATCGGGGAAACCGGATTTACAGCCCAGCATGATTCTGTATTCCCTTCAGTGGACGGGAGTCTTGAAGAACAATTGGAGTACGCAGATTCTACCTTGCCTGCTGTTTGGAACTGTGACGGGAGTGGCTACAGTTGGTGGACATATCAGAATTTTCACTGGGGGAGCGCTGCACAGAATTTTTTTGGAATTTTGGATTATGGTGAGTGTTCTCCGGTGCCCTGTGACCAGATCGCGAAACCGGTACACCAGGCATTCGAGGATTTCATTCCGCCCCAGGGACCGTTCACCTGTGCCGAACCGGTAAATTATTTTGATCCCTATCAGCATGCAGTTTACTCCCCCAATACACATATCGTGACGGGCCGGGTGATAGACCAGGACAGTCTTCCCATTGCGAATGCGATTATAGAGGGATGGACGAGATTATATGATAAAGATGGGGATGATAAGAAACCTGTCTGGAATGTTCATTACACATTTACTGATTCAACCGGGAATTTCACGTTAATACCGTTTGATTATGATACTTTAGCGCCGGATTATAATACAATAGAGCGGATAAAAATTTCTGCCACATCATGTTCCCGGGAATATCAAAAATGTGATGATCCAAGATATGGGATTGATTCAAATCAGACATTTCAATTGACACGGTCCGAAATCCCCATTGAGGAGACCTTTGAGGACATAACGGTTTTCGCGAATCAAACGGTAACAGTACAGGCCTGGAATTCTGTCAATGTGAGCGACGTTGTAGTAGAATCCCTGGGTACCTGCGACATCAGTGCAGGCAGGGAGATCAACGTGAGGCAGGAGTTTCATGCCCAAACCAACAGCGAAACCCGGATCCATATTGATATGCCCTGCTCCGGGGCAGTTGACCTTCCTATGCAAGGGAATAAGATATCTAGTAGTGATGGAAACGATTTACAAGATCATTCAGAGGAGATCCGACTTCAATTTGCAATTCCGGAACCTTCGCTGGTTGTGGAAGTGTTTCCCAATCCTGGAATGGGGATATTTTCTGTTCGTATCCGTGAAACAATTCTCTCAACCAGATATATTATCACCGTATACGACCAGTTGACGAATATCGTTCATCAACGTACTGAATTTCAAACAACCTTTGAAGTAGACCTGTCATCCTTAACACCTGGAGTGTATTTTATGAAAATTGATACTCCAAATCAATCCCAAACCAAAAAGATGATCATTATATAAAACGAAATAAAATGAAAACACACATATATGTCATTGTAATAATATTCATGTTATTATTTGGAATAGAGGAAAACAGCTTCACACAGAACTGTTATTGGTCTTCGCAAGCCGGTGGAATTCTAGTAGACGGAGGAACTGATGTTATTTCTGATTGGCAAGGGAATACCTATGTGATCGGATGGACAATTAGCCCTTACTGCTATTTTCAAACCGATACGCTTCGGTGGGGATCATTTCTTATTAAATATAATCCCTTGGGGAATGAAGAATGGGTGATCGAATTAAGGAGTTACAACCCACAACCGGGGGAATATTTGCTATCCGATGTAAGCTCAATGGTTTACGATACCATCAATAACCATATTTTATTAACAGGGAATTTTTACAACTACCTTTATTTGCCTGATACGACTCTCCATGGCGATGAATTGACAATATTTCTTGCCAGGCTTGATACGGATGGCCACACAATCTGGGCAAGAACAGCGGGCGGAACCGGAGAGGATGAGGCATTTGGTTTAACCTATGATAATCAGTCCAATATCTATATCTCGGGAGCCAGTGATCGGGGGATCCTCTTTGATCAGGTAACGATTCCAAGAGGCGGCTTCCTGGCGAAATACGATCTCAACGGAAATTTGATCTGGGCTAAGAATAAATTCAGATATTATGAATCATTTCCAGGTTCCTCAAACTGGCCTTTTACCGAAGCGCCTCCTTTTAACCTCTCTTTTTCTGACAATTCAGTTTTTGTAAATGGATTCACACGAAATGACACGATCATTATCGATACAGTACAGATCTATTTGGGCACGGTAAGGACTGCCTTTCTGGCCAGGTTTACCCGGGAAGGGGATATTATCTGGTTCTCTCCGGCCGGAGGGCCAAAAAGTTATTCAGGTAAACAACTTGCAGTAAACTCAAATGGCACAGCGTACATGACCGGGATTTTTGAAGGTGCGATGGGAATATTCGGGGACGATACACTGTACAGTCAGGCCAGTTATTGCGATGGCTTTCTTTCGAAACTGGATCCAACGGGTGAATTTGTATGGACTGCACAAATGTTCGCTACCGGAGAAGCGTGGGGCAGGGGTTTGGCCCTTGATCAACAGGGAAACATATATCTATCTGCCTGGTTCAGCGGAATGATTCAGTGCGGGCCCGAAGTAATCACTTCCGGTTCATCCAGGGATATGTTCCTGGCCAAATACTCGCCCGATGGGGGCTGTTTGGGAATTCGTCACTATTCCAGAGGTTACATTCCAAGGATTGATATTGACCGGGAAGGAAATATCGGACTGGCCGGCCATTTTGAAAATACGTTGGATATCGGAGGAAATGTCCTCACATCGAGGGGCGAGTCGGACCTCTTCGCCGCCAAATGTTCCCCTATTACAGGGGTGCCACAGCCGTTGGATTCTCCGACGAACACCTTGTTGATCTATGCCAACCCGAATACCGGCCAGTGCACTGTTACCATCCCGGAGGAGTTCCGCAATGAAAAGAATCTCCAACTACAAATCTTTGATCAGACCGGCCGGCTGATCCAGGAAGCCAGGATGGAGATGGTCGGGGAATCAGTGAAACTGGATATCAGCGCTCAGGCGAAAGGGATCTACCTGGCGGTGCTAAGTAATGGAAAGAAGAGTTTCCAGGGGAAGATTGTGTTCGAATAACAAATCTATTACAACATAACCACCACTTTCACTACTTCCACCACTTCACCACTGCACTAAGGCACCACTGAATCAATGCGCCGGTCCGATCACTTTGACATTGTCTCCATGGTCGTCAACAATCTTCTTCATCCACCATTCGGGGTAACCAGGCTGGTCGGGGAAAGCGGGAACTCCCCATTCGTTGCGCTCGAATTTGCCGTCTTTCTCCTTTTTTACATTGCCATCGTGGTATTTCACCAGGAGATATTGCCCCAGCTCACGCCAGGTATCAACGGTATAGTTACCCATGGCAACTGAGTAGTCGGTGAGATACTCTCTGGCAGCTTGAGGATTGGTATTATAAAGAGCAAGCGCCTGTTTGTCGACTGCCGGAACGGAAGTGATAAAAAAGGTCTCGAGACGGTTTTGTACTTTCTGGATGTCCTTGATCATATAATTGTATTTCGTATAGGCCCAGTTGGAGACAAACGTAAAGGTCCAGAAGGCCGAAGTGGGCGAGTAGGTGAGCATGTCGCCGTTGCCTACCGCATAAGGTTCAGGAACCTTGAGCATGCCGCAGTACATCGGGGCAAAACAGTCGGTGTAGGTGTCGTCAACACTGAACCAGAAGATCCCGCCGATCGGATCCGGCAGCCAGTTCCGGGCCTGGGCGACAAAGACAAAACCGGTCTGTTGCGTGGAGGTGGCACGCTCGTTGCAATAACCTACACTGTCGACCTGCCAGGTCATAGGCCGCCAGCGGTAAGGACTCTGGAAAGGACCGGCCCCAAAGTCGTTGTTCATATCCATGGAGGTTCCTTCGTAATGATCACGCATCAGTTCCATCACCTCTTTCACGGTCACTTTGTGATCGGGTTTTACCCAGAGAGGCATACGATTGGTCGCGTATCCATTTGCGCCGTGTTCAACCTCGCCGCGTGCATAGTCTTCATATTGTCCCATGTTGGAGTTGACCCGGTTGAACATGGCGTACACGCGTGCTTCGCAGAAGCGGGCACCACCAAAACCAACAGGAGCGTAAGTGTCGGAGAAACTGAAATCGCTGTCGGAGCCATCATACCATCCCTTTTCACGGGCAAAGGAGATGATGTCGGGAGCATTGTAACAGGTGACTGTGGCATCGTTCCACTTGTTCTCTTTCTGATAAGGGAATGTGGTGATACGTGCCTGGTTGGCATGACCGCAGATATATCCGTCGGGGACCATGCGGGCTACCCAAACGGCTCCTACCTGCCCTTCCCCTTTTCCGATGATCTCCATGATCCATACTTCGTTCTTGTCGGAGATGGAGAAGGACTCTCCTTCACTGGCATACCCGTATTTGTCCATCAGGTCGGCGATGATGTGGATGTAATCCCGCGCTGAAGTAGCACGTTGAAGCCCGATGTAGATCAGACTACCATAGTCCATGATGGCTCCGTGCTGATAAAATAGCTCTTCCCGGCCGCCATAGGTAGTCTCGCCAACGGAGACCTGGTTCTCATTCATGTTTCCTATAACAGAAAAGGTATGCCTAATCTGTGGTATCTTTCCCATTGGTTTGCCGGTGTCCCATTCAACGACATCCAGGATGGTTCCTTCGGGATAGTCGGCTGCTGGCCAGAAATAGAGTTCGCCATAAAGTACATGTGAGTCGGCTGAGTAAGTGATCATCGTAGAGCCATCGGCGGAAGCCCCCTTGGTAATCAGGAAGTTGGTACAGGCAGTTGTGCTTGCATGGATGCCAAACATCAGAATCATCATAATGGATGCTGCCATGAGAAAGTTCTTTTTCATAAATATCTGTTTTGGTTTTATATTCAAATGATGTTATCCCTGCAAAGGTAAACATCCTCGATGGAACCACAAAGCTTCATATATGTATTTGGATTATTGGTCGATTTCCCTATACAGGCATGCATATCTTCGGAATTCCACGTACCTTTGTTAGATCATGACCTTATACGGATGAAAACAACGACCCTGATTTTTATGATGACGCTGGTACCCTTCCTGGCATCAGCTCAGTCCGATACCATAAACATGCCTCAAAAGAAGAGCAGGAATATTATGCTCGACATTCATGCTGGGTATACTCTGGCGTTCGGGAAATACATCCTGACCGAGAGGGACAATAAGCAATCGGGGTATGCTGCCAATGGTTTTTTTGTTCAGGTTTCCGGGTCGTGGCTGGGGAAGAGCGGACTTGGACTGGCTTTGAGTTATTGTTATCAAAACAACGCGATCCAAAAAGGGTATACTGATACTATTCTGGTAGACATGAAAGAACCATTCGGATCCAGGCACTGGAACAACCACTTTCTGCTTGCCGGACCCGTCTTTTCAAAACATTTCGGAAACTGGCTTATTACAGCTAAAGTTCAGGTGGGTGGTGTCCTTGCTTTTTCACCTGTTTTCCAAATTCCGATGCCTTCCACTGATTCCCTGAATCCATTTGCTTCGACAGTGAGTACCGGTCCTGGATTCGGTGTTGCCATGCAGGCATTGGCTGGCATTGGGTATCGGGTTACAGATAATTTAACCATCAATCTTGCGTTCTCTTTTCTGGGAGGCAACCCAAACCGGACTAAAAGTTATAGTCAGTACATTTATGAGCCTGATCCTGTTTCCGGGCTTCTTCATCCGGTCTTTTATCATGGAGAGATTGAACGGAAAAAAAAGATATCGACTTTCAACATCGGGCTTGGGATTGTTTATCAGTTGTAAAACCATAATCACCATATGATCAAACGATTACCACTCCTTCTTCTGATTTGCTTTCTGGCTGGCGTCGCTTACAGCCAGGTCAGCATCAGAGACTCGTCCATCGCAATACCTATGGTATATGCAACTTACAGCTATCAGTTCCCGGGCGGAGACCTGGCTGTTCGGTATGGTTCCAACTCCAGCATTGGGGGAGGGTTTCTTGTCAAAACGAAATCCAACTGGATGATTGGGGCAGAGGGAAATTTTCAGTTCGGAAGTACAGTGAAGAACCAGGACAGCCTCCTTACTACCATTTCCACGCCGGAAGGTTACATCATCGATGCCAACGGCAAGGTTGCCGATGTGATTCTCTACATGCGGGGATTCAGTTTCTTTTGCACCTTTGGAAAACTTTTCCCATGGATTGGACCCAACCCCAACAGCGGATTTACCCTGATGGCAGGAGCAGGCTACATCCAAAACAAGATGCGAATCCTCAATCCCGACAATACAGCACCCCAGCTTCAGGGGGATTACAGGAAGGGCTATGACAGGCAGAATGGAGGATTTGCGCTATCGGCCTCTGTCGGCTACCTGTTTATGAGCTCCAGCCGGCTGTTGAATTTCAGCCTTGGGTTTGAGTTTATCCAGGCATGGACAAAGAGCAAACGGGAGCTGGACTTCAACTCGGGAAAACCAGATCAGGCTAATCTCTCCAGCCAGTTTTACGGCATTAAGGCTTCCTGGAATATCCCCCTCTACAGAAGAAGCCCGAAGGAATATTACTTGTATTAAAGTACGAATTGCGAATTACGAATTGGAAGTATAAAGGAAGAAGTAAGAAGTTGAAATGAAAATTTAAAGATTGTTGGTGGGTGTACATTGGTTTCCCCTCATCATTAAGGAGGGGTGGCCAAAGGCCGGGTTGGTTACCTTAAAACCTCCCAACTGTCCACTGCCCACCGCCCACTGCCTACTGCCCACTGTCAACCATGAGTACACTATACACCATCAGCATTCACTTTTATGGCCTGGGAATCAGGATCGCAGCGATTTTTAATCCCAAAGCAAAACAGTGGGTGAAGGGAAGAAGAGGCCTGTTTCGGAAATTGGAAGAGTGCCTGAAACAGAGTGGCGATAGCTGGAAAGGAAATGTCTGGTTCCATTGCGCATCGTTAGGGGAGTTTGAGCAGGGGCGTCCAGTGATAGAAGGTTTCAGGGAACTTTATCCCGAATACAGGATTATCCTGACTTTTTACTCTCCCAGTGGATATGAGGTGAGAAATAACTATGGCGGCGCTGAAGGAATCTTCTATATGCCACTTGATACGCCACTGAATGCAAAAAGATGGGCTAATCTCCTGCACCCGAAACTAATCTTTTTTATCAAGTATGAATACTGGTTTAACTTCCTCGCAGAACTTAACCGTAGAAATATTCCTGTTTTCATCATCTCAGCCATTTTCCATCAGAACCAGCCCTTTTTTCAGCGATATGGTGGCTGGTTCAGAAGACAGCTCAAATTGATCTCCTGGTTCTTTTTGCAGAGCGAGGATGACAAAAAACTGGCAGAGTCATTGGAGATCAAGAATTTCACGATAACCGGGGATACGCGTTTCGACCGGGTTTGGAGCATCAGGGAGCAGCGTAAACAGTTTCCCTTGATCGAGCAGTTTGCCGGGAGTGGAAGGGTCTTTTTGGGTGGGAGTACCTGGGAGCCGGATGAAGCCCTGATTCTGGACTTGATTAACCACAATCACCCTAACTTAAAGTATATCATTGCCCCGCATGAAGTACATGCCTCCCGGATCGAAAAGCTGGTGACTAACTGGCAGTTGGCAGTTGGCAGTTGGCAGTCATCAGGAACAGATCCGGGATCGACAATTGTTCGTTACTCTCAACTGACTTCTGAAACCGCTACCTCTGCCCGGGTCATTATCGTTGATTCAATCGGTATCCTGTCACACCTCTATCAATATGCTTCTTTCTCCATGATCGGAGGTGGGTTTGGTGTGGGGATCCACAACATTCTTGAGGCTGCTACTTTTGGAAATCCGGTGATGTTTGGCCCCAATTTCCAGAAATTTACCGAAGCCCGGGAGTTGATTCGCCTTGGCGGAGCATTCTCTGTTCGGAATGCAACCGAATTGTCCGGAGTCATGAAGGGGCTGCTGGAGAGTGATGATGACTATCGCCAGGCATCCTCCATCTGCTACGATTTTGTCGAAAACAATCGGGGAGCCACCCGCCGTATCCTTCAGGGAATCCAAACACTCGGATTTATCGCTCCCTCCCGCAAAAATTCCTGATGTTGTTTCATTATGCGTATGTGCGTATTATTATGTAAGTTTGTTTTAAATAAAAATTAGCTATAAACAAATTCACGTAACAATGAAAAACAGATCCTTTCTATCAATGGGATTACTGGCAGTAACCCTTGCATTCATTCTTTCGGGATGCTCTCCTGTCACACTCACCTCATGGAAAAACCCTAAAGTCAATGAGCAGATCAGCAAGGTGGTCGTTTGGGGCATGTTCAATAAGCTGGAGTATGAAAAACCCTTCGAGGATGCCATGGTAGCTTATTTTAATTACAAAGGAATAAAGGCAATCTCTGCATTGGAATTTTTGGATCCCAATGTCAAGTATGAATACCCGGAACTTGAACGGGTCATCGACAGCGTTGGAGCGGATGGGATCCTGATCTTCTCATACAAGGGCACTGATAAGGAAAAAGATTATGTGCCGGTTTCAACGTCAATCTATCCCGATTACTACTACAACTACTATGGCTATTATAATTGGTATTATCCTTATTATGGCCCGGGTTACAATGTGGTTACTTCAGGAGGTTATTGGACCACAACAACCATTGTCAATCTGACTGCGAACCTTTATGGGAATAGCAAAGATGAGTTAATATGGACTGCACAGGTCAGCATCACCGATCCCGATTACATCGATACTGCATCTACCGAAATTGCCAAAGACGTCTACCAGGACTGGCAGAAAAACAACGTGTTGAAGTTTAAGTGAGGAAATATTACCAGATGCCTGAATAAAGGCGTGCCGTTTTACGTCCTACGTCTTACGTCTTACGTCCTACGTCCCACGTCCTACGTACCTGAAGTCCTGATCCCGCTGTGCCGGCTCAAACCCGGCATCGCTGATTGCTTGCTGGATGCCGGCTGCATCAAAAGTATAGGAGGCTCCCGCCACGGAGACCACGTTCTCTTCAATCATGATGCTCCCGAAATCGTTGGCGCCGGCATGGAGAGAGAGCTGAGCGGTTTCTTTTCCTACAGTAAGCCATGATGCCTGAATGTATGGAATGTTTGGGAGCATGATGCGGCTGATGGCGATCATGCGAATGTACTCTTCCGGTGTCACCTTGTTGGTGACACCGGATTTTTTTCGCAACTGAGTGTTTTCATCCTGAAAGGGCCAGGGAACGAAATTAAGGAACCCTTTATGGCCGACAGGTTTTTCCGACTGAAGTGTGCGCAGTGCAATGAGATGCTCCAGCCGTTCTTCAATGGTTTCGATGTGGCCGAACATCATCGTGGCAGAGGTGGTAAGGTTGAGTTCATGGGCCGCCCGCATCACTTCAAGCCACTCTTTTGTGGAACATTTTGCCGGGGAAAGTTCTCTCCTTACCCGGTCAACAAGGATCTCGGCGCCAGCACCGGGCAGGCTGCTCAGTCCGGCATCTACAAGTTGCAGCAACACCTCCTTGAAAGAGAGTCCCTCCATCTTTGACAGATGTACGATCTCAGGAGGTCCGAGCGCGTGGAGGCGGAGGGTAGGATAATGTCTCTTCAGATCGCGAAAAAGTTGCTGGTAAAAATCGAGCCCCAGGTTGGGATGCATCCCCCCCTGGAGCAGTAGCTGGTTGCCTCCCAATTTCTTCATTTCATCGATCTTCCGAATGTATTCATGAAGTGTTGTGACGTAGGCATCTTCACTTCGGATAGTCCGGTAGAAATTGCAGAACGTGCATCCGGAAAGGCAGATATTGGTGATATTTACATTTCTGTCGATGATCCATGTCACCACGTTATCGGGATGTTGCTTCAGTTTCAATGTGTTACCAAGCGCCATCAGGTCTGTGAGAGGAGCTTCGGAATATAACAGGCTCCCCTCCCGGGTATCAAGAAATTCTCTGACAAGCGCCTTCTCAACGATCTGATTCAGACTCAACATTCCCCGATGTTTTTTTTCTAACTTTGCAATCTTCAGCGCTCAAAATTAAGAAAAAAGATGTACCCAAAAATCAGTGCCCAAACCGGGTTTACACGTGGGGAAGACCTGATCCTCCTGACGAATTCTCTAAAAAAGCTCCCAAAAGGACTCTTTTCGGGCCGCGAAATCAAGTTTATAAATGATCAGTATAAGAAGAAGGTAGAGATGATTCCCTTTAATAGACTGGATCACTGGGTCCTGGTTCAGGTTCTCCCGGCAGCTAAAGATGCGGATCAGCGCAGAGAGGATTGCCGGAAGGCGGGAGACAAGATCCAACTCTTTCTGAACGAACACAACGTTACCCATGTCACTCTCTTCGACGTTAACCTCATGGGGGATGAAGCAATCGCACTGGTAGAGGGAATGGCCCTGGGCAGCTATCAGTTTCTCAAGTACAAGACCGACAAGGAGGAAACAAATACCCTCAACGAGATTGGCATCTTCAGTGAAAAAGTCGGAAAAAAGGAAGTGTCGGAGATTATTGCCATGCTTAGCGGAGTTGATTTTACCCGCGACCTGGTCAATGAGCCAAACTCCTATCTCACCGCAACAGCTTTTGCCGGAGAGGTTAAAACTGCAGCGGTGGAAGCCGGGATTACAGTGGAACTTCTGAGCAAGAAGAAACTCGAAGCGCTTCAGATGGGAGGGCTTCTTGGTGTCAACAAAGGGAGCGTTGAGCCCCCGCTCTTCATCATCCTCGAATACAAACCCGGCCATCCAAAAAATAAAAAACCCATTGTGCTTGTTGGCAAAGGAATCGTTTACGATACGGGTGGGATGAACCTGAAAACGGAATCGCACATGGAGAATATGAAAACCGATATGGCTGGTGGCGCAGCTGTTGCAGGAGCGATGCTGGCGATTGCAAAGGCGAAGCTTCCGGCCCATGTGGTTGGGCTGATCCCTGCAACCGACAACCGCCCCGGGCCTCAGGCAATTGTTTCGGGCGACATCCTGAAAATGCATAACGGGATGACGGTAGAGGTGATCAACACGGATGCCGAGGGGAGGCTAATCCTGGCCGATGCCCTAAGCTATGCGAAACGGTATGATCCGGAACTCACCATCGACCTGGCTACACTTACCGGATCAGCTGTTAGGGCAATCGGGAAAAGGGCAATTGCCGGGATGCAGTCAGACGCCGGGAAAGAGTTTGAAAGGTTGAAAACTTGTGGCTCAGAAGTGTATGAGCGGATTGTCGAGCTTCCTCTCTGGGAGGATTACGGAGAAGAGATCAAATCACAGATGGCCGATCTCAAAAACCTGGGAGGCCCCGAAGCAGGAGCCATCACTGCCGGGAAGTTCTTACAGAAATTCACCAGCTATCCCTACATCCATCTGGATATTGCTGGCCCGTCATTTCTAGATAAACGTGACTCCTACAGAGGACAAGGAGCTACCGGGGTTGGCGTAAGACTTCTGATAGAATTTGTAAAAGGAATTACAAAATAAAAATTACGAATTACGAATGATCAATTAATTTCGCTATTTCACTATTTAACCAATGGAACAAACCCCAGATAAAGAATTCCGCATCCGAATCGGCATCTCGCATGGCGATATCAATGGCATAAGCTATGAGGTGATCATCAAGACCCTGCTGGATCAGCGCCTTTTTGAAAACTTTACCATAATCCTTTACGGCTCCTCCAAAGTGGCATCTTACTACAGGAAACTGATGGATGTGAACGAAGTGAACTTTAATATCATCAAAAAAGCGGAGGATGCACACCCACGGCGGCCGAACATCATCAACGTAATTGAAGAGGAGGTACGGATCGACATAGGAACCATAACCCCAATTGCCGGAGAGCTGGCTTACAAAGCGCTGGAGATGGCGATGGATGACCTGTTGAAGGGACATATTGACGTACTGGTTACCGCGCCTATCAGCAAGAAGAACATTCAATCGGAAAACTTTAAGTTTCCAGGTCATACCGAATATCTGGCCGACCGTTGCAAGGTTGACGATTCGCTCATGCTAATGGTGAACCGCGACTTCAGGATAGGAGTTGTTACTGGACACATTCCGCTTTCAAAGGTTCCTGAGTCGCTTACTGCAGAACTTATTCTCAGGAAAATAAAGATCCTGAATGAATCCCTGAAACAGGATTTCGGCATCATCAGGCCGAAGATCGCCCTGCTTGCTCTCAACCCTCATGCGGGCGACGATGGTCTCATCGGCGATGAAGATCAGCGGATTATCAAACCGGCCGTCGATGAGGCTTTTTCAAACGATATCCTTGCATTTGGGCCCTATCCGGCCGACGGGTTTCTTGGCTCTGCAAACTTCAGGGAGTTTGATGGGATACTCGCAATGTATCACGACCAGGGGATGATTCCATTCAAGTTGGTATCTTTTGACGAAGGAGTGAATTTTACCGCCGGACTGCCTGTTGTAAGAACCTCCCCGGCTCATGGGACAGCATTTGATATTACCGGCAAAAATGAAGCCAATCCCCAGGCTTTCAGGAATGCACTCCTCCAGGGATGTGATATCTTTTCAAACAGGATACAATATAAAGAACTTTTTAGCAATCCATTGAAAATCCCAACAAAGTCAAAAGAGAACAACAACGAATGAACCAATCCCGGTATACGGCAGCATCCATTGCTGAGATCGTTGGTGGAGAGATTTCCGGCTCAGGCAACCGTGATCAGGAGATCAGGGAGCTGCTGATTGATAGCCGCCGGCTGGTCCATCCGGATGGATCCATGTTTATCGCATTGGTGAGCGAACGGAATGATGGCCACCGCTATATCACGGAACTGGTAGAGAGAGGAGTAAGCTGCTTTTTAGTTGGCAGTGGACAGTGGACGGTTGGTAATGAGGGAAGATGGACGAAGGAAGAAAGACGAAGAGAGAAGGACGAAGAACAATCCGGCATCCGGCATCCGGCATCCGGCAACCAGCAACCGATCTTCATCCTCGTCCCCGACACCCGGGCGGCACTCCAGAAGCTGGCAGCGTTTCACAGAAGCCAATTTAGCTATCCTGTTATCGGAATTACGGGCAGCAACGGGAAGACTATCGTAAAAGAGTGGCTCTACCAACTTCTTTCTCCCGATATGGATGTGATCCGCAGCCCGAAAAGTTTCAACTCGCAGATTGGTGTCCCGCTCTCTGTGTGGAATATGGATGCCCGCCATAACCTGGCTATCATCGAAGCGGGGATCTCTGAACCAGGAGAGATGGAAAAGCTGGAGCAGATAATCAAACCGGAAATCGGGATATTTACAACCGTTGGTCCGGCTCATGATGCTCATTTTACAGGCAACACCGAGAAAGTGGACGAAAAACTCAAGCTCTTCCGCCATGCTGAAGTCCTCATATACCGGTCTGACCACTCCATCATTACCGAGAGGCTTAATGCTTCTGATGATTATAAGAAACTGACGAGATTCACCTGGGGAACACAGAAGGGAGATGACCTCCGGATCACCGGCATCCTTAAAGAGAGTGACCATACAAGCATCACCGGCATCTGCGGAGGCAAAGAGAGTGAAATCACCATCCCGTTTACCGATGACGCTTCGGTGGAGAATGCCATCCACTGCTGGGCACTCATTCAATTAAGAATGAAGAATCAGGAATTAGGAATTTTCCGGCATCTGGCGTCCGGTATCGCGGTTCCCGAACCGGAGCGAAGCGAAACGCGGTGGAGCCAGGTACGCATCGTGCAGCGTTTTTCTCTACTCGCGTCTGTTGCCATGCGCCTGGAGCTCAAAGATGCGATCAACAACTGTTCGCTGATAAACGACAGCTACAACGCCGATATCAATTCATTGGGGATCGCGCTGGATTTCCTGGCTCAGCAGAAACAACACCTCAAAAGAACAATCATCCTCTCCGACATTTTGCAAACGGGAAGGAGTGCGGACGAGCTTTATAGTGAGGTCGCCAGCATTATCGGTTCGCGGAAAATTAACAGGATCATCGGGATCGGACAAGAGATATCCCGGTTTCAGGACAGGTTCCCGATACATAAAACGTTTTATCCGAACACAGACGATTTTCTGACGCATTTTCCGCTCTCTTCGTTCCACGATGAGACAATTCTGCTGAAAGGAGCGCGTGTATTTGGATTTGAACGCATCAGCCAGGCGCTTCAGCAGAAAGCACATGAGACCGTTCTGGAGATCAACCTCGATGCGCTGGTTCACAACCTCAACTACTTCAGGGCCAAGCTGAAACCTGAAGTGCAGACCATGGTGATGGTCAAGGCATTTTCTTATGGAAGCGGCAGCTTTGAGATCGCTAACCTTTTGCAGTTCCATCAGGTAGATTATCTGGCAGTGGCCTACGCCGATGAAGGAGTCGAACTCCGGAAAGCGGGGATCACGATGCCCATCATGGTTATGAGCCCGGAAGAGGAGAGCCTGGATGCTCTCCTATCATGGAACCTGGAACCGGAGATATACAGCTTCCGCATTCTCAGGATGCTGGAGGAGGCCATGAAACGTAACGATCTCACTTCGAAGCATGAAGTCAGGATTCATCTCAAACTCGATACCGGGATGCATCGGTTGGGTTTTTGCGAGCCCGACCTGGAAAAGCTTACAGGAATACTGAAACAGAATCCGCAATACAAAGTCCGGTCTATCTTCTCCCATCTTGCTGCCAGTGAGGAACCAGTGCAGGATAGTTTCACTCAGGAACAGTTTACACGGTTCCTGGAGATGATAGGCAGGATTAAAGGCAAGCTGGATTACCCCGTCATGTTGCATATCCTGAACTCGGCGGGGATAAGCCGGTTTCCTGAGATGCAACTCAATATGGTTAGGCTGGGAATCGGTTTGTACGGAGTTGGCCACAATTCGGAAGAGCAACAAAAATTACGTAATGTCAGCAGGTTACGGACGGTGATCACACAAATCAAACGGGTAAAAAAAGGGGAGACTGTGGGATACAACCGTAAGGGGATAGCAGAGAGAGATACGATGATCGCGGTAGTCCCGGTGGGATATGCCGACGGGCTGAACCGGCGGCTTGGGAATGGGTGCGGAAAGATGTTAGTGAACGGAGAGTCAGCCCCCCTGATCGGAAATGTGTGCATGGATCTCTGTATGCTGGATATCACCGGGATCGTGGAGGCAGGCACGATGGTAGAAGAAGGGGATGAAGTGGTTGTCTTCGGGGATACAATGCCGGTTTTCATACTGGCCGAAACACTGCAAACCATCCCTTATGAGATTATGACTGGCATCTCCAGACGAGTGAAACGTATCTATTACCATGAGTAAATAAGAGCTGAATGAATCAGAAATTATCTATCCTGATCCCGGCCTTTAACGAGGAGAAGACAATTACTTCAATCCTGGATAAAGTGCTGGCGGTGGAGCTACCAGGAAATCTTGAAAAGGAGATCATCATTGTGAACGACGCCTCCACGGATGCCACCGAGCGCGTTGTAAAGGAGTACATCGCCACGCACCCCTCCCCCGTCCCCTCCCCGGAAGGGGAGGGGAGTAAGTCCCCTTCAGGGGATTTAGGGGTGAGCCCCGGCATCCGGTTGCACACCCAACCTGTGAATCAGGGAAAAGGCGCAGCGATACACAAAGCCATCGAACTCGCGACCGGCGATTTCATCATAATCCAGGATGCCGACCTCGAGTATGACCCTCAGGAATATAACATTCTGTTACAGCCTGTATTGGAACAGGTTGCGGATGTGGTTTATGGGTCGAGGTTCATGGGTGGAAAGCCGCACCGGATCCTCTTTTTCTGGCACTCCATCGGCAACAAGATCCTCACCTTCCTCTCCAACCTGCTCACCAATCTCAACCTAACCGACATGGAGACTTGTTATAAGCTCTTTCGGGCCGAATTCCTGAAACAGATCCATTTCAAGGAGAAACGATTCGGATTTGAGCCGGAGGTCACTTCCAAGATTGCCCGTTTCCCGGGAATCCGCATTTATGAGGTCGGGATTTCTTACTATGGGAGAACTTACGTGGAGGGAAAAAAAATCCGCATGAAAGATGCCATCCGGGCGGTCGTTTGCCTGGTCAGGTATAACCTGTTCGACAGGAAATACAAGAAATAGAAGGGATTTGTCTGGTTTTGGTAAACATCACCGTTAATCATGGGCATAGACCATAAATATCTCCAGAGAAACCTCTCTCTGATCATCTTTTACCTTCTTATCCTGGTTGTTGTCATCAGCCGGCTAACCTTCCCGCGCTGGTTGACCTACGATGTCCTGTCAATCCTCTCATGGGATGTATTTGGGTACTATCTCTACCTCCCGGCAACCTTCATACACCATGACCTGGGGATATCTGATTTTTCGTGGCTTCAGCAGATCCTCGATACCTATCACCCTACCAATGGTTTCTACCAGGCCTATATGGGTCCCCTCGGTGATTATGTGATGAAGTACCCCATGGGCCTTGCCATTCTTTATACTCCTTTTTTCTTCGTGGGTCATCTCTTTGCTGGTTTGTTCGGATTCCAATCCGATGGATTCTCTCTTCCCTACCAAGTTTCCGTTGCCATGGGGTGTATTCTTTATACGATTTGCGGACTCTGGTTCCTGAGAAAAATACTGCTGACCTATTTTTCAGAAGGGGTGACTGCCATCACCATGGTGTTGATCGTATTGGGCACCAACTATTTTGAGCTGACGGCCTACGACGGAGCCCTGGTGCATAATGCTCTTTTTACCATCTATATCCTCATCATCTGGCTGACAATCCGATGGCACGAAAATGCCTCCTGGCGATCTTCACTTTTTCTGGGATTGCTGATCGGGCTGGCCGTCATCATCAGGCCGACGGAGATCATCAGCGCCCTGATCCCCCTCCTCTGGGGAGTATGGGACAGGGAGAGTTTAGTGAGAAAATGGTCATTGGTCATTGGTCATTGGAAAAAGATTGTCGTCATTTTCATGGCCATTTTCCTTATTGGTTCTTTTCAGTTAATTTATTGGAAGATCTATGCAGGCACTTGGTTGTATTACAGCTACGAGCCCGGGGAGAAGCTTCAGTGGATTGCCCCCTATTTATGGCAGGTCCTGTTTTCCTTTAAAAAGGGTTGGCTGATCTATACGCCGATGATGCTCTTTGCACTGATTGGTTTTTACTGCCTTGGGGAGAAGCTTAAACCGCTGTTTTACTCGGTTTTCCTTTTTGTTGTCGTGAATATCCTGATCGTAGCCAGTTGGCCTACCTGGTGGTACGGCGGAAGCTTCGGCCAGAGGGCTATGATGCAATCCTATGCAGTTCTGGCTTTCCCCTTGGCAGCGTTGGTTCAGTGGTTGATTTCGAAGAAATTATGGATAAAAATTCCTCTGTTCATGTTGATGTTTTTTTTCATCCTTCTAAACCTTTTTCAAACATGGCAATACATGAACTTTCTGATAGAACCTACGTTGATGACAAAGGAGTACTACTGGAGGATGTTTGGAAAAACCAAAACGGATAATGTGGCGAAAGGCTTCCTCGAAGGATATAAAGAGAGTGGTTGGGAAGCGATGGGCCCCACCGATGAATACCAGAGGAGGGAACTTGTCGCACTTGACTTTGAGAAGGATGAACCGATGATTGCCGGTGAACGGGAAGATTCAATTGTTCACCAGGGAAGCTACTCCTGCAGATTGAATCACACGAATAAATCCTTTTTAATCTGGGATCAAAAGGTCCTGGAATTTACCAATACGCAGGAGAGTTGGGTACGGGTCACTTTTTGGCTTTATTCCTCCTATCTGTTTAAGTATAATCCGGGATATTTTATGATAACCATGAATCACCAGGGCACCAAGTATAAATACAGATCCCTGGTTTTTCAGGAGGAGGGATGGATTCCCCTGAAATGGAATAAGGTAATATATACCTACCGGATCCCATATATTGAGGATCCAGACGACCGGTTGATGGTTTATCTCTGGAAAGATAGCCCTGAAAACCTCTATATCGATGATGTAACCGTTGCACTCTATGAGCCAAACGATGAATAACAAACGTATAGGAATCGGGAAAGTCTCTTTGCCTGTGATCTGGTTTGATGTGATTTTATATACGGGACTTTTTGCCTTGTTCCTTAATATGGCATTTATCAGGAATTTTACGGATGGCAAAGTCGCCGGCAGGGGAGAATTTTATACAGATAATGGCGCATACTATATCTACCTTCCAGCAACATTCATTTACGGATACACAATAGAGGGTTATCCGGATAGCATTGATTATAAAAATGCTGGCGGGTTTATGTTGAACAAGGAGAAGAAAAAGGTGATTACAAAGGTGACCTATGGAGTGGCGTTTTTAGTAGCGCCGTTTTTTGTCCCCGCTCATCTTATCATCTCAGCATGTGATCTTCCAGCCGATGGTTTTTCGATCTATTACCACCGTATGGCTGTCGTGGCTGCGGTCTTTTACCTGATTCTATCCATGTTTATCCTGAAATCCTTCCTTCTCTTTTATTTTCCACGCTGGCTGAGTTACTCACTGCCTTTCATCATCCTGGTTGGTTCAAATCTCTATTTTTTCAGTATGGAGGAGCTGCTATTTGCTCACCTGTACTCTTTTTTCCTAATCTCACTATTGTTGTTGACCTTAAAAAAATACCTTATTACCGGAATGAGGTCTTTCATGCTATTCATCGCTTTCAGCTTCATCATAGCCTTCCTGGTTTTGGTCAGACCTACCAACATCCTGCTTCTCACATTACTTGCATTCTGGGATGTAAGATCACTAAAAGAGATCGGAGGACGGTTCGTCCATTTTTTCAGATGGCCATATATTCTGGCCTTTCTTGGAATTGTCGTATTGGTTTTCATCCCACAATCGGTTTATTGGCACTATATTTCAGGTAGTTGGATTTTCTTCTCCTACCCTGGTGAAGGTTTTACAAATTGGAAACATCCGATGATGATTCCGTTCTGGTTTTCTCCATTAAATGGATGGATTCCTTACACCCCCCTTGCAATCCTCTTCCTTATCGGATTCGGCACGATGATTGCGAAACGTTACCCTAATGGAATCCTGATAACTGTGCTTTTCTTTGTTTACTCTTATGTATTCTCTTCCTGGCATTCCTGGTATTTTGGTGGAAGTTTCGGGTGTCGTCCCCTAATCGATTTTTATCCTTTGTTTGCAGTAGCTCTGGGGTATTTAATCATGACCTGTATCCGCCATAAAAATTTATTGATCAAAACAGTACCTTTTCTCTTCATTGTATTTTCCATCTATTTTAATCAACGATTGTTTGACCGGCGGCTTTGGTACAGTGGAGGTACCTGGACGTGGGAGGATTATAAAGACCAGTTGGAACATGCCGGGGTTGCTTATTTCCCCCGTCAGCAATACATATATAATAACGATTTTGAGAACACCTCTTCTTCCATGTATGGCCCAGGTAATAGTATTTGTGTCCATTCGGGAACAAAATCTACTTACATGACAGAAAACATACAGATTGGTTGTCACTATAATTTCTGGCTTTCTACCATACTTGACAATCGGATTGTGGAGAAGGTGTCTGCCTCAATCTGGATAAATCCACTGGACTCGAATCATACAAGAGCTATCTTTGTTTGTGTAATACGAAGTGCTGACAATAAAATAAAACTAAAACGGGAGATCCCGGTTGATGAGTTTCTGGTCGGAGCAAATCAGTGGGCCGAACTTACCATAAACCTGCATATTCCTCAATGGATCGACATGAGTAGTTTGATTTCATTTTACATGCTCAATCCCGGGAATAGAAGGTTTTATATTGATGATATGAAAATTCACTTTGAATAGACTAATTTTTAACTTATGCGTAGGCAAAGAATAGGGTCGAGAACTATTGCAAGCAGCTTTTTTTTCGGAATATTTCTAATATCGTTGTTTCTCTCCTTTCAAATTCACCGTGACAGAGATTTTTTTTCGTGGAAAAGTGAACTTTGGGCTGATCGCGCGGGCTATTATATCTATCTCCCTGCTACCATTCTTTATGGCTATGATGTTTCAAAGGCGCCTGAGAAGATTCATGAAAAGACCGGCTATGGCTTCTGGCTGGACTACAATACCGGAAAGATTGAAACCAAATATCCCTATGGAGTAGCGATACTTTTAAGCCCCTTCTTTGTTGCCACGCACATCACCTCACTTGCATTGAATATTCCGGAGGAGGGGGGATTCTCTCCCCTTTATCACCGGATGATCGATGTGGCGGCAGTGATCTATCTGATCCTGGCGCTGATGCTGCTTAGAAAGGTGTTGCAACGCTATTTTTCGCCGATGGTGCAATACCTTACGCTCTTCTTTATCTATGCTGGGACGAACCTCTTTTACTACACGCTTGACGACAGCTCTATGTCGCATGTATACTCTTTCTTTCTATTCTCCCTTTTCCTCTTTGCGCTGGTCAGATTTCTGGATAACAGGAAATATGGCTATTACATCCTGATGGTCTTTGCCGGTTCGCTGGCAGTGGTTACCCGACCAACAAATATCCTCCTTTTTTCCCTCTTCTTCTTATGGGAACTCACCTCTTTCAGATCGTTTGTCGATCGGTTGAAATTGTTCTTCAAACCCGCATACCTGATCACATTTCTTGTTGTTCTTTTCCTGGTGCTGTTGCCGCAACTTCTCTATTGGAAATACCTGCATGGAACATACATCGCTTATACTTACGGGGAAGAAGGCTTCATTAACTGGCAGAACCCATACTTGCTGGAAGTTTGGTTTTCGCCGGTGAATGGACTGTTTTCTTACAGCCCATTGGTATTGCTGATGTTGGCCGGAATCGTTCTGATGATAGCGAAGAGGCGGCCCAACGGATGGCTTGCGTTAGTCATCTTTTTGATCGTGAGTTACATCTGTGCTTCCTGGCAAACCTGGTATTTTGGATGTAGCTTCGGACAACGCTCGTTTGTAGAATATTATGCCCTCTTTAGTATTCCACTCGGATTTCTTATTCAATGGGCGATTGAAAAAAAAGGATACTTGATGACAGCGATTGTTCTATGCCTTTTGATCTTTTTTTCCTGGTTTAACTATCGTCTTACACATAGTTATCAAAAGTGCTTCTTTGGCGCTACCTGGGACTGGGATAACTACTTTCGCCAGCTGGATCGTGCCGGTATTCCTTTGTATGGATTACCGAAGATCTCTTATATGAATGATTTTGAGAATCAAACATTAAACGAAGGAAACATTATTTCCAGGGAGGTTGTCAGATCGGGTATGTGCAGTGCCACGTTTGATGCGAAGCATGATTTTTGTTGCAGGGCCATAAAGTATATCTGGGACTTTCCACAGGATAAACTGCCTGGTGTTGTAGATGTTTCCTGTTGGGTCTTCTATCCTGATTCTATTTTTCCTGGCATTAAGCTTGTTTTTTCGGTAGAAAGGGAAGAATTTTCACTAAAATGGGAAGGAATGGACCTGAGTAATCTGATCTCAGTCAAAGGAAGCTGGCAATATGTATCAGCCTCTTTCACCATTCCTGAAAACTTACCTGGAGATACACAGCTTCTGGTTTACATCTGGAATCCGGGAAAAAGAAGCATATTTGTAGATGATCTGGATGTCAAATACGAGTGATGTACGATGAAGCTTGTTCAGAAAATCATCCTGTTGCTTTTACTGGCCATCCTGTTATGTCCCTTGATTCAACAGAGCTCAGGTTGGATCTCATCGGCTCCATTGAAAGGCTTTTTCCAACTTCATCCCTATCCCCCTCTAACCTGGCGATCATGGTTTTCAAGTGAATTTCAGGACGATATTGCGGTTACCATTAACGATCGGATCGGATTCAGGAGAGATCTGGTAAGACTTTATAACCAGGTTGATTTTTCATTGTTCCGGATCCCCCATGCCGAAAAGATTGTCATTGGCAAGGAGGGATATTTACTTGCACAACAATATCTCGATGCCTCGATGGGACTTGATTACGTGGGAGCATCCCTCATCAGGGAAAAGGTGGCGTTGTTTGATAAGATTCAGGATGGACTATGGACACAAAAACGACAACTCCTTGTATTGGTCTTTCCGCCCGATAAAGGGACATTCTATCCCGAATTCATGCCGGAGAGATATCTTCGTAAAATACATAAGGAAACGAACTACCTAAAATACAAGGACGAATTGCAGAACTCGGGGGCCAACTTCATCGATTTCAACAACTATTTTTTGAAACTCAAGGATACTTCAAGGTATGTGCTTTATCCGAAAACCGGAATCCACTGGAGTACATACGGAGCCTTGCTGGCTGCCGATTCGGTATCAAGGTATATCGAGGCAAACCTGGATGTGAAGCTGCCCCACATGATCATCGACAGCATTGTGGTTACAGATGAATTGAGGAGTCCGGATGGCGACATGGGCGCTACGATGAACCTGATATGGGAGATCCCACACCCAAAAATGGCCTATCCGGTCGTTCATTTTGATACGAGCGATGAGAGAAAAAAGGTGAATGCTCTGGTGATAGGGGACAGCTTTTACTGGAATTGGTATTATTCAGGTTATATTCGGAATACGTTTAAAAATGACGCTTTCTGGTATTATAACAAGGAGGTCTATCCGGAGCATTTTACCAAGCCTACCACCATCTGGGATATCAACAGGCAGGAGGTCATCGCCCAGTCTGATGTCATCATTATCCTGCTGGTCAATGCAGGATATGGCAATATCGGATATGGGATACTCGAAGAGCTGTCTACCTATTTAGGGATGGAAGACCCCCGGATGGTAGAGATTATGGAGCGCATGAGAAACAATCCCGAATGGTTGCAAACACTCCGGGAAAAGGCAATCGAGAGAAATATCTCCCTGGAGGAGATGATGAAGATCGATGCCCGCTATGTCATAGACCAACAACTTAAAGGTCAGTAGAGATGAACAAGACCCAGAACATACTACTGATTTTTGTTATTCTGATCCTTTCTTCATCAGTAATCCATGGGGTGTTTCCCTTTATCCATACGCACAAATTAGCTGGATCTTACATCCCCGTGCCCGAGCCGGTTTTGACAGATTCTTCCTGGTTTGCCGGCGTGTACCAGCAACAAAAAACCGAAAGAGTCAAGGAGACGATCGAATTCCGGAATGATTTTGTGCGACTGTTCAATCAGGTCGATTTCAGCTTGTTCAGAATTCCACATGCAAACGGAGTCATTGTGGGTAAGGAGGGATATCTCTACTATGTGGAGGGAATTTTTAACATCACCGGGAGAAATGTGTTTGACCCCTCATCCTATCCTACACAGGTGAATGAATACAAAATACTGCAAGAGTACCTGATGGACCATTATGGAATTCCGCTGTTATGGGTTCTTGCCCCTGATAAAGCACACTTTTATCCTGAATATATCCCTTCCCGATTTCTGAAGAATCTGAAAACCCCTACGAAATATACCTCCTACGTTCATTTTCTGGATGAAGCGCAGGTGCCGTATCTCGATTTCAATAACTACTTTATGCTGATGAAGGATACTTCAAGGTATCAGCTCTATCCAAAAAACGGATCTCATTGGAGCTCCTATGGCGCTGTCATTGCGTTTGATTCACTGAGCCGGTACCTTCAGGAAGTGTATAAGATGAAGATGCCGGAATGGATTTTAGACAGTATGGTAACCTCACAGGAGCTCTATGATGACCATGGGGACTTATCCCGAACGATGAACCTGATCTGGGAACCAAGCCACCCTTCCATGGATTATGCCAACTATCATTTCACTCAACGTGATTCAACATATAAACTGAATGTGCTTTTTATTGGAGACAGTTTTTTCTGGCAATGGTACTATCCTGGTATAATCGAAAATAATTTTAACCAATTTCATTTCTGGTATTATAGCCAAGGTGTATATCCCGAAAGTTTTAAAAAGTACCTGAATGCCTATACCTTGGATCTGAGGGAAACAATCCAGCAATATGATGTAATCATTATGCTTCAGACGATGGGTGGTTATGTGAATCTTGGATATGGATTTGTTGAACGTGCTTTCTGCGAGTTACTTTATAAGGATAGATTCGATTATTTCATGAATCGAATAAGAGGCTCTGAGGAGTGGTACGGTTACGTTCAACGAAAAGCCGTTAACCAGGGACTTCCGGTAGAGACAATCCTCTGCAGGGAAGCTATTTATAACGTATCTGAGGAGATTAAAAAACAAAAACACTAAATATGATATTTAGCACAAGCCTTTTCTTATTGTATTTTCTGCCGGCATTTCTGATCATCTATTTTCTGCTGGCATTGATCCCAAGGTCGTGGCCAAAGAACACATTTCTCCTTCTGGTCAGTATATTTTACTATGCATGGGGAGCGCCCATATTTGTTTTTGTGGTCATCGGCTCGGTTCTGGTCGATTTCTTCCTTTTGAAAGAGGTAGGACGAAGTGAAGGAGGAAAGCGAAAAGCGCTCTTCTGGATCAGTGTTTTATTGAACCTGGGGTTGCTTCTCTATTTCAAGTACATGAATTTCTTTGTGGATCAGTTCAATGACATCCTGAGCTGGCTTGGCTCTCCTCCGGCCGAATGGACGAAGATCGCCCTTCCCATTGGCATCTCCTTTATCACGTTTCAGAAACTCTCGTATACCTTCGATGTTTATAAAGGACGGCATGCTGCGGTAAAACGCTTACAGGATTATGCGTTGTATATCTTCATGTTCCCACAACTGCTCTCTGGCCCAATCGTAAGGGTAGGCCAAATCTACAATCAGATTCTTGACCGGAAAGCCCAAGAGAACTCAAACGAACGGCTGATTGGCTTTTACCGTTTTGTGATCGGATTGGCAAAAAAGGTCCTGATCGCAGATGTGCTGGGCATTACGGTCAATGAGATCTTTGCTCTGAACTCACTGGAACTCTCATCCAGCCTCGCCTGGGCAGGTGCTATTGCCTATACGTTCCAGATCTATTTTGACTTCTCCGGCTATACTGATATGGCAATCGGCCTGGCGAAAATGGCTGGTTTCCGACTCCCCGAAAATTTCAACTTCCCTTACATCTCAACCAGCATCACCGAGTTCTGGAAACGCTGGCACATGACCCTGTCGTTCTGGTTGCGCGATTACCTCTTCCTGCCTATTGCCTATTCCACTTCCCGCAAATGGAAAAAGGACAAGTACCTGGGTATTCGTACAGATAAGCTGCTATACATATATGCCGCAGCCATCACCTTCCTGATCTGTGGATTCTGGCATGGAGCAGCCTGGACATTCATCTTCTGGGGAGGCTACATGGCATTTTTCCTGATCATCGACCGCCTCTTCCTGGTGAAATGGATGAAAAAAGCTGGAAGGGTTCCGGCAATTATCCTTACATTTCTGATTCTTATAATAGGCTGGGTCATCTTCCGATCCGAAAGCCTCGATTTTGCCTGGTTCTACGTGCGCCGCATGTTCCTATTTGTGGATATGCCTAATGAGGTCTGGCTGAATGCTAAGTTTTGGACGATACTGATCATCGCTTTCTTATTCTCATTCTGGGGAGGATGGAAACGGATCGAACAGTGGAGCGAGAAACTATTTTCAGCACCGAAAAGTCATACGGTAATTCTGATGACAATCGCAGCGATCTTCCTGTTTATCTTGAGCGAAGCTACAATAACATCATCCGGGTTCAGCCCTTTTATCTACTTCAGGTTCTGATGATACAATTTAGATAAAGCTTTTGAAATAGGTTTTCGTGGAATGTTGGTAAGGTCGAAATGAAGAAATGCGATCAACGACTGAAATCCAAGAATGATAGGCAGGGCTGCGACAAGCACTGTCCCGGCCGTAGCAGGGTGGGAAGAGATGATACTTTCCGACCATTTTATGATTCCGAAGATGATTCCGAAGGTGAGGAGTGTCATCCCAATAACCAGTTCAAGTGACCCGATATTGAAATCACGGAGAAAATAGTTGTAGAATATCCGCTTGAAAAATCTGCTCAAATATTTCAATGGAAACCTCAGCAATACCTGGGAAATCTTCAAATTACTTGACTCGTCAGAATAGAAAGAAAACATAGGAAAATCAACGACAACGGCTCGAATGGTGTTCAGCCTAAACAGCATGTCGTTCTCGAAAAAAAATCGGTTATCTATTTTATCGAAAGGTAAATTCCGGAGTGCCACCCCAGATATGGCTGTAAAGCCGTTGGCTGGATCCATGATATCCCAGTAGCCACTGACCTGCTTGTTTAAGAAAGAGATGAATGAATTGCCTATCTTTCGGATAAGAGGCATCTCCTTCAGGTATTTCAGATCATAGAAGCGGTTACCCTTCGAGTAGTCTGCCTCCCCTGAAAGTAACGGCTCAATTAATCCAGGGATCAGAGCAGGGTCCATCTGCCCGTCACCATCCAGTTTTACAACCACCGTGGCTCCTTCGGCCAGTGCAATCCTGTATCCGCTTTTCATTGCTCCGCCAACACCCATATTTTTTGGATGAACGATCACCTCAACACGGGCATCACTGCAATTCTTTTTCACATAATCCCCGGTATGTTCAGGGCAGGCATCATCTACCACGATAATTCGTTGTATATCATGACCGATCTTCGTCAGAAGGGGCAAAATTTTCTCTTTAACCTGGTAGCAGGGTATAATTATGGCAATCATAAATAGAACTATTACATAGTAAAAGTAATATTATGTTTTGATACCTGCTAAAACAATGATTAATTTTGTTTAATTATATGATTCGTCAATTATGCGTTTTGGGAAACATCTGCTTTTTTTCATGACCCTGGCTCTGCTTGTTCTCCCTTTTAGTCAGCGCATTTCCCTCTTTGTGAAAGAGCCGAAACTAGAAGGTTTTTTTCAACTTGTACCTCCACCCTCTTTAAAAGATTTTACTTGGGAACGCTGGTTTTCGGGAACATTTCAGGAGTTGATGAACGCCGGCACAAAAGATTATGTTGGATTTCGCAACACACTCTTTCGGCTGCACAACGAATATGACTACCGGCTTTATGGGATCACGCATGCCAAGGGTTTTATTGAGGGAAAACAGAGCTATCTCTTTGAAGAGGACTACATCCTGGAATACCTGGGAAGGTATTTTATCGGACCGGAGATCCTGGAAAACAAACTACAGAAACTGGAACAGGTAAGCCACGATCTCAGAGAAGCAGGGATTCCTTTCGTGCTTGTTCTTGAACCCGGAAAAGCCAGCTTTTACCCTGAGCATATTCCTGACCACTATCGGCCTGATATGAAATCACGATCAAACTATGATTATATCATACAGCGATCGGAGGAGTTGCAGATCCCAACAGTGAATCTCAACCGGTATTTCCTGGCAATGAAAGATACTTGCCCTTATCCGCTATTCTCAAAGTACGGTATGCACTGGAGCATCTACGGATCGGTGCTCGCGATGGATACCCTATTTCGATATATAGAAACGATGACACAAACGGATCTTCCAGGCATGACCATCCCGAAGCTTGAGATCTCTGATTCGATGAGATGGACTGATAAGGATATTGAGGAGTTGCTGAACCTGGTTTTTCCCGTTTCAGGAGAACAACTGGCCTATCCGGCACTTGCCTTCGATACGGCTACACCCAGAAGATTATCCATCCTGGTTATTGCCGACAGCTACTATGTCAACATTATCCACAACAGCTCGGGTCAGGTCTTTGAAACACATGAATACTGGTATTACAACTCCAAGCTCTATCCCCATATCATTGATAACCAGGAGCCTGTCTATGTTAACAAAACGAACCTGAAAGAGAAACTCCTTTCGTTCGACATGGTCCTCCTAATGGTTTCAGAGATCAATTTGCACTGCGGATTCTGGAATTTTGCCGATGAAGCTTACGTTGCTTTTCATCCCGACTATCAGGACCCTCCCTGGTATCCCTACCAGAACAACATCCTGAACAACAGGGAGTGGTTCAACTTCATGGTCAAGAAGGCACGCACCAGTAAAATTCCTACAGGAGATGCCATCATCCGTGATGCAAAATATATCTATAATAGCAAAAATCGTTAAACTTGCAGTATAATTGAATGCCGGATGACCACCATCACCGATAGAGAAACCATTAAACGCATCCTGATCAGATAAAATCCCTATATGAAGAAAAGACAGAAATGGTTCATCATTCTCGGGGCGGCTATTGTTCTGATGGTGATCTTTACCTATGGTGTGATCAGATATGTTCCATGGAATAAGCTGATGAAGGTACCAACCTCCAGTGAAGTAGCTTTCTTACAGCAGGACCCGATGCATAATGTTGCCCCAAACACGCTGAGTTTTGACTTTGAGGTAGACTCAACACAGGAGGTGCCTAACGGGATCTACAAAGGAATTGCCCACTCGGGACACTATTCGGCCAAGGTATTTGGTAAAAACAGCTTTTCGATAAGCGTGGTAAGGGACGCCGGAGATATCGGCCTGGAAAATCTTGATGGTGTGGCGATAAGTGCCTGGGTATATGCCTTCCCAACCAACAATGAGGTTAACGGTTCATTGGTTTTTGCTGCAAACAACTCTGTTGGTGTCAACATCTGCTGGAAGGGAGTGCACTTTAACGGCCCATTGATCCCACAGGGGAAATGGACCAAGGTTAGCGCCTATTTTGACCTTTCGGATGTTAGGCTTCGTCTGGATGACAAGATCCAGCTCTACTTCTGGAACAACAGCAGTACCGACTTGTTGGTTGACGATTTCTACTATGTATTTGGCGCTCCCCAGGAGCGGCTGGGTGATTCGGCCGGGGTGGACATGACAAAAGAGGAGGGAGATCTACCTAAATTTAACTATCCGCCATTTCAACTCTCCTGGATGCAGAAACAGGATATCGGAAATAAGAATGGAATCTCCCTGATCAAAAAGGGTGAAGGGTTTGCCGGTGAGATTTCTCCAGCCGACCAGGTGATCGCGGGGAATTTCATCACCAACAAAGGTGCTCTGCAATCGATACTGGTGATCAACGCCGAAGGGAAACCGGTCCTTTTTCACTATTGCCAAGGCTCCAACAAGTTTGAAGAGGTCTCCCTGGATTGCCCGGCTGATCTCTTTCCCATACTCCGTGGATTTACCGGACTGAAAGGCTCGTTTCTTCCCGGATCGGGTGATCAGCTCTTCGTTGCCGGCCCTGAAGGGATTGCCCTGCTTGGGTTTGAGACCGCATCACCCCCATGCAGCAAAAGCGCTTCAACGGCCAGGGTAAAGGTGCTGTGGAGATCGGCAGAGCCAATTCTTGCTGACATTACCCTTCATGACGACCGGCAAGTAACTTCCGGTGACCTGAACGGAAACGGGAAGGATGAACTCCTTTTGTTTGACAAAGAAGGCTCCTGGAAAATCCTTCAATTTTCTCCTTCCGGAGCCTCTTCCTGGGAGTGGAAGATGCTGGCATCCGGCGAAGAGTATAGAATACGCGAATGGAACAGAGCTCTGGTGGAATTCAAAGCTACCTCGGCTCCCTACCTTTCAGACTATAAAAACGACCTTGTATTAACGCGCTTCAGGGATCTTAAAAGCGGAAAAGATGCTTACACATTGCTACGTTTCCTTCCCGGAGACAACAAGTTTGTGAAGGTGTTCCACGATAGGCATGGGAGCCTGGGTATGACCATCGGCATTGATACCCTGAAGTTGACGGATCAGCTTATACCCGGCATTTTTCATCACGGGAAGCCGATCTCTTTCCTACGCTATAACCGAGACTGGCGATATAACCTGAAGGATATCCGCTTCAACGATTCCACTTTTCAGATCCTTGCCTCCATCGATTTTGCAGGATATGACAGAGATCGAAACCCAAAGTATTATGAAATTCTGAAGCTCCATGCAGGAAACTGGCTCGACCCTGATGTAACATCACTCCTGGTGATCGGAAGGAATTGCAAAGATCAGGACTACAAAGGTGGCAACTGCAACGAGTATGAAGAGATCCCGGATCTGCCCAATACACTTCAACTCTATTCCTTTTCACCTAACAAACCTTGATGATGCGTCACATATTCACCAAACTGGTTTCCTGTGCCGGAATCTTACTTCTTATTGTAGCCTGCTCCAGGAATGCAGAGAGCCCGGAGACCATCACCGGGGAGTTTGCCATCCGTGATTTCAACCCGATGACCAACTGGAGGGTCGACACAACAGGCAGGGAGAGAGTTGATGCTGACGGGAAGAGGCTTCTGTACCTCGATTATTTGGCTCCCAGGGAGGCGGGATTTCTCATCCCTTCACCAGGGCAAACAGAGGATGGCTTATTCCACATGGAGTTCTCTGTCAAAAATACCGGTCAAACGTCGAAGAAGTTTGCCTATAAGATCTATTACCAGAACGAATCCTATAAGTTTCCCGAAAGGGATACTGCCGACACCATGAAGGTACATCCTTTTGCATGGGAAAATTTCTACGGAAGCTGGGAAGATGTTCAGAAGAGGTTTGTTGTTACCCAGGAGATCCCTGCCGACGGAGAGTTCCACAAAGTGACCGACCGATTCCGGATCACTGGGAACCCAAGGGATGAGCAACGCTATTACAGCAATGGGCAAAACGACCGGTGGAAACGGAACCCACGGATGGGTGAGTATAGCTTCCTGCTGGTTGTCACTACACCTGTTCTTATCGACAGCAACGGGATTCCTCCTTACATCCAGGATGTAAGCTTGATGCATGACAGTGATTTCCTGAATCCCTATTTCTATTTCCTCTATGGCGAAGGGGCGAAGCTCCCTCACACCATTTCGAACATCTATCCCTTTACATTAAAAGTGGTAGCGAAACCCGATCCGGGAGCCGGGGTCTTCATCAACCCCTGGTACTATCCTGCCGATAAATATGGAAAATTCTTCACGGCCAATTGCGGCAATGATGATGAGATCTATACCAAAGCCGCATTTGAGCAGTTTGTTCACTACATCGATCCAACCACCAAATACAGCAATATACCGGTCATTGCCGATGTGCTGAAGGATAATTATTCTTTGCGGGATTACAACTGGAACCAGCGTTTCTACAGGAAGGAGGAGTTGGTGGCTGTTACGGCAAGTACTACCAAACGACCCTGTGAGACTGTGATCTCCGATCCGTTGCAACACAAGATCATCGTCAAAAATCCAGCCACTGAATTCGGGAAATGGGAGAAGCAGAATGTGGGAGTGATCACTCGGCATGGGTTCACCTATGGCAAATGGACGGTGAAAGCAAAGCTGACCGAGCTTCTGAATAAAAACGGCTTGTGGAACGGCCTCACCAACGCCATCTGGCTGATCACTCAGGATCAGTCCCCGTGGAACTTCCGCAGGGATTGCAACAATTCAGGGTATTTCGCACACTATTACGGGGGTGATACGGATGAACGGGTGAAGAATATAGGTTACTCCGAGATCGATTTTGAGATCCTGAAAACAGTCGAGTATTGCCCAAACTACATCCTGCCTCCTGCTTATAATCAGGGAGTGATTGACCAGCACAATATAAACAACTGGGATGTGCAGATGCCGGAGGAGGTGCAAGAGATGAATGACAAGATCCTTGTTGCCTGCACCAACTGGGACATGGCTTGCAACGATCCTATAAATTATCATGGCGGATGCAACCCGATTGTATTTAATGATCAGGTTTTCTGGCAGCACAAGTGGGGTGAGACATACCGTGCAATCACCTCGAAGATGCCTGCGCTGGATGACGAAATTTTCGGAAGCCCTTACTATTACTTCCAGATCGACTGGCAGCCCGAACGGATCATCTGGCGCATTGGCCCCGAAAAGGACCAGTTGCGCATCGTTGGATACGTAGATAATACCGTAACATCAATCCCCAACAACCAGATGCTACTGATTATCTCCCAGGAGTTTCACAACACCCGTTGGTGGGTGGGGTCGATGTTTGACCAGGCCAACATCCCGTTCCCCAAAAATGACATCATCGGCGAGATCTATGAAGTGACGATCGAATAGCATGAAAGAGAAGGTTTTTAACATAGTTTACCGGTACCTCATCCTTAATATCGCATTTATCCCCGTTATTCTGGTGATGCGGATTGTGGAATACCTTTTTTTGAATCATGCTGCTGTGTTGCAGGTTCATCCCTTTGCTATCGAAGCAGCAGGGCTTGTATACGACTTGAGGGCTTTCTTCGTATTTGCACTCCTTCTGTTCATCCCGTTTTTACTGATCTCTCTGCTGCATCGGAAGAGCGCCATGGTTTTTTATACAGTGCTCCTTAGTGTCCTGACCCTCCTGCAATTTTTGCTGATCCGCTATTTTGCCGTGAATCTGGTCCCACTTGATGACATCCTGTATGCCTACTCCTTTGACGAGATCATTATGATAGCCCGGAGTTCTGACAGCCTTGATCTAAGTAGCTTCATGCCCATCATTCTGATACTCACCCTTGTTATCTTTCTTCAGTATACGGGAGCAAGGCTCAGGTTAAGAGGAGGCATGTGGACACTGGTTGTGGCTGCATACGTAGCCGCGCTTTTTCTTGCTTTGATCCCACCGCTCTCAAGTATAAAAGCGAACCATGAGATGGCTAATCAGCATAAGGTAAACAAGAGTGAATACTTCATAAGGGAAACGATCTCCTACCTTTTTCAGGAAAAGAAGGTTAGGCCATTTGAACAGATTACTGCTGAGATCAACAGGTACCAGAAGATCCACCCGGAGTTTGATTTTACCAGCAAGAAATATCCATTGACCCATAAAAATGAAGTACCGGATGTCCTTGGGACATATTTCAATCTGAAAGAGGAACCGCCAAATCTGGTTTTTATCATTGTTGAATCCCTGTCGCAGGCATGTGTAGGAGATAGTTCATATTACGGAAATTTCACGCCGTTCCTCGACTCGTTGAAGAACCAGAGCCTGTACTGGAATAACTTCCTGTCAATCTCCGAACGTACATTTCATGTTTTTGCCTCCCTGTTTGGTTCGTTACCATACGGAGGGGGTGAACTCCAGAAAGATCTGAGCCAGATTCCATTCCACTATTCCCTGATCCGCTATCTTAGGGAGAACGGCTATTTCACCGGTTTCTATTATGGCGGAGATGCCACATTCACAAATTACGACCAGTTTTTAAAAAAGCAGGGAATTGATTTGATCATGAAAGATTTCGGGCCGCTTTACAAGGAGAAGAAAAAACTCTACCCTGATTTCTTCTGGGGATATCACGATGAGTATACTTTTGCCAGGTCATTGGAGGTGATTGATTCGCTTAACACGGAACCCCGGCTTGATATTTACCTGACCCTCTCCACCCATAACCCCTTTCACCCGCCAAACAACGATTACTATCTCCGTGAATATCAGAAGACAACAACACAACCGGGATTCTCTCCTGAAAAGAAAAAGCTGACCGACCTCAACGATGAGATCTTTACTGCCCTTCTTTATACCGATGATGCCCTCCGCAACTTCCTGAAAGCATATGCAAAACGGGAGGATTATCAAAACACGATTTTCTTTATTACTGGTGACCATTTTTTCCAGGAACTTGGATATTCTACCATCTCGGCTATTGAACGGTATCACGTTCCGATGATTATTTTCTCCCCGCTGTTGAAAAAGCCCCATCACTTTGAGTCTGTATCAACACACCAGGATATAACCCCATCAGTCGTTTCTATGCTCCAGAACAAATACCAGTTTATGGATCTCCCTTATGTTCACTGGATAGGCCAGGGGCTCGACACGGTAACATCTTTCAGGAATACTCGTGCCTTGGAGTTTGTCACCTGTTCCCAAAAGATGGTTGATTACCTCGACAAGGATGATTTCCTTTCAAAGAACCAGTTGTACAAAATCAAGCCCGGACTGAGGACAGAACCTGTTCAGGACGAACAAACATTAACCAGGCTTCGAGAAGACCTGCGGGCCACAACCACCGTTTCAAAATACATAACCGGCAATGATTGCATCATCTTGCCCGAACTCTTTATGAAGGTCAACTTTAATACGAAACTAATCTGCTCTAAGGATACATCTGGCTATTATTTTGGCAAGACTCCCAATCGTTTTATAAACCTCCTCAAACCTATCCAGTTTGATGCATCTCACAAGAAGCTCATGTACGAAATGGATTTTTGTTATTTTCTGCCGGATTATTCAGATACCACCAGGTTTCCCTGGTTGATTATCTCAATAGACGACTCCAGCCACAAGAACTATCTCTATCATCAACTCCCCTTCCCGGGTATTGTGAACGATTCGGTGAAACCCGGTAGGTGGCTCCCATTTCATTCTAAAGAGAAGTTGGATGTAAGTGCAATAAAGGAGCTTTCGGGTCTCTTCCTGAAGGTCTACTTCTTCAATAAAGGGTTTAGCAATATCCGCTGCGACAGTTTGAATTTTAAGCTTATCGGAATCAATTAACGATGAAAGATAGATTCCTGGATCTGACAAAACATTTTTTTCTGCTGACCATTGCTTTTCTACCTGTGCCTATTCTGATCAGGGTATACGAACTTATCAAACTGACATCCAAATACACTCTTTCCTCCTCCTCTTGGGTATCTCTCCTTACAGGAACCGGAAATGATCTCCTTCTCTTTTTTGCATTGGCCTGTGTGTTGGCTCTCCCTTTTCTCGCCCTTTCGCTTATCAGCAAAAAAACCGGATCCGTTTTCTATATTGGCATACTCCTGCTGATGTCGGTGGTTAGCTTCCTGCTTAGTACCTATTTTACGGTTACCCTCATTCCGCTCGATCAGGTGATCTTCTCCTATACGATTGATGAGATCAAACATATCATAACGAGCTCCACGCAAGTTGATTTTGCTGGTATTCTTACTCTATTGCTTGTAATAATTACCCCACTATTGTTGATAAGGACACTGAGAAACTTTCGAGCCGGAACTCCTATGGTGATCGTGTTCGCCGGGATCCTTGCGACATCCACCCTGGTTCTTTCCCTGGTTCAGCTGGATCGCAAAGACTTTTCCCGGGAGTTTGATTATTTCCTTGCCAACAACAAAATTCAATATGGAGTGAGGGCAATTACCTTGTATTTTGATAGCTCCACATTGCAATACACTTCCCTTTTTGCATCGGAGAAACCCAGGGGTTCTGGACCAAATGATGGAATCAGGGAGCTCAGCCGTCAGTATCAGAACATGAACAAAGGGTTTATCTACCTGAACGGTGACTATCCATTCTTTCGATTGGATAATACGCCGGATGTTCTGGGACCATATTTTAACCTGAAGGAGGAGAAACCGACTATCGTAGTTGTGATTGTCGAATCACTCACTCCCTCTTTCTGTGGAATGAATCCCTACTATGGAAGTTTCATGCCTTTTCTGGATTCCTTGATCTCCAAAAGCCTTTACTGGGAAAACATCCTGGCCACCAGCGAGCGAACCTTTGGCGTTTTGCCTGCCATCTTTGGATCACTACCTTATGCAAAGATCTGGAATTATAATGTAGGGGATCTTCCTGACCATTTTTCGTTGATCAGATACCTGAAAGAAAATGGATACTACTCAAACTTCTTCTATGGCGGTGATCCTACCATGTCCAATTACGAAGGATTCCTGAAGCGGGAAGGGTTAGATTACTCGCTTCATTCGTTTGGAGAGGTGTATCAAAAAAACATAATCCTCTATCCCCAGTCTACCTGGGGTTTCCCTGATGGTGACTTGTTCTCGCGTTCGTTTGAGATTCTGGATTCTTTACCAAATTCGCCCCGCCTGGATATCTACCTTACGCTTTCAATGCATGTACCGTTCTCAGTTCCCAATCAGGATTACTACCTGCAAAAATTATCGGAGAGAATCAAGTTCCAGGGTTTGGATGAAAAGAAACGTACTGAAATTGAGAAATCCAGATCAATCTTCTCATCGATACTTTACACCGATGATATGATTCGCAATTTCTTCAATGAATACAAAAAGCGTCCCGGTTTTGAGAACACCATCTTCATTATCACAGGCGATCATGCCATGCCCGAACTGAGATCTTCTTGGGAAACCCCTTCAGAAAAATACCGGGTCCCACTAATCATCTACTCTCCATTATTGAACAGTCCCGCTCAATTCAAGGCTGTCTCCTCTCACCTTGATATCACACCCACTATCCTGGCCTTGCTTAAACTACCTTATGACCTTAAGACCAAGTCATATTGTCACTGGCTTGGAAGCGCTCTTGATTCTGCCCAGCCAACAACTTATCCGCGCAGTGTTTTGTTTGTACGAAATAACAGAACTCAACCCGATTACTTCCGCGATCCCTATTTTCTCTCGTTTAATCTTCTTTTCAAAATGGATCCGGATAACCATCTGTTTCCGTCTAATGATTCCCTGATAATCAAAGCAATGGACCATGAAATTTCACTCATGAAAGTGCTATGCCAATATGCCATCGAAAAGAACGCCCTGATTCCCGGTTCAGCTTTTTTTAAAGATAAATTAGAAGAGACACCAATATCCCCTATTTACACGATCAAGTTTGACAACCTTCAAACCTCCAATGAGTTTATCAGGATTTTCAACCCAACTAAGCTCACCACGAATTTTGAATATATCGAGCTCGACATCAAGATGATGACGAAGGTTGATCAAGACTCATTGACTCTTCCACCATTAGTTCTCGAGGTTGTAGATTCCAACCTGAAATCATACCTATATTCCAGATTTGAGTGGGAAATTACTCCTTACCGACATGAGGTTGATTCTGGCTGGAGATCAATCCTAATTAACAAGGATATTGATTTGCTTTTTATAAAGGAAAAAAAGGACAAAATACTGAGACTCTACTTGTGGAATTACAATCAAATCCCGTTAACACTTGATTCCCTTGAAGTTTCTATCAAAGGATTTTACAATCTTGAAGAAAACAAATAAATTATGACCGATGACACACAAAATCATCATATTAGGAGGCGGCCTCGTAGGAGGTCCCATGGCGCTTGACCTGGCAAAGGAGGAAGAATTTCAGGTAACGGTAGCTGACAATAACAAGGAGGGTCTACAGAAACTGGCCGATGGGAGCCGAATTAAACCCATTCAGATGGACCTCAGTTTCCCGGAGGAGGTCTCTCAGCTGGTGAGCAGCTACGATATGGTGATCAATGCCGTTCCTGGCTTCATGGGGTTCAGGACCCTGAAAGCGATCATTGAGGCTGGCAAGAACGTGGTCGATATCGCCTTCTTCATTGAGGATCCGTTTGAGTTGGATCAACTTGCAAAGGAGAAAAACGTGACAGCCATCATGGATTGCGGTGTAGCGCCCGGGATGTGCAACGTGCTGATCGGATTTGCCGATCACCTGCTCGACGAAACCGACAAAGTGGCATACTATGTGGGCGGCCTCCCACAGGTGAGGGAGTGGCCTTACGAGTATAAGGCGGGATTTTCTCCCATCGATGTGATAGAGGAGTATACGCGTCCGGCCCGGCTGGTTGAAAACGGAAAGATAGTGGTGAAACCAGCTCTCTCGGATGCCGAACTGATGAATTTCCCCGGTATTGGTACGCTGGAGGCATTCAACAGCGACGGGCTTCGCTCCCTGATATACACGATCAAAGCCCCCAACATGAAGGAAAAGACTTTACGCTATCCAGGCCATATCGATAAGATGAAACTATTGCGTGAAACCGGTTTCTTCAGCCAGGAGTTCGTGGAAGTCAACGGCAAACAGATCCGTCCGATTGACCTGACCTCAAAGCTGCTCTTCCCGAAATGGAAGCTGAAAGAGGGGGAGGTCGACATCACGATTATGAAGGTGATCGTTGAAGGTAAGAAGGATGGGAAACGGATGCGATATACATACGATCTATTCGACACTTACGACCCGGTTACACGGATCCACTCCATGGCACGCACTACCGGATATACTGCCACGGTGGCCCTACGTATGATCGCCCGTGGTATCTATTCTCACAAAGGAATTACGGTACCTGAATTTCTCGGGAATAAACAGGAGTGCGTAAACTTCCTCCTTGCCGGACTGAAAGAACGGGGTGTCAACTACCGCGAGTCGATCAAACGATTCGACGATTAAAACTCATCAAACTTATATTTGTCGGGCTTTTTTGTGGACCGGTTCAGCGAATCACAGTTGAAGGTCACATCAATTTTGAACGATGGTCGGGGGAAATCCCTTTTGTAGATGCCGGTATTAAGGGAGTCGGCATAGACCTTCTGCATATAGATTGCCCATATTGGGAGTGCCATGTTTGCTCCCTGGCCCAGGGTCAGGGTACGGAAATGGGCGGCCCTGTCCTCGCACCCAACCCAAATGCCGGTCACCAGGTTGGGAGTAATTCCCATGAACCATCCGTCGCTCTGGTTTTGCGTAGTGCCCGTCTTGCCGGCAATCTCGTTCGTAAAGCCATATTTATACCTTAGCCTTACACTGGTTCCATACTCCACCACCCCTTTCAGCATCTCGATCATCAGGTAGGCCGTTTTTTCACTGATAGCCTCCTGTTGTTTTGGCACGAACTGCTCCAATACGTTACCAAATTTATCTTCAATCCGGGTGACGAAGATCGGTTCGATCCACTGCCCTTTGTTGGGGAAGGTACTCATGGCTCCAACCATCTCGTAAAGTGAGAGATCGGCCGAGCCGAGTGCGATGGAGTAAACCGGCGGAATATAACTGGTAACCCCCATCTTGTGAGCGATTGTGATCACATCCTGCGGGGAGTATTTTTTCATCAGATGACCGCTGATCCAGTTGTTGGAGTTGGCAAGCGCCCACTTCAGGGTCACCTCTTCCCCGATAAGGTCGCTGCTGGAGTTCTCAGGAGCCCATTTGTCACCATTCGGGAGTTCGATGACAGGCTGGACGTTGGGATAGCGGGTACAAGGCGTCTCCCCCTCCTGGATTGCCAGTGTATAGAGGAACGGTTTGAAGGTGGACCCCACCTGCCGCTTACTCAGGATCACGTGGTCGTACTGGAAGTATTTGTTGTCGATACCGCCGACATAGGCCCGGATATAGCCGGTATGGGGATCCATTGACATCAGGCCGACTTGTAGGAAGAACTTGTAGTACCGGATCGAATCAAGCGGTGTGAGCACTGTATCGATGGGGCCGTTCCACGAGAAGACCTTCATCTTTGCCGGTTGCTGGAAGTTTCTGTAGATCTCCTCCTCCGGGTACCCCTCTTTTTTTAGCCGGTAGTAACGATCGGTTCGCCGCATGGCTGAAATCAGTAATTTCTGGATCTCCTGCCGCTCGTTCTTTTCGAAGACAAACGGAGCATTTTTATACCCCTTCCAGTGGCTGAAGAACGAGGGTTGAAGCTCTTGCCCCATGTATTCCCGAACTGCTGCTTCGGCATAGGTTTGCAGGATGGTATTTATGGTGGTGTAGACCTTCATTCCGTCGCGATAGAGGTTATAAGGCGTACCATCCTCTTTGGAGTGGCTGTTGCACCATTCGGTGAGGTACATCCGCAGGTATTCCCTGAAATAGGTAGCGAGGCCGGAGGTATGATCCTGGATCCGGTAGTTTGACATATCAATAGGTAACTGGCTCAATGAGTCATATTCCATGCGTGAGATGTACCCGTACTTCTCCATCTGGTTCAACACGATGTTTCGGCGTGACCACGCACGGTCGGGATTACGCACTGGGCTGAAGAAAGTGGGCGCTTTGAGGATGCCGATCAGCAGGGCAGCCTCATCGGGATTGAGTTGATCCGGTTTTTTGTTGAAATAGGTTTTAGCAGCCGACTTGATCCCGAACGACATGCTTCCAAAGTCTACCGTATTCAGGTACATCGCGATGATCTCCTGCTTGGAGTAGTTGCGTTCCAGCTTCACGGCTGTCACCCACTCCTTTAGTTTCATCACAGCAAGCTCAATCTTGGTATACCTTGGCTTTCGCGGAAAGAGATTCTTGGCAAGTTGTTGCGTAATGGTACTGCCTCCCCCTTTATCGGTGCCTGTCAGGATACCAAAGGTCATCCGTACCGTAGCTTTGGGATCGATTCCCGAGTGGCTTTCAAAACGGGCATCTTCTGTAGCAATCAGTGCATTCACAATATTTGGGGAGAGGTCCTGGTAGTGGATGTTGGACCGGTTTTCAACGTAATACTTTCCAAGAAGTTTGCCATCGGCAGAGAAGATCTCAGTAGCCTGGTTGCTCTCCGGATTTTCCAGCTCCTGGAAGCTGGGGATCTTCCCGAGGAGGCCATAACCGATGCTGATAAAAAGGAAGATGACCAATATCATGGCCAGTAAGTAGGTGATCCAGAAACCCCAGATGAAGCGTCTGGCTTTCTTTGGGGGGATGGTATGTTTTTTTTTCGAGCTCATTCGTATAAGGGTGATGAGTTACTTGACCTTGTCAATCCGGATCCCGATATCCAGGACCCCATTCAGCTCCTCAACCCGCATCGCCTGCTCCAGTTCAAACCGGTAACTACCTGATACAGGGAATTGAATTCCCTGCTGAAACAGGAATCTGTTGAATCGCACATTTCCGCTGCCTGTCCCCAACCACTTTCCGTCGTATCCTGCCAGCATGCACTCTATTGTATCCAAGGCTATCCGGCCGTTTGGGAAAACAGTCTTCATAAAGAAATATAGGTTGCTGTATGAGTAGGTTATGTCGTTCCGCACATCAATATATATATTGTACACGCACATTGTATCTGGTATAACGGTAGAAAAGCCCAGGATGTTATCCGAACGCCAGCGGCCATCATCGATTTTTATGTTCTCTTCAAAAAACCTATTGTCATCACAGGAGGTGAAAAGCACCAGGAGGAGTGCGGTGAGGAGGAGAGATTCGATTTGGCTGAATAAGCGCATACGGGTTATGATCATTCTGCCAGGCTCATGAATGATCCAGGTAACTCATTTCATCATGGAGGCTTCCGTTTTCGAAATTGGTTTTCTGTTCCGTAATATGTGAGAAATCTTCCAGTTTAGGAGGAATCTTCCCGTTTTTATTCTCTTGGATGATGTGGATTACGTTGTCGACAGGGATCGCCATCTGGTTATGCGGATCGTTGGTGTAGGAGTACCACATCATCTTTTTGAAGATGTCGGTCTTTTGATGCATTGCATCCCCTTTTTTGGTCTTCAGGATCGTTTCGTTATTGGGAAAATCTTTCAAGGCATCCAGGTAGACTTCATATTCGTAGTTCAGGCAGCATTTCAACTTGCCGCATTGTCCGGCCAGTTTCTGGGGATTAAGCGAAAGTTGCTGGACACGGGCGGCCTGGGTTGTCACTGAGTGAAATTGGTTTATCCAGGTAGAACAGCAGAGTTCTCTCCCACACGATCCAATTCCGCCCAGCCTGCTAGCTTCCTGTCGAGCGCCGATTTGCCGCATCTCGATCCGCACCTTGAACTCATCGGCAAGCACTTTGATCAACTCCCTGAAGTCGACCCGATCCTCAGCGGTATAGTAGAAGATAGCTTTGGTGTGATCGCCCTGGAACTCTACATCGTTGATCTTCATGGAGAGGCCCAGGTTTTCGGCAATTTCCCGCGATTTGAACATGGTAGTGACCTCCATTTCCACGGCAGTAGTCCATTTCTCCACATCGGTGAGCCGCGCTCTTCGGTATACTTTCCTGATCTCATCGGATGCTGCAGCGACCCCTTTGGCCCGGAGTTGCAGTTTCACAATATCTCCTGCCATTGAAACGATACCGATATCGTGGCCGGGAGAGGCCTCAACGGCAACAATATCTCCGGTTTGCAGGTTCATGTCAGGTGTGGAGCGGAAAAAGTCCTTCCGACTGTTCTTGAATCGCACCTCTACCACATCAAAGGGAATATTTCCCGAGGGGACCGGGATCTTTCCAAACCAGTCGAACGTATCGAATTTGCTGCAACGGTGCTTGAAGATCTGGTCATTCTTTTGCCCTGCACGCGGAGGCTCACAACAACCCCGGCTCAGAAACGGATTGGCTTCAGGTTTCGTTGATTTTGCTTCGTTTTCTTCCATGGCTGTGAGAGTGGAGGCAAAGGTACAAAAAAAAGGATATTGAGATAATGGATGTTATCCTTTGAAAAGTGTTGTAATTTTCAGTGAGAGATCCAGGAAAAGGGTAGGGGTGTGAGCGTTTCGTTCGATATGGAAGATGGAGGTATTGAAGAGGTCGTAAAATACCGGAAGCTTTTCCTGGGTGAGGTAGGGCGAAAAGCGGCTGATGAAATTCGTCTCCTCGCTGCCGTCATCCACCGGGGCGGTGACACCATAGCTCAATGAGGAGCTTATTCCTGCAACCCGAAGGCCATAGAGCAGAAGGCTCTTCTGTCTCTCCCGACCAATCTTGCCTGTTTCGTTGGCAAATCCTATCATCCCGGAGACATTCCCCGTAAAGCAAAGCCGCATCCAGTTTCGGAATGTCACAAAGTGGAGATGATCCTCCTCTTTCTTTCCCAGGTTGTTTCGGATGCTGGATTCGGGGATGCGGGGGACTCTGACAGGCAGACAGCGCGAGAGGATCGTCGGGATCACATGGTCGGGGTTATCGGAGACCAGCAGAAAGAGAGTCTTCTCGGGAGGCTCCTCCAGGATCTTCAGCAGCTTGGGGGCTGCGGCATAAGTGAGTTTCTCGATCATCCAGATGACGACCACTTTGTATTCCGATTCGTAACTCTTGTAAGCCAGGATCCGGTTGATCTCAGCTGCATCTTCGGTATAGATGGTGCCCTGTTTGTTTTCGATTCCGATGAAGTCATACCATTCGGGAAGTGACACCTGGTAATCATGACTCAGGAGGAACTCCCTCCATTCACTGATATAGTGTTTGCTTGACGGTTTTGACGGCACTTTTTTAGAAGTTGCTACCGGAAAGAAAAAGTGCAGGTCGGGGTGGGCGAGTTTCTGGTACTGGATGCAGGAGGGGCATGTGCCGCAACTGTCTGCCCCAGGGGTAGTACAGTTGATCAGTTGAGCGTAGGCGATGGCGAGAGCCAGTTTGCCCGAGCCTTCGGGGCCATAGAGAAGTTGGGCATGGCTGACTCGCTGGTCCTGAATGGTCTGGATCAGCTTCTGTTTAATAGAATTAGCTGCAGGAATATCACTGAATTTCATAACTCGACAAATGTAAACAAAGTAGTGTTTTCGCAGGAACAATCCAGGAATGCGGAAGTACTAAATTTATATCACCTTCGCGCAGATGAACTCCCGGTTCATGCGGGCGATGTTGGAGCGGGAGATCAGCTTCGGACATTCGGCTTCACAGGCGTAAGTGTTGGTACAGTTTCCGAAACCGAGTTCATCCATCATGGCTACCATCTTCTTCACGCGATCCTTGGCTTCTATTTTTCCTTGAGGCAGGAGGGCAAACTGGGAGACTTTGGCCGAGACAAAGAGCATAGCAGATGCGTTTTTGCATGCCGCAACGCAGGCGCCGCAACCGATGCAGGAGGCGGCATCCATTGATAGGTCAGACTCAACCTTGCCGATGAGGATGCTGTTGGCATCGGGGGTGCCTCCTGTATGGGAAGAGATGTAGCCTCCTTCCTGTATGATTTTGTCGAAAGCAGTGCGGTCGATGATCAGATCTTTGATCACCGGAAAGGGTTTGGCACGCCAGGGTTCGATCACGATGGTCGCACCGTCGCGGAATTTCCGCATATGGAGCTGACAGGTGGTTACAGCATCATCCGGGCCGTGGGGACGGCCGTTGATATAGAGGCTGCACATGCCGCAGATCCCTTCGCGGCAATCGTGGTCGAAGGCAACCGGCTCCTCGTCCTTGTTGATAAGCTGCTCATTCAGGATGTCGAGCATTTCCAGGAAGGAGCAGTTTTGAGAAATGTTGTCGAGTTGATATGTGACAAATTTGCCCTTTGCAGTGGCGTCTTTCTGTCTCCAGATCTTTAGCGTAAGTTTCATATCTTTAAAATTCCTAGTTCCTAATTCCTATTTATAAACTCGTTGCTTCACCTCAATCTCCTCATAATCAAGGGGTTCTTTGTGCAGGACGAAGTCGCCGGGACCTTTGTATTCCCATGCAGCGACGTACATGAAGTCTTTGTCGTTGCGCAGGCATTCACCCTCTTCGGTATGATATTCTTCCCGGCAATGGCCGCCACAGCTTTCGTTCCGCTCAAGGGCATCCAGGGCCATCAGCTCCCCGAGTTCCAGGAAATCGGCTACCCGGTTGGCTTTTTCCAATTCAACGTTGAGGTCGTTGAGCTTTCCGGGAATCTTCACGTCTTTCCAGAATTCAGCCCGCAGAACGCGGATCTCTTCGACCGCTTTCTTCAATCCTTCAGCATTACGGGCCATTCCTACATACTCCCACATAATTTTTCCCAGGGCTTTGTGGAAATGGTCGACCGATTTCGTGCCTTTTACAGCCATCAGCTTCTCAAGCCGCTCTTGTACGGTTTTTTCGGTCTGCACAAACTCCTCCTTGTCAGTAGAGATCCGGGCCACTTTGATCTGGTCGGCGAGGTACTCCTGGATGGTATAGGGGAGTACAAAATACCCATCGGCAAGGCCCTGCATGAGAGCGGAAGCTCCCAGGCGGTTGGCTCCGTGGTCGGAGAAGTTGGCTTCGCCGGCTACAAAAACTCCTTTTATGGTACTCATCAGCTCGTAGTCAACCCAGAGGCCACCCATGGTATAATGGACTGCCGGGAAAATCATCATCGGCGTCTCGTAGGGATTTTCATCTACGATTTTTTCATACATCTGGAAGAGGTTGCCATACCGCTCTTCGATCATTTGCTTCCCGAGACGTTTGATGGCATCGGCAAAATCGAGGTAGACAGCCAGGCCGGTGTCTCCCACGCCATGACCGGCATCACACCGCTCTTTGGCTGCGCGTGATGCGACATCGCGTGGAACCAGGTTCCCGAAAGCGGGATACCTTCTCTCGAGGAAGTAATCGCGGTCCTCTTCTTTGATGGCTTTGGGTTTCAACTCTCCTCGCTGGATCTTTTCTGCATCCTCCTTGTTCTTCGGAACCCAGATCCGGCCATCGTTGCGGAGGCTTTCGCTCATCAACGTCAGCTTCGACTGATAATCGCCGTGAACGGGGATGCAGGTGGGGTGGATCTGCGTGAAGCAGGGGTTAGCGAAGAAGGCGCCTTTCTTGAAGACCTGCCACGCTGCGCTGGAGTTCGATCCCATGGCGTTGGTGGAGAGGTAGAAGACATTGCCATAGCCTCCTGTTGCAATCACGACAGCATGTCCGAAATACCTCTCCAGCTCACCGGTGACGAGGTTGCGGGCGATGATGCCCCGGGCTCTGCCGTCGATCACAACCAGGTCCATCATCTCGTGCCGGTTGTACATCTCCACTTTCCCAAGCTTGATTTGGCGGCTCAGGGCGCCGTAAGCTCCCAGCAGCAACTGCTGGCCGGTTTGCCCACGGGCATAAAAGGTTCGGGAGACGAGCGCACCGCCAAACGAGCGGTTGTCGAGCATCCCTTCGTAATCCCTGGCAAAGGGAATCCCTTGGGCAACACACTGGTCGATGATGTTGTTACTCACCTCCGCCAGCCTGTAAACGTTGGCTTCGCGGGAGCGGTAGTCCCCGCCTTTGACAGTGTCATAAAACAGCCGGTAAATGCTGTCGCCGTCGTTGGGATAGTTTTTTGCCGCATTGATCCCTCCCTGGGCTGCAATGCTATGGGCGCGCCGTGGGCTGTCCTGGTAACAGAAGATCTTTACATTGAATCCCAGCTCTGCGAAAGATGCTGCAGCCGAGGCGCCAGCCAGGCCGGTGCCAACGACAATCACATCCAGCTTTCGTTTGTTGGCCGGGTTGACAAGGTTCTGATGTGCTTTGTAATGGGTCCACTTTTCTGCCATCGGGCCCTGTGGTATCTTTGAATTTAATTCTGCCATGATGCCTAACTGAAGATTAAAAAATAAAGAGGGATGATCATGTATCCCAGCGGGACCACAATCGAATAAATTGTTCCAAATCCCTGGATATAGGGAGTGTATGTCTTGTGCTCCAGCCCCAATGTCTGAAATGCGGCGCCAAACGCGTGGTTCAGGTGAAATGCCAGAACCACCATCAGGATCAGGTAGAGGAAGGAGTAGAAGGGTTGCGTGAAAAGCCAAATGGCGGCTTGATAAAAGTCGGGCTCGCCACCTTCAAGCAGCGGCACCGGACTTTCTGCCCACCCCAGCTTGATGAAGTAGAAGTTCATGAAATGGATGATCAGGAAGATCAGGACGATGCCGCCCGTATAAATCATGTACTTGCTGAGGAACGGGGTGACGGATTTATTGCTGACCTTATATTGAACCGGCCGCGATATCCAGTTTTTAACCTGCAGGATGATCCCCAGGATGATGTGGATAAAGAATCCGCCGAAAAGGAAGATCTCAAAGACTTTAACCACATAGTTTGTTCCCATGAAATGGGCCGCTTCATGAAACCATAGCCCTCCGTCGGAACGCAGAAGACACAGGTTGATTCCAAGGTGTACCACCAGGAACACCATCAGGAAAATACCCAGTAGTGCCATCCATATTTTTTTGGTGATGGATGAAAAATGAAGTAGAGATGAACTCATTGATATAGGATTATTAGAGATGATGAACAAATTTAGAGTATAATTTTTGTACCTTCGACACCTCGTATCGTATTTTATCAATATTTTAAATCAATCTAAATTATGTTTCCATCTAGCATTTACAAAGACAGAAGAAACCGCCTGAAAAAAGAAGTACAGGGCGGATTGATCTTTTTCCCAGGCAATCAGGAGGTATCGTTTAACTACCTGGCAAATACATATGCCTTTCGTCAGGACAGTAATTTTCTCTATTTCTTCGGTCTGGATCAGCCTGATTTGGCCGGCGTGATAGACCTGGACAGCGGCAAAGATACTCTTTTTGGGAATGACGTGGAGATTGGTGACATCATCTGGATGGGGAAGCAACCCTCCATGAAAGATCGGGGTGAACAGATCGGCGTGGAAGAGATCCTTCCAATGAATAAACTTGAAGAGACATTGCAGAGTGCCCTTGCCTCCGGAAGAAAGGTTCACTTTGCGCCTCCCTACCGTGGAGAGACGATCATCCAGATCTCCGAGCTACTGGGTTATCCCTTATCCGGCATCCGCAGCCAGGCATCCGAAAATCTGATCAGGGGTTTGGTAAAGCTCCGGATGAAGAAGGACCAACTTGAGATCCAGGAGATCGATAGCATGGTTGATGTAGCCTATCTGATGCATACGACTGCCATGAAGATGGCCCTGCCCGGCACCATCGAAAAGGAGATTGCTGGCACCATAGAAGGGATTGCACTTTCTCACGCCTGCGGTGTTTCTTTCCCGGTGATCCTCACCATCAACGGACAAACACTCCACAACCACTTTCATGGCAATATGCTTGTGTCGGAAAAGATGCTGGTGATCGATGCCGGCGCCGAATCGGAATACCATTATGCCAGCGATATCACCCGTACCGTTCCGGTAGGCGGGGAGTTTTCGCAGCGGCAAAAGGAGATATACAATATCGTACTGGCTGCCAACATGGCGGCTATTGAAGCGGTCAAGCCGGGAGTCCCCTTTCGCGACATCCATCTGATGGCTGGCCGCGAAATCGCCAGCGGGCTGATTTCACTCGGCATCATGAAAGGAAATGTGGATGATGCTGTCGCCCAGGGAGCTCATACGATGTTCTTCCCCCACGGACTTGGCCATCCCATTGGACTGGATGTGCATGACCTTGAGGGCGTGGGAGAGTATTTTGTGGGTTACGACCAGGAGATCCAGCGGAGCAAGGAGTTCGGATTGGGATTCTTACGGTTTGGCAGGAGGTTGCAGGAGAATTTCGTGATGACCATCGAGCCCGGCGTCTATTTCATCCCCGAACTGATCGACATCTGGAAGGCAGAAAGGAAAAATGCAGATTTCATCAACTACGATGTGGTTGAGACGTACAAAGATTTCGGCGGAATCAGGATTGAAGACGATGTAATGGTTACCGACAAAGGATCCCGCGTATTGGGAAAACCCATACCTAAGACCGTTGAAGAGATCGAATCCACCATGGCAGTCTGACAGATGCCGGATGCTGTTGCTTCGCTGCGTTTGAGATGACAATGATGCTGGAGTTCAGATATTGAATTGCCGTCTGCTTTTGCTGAGGGTTACCTTTTATGGAAATTGGTATTTGGAACATGAATATTATTTCAGTACTTTCATGACCTGAAACCGGGAATCTTTTTTCATGAAATCAATCCGAATCCAAGGCAAAAAAATTGCCTTCATCGATAATGGGGAGGGGCCATGTCTGGTCCTTCTGCATGGGTTTACCGAATCATCCGCCATATGGAACCGTTTCATCCGGAAGCTCAGCAACGAGTTCAGAGTTGTAGCTATTGACTTGCCTGGCTTTGGTCGAAGCGACTGCCTGGCCGAGGTTCATTCGATGGACCTGATGGCCCAAGTGGTAAAGAAAGTGCTTCTGAACCGGGGCATCAGGCAGTGCGTAATAGCCGGCCACTCCATGGGGGGTTATGTGACCCTGGCTTTTGCCCACCTCTATCCACGGATGCTGAAAGGGATCTGTATCTTCCATGCACACCCCTTTGCCGACACACCAGAAGCCTTGAGAAACAGGGACCGGGCGATAAAGGTGATCAAGACCAATACGTTCAACTTCATCCTGCAGTTTATTCCAACCCTTTTCCCTAACGGAACATACGACACTTACCGGAAACAGATTGACAAACTGATCGGAGAGGCATCCGGCCTCTCCAAAGAAGCGATCCTGGCTGCTATGATCGGGATGAAAGAACGTAAGTGCTCAGTCGAAATCGTGAAGAATTTGAAGATTCCTGTGCTTTATATCCTTGGCATGAAAGACACCAGGGTCCCGATGGAACGCGCAGGAGAGATGATCCGCCTTCCAAAACACTCCGAATCCCTGATTCTGCAGGATGTAGCGCATATGGGGTTTTACGAGGCACCGAGGAAGACCCTCCGTGTGTTGGGGGATTTTTCAAAACGATGCCTAAAACCTGATGCCTGATATCCGGCATCAGGTTACCGGTAGAACCCCATCTCCTCCACATACTTCCACACTTTTGCCGGCAGAAAATACTGCATGTCTTTACCTTCACGGATGCCTTCACGGATGAAGCTGGCAGAGATCTCGATCATGGGGGCGTCCACGAAGGTGAAAGAAGGATGAGGGGTGTCGTAAATTATGCCGGTTGCTTCGCTTCGCTCGCAATGACCTCGTGGACGAGGGTAGATGTAGAACTGGTAGTGGTTGAGTAGTTGTTCGTAATTTTTCCATCTATGAAAGCTAGGGAGGATATCGGAACCTGCCAGCATGATGAATTCATGGTTGGGGTGTTTCTCTTGTAGGTAAGTGAGGGTATCTATGGTGTAGGAGGGCTGGGGCAGGTGAAATTCGATGTTGGAGGCTTTGAACCGGGGTTCGTCTTCAACTGCTACATTCACCATGTATAACCTGTTGACATCGGATAACAGGGTCGATTTTTCCTTCAGCGGATTGTGTGGTGAGATGATGAACCAGACGTCGTGAATCTCAGTAAATTCAATCATGTAGCTGGCGATCATCAAGTGCCCGAGGTGGATCGGGTTGAAGGAACCGAAGAAAAGCCCGGTCTTTGTTGTATTGTTTCTCATATGATAGTCGTTCTCAGTTAGCAGGATGGAATCCTCATCATCCGGCATCCTGCATCCAGGTCCCTGCCAGTTCCCCGGCTTCTTTAATAGCTCTTGCCAGGACGTCGTTTACTACGATTCGGTCAAACCGGGAGGCATAGGTCATCTCCAGTTCCGCTTTGGCAATGCGTTTTTTCAGACTCTCTTCGCTGTCGGAACTCCGTTTCCGGAGCCGCTCTTCCAGGATATGAATTGATGGTGGCTGGATGAAGATTGCCAGCGCTGCTTCGCCGAAATGTTTTTTAAGGTTGACGCCACCTACCACATCTACATCGAACACAGGGACCTTCCCCGCTGCCCAGATCAGTTCCAGCTCAGACTTCAGGGTTCCGTAATAGCTGCCGGGATAGACCTCCTCCCACTCCACAAATTCATTCCGTTCAATCCTGCTTTTGAAATCATCCAACGAGATAAAATGGTAATCCTTTCCATCAATCTCGCTGCCCCGTATTGGACGGCTGCATGCCGATACCGAGAACTCCAGTCCGGGAATCTGCTTCAGAAGATGCTGTACGATCGTCGATTTTCCGGCGCCGGAGGGGGCTGATATGATGATGGCGCGAGTCATAAAATATTTAATAGTTGTTCTTTTATTTTCTCCAGTTCGTCCTTCATCTGCACCACAATCTGCTGGATGCCGGCGTGTGAGGCTTTGGAGCCAAGAGTATTGATCTCACGGCCCATCTCCTGGCAGATGAATCCCAGCTTTTTCCCCTGCGACTCGGTCTCGTTTAGCGTCTCCAGGAAGTAATCGCAATGTTTTCGGAGCCTCACCTTCTCTTCTGTGAAGTCCATCTTCTCGAGGTAGTAGATCAACTCCTGCTCAAACCGGTTTGAATCGGCCTGGGCTGCACCGTTATTCGCCAGAAACTGATCCAGCGCTTTCTGGAGGTTGTTGCGGACCATCTCTTTGCGCTCTCCATCCAGTGGTTCAATAGCGGTCAGCAGATTAACGATGCTCTCCACTCGCTTCACCATGTCGTCCTGAAGCACATTGCCCTCTAGCTCCCGAAAGCGCTCCACCGCTACCAGGGCTTCTTCCAGCTCTGAGCGAATGATTTCCCACTGCTGGGGGTCGATCTCTTCGCGGTCCGACTGAAGGATGTCGGGCATCCGCATCACAAGGGGAAGTAACCCCTCCGGATTCTCTTCACTGAAATCCAGCTGGAGCTCTTTCAATGCTTCGTAGTAACGATGTGCCAGTGCTTTGTTCAGCGTATAACTGAGTTTATCGCCCGTAGACTCAACAGAAATAAAAAGGTCAATTTTTCCGCGCTGAAGGGAGGAGAGGCGGGTACGGATTTCCAACTCCTTCTCGCGGAACCACAAGGGAATCTTTACATTCATGTCGATCCCTTTGCTGTTCAGCGCCTTGATCTCAATAGTAATTTGTTTCCCGGGGAGCTCCGCTACCGCTTTGCCGTATCCGGTCATCGATTTGATCATACCAGCCTATTTCAGGCAAAGCTACAAAAAATCGTTGCTTCGGTAAAGCTGTTGCAGGGATTGAACTATTTTTATAATTTTGGTTAGTCGTTGAATTTGAGAAATTTACCCGTTTAGCCGTGATGAAGTACTTGGTGATTGATGATGCTTTGAAGCTTTATAATCTGATGCTCAATGATATAGAGAAAGCTTCGTCTTATATCTACCTGGAGACATACAAGTTTTCCAACGATCACATGGGAATCAAATTCAAGGATGCCCTCACGCAGAAAGCGAGGAAGGGGGTTATTGTGAAGATACTGATCGACTCCTGGGGGCGGGGGCCGGTTTCAGAGACCTTTTTTACCGAACTGATCGAGCTGGGTGGGGAGGTGAAGTTTTTTGAAAAGATCAAGATCAGTTCCGACCTGTTCACCCGAGGGCATCGCCGCGATCACAGGAAGATCCTGGTGATCGACGATGAGATTTCATACATCGGCTCGGCCAATATCACCGGATACAACCTTAACTGGAGGGAGCTGGTGCTCCGTTTCAAAGGGGAGATCACCCCCACCTTCAGAAAAATTTTCGAGCAGAACTTTGAAGCCTTCAATCCTTATTATATCAAGGATAAGATGAGCTACAGCCGGACGATGAAGTTTGAGGATTACGAGATTGTCAGGGATGTCCCTTCCATTCCGCTTCAGCGCCTTAAGAAAAAATATACACAACTAATCCGCAGTGCCAAGAGTTGTGTGCTGATTGAGACCCCCTATTTCCTTCCCGGATTTTTATTACGGAAAGCCCTGATGGATGCAGGCAAGCGTGGGGTGAACGTGCGGGTGATCATGCCCAGGCATTCCGATGTGCGGATGGTAGACATCCTCCGGAACAAATACTTTGGGATGATGCACAAGAGCAACGTTGAGCTCCTCTTCTACACCCCGCACAACCTGCACGCCAAGCTGATGATCATTGACCAGAAGGTTTTCTCCATTTCCTCGGCCAACTTTGATTACAGGAGCTTCCGCTATCAGTACGAAATTGCGCTGATAGGCCATGAGCCGGAAATCCTGAAACAGCTGGATGCCCATGTAAAGGAGACACTCCGTAATTCAGAAGCGTTTGATTACCTCCGCTGGATGAACCGCCCCAAAATCGAGAAGATTTTTGAATACATCTTTCTACCGTTTCGACATCTTTTTTGACCCCCCGGATCCTCCTTCCGACTTGTCACCATGTATACCCCTGTAAAGATCAGCATCGCAGCAAGCACTTTCGGCAGGGTGATTCGCTCCATCCCTATTGAGACCGATGAAACTGCTGCAAGCACGGGTTGCAGGTACGTGTAGTAGCTTACCGCTGTGGGCGTGAGGATGTTGAGGGAGAAGTTGATCATCAGGTAGACCAGAAAGGTAGTAAGCACAATGATGTAAAAAAGGGCGCTCCATGCGTACCAGTCGAAATTGGCAAATGAGATGGAGAGCATCGACCGGGCCGACAGTGGGATAACGAAGATGAACCCGAAAAAGGAGACCCATTTCAGGATGGTAACGGTATGGTACTTCACAAGGAGAGGCTTGAGGAGCACCAGGTAAAGTGAGTAACAAACCATATTCATCAGGACCAGCACATTGCCAAGAGCTGTTTGTCCGCCAAACTGTAGGTGTCTGCCCCACAGGATCAGGATCAGCGCACCCGACATCCCCAGCAGGATACCCCCTGTTTTGCGGAAGGTCACCTTTTCGCGGATGATGATGCTGGCGAGGATCAGTACCATGATGGGATTGGTGACATGGATGATGGAGGCATCAACAGGGGTGGTGAGATTCAGTCCGGCATAAAAAAGGGTGATGTTGAGTGTAAATCCCACCAATCCGCAAAGAGCCAGCATCAGCAGGTCGCGGCGCTCCACCTTCTCGCGGATGAAGAGCCGCTGAAACACCCAGAAGAGGATCATCCCGCCCAGCAGCCGGATGAAGACCATCTGCAAGGGAGTGAGGTATGCTGGCATCATGCTTTTAGCGATGCTGTAATGGAGTCCAAAGATAATCGAGACTCCGAGCATGGAAAGGTGCGCTTTGGCAATACGCGACATGGCATGGATAAATTGAGGCAAAAGTAGTGAGATAAATAAGAATTAAGTGAATTATGAATTACGAATTAAAATCAGCGAATAGCGTCATTTTGACAGTGTTAACGCCTGTTCGAACGCCATTTTGACGACATCATCAGAATTTTTTCGTATCTTGATCCCCGGTACAAAAGTTGATCAACACCATGCAAAACAAATTGTTCATCAAAAAATATGGAGGACCAAACTATGGCAATTATCAGATGGCAACAGAAAAATCCGTTAGCCGACATCGTTTCAAATTTTTTCGATGCTGACTACGCTGATTTCTTCGGCAAACGCGCTTTTGACCCTTCAGCCAACATCATTGAGAAACCTACTGGTTTTGAGCTTGAAATTGCAGCTCCCGGATTGAAAAAGGAAGATTTCGACATCAACCTTGAGAACTCAGTACTAACGATCTCTTCAGAGATTGAAGATGAGAAACGGGAAGAGGGGAAAAACTACACGCGCAAAGAGTTTTATTTCGGATCATTCAGTCGTTCCTTTACCTTGCCGAAGTCGGTTGATACTGAGAAGATCAAAGCTGATTATACCAATGGCATCCTTAAGATCGATCTGCCGAAGCGGGCCGAAGCTGAGCTGGAGAGTAAAAAAGAGATCAAAATCTCCTGAGATGATCAATGCTCCTCTATGGATCTTATCCATTATCCGCAGTGCAGGAATCGATTCACCAGTTTGATCACCTCTTTTTCGCTTTCGCGGATATCTGTTCGGAGGTGCTGGTCGTCGAAACTTTTCAGTTTGCCGATGATTCCGTCGAGAATCTTTTTCGGAAATACTCCTTTTGTCTGGTAAATGGTGCGCTGCGCTTCCAGCGCCTCGGCTGACTCCCAGCATGAGGTGGGTAGGTGGTCCAGCTCGTTGACTCTATTCTTGTACTTTTCGTCGAAGATGTTGACGTCGACATAGGTCTTTTGCGCGAACTCCAGCCCATTGTTCATCTCCAGCCCGTGCCGTGCCGCTACGGCGAGACCGGCGAAGAGGAGGTAAACATCGGCCGACCCGTCGGGACAGCGAAACTCCACGGTTTGCTTGTCGCTGAAGCTATTCTGGCTGGTTGCTTCCAGTGGGTTGGCATTCAATAGCATGTTTTGTCGTGAGCCGGTCCATCCAAGTGGCACACGAACCAGCACAGAGCGGTTTCTGTCGCCCCAGCAGATGGTGGTAGGAGCTTCCTGGTGTGGAACCAGCCTGAAGTAGGAGGTTGGGATGGTATTCCCGAAAGCGGTGAGCGAACGTGCCATGGTGAGGTACCCGGCAATCGCTTTCCGCGCCGGATCCGACAATTTCCCTTTGTCAATCATCACGCTCTTACCGTTCTTCAACAACCGGGTGTGGATGTGCATCCCGCTACCTGCTTTTCCGGTAGTGATCTTAGGGGCAAATGTTACCGTAACCCCATGTTTGTAAGCCAGCGAGCGGAGGATCCACTTCGCGATCAGCAGCTGTTCGGCCGCATCTTCCAGCTTTACCGGCATGAATTCGATCTCGTTCTGTTCATACAACAATCCCGATTCGGTAAACGTGCCAACTTCAGAATGGCCGTATTTGATGAAGCCTCCACAATGTGCAATCGCCTGCATCGCTTCGGTGCGAAGCCCTTCCCACTTGCAGAAAGGGGCAGATTCGTGGTACCCGCGCTGGTCGGCTGCTTCGTAAAGGGAATCCTTTTCGCTGATCACGTAATACTCCAACTCGCCCATCACCTCGAAGTCGAGACCAGAGGAGCTTTTCAGCGATTGATGAGCCTTACGCATGATATACTCGGGAGAGCTCTCAAAGGGGTTTCCATCTTTATCATAATACGAGCAGAGGATATCCAGGGCCGGAATCTCCGAAAAGGGGTTGAGAAATGAGGTCCGGTAGCGGGGGATGACATAGAGATCAGATGAGCCGGTTTCCACATAGTGCGGAAAGAGGCTGGAGCCATCCACCCGCTCGCCGGCGCTGAGAATGTTCTCCAGGTGCTCGCGGCTCTTGATGATGAAATTCAGCGTCTTCAGCCTCCCATCGGCTCCGGCATACCGGAAGTTGACCATCTGGATTCCGTTGGCTTCAATGAAACGGACCAGGTCGTCCCGGGTAAAATCGTCGGAGGGTTTGTCGAGATAACGAATCAGCGGGTTGGGATTCAGGACTACAGCATCGTTCATAACACGTGGTTTCTTATCGTTGAAGGGGGTACAAAAGTAAGAATTTTATATTATTTTTGAACCATGGCCCCATCGCTGAACGAAGTCATCTTCTTTTCGCTCTTTTTGCTCTTCATCTTCCTGATGCTGGCGCTCGACCTGGGTGTGTTCAGCAAGCACGCGCACAAGCCGAAGTTTAAAGAAGCTCTTATCTGGACAGGGGTGTGGGTTACAATATCACTCCTGTTTTATGGATTCCTTAACCATTTCGGGAACATCCTGCACGGGCTGGACTCGGCGGAAGCCGTTGCGGCCAAGGTAAGCGAGTACCACCACCCCATCAAACTACTCGAAGGAATTTCCGACGAGGTGGCTATTGGCTTGTACAACAACAATCTGGCTCTCGAATACCTTACCGGTTACCTCATCGAGTATTCCCTCTCCGTGGACAATGTTTTTGTGATCATCCTGATCTTTCTCTCCTTTAACGTAAAGCAGCAGTACTACAAGAAGGTGCTTTTCTGGGGCATTCTGGGAGCGGTGGTGATGCGCTTCATCTTCATCTTTGCCGCCAGTGCACTGCTGCACTATTTTGAATGGCTCTTTGTGGTCTTTGGTGCATTATTAATCCTCCTGGGGGCCAAAATGGGTTATGATTTCATCTTTCACCGTCACAAAACCACCATCGATACCAAGCATCATCCGGTTGTCCGGTTTGCCTCCCGCTGGTTCTCCGTTACACGGGAAGATCACGGCGAGAAGTTCTGGGTGAGGCGCCAGGGGAAGATTGTCCTGACCCCCCTCTTTGTCGTTCTTCTCATCATTGAATTCTCCGATGTGCTCTTTGCCGTAGATTCTGTCCCCGCAGTCTTCTCAGTCACGAAAGACCCTTATATCGTTTTCTTCTCGAATATTTTTGCCATCCTGGGATTGCGGTCGCTCTTTTTCCTGGTGATGAACGTCATGAACCGGTTTGAAACGCTTAAAGTAGGCCTGGCCGTGCTGCTTGCCTTTGTGGGTGTCAAGATGATCCTGAATCACTTCCAATTGATGGCGCTAACAACCAGAGATTCCCTGCTGATCATCCTGGGCATCCTGGCAGCAAGCATCCTGGCATCCGTGGTGCTGAACTTTTTCCGAAAAAAAACAACCAAACCCGATTAAATCCAACTCGTTGAAAAAGAAAGAGGAAGAGTTACAGGAGAACCAGGAGATAGAGATCAGGTTACTGATTGAGGCGCTATTCCAGAAATATGGTTTTGATTTTAGAAACTACTCTCAGGCCCATCTCAAGCGGCGTATCATGAACCGTTTTCAGATATCGGGATTGAATTCCATTACGGAGATGACCCACAAGGCGATCTATGACAGCACATTTACTGACCAGTTGCTGATGGATCTCTCCATCACCGTTACCGAGATGTTCAGGGATCCCAGCTTTTACAAGGCGTTGAGACAAAGTGTGATACCCGTTCTAAGAACCTATCCCCATGTGAAGATCTGGCATGCCGGATGTGCCAGCGGTGAAGAGGTTTACTCCATGGCTATCATACTGAAGGAGGAGGGACTGCTACACAAAACCCAGATCTACGCCACCGATTTCAACCCACTGATCATACGGCATGCAAAACGGGCACAGTACCTGTTCAGCCGAATCAAGGAGTTCACTGTGAGTTACCAGAAAGCGGGAGGAAAGCGCTCCTTTTCCGACTATTATACCGCCAATGATGAAACGGCTACCCTGAACGATTCACTCAAGAAGAATATCGTCTTTGCTAACCACAATCTTGTAACGGATAGTGTTTTCGCAGAGATGAACCTGGTCGTTTGCCGGAATGTGCTGATCTATTTCGACAAGCAGTTGCAAGAAAGGGTAATCGAACTTTTTATGGAGTCTCTCCCCGGAGGGGGATTTCTCTGCCTCGGTTCCAAGGAAAACCTCCAGTTTTCATCGCATTTTAATGCATTTGAACCGGTTATTGATAAGGAAAGAATATATATAAAGAAATATTCTTCGTAATTTTATACGTTGGTGGGAGCGAAAAAAACGTATCAAGCGGTTGTAATCGGATCTTCGGCAGGCGGACTGAATGCCCTGAAGACCATCTTCGGGGCGCTCGACAAGCGGTTCCCGTTACCAATGATCGTGGTGCAACATATGAGTCCTGATGCCGACAACTACCTCTCTTCATTTCTTAACAGCATGAAGAAGATCAGGGTGAAGGAGGCTGATGAGAAGGAAATTCCACAGGCCGGGGTAGCCTATATAGCGCCTCCGAACTACCACCTGCTGATGGAGCATGACCACTCGTTTACCCTAACGGTGGGAGAGCGGGTGAACTACGCCAGACCGTCGATCGACATACTGTTTGAGACAGCGGCCGAAGCATACGGTGATGGACTGATCGGCATCATCCTGACAGGTGCCAACAACGATGGCAGTACCGGGCTGAAAAAGATTAAAGAGATGGGAGGCATCGCCATTGTACAGGATCCGGACGAGGCAGAATCGGATTCGATGCCACGGTCGGCGCTGGAAACAACAAAGCCCGACCACGTGCTTACGTTGAAAGAGATTGCAAACTTCTTGAACTCACTGATATGAATGTGAAACCAAAAGTACTGATCGTTGATGACAGGGTGAAGAACATCATCGTATTGGAAGAGATGCTCACCGACCTTGATATCGAATTGGTGCGGGCAATGTCGGGCCCGGAAGCGGTAGAAAAAGCAAATAAAACTGAATTTGCGCTCGTACTGATGGATGTCAGGATGCCGGGTATGGACGGTTTTGAGACCGTTGAAAAGATCCGGAAAGATCCCCTGAATGAGCTGATTCCGATCATCTATATCACTGCCTTTTATAACGAGGACTATTACCGGGTAAAAGGGATCAAAACCGGCGCTGTCGACTTCATCACAAAGCCGATTATCCCCGACATCCTGATCGGCAAGGTTACAGTGTTCATGAAGATCTATAAACAGCGGAAGAATCTGGAAGAGGAGATCATCTGGCGTGAACGGATCGAGAAGGACCTGAAGAAAGCCAAGGAGTTTGCCGAAGACGCCACACGCGCCAAGCAAAAGTTCCTCTCCACCATGAGCCATGAGATCCGTACACCACTAAACGCTATCATCAATACGGTAAACCTCCTCCGGGAAGAGGAGCCACGGGAGGATCAGATGGAAAGCGTGGAGATCCTGAAATTTTCTGCCGACAGCCTCCTGCAGATCGTGAACGACATACTTGACTACTCCAAGATCGATGCCGGACGAATTGAATTTGAAAAGGTGGAGTTTGAGTTGCGTAAGCTGATGACCGGTGTCAAGCAGAGTTTTGATTATGAGGGGAACAGGCGTAATCTCAAGATGGAGATCCTGATTGATGAGAGCATCCCCCCGGTCGTGCTGGGCGACTCAAACCGACTCACCCAGATCCTGATCAACCTGGTGGGAAACGCGGTGAAATTTACCGAAAAGGGCGGAGTCACTATCGTGGCGAAGCCGCTGAAGGGGCACAACGCCCAGATCGATATCGAGTTCCGCATCATCGACACGGGTATAGGCATCCCGGAAGATAAGATAGGGATGATCTTTGAGAGCTTCACACAAGCCAGCTCTTCCAGCACGCGAAAATACGGTGGCACCGGGTTAGGACTTGCCATCACCCAGAAACTGGTGGAACTGCAGGGTGGGGAGCTGAAGGTGAAAAGCAAGGTTGACAAGGGAAGCACTTTTTCGTTCTCGTTGCCTTTCATGGTGAGTGAAAAGACCCATGTAGAGGATGATGCACACCAGAAATCTGCCTTTCACAGCCTGAAAGGCTTGCGGGTGCTGGTGGTAGAGGATAATCTCGTCAACCAGAAGATTGTATCGAAATACCTGACCAAATGGGAGTCTAAGTTTGACATTGCCGAAAACGGAAAGATCGCCGTGGAGCTTGTGGAGAAAAACCATTACGACGTTGTGCTGATGGATTTGCACATGCCGGAGATGAGCGGCTATGAAGCTACCCTGAAGATCAGGGCGATGAAAGAAGACTATTACAAGGACCTTCCCATCATTGCGCTAACCGCTTCAGTCTTCCTTGAGGACCGCGAAAAGATCTTCGAGTTTGGCATGACCGGATTCATCACCAAGCCTTTTAACCCGAAAGAGCTGTTTTGGACGATATCGCCATTCCTGAAAAAAAGAGGATAACCCATCTCTAGGAAAATCATAAATCAATAGCATCAAATAACAAATAAATTCCAAATACGAATGACTCCATGGGTTGCCAGACGATTTTTTGGGAAATTCGTGAATTGAATATTGATTCTTATTTATTATTTGTGAATTGGTTTTTGGAATTTAGCAATTCAGTTGCTGCCTCGTAAGGGTTGAGGGTTCCATTAAACAACTCCTCCTCCAGTTGTTTTATCTTTTTCTGTATGACGGGATCCTGGTAGAACTGGTTGCGCAGTTTCTCTTCGATGGCCTGGTGGAATACATGCCAGTTCTGGCTGGTCCTGTTTCGCTGGAAGTGCCCGTGTTGCAGCATCGTGGTGTGGTAGGTCCGGATGATCTCCCATATTTCAGGAATTCCGTCGCCTGTTTTGGCGGAGCACACGTCGACTACCGGCATCCAGCCTGTTTGAGAAGGAGGGAAGAGGTGAATCGCTGTGGTGAAGTCCATCGCTGCAACTTGTGCTTTCCGGAAGTTGTCGCCATCGGCTTTGTTGATGATGATGGCGTCGGCCATCTCGATGATACCACGTTTGATCCCCTGCAGTTCGTCGCCAGCGCCGGCCAGCATCAACAGGAGGAAGAAGTCGACCATCGACTTCACCACTGTTTCGGATTGTCCTACCCCGACTGTCTCCACGAAGATCACATCGAACCCGGCTGCTTCACAAATATAGATCGTCTCCCGTGTTTTTCGTGCCACTCCACCCAGCGATCCCAATGAAGCGGATGGCCGGATGAAGGCATTGGGATCCACTGCCAGGCACTCCATACGTGTCTTGTCGCCCAGGATACTCCCCTTTGAGAGCGTGCTGCTGGGATCCACTGCAAGGACGGCCAGCTTATACCCAAGTCCTGTGATGTGTTTTCCAAGGGCTTCGATGAAAGTACTTTTGCCCACGCCTGGAGCGCCAGTGATGCCTATACGAATGGACGAAGGACGAAGGGCGAAGGATGAATTTTGTATTTTGATTTTCGTCTCTCGTCCCTCGTCTTTCGTCTCTCGTTTCTCGAGGCATGCCGATATTATTTCCTGAGCCTGAGCTTGGTGTTCGGGGCGGCTGCTTTCGACCAGGGTGATGGCTTTGGAGAGGATGGTTCGGTTTCCGGAGAGGATGCCTTCAATGAATTGTGATGTGGTGAGGGTGGTGGAGGTGGTGGATTTGAGTTTATGGATAGCTTCTTTGTTGATCTGGGAGGGGGTAGGGATACCGGGCTGGAGGCGGAGGGCTGATTTATGTTTTTTGGGATTGTCCATTGTGATATATGATGCAGGATGCCGGATATTGTATCTGGTATCTGGCATCTGATACAAAGGTATCATATAATTAGTTTTCCCTGAAAATTTTCCAAAAAGCTTAAAAGGTTGTATCTTTGCCGGCCTCTTTCTCTCCGTAGCTCAGCTGGCAGAGCAGTTGACTCTTAATCAACGGGCCGTAGGTTCGAGCCCTACCGGGGAGACTTTTAAACACCTTTAACCCTCTGTAAATCAATGTATTAACAGAGGGTTATTCATTTATTTTCTCAGAATTTTCTCATAAGTCACCCATAACTATCTGGTATGTCTTCTTTTAACACTTTTTTCGTAGAGTGGTTACTGGGTATTATCCAGATTAAGGAATATTATCTATATATAATGTGAACATGCACCTCACTTAAGAAAATTTAATCAATTCCTGAAGATTTCTCAAACTAACCATTCTTTTCATACTATCATAAGGAAAACAATTCTTATGAGAAACTTTAGTGAATTTTTTGAATTCTTGTCCCATTGCAGTTATCAAACCATTGTCGATGAAATCCGGGAGCAAGCTGTATGCATAAACTTTTAAAAACAACCAATGAGGGGCAAAGCTATGAGGATCTTCTTAGACTAACGGGAAATGAACCGTTAAAGGATGAACTTTATAGCTTGGGAATCACAGATATTTGTCTCTCTCCAACAGATACCAATCTGGTATGGGTGTCACTTAGTGGTTTTGACGCAGCTTCAAATAACCCTCCGAATGTCAAAAACAGGGTGTTCTTTTCTAACGAAGCAGGTAAAAACTTTTCAGATTTTTCCGAGGGTCTGCCAAATTTCCCAGTGAATTGTATCACATACTGGTAAGGAGAACAAGACTATAGACTATTTGCAGGTACCGATGTAGGTGTATATTACCGGGATCAAGAAATGGACCTTTGGGTTCCGTTCACCGCCGGAATGCCAAAAGCCATTGTTACAGAGATCGTGATTCTTCCCAAGGCCAAAATCATCCGAGCAAGCACCTTTGGCAGAGGGATCTATGAATCGAATCTTACCTGTCCCTTTTTCACCGATACGCTGTTGATTACATCCGATACGACATGGTCAAATCCATTCATTGCCGAGAGAAGTGTTTTGGTAAAATCACCTGCTATCCTAACAATCCAAACAACGGTGAAGTTTCCTCCGCTGGCCAAAATCATGGTTGAACCCGGTGCCACGTTGATTGTGGATAATGGTAAGCTGACCAACGGATGTTTTAACATGTGGCAGGGGATTGAAGTATGGGGACACAGCAACCTTTCTCAGGTTCCTACTTCAAACCAGGGTTTGGTTTCAATCCAGGGAAACTCCATCATTGAGAATGCCCGGTTTGGCGTATCCACTGGAGCAATAGATGGTGGGTGGAGTACATTTGGGGGGATCATTAGAGTATATAATTCAACATTCAGGAACAATTACAAGGATATTCAGTTCATGCCCTATCAATACACCAAT
>Ga0268281_1000040_pt1 | contig 94542 bp, 76 predicted proteins | sample saktaG_10_FD_190134 | JGI IMG/M metagenome (GOLD analysis project Ga0268281, IMG submission 190134) | Saline water microbial communities from Sakinaw Lake, British Columbia, Canada - sak_2011_5_24_50m | ecosystem: Environmental > Aquatic > Non-marine Saline and Alkaline > Saline ...
CATTCCCTGCGGTCTGTAAAACCAATGACATGATAAGCTTGCTCACCTTCCCTTATTCCTTTCTATCTCTGTTTGCATGACTATATCTATAATTTTATTATATTTGTAGTCAATATACAATGACATATAATAATTCCATAGTGGCAAATAACGCTGAATATTTCGGAATTCGTATTACTGGAGGAGACTATTCTATCAAATACTCAAATTTCTGGAATAATGATATTGGAAATTTCTCAGGTATTTATGATTCAACAGGAATAAATGTAACAACAAATGCTAATGGAGATTCATGCGATATTTATTATAATATCCAGATGGATCCAATGTTCATTGATCCTGCAAATCATGATTATCATCTACAATGGTGCTCACCCTGCATAGACGCAGGTGATCCAAATTCTCCCCTTGATCCTGACAGCACTATCGCTGACATGGGCGCATATTATTACCACCACGATGTACCTATTGATGAGCCTTCACACCTTATTAAAGACCAAAAAATACAGAACTTCCCCAATCCCTTTAAAACCTCCACACAAATCTCCTTCTCTCTCCCCTATCCTGATAAAGTAACAATCCAGATATACAACCTCAAAGGGCAACTCGTTGAAACACTTCTTGATGAGAATAAATCTGAAGGAATTCATACTCTTAAGTGGAATGCAGAAAAAATCAGCTCTGGAATTTATTTCATGAAATTATTGACGAAAGAAAAAGCGGTTGTTAGAAAATTAGTTATAATAAAATAAATCATCTATCATAAGTTTTTGAGGGATTTGAATACAGGAGAACGAGATGACTAAAATGCTCATTATCGGAATGTTAATATTATTCCAATGTACTGGGATTCTCTCTGCAACAATTATAAATATACCCAACGATTACCTGACAATTCAACAAGGTATCAATTCTTCACAAGATGCTGACACAGTTTTAGTTCAACCCGGGACTTATGTTGAAAATATTAATTTTAATGGGAAAAACATCACTGTTGGCTCTATGTTCCTGACAAACCCTGATACAAGTTATATATCGCAAACCATTATTGATGGAGATAGTTGTGGTAGTGTTGTAACATTTGAGAATGGAGAAGATTCAACTGCTGTTTTAATTGGATTTACTATTACAAATGGATCTGCTGTTTACGGTGGCGGGATTTATTGTTGGTATAATTCCAGCCCAAATTTGGAGAATTTAACCATGATCAACAATTCAGCTTATTATGGGGGAGGGATTTATTTTGGTCATTCCAACTCGAATTTAGATAATGTGATGATAATTGAAAATTCAGCTAGTGTAGGTGGCGGGATTTATTGTGATTATTGCAACCCAAATATTGAGAATGTGATGATAAGTTCTAATTCAGCTTACTTTGGTGGTGGAATTTATTGTAGTAATAACTCCAACCCGAGTTTAGATGAGGTAATGATAATTGACAATTCGGCTGAAATGTTTGGAGGTGGGATTTGCTGTCAATTTTCCGATCCGAGTTTGGCAAATGTAACCCTAACTGGCAATTCGGCTTCTCATGGTGGAGGTATCTTTTGTGAAAGTAATTCCAATCCAATTTTAGAGAATGTAGCTATAATCAACAATTCAGCTGATGATGGTGGTGGGATTTATTGTTGGTTTAATTCGAACCCGATTTTTTCATCAGAAAATCGTTGTAATATCTATTCAAATATAATTACCAATAGTAGAGGTGCTGGAACGGATATTTTTATTTATGAGTCAGAGTTTCCTGTTATTGATGTTTTCGTGGATACATTCACTGTAATGAGACCTACCGATTATTATGTTTCACCGATTGATAATTTTACATTTGATATTTTGCATAGTATCGAAGATGGTTTAATTGATGCAGATGTTTATGTTTCTGTTTATGGTGATGATTCCAATCTTGGCACATCACCTGATACTCCATTTAAAACAATAAAACACGCACTATCTCGCATATATTCTGATAATATAACTATTAACACAATCCATCTTGCTGCGGGAGTTTACAGTTCAACAACCAATGGAGAGAATTTCCCGATAAAGTGGAGTAATTATGTCAATTTATCTGGGATCGCAGAAGATGAGACCATTTTGGATGCAGGTAGCACAGCAGGAGTAATGGAATTTTTGTCTGTCAGTGATGCATTGATAGAAAATGTAACAATAACCTGTGGTTTGGCTTCTGATGGAGGTGGAATTTATTGTAGAGATCATTCTAACCCGAGTTTTAAGAATGTAATTTTAATTAACAACTCAGCTGAATATTTTGGTGGTGGGGTTTATTGTCATAATAATTCCAATCCAAGTTTTACAAATGTGACGATAACTAATAATTCGGTAATAGGATATGCTGGCAGTGGTGGTGGGATTTGTTGTAATGATAATTCCAACCCAAATTTAGTGAATGTAACAATAGCGAATAATTCGGCAATAGGACCTGGAGGAAGTAGTGAAAAAGGTGGCGGGATTTGTTGTAATGATAATTCCAACCCAAATTTAGTGAATGTAACAATAGCGAATAATTCGGCAATAGGACCTGGAGGAAGTAGTGAAAAAGGTGGCGGGATTTGTTGCAGGGGTGGTTCCAACCCGAGTATAGTAAATTGCATTTTATGGAATGATATACCTCAAGAGATTTATTTTTTGGCATATTCTACTCCAAATTCAATTACGATTGCATATTCCGATATCCAAGGCGGAGAAGCTGGAATTGTAACAAACAATAACTGCACGGTTTATTGGCTGGAGGGTAACATTGATAATGATCCCTTATTTGTAGATGCATTAAATGGAGATTATCATTTAACTGAAAATTCACCCTGTATAGATGCAGGAGACCCTACATCACCTTTAGACCCAGATGGAACAATTGCTGATATGGGAGCTTTTTATTATGATCAAGGAAATAATGTAGATGATAATGAAATTGAAATAGTAGAATTTAATCTATCTAATTACCCAAACCCATTCAATCCGGAGACAACTATCAGTTTTTCTGTAACACAAACATCCTCGTTTGTGACACTTGAAATCTATAATATTAAAGGACAGCTTGTTGAAACACTGCTCGATGAAAATAAGCAAGCAGGAATACATACTATCGAGTGGAATGCTGAAAAAGTCGGCTCTGGAATTTATTTCTGTCAATTAACGACTGAAAATTATTCCTTGATACAGAAATTAGTGATCATCAAATAAATCCAAGGCGAAGAAGAATTATATCAATCTGATATAACATATATCAATAACACCTTGATTTGAACCGATTTATGTTGTTCATATTTTTTTGTTAATTTAACCTATCTTGCTTTCAGTATGCAAATTAACTATTCCTGTGATTTTTTTGGCACGATATTTGAGTAATAAAAAAGAAAAAAGTACATAGAGGTGTTAAGAATGAAACATAATTCAATTATTTTATTATGGAAACAAAGAAAAAATCTATATAACCTCCCTAAAAAATAACATAGCTTCACAAAGGGAAGCGTCACCCGCTTCCCTCCCTTTTTCAAATTTTCAAATAATGAAAGGAGAAACAAATGAAAAAGTTAAGTGTAATCCTGGTTGTATTGCTCTTCGGAGCATCAACAATGCTCAATGCAGGTGAACCCTTCGTCTTTGCAGTTGACGGATGGGGACAGGAGGATGTCGAAATCGATATCGACCTATCTGATCTGGAGCATTTAAAACAACTCAAGAATCTTGATGAGGATCAAATCAAGAAGATCCAGATTTCCATGTCAGGTGAATACGGCGCAGATACCCCTCTTCTTGGTGTGTATCTTGCTGATATGACCTTTCAAGATGCCTATGAAATGCACTTTGATTATAATTATGGTGTCCTTCTTACCGGCACTGTCCCCGGTGGTGGAGCTCAGCAAGCAGGTCTTATGAAAGGCGATATCATCATGAAATTCGATGGTCAAAAAGCTCGATATGAAAATCAGCTTTCTACTATGATCAAGAGCAAAAAAGCTGGTGACACTGTTGACATCGTTTTCTTCAGGAATGAACAGATCTATGAAACTCAAGCTGTACTCCAATCACGCCAAAAGCCCAAAATTGATGAAACAACAGGTGAAATAATTGTCACAAAGAAACACAAATTGGATGTAGGTGGCGGCGGCGGTAGTTGGATTCCCATGTGGTTTGTTGATAAGAACAAGTTTGAAGACGTTAACAAAGTTATCAAAGATTTTGGTTTTACTCCGCTTCGTGAAGATGGAATGTTCCTGAACGGATTTGGCGGTAAAGGTAACATCGGCAAAAACTGGTTCCTTGGTGGAATAGGTGAATGGTATTCAATCGATAGAAAAAAGATGACTGATACCGGCGAAAGAAGAATGAAATATGGTCTTGGGTTTGGTGGAGTTACTCTTGATAAGCGTATCATGCTCTCAAGAAATCTTGCCACATCCCTTGGCTTTATGCTTGGCTGGGGAGGTCAGACACTGGAACTTTCTAACATTGGTAATAATTATGACTGGGATTCATTGTCAGTACAAGTTGTTAATCCGAATACTAATAATAATTATGTCAAATTGGAGAAAAACTATATTCTCTTACAACCTAAATTTGAGATGATCTATCGTCTTACAGATTGGCTTGGAATCCGTGCAGCAGTTGGGTATATGCTCAGCTACTCATATCACAGCGGCTGGAATGCAAATATCTGCGATGACATCTTTGAAGTCACGAACTCACCCGAGACCAAGCTTGATGGTTTGACTATCAGCGTGGGTCCATGGTTTGGATTCTAAATTATAAGCTCATACAAAGCCCCGCTTTTTTAACGGGGCTTTTTTAAAGGAGTCGACATGAAATTTTTAAAAGTTCTAATTCCATTGGTTCTCATTACATTGCTTTTTGCTTCCTGCGAGATCCATTTTGATGGAGATAAAGTACGCGTCAAAGGCATTACCCTTGAGCATTCACGAACCATTACCCTCACTGATAATGAAAAATATGACACATTCACCGTTGAAGCCGGTTCGGGAAATATCGCACTTGAAGGCGGCCAGTCCTACGATCTTGAAGTAAAAATTTGGGAAAAGTATGAAAATGATGTGACACTTTCTATAAAGAATGGAAAGCTTGTAGGCGAAACCGCATCAGGAAAGTCTTATGCAATCGCTTCAATCAAAGGGATCATTCCAACTAATACATCCATAGACATTGAAACCGGAGCTGGAAATATCATGATCAATGATATGGAAGGCAAGGACTTTGAAGTGGAAACAGGTGCTGGAAACCTGAGTTTTGATAACTGTAATTTTACGGAAATGGAATTCTCAACCGGTGCTGGAAACATCAATGTAACCAATATAAAAACAGATGCTATCGAGATGAATACAGGCGCTGGAAATATCCTTATCAAATCCCTTGTCGCAATTGAACTGGAATGTAATACTGGTGTGGGAAATATCGATATATTCAACTCAACTGCAAAGAAAGCAGATTGCAATTCCGGCATAGGAAATATCTCAGTCTCAGAATCTCAATTTGAAAAACATGAATTTAACATAGGTATTGGAAAAGTTAATTATCGAAACAACAACACCACAGAACTATAAACATAGCAATTAATCGAGGATAAGTGGTATAAACTGCTTATCCTCTTTTTTTTAATATAAACTTGCCAACTTTTCATAGAATTTTTCTAATGTAAAAACATAATTATCAGGAGTACATAACATGCTTGAAGCCCTATCAAGACAGATCACCACGCTCGTTATCGCTGCCAGTTCTCTCTTTTCATCACATGTTACTCCCATTTTTGATAATTGCTCGTATCACCTTCAGGATAATGTGCTTGTCTTTTCCGGAAGGATAATCAATTGCTATACCAAGGACATTGACCAGATAATGCAGTCAGGTCAGCAGATCGTGCTGGAATTCACTTACAGAATACACGAACAAAATCATGAAATGCCACTTCATATGAATTCCGAAACCCACTCGATCGAGTATGATGTCGTTGATAGATTTTTTACTATTGATAAAACAGAAGAAGGGGAAAACTTCATATTTCTCGATTTTGATGAAGCAAAACAGCATTTTGTTCTACTCGAAGTCCTGGACATTCAACATATTGATTTTTTTGAAGAAGGCAGGAAATATTACTTTGAGGTAACTGCTTATTTACATTCCGTGTATCTCGAAGAAATGGAAAAAAATATTGAATTGATGAAATACTGGAACAATAAACCTCCAACCTATCGCTCGCCTGTCTTTTCAATTGATGATCTTAAATCATGAAACTCCCATCCTTTAAAATACAAATAATTGTCATAATGTTCATTCTCTTGGTGTTATCAGGACTATTAACAAGATATTTTTTTATGACCCAGTTCAATGATTATTCCCAGGATATCACCTCTCTTAATTTGTATGACAAAGTACACAATCTCTACAGCAAGCATAAGGATGCCATCGATAAGGAAGAAGTCTCCCCAATTCTCACAGACATAAATAAAATCGAGCTTACCACCTATCTTTTCCGCAAAGACATGACCCTCTATTCTACACTGTATGTTGTTATTTCTGGGCTTGTGGTTCTTATAATCCTGCTGATTTTCCTCACACTTATTACCCATCCTTTGAATCGTTTGCAAGCAGACACCAAAAAAATCGCTGCCGGCGATTTGAAAGTTAGGGTTCGAGAATCCAAATTTTCACCGATAAACGGGCTTATTGTTTCCTTCAACAATATGGTCGAGGAGCTGGAAAGCAATCGCGATAAACTTCTGCAGGCAGAGAAGGATATGATGTGGCGAGAAATGGCTCAAGTGATGGCTCATGAAATTAAAAATCCGCTTACTCCGCTCCGATTATCTGCTCAAAGATTAGAACAGAAATATTATAATAAAAGTTCAGACTTTGATAAAGTTTTCTCAGATTCACTTGAGATAATGAATGAGGAAATAGATAATCTGCAAACTTTAGTGCAAGAATTCTCAAAATTTGCCAGAATGCCGTCAGCTAATTATACTGAATATAACCTGAACGACCAAATTAAAGAGATTGTAAAACCTTATGAAAATCAGGTTGATGTTCAAATAAATTTACAAGAAAATATGCCTGTTTTTTATGGTGATAAGATGCAGATGAAACAGGTATTTGTAAACCTGATTCAAAATGCTTTGCAGTCTATAAAAGAAAATGGAAGAATATCAATTTCTACAAGATATGAAGATTCCAAATTTATGATAATATTTAAGGATAATGGAGAAGGAATAAAGGATGAGGATTTAGATAAAATTTTCAGACCATATTTTACAAAAAGAGAAAAAGGGACAGGACTTGGACTTGCTATTTTGAAAAGGATTGTCAGCCAACACAATGGAACGATTAAGGTGGAAAGTGAGAAAGGAAAAGGAACAAGATTTACGATAATTATTCAACTGGGAACGAGTCATTATGGATGCAACGACTCGTTGCCAAAAACTGACGAAATTCGCAAGGTTAGAAAGGAGTATCAATGAAAATAAAAAACTTAAGATATGCAGGAGTAATATCTCTTATCATACTATTTGCAGCTTCCGGACTTAATGCAACTACCCAGGAAGTATCATTGAAAAAATTAAAAGAAGTTGAATTAGTATTTAATGGAGTAACCCTTGATAATATCTCGTTTTATCCAAAGAACGATTTGGTAATTAAATACGACAAGCACGAAAATGTGAAAATTGAATCTAAAGAAAACAAGGTCTATCTGTCTTCTGAAGATGAAGCCGAAATCAAGTTATACTTACCAGAGAGTAAAACCTATATTTATAATTTTAAGAAAAACGAAGATGTTATATGCAAGTTTAACTCCGAAAGATTAGTTGTGTTAGACAAAGGTGAAGAGATTGTAAAATACAAAGATGGCGAATTCCTTGTATATAACAGAGAAGATAGTACAAAAGTAAAAATAAACAAAGATGGTATCTGGGTATCGGATAATGAAGACAATATTACAATAGATTCTGAAGGAATAATTATACAAGGTGAGGATGAGAATATTAGCTTAACAGGTTTCTGGGGAAAATTGCTGAGTGGTTTTATAAAAGTTGTGGTTAAGACCAGCATTTCAGCAGTTGCAGATACTCCAGAAAAAGTAGCAAAATGTATCATCAATTCAGATTTGAATGAGAATATTGAGATAGAGATTGACGGAGATAACGCAAAGTAGTTTGCCAAAACTTCGTTTATAAGTAATCAAAAATAAAGACTCAATTGTCCTCAATTGTGATAATTCAAAGAAAGGATTTTGAATGTGGCAATACTTAGTAACATTTCTCACAATTTTAATTTTATCATCTTCCTTATACGCACTTGGTATCCCATTCTCAGAAAATGAAATAAAAACAGAAAACAATCATCTATTAGATTTTGTCCGCATAAGTCCCGACGATTCACTTGCCTGCCCACTTCCCACTGATGTCTGGCTGTGGCATAATGGAAAGAATCTATATGTTCTCTGGGAAGCAAAAATTGACAATAACTTTGAAAAAGGAACTTTTGCTACTAATGATAAATATGTAGATGCAGATTTCCTCCGCTTACAAATCATTACTGATGTAAAAAATTATTACGCTTATATGTTCTATGCATTCCCGCTGGGCAGTAAATATGATGGGATTCGTAATTCAAATTTGAATATTGATTCTGGTTGGAACAGCACTTATGAATACAAAAATGATATTCCCAACAATTTGTGGAAATGCTTGATGACTATCCCTGTTAAGGATCTGCATTTTTATGGAAAGTCGCCTTATAATTGGAAAATTATCTTGACTCGTCATTTCTTCAAAAATGATGATTATTATTCGGTGCCGTATGGAACTACAAAAATGAAAAAGGACTATTTCAGAAAAGCAAAAGATATTACCATAAAAGAAGAAATCACCAAAAGCAGTAATTATCGTTTTAGACCTTATACTATTATCAACTATGATGCAATGGATAAAGATATTTCATTTGATTGGGATAATGTTGGTCTGGATTTCTCTTTCAATCCAGGCTTTTCTACAAAAGTAAAATTAAGTATAAATCCGGATTTCTCTGATGTGCCGATGGATACAGAACAAGATATCTATAATATGCGATATGCTCCAACTTACCAAGAAAACCGCTATTTCTTCATTGAAGATCTGGATGTTTTTGGAGTTGGAAACAATAATAACGGTGGTGAGCAGGTTTTCTATTCCAGACATATTATGCAACCGATATATGCTTTCAAAATTACTGGCAATACAGCGCATTATTCGTATGGTTTCCTCTCTGCATTAGATAAGAAAGTAACCACAGATGGCGAAGTTACTAATCCTGATGATTTATATAATATGATTGCCTACAAACAAAAAGGAGAGAATTTCAATACTCAGTTTACTCTGCTTAATAGAATGAATAAAGATTATCATAATGAGGTGCTTCATATTTACCCAAACTGGGAATTTATCAACAATCATTCATTGTGGGCTAATGTAAACCTTTCATTAAGGCGAAAAGAGAATGATATTGAAAAAGGATATTATGGACTTTTCGGGTATAACGGACAAAAAGCTGACATTGGTTGGGGACTTTGCCTTGCTAAAGTTAGTAAAAACTATGCACCTGACATGGGTTGGATAAATGTAACTGATCTATACGCATACAACTTAAATGCTTGGCAGAATAGCGAACCCAATAAAAAATTTCTAAAAGAATATGGCTGGTCATTCTGGTTGCATAAAGCTGCAAAAAATAAATCAAATGATTTGCTTGAACAAAATGGTGGGATAAATTTCTGGTTTAATACTCCACAGAAGATAAATTGTTGGACTAATTTCAATATGGGAAAGGAAGGTTATGAAGATAATGTCTATGATTGGTATAATTTATATTTGGGTGGAAAATGGTATAAGCTTGATGCATTTGCCTTTTGTATTGCTGGCAGTATCGGTAAAACTCTAATCTATGAATTATCAGAAACTCATAACAAGGTAAGTTTAGATTTAGATCTTTGGGGAAAAATCAGCAAATATCTTTCATATGATATCAGTGCCACATTGAAAAAATATTTTGATCTTCCCACAGATACGGACTTGGATGATGAGTATTGGATTGGTAATGCCTGCTTTAATATAAACCTTTCCAATAATCTGTCTTTTACAAATAGCTTGCGATTTAATAATTATGAATATGAAGATCAAACAATGCATCTTGGTTTCTTCTCCAATTTCCGATGGGAATTCAAACCTGACTGTAATTTGTATCTTGGCTACAAAATTGCATCTGATGAAATTGACAATAAGGTAGAAGCTGATTATAAGCAAGCATATATGAAAGTTAGTTATACTTTTTAGGAGAACGGGAGAATGGAAAACGGAGAAGGGAGGACGGAAACAAAATTTTCTTTTCATCTGCGTTTTTCAGAATCGAATTAAAAAGGAATAGCACGCAGAAAAAGGCTGACCCCATTTCATGCCGAAGCTTCGGCATGATGCGATGAATTAAGAAGGCAAAAATGAACATATTAGTAATTGACGACGAAAAAAATATTCGCCGAACACTCACGGATATTCTGGAGGACGAGGGCTACACAGTTCTCGATGCGTCCTCAGGTGAAGAAGGTTTGCAGGTTCTTGCGCGCGAAAATATCGACCTCCTTCTTCTCGATGTAAAACTGCCGGGTATGGACGGTATCGAAGTGCTCAAGAAAGTGCGCAAAGATTTCCCATCGTTGGATGTCATCATGATATCAGGACACAGCACTATCAAAACTGCAGTGCAAGCTGTCCAAATGGGCGCTTACAATTTCTTTGAAAAACCACTCTCTCTTCATAAGATCATTGTCTCTGCTCGGAACATTTCGGACAAGATCAAGCTGTATAAAAAATATAATGAAGAGCAAAAGGATATCGAATCCCACTACAAAATGATCGGCATCTCGCCGGAATTTGAGAGGGTGAGAACTCTTATTGAAAAAGTCAGCAAAACGGACAGCAAGATACTAATCCGCGGCGAAAGCGGCACTGGAAAAGAACTTGTTGCATTTGCAATTCACAATCAAAGTGCAAGAAGAACCGGACCCTTTGTGAAATTCAATTCTGCTGCGATTCCGAATGAACTTGTAGAGAGTGAATTATTCGGATACGAGAAAGGAGCATTTACTGGTGCAGAAAAGCTTAAACTCGGCAAACTTGAAATGGCAGATGAAGGCACTCTGTTTTTAGACGAAATTGGCGATATGAATCTAAATGCACAGGCAAAGATGCTGCGTGTCATTCAGGAAGGAAAGTTTGAGCGAGTCGGTAGTAATAAAACCATTGATATAGATGTCCGTATTCTGGCTGCAACAAATAAAAATCTTGAGAATATGATTGAATCTGGAGAATTTCGCGAAGACCTGTTTTATAGATTGAATGTAATCCCAATTGAGATTCCACCTTTGAGAGAACGAATTTCAGACATTCCGATTCTGCTTGAATACTATCTTGATTATTATGCAGTGGAGTTGAAAGTACATCCTATAAAATTTTCATCTCAAGCTATGCGGCTTTTACAAGGTTACTCTTTCCCTGGTAATATTCGGGAATTAAAAAATCTTATCGAGCGATTGTACATCATTTCCCCAGAAAAAATTATCTCTGAATATGAGGTTGCACCACACATAAAAATGCTGCCTACAAAGAAAAATGAGGAAGCGGGTTTGTTCATTTTACCCAATTTTACAGAAGCAAAAAAACAGTTTGAAATACATTATTTGAAAGAACAGCTTGACAAATTTAATTGGAATATAAGTCTTACAGCTGAAAATATCGGTCTCCAGCAATCCAATCTTTCAAGGAAATTGAAGGATCTTGAGATCGAAAAATAATGAAGCTACGAAGGACTTTATATGAATCTTGAGATATTAAAACTTATCCTTCTTTCAATAGCTGGTTATTTGATCGGCTCACTTTCCTTCAGCGTAATAATCACTAAGCTTGTAACAGGAAAAGATATCCGGAATATCGACTTCAAAAATGCCGGCGCATACAATGTATTCAGAAATATCGGCAAGGGCTGGGGATGTGTTGTTGCAGTACTTGATGGTCTAAAAGGACTCTTTCTGATATGCATCGGCTTTCTGCTTAAAATGCAGATTCCTCATATAATTATTGCTGCTTCCTTTGTGATCATCGGGCACTGCTTTCCAGTTTTTTATCATTTTTTTGGCGGTCGCGGAGGTGCACCTATCATTGGAATCCTCGTTCCATTTTTACCTCTTGAACTGGTTATTTGGCTCATCCCTGCAATAATCCTCGGACTGCTTATTAAACGGCTCGGTTATTTCCCGGTTTTCTGGCTATTTTTTGTATTGACGACAATGCTGATCTTTAATTGGTCGCATCTAAGCCAGGATATAGTTTATGCTCTACTCTATGTTATGATCCTCACCGGTGTGCTCAATACTATCATTATCCTCTCACACAGGGATTCCCGGGTTGTAAAAGAATAAGACCATGCTAACCATTCACCTTCGATGCTATGAAGAGCTGAATGAATTTCTTCCCAAAGAAAAAAGAAAAGTACAATTTACTCACACAATTCCAGTACAAACCTCAGTGAAAGACCTCATTGAATCCTTCAACATCCCCCACACTCAAGTTCAAATGATACTGGTCAATGGATGGCAGGAAGATTTCTCCTACGTTGTGCAGAATAATGACAGAATAAGTATTTATCCTTATTTTCACAACTTTGATGTACATTCTGTAAGTAAAATCTCTCACACTCTTCCAGATCAGATACGTTTTATCGCCGATCAACATCTTGGCACACTTGTTCGGTATATAAGAATGCTTGGAATAGATACCGCTTATAATAAAAATCTTACAGGTCATGAACTTGTAGAAAAAGCAAATCAGGGAGAACGTATCCTGCTCACAAAAGATCATAATATCCTAAAGCGGAATGAACTTAAGTATGGCTACTTTGTTTATGCTGATGATTTCGATTCACAATTAGAAGAACTGATACTACAGTTCAAACTGAAAGAGTACACCTCCCTATTTTCGCGATGTCTTGAATGCAATGAATTACTGCAGCCAATCGAAAAAGCAAAGATCGAGCATCGGCTCCCCAAAAAAGTTCAGGAAGGGTATGAATCTTTCACTATTTGCGAGCACTGTGATAAAATTTATTGGAAGGGCTCGCATTATGACAGGATGAAAGATAAAATTGAAAATATACTAACTCGGATAAACCCCATAGGATAATTATTTTAACGAGGTAAATCAAATATGATAGCTATCCAAAAGGGTAAACTGAAACCAAAAAGAATTTACCACAGAGAACACAGATAGCACAGAGAAAATCTCCTCTTGAGAGGAGTACGACTTTAGTCGGGAGGTGTGTTTTATTGGAAATTCATCCCTAAAGCATTTGTGATAAAGAATTTAGAATTAAGTGACTAAAATTTTCCAAGGAGGAATAATGCAAGACTCAAGTAATTTGAATATCGGAGTGGTTCTATCCGGCTCCGGTTGGAAAGACGGCTCGGAAATACATGAGGCGGTCGTTACACTTCTTCATCTGGATAGAGCACACGCAGGCATTGTAATGATGGCGCCCGATATCAAACAAATGGATGTGGTGAATCATCTGACAAATCAACCTGTTCACGGTGAAAAAAGAAATACGCTTGTTGAATCCGCAAGAATTGCGCGGGGAGATATTCGGGACATCAAAAATGTATCTGCCGGCGAACTGGATGGACTTATCATACCCGGCGGATTTGGCGCTATGAAAAACCTTTGTGATTTCGCAATCAAAGGAAAAAACATGACAGTCAATCCTCATCTTGAGAAGCTCTTAAAAGAAATGCACGCTCAGAAAAAACCACTGGGATTTATGTGCATAGCTCCTATAATCGCAGCGAAAATATTCGGTTCCGAGCACCCAAAATTATCTGTAGGATTTGATAAAGGAACTGCACAAACGATCGAATCCTTCGGAGCACAACATGTTGATTGCCCGGTTGATAATATCGTATTAGATGAAGCTCTTAAGATCGTAACCACTCCTGCATATATGTTAGGTCCAAGCATTTCTTACATTTCACTCGGCATCGAAAAACTGGTTCAAAAAGTTCTTCAACTTGCAGACACAAGGAATATATAGTATGCAGATCAAGATCAAAAATACATTGTTTTCCATTATTCAAGATGATATTACCAAACAGGGCGCAGAGGCAATTGTGAATGCTGCAAATTCTTCACTCATGGGAGGTGGTGGAGTGGATGACGCGATCCATCGAGCCGACGGTACAGAAATTATGGAAGAATGTAAAAAAATCAGAAAAGAAAAAGGCACACTTCCACCCGGTAATGCAGTTATTACAACAGCTGGAAATATGTTCGCAAAATTTGTCATTCACACTGTGGGTCCGATTTGGAGAGGTGGAAAAAATAAAGAATCCGATGTGTTAAAGAATTGTTACCGGAACGTGTTGACCCTTGCGCAACGAGAGTGCATCAAAAGCATTTCTTTCCCCTCAATAAGCACTGGCATCTATGGCTATCCAATTGAAAAGGCGAGTAAGATCGCACTGGCAACTGTTATCGAATATGTAGAAAGACATTCGTTTTTTGATGAGATCCGCTTTGTGCTGTTTTCGGAAAATGATTTGGAAGTGTATGAAAATTCTCTAAATAAATTGACACCTTAAATGATATTGTTCAGATAAAAAAATGAAAAAAATAGGAGCAACACATGAGTAAAAATATGAAAAAACAGGGATACCCCCAAAAATTTGATGGATACATTCTATTTAGTGCATGAATAAAGGCTTTACGGGGATTTAAGGACGGAAAATTACTTTTGGAAAAACTGATAAATTATTATCTGCCTTTGCTATTGTAACCCTGAGCTTGCCGAAGGGTCTGTCATACTTCGAGAACCTCAGCATGACAGTGTTTTAGCTTTGAGTAAGTATGTAATATTTCTCAACTTTTGCATTGGGATATTTCGCTTGTTTATTAAAAAGTACTGACATTCTGAAAAATTTTGGGGGTATGACAATAAAAATATAAAAAAAACTTGACAATACTTTTTTAACAATACTTCAAAAATATATTATACTTAAAGTAAGAAATTTGTTGAATTGATAATTAAATGATGAAATAGTTAATTGATTTAAGAATATATGAAGAAAGAGAAAATTAATCATCAACGAGCTTTCGAATGGATGTTATATACAATCGTTTCTGTAATCGCAATACATTTATTAAGCAATTTTGTTCCTAGAATTTTTGGAAAGTATAATTATTGCCTTGCAATAAAAAATAATATTGCAGACACTCTTTTTCTTTTTTTCCCTATTACAATCATAATTTCGATTTATTATGATTTATTTTTTTCATCCTCAATTAACATAATGGTAAACAGGAAATTCTTTTTCTTACCGATATGTTCAGGAATTATAATATTTGTAAGTGGTTTATTCATAGGTTTAAAAGCTTTTCATTCTTTTATAGAGCCTTTTCTTTTTTATTCTTTCATTTTATCTACATTTATTTTTACTATTATTATTGGTGCAAAATTAAAATCGATTTATTTTAATATTGATTTGAGAGATTATAGCATAAAGGTTAGCCAATTAAAAAAGGATTTAAAAAACATAAAAGACATCAATAAAGATTTGAGAAAAAAATTAAAATGATAATAATAAATTTGATAATTCTTATTTTAATAACATTAAACTTACTACTAATATCATTACTCCTGATATTTAAAGAAAAATTCAAAAATGAAAATCTAATAAATAATCAAATTAAAGAACTAATTGATTTGAAAACTAAGGAAATACTGAAACAAAAAGAAATAATTTGCGAATCAATAAATAAGTCAGATTATTCAAACGCACATGAGAGTCAAACTACTAGGAAACCAACTATAGATATGAAAAGAGAAGCAGAAAGTTTTATTAAAGATTATTAAGTGAACAACTTTACTTAATGTATGAATAATAATAAATTTACTTTACCTTTAGAAGATTTGGGATTATTTATAGGTTTTGTTACATTACCTTACTCAGATCAATATAATTTTTATGAACAAGAATTCGAAAATGGTTTATTCAAAAACTACAGGGAAGGGCAGAAGGAATATCTAAATGATGTAAAAGATTTTAGTAAACATTTATTCCAACCAAGAAGCTACTATATGTACGGGAAATATGATCTTGCAATATTATCATTAGTTGATAATTTCCAATTCAGTAGTAGAGCATTTCATTCCTATAGTCCATTTGTAAAAGATAAATCAGAGAGAAATGAAAGAAATTTTCATCATCAGATTATTACATGCTTATCATCAATATTACAAGAAAAAGAAAATTTTCTTGATAATGTATCAAGAATTTTCAATGAGAACCATTTGCCATTAATTGCTATTAGCAAATTAAAATTAAATAATTTTCTTTTACTTGGCACAGGCATAAGTTTTCTGAATAGTACTTTATTATATATTGATGGGATAATTCAAGAATTAAATAAAAGAATTGAAGGAGAAAATGAAAAAAATAAGTTTAATAAAAAAAGGACTGATTACAAAATTCAATACTTGATATTAGAAAGTTATTCGTGGCATGAAATTACGTTAATTTTATTATCAGATGATATAATTAAAATTAGAGATATAATTTTAGATGTTAGAGAGACTAATTTTGAAGAATTTTGTGGATCACCATATATAAAAAATCTTGAAATAAAAGAAGAAATTGAAAAAAAATCTTTGAAATCATCAAGAATGAATAATATAAAAAACATTAACTATTCTCATATATTTGAAAAAACAATATCATATATAGGATTCGATTTTGAAATTTTTAAAGAAATTCAATCCGGTAATGAAAATATATATAATAAAATTAATAAAGATAGTATAAAAGAATTAAAATTATTTTGCAGATGGTTCACAAAACCTGGACATATAAAAGAAACAGTAAATTTAACAAATACAGAAAAGATATTAAAAGAAATTACTCTTTGTTTTGGTGAAGGAGATATTGTTCAATCTGATAATTTAGATGGTGAAACAAATATAATAAATTACTTCCCTTCTGTTTTTAATAAGAAAAAAACAAATAGATCTATCGAAAATCATATTGAGCAAAGCTATTCAATACCGTATATTACAAAAAAAGCAGACGAGATAAAAAATAATTATAAAGATGTTAATTTGTTATCCAACAAGGAGTTGAACTATTTAATAATTAAACCTGATGACATATATAGATTTCTCTCTAACTTGAGAAAACTGGGAGTACAGAATATAACTAAAGAAAAATTTGCTAATATTTTTGCTAAATATAATGATGGGGTTTTAGATAATGTATTATTCCCATTTTTTTTCGAACTGCAACCTTTTCTGATATCCATAATTGACCAAGTTGACAATTATATTAAAGATAAATCTACTTCTACTGAACTTAAAATATTAATTCCATTTTTAGAAGAATTTACTATAAAATTTGAATGTGCTTATCGAAACCGATTTCTCTTAAGTCATAGGATGAGTGATTATACAGATACTATAATAGAATACAAAGGTGGTATAAATCAGTTAGTATCTGTATTTAATTCAATTTACAAATCAATAACAAAGATTATGGGTTATTATAACAGTTTTGTTTATGTTGCTGGTAATCCAGATATATTTTCTAACCATTATTCAATTCAATTAAATTATTATCATATTTTCCAACCTTCTCTTTTTCTTTCTACTATGCTTCATGAGGCTGCTAATTTTTATTTTTTACCAGATAATTTACAAAGTAAAAGTAAACCAACTTTCGCAATTATTTCAAATTTATATAATAATTCAGAAAATAAATCTAATTTATTATTAAATTTCATACACGAAAAATATACAAATTCTGAGTGGTCTTACTTACTTGATTATATTGATCAAAATTTTATCAATTATATTTTTACAGATTTTCTTAATTACAAATTTATTTATAATAGTAATATAAAACTTTTTAAATATTGGTATTATAATTATTTTTTTCAACTTCGACAAGCTTATACTAATTTTAATGTCATAAATGAAAGAAATTTTATAGCTTTTGTATTAAGAATTTTAACAATTTTACGAATAGATGGAAAGAAAGATATAATTTGCCTACAGTGCAATAATAAGAAAATAAATAAAACTCTAAGCCATTTATATGATGAATTAAATCCATTTTTAGATAGTTTATTTGAATCTGAGTTTTTTTCTATATGGAAAAATGATATTTCCAAATATGTGACGGATTTATATGATCAATCTATTGAAAATCAAACATTAAACAATTCCCAAATAAGCAAAAACTTTGCAGATATAATTTTGGATATTAAGAATAGCTTTCAAGAGGGAATTCCAATAATATATGATGATAGAGAAGATAATAATCCTTTCTGGTTTGTTCAAATTTTATCTTACGCGTATTTAGATTTATTGAAAGATAATTCAAATGGAGAAATCAATCTATTAAGAAGAGATAGCTTGGAAGCATTTCCTTTATTAGATAATAAAGATACTTCAAAATATAAGTTTGATCCACAAGGTGGTATTTTTACTACTAATTCCAAATTTAGAAGAGATTATTTTCGTTATAGAACAACACTTATAAAATCCTTTTGGGATATGTCCTGTAAAATTAAGAAACATGATATTTTAGAGCAATTAAATAAATTTTCCAAAAAGTAACTAACTTTTTATTACAATGTTAAACTTAAAAAACATATTCTTATTCTTGTAAATCCTTTTTAGTAATATCTTTTGTTTTTTATTTATAATCTTTATGTACTATTTTCTTTCATTCGAAGGAATCAATATCAGCAATTGATGCAAAGTCACTTCAATGTATTCCTTTTTTCCAGAACAAGCATTTTTTGATGAGATCCGCTATGTGCAGTTTTCGGAAAATGATTTGGAAGTGTATGAAAATTCTCTAAATAAATTGACATTATAGTATTCAAATTTCTTTTTGATTTCGCTTGAAAAAATAATTATAGGAGCTATACATGAATAAAAATGTAAAAAAATCAGTTCGACTTGTTGTTGCCGTTCTCGTTCTAATAAGTCTTTTCGCCTGCAGCACTGCGTACAAGAAATTAATCCCCTATACGTTCAACAATAAAACCGTTGCTGCAACGGTTACTTCAACACCCTGGGGCAATGTAACGACAAACAGCTATTTTACGATTTCGTCAGGTTCTGACAAATCGAGTTCAGAAAACCTTTTCAACACTCTTGTTAACATCGGATCAACTATCGTAAATAGCATTGAAGCTGGTAAAACCCAAGCAAAACTTGATAGCGCTATTAAGGATGTGAATGTTGCTGAGATCATTGAAACGCAGACACTTCAGCAGTGTTCAAATATTCTCCATTTCAACCCCATCAAAGATACGCGATCAGCGGATTTTCTTTTCAGCATCACGATCAACAGCTATGGCATCAGTGCAAATTCATGGGCATCATCGGTTAATTTCAATATGGATGTTACTCTTAAAATTTATGATAATCACACCTCAGCATTGATCTGGAAAACCGATGTTTCGGAATCACGACCGGTTTCTTCATCCTTCTTTCTCACTGGAAGTACTGCTGTAGGGAATGTACTCACCGCAGTACAGCTCTCGCAATTAACACCGGATCAGATGAAAAATGGATTTGTGCACATGGCTGAGTATTCTGCGAATAAATTGGTTGAAAAACTGCAAAGGGATTATGCAAAATCCAGAGATGTGAAAAAGTAAATTTTCTTACAGCTCAATCTACACAAAAAGCCCACATGTATTTGTGGGCTTTTCTCTTATTATATTACTCTTTTAAAAACTCCCGAACAGCAAGGTAAGACTCGCAGAAAAATTAGAAAGATCGCTATTCTTTAGATGACCGTTAAAATTATCCGGATCAACACCTGACACAAATCGGTAGCTTATTCCGGCAGCTAGTCTTATACTCGATGTAATATTCAGCACGGCATCAGCACCTGGTTCAAGAACAAATATGATATCATTCTTGCCTGTATTATTGCCATTTCGGGTATTTACTGATCCAGTTCCGATAAGTCCGTTGACCTGCCAATGCATGACATTATCGGACATACCTACAAACTCAACAACAATTCCGCCATAGCCGAGATTTATAAAATTGGTATCAGATTGCGCAGCATTGATTGGAATATCATTCACCAGTCCGTAAGCTCCACCACCGATAGTGAACATGCTATTGAATGCCCATCCACCTCGAGCGCCCAGGATCAACGCATCTTTATTATTGATCTTTGTGTATTTTACGAGTGGACCGCCAAAAACACCCGAAATAGATCCACTTGAAAAAAGTGAATCGGCTTGAGCCTTACTTAGTATTGCAGTACTTATTAGTATTATTAGAATTATTATCTTTTTCATCAATCCTCGCTTTCGATAACATCTTATATAAAATTCTTAAATTAATGTAAAGAATTATATATTGATAATTCTCCCCCTTTACAATTATCATATCAAAAAAAAGGAGAAGCAAAAACTTCTCCTTATTCATTCTTTTCTAAAAATATGAGATCATGGTTTCCCTGGAAAACCAAGAATTTCTCTGGCTTTCCATGCGGCATCATACATACCCATGAAACTTGTGTAAAAATTTACCTCAGTAGTCATATCGACAGTGGGCACCAAGACGATCATTGAAAGATCATGATCCGGATCATAAGCCATTATAGTGAGATATCCTCGAATACAGCCATTGTGACCATAACCGATATTCTGTGTATGTGTGCACCCCAAACCATATCCTGGATTACCCGGTGAAACATCTGTTTGCATAAGGGTTACTGTTGCTGGTTCAAGCACATTCTGTCCGACCATCAGGGTTCTGATATAGATGTTCATTTCTTCAAAATTACTATATCCATTACCTTCGGCGACATGCGCACTCATGTTTGTTTCATCGAATAAGATCGTATCTCCATTCGTCTCGTACGATAACCCACAGACATGGGGATCCGGTAGAGCAACGTCGGTTGCCAGGTATGGGAAGTGAACATCAACTGGAACAGCTGAATTGGGTCCGGTCACATAATCATAAAGATAATCAGCAAATGTCTTATCATCCTTTGCTTGCGCCGAGTATACTCGTGCAATGATCTCACTCAGAATTGTGTAGCCGGTATTACTGTAATGATGATCGGTCCCCGGAGCAAAATAATACAGGTCATTGATAGTTACTTGGTTAACTAATTCTTCAGAAGTAAACTGATGGGTCGGATCAGCTTCAAAGATATAATTCACATAGGATTCCCCTCCACAACCGGGTACGGGATCATTATCCACATCATACACACCGGCGCTGTGTTGCAGGAGCTGTTCGATCATGATCTCATTTTTATAGGGAATATCCCAGGATGCAGCTGTCGGCACATAAGGAATGTCAGTTCCGGGAATAGTGTCTGTGATCGTATCATAGATATCAAGCCAGCCGTCCTCATACATGTTCAATATAGCTGTTGAAGTAAAATTCTTTGAGTTACTCGCAAATCGAAAATAGGTATCAGGGGTGATCTCATCCCTTTCATGAAGGGTGGTCGTCGCAAAATATACATCATCAGAGGTTTGAATATACACACTGATACTCTGGACTATATGCCCAAGTTCAGCTTCAAGTGAATCCCGAATAAGCGTCAATGCTTCAGTAATGTCTTCGTCCGTCGGTTTTGTTGATTTCTCGGAACATGTTATAAAAAATAGTGAACTGATAATGATGAGTAAAAAAATCTTTTTCATTGTATACTCCTTCTGATTTGATGCAAACATTCTACTGAATCAAAAAAATTGTCAAATAAACTATGAATGATTTTGAAATTTTTATGTAAAGAATTGATAAGTTAATTCTATTAAAATCCAGGCCCCATTTTTCTATATACTTCAAAAATTGCTCACTTGAGAGCGTAACTTTTACTTTGAAAATAATTTTTTGTGTCTTTCGTGCCTGCCACGGCGTATCCGCCAGTCAGTGGAGAAGACGTGTGGTTCATAATATTCTTAGATTGTCAGCACCACGATCCCGCTAATAGTGAGAAGGATCCCGGCTCCTGTTTTTAGCGTCAATGGCTCGCCTGCAAAAATTATACCCATCAAAGCACCGAACAATGGTGAAGTAAATGCGATTGGCATCACCTGATCGAGATTGCCGCCCTTGAGCGCATGGTAAAAACAAAGCATGCCGACAGATCCGGCAACGATCCCCCCGCCAACTATCATATATGCAAGTGCTTTTGTGCCGGCTTGCGGGACAGTCTTCCAATAAGGAATACTTACGACACCGAGTATAATGAGAGCAACAAAAGTGCGGATTGTAATTCCCATTTGCGGTGCGAGGTTTCCCATATGAAGTCCCTTTTTCTCAAAGTACCCTCCTACTCCCCAGGCAATAGCGGTCACAAGCGCAAATAATTGCGGTTTCATCAGCCGCACCTCCGGGATTATTTATGATTTGTTCTTAAATCGAGATCGGATAAATTTATGAATTATGGGAATAAACAGATACGAGATCGAGGAATATGCAGGGACAATAAAAGCCGTTCCTATACAGACGATTGAAACAATAGGTGTCGTCCACGCTTTGAGAGATATATATTTAATTAAATTTTCTGAGACATCATCCTTTACGAGACGCCGACCCTTTGATGCGTACTGCCAGCTCATGAGAAAGGTCATACTGATGAGGAACATATTCAAATGGAAAGGGTATTGACTGATCCAATAAGTCGGTAGTGCACCTGCTAGGTCGGCAGTAAAAGGAAGCAGGGCAATGAACATCAGAAATATAATATTTAACCATAGATGTTTCGGATTGGTAGCTTTTAAATGAGAGAATTGGGAATGATGAGCCGTCCAGAATTTAGCCAAGATCAGGAAGCTTAATATATATATGTAGAGCACATGCCACTGAGAGTTGAGAAACTCTTTTATCTCTGCCTGGTTCAGGAGCTCGACCTTTTCTGGCAGGTCGAGGGTTAGCACCAAAAGCGTCATGACAATGGCAAAGATGCCGTCAGTTAGTGCAGTTATCCTGTTGAGCGTTAACCAACGGGTTTCTGCTTTCTTTGGTTCATCCATAGATAAAATTGGTTTTATTGCTTCGTTGCTGTGTAGGTTCCCTGCACGGTATCAGTTGCGGTATAAGCCATAAAGGTTCCTGCAAGCTGAGTAGTACTTTGAAATGTTCCCTTTATATTTACCTGTGATCCGGGTTCGGCACCTGGTTCTGTAAAATCAAAAGCGTCGTTGGCAACTTCAGCGATCCCATCCGAATCAGTATATTCTATCTCTTGATATCCAGGTGTACCATCGATATTCGGATAGTATAATTTGATCGTGGTAATTTTCTCTTTATTACTTACATTGCTAATAGTCACTGAAACAGTATCAGTATATTGAGTGAAGCCGAGCCAGGTACCAAGATATTTAAAATCCGGTGTGGGTCCGTTACTCGATTTTGAGCAAAAAGAAAAAGCCAGAGCGATGAGGACAATTACTGTCATCATAACATACGTTTTTTTCATCGTAACATCCTTGTAATTTTTTTTGAATAAATTCCAAAATATTCTTTATTTGTTTTTATTGAAAATTCAACTTCTTTTCTGTCAATATCCTTAAGTAATTCACTAATTTACTCGAAAGGCATAAGGTTTGTTAAAATCAATTTCCTGGAATTCTTTAATGGTTTCCGTTATTCATCCTCACTATTCATTAATTATTTTTGCTCAAAAACCTGTGACTTTCTGGATATATTTTAAGGTTTTTTCAATATCTTCTTTATTATTGTAGAGATGGAATGAAAATCGGATATTTCCTTCACGCAGAGAGCATAACACTTTTTGCTCAAGTAATGTTTCAAACACTTTTTCGCTGTCATGAAAATGTACGGAAACAATTGCTGATCTTCTCTTACCGCCTGGACTTACAACTTCATATCCCAAGCTTTTACATTCATCTGCAAAATAATTCGCAAGCTTAAGAGCGTGTTTTTCAATATTTTGAATACCCAGATTATTGATGAGTTCCAGCGATTTGTTCATGGCAAAAAACGCCTGGTAGGTCAAGCTGCCGATCTCGAAGCGAGTCGCATTATTCGGTTCTGAAATATCATATTTGCCAACATCTGAAAAATCCTTTGTATCAAGAAATCTCTGCAGCCATCCCTGAAAGAGAGATCGGATCGGAGCATCCTTTCTTACATAAAGGGCACCCGTCCCGTAGGGTGAAAGAAGCCATTTCTGTCCACCTGTGGAGAATGTATCAACACCCGATTTTTCAAGTTCATGATAGAGTACACCTGCTCCCTGGATTCCATCAACACATAGCAGAGATCTATTCTTTTTCGCTATCTCTGCACATTGTTTCAGGTCAAATCGGAATCCATCATAAAAACGCACCCAGGAAGGAGCGATCACCTTTGCATCATACCGATCGAAGAATATTTCATCAGATGTATCATTTATAACAATTTCAGCACCGCGGGATTCATGGACTTTCCATGGATAAAAATTTGCAGGGAATTCTTTGGCAGGGAGCAGTATTTTATCACCTTTATGAAAGTCAATACCCCATGCAACCATATTAATGCCGTAAGATGTGTTGTTGATAAGCGCGATGTCTTCGGCAGGAGCACCCAGGATCTTGCTTAATTTCTCTCTGATCTGTTCTATTATTTTAAAAGTTTCCGGTTGAGATTGTAAGGTATCTCCACGATAGAAATTCATAAATCGATCCTGCTCTGCAATCGCTGTTTCCGGTACCACTCCGGTGGATGCAGTGTTCAGATATGTGCAGGTTTTAAAGATTGGAAAAAGGTTTTTGCGTTCTTTATTGGTGAGTAAACTCATTTATTACCTTTCGGGAATTTATGCTTTTTGTATTGCAATCTTTTTACTTCTTGATAGCAGCATTCCTGTCAACATTAATGTGCAGCCGATAATTCCTCGTAGAGATAATCCCTCATGCAGAATGAGCCAACCGCCTATTACTGCAAAGACAGATTCCAGACTGAGTATCAAAGCAGCGTGGGCTGAGTGGGCTTCCTGCTGGGCAATAACCTGCAAAGTGAAAGCAACGCCCACAGAAAAAACTCCCGCAAATACAATTGATTTCCATGCTGCAATAATAGAAGTTATAACAATTGTCTCGAACATCAGTGCACAGACCAAACTTAAAATCGATGCAAAAGCAAACTGGATAAAAGCTAATTGAATCGGATGTATCTTTGTAGAGAATCGTCCGATAACGTGAACATGGATAGCCCAGAAAAATGCACCTCCAAGCACCAGGGAATCGCCAAGCAAGACCTTCATGGCTTGATTCATTGAGATCATGTAAAGGCCGAAAACCGCTAATACTGCACCTATCCAGGTTCCAAAATGGGTTTTCTCCCTCCATGTCAATCCAAGCAATGGAACAATGATAACATACAATCCTGTGATAAATCCCGCTTTCCCAGCAGTGGTAAAAACAATGCCGTTCTGCTGAAGTGAGGTTGCAGCAAAAAGTGAAAATCCCGCTGCGATACTGCCATAGATAAGAACATTCTTGTTTGATTGGGACTGTATATTTTCCTTCCAACTAAAGGATTTATTCTTCAAGAGAAGGATGGGTATCAGGGTAATCGCACCAAGCGCAAAACGGACTGCATTAAAGGTGAAAGGTCCCACATATTCCATTCCCGCTCGTTGTGCAACAAAACCGAATCCCCAAATTGCGGCAGCTATGAAAAGTAATATATTTGCTCTCACGTTGTTTGCCGGACTCTTACTTTTCTAATTTTTTTTAAGTGTGCAGGTAACGATGGCGATGTATGGGATTCATCCCCCTTATCGCCTAAAATGTTTAGACTAATCCTTGCAGTCACCCTGTTTTTCCATGAATTGTTCAAAGCTGATCTGCCTGTCATAACACTGTTGATCGATATATTTGAGGATATTCAAAAAGAGTTCCTTTTGTAAATATCCCGGCACTACAGTGATCATCTCTGCATCCTCTGTCATAAAGGCATAAGAAGGAAATCCTTTAATGCCAAATGCAGTAGTTAGTTGCTTCAAATTAAGTGTTGTCCCTTTAAATGTGACATTTGCAGTTACTGATTCAGCATCGACCCTGATAGCAATGAAATTATCATTCATATAGGAAATAACTGAGGTATCGGCAAAGGTGGTTTTATCCATCTCATGGCACCAATGGCACCAATCTGTATAGAAATCAATAATGATATCTTTGCCTTCTGCTTGAGCTGCATATATTATACCTTCCTCAAAATCATATCATATAATTATTTCGACTGGTTCTTCTGCTTCCTGGGAATATAGGGTAGAGAAACTGAAAATTACGACGAGAGAAATTATGAGTGTTTTATATATTTTTTTTAGCATGATTGATTCTTGTTGTATTTATTTAGGTAAATTATCTTCAATGAGTTTTCGAAACTCAGGAACGAATTCTTCAGAGAAACCCACCTCTTTCTTTAGCAGTTTTCCTTCAGGAGAGATGAAAAAAGTTGTTGGAATACTTTTGATCCCGAACATTTTTGAGACTTCTCTATCACTATCCACAAGGATGAGATAAGTGATATTTGTTCCAGTGGCTGCGATGTTTTCTTTATAATCAATTAGCGTTTCATGGCTTTCTGCACTCACTCCAATAACTGTGAGTCCTCTGTTTTTATAATTGTCATAGAATTCTACAAGAAAAGGAATTTCAACCTTACAGGGAGGACACCAGGTCGCCCAGAAATCCAGAATGATCAGTCCGCCAATTTCACTTAAAGTAACATCCTTGCCATTCAGGTCTTTTAAAGTAAAATCAAAGGCATCCATAAATGACACCCTGCCTGCTTCCACATCTTCCCAGATATGCAGGTTGGCTTTGACTTTGTTTATTTTCTCAACAATTGTCTCTTTGCTCTCTGCTCCCATGAAATAATCCTGAACATCACCGTTACTGAACATCACGATGGTTGGCACTCCCTCTTTCACTCGAAATCTTATTTTATTTAAAAATTGCTTGTTCTTTTCGACATCCATCGTAGCCACCACGATATCCTGCATCTCATCCTGAATTTCATCAAGAGCGGTGAGCAGTTCATCACAACTATCGCAATTTGCCGGAATAAATATTACAACAATAAGTTCGTTCTGGATCAGTTCCTCAAAATTGTCACTGGTCATCTCTATTAATGAGCTTGTTTTAGCTGAGCAGCCGAATGCAGCGAGCAATCCTATGATAACAAGGACAAATCCGAATTTTTGTATGATTGTTTTTGTACGATTCATCTATTCTCCTGAATATTTAATTAAATACAATGTAAAAATTTATCTATTTAAGTCAAATTCATTAAACTTGTGAAGAAAAGCTGCTGGAGCGTTGGAATTTTATACGAAGTTGACCAGCGGACGCCTGTCTCATCAAGGATTTTTTGTGCGATCTTTCTGCTCACATCTTTCCATAGATCGGCAGATATTGTTTGATGCCTAAGTTCATTCTCAATATCCTTTAATCTTTTAGGAACTGAGAATAATGCCCCGAAGGCAAAACGAATATCCTCGATTTTATCTTTCTTGGTTTTAAGCAAGATAGCATAGCTCAATCTACTGATTGAAACTCCGGATCGTCGACCAAGTTTGTAAAAGCAATATTTCCAATCCTTATCAGGGATGGGGAGTATTATCTCTGTAAGAATTTCATCGGGATGAATAGCAGTCTTATAGGGTTTTAGAAGGATATCTTTTATTGGAAGGATTTCCCCCGCTTTTCGTGAGTTGATCTTCACTTTTGCATCATACACAAGAAGCGGTGCGATGCTGTCTGCACACGCAGCAAGATTGCAGATGTTCCCGCCGATCGTGGCTACATTTCTAATCTGTATAGATCCGATCCTGTCAACTGCCATCTTCAAAATTGGAAAATATGATCTTACATCCTCATTAATGCCGATCTCTTTGAAAGTGCAACATGCTCCGATCCTGCAAACATTACCTTTGACCTCGATATTTCTGAGTTCCCGAATGTCATGAATATCAACAATATGCTTCACTGGATCGAGTTTGCTGTCTCCTTTACGGATATCTACAAGCACGTCGGTACCGCCAGCAATGATCTCACTCTGTGAACCGTTTTTGTTCATAAATTCGAGAGCTGGTCTTAATTCGGTAAATTTATGAAAGGAATATTTTTTCTTCATTTTTTTATGTGATGTAGTGGTTTCCCAGTCTTGATCTGCTCGAGGTCAAGTGGAAGATGATAGAATCTTTTGCCAAGCGCATTTGCCACAGCATTATTTATTGCTGCAGCAGTAATTTCAAGTGTGGGCTCGCCAAGACTTTTTGCTCCAAAGGGACCAAATGTGTCAGGATTTTCTACAAAGAATGCCTTGATCTCACCTATATCAACGCTGGTCGGGATGAGATATTCATCGAAATTAATGTTTTGTATTTCTGCATTTTTAACGATTACTTCTTCCATGATTCCGTACCCTGCACCCATGTAAACACCTCCATATATCTGCCCAAGAGCGCCCAGTCTGTTTATTATTTTTCCAGCATCATGCACTGCGGTGATCGTTTTTATAAAAATTTTACCCGATGCTGTATTAACTTCGACTTCAGCAACCTGGCAACCATACACATGGGTGAAATAGGCAGGACCTTGACCGATCTCTTCGTTCCAGTCAACTTCAGGTGCCTTGAACCATCCATAGGCATTAAGGTTTATTCCACTCAGATAAGCTGTATTACAAGCTTCAGAAAAAGTGATCCTGTGCCCTGTTTCATTATGAGAAATATAATGATCGGTAAAATTAAATGTCGCCTCTTCATCGAGGTTCCATTCATCTATGAGCATTTTTTCAATTCTATTCCTCACGGTATCAGCAGCAGCTTTTACGGCTTCACCACCCATTAAAGTTGAGCGGGAAGCGACAGTCGGACCACCATCAGCTACCCTGCTCGTATCCTGTTCAAGATAGTAGATATCATCTGGAGATATGCCGAGAACCTCAGCAGCAACCATGGAAAAAGTCATGCGTAAACCCTGCCCGTTCTCAGCCAATCCCGAAATAAGATATACACTCCCATCCTTCTGAATGCTTATTAAAGCGCCTGTTGCGTCAATGCCCTCTGCACCAAGGGAACACCCGCGAAAACTGCACGCAAGCCCGATCCCTTTTTTAATATTTGAGCACGTTGAAAACTGATTATCATTCAATATGAGATTTACAGAATGGGAATTTTCCTCAACTGGATATTTGGCTTTGTATGTCTCATACTTTTTCTCAAAATCCGATTCTTTTGTTGCCTTTTCAATAACTTGATTCAAGCTCACAACGTGATTTGACAAGATTTGTCCGCTGGCAGTTTCTGAATTTTGTTTATACCCGTTAATTCTGCGAATCTCTAAGGGCGACATATTCAGCTTTTCAGCGATCTCATCCATAAGAGATTCCTGAGCAAAAATTATTTGGGGTGAGCCGAAACCCCTCATTGCACCGGTGTATGGATTGTTTGTATATACCGCTCGGACATCGGTATGAACATTCTTCACCTCGTAAGGACCTGTCGCCTGTACAACCGAACGCCATGTTACAAAGGGACTCATTGACGCATAAGCTCCTCCATCAGCGAGTATATCGATCTTCATTGCCTTTAGGATACCTTTATGCGAAATACCAACCTTATATCTCATAGAATAAGGATGTCTCTTATAACTTTCTATTATAGATTCTTCGCGTGAAAGTTGTATTCTGACCGGTTTTCCGATCTTTTTACAGGCGACACAAGCTCGGGCAGCCAGTATATCCATTATATCATCCTTGCCGCCGAAAGAGCCGCCAAGCTCATTTTGGATAATATGAATATTCGCAAGAGGCACCTTCATTACTTGGGCGACAATTCTCCTGCATGTAAATGGATTTTGTACCGAACCATAAATTTTATAAACATCTTTCCTGAAATCCGGGACTGCTGTAATACATTCCGGTTCAATGTATGCATGCTCGATAGCAGGTGTGGTGTATGTTCTCTCGATGATGAAATCGGATTCCTGAAAACCCTTCTCAATATTGCCCTTTCTTAAGGGATAATGATTGATGAGATTCGATTTATTTTCAGGATGAATAAGCAGCGCATCATTATCCAAAGCATGTGTATAATCTGATAAAACCGGAAGCTCCTCAACCTTGATCTTAATTAGTGTAAGCGCTTTCCGGACAGCTTCCTTATCTTCTCCTACCACCAGCGCTACAACATCCGCCGGACAATATATCTTATCGAGGGAAAACACAGGTTGGTCATACTTTATCACACCTGTGATATTGTTTCCGGGTACATCCTTGTGAGTAATGATTGCCTCCACACCGGCAACTTTATCAGCTTGAGAAATGTCGATATTCTTGATCATGCCATGGGGAACTGTAGTCTTTTTTTGTGCAGCAAAACACATGCCCGGGAAGGAGATATCGGCAGCGTATTGTGCTCTGCCAGTAACTTTTTCATAGGCATCTGTTCTTGGCAGTTTCTTACCAATTACTTTGTATTTATAGTTCAACATTTTGCAGGAATTCAAATTTCTCCCGAACTATTTCTGCGACTTCATAAGCTTTTTTATAAACTTCTTCTTCGGGATCAATGATAAAATCTTTCATAAGATAATGTCCTTTTTTGCACACAGTGCGAACTGAAGTTTCACAGGCACCATAAATAAAATGCCCAAGGAAATTATCTGCATCCATCGGAGTATATGGACAATAATCAAGTACGATAAGATCAGCAGAATCACCCTTTTGAAGCATCGGGGTATTTCCAAAAAATCGATCATGGATATCAAAGCTATTCTTCAAAATTCGAGCTACAATATCAAATCCAATTTCTGAACTGTGATTGAGATGGCGACAGGTAAGAAATGCCATTTTGATCGTTTTGAGCATATTACAATGCATGCCATCTGTGCCAAGTAATAAAGGAATTTCTTCGGGTACTTTTGCGAGATTAAGCGTACCAACTGCATTATTGAAGTTTGAATCTGGATTATGAATAATCGATGCATTGTGCTTTGAAATAATCTCGAAATCCTTGTCCACCAGGTGATTCCCATGAGCAAGAAAAGTGAGATCGTTCAATAAATTGTATTTCTCCAACCTCTCACAAATCGAAAGCCCGTACTTTTCTGCGGAGAACCGAGCATCAAAAATATCTTCGGCTGCATGGATATGGTAGCCACAGCCAAGATCATGGGTTTTATCTTCAATATATTTCAGTGTCTCATCAGAAAGAGTAAACAATGCGTGCAGACCAAACTGTCCTTTGAACTCAGCAGTAGTGCGATACTTGAGGAAGGAAAGGTTTTCTTTAACCGCTTGTTTCATGTTCTCTTTACCATTCCTGTCAGAAACCTCATAGGAGAGCACTGCATTAAGCTCGCGAGCTTTCAGCACTTTCTTAATAATATTTTCACTCTCATCAATAAAATCCGGAGATGAGTGATGGTCGAACAGAGTGAGTACGCCATTTTTTATTGCCTCGATCGCGGCGAGTTCGGCGCTTACTTCATTTGCCTGTTCATTCAGCGTTATATCAAACTTCCACCAGAGATTCTCAAGAACTTCAACGAAATTACTCATCTTTCCCTTTACGGGCAATCCCTTGCTCAATCGGGAATAGATATGTTCATGAAAATTTGTGAATGGTGGAAGAACCATTCGACCTTGGGCATCATATTCTGACAGATTTTGGTCGTCGATTGTAGGATTTTTTCGTTTAACTGGTTTATATAAAAAATCAGAATAAGATGTCTCTTTGATCTCATGAATGAGTTCATCCTCAATAATAATGTCGCCAAATATCGGAACAAATGCCCCATTTTTAAATTGACATATAAAGGCATTTTTGATACGTAAATTATTATTCATATTTATTTCCTAACATATTTTCTATTGAGAAAGAGTTGATATTTGTGTCAAATTTATTAAATAAACATCAAACAATTATTCGGTTTTTTTGTTAAGGCGATGATAATTTTCTGAATTCCCTTCAACCGGGCGATGTCCATTACTTCCACGACTGTTCTTGTCATCATGTATGATCTTCGCTTTTACGATACGTGCCATACCCGGGTGTACATAAAAATTTACCATCTTCTATAATAACCTCGCCCCTGATTATAGTCTTTGTGATTTTTTCCTGAAATGTCCGATCATCAAAAGGTGTATATTTTCCCTTTGAATGTAGTTTCTCTTGTTCAATAAGAGTCCTTGCGACTGGATCAATGAATACAAAATCTGCATCTTTGCCAATGCTAATACTCCCCTTATGAGAATCCAATCTGTAGTTTTGGGCTGCATTTTCACAAAGAATTTTCTGCATCTCGTGAAGACTCAACCGATTTTTCATGAATCCTTCATAAAAAATAAATGGAACCATGAGTTCACTTCCGGGCATACCGCCATAATCGGTCCATATATTTCCTGTACTTTTTTCGCGCGGATAATCGCAACTGGCATGATCTGTAGCAACAAAGCTGATAGTGCCGTTTTTCAGTCCCTTCCAAAGAGCTTCTTTATCTTCTTCAAATCTCACAGGTGGAGCTGTCTTCAGGATGCTTCCCTGCTGCTCAAAATCATCCTGCGTAAAAGCAAGAAAATGAGGACAGGTCTCCGTTGTAATATGAACTCCTTGTGCTTGTGCTTTTTCGATAAGCTCCAATCCCCTTTTGCTGCTCAAATGTACAATATGAAAGTGAGTACCAGTTTTTTTTGCAATTCTAATAACTGTTTTTATTGCCCGAACCTCTGCTTCAACACCTCGTGCCTGGCAGTAATATGTTATTTCATTTTTATTTTCTTTTTGAAATTGTGCACGCCTGCTCTCAACAAATGCTTTATCTTCAGCATGAACTGCAACCGGCATATCTAATTCTTTTGCAATAAGAGCAACTTCTTCAAGCTGTGAAGGAGTAAGCGAGGTAAAGTCATCCATTCCAGAGACCAGGTAGGTTTTGAATCCGATCACTCCCTGCTCTTTAAGTTCACACATATTATTTCTTACTGTATTATTCTTAAATTCCGTTCCGGAAACACCTCCCCACAAAGCGAAATCAATGACTGCTTTTTTCTTAATTATCTGGAGTTTATGCTGCAAATTCTCAGCATTTATTATAGGTGGAATTGATGTACAGGGCATATCTGCAACTGTGGTAACTCCACCAAATGCTGCAGCAAGTGTGCCGGTGTAAAAATCCTCTCGCCACTCAAAACCAGGATCATCATAATGCACATGTGGATCGATGGCTCCCGGCAATACAACACAATAATTCGCATCAATACAATTAGTTATATGAGTTTTCGTCCTTCTTCTCGACCGTATATACTCAGATAATTCAATAGGAGTATCAGGAACTTCTTCTTTCTCGATGACATTCACTATTTGAGAATTATAAAGTATGTTGCAAAGAACAGCTCTGCTTTCACGGGAGAGAATTGCATTGATAATTTTTGGGGACATTTTTTATATATATTGTTTCAGCAATCCTGTTCTTTCATTGAATTCTCTTATTAAATCATCCCACTGTTCATAGGAATGCATTTTTTCTTTCCAGTAATTTTCATCATACCATTGGGCATTGAGTTCTTCCAAAGTTTTGCCCTGCTGCTCGATCCACGTAAAATATTTCAGATTATGCATACGCTTCTTATCCCAATAGGAAAGTTCAAGCATATAATCGATCGTCACGCCCATGAGATAGCGTTCAAAATCACCAACAGCATTGTAAGGTGTATATTCGCCAAATTGTTCACGCAGCTCTTTCATTCTGGATTGATATAGCTCCATTGAGTCGGTTGCTACTGTGAATAGCACATCATTTTCGTCCATCTCATAGTATTTTGCCATCTTAATGGTTCCGAGAAGATTCGCGATAGATGAAATACCAAACAAGTGAAGTTTATCAACGAATTCCTTATTAACTCCTTGCGTGATCAAATATTCTTTACCTGCCGGTTCATTGAACAACCTCAGCAGGTTCATACATGCTTCATCATCAATATCTGCGACCATATCCATATTTTTCATATTATGTATCCAGGGCACATGCTTATCGCCTATTCCTTCAATTCGATGCCCGCCATAGCCGTTGAGAAGAAGAGTAGGACACTGTAGAGCTTCACCTGCACAGACTTTTATTGTCGGATACTTTTCTCTAAGATATTCGGCACAGCCAAGTGTTCCTGCAGATCCTTGAGTCAGGAATAATCCGCTCATTCGTTGACCTTCAAATTTATGATGTTCAAAGACTTCTTCCATAGCACGACCGGTCACTGCATAATGCCAGACGGCATTGCCAAATTCACTGAACTGGTTGAGCACAACAATTTCATCACCACGCGCTTCTTTCAATTCCTTTGTTTTGTCATACACTTCTTTCACATTACTTTCGCATCCGGGAGTTGCATAGATCTCGGCGCCCACTTTTTCGAGCCATTCAAACCGTTCGCGAGACATTCCTTCAGGTAATACTGCAATTGATGGACATGCAAGCAGACATGAATCATACGCACCGCCCCTGCAATAATTTCCTGTTGAGGGCCAGAGCGCCTTTTGCCTTGTCGGGTCAAAGTCACCGCGAATCAATTTTTCGACAAGCGGTCCAAAAGTTGCACCTACTTTATGAGATCCAGTAGGAAAATACTTTCCGAGCAGAATAAATATTCGTGCTTTCACACCTGTCAGTTCTGAGGGTATTTCCATGTAATTCACGCCATCATAACCGCCCCCTTTTTCTTTTGGCTCATTCTTCCATGTAATTCTAAACAGATTTCTTGGGTGCAGATCCCATAATCCTATATTTGAAAGTTCCTGTTTGATTTTCTCGGGCACCTTTTCAGGATGGATCATCTCTTCATAGGTTGGGATAATGATATTCCTTTCCCTGCACCGCTGAACGATATTCTCCAGAACTTTTTTATCCACAACTTCAAAATTTTTGCTGTTCATAGCAATCACTCTTTCTTATATTTCTATTTTTTTTCAATCACGAAAAATTTCAACGGGTTCAACACGTCAATTTTTTTTATTAGCAAATGAGCTTTTTCTCAAGAAAGAGATACTACTAAGGATCAAATAAATATTATAAAAAATCCACGAATAAAGGAATTGTGGGATATTTAACGTGGGAAATTATCACTGATCATGCTTTTGTGAAAATTCGTGGTGGAAACGAACCTCAACTCCTCGCTGCGCTTAGTAGTCGAAAAAGCATTGTGACCTATACTTCTACGCTCTAAATATTTTTATATTAACCTCAGAACCGCTCTACTGAATATCCTTGTGCCTTGAGGAGCTTGATCAGCCCTTCTTCACCGGCAAGGTGCCCGGACCCAACTATCACCAGATAGTCTTCATTATCCTTTGTATATTCTATCACATCATCCAGCCAATTATAATTTCTATCAATTAATAAGGATTGCTTGAGCGCAGGATATTCCTCGAAGCCCTTATTCAGAAGCTCATCCAGTTTCTCCAGATCTCCTACATCCCACGCATCAACAAGGTCATGGATACTTGATTCCATTTCATCGAACTGGTCAATACTCTTAACGATAAAGTCTTCTTGGTTTTCCCCACCCAAAGTTGCAAGCAGGTCGAGTTGAAATTCAGGTGACTCCAAGCCAATAATATTTTTTTGTGCTTCCTTTGCCAGCTCAAAGAAATGCTGATCTACTCCCAATGTAGGATCAAATCCGAGCTTCTGCAAGTTGAGACTCAGCATAGTTATTGCGATGAACCAGGGCTGGAAAGCGTTGAGTTTTTCTATTGGCATTCCGAGTTCAAGAAGCTTGTTCTTTACTAATGCATAGGTGGAATCGCTCACAGATTTCTTAAAGGTTCCACCCTGAGGACAGAATGCTTTTAGTAGTGTATATTGCTGAAAGGCGGGTGTTTGTGTGCTATCAAAATTCAGTTCAAACACAACATTCTCTGCGTCTTCGAAACATTGATCATACCTGTCATCAAGTGGATAATCCGCTTGGTTCAAAAAATGTATGGACCCCAATAGGTAGACGGTGTTGCTGTCCGATTCTATCTTCCAGATACAGACATTTTCATTCTCCGTCTGGTTCTCTTCTGAATATAGAAACGCGGCTAATAAAACAATAAAAATAAGTGTAAATCCAATAATCATGATTGGTTTCGTTTTCATGAAATTCCTTTCTGATTTTTATGTGATAATGCGTATTAAGAAAATTTTATGTGCCTTTCATTTGTCTTGTAAATTCACTCAATTTACCTCTCTCATAGATTTCATAGAAAGGTTCCTCTTTCTTTTCCTTATGCCATTTTACCAATCTGATCTCATCATTTTCTATTTCGAGGCAGGTAATGCCGGTCGTGAAGAGTCCGCATCCTGTATTGAAATAGCAGGGCAAGGGCTTTCGATCCGGTTCTGTAGGATTGATATCTCTGCCCTTTTTCTTCTCTTCCTGTAATTTTTTACTTAGTTCTTTTATTTTTTTCTTATTTTCTTTTACCAGCTCATGATCGTCTGAATTATCTCTGCTCTCTTTTTTAAGTGCTTCGATCATGTTTTGCAATCTCCTTGCATATGAAGTTGAAGCAAATATTGCACGATGAGAATGTCCGCAAATTAGAATTACCTTATTCTGTTTTGCCCATGCATACATGACCTGCTCGTAATCCGTCGTGACCTGAGATTTTATTGCCGGCGGATGTGTGCCGATGTGTAGGCGTTTCAGATACGGTTCGAAGACTTTATATACTCTCACAAAGAATTTACTCGACCAGCTATTTTTATCAGATTCAATATTTCCTTGATGACCATGAACAAGCAAGATTTTTATATTTCCATTACTATCTTTCATTTTCAATGCTTCTGGAGCGCCTTTATGTTTTCTTGGATTTTTCATAGCAGGGTCATCTAGCGAAGCCCACTCTTGATCATGATTGCCGAACACTCGTATTATCCGATCTGCTTCGAATTTCCTGAACAAACTGTAGATTTCTTCATCATATTCTTTCGTAATCATATCGAGATCGAATTGCCATAACTCTTCGATATCGCCAAGAAGGATAAGATGGAAATCTTTCACAAGATAATGAGAAAGCAAACGCTTCATGGCTTCGACATTGTGCCGAAAATCATCTGCGGGTCCCCCATCCCCAAAATGTAGATCACTCAGGATTGCGTACTTGTTATTATTTGTTTCCAGGACGGTTATACCATTATCCTCCCATAAACCGGACAGACGCTTAAACGTCAGTTTTCGATCCTGTGCCATTTCCACCTCCTTGTTATGAATGTTTTACGTTTTAGCTTCATTAATATCCCGCACCTACGGTGCTAATTTTATGATTGGATTTCTTTGTTTCAAGGGCTGACACCCTTTACTACAAACATCTCGTTCCTAACGGAACTTATTAATAAATCGTACATTCATTCCAGCCCTTTACTATGAACATCTCGTTCCTGATGTAACTTTTGAATACTTTCCATTTTAATATCCTTAATATTTCGCACCTATGGTGCTGAAATGATGATCGATTTTCTTTTTAACTACAAAGATTGCGTTCCGAATGGAACTTATGAATAAATTACACATTTATTTCAGCTAACACCATTGGTGTTTAATATTTGTAGCCAGATGCGTTAGTCTGTAATGTGATAAAAAAACAATACAAAGCACCGTAGGTGCGGCATCTTATTGGAAAATATATCGCTCATCATATTCTATTCCATATAAATCCAATAATTTTTTATATTCCTCTTTAAAAGATATTTTCTTATGATGTTCCTTCTGATTCTTAATATAATGAACAACATCATCAATTTGGGAACGAGAATATGAAAATGCTCCAAAACCTTTCTGCCAATGAAATTTCCCAACAAACCATTTCTTTTCATTAATGAATTTCGATGAATTTGATTTTATATCTCTCACCAAGCCGGATATTGAATTATCTGGTTTTAAGCTGACCAGAATATGTATATGGTCAGGCATACCATTGATCTGTAATAATTTTTGAGCTTTATTTCGAATGATTCCTGAAATGTATTTATAAATTTCCTCTTCGTGTTCATCGGTTATCAAGTTGTTTCTACCCTTTGTCCCGAAAACCAGCATTATATAAATTTGTGTGTATGTATTTGCCATATTACTCCTTCACATTTCGCACCTATGGTGCTGAAATGATGATCGATTTTCTTTTTAACCAAGGGCTGACACTCTTTACTACAAACATCTCGTTCCTAACGGAACTTATTAATAAATCGTACATTCATTCCAGCCCTTTTACTACAAAGATTTCGTTCCGAATGGAACTTATGAATAAATTACACATTTATTTCAGCCCTTTACTATGAACATCTCGTTCCTGATGGAAATTATGAATAAATTACACATTTATTTCAGCTAACACCATTGGTGTTTAATATTTGTAGCCAGATGCGTTAGTCTGTAATGTGATAAAAAAACAATACAAAGCACCGTAGGTGCGGCATATCATATCTAAAAAAATCATAACATTCATTTCCTTTCATCACACCACTTTAAATTCAATCCCTGCATCTTTAATCTGCATGGATATATTGATTTTTAATTGGTCATTTCCATCAAAAAGTTTATTGAGAGTTATTACTTTCATAGATTTTGCTTCAACGGTATTTTTTCCAATACCTTCATTAATTTTTGATAATGCACTTACCAACTCATTTCCATTCATAAAAAAAACCTCTTATTCATTTTGTAAAATATTAACAGTGCCAATTTTTTAGCAAGTAATTTCTAATGAATTTTTTTTATGAATTTGTGTTGTATTGTAAATGTAAAAAAATGGTACACCCACCGGGGCTCGAACCCAGGACCCGCTGATTAAGAGTCAGCTGCTCTACCAACTGAGCTATGGGTGCACCTAAAATGTATTTACTTGATCAATAATAATCTTTTTACGACGGACTCGTAATTCTCTGTCAATAATTTGTAAAGATAAACGCCATTTGCCAGAGTTCTGCCGCTGTTATCCTTTCCGTCCCATTGAACGGAATAAGAGCCATTCGTAAAAGGAATTTCACAAACCATTTGCCCTTTGATATTGAAAACCACCACCTTTGCCTGCTCAAAATGGAAGGTGCCGGGATTATAGGAGATCATTGTAGAATTTTTAAATGGATTCGGAAAGTTTTGATAAAGGGCAAAATTGTTTGATGGCATTTCCAGTTCAACTGCGTATGTCAAATTATCGGCATAGTTGCCTGTTCTCTGTATGTTGCCACGATAGATCGTCCATGGATGGAACGAGCCGTGAAGCCCTTTATAATCCCAGACCGAAATACCCGATATCGAACCTGCAATGATCTCATAGTCACCATCGTTATCAATGTCATAAAGAGCGATTGGCGAAGTAACTGAAGTCGGATTGCAAACTGGAAATTCAGGTAGCAGTGTGCCATCATAAGCATAGCAATATATTTTTCCATCAAAAGTTGAAGCAACTATCTCCACGCTGCCGTCATTATTGATATCTGCTGCAACAGGACTTGTTTTTGAGGTGCTGTTCATGCTCTGGGGCCAGCCGTCAATCGTTGTGCCGTCAACTTCGAGCAGCTTTACCTCTCCGTCCAAAGATGAATAACCAATATTGAAAATGCCACCCTGATTTTTTGTAAAGGCAATTGGTGAGGAGAACAAGCTTGCAGAGAGATCTTCTTCATGAATGATCGTACCTGTGTAATCTATAATGTACAGTTTGTTGCTGCTATTTCCAAAGGTGATATAATTCGTATCAAAGATTATCGGAGATGCCCAAACATGGGATTCTATCTGAACTGGAAAACCTGTGAGCACCTCAGCATTGCTGTCAATGGCATATATTTTCCCATTTGTTAATCCGACAACCATATCTATCACACCATCTTCATTGATATCACCAACTGCCACATCCGAACATAGCGGAGCATCAAATTCATGTGGGAAATTCAGGAAATCATTTCCTTCGTGGTCTATCACGTAGAGCTTATTATCGATGCAGGAAATGATCGTTTCAAGATAGCCATCATTATTGAGGTCGGCAAGAGCGGGAGTGGTAATTATCTGACCGCCGGTTGTATAAGTAAAGACCTGCGAGCCATCGTGGTTGAGCGCATACACAGTGCCGTTTCTGCCGGCTATGACAAGTTCGAGTTCATTATCATTATCAACATCACCCGCAGCGAGAGATTCCCAGACCTCATCATCAAGCTGGATTGGGAAACCGGGTTTTGTCTGGGCATCAGCAGTGATGGCATAGATATTTCCCATACGATCCACAGTCACGATCTCCTCTTCTCCATCGTTATCAAGATCAATAAAAATGGGTGAAGATTTCACCTCCACGCCGAGACATATAGGCCAGTTATACTGCAACAGAGAAACCAGGAATGTATCGTAATACATCTTATCAAAAGGATAGGTAGCAGTCTGATTTGCAGTGATATGCAGTTGGAAATGAATGTCCTCGTACCCGCAGCTATTGCTCACAGTAAAGGTAAAAGGATTGGAACTATTATCTGCGATGCTACCGGCGGGAATAGAGCCGTAATTATGCGTGCTGTTCTGCACCACAATGAAACTACTGTCACAAATGAACTCAACTTCGACATTTTCAGCAAGCTGCCATTCCGGTAGATTTTGAATCTCTACTACCATCTCGATCTCTTCGCCGGGATTGATTATGCCGTCATTATCTCCTGAAGGATCAAAAAATTCAATATTGCTGACTTCCACATAAGGGAATTCACCATCTGTCATAATGACCGCGGTTCCGGGATCGCCAAAAACCACAAGCTCATAATAACACCAGCGCATCCACGGATCATTAACGGTCGAAACAAGGGCTGTTTTTGAGTAGTCGTTTGCCTTTCCCAGTTCTCTGATATTCTCTGTAAAAAGTGCATCAAAGAAGGTTCGGTCAAATTGCTCTGAAGGACCTTCTATCGAGTTGGGAGAATACCAGCCATAGCGGGTATTTCCGATGAATGCCATTGGACCGTGCTCAGCGATAACAAGACGTTCGCCCACACATTCCGAAGAGCCGCTTGTGCCGTTATCAAAGGCAGCGGGAAGGCAGCCCTGCGTATAGATAAAACCATACTCGTCATTAATAAAAGTATCGGGTGTGTTCGGGCTCATTCCCATAAGAATACTGTAATTCGCATGTCCCATGTGATTTATGATACCCATCCCCGAATTGATCGCATTTTTTACTGCATTGCCCGAATAGGTCCCTTCTCGCTCGTATAGAGTGTAAAAATGATAATTATCAACAGGAATGCGGGTCGCAACATCGTCTTTATAATCTCCACCCCAGGTTACGGGATTCCAATTAAGATTTTCCCCAACCATACATGCTTTTTCAAGCGCAGGTTTTGGGATATCTGTATAACTCTGAATTTTATAAATAGCATTCACAAAATCCTGCTGAACATCTCCGGGAATTCTACCAACTGCAACTTCAGGATAGAAATCAGGATCGTCTTCCATCTCACCGAATTTATTATCGCCATCGGCATTCCAGTTGCCGTCCAGTCCGCCGTAATAGAGGTCTGAAGGAATGTTACCTATTGTACTGCCTGCCTGGACATAAAATTTCACGCTGGGTATGATCTCGTCATCTCCGCCAAGAAGCACATACTCGAGTGGATTACTTGAACCAAGCCAGGAAATATATGCGATGATAATGAAATTGCGAATTTTGTCAGCATTGGTCGTGCCGGAATAATTGTCATAAATATCTTCAACAGTATAGACCTCTGCTTGCACGCCGCGATTAATTTTCCAAATTTTAAAATCAATAAAAATAGGAAGGAAATTTTCTGAGGTAATAATAATATAGTCGTGAGGATCGGCAGGATCGATGAGATTATCACGGTAAGAGCTATTCGCTTCTTTTTCAATATATGAGTGCTTTTCGTAGCCGTTATCAACCATATTATCGAGCTTGGAAAGCACTGCACCGGAATTCTGCAGCATCTTGGATTGATGATCTGCAATCTCGGCATAGTAAGCAGTTTCCACCTTCAATGACCAGTTCGACGCATACTCGACTGTTCCTGTTCCGGGTATATATCTGATGGGAAATACATTGATCAAAGCAATTGAATGTCCTGCATACATCTCAGTACTGATAAGCTCATACTCTACAGCAGGATAAGGATCATTAGATTGGTAAATCGTTTCATTCTTTTGTGTAGGAATAACCTCTTTTACGCTCGTGGGTTGCGATGTTCTGGCAAAATCAATGTACATGTCGGAAGTAACGAGTTCCCAGTCTGAATGAGTTATTTGGATATTAATTATCTTCTCTCCGTATGGAAGAAGAATTTTAGCACCGTAAAAAGGAATAAGCGGTTCGCCGGGAACCTGCTGCTTTGTAATGAAATCAGTTACAATACGATTTTCAGTAATCGATGGTCTGTCAAATGTGAAGCCCACTTCAAGGTTCGATGTATGGGCAAGACTAAAGGTCAACAGCAGTGCACCGATGGCTGCAAAAAAATATTTTTTCATCTATGCTCCTTAAGAAATAATATTTTTAATTACATATTAACCACAAACTTCAGTTTGTGGTGACAGAAAACATCATTTGGTGGAGTCCTTTCAAGGACTTCTCAATAAATCAAATTTTTCCATATAATGTCATCCAAAAAGGACACTTTCTTATGATGCTCTTTTTGATTATTTATATATTGAATTATACCATTTATTTCACTATTTGAAACAGAAAAAGCCGCATATCTTTTTGACCAACTAAATCTTGTTTTGAAGAGTCCAATTTCATTAATTGCATGTGAGGATGTACCCTTCAAATATTGTAGTAATTTTTCGATAGATAAATTAACAGGTAAATCAACAAGCAAGTGGACATGTTCAGGATTTATATAGCCAGTTTTATAATATATTTCGTGTTGTTTACAAATATCCTTTAATATAACAATCACTTTTCTTGATATGTCGGTATCTATAAAATAAGGATATCTTTCTTTTGTTGACCAGATCAAATGTAGCCGGCACACTTTCATAGAATGTTTAGGCATTATTTACCTTCGTAAGCCATTGAAATGGCTGGTTATCTGTATCGGGTTTTACATCCCACACGCTAAAGCGTATGGTTAATAAAATTCTTATTTTCATATTTTTATATTCATGCTTATAATATCATTAAATATCATATATTCATTGATTCCATATATTTCTATTAAAATGTAGGTAGGTGGTAATTATTGTCAAAGTTAATGGAAATTTGAAACTTGAAATTGGAAATTGAACCACACTTCTTCGCTACGCTACGCTAAGGCAGGCAGAAAACACTAAAAATACGAAAAAATGAAAATGAATAATGGAAAAATTGTTTTAATTCTTGATCCGTGAGAATCTTTACAATCTGTGTGGGTCTGCGTGCTATTATTTTATAATATATGAATGATTTTCGATATTCTTTTTATAGAGAGACTAATTTGTTTTAGTCTTCTGAAGTTCCCTCTGATAATATTGCGCTTTATCAAACAGCTCATTTTCATCTATCTCAACCAATTTTCTGCCCTGCATGAGTACTTTTCCGTTCACGATTACATCTTGAACCGACTCGCTGTGCATAGTGTACACAAGATGGGAATAGACATTATACATCGGCATATTCTCGAGTTTATTACGCTCAAGAAGAATAATGTCCGCCTTCTTCCCTACTTCAAGAGAACCGACCTCATCTTCTTTATTAAATATTTTTGCTGCATCGATCGTAACCATACGTACAACATCTTCGGCAGGCAGGAACGTGGGATCGTTGTTAATTGCTTTATGCACTTTTGAAGTCATATCCATTTCATCAAGAATACTGAGATTGTTATTGCTTGCCACGCCGTCAGTAGCTAATGAAATCGTCACACCATTTTCTTTGTAACCCTTGATCGGAGCAAAGCCAGATGAGAGTTTCAGATTGCATTCCGTGCAGATATTCACTCCAACATCTTTTTCCGCAAGCAACTTTTGTTCATTATTATCTATCCACACGCCATGAGCAAGTGACACATCATTTCCAAGAAAACCAATTGAATTCAAATAGTTAACCGGACGCATCCCGTGATTCTTCAAACAGTCATCAACCTCTTTTTGGGTTTCTGAAAGATGCGTATGAATAAGCATATTATGAGCACGGGCTGTTTCTGCGGCAGTAATAAGGGTTTTTCTTGAACATGTATAGATTGAATGGGGCATTATCGAAAAATCGATCAGTTCATTATCTTTGAATTCTTTATGCCCTTCCACCGCATAATTTATCATACTATCAGGAGTTTTATGAAAAGCCATTGGGAAATCAAGAATGCCCTCTCCAAGAATTGCACGCATACCTGTTTTTGTTGCAGCTTGCGCAGTTTCTTTGGAATAAAAATACATATCATTTATCATTGTAATACCGTTCTTAATAAGCTCAGCACATGCATGGTATGCAGCATCATAGACAAATTGGGCTTTTACAAATCGTGCTTCAGCAGGCCAGATATAGTCTTCCAGCCACGAATGAAGCAAAAGATCATCAGCATAGCCACGCAGATAAGTCATGGCAATATGGCTGTGTCCATTGATCAAGCCGGGCATAACTATTTTTGATGAAGCATCAATGACTTTATCACTTGTATAATTTTTCTCTATTTCTTCAATAGTCCCGATCGCCAGTATTTTCCCCTCGTCAATTGCAAGAGCGCCATTTTTAATGATGTCCATTTCAGGATTGATCGTGACTATATAGCCATTTTTAATTATAATATCGGTGTGTTGCATATTGATACCCTATTGGGAGTTTCGCATAAGCGGAAATTATTTAATAAAATCATATTTTACCTTTATACCATATTCTTCGAAAGCCGAGTAAGATTTCAATTAATTTCTAAACCAAAATTTCTAATTACAAATAAAATGTCAAAAATTAAAGCCCAAATAAGTTTTTTATTCCTTGATTTCATTTCATTTGATGAGAAAATAAATTAAATTACTTAGCCTCTTTCCAGTAAAAAAATTTTCATCTTTTCATTGCACAAGAGATTTTTTGCAAATTCGAAAAATTGGTCGCCAAATTTTCAGTTTTTCCCTCTAAGTCGAACCTCTTACTATTTAACATTTGTTCTTTGAAATTCCATTAGAAATTAGATATTTGTAATTAGTTATTCAAATTTCACAAGATTAAAGTACTAAAAAAATCACATTTTACCTTTATAGCATCTGCTATAAAATCTGAGTTCTCTAACCAGAAATTTTCATGTATTCTTTATGATATAATAGAGCTTATCGCCCATAATGTGTACTTTTTTATTTTTATCAGAACGCCAATCTTTAATGGTGTTTATTGTGAGAAGGGCAAAGTCGCTGTTCTTATCTTTGGAATTTGTGCTTTTCAAATTGTTCGCCAGTTTTTTCATGGAAACCCAAATGGTTTTTACTCTTCGGGCATCAGCATCTTTGAGGAGTTCCTGCACATATGGATACACTTCTGCAGGTTGCGTACGGGCAATTTGGATGAGCGTGTGAGTGATCTTTTTCTGCACTTCAAGACTTTCGTCATCAATGATCTTTGTGATGAATTCCATGACAAAATGAGGATCTTTTTCAGAAAAGTTTTCCAAACCATGAAAGGATAATGATCGCTTTCTTTCATCTTCGCTTTCGATCCATTTGAGCATATTCTGCTTCATTAGCTGGGGATAGTCTTTCCAGAATTGGTCCATTATGTTCTCTGCTTCCCATTTGATGGAATCGTAATAATCGCCCACAATTTCGATCATTTTTTCCGGTTGCTTTTTATAATAATAGAGAAAAAAGAAAAGGGCGGTTGCGCGTTTTGCATAGTTCTTGGAATCCAACAGTCCCTGCATCAGCTCTACAAATTTTTCTTTTTCTTCTGATTCGGCAGCAGTTTTACCAACAATTTCTCTGCCAAAATAATTCTTACATGCAGCAAGCTCTTCAATTTTTTTTATGCCTTTTTTCTCATTTGTATTATATATCTCAAGAACAGCGATAGTTTCCTGCTGAAGTTCTTTTTCTTCTCTATCTGTTAAACGACCGATTGTGTTTACCATGATAATCCTTTCGTGGAATTGAATACGTTTTTGTATAATTATTCTGATTTTAGTTTATGATAAATTTTACAAATAACAAATTACTTATCCAATCTCCTCATGGGGTATGCTCGATTGCAATTTGTTTTGGTTATGAAAAAAAAACTGTGGTTTATGTTGTCAAGAATTAAAAAACTAATCCATGCATATCCCCCAAAAAATCAGAACAACGGCAATTCCCAATAGTTGAATATGCAGAAAGGAAAATAGTGAATGTTCAACTTTTACCTTTTTTATGATTGTTGTCTTTGCGAAAGTTTCCGCCAGTGGGCACTTTCGCAAAGTTAAAAGAACCATAAGAAAACCTGTTACTGATTAAGGATAATCAGCCCTACGCCGGAAATGTCATTCCCGCGAATCTTGTCCTCACGAAAGTGGGGAGCGGGAATCCAGAATTGATTAAAATTATAGTAACATCCAACGAAAATATAAGTTTCAAAGAAGAAAAAAACTGGATCCCCAATCCGCCAGATGGCGGAGGACTCTCGGGAATGACACCTTTTTTGTGTTTTATACAAGGATTTCCACAACGAGATGGAGTAGTAATTTTCCGCTTAAACATTACGCAATCCCTTTATTCATGGACTATAGGGAAAATACGTTCGTAATTTTTAGGGGCATCCCTGTTAAATAACAAATCGAGTTATGATAAGACGAATTCGTTTAAAAGAATAGATTCTTCGTTCCGCTACGCTCCACTCAAGAATGACAATGGATTATAGGGGTTGAATATATTCAGCTCCTTTTATTTATCGCGGCTAAGCGCAGCGTAGACGGACTTGTCACTGCGTAGTGAAACGAAGACGGAAGAATGACAATTTTCTTTTTGGGGTTTGTTTTTTTCATCAATGAAAACTTGTTCGACAGCTGCTGAATCTCTCTTCGCTCCTCCCTCCTCTTTCTTCAGTCTTCTCCCTGTACCATAAATCAATAACTTTGGAGATTCTTCGCTCCGCTACGCTCCACTCAAGAATGACAATTTTCTTTTTGTGGTTTGCTTTTTTGATTATTGGAAATTTATTCGCCTGCTGGCGAATCAGCATCATCAGTCCGCAAGCTGGCGGATGCTATTCTCATTACGGAGACGATTCACGACTCGTGGTTTATTTCTTTATAGTTCCTTCTTTGTAAAATGGCGGCTTGATGACCGTGGCAGGATACATCTTACCCCGAATTTCAATATCTATCTCATTGTCGGCTTTCATATAATCGCGATGCACATAGCCGGTTCCAATACCTATACCCAAACTCGGTGACATTGTACCGCTACGCACTTCCCCTATCTCTTTACCATTCTTGAAAATTTTATAATGTGGTCTTGGAATGCCTTTTCCGTCCATCACAAAGGGTATGAGTTTTCTCTGTATCTTTTCCTGCACAACTCTTTCCAGTACTTCTTTTCCGATAAAATCACCCTTATCAAATTTCACCACCCAGCGGAGTCCGGCTTCAAGCGGATTGGTATCCTTACCAATATCATTTCCATAAAGAGGATATTTCATTTCCAAACGAAGTGTATCACGTGCTCCAAGACCAATGGGTTCTATATCAAATTTTTCACCTGCCTTTTCGACCTTGTGCCACAATTCCTCAGCTTTATCAAGGTCTGTGAAATATATCTCAAAACCGTCTTCACCGGTATAGCCAGTTCGGGAGATCAATGCAGGCACATCATCGATCTCAGAATGTATAAAATGATAGTACTCAAGTGTTGACAGATCATCCTTTATTAGTTTCTGTACCACAACTTCTGCCTGAGGTCCCTGCACACCGATAAGAGCTGTATCATCGCTCACATTTATAAGCTCTACACCCTCAATAAGATTGCTTTTCAACCACTCAAAATCCTTTTCCAGGTTTGATGCATTTACAACAAGATAGTAAAAATCCTCATCTCTATAAACCAGCAGATCATCGACAATTCCACCATCCGAATAGCACATATTGCTGTATTGTACCTGCCCGACAACAAGTTCAGAAACATCATTGATCGTTGTTTTCTGCAAAAATTCAAGCGCTTTGGCTCCCTTCACAATGAATTCTCCCATATGGCTGAGATCGAACATGCCGACAGAATCACGGACTTTTTTGTGCTCATGAATAATGCCGTTTTTATATTGGATCGGCATTTCATAACCGGCAAATGGCAATATCTTCGCTCCTTTTTCTTTATGAATATTACAAAAAGGTGTCTTTTTAATCATCACTACTCCTTATATTTTATCAATATTTGGTTGTAAGAAATCTTATACTATTGTGGATTGTCAAATTTGTTGGAACACTCACTTCATATTACCGATTATTACTGCTGCTGCTTCCTTCCGTATATACTAAAAAATATCAGCTTTTTTGATGAGATCGATGTTTATCTGAATATGAATTTTTTACATATCCTCAAATCGCTCCACACAATCGATGTTCTGCTTTTTAAGTTCATCAAGTACAGGCAAATAGATTTCAGGATCAACGGGTATCTTCACACCTTTTTCTTGAATTTTTCCCTGAAGGATCAGCGTTACTGCGATTGCTGCAGGCAGTCCTACAGTGCGGGACATCGAGGAATCTCCATTCGGAATTCCATAGTCGATCATAGTTGAAGTGATGTGTTGTTTTTTATCCGGGAATTCTGCAATAAATTCATGATGAAGCACAAGGAGGTCCCGCTCGCCTGGTTCATAAGTCAGCTTTTCATTGAGCGCATTGCAAAACACATCCATAGCTGTTCCCTTTTGAAGCCCGATATTTTCATCACCGAGGAGTCCAAGCCATTCAACTCTATAAATAGGATTTGCATCGATTGGAATATCCCACTGTGCGGCAAGGTTCTCCTTAAGTGTTTTATGAGTTTTCACTGTAACAAATTTCTCCATGAAATCAGCATAAGTCAGACCTTCAAGATCATATTCCTTTTCGTCATCAAGAAATCCTAGGTCAACGATCTTCTTCATAGTAGCACACCAACCGGGATAGCGAAGCGTACCGCGGAACGTTGTTTTTGTATCTTTGATGCCGTATATGTCAACGTACGGAACAGAATTTCTATTTGGATAACCTTCGAGTTTGCCGAATTCTGGAATTTCAACTTCCCAATGATGTGCAAAGAGTTCCTGTCCGTGAACATCGATTATCTTGCCATCTTCAAGCCACTTAGCTGAGTTCTTTCCCGCCATGACAACGCCGCGCGGACTCCATGAAAATTTGTATCCCCAGGGATTGGTATTTGCTTCCAGTGCTGGAAGTCCGCCGCAAAAGGATTTGAAACTCACGATCCTTCCATTTTTCTCTTTTACTCCGTCAATAACTCTCATTGCAGACATGTGGTCGATGCCGGGATCTACGCCGATCTCGTTCAAAAGCAACACATCGGCTTCACGCGCTTGGGCATCGAGCTCTCTCATTGCATCGCTCACATAAGAAGTGGTGACCATATGCTTTGCGTGCTTGATGCAGAGCTTTGCCACTTTCACATGATAGGTATAGGGCAGCAAACTTACTGCAAGATCGTGCTCGGAAACAAGCTTATCCAGCATATCATCATCTTTGACATTAAGCTCGACAGGAGTTCCACGCGGATGGTCTGCAACAAGTTTTTCTGCCTTGCTCACCGTTCGGCTTGCCACAGTTACCAAAAAGTCTTTTTGTGCAAGTAGATAGTTCACATGTGGTCTGGAAACAAGTCCAGCTCCCAAAATAAGTACTTTTTTCATTGAAATATCCTTTCTTTTCTTATAAAAATTTCTTGAGATAGGTATAGTCTTTTGTGAGATTGCCATCGTGCAGGATCAAAGCAGTCTGAAATTCTTTTGGAAGTTCCATCACATCGAGTTTTCCTGAGCTATGAGCAGCGAGCAGGTTTGGAACAAAATCCACCAACGCTTCACCGAATGAAGTTGATGCTTCTTTGGGAATCTCACAGGGAAGATTATCACGAGCCACAACTATAACTCCATTACCTTCGTTCCCGTCCATGATCTCGTCTTTAAGCGGGTCATATATAAAGGTCGGATTGTCCGGTTCTGTGATTTTGCCGGTGATCTCGATCGAACCCTCGATATCACAGCTTATGTCCCCTATCACCTTTAATTTGAGCTGCTGACCATCTGCAGAAAGTTGTTTCAAAGCTTCTTTTGTGACGAGTCTCGGACTGCCGAGTGACCAGTAAATACAGTTCATAAGAATGGTGATGTGAGGTATATACTGAGCAAACTGAGATTTGTATTTTTCAGGATAAGTAAAGTAATCTTGCAACTCAAAGTTCTTAGATGCATCTTTTGGTGTAACAATATCTTTTTCTTTGAATATAACTTTGTAGAGATGGTTTTTAGAAATATTATTTTTCTTTTGCAGTGTAAGAAGTTCTTCGGGTGTAAGCTCAATAAATGGGAAACAATCCAGGATCTCCTGCGCTCCTTTTGACACATTGCCATAGCCGGTAAATCCCACTACGAGAGGACAGATATCATCAGGAATGCCTCTTTCAGAGACCTCTTTTCCGATCTTACGCAAAGCTTCCTTTGTCTCTTCCATTGAATCATATTCATAAGCTTTCCGGACTCTTTCAAAAGGAGTATGTAATCCCTCAAATTTGAGCCGTTGACCAAAAGCCCATAACGAATCGACCATACCTGCCAGACCGGCGTGTCTTCCGAAAAATATCAATTTCTGACCTTTGTCATTCACTATCTTTTCATAATCTATAAGATTACATTTCAAGTCCATCAGACGCTGGAGCATTGGCATATTATGGAGCTGCCCTTTGATGACATGCGAAAAGAAAACATAGGTTTTTCCGGGAAGAAAAAAGGATGAGGGCATTTCTTTTACGCCAAACACGACAGGACATTCTGAAAGGTCTTCCTGAACGATAGCACCGGCTTTACGATACATCTCATCCGTAAATATGCGTATTTCAGACGGCTGGAGTACAGTATGGATGCCGTACTTCTCTTTCAGAAGCGTAACATGTTCAGGGATGAGAACTACTCGTCGTTCCCACTTGCTTTTATCTTCTCTGCGTATTCCAATCTTCATATTCAAATCTCGTCAAAAACTGTCTTTATTCGTTCGAGTGCATCCCTGAGCTGATATTCCGTGATAACGAGAGGCGGCGCAAAGCGAATGATATGTTCATGGGTCGGCTTGGCGAGAATACCTTTTTCTTTGAGCTTCAGGCATATTTTCCAGGCATTGATACCGTCTTTGGGCTTGATGACAATCGCATTGAGCAGTCCTTTTCCCCGGACAGTTTCAATAAGTGGTGAGTTAATTGCTTCAAGTGCAGCTCGGAATATTCTTCCCAGTCTTTCGGCATTTTCAGTAAGTTTTTCATCTTTTATAACTTTAAGCGCAGCGGTTGCAACAACGCATGCAAGAGGAAATCCACCAAAGGTTGAGCCATGCTCGCCGGGTTTGATCGTTAGCAGAATTTCTCTGCTTGAAAGCACTGCAGAAACTGGAAGCACTCCGCCTGAAATGGCTTTTCCAAGGATCAACACATCGGGTTTGACATCTTCATAATCACAGGCAAGCAATCGTCCTGTTCGTCCGATACCTGTTTGCACTTCGTCGGCGATAAAAAGCACATTGCTTTTCTTGCAGATGTCATAGCATTTTTTGACATATCCTTCATCCGGCACAAAGACACCTGCCTCGCCCTGAATGGGTTCCACGATAAAGGCGCACACCTCGTCACCTTGCTCCTGCAATACTTTTTCAAGTGCTCCCGGATCATTATAAGGTATCTGAATTATGCCGGGCAGATAGGGACCAAACTGTTTGCGGCAATCGGGATCTGTGGATGCGGAGATCGCACCGAGAGTTCTTCCGTGGAAATTATTTTCACAAAAAATGATCTTTGCCTTGTTGTCTTCGATCCCCTTTTTGACATAGCCCCATCTGCGTGCAAGCTTCATTGCGGTTTCTACACCCTCGACTCCTGTATTCATGGGCAGGACCATCTCGAATCCGAAGTATTCAGTGATGAACTTCTCATATTCGCCAAGTTTATTATTAAAAAATGCTCGTGAGGTTAAGGTTAAAATTTCTGCCTGGTTAATAAGTGCATCAATAATTTTGGGATGACAATGTCCCTGGTTGACAGCGGAATAGGCAGAAAGGAAGTCATAATATTTATTTCCTTCGGGATCCCACACAAATGGACCTTCTCCCTTTGCGATCACAACTGGAAGGGGTTGGTAATTATGTGCCCCGTAGGTTTCTTCGAGTTCCATTGCTTTTTCGCTTGAAATATTTCCAAATTCAAGTCTTTCAGCCATGAGACCTCCGGTGATTTTTAGTTCTTTTCTGTCGGTTGGATTTGGAATGTCAAGGATAGTGAGTTTCAATTTCATTCATTGAATTTCTTCATTAATTTGCACGATAATAATGACTTAATATATTCAGTCGCTACAAACATTTTGTTTATAATTCTCTCACAACATTTTAGGGTAGGTGCAGGTTTATCCTGCACATTCAAAGGTGTTAGTCACACTTTTAATAAATAGATTCTTCGCGGAGTTTATACTGAGCAAAGCGAATGTGCTCAAGAATGACAGACTTTATAAATTATTGTCACTCTGAGCTTACCTGAAGCACGAAGTGCAAAGGTATAGTCGAAGAGTCTAATTACTGTGCTTATTTTTACCGGCGAGATAAAGCAGTAGCTATCCAGTAAAATAACCTTCTAATATTTCAAGCTGCTCCCGCCGATAAATTCTCTCAATACTGAATGTTCCGGAACTGATGAATCATCTTCCATTGGAATTACTTCCTTTAAAAATTCTCGAACCCGATCCGCTCTTATGAACGCATCCTCTTTTAATGGATCGTCTCTGAATTTCTCAGTCCATTCCTCGAATAAATTCAGCATCCTGTTCGCATACAGGGCGATCTCATAAGGCATTGCGCTGTTTATGATATAATCGGTTGTGTTTATGTAAGGAATGATGTTTCGCAACTCACTGCTACGCACATAATGCCAGTGCTCGAGTGTTTGCTGCGGATTATATGCCCGATGATGGGCATCACGCAACATTCTGCGTATTAATCGCAGGTCTGTCCAGCGAATATATTTACCGTTTTCATTCTTCATTTGCAGCAAGGGTTCGAGGTAAAGTTTGAACTTGATCTCATTGGAAACATCCTTTGTCATTGCAGGATAAAGCCCGTGCAGACTGTCAATAAGCAATATTTGATTTTCTTCTAACTTCAGATTTTTTCGATTTAAAAAGCGTGACCCTGTTTTAAAATCATAGAAAGGAATTTTCACCTCTATGCCTCTGCACAGAGCACTGATATGCTCATTTATCATTGGAAGGTCGAGCGCTTGGGGTGTTTCAAAATCATAGTCGTCAAACTCATCTTTGGGATGCATTTCCAGATCGAAAAAATAGTTATCAACATTGAGTGTAACAAAGCTCAGCCCGTGCTTTTTCAGACGCTGTTCCAGCTTAATGGTTGTCGTGGTTTTACCTGAAGAAGAGGGACCGCTGATCATCACGACCTTAATTTTATCTTTTCGTTCCAGTATGAGATCTGCTGCGATGTTCACTTCATTTTCATAAGCACTTTCGGACTCGTGCACAATATGAGGAAACTCACCATTTTCTATGCGTGCATTCATTTTTACGATAGTATTGAGTTCTTGAGAAGTAGCCCAATCAAGCACTTTCCAGAGCTTCGCCCACGGAATATTCTCTGATGGATGGGATAATCTCTGATTTCTCTCTTCCCGTTTGCGATTTTGCTCATTTCGGTAAAGTATGTATTCTTTTGCCACTTCATCGTGACCATTCTTGATCAAAACCTGTTCTACAATATCCTGGATTTCTTCAACATGCGGGGGATGATCCTCCGAGAATTTGCTTTCAAGGATTTTCACAACCTGTTTGGACATGCGTTCGGCCGGCTTTTTGTCCCTGCCGCCCACTGCGATCGCAGCCCTGTACATTGCATTTGCGATGCGGTTAGGATTGAACCGCACCTTTGCGCCGCTTCGTTTTATTACATGAGTTATTTCAGCCATTATGACTCCTTGGGAACCTTTTTAGGACGATGGTAATTTTTGTCAACTTGTCAACATGAGATCATGCCTCATTTTAGAAGGGAAAAAATTGAATATCGAATATCGATTAACGAATGTTGATTTGAGAAGGAGATCGTGCACAGACTTGCTTCGTGGCGAAGAATGAAGCGAGGATGTGCATCCGTCCTCGAATCACACTTTTAACCCGTGAAATCTTTTTTTATTTCACAGGGTCGCTTTGCTCGCTGCGATTTAAGTCTAAAAGAATTACCTTGTCACAAGCTTGCCAGTGCGTAGTCCCGACCTGTGGGACGAAGACTGGTCGAAGAGCTTGTAATAAGTAATTCGTATGCACCTTCCAACTTAAGACATGCTCTCCGACCGGTCTACGCTCCGCTCCGCCCTGGCAGGCATGTCTCAAGTCTCCAAATATTTTCAATTATTATTGACATAAAATGCCGATGCCATTTTTCAAGCTACAAAATATGAATAATATGAAACTAAATATCAATTCTTATACAAAGGAGTTTTTATGGTAAAAGATGAACTTTTATATACAGAAACCCATGAGTGGATCAGGATTGACGGCAAGATAGCCACAATGGGAATCACAGATTACGCACAAAAAGAACTCGGTGATATTGTGTACGTAGAGCTTCCTGAAGTGGACAGCGAACTTTCTGCCGGCGATGTACTGGCAACTGTGGAAGCAGTGAAAGCTGTTGAAGAAATATACATCCCGATTGGCGGCATAATCGTAGAAGTGAATGAGCATCTTACCGACTCTTCCGATCTTATGAATTCCAGTCCCTATGACGAAGGATGGATCGCAAAATTTGAAATCTCCAGCAAAGATGAGCTCGAGGGCTTAATGAATGCTGAAGAATACAAGAAATTAATTGGTGAGTAATAGAAAATAATTCTTTTCCCCCTTACACTTAAGAAGACTTCTCCGTCCCCCTGGAGGGTCTTCTTTTTTTATTGCTTTTTCTCTGCAACTTTCACAAAAGAATAGCCCATTCCCACAAGCAATCCTATCAAACACAAAGCAATTCCGACCCCAAAAGTGTCGGCAAAAAATCCCATGATCGGAGACAATATCGCAATGAAAAGTGTCTTAAGTTGCGATTCAACCGACAGCCCTGTTGCCATGATCTTTGCATCAATATTTTCACTGATGAAACCCACATTCATTGGTCGTCTTAAATTTTGAAGTGAATACAAGAGCACAAATAACAATATCGCTAATATCCGAACATCAAAATGGGTTGCAATTCCAGCAATTATCACAGCGCACACTCCGAGCATATAGCTTATATTGATGGCACGAGTAATTGATTTGAATTTATTTGAGAATGCCTGAGCTTTTCTTGAGAAATATGCTGAGATAAGGAATAAAATAAAATAGGTCACTGCAATAATAATAGTGCTTCTTCTATCTCCCATACTTACAAGGATTGGAATGGACAGCGCAAAGGTTTTCAGAATGGGTTGTAGATAATCTTTTACGGCTTTGAACAATCCATCAAAACTTGCCGAATTGAAAAATGCACGAAGCAGCATCGGATTTTTGAACATCGACACAAAATTTTGTATTGTGCCTTTGAAGTTGTATAGAACACCTTTCCAGGATGATGTCCGTACAATTCTGGAAATTTCACCATTCAGACTGTTTGGATAAGTCAGCATAAGCAACAAGCCCAGAATATACGGTACAACCGATGCAATAAACACGATCCTATAACTCTCAGCAAAAAATACAAGGGCGCCTGCAATGAGTGCGGAGATCGCAGAACCAAATTGGGATGCTCCGCGGGTATGTCCGTAGTAATCAACTTTGCAGTCGAGGGCACCATTCATTTTAAGATAATCAAGGATCATTGCCTTATGAGTACCAGAGCGGAATGCCTCACCAAAAGCGAACAAGATCATTGCGAGCGCGTACAATCCGAAACTTTGGAAAAAGTAAAAAATCATGAATGAGAAAATATAAGATGCAAAAGCAAGGATCATTGAGAGCTTACGCCCGTAGCTGTCTGCAAAAAATCCGGTCGGGATTTCCAGAATCCCTGTCGCTATTTCACGAATGGAAAATAGTATCCCTATCTGCAGAAAGGAAAACCCCATTTCCCTGAAGAAGAGAATAATGAAAGGGTCGAAAAACCTGAGATTTTTTAGAAATCCGTAGATGCAAAATTTATAATATTGCAGATTTTTAGGGATCATGTTGATATTTCAGGTTATGCTTTATGCGAAATTTGCTCCCAGATGAATTCTACTTGTGCGTTAAGATCTTCAATTGAATTGTCATTTTTTATGATAAAATCCACATCCTCGTCAGAGAATTCCTGCTGAGCTCGAATACGATTCTGTGCTTCTTCATAGGAAAGATTTGTATGTTGCATCAGTCGTTCAATTCTTGTTTTTTCAGAAGCTGTAACAAGAATAACCTGATCGCAAATCTCATTCATGTTCCATTGCAAAAGCAACGCAGCATCGATCGCAAGCATTGGATCGGAATTTTCATCAATTCTCTTTAATATCTCATTTATGAGAGGCGGATGCACAATTGCATTCAGTTCATGAAGTTTCTGCTTGTCTTGAAAAACGATCTTCCCGAGTTTCTTTCTGTCAATGTCGCCATCCTTCAAAATTGAATCTCCAAAGCATGAAATGATTCGATCCTTTATTGTTTCAACACGCAATATTTTATGACCAATTTTGTCAGCATTGACGACAGGCACACCTTTATTTATAAAAAAGTCCGCAACAACAGATTTTCCTGAAGCAATCCCTCCTGTGATGCCGATAATGATTTTTTTATTCGAATTCATCCATTAAGTTTTGGGTTAGAATACCGATGGATACATTTGATCTCATAGTTCCGTTTTTGGCAGTGGAAATCTTTCCAGTCTCTTCAGAGACAACTATGACGAATGCATCTGTTTGCTCGGAAATCCCGATTGCAGCTTGATGCCGTGTTCCATATCTTTGGACATACTTTGTTTGATTTGTAAGCGGGAGGATCACCTTTGCGGCGACAATTCTATTATCTTTGATAACCATCGCCCCGTCATGAAGCACAGTCCTTTTATTAAAGATTGTCAGGATAAGTTTTTCTGAAATTTCAGCATCAATAACTTCGCCTGTCACAATATAATCATCCAATCCAACTTTTTCCACAAGCACAAAAATACCGCCGATATTGCTGTATGACATAGAACGTATTGCATTGAGGAGTTCAGTAAAGCGATACTCTGACTTCTGTGGAAAGAGTGATCTGACAAATGGTTTCTGTCCAAATTTAATAAGTGCGGAGCGTATCTCCTGTTGGAAAAGCACGACCAATGCGATCGCCCAGATATCACGTATAATTCGCACGACAGACCCGAGGAGCGTCAGGTTGAGTAGCTCCGCGATAAAATAGATGATTACAACCAGGATAAGACCCCACACGATCTGATAGGTCTTTGATCCATGCACCAGAAGTATGATCCTATAAATAATATAGGCGACAACTAAAATATCTAAGACATCTAAAAAATTCGGAACCAGAAAACTCATAGGCGCATATCTCTTATAGCATCGATAATTTGAGCAAGTTTTTTATGAGGTCCAACCTCGTGAACTCTGATTATATGTGCTCCCTGCATGATTGCATAAGCATGAGCACCGAGCGTGCCTTCAAGGCGTTCTTCCTTTTCGGTTTTCAAGATCCAGCCGATAAAACTTTTATTGGAGCACCCAATAAGCACTGGCTTATCAAGGCATTTGAATTCTGCAAGTTTATGGATTATTTCAAAATTATTTACTATACGTTTGCCAAACCCCATTCCGGGATCAATAATAATCTGATCTGCAGGAATACCAGCTTGTAGAGCGATTGAAATTGAGGTAGAAAGGTACTGGAGAATTTCCTCGATCAAGTCATCATAAGTCGGGTCTTTCTGCATATCTTCAGGCGTACCTTTGATGTGCATCACGATAACTGCAACATCATTATACTGAGCAATAGTTTCTGCCATGTGAGGATCGAACTGCAAACCGCTGATGTCGTTAACGATCCGGACTCCTTCATCAAGTGCTGCTTTTGCCACTTCTGCCTTATAGGTATCGATGGAAAGCGGAACATCAAATCTTTGAACTGCTTTAATTATGATCGGCAGAACCCGATCAAGTTCCCCCTGAATGGTCACCTTTTCAGAAAATGGACGAGTCGATTCTCCGCCAATATCAATAATATCAGCGCCTTCGTTCACCATCTTCTCGATCTGAAGCATTGCAGCGTCTGACGAATTGTACTTGCCTCCATCGTAGAAAGAATCCGGCGTGACATTGAGCACACCCATGATATGAGTGCGGTCAAGAGTAAGAGTATGGTCGCCGGCTTTAAATGTGTATGGCAATTTCTTTTCTTCAATTTCAATAAGCTTTTGCAGGCGTGTGATTATCTGAGGGATCTCAAAAATATCCTGAAAGGAAAGCTTTTTGATAAGCATGTGTATCATTTTGAGATTACCAAGAACAATCACATCTGAACGTTCTACTTTACCGTTCACAACTCCTCGCGATACTGCTGCATCTCCGCCAATACTGAGCATGTCCTGCTTGATGATATTTGCAGCCCCGAGCTTGATGTTTTTTAATTTAATCGCCAGACAATGGGATTTCTCATACATTGATTCAATTCCATGAGAGGTTACTCCAATGCGTTTAAGCTCAGCGATGCAGTCATCAGCTCTTCGTAATGAAAGAATTCTATCCATTGTTCTAATCCTATAAATAAAGCCCACGGGTAAATGTGGGCTCATATACTATCTATATTAAATAACTTTATTTTGCATGTTCTTTTATTACTGTTGCAAGGCGTTTTACACCTTCCACGATCTGATCTTCTGTAGCATAGGAGAAGTTTATTCTCATCGCATCATGTCCCGAGTCATCACAATGGAACGCAGAACCAATCACATAGGCGACGTTTTTGTCGACAGCTTTGTAGAACATTTCATCCGTATCAATACCAAGATGTTCATGGACGCGCACGAAGAGGAAAAGACCGCCCTCCGGTTTCGTCCAGGTGACGCCTTCAGGCATATATTTTTCAAAGGCATCGAGCATTATATCACGCTTTCTATGGTACATTATCTTAATCTTTTCAATATTCATATCCAGATACCCCTTTTCCATGAATCTTCCGATAATACGCTGTGAAAATGTTGGCGGACAGAGGTCTGTTGACTGCTTGGCTACAATAAGTTTGGTAATGATCTCGGGGTGGGCAATAACCCATCCGACCCTGAACCCGGGAGCAAATATTTTTGAGAACGTTCCGAGAATAATGACGCGACCATCCTTATCCAAGCTATAAATTGTGGGAACTGGTTCTCCCTCAAAACGCAGCTCTCTATATGGACTGTCTTCCAGAATAATAAGGTCGAATTCATGGGCAATATCAAGTATTTCGTGGCGACGTTTCAGACTCATGGTCATACCTGCAGGATTTTGGAAATCAGGAACGATGTAGATGAATTTTGGTTTATTACCGCTCTCATTGAGGACTTTCAATTCTTGACGAAGTAATATTGCACTCTTCCCTTCTTCATCATGTGGAACACCGATCATTTCTGCTCCGTAGGCATTGAATGCGCCAAGACCGCCTACATAAGAGGGCAGCTCAACAATGATCGGGTCACCGGGATTTATAAAAATTTTTGCCACCAGATCCAAGCCCTGCTGGGACGAGGTAGTAACAAGCAAGTTTTCCTGTTTGATATCCATTCCATTTTTATGAGCATGCTTGATCAATTCTTTTCGAAGTACAGCATCTCCCTCTGTGGAACTATACTGAAGAGCTATTTTTCCTTCATTATCCAATACTTCATTTACGATTTCCTTTACTTCTTTAATTGGAAATGAATCGGGTGAAGGAAGACCTCCGGCAAAAGATATAATTTCTGGCTTTGCAGTTAATTTTAAAAGTTCACGAATGACTGATTTTTTCATTCTCTTCGAGTTTATAGAAAAGCGATCCTCAAAATTTAAAGACATGTACAACTCCTCATTTGTTTTTTTGTATCCATCTTATTTTTTCTCATTTGTTGTCAAGTTAAATTCTATAGATTTGGCATACCCCCAAAATTTTTCATATTCATGACACTTTAAGGAAAACTTATTGAATATCATCCGTATAAATAGTAAAAGAAAGAAATAACCATAATAGTTAATAGCACTGTCACACTGAGGTTCTTTATCACGGCGTAATGGAATGAAGTCGGATCGAAGTGGGACAGACCCTTCGACAAGCTCAGGGTGACAACAGCAAGGATGGATACAAATTGTGTGATGATTTTAATATGAATTATGGGTTACCAAGCTGGGGCTTGGTAACCAGAATTTAAGAATTCTCCGCAAACACTTTATTCATGCACTATCCAGAGAATCTTCATCGAATTTTTGGGGGTATCCCTGAAATTCTATAGATTTCTTTATTAATTATTGCGATACTAATATAGTAACTCCAAACAATCATATTGACAAATAAATTTTCCGATTTAAAAATGAAAATGACAACTTTTTTGAAAGGTATCAATGAGAAAATTATCTATTTTTTTGTTTGGACTCTTTATTTCCGCATGTCTTCTGGCTCAAAATTTAGAAATTCAATCCATTCTCCTTCCCAACCCGAATGTGAGCGGAGATGTCTCAATTGAAGAGGTACTTAATGCTCGTCGTTCAGTACGCCAATATGCAGATAGTTCCATGAGCATTAATGAGATATCCCAGCTTCTATGGGCAGCATATGGTGTCACAAAGTCCTATGAATCACCTACTTCTCTGCGGGGTGGGCTGAAGACTTCCCCTTCTGCAGGAGCCTTATACCCACTTGAATTATATTTAGTTGCATGGAATATCGATCAGCTTGAAAATGGTATCTACAAATATTTTTCTGAAGATCACTCTTTAAAATTAGTAATGAGTGGTGATAAAAGAGATGAACTCAGTACCGCAGCATGGGATCAATCCTGGCTGAGAGATGCTGCCGGAGCAATTGTCTATTCGGCAGTATTTTCGCGAACAACAGACAAATACGGCGAGCGCGGCAAAGATCGATATGTGTGTATGGATGTGGGGCATTCTGCGCAAAATGTATATCTTCAGGGAGTAGCACTCAGAATCGGCACCTGTGCGATTGGTGCATTTAATGATAACAAATTGAAAGAATTGATAAATATGCCTGAAGACGAAACGCCTCTCTATATTATGCCCATCGGAAAAATGGTGAAATAAAGGAATTTATTTTCTGAACAGGACTTTATAGAATTCGATCATTCCCCACACCAAACAAACTCCACCGATAAGCCATTTTGCAGGATCAGCGAGAGCATAATGTGTATCATGTAAGAAGAGCAGATCAATCGTGCATATCAGGAGAATGATGCCATAAATTATTTGAGCTGTGCGTGAAAACCCCCAATGCGATCTATCCGCAAGCGTAACACCCAACCATGCGATTATCCATCCCAGCATTGCTCCTGCAAGTACATCAACAGGCCAGTGTGCACCCACTGCAACTCGGGAAAATCCTACCAGTATTGCAAAAATGAGTCCCCAAACATAGACTGAATTTTTCCGAATCGTAAAAGCGATGACTCCCACCAAAGTGAAAATTGTCGTGGTGTGTCCCGAAGGAAATGCATACTTTGTCAACCTTCGTCCGATCACATGAAAGGTATCTGCGGAAAGCGCTCCTGCAGGACGTGAAACATCCATAATTCTTTTCAAGCTGTGCAGAATTATCATATAAATAAGCGATGCGATGAGAACGCTCCAGATGATGTCTGGTCTCTTTTTCAGAAAAGGAAATAACAACACTGCTGCTACAAGCCCGTCTCCAAAGAGAGTTACAATCGCCCAGAAACGGTCGCCTGTGAGATTATGAGCTTTATTGAAAAATAAAAAGAGTTGCGCATTCAATCCTATCAGATGAATCATACAAATAAGGATCGCAAAAATGAGAAGGGGTGACCACACCCATGCATCTTTGAATGAAGGAGCACATTTTTTCATAGCTGGATTTGATTTTTTGATTAATTTTTGGCAACGTTTTCTTGAGAAAATTGACATCCAAATGCACAAACTCTATTCAGAATTTTGAAGAAAAGAAGGTTTCTATGAAAAAATTAGATCGCATTGCGCTCTCATTCTTTGAAATTTTCAAAGACAGAGTAGCACTTTTAATACTTGGAATTGGATTCATTGTTCGGATTGTTGCAAGTATTTTCGTTTCCCCCGGCATCGATGAAGCATATTACGGCGTATGCTCATTCTATCCTGCATGGGGATTTTTTGATCATCCTCCGATCGTTGCTGTTACCGCAGGATTCGGCAGATGGCTAAGCGGTTCTTTCTCGACCTTGAGCTTGCGCTTTGGAGCGATCCTCCTTTTCCTTATCTCTGCGATGCTGATGTACTACATTGTACGAAGTTTATTCAATCGGAAAGCTGCGATATTTTCAATTCTTTTTCTTCACATGATCCCCTATTTTATCGTGGGCATGGGTGCGTTCGTTATTCCAGATAATGCACTGGGCGTGTTCTGGCTGCTTTTTATTGTGAGCATTTTAAAAGTATATCAAACACAAAAAGGTATGTGGTTTCTTCTTTCCGGAGTGAGTCTTGGCTTTGCAATGCTCTCGAAATATCATGCGCTCCTGCTGCTGGCGAGTATTGGATTTTGCATGATCGCTTTCAAGGAGTGGTGCAAGTATTGGAAAAGTCCATTTTTATATATCGGATTCCTTATTACCGGAATAATATTTCTCCCCAATATCCTGTGGAATGCCCGGAATGACTGGGTTTCCTATGCGTATCAGTTTGGAAAAGGAGTTTCGGGAAATAGTCTTTCATTCAAGGATTTCTATCAGGGAGTGCTGGTACAGGCAGCGTATCTGCTCCCCTGGATGATGATCATACTGATAATTGGAATAATCAAAACAATCTATAAGAATGATAAAACCACGCGCTGGCTGCTGCCCTTTGCCCTTCTTCCGATCGGCATTTTCACGCTTATCGGTGCCACTCGGCAGATACTACCTCATTGGCCCATGCCCGGATATCTTGCTGCGATCATTCTCACCTGCGGCTGGATGATGAAATGGAAAAAACCGGCAGTCAAATGGACATTCTGGAGTACCGGAATTGTTACTGCTGTTCTGCTGGTTATAATTGTAATCCACTCGATCACAGGTTTTTTGCACCTCGGCGTAGAGCTCGATCTCACGCTTGAGGGATACGGCTGGGATAAAGTTATTGATGAACTGGAACAACGTGATTTATTGAACGAGGATACCTTTCTTTTTACACATAAATATATTACAGGCGGCGAGCTTGGCTACGCTGCTCAAAAGAAGTATCCAGTTGCAGTTTTTGATAAAAAAAGCGCACATCATTTTGCCTATTGGGCGCCTATGGATTCCCTGTTGGGAAAGGATGGAATTTTTGTGATGCATCCGCGATATACTACAAAACCGGAAGAAAGATATTCGGAATATTTTGAAGAAATAATCCCCCTATCCGGTGTTATGATCTATCGGAATGGGAAATATGAAATGACCTATAATCTCTGGCTGTGCAAAAACCTGTGGAAGCCATATCCGGTGGAGTATGGTCCTTAGAAAAAGGGCTTTTGCTTCTATTTTTGTTTGTCGGTAAACCAGGCACACAAATTGACAATGCTCATTTCGAAAGTGTTTGGGAATCCAAAAGGCCAGGTTCAATACCCCAGGATACTCCCAACAGAATACCTTCAGAAGTTATTAATGCAAATTCACTTCAACCATTGCTAAGGTTATATGTCATTATTCCATTAAAATAACTTTTTTTTAGTATAAACGGGTTAATCATCAATACAAAATCTATATAGATATACTCCTGAACCAACAGGTTGGTTGTTTTCATCTTTTCTACTTTTAAAATCCACTTAAATTTTTTTAAGGTTTTAAGACGAATTTTATTTCTTCTTTTATTATCAATGTCATGTTTTTCATTAATATCAAGACAAAAAATTACAAATTTATTAGATGATAATCTTTTAAAACAAAAAAGGGAAGAGGATTTTCACCCTCTTCCCAATAAACATCATCTCCAAAGAGAACTACTTCATGAGTATCATCTTCTTCAAGAATGTCTTATTGCCGGTCTCTAATTTGTAGAAATAGATACCATTTGCAAGCTTTTTGTCGTTGCTTGCTCCATCCCATTTTACCTGATAATCTGCACCGGCTACCATATCTTGATCAATCAGCCTGTTAACTAACTGACCCCGAATATTATAAATAGAAAGCTTAACACAAGTAGCTTCCTTCAGACTGAACTTTATTGTTGTAGATGAACTAAATGGATTCGGGAAGTTACCATAAAGTTCCGTTACAATAACTTCTGGTTCACCGGAAACTCCAACAACAGAGTCTACTATAACAATTACAGGAATGGATGTAATGCCAACATCGGGAGTAGATACAAAATCAATAGTTGCCTGAAGTATCTCACCTATTGTATGATCTATGGTGTTGAAGTAAACTGTGACTGTGGAGTCTCCGCCAGCTTCCACTCTACCTGAATTATGTGTTAATGTAATCCATGCTGGACTTAAGACAGCACGGATGTTCCAGTTGACATTAAATTGTGAGACATTTTTCATTTCCTCCCATGGACCTGGAGCAAGATATACCCAATCACCTTTTTCATCTACAGCTGGACCTGCGTCACAACCGGCAGGAAGTAAATCAGCATTATGAGTAACTTCATAACCAATCCAATATTCATTATCGGATACAAGGGTAATTGGAGCAGAGAGAATAATTGTTGCCCAGCTTTGCTGAGAAATCTGATTGGTAATATCCTCACTGTAGATCTCAGTACCAGGATCTCCCATACTACCGCCTTCCCAGACTTTAAGAGTAGCACTGGTTGGCATATCATAGATGAATATTTCTACATTAGAGAGCTGATAATCACCATAGAAATCTCCAAGCTCTGTAGGTGTGAATCGAGCAGCAACCATAAAAGTTCCACCATCTCTTAATCCAATACCGTCAGCATTTGGTCCATCATAATGAAGTGTGACATCATCCTTTAAGTTTTCTTCTGCAACAAATCCATTACTACCATAACCACCACTATTAGCTTGTCCATTCTTTGCCTCTAATATGCCTGTTGTGCAATTACTGTAATCGGTTTCTACTCCTCTGTCAGGCTCTATTATGCTCGCATCCCATGCCAGTTCTCCATCGCCATTATTAACTATGTGAATGCCTACTTCTATAGGAGTGGAAGGAGAGACAGTTTCAAAAATACTGGTCGGTGTAATATCCATAGTAGGTTGAGTAAGACTGAAGTTTACCGTGGTTGTTTCATCTACTACTATCACTGTTTGTGTCGCTGGAATATTGTAGCCTTCAGCAAAACAGCTGACATTATATGTGCCTTCCTGTATCGCCGGAATGATATAGTAACCATCTGAATTAGTAGTATCCTGATATTCTACATCTACCACAGAAGTTGCTGTTACTACTGCTCCTTCAATGGGAACTCCCCATCCATCAGTTACAGTTCCTTGCAGTGCACCAGGCAAGCAGTTCAATTCAAAATCAATATTAGGTGTATTTTGATTCTCTAACACAACTACACCTTCTATAGTAGCATCTTCGTAATTTTCTAAGGTGGCAGTTACATCATAAGTATCGGGATAAACACCCTGTATTGTATATTCTCCAGTAGAATCCGGATAGGCAGTATAATAACTATTTGGAAATACCTGACTAACAGCGGTAAGAAGAACATCTTCCACATTACCCGAGATGTATGGAGTATTCTCTAATGTAACCGATCCTGAGATTGAACCACGTATAGATGCTCCAAAAGTAGCCGTGACATCAACAGTTTGTTCGCCACAATTTGGATCAGGTGTAAAGACAATATCTGCATATTTTACTTGTCCCGGGAAGAACTCCTCTAACCAGTAAACTGTAGCCTGTACAGTAGACTGTTCACCAGGTAGGACTATACCAGAATATTCACTAAGCCGAATCCAACTACGACCCTGGAATCCTAAACCTGTGACTTCTGCATCGCCGTTAAAACAACCAACTAATGCTGTGGCACCGGTAGAAGTATCTACAATTCGAAGTTGACCAACATTTCCCGCAGTACCATTTAAAGCCGCCATATAAACAATATCGCTTTCAGGGTCCCATGCCATAGATTGAGCATAGTTACCATTAAAACCAACTAATCCCACATAAGTTCCATGTCCATCGTCTTTATCAATTGCATATAAAGCGTCATCTAAAATATTAAAACCCCACAGATTACCTTCACAATCACAAGCCATAGAGATTATAAGTCCACCAGCATTTATCAATCCAATTAGTGTGGCTGAACCTGTAATCAAATCAATTGTGTATAGATATGAATTGGATCCGTAATAAGAGGCAGCATACATTGTTCCATCGTTTTTATCACAAGCTAAATCTGTAGTAGATGCCTGTGTAGGACCAATTAATGTAAATGCACCTGTTTCAATATCAACTGCATAAAGATTACTTTCGAAATAATCTATAGCATAGAAATTATCATCTATATAAAAGTCAGCAGCATAGGGTTTGTAAGACATAGGAATTGTTGTAAGCCAAGTTTCCGGAGCGTCGGTATCGAAAATTACGAAGTCAGAGCCTGGATACACATTAAATGCATAAGCTGTTGTACCCCTTAATGGATTTATCATTGGTGTAGTAGAACTATTAGTTGGTTCTCCATTTCGAGGTGCAAGAGATAATGAAAGTTTGTCTTCAGACCTTGGAAAATCATTTGTTGCAGGTGGAATATTAATTACTTGCCTGTCTGGAAATTGCATATCAACAGACCATTCTAAGGGAGCACTACCAGTATTGCTAACTGTAATATATGTTGTAGGGGTATCATCTGGATGAATAACGGTTTCATTAATAGAAGTAGGATCTACTACCATAATAGGTGCAGGTAATACAAAATCAACAGTAGCAGTGTTATCTTCAATAATTTCTACATCCGTTACTTCGCCTGAAGTATATGGCACCCCTGCATCACAGATAACTATATAATTACCTACTATCTCACTAGCCAACAGACCATCAATTATATAATAGCCATTAGCATTGGTAAAGCCGGTGTATTGAACTTTTCCCTGACTTGTCGCAGTTATCAGAGCATTCTCGATAGGTTCAGCATTATTAGCATCTGTTACTGTACCATCAAGCATGCCACGGGGAAATGGCACCAAAACGAAATCTTTTGTAACAGTTTGGCCTTCTAACACATTTACGACATCGACAGTATCATAATATTCTTCAGCTGTGCAGGTAATATCATGTATTCCAAGAGGAACATATTCTAAGAGGTAAGTTCCATATGTGCCAGTTGTATCTGAAAAATCACCAGTGGATACTATCGCATTCTCGATAGGTAAACCCGTATTAGAGTTTGTCACTGTCCCGTCAATATTTCCAAACTGATATAGTTTTGCGATACCTTTATCTGAAATAATGTCCATCACACCAAAGGAATCATAGAAATGTACATACTCAAAGGAAAGAGTGCCGTGAGTTGGAACGATAGGTTGAAATACAATATCTGCAATAAGTCCCTCTCCTTCAGGTGCCTCGAGTGTATCAACACCGGCTAAGGTATAGGCAAGGCTTAGAACTCCCGGAGTAGAATTATCAACCATCCAACCGATTGCAGTGCCACCGTTCTTGGTAAGAATATTTGGCTCAAAAGTTAGAGGATTTGTCGCTGAAGAGGTTACATAATCCAGTTCGTCTGGATCATAGATCACTTCAAACGTATAGGTGTCGAGATTGTGTACCTCTATTGCATAGACGTCTACTCTGATAAAGGTACCTGCTGGTTGTGATGCGATGCTTATCAGATTTTGATTGCCATATGTTGTTGCATCCAGGTCAAATACTATACCGGCATTCTCATTAGGACCACAAAAAATCATTGAACTAAAAAATAAACTCATTCCTAATACTAAAATTATTCCTATAGTTAATCTCATTTTCATTTTATTTCCTTATCTTTTTGTTCTCGTTCCCAAACCCCAGTTTGGGAATGTAAGTTGAAACAAAGCACCCGCTTCGTAGCTTGAATAAACAAGATGAACCGAAATCTTAATTGCGTCCCCAATCTGTGGCTTGGGAACGAGAGTGTCCGGGGTGCGTTGTGTTTTTTTATCAAATTCATTAAAAAATTCTTTCTAACATATAATAAATCACTAATCTTTTGCATCTTAAAACAAATCCTTTCCGTCTGGGCTCCTGTCTCGGCTCACGATAAATCGGGAGACGGACAGAGACCGATGATAGGGTAAGGCAGGAGGTAAAGAATGATATTCTATACCTCCCACCTTGCTCCTACTATATTATTGAATCATCATTTTCTTCACTTCACTGTAGTTATCAGTCTTGAGTTGATAGAAATATACCCCATTAGAAAGATTCTCAGGTCTCCAGGTCTCTGTATAATCATTAACAAGTCGTTCTCCATTTACAACTTCTGCAACCAATTTCCCAAGGATATTATAAACCTTGAGTTCAACATTACGAGTGGTTCCTTCCAAACCACCTACGCGGAAATTAAATTTTATCTCATTTCCTATTCTTGCAGGATTGGGATAACAAGGGCTAAGAGTAGAAGTAATAATACCCAATTCACCATCATGATTAACATCAATTGGGATATACTTATAGGGACCAAATTTGTCATTTGTGCCACCAAAGTTTATAACTTCAAGCCAATAGTAATATGTAGTATAATATGGGTCAGCTGTTTCATCAATAAAACTGTATTCAGTAGTCTCAGTAGTAGTTCCTGATCCCTCTATTAAATCAATGTTGATCTTATCAGCTTCATTAAAAGAATCTTCTCTATTGCGATAGATATTGAATCCATTCACATCCGTTTCACTTGCAGTTGCCCAGCAAAGAGAAACAAAACCGGATACCGAATTATATGTAGCCGTGAATGAAGATAACTCTACTGGCAGTGTGGCAGTTCCTGTATCTGTGATAAGATCGGATACACCAAAGGTGTCGTAATAGTACACTTCACCAAAGCTGAGTGTGCCATATGTGGCAACTTTTGCCTGGAAAACGATATCGCCGAGAAGTCCGTCTCCTTCAGGTGCCTGAAGTGTGTCTGTACCTGTTAAGGTATAGGCAATACTGAGGATGCCGGGAGTGGAATTATCAACCATCCAGCCTACTGCGGTGCCACCATTAGATTCAAGTATGTTCCCTTCAAAGGTAATGGGATTTGTGGCTGAGGATGAAATATAATCCAGTTCGCTGGCATTATAGACTATTTCGAATTCGTATGTATCAAGATTATGTACGCCTGTAGCATAGACATCTAATCTTATATGTGTCCCCGTTGGCTGTGATGAAATGTGAGTAAGATGCTGGTTACCTGCGGTTTCTGCATCGAGATCGAACTCGATCCCTGCACCTACATTAGGTCCTTTTCCTCCGTCAGCTTTAAGCAGTGTAGGAGGTGTACCTTCATGCCAGTGGTCACCAAAGATCTGGAGGTCTGCTGCATCGATAATACCGTCAGGATAGAGATCGTACATCGCTTCCCAGCCCGGATCTGTATCTACAAAATGCCAGTGGTCTCCAAACATCTGCAAGTCTGTAGCACCTACATAGCCATCATCATTGAAATCACCAATAAGAGGATATAATTTTGCCACGAAAATATCGTCATTTCCGCTGCTTGTTAATGATGTAGCTCCAAAAGTTGCTGTTTCTCTAAATTTTCCGGTGACATACGAATTACCATTTGCATCTATGCTTATACCATTGCCCTGATCATTTCCAATTCCTCCAGCCTGTTTTGCCCACTGACAGTTTCCGTCTGTATCCATTTTTGCAACAAAAATATCTATAACTCCGCTGCATGTTAGTGTTGTAGGGCCAAAAGTAGCTGTTCCTGAAAAGAGTCCAGTAAAATACGAATTACCATTTTCATCAACAATTATACCTTTGCCTTCGTCATAACTATTTCCGCCAGCATTTTTTGCCCACTGCCAATTTCCGTCTGTATCAAGTTTTACCACGAAAACATCGTTATCGTAATTTCCGCTGCTTGTGAGTGCGAATGGTCCAAAAGTCGCTGATGCCATAAAATATCCGGTTACATAAGCATTACCATTTGCATCTACGCTTATACCATAGCCGAAATCAGGAAAATAACTATCATCGCCAGCCTGTTTTGCCCATAGCCAATTTCCGTTTGCATCAAGTTTTGCAACAAAAATATCCGGTGCATAGTGAGTTATTAGAGTCGTCATGCCAACAGTCAAGGTGTCTTGAAAGCCTCCGGTTACATACGAATTGCCGCTTTCATCTACGCTTATAGCATAGCAGTAATCGCCACTAATTCCGCTAGCCTGTTTTACCCACTGCCAGTTTCCGTCTGCATCGAGTTTTGCCACAAAAACATCTTTATATCCGCTGCTTGTTAGTGTGAAGGTTCCAAAATCCGCTGTTTCTTGAAAGTCTCCGGTGACATACGAATTACCATTTTCATCTACGCTTATACCATGGCCGTAATCTGATTCAATTCCGCCAGCCCGTTTTGCCCACTGCCAGTTTCCGTCTGCATCAATTTTTGCCACGAAAATATCGTCACTTCCGCTGCTTGTTAGTGAGTCAGCTCCAAAATATGCTGTTCCTGAAAAGTGTCCGATGACATATGAATTACCATTTGCATCTATGCCTATAGCGTAGCCCATATCAAAATCGGTTCCGCCAGCCTGTTTTGCCCACTGCCAGTTTCCATTTGCATCTGTTTTCGCCACAAAAATATCATAACTTCCGCTGCTTGTTAGTGTTGTAGCGCCAAAAGTCGCTGTTTCCATAAAGTATCCAGCAACATACGAATTACCATTTTCATCAACACTTATACCTTCGCCTGCTTCATCAGTACCAATTCCGCCAGCATTTATTGCCCACTCCCATTGGGGAGTCTGAGCTGTTAATACTGCGGATGTCATAAATAAAACCGCAATACATAAGATAATACTCTTTTTCATCTTAAGCTCCTATAATTTTTTAATTTTTTTTGTTATTATAATTATTCTATCCCGAAATATCTACCTCTCGACAGACAAGTCGAGATAGATACCTATCAATAACATTAACTTCTTATGCCCGACAAACCAAAGTGGGCGGACTCCTATTTTAGACATTAACATTCTTAACATCCCATATCAGATATAGATTCTGACTGGATAGTTAACTTAATTATTACATTCCTCTTTTTATTTCTTGACAGTATGAATGCTGGAATTCCCTTAACGACTAAGGGCATAAATGGAAGATCCATTATTTATATTTCCTTTCATTTTGTCTTTTATAATTGGCTGTTAGTTGAACCCGCTAAAGTTTTAAACTAGCAGCCTTATTTTTTATTATATTTTCTCTCTAATCTTAAACTCTTCTAAGGTCATTGCCTTTTGCCAGTACATATTAAAAGTTTCTTTTAAAGTTTTTGATAAATCAGGATGTTCTACAATCATTGTAGTTAAACTTGGCTTTGAGGTTATCTTATCTTGGAATGCAATTATTACTATTTTTTCATCAAAAATCATCATTTTCATTGGCAATTCATCGACAATTTTTACTTCCTCACCAGCAGAGATAAATGTTTCAATATGTTTTAAGATATCCAAGTTCCTAGCATCACCAGCCTCATATAATGATGTATATTTTATACCTATTTTTAATTTATTAAATTCTTCTCTTTTCGATATAGAATCTTCATATATATTCATAGCATAAGGGGGTTTATTAAAAGTTATCACCTCATATTTTGTCATTCTCTCTAAAGATGCTACTTTTTCAACTATACTATTTTTCTCTCTTATTACTTGTATGTAGTCTAAAGGGTCTGTGTTTTCTTTTTCAGAATGGTATAAAGGAAAGAGAGCTTTTGATAGATTTGATACTATCTTTTTCTTCTTTTCAAACTCTTTAAACAAATTATCAAAACCAACCTCAGGATTTACAGCACTATACTTTCTTATTCTTCCTAATGTTTCTGTACATAAACCCCTTTTTGCTAATTTACCCAATACCTCATAAACTTTTGGTCTGGATACATGAGCTAATTTCGAAATTTCAGTAGCAGTGAAATTTTTCTTTTTTAAAAGATAAAAATAAACCTTAGCTTCGGATTCTGTAAGCCCTATCATTATCAAGTCATTAATATAATCATCTACATTCATATACTTTCCTTTAATTTTGTTGTAACTTTGGTGTCAACTTATATTTTTATCTTATTATCTTGTCAAGAAAAAAATTTATTTTTTTTAAAATATTTTAAGAAAGGCTAATTTTGATGTAACCAATGAAGGAAATGATTTGAATCAACTTTCCAATATGTCGAATAAAGCAAAGGAGGCTTTGGGGGTAGAGGAATTGGAAGTAGTAGAAGATAAGGGTTATTTCAAGCGTGAAGAGATCAAAAAGTGTGCAAAGAATAATATTACCTGTTATGTCCCCCAACCACGTAAATCTCACAATCGGAAAAAAGGATTATTTACGGATAAAGATTTTGTATATGATAATGAGCAAGATTGTTATATTTGTCCTGCCGGAAACTTTTTATATCCAACAAGTTCTAGGAAAGAAAGAGATGAGAATATCTATAGTACCTCGAAGTGTTTAAGCTATTCTCTTAAAAACAAATGTACAAAAAACAAGTATGGTCGTAGGATTTATCGCTGGATTCATGAGTAGATCATAGAAGAGATGGCTGTTCGGGTTCAAGAGAATCCAGATAAGATAAAAGCACGAGCGTGCATTGTGGAACATCCGTTTGGTACGATCAAACGAACGATGAATCAGGGCTATTTCCTGACCCGTGGTTTGGAGGGAGTGAAGGGAGAATTTAGTATCACGATGTTGGCATATAATATAAAACGAGTTCTGAATATTCTCAGTGTAGAAAAACTGGTGCAATCTATGGCAATGACGATAAATGATGAGATTTTTTCACCAATTTATTCGTTTATTATGAATTTTTCCCGAATTTTGCGCCAGATTTTTGGGAAAATCCCAATCATATGGATCATATTCCTTTACAAAGACAAAAATATCAAATTACGGTTCACAGATGGATAGAACTGACTTTGATAAGATTTGTTTTCACACAGCCTGTGGGGCTTTGTAACCAGCTACGCGTTTTTACAGGTTCATAAATTGAACTTGCGAACCAAAAGATGAATGGAAAGACTGGATTCCCAATACCCAATCAAGTTGGGCAGGGTCGATAATGACAACGGAAATATATTGTCGCTCCACGCTCTTCCCTCTTCTCTCTTCGCTCCACGCTTCTCGTCTTCAAAACCCTAACTCCTTTTCAATGCCTGCCATTGCATGCAAAGTATGCTCGATAAAATCTTCGAGGGACATTCCAAATTCCTCGCAGGACTGTATCTGCTCTCTGTTCGCGCCGGCAGCAAAGCGTTTTTCTTTGAATCTTCTCATTATAAAATCCGTATTCAAAGAGGAGATCTTTTTATCAGGATGCATAAGCGTAGCAGCAACGATGAGTCCGGTCAACGAATCAACTGCATAAAGCACCTTATCCATATTTGATATTCTCTCAACATGACCGGGATGTGCTTCGATGGCATACAGAATTTTCTCATCGAGCCCCTTATCCTTGAGCATCTCAACTGTTTCTTTCCCATGGCGAGGAAAATCATTAACAGTGCTCTCATAATCAAGATCATGAAGCAGTCCGGCAAGCGCCCAATTTTCTATATCCTCATTAAAATATTCCGCAAAAATCGCCATTGCAGCTTCCACTGCGAGACAGTGCTTTTGCAAATTTCTGTTCTTCAAATGTGTCTTTAACAATGCGAGTGCTTCTTCTCGTGTCATAAGATATATCCTTTTCTATAAATATTTTGCAGCCATTTCCGATAGAACAGATCGCTCACCCTTCACCAGCGTCACATGACCGGAAAGCTTTTCATCTTTGAATTTTTCCACAACCACGCTCAATCCGTTGCTTCCAGAATCTAAATATGGAATATCGATCTGATAGGGATCGCCGGTAAGCACTACTTTTGTTCGGTCGCCAGCACGCGTGATAATTGTCTTCATCTCATGAGGTGAAAGGTTCTGAGCTTCATCAACTATGATGAACTGGTCGGGCAGACTTCGTCCTCGAATGTAGGTCAGTGGCTCCAATTCTATGAATCCGTAATCAAGGAATTCATCAAGCGAAGATGTCCTCTTTCTTCCGAATTTCCCCTTTTCCCTCTTTTCTTCTTTGGATTCTCTGCTTTGAAGAAGGATTTCCATATTATCATAAATGGGCTGCATCCAGGGATTGTATTTTTCTTTTTTTGTACCCGGCAGATAACCGATATCTTTGCCGAGTGGAAAGATCGGACGTGTCACAATGAGCTTGGTATATTTCTCTTCCTCTATTATTTTTTGCAGACCGGCAGCGAGTGCAAGAAGGGTTTTTCCTGTTCCTGCAATACCGATCAGAGAGACTATTTTTATTGAGTCGTCAAGAAGGATATCAAAGGCAGCTTCCTGCTCCGGATTGAGCGCCTTTATTCCCCAGATCGGCTCGCCTTTATAGAATTGCAGCGGACGGACCACATCCTCATCTTTATGATATTTTGCAATCACATTATGCTTAAATTTGTCCTTTTCGTAGAGCAGCAGAAATTGATTATAACAGGTCAATCCAAAAATATTTTTTACCTCTGCTTGTTCCTTGAATTTATCTACTTCAGCACCGCTCACTTCCTTTTTCAGGACACCTGTGTACAGCTCCTCAAAATTGATAGTTCCCATCTCATAGTTGATGGCTTTCAATCCGATCGCATCCGCTTTGATACGCACATTCGCATCTTTGGAAACCATGATCACTTCTTTGCTAGGATTGTCCTGTTTGAATTTATAGGCAGTGCCGAGGATCAGATTATCATTCACATCGGTAATAAGAATATCTTCCATTTCTTCATCTATTTTATGCGCAAGAGCTACCTGAAGCGTGCCACCGTTTTTTAGTTTCACACCTTTTGCCAGCGAATTCTGCTCGCGCAAGCTATCAAGAATTCTACTGAACTGACGGGCATTTCTGCTCTTCTCATCCAACCCTTTTTTGAATTGATCCATTTCTTCAATAACTGTTATAGGAATAACGATCTTATCCTTAGGGTAGGCATAAATTGCAGAGGGGTCATGAATTACCACGTTCGTGTCGAGCACGTAAATCTTTTCCATGTGATCCTTCTTACTTTCTTTCTTCATAGTGCGTTTGAGTCTTTAGTGCTCATGAATTTATGTCAATTTTAATGGAAATTCCTATATTTTAAGTTGATGATTGAAAAAGTCCTTTTTTATTGACAACATATCTCCTTGACAGGGACTTTCCCATATTTAATAAGGTGAGACATGAAACGACGAGAAGCCAGAGAAATCGCAGTGCAGATGATTTACGGACTCTATTTTGAAGAGATCCCTGAGGACACATCCGCCTTTGAACAATTGCTTGAGAAAAAATTCCATGAATCGATATCCGTGAATGAGGTAACCTTTACTCTTGATGAAAAAGATTTCTGCATCAATCTTGTAAAGGAAACAAATCAACATTTACAGGATATTGACGAGCTTATCAAGCAGTTCTTGAAAAAATGGTCTTTTGAAAGGATCACTATAATTGAGAAAAGCATCCTTCGGCTTGCAGTCATGGAATTAGAATATACGGACATTCCGAAAAAGGTAGCGATCAATGAAGCGGTGGAGTTGGCTGAAGATTTCTCCGGGCAGAGATCAAAGAAATTCGTTAATGGTATCTTAGATGCTATCATGCACAGGGAAGAGAAAGATGATTAACGTAAGTCTCGGCATTTTTGCCTATAATGAAGAAAAAAATATCGGGCAGCTTCTTCAAGCTGTTGAAGAGCAGGTTCTGAAAAAAGTTGAACTGAAAGAGATCATTGTGGTATCCAGTGCATCAACAGACAGAACTGATGATATTGTTCGTGAATACGAAAAGAAAGATCCTCGCATAAAGCTCATCATACAAAATGAGCGCAAAGGAAAATCATCAGCGATCAATCTATTCCTCAAGGAAGCGACCGGCGATGTGCTCATTATTGAGAGTGCTGATACGATTCCTGCAAAAAACACTATTGAGAAATTGGCTGTACCTTTTTTTGATGAGTCCATCGGCATGACAGGCGGACGACCGGAACCGATCAATAATCCGAAAAGTTTTATCGGGTTCGCAGTGTGTATGATGTGGCACTTGCATCATAAAATGGCAATGATTTCTCCTAAGATCGGAGAAATGGCATCCTTCAGAAATATAGTAAAAGAAATTCCTGAGCACAGCCCTGTAGATGAAGCAAGTATCGAGTCCATTATCACTCATGACGGACTGAAACTCAAATATGTTCCGGATGCGATCGTGCACAATAAAGGACCTGAAAATGTGTCCGATTTCATTAAACAGCGCAGAAGAATTTATACCGGACATTTATGGCTGCAGGAAAATCAGGACTATACGGTTGTATCCCAAAATTCCGGTTTGATAATCGGGTTGACAATAAAAGAATTCTCTCTCAACCCAATAAAAGATATGAAGATAATTTATACAATTTTATTAGAAATTTGGGGACGTTTTCTCGGCTGGTATGACTATAAAATTTTAAAGAAAATTCCCTACAAATGGGATATCTCAGAATCCACAAAGGATTTGAGCAAATCATAATTTTAATGAAAAATAAAAATCATTTAAATTCAGAAATTGAAAAGCAACTCATTACGTACCTTGTGAATGCCGGAGCACGAAAGATCGGAGTTTTTGGATCCTATGCTCAAGGTAGTGCTGATACGTCGAGTGACATCGATCTACTTGTGAAATTTGCAGACATTAAAAGCCTGCTTGAACTTGTAAAAATTGAAAGAGAATTATCAGAATTGATAAAAATAAAAATAGACCTTCTGACCGAAAATTCTATAAGCCCCTTTTTAATTGATAGAATAAAAGAAGAGGAGCAGGTAATTTATGAAAACTAAAGATGATTTAGTTTATTTGCAGCACATTTTGGATTCGATCAAATGGATTGAAAACTATGTCTCAGATATATCTCAAGAACAATTTCTCGAAGACCATCTCGTACAAGACGCAGTAATTAGACAGATTGAAATAATTGGTGAAGCATCGAAGAAAATATCAGATTCACTTCAACTAGTGTATTTATTAATTCCATGGAAAGACATAGCAGGGATGAGAGATAAGCTTATACATGGATATTTCGGAGTAGATATAGAAGCAGTGTGGAAAACAGTTAGTACTGACATCCCATTATTAAAAGCGCAAATTGATAACATAATTAAAGGTCTATGAAAAGCATAAAACTTTTACTCAAACTTATCTTTCTGCGCCTGTTCAGGCAGTTATACGAAAAGATCGTGTTGCCGGTAAATTACACGGTGAGTGTGACCTACCGCTGCAATTCTCGCTGCAAGACCTGTAATATCTACAAGATCAAAACTGAAGAACTGGCAGTTGATGAATACGATAAAATATTCCGCACTATCGGCAAAAGTGCATACTGGGTAACTATTAGCGGCGGCGAGCCATTCCTGAGACGCGACCTCGAAGAGATCATTGATGTTATCTACAAAAGATGCAAACCGAGCATCATCAACATTCCTACAAACGGGCTGCTCTTCAAGGAAATTCCGCAGCGCGTGAAAGCAATTGCACAAAGCTGTCCCAAAAGCAATATCGTGATCAATCTCTCAATTGATGATCTTGAATCAAGAGATGATGAAATTCGCGGAATTCCCGATGCTTATGAAAAAGCGATCAAAACTTTTGAAGGTTTGAAAAAAATTGATCTTTGCAATGTGAATGTCGGAATTCACACAGTTATATCTAAGTTCAATGTTGACCGTTTCCACGAAATTGCTGCAGGACTTATGGACTTACATCCGGATTCCTACATTACAGAAATTGCAGAAAAACGGGTCGAACTTGGCACGATGGATGAAGATATCACACCTCGCGTGATGGACTACTCTCAAGCAATCGACTTCCTTCTTCATAAGATCAGAAACACGCCTTTCAAAGGCATGAACAAGATCACCCAAACCTTCCGCATCGAATACTACAAAATGGTAAAGAAAATCCTCAAAGAACAGCGTCGTGTACTTCCCTGTTATGCAGGAATTCTCTCCGCACAGCTCGTTCCAAATGGTGATGTCTGGCCCTGCTGTATCAAGGCATTTGTTGTAGGAAATGTAAAAGACTACGGCTATAATTTCAAAAAACTCTGGAAAAAGAGTGCACTTCTGAAAAAAGAACGTAACGCAATCCGCAAGGAAAAATGCTACTGCCCAATGGCAAATGCATCATACACAAATATGCTTATGAGTAATCGTATATTATTCAAAGCAGTACTAAGGTTATTGAAAAAATGACAAAGAAACATATAACGATTCAAACAAATTATTCTATCAAAGACAGCAACTATATATACACAGATTTCTATGAGAAATCGCAGGAAAAAGTAGCACTCATTCTCAACTCCTATGAGAAAAGCGATAAAGCAGAAAAAGCAATTGGCGTTCTCTTGAATGTGTTTAAAGAGAATTTTTACGAAAATTCCTATGACGTAAAGACACGGCTACAAAATACGATTCGGGAAATGAACTGGCATCTCACTGCCTTTTTCAATCGGGAAAAGTGTAAATTTGAAATGTCGGCAGTTATCTGTGTTATTAAAAACGGTATCGCATATTTTGTGCAAACCGGTCGTCTGATAATCTATGCTTATAATGACAAACTCGCACCAATTGGACTTGATATTCATAAACATTTCGAAGAATCATTTCACGTTCCAATACTCGGCATAAAAGAGGAGGAACTTCAGATAAAAGTATTCACCCTCGATCTAAAACACGATACGGAAATCTTCATACTTCCCTTCCTCTCTGCAAAAGAACTCGACACTTCAATAGAAAGCAAAAAGGAATTTCTTCAAGAATTTAACAAGCTTTTTTCGGAAGATACTGCACCTCTGTTGCACATCACAGCTTCCGAGATGCACTCACACTACAGACCACGCAGAAAATTCCGTATCAATTCAAAAACTACCGGACGGGTAATGCTCATTGTCATTATTGTCGCAACCGCATATGTCGTCTTCGGACGGAAGTGGGGTCAAGGTCTTCTTAGCAGCGGCAAGGAAGTCATCAGTGAAAAGAAGAAAACACTTATTGATTATAAATCACTTTTTCAGAATCTTCCTCATCCCGATTTCGAGGTGCAGGACTGGCAATGGATCAGTCCTGTTGAAATTACCATGCCCCCTTTCTTTGATGTAGAAAATCTTTATATTATCACAAACAAGGAACTTACCTGCATAAAGAAGAACACCTTCCAGTTGAAATGGAAAGCAGAATTCGAAGGGGAAATAAAGAATATTGAATCCCTTCGTGACGAGAAACTTCTCATTATTGATGGGCGTGGAAATCACTATATGCTGGATAAAGCACACGGAAAAATAGATTGGCAAAAAGCCAAACCGGCAACTCATGAAAAGTATAATAAACAGTCACCACAAGTGATAGTTATTGATTACATCCGAGACGGACGACTCGAGCAGAATTATTATATATTATCACACAAGAATTTATTGAAGCTCATTCTTGCTGGAAAGGGTGATGTGGTTGCTGAAGAAGAATTTGATAATAAAATCGATTATATCTCTGATTATGATTACGTGGAAAAATGTTTCTATGTGTGTATAGATATGAAAATCATAAAAGTTGACCTCATAATTCCATAGGATGCTTCATAACCAATTCATAAATATAAATAATTTCACAATAAATAGGAGATAGTATGGCAAAAATTGCATCGGCTGGAAACTATGGACCAAAAATCCGCTCCGATTGCATGGTAACGATAGAACTCACAGACATCGGTGGAATACAGATAGGACTCATCAGCAAAGTGAAAAATTATTTCGGAGACCACATTATTTCTCTGGCACAAAAAGAACTGGCATTTTTCGATATTGAAAACGCCAAAGTGAAGATTGAAGATCAGGGCGCGCTCGATTTTGTCATTACTGCACGCATCGAAGCAGCACTAAAGAAAGCAGATAATACCATTAGTAAATCATACTTGCCGAAAATGAAAGAGCATTGCAAGTATAAAACTGCAAAAGACCAGTTAAGACGTTCCCGGCTCTATCTGCCGGGAGATTCACCAAAGCTGATGCTGAATGCAGGTCTGCACGGATCTGACGGAATAATCCTCGATCTGGAAGATTCGGTCCATCCTGATGTAAAGGATTCCGCTCGAATACTGGTACGAAATGCACTAAGGACAATAGATTTCAAGAATTCAGAAAGGATGGTTCGTATCAATCAGCTCCCTTTGGGTTTCGAAGATATCAAAGAAATTATTAATGAGAATATTCACGTTGTGCTCATTCCAAAATGTGAATCCAAACAACAAGTTATAGATATTGATACATATATAAAGAAGCTCAAAAAAGATAAATCACCTGTTTTTCTTATGCCAATAATCGAGTCAGCAAAAGGAGTCATGAATGCATATGAAATTGCATCATCCTGCGATAATGTTGTTGCTCTGGCACTTGGTCTTGAAGATTATACAGCCGATATTGGTGTGATGCGATCAAAATCTGAAAAGGAATGTTTTTTTGCCAAAAGCATGGTAGTCAATGCTGCAAAAGCTGCAGGTGTACAGGCAATTGATACTGTGTTCTCAGATGTTGGTGATATGGATGGCTTGTATGAAAATGTGAAACAGGCAAAAGCAATGGGATTTGATGGTAAAGGGTGTATTCATCCTCGCCAGATCAAGGTCGTGCATGAAGCGTTTTTGCCCACAAAAGAAGAATTAGTTAAAGCGCAGCAGATAGTTGATGCGTATAAAGCTGCCAAAAAAGAAGGCAAGGGTGTCGTTTCTCTTGGAAGTAAGATGATCGATCCACCTGTAGTCAAACAAGCCCAGCATATCCTGGAAATGGCAAAGGTCGGAGGTATGATATAATGAAAAAAGCAGATAAATTTGTGAAAAATGCAGCAGGACGTCTTGTACCTACAATTGTCAATGGAAAGAAGGTCATACCTTTCCAGGGAGTCAATAAATACAGGCCTATACACAGAGGAGCAGCACCGCGAGTGCCGACATGTATAGATTATCCAAAAGATTGTAATAAAATTGTCGATTCTTTAAAAGAAGCGCTGATAAAATCCGGACTGAAAGATGGAATGACAATCTCGACACATCATCATTACCGCAATGGAGATTATGTTGCAAACTGGATTTTTGATATTGCTGCAGAACTCGACGTAAAAGATCTAATATGGGCTCCAAGTGCGGCATTCCCATGTCATGCTCCAATTATTAAACATCTTGAATCTGGTGTATTACATCACATTGAAGGAAGTTTGAACGGTCCGCTGGGAGATTTTTGTAGCCACGGTAAAATGAAGGGTCTTGGCTACCTGAGAAGTCACGGTGGCAGATACAGGGCTGTGGCAGATGGTGAACTTCATATTGACATTGCAGTACTGGCTGCATCTGCTGCAGATATGATGGGAAATGCAAACGGCGTTTTGGGAAAACATCCTTTTGGTCCCATATCTTTTTCAAGAGTTGATTCCAAAAATGCAGATAGGACTTTAGTTGTTACTGATACATTGATCGATTTTCCATGTTATCCCTGGGATATAATGGGTAATGATGTGGATTTCGTTGTGGTTGTGGATGAAATCGGCGATCCCGAAAAGATCGTTTCAGGAACAACTAAAGTAACTAAAAGCCCTGACAGACTGCTCATTGCTGAATATGGTGCCAAATTTATCGAAGCATCCGGAATCCTAAAAGACGGCATGAATTTTCAGGCAGGCGCAGGTGGAATTTCACTTGCATTTGTCGATTTTATCAACAAGATGATGATCAAGAAAGGCATCAAAGCACGAAGCTTGATCGGGGGAAGCACAAAATATCTTGTGGATATGATGAACAATGGTCGTACGGATTATATTTTTGACGGGCAGACTTTTGGCTTGGAAGCTCTCTCTTCACTGAGAGATAATCCAAAACATATTCCAATCGATATATTTGATATTTACGATTTTCACGCAAAAGGCAACCTGGTGCAAATGATGGATGTGATCGTACTTGGCAGCACAGAAGTAGATGTGAACTTCAATGTGAACTGCGTCACGCACAGCGACGGACGCATGCTGCATGGCATTGGCGGTTTCCAGAACTGCATGATGGCAAAATGCACTATGATCGCAGTGCCTACATTTAGAGATAGAATTCCCGTGATAAAAGATGAGGTCACCACACTTGTTGCTCCCGGCGAACTGGTTGATGTAATTGTTACAGAACGTGGAATTGCAATCAATCCACTAAGAACAGACCTCATTGAAGCGACCAAGAATTCAGGACTTCCGATTAGAGACATTAAAGATATAAAAGCAGAAATTGATGACATGTGCGGAATACCTGCGAAGCCGAAACTCTCTGATGAAGCAGTTGCTGTGGTTGAATGGGTGGATGGCACGATCCTTGATACAATAAGAAAGGTTGAGGAATAATACTCGTTGAATATATAACAACCGAAGGCGAGAATGCGCATTCTCGCCTTCTTTTTTTACATATAAAACATTGTCACACTGAGGTTGTCGAAGTGTGAAGCGTGTGCAGTCTTCGACAGGCTCAGACTGACAATATCAATCACAAGGAGTGGTCACTGACTGCTCAGATAAAGACTTGAATCTCAGCAAATGCAATGACCCTGTGAAATAAAAAAAGATTTCACGGGTTAAAAGTGTGATTCGAGGACGGATGCACATCCTCGCTTCATGCTTCGCCACGAAGCAAGTCTGATCATGAAACTTGAGACATGTCGGAGAGCATGTCTTAAGTTGAAGTATTTATGAATTACTTATCACAAGCTCTGCGATCCATCTTCGCTACGCTACGCCCCGACAGGACGACGTGACCGGTCCAGTCTTCGTCCCGCAGGTCGGGACTACGCCTTGGCAAGCTTATGACAAGATAATTCTTTTTGGAGTGCATCGCGCGCCTGATGCTGTTTCCCTCGTATTATAAGCCGACGGAGTCGGCTACTCCAAATGGAAATAATGCGTGTCATTCCCGAAAAGCTTGTCCTCACGAAAGTAGGGATCGGGAATCCAGTTTTTATTAATAGAGCTTTTCGCTTATCTCTATTGCAATGTAAGAAACCGTTGAAACTTTGGGTGATAACGACAAAGTTCTGAAAAATCTGCAAAAAGCCGCAGAATTAGGACATAAGAAAGCAAGGCAGATCATTAATGAAGTGAATAAGCTGAAGAAATAGTCTTTATAAACAGAACCCAATTTTTTTTGTTACTTCATCAGAAATACTATCTCGATTGTTTGCAGTTACTTCAAAAATTATTACATCTTTTCTCTGCTTCAGTTCTTTTGTCAGCTCGCAGTCTATCTTTTTTATGGTAGCAAGCAAGGGCTTTTCAGAATCAAATACTGTTCTCAGCATATTACAAAATTTTGGGCTGAACATCTCCATTCTGCCTATTTCATCGATCACGATCAGGTCGGCATTTTTCATAGCTCTCTCCATTGCAGGAATGCCTATCTTTTCGAAGGCATTGATATTCACACCATATTTATTCACACGATAAGGAGAGTTCGATTTCTCTGAAGCCATAACCATCCGGTTGCCATCAAAATCGGTTATATAAAAACCGGTCCGCCTGCCATTCTCTCGCATTTCGTGAGTGTAAAATCCTCCTATCTTACATGAGAGCTGCTTTATTATCTTATTAACAAGAGTGGTTTTACCCACTCCGGGATATCCTGTGATCAGCATGTTCTTCGGCATGAGTAATATCCTAATATTTTCTGTAAAATTAGCAAGAAAATCATTTTATTCCCACATTATATGAAATGAATTGAACATCAAATAGTGTTACATTTTATATAAAGCTTGATTGATTTTTTATAATAACGAGGATTTTACTTTCTATTTATGACATTGAAAATGGAGAAGTAAGAATGAACAAAAAATTATCAGCACTAATAATATTTGTCACCTCTATCTTGATAACATCCTGCACCTGCTCTTATTGTGAGAAACTGAAGTACGTGGGCACACGAACAACCATCGAAGCAGAAGTGCAGAAGGAAGCTCAGAAATTAAGCAAAAAATCAAATCTTCAAGAGGAAGATATTATTGCAGCACTTGTTACACTTTTATCTGAAAATACACGCATTTTCGGAGCTGCCTATGCTACTGCTCCCTATGATGAGAATATAGAACTCATCGAAACCTACTATGTTTTTCGAGAAGGTAATAAAACAGAAAAAAAGCATGATAAGGCATACAATTTCATGACATCTGCGAACAGTAACTGGTATAAAAAACCCTATCTGCATAAAAAAGCAATGTGGAGTATTCCCTATTATGATGTTGGTGGATCAGGAGAAAAATACTATCTGACCACCTACTCATATCCTGTTATTGAAAACAGCGAAGTAAAATTTATATTTACTGCAGACTATCTGTTGAATATTAAAGAATAATTCGTTAATAAACTTGACTCAATTTTAAAAAATAATACAGTTTCAAATATATGTTTTCGTTGATCGATTTTGTTGCGTTTCATGATTGATCATCGAATAAAAGGAAAAGGAGATTTATATGTTTAAAAAAGGACTCGCAGTTTTACTATTTTTTATTCTTGTATTTTCATCATTATGTGCTAAGGAAGAAGTTACAGAAGCTCCAGAAGTTTGGACGATACGTAACAACACCTGGCTCCTCTGGGAGAGCTATCAATCAAAGGGTGAACCAGCGATCGAACTGAAACAAGTATGGAAGGGTACAAAAGTAACTCTTTTAGCATCCTTTGCTTCATGTTTTAAAGTAAAATTACCCTCAGAAGAATACGGATTTATCAAATTTGACGATATTGAGGAAATCTATTGGGTAGAGAATGTTGACTCAATCAAATTTTATTATGGACTGAAATGGGGCACTGGAGATTATGAAATACTTCCTCCCGGCACCCGAGCATACAGACTTGAAATTCTTGATAATGGTGGCATCTACAAAGTCCGCCTTAAGGATGGGAGGGTTGGTACAGTTATCAAGCACTATATGCGTTCACCATATTTCAGAACTTTTCCAGAAGTTAATCATAAATTTGTCAGGATCTATCCTTTCAAAAAACTCCAGAATAAGCTTATCGGTAAAACCCAGGAAAAAGCAATCAACTACATCGGACCAGCCAGTGCATTTGTATATACGAATAATGCAAAAACTGCTTCCGAGCTCTACTTCCGATATGTGATCGGAGTGCAAGATAAAATGCGTCACAAAGGACTGAAAATATCATTATGATGGTAACGTTGCGAATGAGATAACACTTCTCGGTTCTGCCAAGAAATCAATTGCAGAAAAACTTCCCCTTGCAGGATTGATAAGAAAGATCAATTTAAACTGGCTGTCGAACAAGAAAAGTGCTTACTATGAAAAAGATGGTGAGAGCTGGTGGTCAAAATTCAAAAAGAAAAATTTCTTAACCAAAGTTGTCGGCTTCATCGTCTCTATAATTTTATTGTTTCTTTTCTTCTCAATACCTCAATTCATATCCTGGCCCTTCAGGCGGCTGATCATCGCTATCAAACCGATGGGAAATGGACTGGTAAAATTTTTCAACTTCATCCTGCTTACTGCGTTTATGTATTTTTTCTTTCTCGTTTTGACTCTTTTTATCATATTGGATCAGTTTCTTGTTATCGCTATATTCACGATTATTCCATGGTATATTTTCGCGCGCTGGAACAATAAAAACGTAAACTACAACCGCTGTCCAAACTGCCATACTATGTGGAGCGCTGCAGATAAAGGCAGCACTCATACTGGCACAGAAGAATCAACAGCTTGGAAAGCACGTGACGTTTATACAGGTACTTCAACTTCTGGTAATGTTGAAACAAAACATTATAATCGGCACTGGGATGAAGATATTACAACCACAGAGAATTATCTCGACCATAGAAAATGCCAGATGTGCGGATATGAATGGGATGTTCATCGTGCAGAAACGGGTAAACATACAGTAAGACATTAAAAATATCTCATTAAATAAAAAGGGCAGTGAAAATTAATTTATTGCCCTTAAATTTTTTTGCTATTCTGCACCTAAGTATATAAAGATTTGTGAAGTAAAATAAAAAGGGCAGTGAAGTGATTGGCTGCGACCTACTCTTCCACACAGTCTCCCATGCAGTACCATCAGCGCACGTGTGCTTAACTTCTGTGTTCGGGATGGGAACAGGTGTTTCCACACTGCTATAACAACCAATCATTTCACTGCCCATATAAAAATAGGTAGTGATTAAAGTAAGAGATAAAAAGAGAAAAAGTAAGGCTTCGACTAATTAGTATTACTCGGCTAAATACATTGCTGTACTTACACCTGTAACCTATCAACCTTGTAGTCTACAAGGAGTCTAAAAGATGTCTAATCTTGGAGTTGGCTTCCCGCTTATATGCTTTCAGCAGTTATCCATTCCAGACATAGCTATACGGCAATGCAACTGGCGTCACAACCGTTACACCAGAGGTCTGTCCACATTGGTCCTCTCGTACTAAATGCGGATCTCCTCAAACATCTTACGCCCACGAAGGATAGGGACCGAACTGTCTCACGACGTTCTGAACCCAGCTCGCGTACCACTTTAAATGGCGAACAGCCATACCCTTGGGACCTTCTTCAGCCCCAGGATGTGATGAGCCGACATCGAGGTGCCAAACAGCGCCGTCGCTATGGACGCTCGGGCGCTATCAGCCTGTTATCCCCGGAGTACCTTTTATCCGTTGAGCTATCCCCCTTCCATGCGGTGGGATAGGATCACTAAGACCTGCTTTCGCATCTGCTTGACCCGTCGGTCTTGCAGTTAAGCTCCCTTATGCCTTTACACTCTACGCGTGGTTACCAATCACGCTGAGGGAACCTTTGTACGCCTCCGTTACATTTTAGGAGGCGACCGCCCCAGTCAAACTGCCCTTCAGACACTGTCCTCATACCTCATAAAGGCACGAGTTAGTATTCCAATATTATTAGGGTGGTATTTCAACGTTGGCTCCACCCCGGCTAGCGCCGGAGCTTCAAAGCCTCCCACCTATCCTACACAAACAACACCAAAATACAATATCAAAATGCAGTAAAGGTTCACGGGGTCTTTCCGTCCTTTCGCGGGTAGGCGGCATCTTCACCGCCACTGCAATTTCACCGAGTCCCTGGTTGAGACAGCGCCCAAGTCGTTACACCATTCGTGCAGGTCGGAACTTACCCGACAAGGAATTTCGCTACCTTAGGACAATTATAGTTATTGCCGCCGTTTACCGGGGCTTCATTTCTGACCTTCGCCAATATCGAAACGATACGAGCTAAGCCATCCATTTAACCTTCCGGCACCGGGCAGGTGTCAGTCCATATACGTGGTATTACTACTTTGCATAGACCTGTGTTTTTGATAAACAGTCGCTTGGGCCTCTTCACTGCGACCATCGAAAGCTCGAAGAGCGAGTCCTTTCACCTTCAATGGCACCCCTTCTTCCGAAGTTACGGGGCTATTTTGCCGAGTTCCTTAACCAGAGTTATCTCGAGCACCTTAGGATACTCTCCTCGTCTACCTGAGTCGGTTTGCGGTACGGACCGATATAGAGTTAACGTTTAGAGATTATTTCTTGGCAGCTTTGTAGAGGAACTTCTGCCACTTATGTGGCTCGTATTCGCTTCTCGGTTATAGATGAGTGGATTTTCCTGCTCATCCAACCTACCAGCTTAAAACTGGGCGTCCAACACCAGTCTTCCTCGCATAACTGCGTCATCCCATCACTGTCTATATCGGGTAGCAGAATTTTGACTGCTTTCCCATCGACTACGCCTTTCGGCCTCGCCTTAGGGTCCGACTAACCCTGAGCAGATTAACTTTACTCAGGAAACCTTAGACTTACGGTGTCTCGGTTTCTCACCGAGATTCTCACTACTCATGCCGGCATAATCTCTTCTGATAGCTCCAGCATACCTTCCGGTACACCTTCGCAGCCTTACAGAATGCTCTTCTACCACTTTCCGATTACTCGGAAAATCCATAGCTTCGGTAATACACTTAGTCCCGATCATCTTCGGTGCAAAACCACTCGACCAGTGAGCTATTACGCACTCTTTAAATGAATGGCTGCTTCTAAGCCAACATCCTGGCTGTTTTTGCAATTTAACATCCTTTGTCACTCAGTGTATATTTAGGGACCTTAGCTGATGGTCTGGGGTGTTTCCCTTTCGCCTACGGAGCTTATCCCCCGCAGACTGACTCCCATGCATCAATTAACGGCATTCTTAGTTTGAGTGGGGTTGGTAGCCTTTTAGGGCCCCTAGCCCAATCAGTGCTTTACCTCCGTTAATCTAACATGAGGCCCTGCCTAAACAGATTTCGAAGAGAACCAGATATCTCTGAGTTTGTTTGGCCTTTCACCCCTACCCACACCTCATCCTCTGAATTTTTAACTTCAGTAGGTTCGGTCCTCCAATCCGTGTTACCGGATCTTCAACCTGGACATGGGTAGATCACTCAGTTTCGGGTCTACTCCTGACAACTTAACGCCCTATTCAGACTCGCTTTCGCTTTGGCTACGGACCTATAGCCCTTAACCTTGCTGCCAAAAGTAACTCGCCGGCTCATTATACAAAAGGCACGCCGTCATCCCCTTAATGTGCAAGCACAAAAAGAAGACTTCGACTGATCATATGCAATCGGTTTCAGGTACTATTTCACTCCCCTCACGGGGTACTTTTCACCTTTCCCTCACGGTACTTGTTCGCTATCGGTAGTTAGATTATATTTAGCCTTACGAGATGGTCCTCGCAAATTCAGACAAGATTCCTAGTGTCCCGTCCTACTCGGGTGTCCAATTGTTGCGCTTTCATCATTTCGCCTACGGGGCTATCACCCTCTATGGCCTACCTTTCCAGAGTAGTTTGACTATGACTCCAGCGAAACGCGGCTTGGATCCCACGACCCCCCGATAAATCGGGGTTTAGGCTATTCCCATTTCGCTCGCCGCTACTAAGGGAATCGCGGTTGCTTTCTTTTCCTGCAGGTACTAAGATGTTTCAGTTCCCTGCGTACGGCTCAGACTTCCTATTTTATTCAGAAGAATGATATCCCGACATAACTCGGGATGGGTTTCCCCATTCGGAAATCCCCGGATCTAAGCTTGCTTACAGCTCCCCGAGGCATATCGCAGTTGGCCACGTCCTTCGTCCCTATCTAACTCCAAGGCATCCACCGATTGCACTTATTGCCTTACTTAATTTTCAATAAGATACTCTCTTACTTTAATACACTACTATATGTTTTGAAAAGAACAAAAAATACTGGTGGAGGATGACGGGTTCGAACCGACGACCTCCGCCGTGCAAGAGCGGCGCTCTCCCAACTGAGCTAATCCCCCAGCGAGAATATTGAGCATTGTGCTACCGCTCAGTAATGGTGGGCCTGGGTGGACTCGAACCACCGACCCCCGCCTTATCAGAGCGGTGCTCTGACCAACTGAGCTACAAGCCCTTTTCACATTTATAAAAGATAAGGGTGTATACATAAAGTTTCTCCTTAGAAAGGAGGTGATCCAGCCGCACCTTCCGGTACGGCTACCTTGTTACGACTTAGTCCCCCTCGCTGACCATACCTTCGTCGGCTGCTATCCTTACGGATTCGCTCACCAGCTTCGGGTACAATCAACTCGGTTGACTTGACGGGCGGTGTGTACAAACCCCGGGAACGTATTCACCGCGACCTGCTGATCCGCGATTACTAGCGATTCCAACTTCATGGAGTCGAGTTGCAGACTCCAATCCGAACTGAGGTCGGCTTTTTGAGATTAGCATGACATCGCTGTTTAGCGGCTCTTTGTACCGACCATTGTAGCACGTTTGTAGCCCTGGGCATAAGGACCATGATGACTTGACATCATCCCCACCTTCCTCCAAGTTGTCACCTTGGCAGTATTCTTAGAGTCCCCAACTTAATGATGGTAACTAAGAACAGGGGTTGCGCTCGTTGCGGGACTTAACCCAACATCTCACGACACGAGCTGACGACAGCCATGCAGCACCTGTCACCGAGTTCCCCCGAAGGGGCACAACCTGCTTTCACAGGTCTTCTCGGGAAGTCAAGCCCAGGTAAGGTTCTTCGCGTTGCATCGAATTGAACAACATGCTCCACCGCTTGTGCGGGGTCCCGTCAATTCCTTTGAGTTTCAATCTTGCGATCGTACTCCCCAGGCGGATCACTTAATGCGTTAACTTCGACACTGATGATTTTTTTTACTCACCAACATCTAGTGATCATCGTTTACTGTGTGGACTACCAGGGTATCTAATCCTGTTTGCTACCCACACCTTCGCTATTCAGCGTCAGTAACTGCCCAGAAGGCTGCCTTCGCTTTTGGTATTCTTCCTGATATCTGCGCATTCCACCGCTACTCCAGGAATTCTGCCTTCCTCTACAGTACTCTATCTAACCAGTATTACATGCAGGACCACAGTTGAGCCGTGGAATTTAACATATAACTTAATTAGCCGCCTACTAGCCCTTTACGCCTAGTAAATCCGGACAACGCTCGCTCCTTCCGTATTACCGCGGCTGCTGGCACGGAGTTAGCCGGAGCTTATTCCTATAATAATATCCGTCTCAATAAGCTATTAACCTAAAGAGCTTTTATCTCATAGAAAAGTGCTTTACATCCCGAAGGAATTAGTCGCACACACGGCGTCGCACTATCAGGGTTTCCCCCATTGTAGACTATTCTCGACTGCTGCCTCCCGTAGGAGTCTGGGCCGTATCTCAATCCCAGTGTGGCCGGTCACCCGTTAAGGTCGGCTACACATCATCGCCTTGGTAGGCCATTACCCTACCAACAAGCTAATATGACGCAGGCTCATCTCATAGCGGCAGCTTGTAAACAGAGGCCACCTTTGTTTCGAAAAACATATCCGGTATTACCCCCGGTTTCCCGGGGCTATCCCAGTCTATGAGGCAGATACCTACGCGTTACTCACCCGTTCGCCACTGTACTTTCCCCCGCAAGCGGGGAATTTCTCGTTCGACTTGCATGCCTAATCCACGCCGTCAGCGTTCGTCCTGAGCCAGGATCAAACTCTCCATTATTTGTGTTTTTAATTTACTATTTTTTGCGTAACTAATTGCTTAGTTGCTTACGAATATGTATACACCCTATGTATTTTTAAAGAACGTGTTGCAGAGTCCACGACACGACAATTTTCGTGTCAAGCATTTTGTAATAAACAATATAATTTATTTATTATCGATGTCAATAACATATTTGATACTTCTCGCAAAGTGCCACTACTACACTATCTTCTCTCTGCCACCAATATATTTTCTCAATACTTCAGGGACAACTATCTCACCCTTCTTTGTTTGATTATTTTCTAAAAGAGCGATCATCGTTCGGGGTGTCGCAACCCCGGAACCATTCAAAGTGTGAACATAATGCACTTTCCCATCTTGGGATGAACGAAACCGAATATGTGCCCGTCGGGATTGGAAGTCAATAAAATTCGAACAGGAACTTACTTCGAGATATTTTTCCAGCCCCGCAGACCAAATCTCGATATCATAACACTTGTAAGCAGCAAAGCTAAGATCACCACTGCATAGTTGCATGACACGATACGGCAAACCCAATTGTTGCAAAACTGCCTCAGCTTGAGACAGTATTTCCTGCAATGCTTCTTCAGAATTTTCGGGTTTCACGAACTGCACAAGCTCAACTTTATTGAACTGATGAACACGCTGCAAGCCCTTTGTGTCTTTTCCGTAAGAACCAGCCTCTCTTCGGAAGCATGGAGTGTATGTAGTATATTTAATAGGAAGCTGATCATCCTGCAAGATCTCATCCTGATGAAGATTTGTAAGAGGTACTTCGCCAGTCGGGATCAAGAACAGGTCATCATCATCAATATGATACATATCAAACTCAAGCTTTGGAAGCTGACCGGTCCCAGTCATAGTTTTCCGATTCGCAATAAAGGGAGGAAATATCTCTTTGTAACCATTCACTTCCCGATGGAAATCCAGCATAAAATTTATCAAAGCTCTTTCAAGCTGTGCTCCTATGCCTGTATAACATGGAAACCCACTGCCTGCGATCTTTGCTGCGCGCTGGAAATCAAGCAATCCCAATTTTTCTGCTAACTGCATGTGATCAAGAGGTTGAAAATCAAAGGTCGGTTTTTCGCCCCATTCTCGTATAAACTTATTATCCGAGTCATCAAATCCAATTGGGACAGATTCATCAAATATATTCGGAATTGCAAACAGTTCCTTATCCAGAGCTTCACTAATTTTACTTATTTCCTGTTGAATCATTTTTGTTTCATCCGCAACATTTCTCATCGCTGCAATCTGGTCATCGGCACTTTTTCCCTGCTTTTTCAATTGGGCGATCTCTTTCGATACCGCATTCTGAACCTTCCGCTTCTCTTCAAATTCAAAAAGAAACTGGCGGTGTTTATTGTCTAACTCAAGAACCTTATCGAGCTGTACGCTCTCACCCTTATTTTTGATACACTGGCGCACAAATTCGGGATCTTTTCTAATAAGTTTTATATCTAACATGTTACTAATTTTTCCTTCGGGCTACTTCTTCAGAAATCTTTATGATCTCGATATAATCATTGATCTTCAGACTGGCTCCGCCGATAAGTGCTCCATCAATATCCGATTTCTCAAGAAGCCCTTCACAGTTGGTGACTTTTACACTGCCACCATAAAGAATGCGTGTTTTCTTTGCAACGATTGTGTTAAAATGGGCAGATAACCAGTTTCTAATAAAAGCGTGAGCTTCTTGTGCAATCTCAGGAGTGGCTGTTTTACCTGTTCCAATTGCCCAGACAGGTTCATAAGCAATCACAATATGCTGCATATCCTTCTCATGAACATCCTGCAATCCGCGGGTAAGCTGGGTATCAATAACCTGCTCTGTCAAGCCCCCGTCTCTCTGATCTTCCTTCTCACCAATACAGAATACAATATGCTTTCTGTGTTCTATCAGCGAGAGTATTTTCAGATTCGTTTCTTCATCGGTTTCATGGAAAATATGACGTCGTTCAGAATGACCAACTAATGTGTATTTGCACCCGATCGAGGTGAGCATCGGAGCTGATATCTCTCCTGTGAAAGCGCCAAAATCCTCAAAATAAACATTCTGAACACCAATATCAATATCATTCTCTCTTGTCTTTTCGAGAGCAGTCACGGTGTATAAATTTGGAGGAAAGATCAAGAGCTGATTCCTATGGGAAGAGCTTTTCTCCCAAGCTGAAAGCTCCTCAAAAAAAGTGATTGTTTCCTCGAGGGTTTTATACATTTTCCAATTTCCGGAGATAATCATCCTACGCATAGTGATCCTTTGCATTCAAATTAAATAAAGTTATTATGATATTATTAATGAAAGCTTATTGATTATATTTACTGAGGTTTCGCAGGAGTGGAAATTACTTAAAAAAATCATATTTAACCTTTTATAATATATTCTTCGAAAGATGAGTAAGAATTAAATTAATTTCTAAATCCTAATATCTAATGTCAAATAAAATGTAAAAATTTAAATGTCAAAGTAATTTATTCTTCCTTGATTTAATTACAATTGATGAGAAAATTAAATTTACCCCGTTAGATAATTTCATATATATCAGAAAGAATATCTAATAGCATAAATATCTAACAGGGTTGAGTTCATTAGCTTCTTTCCACAAAACTTTTGCTTCATCTTTTAATTGTGGAACTGCTTTTGAAATCATTCTCAACCAATGTTTTGATTCTTTAGACTCCTTTTTGCAAATATCTATTTTATGTTCGAAATCTCTTTTTGACTCCGCACAATCTGCTTCACAATAATTGGCACCAACACTTGTACCAGCTTTAACTAATTGGGTAATTAAAGGTCCGCCAGCTGATAGTGCCATATGGCAGTCAAGTAGTTTTTTCAATTTCTTTAATAATCTCAAAATATTGATTAACAACGCATTTTGAGATACCGGTAACGATATGAACATAATCAGTATTGGTGTT
>Ga0268281_1000042_pt1 | contig 93368 bp, 79 predicted proteins | sample saktaG_10_FD_190134 | JGI IMG/M metagenome (GOLD analysis project Ga0268281, IMG submission 190134) | Saline water microbial communities from Sakinaw Lake, British Columbia, Canada - sak_2011_5_24_50m | ecosystem: Environmental > Aquatic > Non-marine Saline and Alkaline > Saline ...
TGGATAGAGATCTGAATGCTTCAAAGAATATCCTTCGACTGGGATTACAGTCCTTGGTTGGGATACAACCTAGATGCCCCCGAATTCATTCGGGGGAGTAGTCACGGCGAAAAAGACTACTGAACGTAGATTGTCCGCAACTGGTATCACTTTGAACAAGTGCTGATTTAATAGGGCTCTACCATGGTTCCAAATATTCACGAGCAGCGTTCCCGACCAGGAAAACAGGATGTCACCAGTATTGAGGAGATACTTGCCTGGAATGTTCTCCCCTGGATTCCTCGGTGTCTTTTCTGTCGGACCGTCGCGAAGCTCCGGAATCTTGACGATTGGCAGACCGACATCGCCCAAGTGTGAGGGTCTGAACGCAAAACCATTGAGGAACGTTGCCAACTCCGAGAAGGGCTTCTTCTCCCACCCCTCCGGCACGCCATCGGTGATGGTGGCGTGTTCGTGGCCGGGGAAGCGGAGGTGGACGAACCACACCCTGTAGAGCAGCCGCGCCGCCTGCTCCAGCAACTGAATCCGCCGCCGGTTGTTCTCGATCAGGTCGTCGTAGGCGGAGAGGATGGAGGCGATGCGAACTTGCGTCGCTGTATCTGGAAGATTGACAGAGATTCGTCCGATAATTTCTTGATTCAATGATGCCATCGTTGCCTTGTTCGAACACTGTGTGATCATCCACTGCTTATGACTCGGCAATCTGAGCCCAAACGACAAGAAGGCCGGGTGAATTGCGTCTGTAAGCACGCGGAGCCGGATGCAGTCTGAGCCTTGCATCCATCCTGCTTCCGATTCGCTAACAAAGAGATGCCTGTCAACGGCTCCCTTTCGACCGAACACGATGTCTCGTGTTTGAATAAGGTGCTTCGAGAGACGCGAAACTACTTGATCTGGGACGAACTCAAGTTTCTCTGGTCGGAGGTCTCCGTACCCAATATTTCTTACGTTGATTACGGGCGTTCCCTCAGGAGTGTAGTCCGATGCCTTAAGTTGCGTCCCAAAAGGACCAGTCTGAATGTCGATGCTGCCATCATCCAAGAATTCAGAGAGATAAACTTTCCTCCAACTCATACCCCCACCACCACGAGCTTCTCCCCTATATCCACCGCCCGCGATTGCCGCCTCTGCGTTGAAGGCTTCTGGCTCCATATGAATCTCACGCAGGGGCAGGCAGTAATTCATCCCACTCCCTCCAACAATTTGGCGATTTCAGCGGGTGAAGGCAGTTGCCCTTCGAGCTCCTTGGGCAGGCGTTTGACCATGCGATAGGTCGAAACGCCGATTGGCTTGCTGGCATCGTGCAGGGCATACTCGACGACCGTGCGGGTCTTCTCCTTGCAGAGGATGATGCCGATGGCCGGATTTTCACCCACTTCGCGCACCTGTCGATCCAATGCGGTCAGATAAAACTGCATCTTGCCCACGAACTCCGGCTGAAACTCGCCGATCTTGAGCTCGATTGCGACAAGGCATTTGAGGCGGCGGTGGTAGAGCAATAGATCGATGAAGTACTCCTTATCGTCCACGGCAAGACGGAACTGGCTGCCGACAAACGCAAACAACCCACCCATAGCGCGAAGAAAGTCCTCGATCCGGGCGATGAGGGCGCGTTCCAGCTCGCGTTCGGAATGCTCTTCGCCCATCTCGAGAAAGTCGAAGGTATATTCATCTTTCACGGCAAGCTTCGCCTGTGCGCGCAGATCGGATGTCAGAGCCTTATCGAAGTTGGTCTGGCCAAGAAGCGTCTTTTCGTAGCTCTGGTTCTCGATCTGATGGATCAGCACGTTCTTGGACCAGCCGAACTTCCGGGTCATCCGGATGTAGAATTCGCGCTCCAGAGGGTCTTTGATACGTGCCATCACAATCAGATTTTTGCTCCAGCTAATTTCTCCAACCAGTGGTTGGAGTTTCTCGCTGTCATGATATTCCAGGTAAAACTGCCGCATATACCATAGGTTCTGGACCGAGAATCCCTTAACTCCGGGGAACTCATTTTGCAGGTCATTGGCCAATCGCTCGACAACGGATTTACCCCAACCCTCTCTATCCTGCCGCTCGACAATCAGTTTTCCAATGTCCCAGTAAAGTGAGACCAGCTCCTTGTTCACAGCCTTGAGGGCACCATATTGGGCCGACCGGACGCGCTCCTTCACTTCAGCCAGAAGCGCGGCGTAATCGTCAGGTAATCGCTCCGAAAGTTTGGTCATATCCCCAGCTCCTCGAAGTTCCTCTTGATCGTCGCCGCAAGCTTCACCGTCTCGGCGTTGAGGTCTTCTGGCTCCATGTGGATCTCACGCAGCGCTTCTTCGAAGTCGAAGTCCTCGTCCTCCTCCTCTGGGGCGACGCCGACGTTGCGGCCGGGGGTTAGGCTCAAGTAGCCTGAGACGAGGTCGAGGCAGCGATCGATCTCGCCCCGATAGAGCCAGACGATGGCCAGCAGGTTCTGCTGCTGCTCGGGGGAGGCCTCCTCTTTGGTGAGCGGTCGAGCCTTGCCGCTGCGCGTGGGCAGGTTGGCCTCGATCCTGTCCTTCACCGCCAGGTAGCAGCTATAGGCGTGCCGGAGGAAGACCAGGCCCATGACGGGGAGGAAGTACTCGTTGCTCGCGTAGTTGGAGTTTGCGGAGAGCGTATCAGCCGCGTTCCATAGGCGTTTTTCGATGGCTTCGATCTGTTCCATTTGTGGCATGCTCGCAACCGTTCGTCTCTATTAACGGGCCTGAAGGGGCAGCATGAAACCGCTTGTGCCGCAAGGTGCCGCCAGGCGAAACCCTCCCGCGGGATAGGGAGGGGTCATCGGATATTAAGCCTCGCGGGGGCGCTTTTCTGCATCATGATAGAGCGCTGCTGGTTCAGCCTAGATGAGCCTGTATCTCGTCACCAAAGACCGCTGGCGATTCGGCGATCCGCTAGGCGTGCTCACGCGGCGAGGCCTCGCATGCCTCATAGCTTGCTGCGGAGTGCGCCGCCGTCGTTTGACTATCGTCCGTCAGCGCCTATTCGTTCTCGCCTGCGACATGCTGTAGATATCGCCGTTCCCGCCTGAGGACGCCCGCCTTCCCCTCTCGGGAGAGGCCCCCGGGGAACTTCTTGTCGTCGAGCTCAAGCGTGTACGGCCCGGAGTATCCGGTCTCCTCGATCGCCCGGATGACGGGATCGATCGTGCCAAGGCTTGGAGGCATATGCTGCACCCCTTCCACAGTCGCGCTCGCGTGAACGTTCGTCAGGTATCCGCCGAGCAGATCCACGAAGGCAAGGGCGCGCTCCAGCGGCGGCGTCGCATGCGAAATGTCGAGCGTAAGTCCGAGATCGTAGGCCTCCAAGTAATAGGACATCTCCTCCGGAGAAGAGCAGATGTTCCAGGGCTCCGGTGGGAGGTTCTCAAGGGACAGCGTAATCCCCGCCGCCCGACCGAGACATGCATCCAGATACTCTCGAAACTTCCGCCTGTCCTCCTCGCGCACTTCCCTCTTTGCGGTGCGCTTGCCAGGATGGATGGTGAGGATATCCGCTCCCAAGAATCGGGCCATCTCTATAGCATCGAGCGACTCCTCGATGGTTGCCCGATGCACCCGATCGTTGTAGGAGGAGGGATTCATATCCATCACAGGGGCGTGCATGGTGAGGCGAAGCGGGGCCAATGCCTCCTTCATGGCCTGCAGGCGCTCAGGGCTTTTGCTCTCCCAGTACCATGGAGTCTCCGCCCAGAGCTCCATCTCCTCGATCCCGGCCAAGCGGAGCACGTCTGCCATCTCCCATGGAGTGAGGTCCCACAAGAACATGGAGGAGATCGATACTCTCAATCCAGATACCTCCTCGCAAGGAGGCTGACCACGTCGTAGGGGATGTTGTGCTTCTCTATCCGGAGATACCTCTCGACAGCTGCCGCCTCCTCGCTGTAGGCCTCGGCTATCGGCTCGGAGTAGGAGAGCCCTTCGGCCGTTAGCATGTACTCGTAACGCTGGCTCCAGCGGCCCGCCTTGTGGTAATGGCGCTGGTCCTGATAGATCATGCCCATGGCAACGAGGATCTGGATGTCCTCAAAGAGCCTTTCGCTATATGGAAAGCCGTACTCGTTATGGAAGCTGTAGTCGTAGAGGCCGGAGAGGCCGCCTGAATTCCCCGCCCCGATCTCCTTGAGGCAGGATATTGTGCGGTATATCCATGTGATGTTCCTGATCCGGGGGACGAGGATGCGCTCCCCATAGCTCTGGGTGAGTTGGCGGTGCAGCGAATAGAAGAGCAGCATCAGGCCTTCTATGGGTTGGTAGCTCTCCTCCCTGACGAAGGAGAGAAGCCTCTTTGCCAGGGCCTCCACAGAGGGGAGGTCTACCTCTAGGGGCTCATCGCCGAAGAAGGATAATGTAAGCTGCCTTGTCAGGGCCTTGACCAGCCCTGCTGCCAGGGCGGACTCGTCGTATAAGAATCCCTCCGTCGTCCTCGTGCCTCGGGGAACGCCGCTTCCAATGGAGATCTGAGCGAGGGCAGGGTACATCTTATCGAGGCCTGCCTGGAAGAGGCGCGACATATGCCCGTTTCTCGATATGGTCGCCAAAGCCATCCTAAGACCTGGTGGGAGCGTGCGATGGTCGAACCTGGCTTCAAGCGGATAGACGCGGCCCCCCCTCAGCCGTTCCAGGAGGGCATGGACCTTTGCGTCGCCACGATCCAGAAGGAGTCTCTGCAGATCGGAATCGTTGTAGCGGGTAAAGAAGAGGGAAACGAGCTGGCGAGCCTCCGATTGATCGAAGCCACCTAGGACCGACTCCAGGGCAAAGAGGAGCATGGCCCTTCCTGACTGCACCCGTGGATGATGGACGAGGGCGTTGTAGTGATGGGCGCGGGCGATCAGCATGGATTCTGCGGCGGTTAGGGAGAGGTCAAAGCGGTAGTCGCCATCCCCCGCGAGGACGGGCCGGCCGTCCTGAAGGGCCAGGGCCTGGATGATCTGATCGACGTCGACGAGGCCCAAGCCCACACCGGCATGGTGGGAGTCGCGCAGGAGAAAGTCCATGCGATCTGCATCCAGGTCTCCGGAGACGATCCACCCCAAGGGGGGGCGGCCCTGGACGATTCCTGCGATCTCTCGAAAGAAGGCGTCGGGGGGGCCAAATGCCCCCTCCACGAGGGCCAATGCCTTTTCGCCGAAGGGATGGGTGGCCAGTATATGCGCTGTGAACTGCTCGTGGCCGCTTGCCGGGACACCATTGAGCAAAGGCTGGAGGTCGACGTTTCTCGAGAGCACCGCTTCGACCGCATGCGAGTAAGCGGAGTGGCCTATGTCGTGGAGAAGGCCGGCAATTCGCGCCCGGATCAGGTCGCCTTCGTCGAGCCCCAGGTGCGAAGACAGTCGGCCTGCCATGTGCATCGTGCCCACGCTATGCTCGAAGCGTGTATGCATGGCCCCTGGATAGGCGAGGTCCACAAGCCCCAGCTGCTGGATTCCTCGCAACCGCTGAACTGGAGCGCTCTCTATTAAGGCCCACTCCAGATGGCTTGGGACGATCGCCCCATGGACCGGGTCGTGGATGGGCCTCCTTCTAATCATCTCCCTCAGCGGGAGGCAAGCTTGAGTATGGCTGCGGCGAGGTCCCCACCTGCCTCTACGAGGGCAGAGCGGGCATCCTCTGGACTTGCCCCGGTCTGCGCGGAGACGAGCTCAACGTCCCCCTCCGGTATCACAAGGCGAGGCCGCTCCTCTGCCTCCCCAGAGACCTGGTAGGTGCGGTTCCCCTGGGCCTCCATCACCGCAACGGAGGCGTTGGAGAGGACGATATCCTTGTCAACGGTGCGGATTATCACCTCCTCGACGCCATCTATCTCCTCGACGTTAATCCCCATGCTCCTCAGCATTCCCTTCATCTTCTTGGGGTTCATGCCCCTGCCACCCAGTCCTGGAATCATGATATTCTCCTCTTCGAGGGCTGTGATTGGGCATCCTAAGTAAAGGTATCCTTCCTAAGCATGCATCATTACTTCAAGGCCCCTTCAAGGCCCATCGAGGATGGGGAGGCGAAGGCGGCCGCTTTCCCTTATGCCGAAGGAGGCTCTTGAAGGCGTATGGCGGTGCGATATGCGGCCAAGATGAAGCCGTATAACGCGGGGCCGATTATCACGCCTATCATCCCCACGACGAATATGGGGGCGGTATAGGCGAGGATCGTGATCACCGGATGGATCGATGCGCCCTTCATCGCCAGGTGAGGCCGAAGGATGTTCTCCGGTATGACCATCAGGAAGATGAAGCCGAAGATCGGCAGAGCGATCCCCCGCAGGAGGTCGCCGGAGAGCAAATAGTAAAGGGACATAGGCACGAAGACGATCGGCGGCCCGAGCATCGGCAGGAGGGTGAGGATGGCAACTATCGCTCCCCAAAGAAGGGAGTAGGGGATATCGAGTATGATGAAGCCCAAGGCGGCCAAAACCCCGCTGAGCATCGAGGTTATGAAATAGACATGGAATAGGCTGTTGTAGATCGAGTCGAGCTCCTGAAGGAAGATGGCTACGGTTCCCTTCTCCGGCAGATGGTGAAAGGCCAGCCCCAGTATGGAACGCCCGTCCATCAGCAGATAATAGGTGAGGAAGACTGCAAGCAGGATCTGAGCCATGCGGATTGGAAGCCCGGCCAAGAAATCTGATAGGGTCGCCTCCACCATCGAGAGGGCATAACGTAACATGGAGATCATGCTCGACTCGGAGATGGATCCAATCCTCTCCAGATAGGGGGCGATCTGGGAAGGAAGATATGCTATGGCCAGGCCCTGAATTGTCTCTGGGTAGGAGGAGATGTCGATCTCCATCAGATTCTCCAGCTCCAACAGGTGGGAGACTTGCGAGGAGAGCATATCCAGTACACCGAATATCACAATCAGTAAGGCCAGGAAGACCACTACGACCGAGATTGCCGATGAAAGGGACTTTCGGCCTGTGATTCGAAGAAGCCTGCCGTAGATCGGATCGAGCATATAGGCGAAGAATATGCTCAAGAGCACGGTTGTGATGAACTCCTTGCTGAGATAGATCGCAAGGGCTACCACCAGAAGGACCAAGCCAGCTGCTGCCAAATGAAACTGCTGCCGGGAGTCCATATGGGTTACGTGGGCGCGAGAGAGATATAGCTTTCCATCATACTGAATATCCATTGCATGTGGCGAATTGGCAGAGGAGGATTCGGCTTCGCTTCGCCGGAGATCTGCGCCGCGGATCCTCGGCCTTGGGCGATCTCTTGGGAAAGGTTCGACATGGCAGAAGTATTGGTGGGCCTCCTAAGGCGGGAAGAGGCAATCGAAGCCTACGGGAGGGCGATCGAGCTGAACTCAACGAAGGCCGACTACGCCGCGATCTCCCAGGGTGTCCTGCTGCAAGAGCTTGGAATGTATGACGAGTCCATAGAGGCCTTCGGCAGGGCAATCGAGCTCGTCCCTGAGAACGACTCTAAAATGCTTGCCATGGTCTGGTATTTTAAGGCCAACTCCCTGTGTAACAACAACAGGTTGGAGGAGGCCCTAGCGGCCTACGATATGGTCACAGCTCTCGATCCCGGGAACAAAGGGGCCTGGCTTGGCAAAGGAATGATGCTCGAAGATCTGGGCATGTACAACCAGTCGTTGGAGGCCTTCGAAGCGGCTCTGAAGTTGGAACCTCGGCTGATCTTTGCTTGGATGAAAAAAGGAGACCTGCTCTTGAAGCTTGGCAGAAGCGCCGAATCAGAGGCGGCTTATGCCGAGGCACTGAAGATCAACGACCAGGCGATCCTGGAGAATCCCGATGACTATTGGGCCTGGCTGAACAAGGGCAGAGCCCTCTGCAAGATGGAAGAGTACGAAAGGGCAGTCGATGCTTACAATAGGTGCATAGAGACCTCTTCGCCCTCTTTCCCCTCATTCGAGCCGGCCTTGGTGGGCAAGGGCGACGCCTTCCAAGCCCTGGGCAGGAACAAGGAGGCATTGGCAGCCTACATAGAGGCAATCGAGCTCTATCCGCTGGATCCCAAGGCCTGGCAAAAGGGAAGGGCGAGGCACAGCTCTCCTTTGGGAGGCGGATCGAAGCGGATATGGCCTTCACTATGGCCGAAATGCTGGGTATGAGGGCTGAAACCATCCCATATTCGCTGCAGACCATTTCATAATTCGACGATGATGTGCCACAAGGGGGAGGCTCGAAGCTCTTGAAGATCATAGCACTGATCGGCAGTCCAAGACGGGAAGGAAACACGGAGATCCTTGTGGAGCAGGTTCTGGAAGGATGCAGGATCAAAGGACATGAGGTGGAGAAGATCCGTCTCTATGATCATGAGATCTTGCCATGTCTCGACTGCCGCAGATGTAAGAAGGGCAGCTTGATCTGTCCCTTGGATGATGGGATGAAGGCGATCTATGACCGACTGGAGGAGGCAGATGCGATCGTCTTTGGCACGCCCATCTACTGGTACGGACCAACAGCCAAGATGAAGCAACTCATAGACCGGCTGAGGCCCTTCATTGCAAACGGCAAGCTCAAAGGCAAGGCGGGACTGGTCGTGGTTCCTTCAGAAGAGGGCCCTTCATGCTGCGGGCCGTTGATGGAGATGTTCAGGATGTCCTTCGATTACCTGGGAATGACGTTCAAGGGAAGCGTCCTCGCCAAAGCCTACGAAAAAGGAGAGGTAAGGGAGCATCCCGAGGAGCTGGAAGAGGCAAGGGCTCTGGGGTTCGGCATTGCTGATTAGCGGCAATGGCGTCCAACGGATGGGGGGAGCATAACGGCTTATCCTCCCCCAAAAATATATATCCTATTTTTAGTGTAATACACAGAAGCCCATAATCCGGCCTTACGACCAAGTCGCTTGCGAGACCTTCCAAAAGGGAGCTTGGCTATATAATGCTTATATGTCATCGACTCATTGCTCGATCTATATGTGTTTACATCTCGGGGGGAATGCTCATTGGATTTAAGGGATGATCTGGACCAGATCTACCAAGCCAAGCACCTCTTCGACTCCTTGGGGCTGGGGCTGGTGGTGACCGGAGAGCATTGGCGTTTCTTGTACGTCAATCCAGCCTTTGCTACCATGATGAATTCTCTACCTGATGAGATGATGGGCAAGTCCATGGACGAGTTCGTCCCAGCCGATGAGCTTCCCCGTCTGGGGGTGGCTCGAAGGTTGCGATTGACTGGGGAGACGACCCTCTATGAGCTTCGCCTCATAAGGGAGGACGGGGATCTCCATGTAAGGATTGCAGGAGCCCCACGCTGGCAAGATGGTCGGGTGGTGGGGAGCATATCCTTGATAGCCGATATCAGCGATCTGCATCGCTCCAAGAATGAGTTGGAGAAACGGGTGGAGGAGGGGACGGCCAGGTTGACCAGGCTGAACGATGAGCTCCTGCAGGAGATTGAAGCGCGAAAACAGACGGAGAAGCGTTTAAGGAAGAGCAACGCCCGCTATCTGGCTCTTGTGGAGGATCTCCCCGCCCTGGTATGTCGAATTCTGCCCGATGGCACCTTCACCTACGTCAACAAGGGGCTTTGTCTATTATTCGGCAAGAGGGAAGACGAGCTTGTGGGACAGAAGATCATCTCGCTAACAGTTGACCGGAAGAGGGGGTGGCCAGAGGTCAACTTGGCTAAACTGGAGCGGGAGATGCCAGAGAGCATCGCCGGTGAAAACCGTCTGATCGATGATTCGGGGCAAGTGCGCTGGATTAGGTGGAATCTCAAGGCCATATTCGGCGAATTCGGCCGGGATGTGGAATTCCAGATGGTAGGGCTTGACATCACAGAAGGCAAGCGGATTGCTGAGGCCTTGGCCGAGAGCGAGGCTCGTTTCAGGGCCATCTTCGAGGACAATGCACTGGGAATGATGATGACCGACTTGAAGGGAAGGACGCTCCTAATGAATCGGGCACTGCAGAAGGCCCTGGGATACACATCGCGAGAGGTCAGCGAGATCGGATTCTCCGAGATCGTCCATCTGCCGAAAGGGCCGGAGGAAGTGAGGCTCCTGGAGGAGCTGCTGGATGGAAGGCTGGAGCATATCCAACTGATCAAGAGCTTCAAACGGAAGGACGGCACATTCATACAGGGACGAATGACTCTCTTCCTCGTCTCTGATGATGATGGGGCGCGCTTTGGCATCGTCATGTTGGACTGCAATCCAACTTCATGACCTCCGGCCCATGTTGCGATCGTGCAGAGGATTGTCAGGCATAAGTAGCTCCATGATAGGGACAAAGCATGCCCCACTAAGGCGGGCTCAATGGAATGGCCTCAGCCTACATCCACGACGCTTGCCTTAGAATCCGATCCTCGGTATCTCGGCCTCCTTGAGGTTGTCGGCCATGGTCCAGAAATGGGCCTCCCCGTGGTGTATCCTGAAGATCTCCAGGAGCTTATCCTCTGGCCCTTTGACCAGGGGCTTCAAGAACTACCTCTCCTCGATCAGGCGGGCTCGAACTCGTTGTTCGCAAGGATTCTACGAGAGAAGGGGCTACGAGATCCTCCGAAAGGCGGGGATATATCTCGGGATGGGGCAAGCTCTCGCATACTGGGTGGGGGTGGAAGGAGCTGGGATGAGGTGGAGTGGTCGCCTGGCCTGAATATACGGGCGAAGGTCGATCGAAGCCACGAATGGGATGTGGAGAATAAAGAATTCGATGGGATTCGAGGCGTCAATCCCATAAATGGTCGATCTCGATGATTGGATGATTCTACCTTCCCCCCCGACGGATATCGTAGCTGGTAGTCACATCACACCGGTTCCGAGGGACGGGCAGGCAAGGACGTAATGATCGCCACTTGGAACGCTCCCACAAGCGATATTGGCGAAATCGGCAAGCTCGAGAGCTCCGGGACCAAAACGCTTTTCGCTACATATCATCATTATGCTTTGCATGGGTTGGAGCCTGCCTGGAGCGTTTTCCCGTCTGTTGCTGGCAATGGTCATGGTCATGGTCTTGCCGGCATATGCCTTCCCCGCAGAGGTTAGCGGGATTGTGACCAACGTCGAAGATGGAAATACCTTCGACCTCTCGATAGTCGAAGGCGACCCCAGGATAACGGCAAGCCTGATCAGCGTCAGGTTGGCCGATCTCGTCTGCCCCGATATCGCCACGGCAGAGGGGCAGTCCTCCAGATACTACGCCCAATCGAATCTTCAGGACCGCCTGGTCTACCTCGATATAGACGATAAGTCCGGACAGGATTCATATGGCCGGTGGGTGGCCGTGGTATACCTATCGGACTTCGGCGGCTTCATCAATAGAAGCCTGAACTTTAACCGCATCCTGGTCGACTCCGGCCATGCCTGCATCTTGGACCTCGCGAACAACGAGTTCGAGCCCGCGAGCTGGTGGGGGGGATACATCCCCATCTCGGCATGTATCGATTCGAGCCTTCAAAGGCCGATCATCTCCAGCGATGATGCATGGGCCTACCGGGGCTCTGGGGAGAAAGGCCGGCCAGATCCATACGATCCCTCGAAGAGGATCTCTGGAAGCTACATCGGAGACCGTGTTAGCGGAGCTTACCATTACCCATCCTGCTATTGGGCCTCGCAGATCAGTTCCGAGAACCGCATGTGGTTCAACTCACCCGAGGAGGCGATATCCTATGGCTATTGGCCTTGCCAGATCTGTAATCCGCCCACGGGCGCCTACTTCATAGCCGATCCAGTGCTTGGCTCTGTCCCTTCGTATCCTTCGTGGGGTGGTGTGACCGGGGAGAGATACCGCGGAGGAGATTGGCTCTAGCCCGCGCCTTCAGAGGGTGCTTGGCGGGATTTCCCCTATTGAAATGCCGGAATTCGATGCAGCTTGGCTGCTAAGCCGCTCTTTCAAAGGAGGCATGGCGGCAGCATTGATCGCCCCGGCATCTCGATGGAGATAACATACAAATGGTTGCCCCAACCGGTGCAAAGGCTTATATACATAAATTATATCAAATTACAGTTTAGAATGGTTGAGGCTTGGATGGCATTGCCCCAACTATGAGGTAGGATTTATTGATGTAGGTGATATAAAATGAAACTAACCTCGATCGTCCCCGTTTTCATGGCACTTGCCCTATGGCTGGGCTTTGCCTCGGCTGATGAGTACTTTATCGTTGGATCGGAGGGCTTCGTTCCGGGCAGCAATGTAGACTACTTCAATACCTATGGATGTGGTGGAGCATATATTGGCTCGGGCGCCGGCGCCCTGGTAGCTCCAGTCCATCTGCCCCAGGGAGCGACTGTAACCGAGTTCAAAGTCTTCTTCGATGATAATTCCCAATACGATATGACCGTCTATCTCGATTCCCAGAAAATGACCTTATGCGGCTACAGTAGTTTGGCAATGGTCAATTCGGCGGGAATTAGCGGATACGGATCTGCAATTGATAATACGATCTCCAGTCCAGTAATCGATAATACGCAAAAGAGCTACCTCATTTATGCTTTCACTAACTCTTCGAGCTCCGATCTCAAGATAAAGGGTGCCCTGGTCACATATACTACGGAGACTACGGAGCCCACATCGTCGACCTCAGATCCCTGGGTTGCGATAGACGATTTGGGACGCATGCATTACTTCGTGATAGGCGCAGATCATGCCCTCTGGGACAACATGGGCGGCAGCTGGTACTATCTGGGCGGGTATATCACTTCGAATCCCTGCGCGGTGCCAAGGCCGGATGATCCCAACCATATAGTGATAGCAATAAGGGCAGGCGATGGCTCGCTCTACATCTACGACCTGAACACCGTCTCGATGACCGGCGGATGGATTGGACTCGGCGGCTCGATCTCCTCTGCGCCCTTCGCCATGGACGCCGTCTCTTACCTGAGCACATCGGTGCGGGGTGACGATGGCGCCCTTTGGGAGAACGGCATACCCCTTTGGGATCCTGGCGCTGCATCGTGGACCGGGCACGGAGGCCTGATCAGCGGAGGCCCATCGGCCGGTCTTGCAGAAGGGGCGGCAGAGGGCGGCAACTTCTCGCTGGTCGAAGAGGACGGCCTTATGGTCTTGAGGGAGACGGCTTAAGGGAATGCCGGCGAGGGAATAAATGCAAGAAGGGCCGGGCTGGGGTCAGCTGATGTACCCCAGCTCCCCGGCCTTGGCGTACGCTGCCTCGGCCTCGTCCTGGCGGCCCAGCGCCTCCAGCGCCTCGCCCATCCATCGATACCTCCAGACGTTCGATGATTCGGCGTGTGCTTCTATCTCAACCTCGAATGTTTCAACAGCCCTCTCATATGAGGCGACAGCCTCGTCATGCCTGCCCATCCCCTCAAGGGCGTCGGCCTTGAACTTCCAGAACTTGGCGATCTCCGGAATCCAGGTGGTGTCGATCTCGTAGCGCTCTTCCGCCCGCTCGTAAGCATCGAGGGCCTCATCGTGCCTCCCGAGAGCCTCGAGGGCTTTGCCCTTCCAGAGCCAGGCTCCGCTCGTCTGGGTCGGGCTCATGAGGTCGAAATAGCTGTCGAAGGAATCGTTGAAGATCTCAAGGGCCGTATCACAAGCATCGATCGCCTCCTCATACCTTCCAAGCTCATAGAGGACGCATCCCTTGTTGGACCAGGCAGCAACGAGGCTTATTGGATCGAGATCTGCAGATCCCAGATCTATCGCGCTATCGTATGCGCTGAGGGACTCGTTCCATCGGCCTTGCTCGAAGAATACAGCTCCCCTGCCCCGCCAGGCTCTGCTCTGCAAGATCCTCTCGTCTGGATCCTCGGAGACCTCGGCTGTGGCCTCACCGAAGATCGTGGCGGCCTCAGCCCGCCTTCCCATGACTACGAGAAGTTCCGCCTTCTCGAGCTTCGCCCTCGTGTTTTTAGGATCGAGATCTATCGCCTCATCGAATGCCTCGATCGCCCGATCGAACTTGCCCAGATCACGAAGCGCGATGGCCTTATACCGCCAGGCCTCGGCGTTCTCGGGATCGATGTCGATCGTTTTATTAAAGGCCCCTACTGCTTTTTCCAAAGAGCAGTTATTTAGAAGCTCTTCCCCTTTTTCAAGCCAGTAATCCGCCTCCTCCTGTGCCGGAGCTGTTACGCACTGCGCAGACAGCGATACCAGGATCAGGATGAACCCTGCCCAGATTCTCATATCTAATTGTCTCTTTCTGAATCCGTTTTTCCTGTTCAATTCAAACCCACTCCCATTGAACTATAAATAAATGTAGAGATTTATAAAACCTAGCATTTATTCTGGTTTTGATCTCTGTAGAACCGGCTCCATCTTCGGAGCGCTGTCCACCACCTGCTCCTCTATCACCGCTTCAGCCTCCCCTGACGAGGGCCATCCCGCTGGCACCACATGAGGCGTATCGCCTACGCCGTCGCAGTCTTCATCCACGCCCTGGTAGGAAGACCAGAAGTTTCCATCCCAGGTGTTATTGGCGAAGCTCACAGCCTTCCAGACGATGGTGCTCTTCTGCTGTGCATCGATCCCGTTGTAGACGAAGTTGTTCTGGCTGATCTCGTTGTTGTCGTCAGAAACCCTGAGGCCGATGGAGTTGTTCGCCATCGTATTTCCGATGATGGCGTTGTTTCTGCCTACATCGAGACCGATCCTGGCGTTCATGATCACGTTGCCGAAGATGGTGTGATCCCCATCAGATAGCGTGGTGTCAACGCCCAAGGATGTCAGACGATCGGATCCCGTCTTCTTGACCCTTTTTACGATGTTATCTCGCAAGGTGTTGTTGCGGCAGCCGAAGCTGAGAACTACGCCCCCAGCCCTCGCGCTCGAATTTGTCAGCGTGTTGTTGGATATCAGGCAGTCGCTCGAGAACGCCAGGTAGATGCCGCCACGTCGTATCTCTAAGTTCTCTAGGGAAAGGTTGTTCGAGTTGATCGCGGAGATGCCGGAGGCCTTGACTCCTTTCACGCCGGCCCCCGAACAGTTCATCAGCCACAGGTACCCGAGTTCGAGATCCTCGATCTTCAGCCCCTCCTCATCCTCGTGATAGGAAATATCCTTCCCGTCGGCGGTGCAGTTGACCAGGTCGATCGAATCCTCCGAGCTCAATCCAGCGATGTATATATCCGAGTTGACAAGCTTAAGCCCATCGAATGCCATGCTCACCGGGTCTGGCGGGGATGTCCGGTGAAGCCCCAAAGTGCCGTTTACCAACGTAACGTTGCAGAAGGTAACGTTGTCCGAGTTAAAGATCCACAAGCCTGCGCCTTCGGTACGACCCTCTATGATGCAGTCCTCAGCGATACAATCTTTGGAATCGAATAATACGATCTCAGCTCCGGCTTTGCAGCCTTTGATTAGGCAATTTCGAGACGGTGTCCTGGTCTCGTTCGAGGGGAGACTTCCGGGGGAGGGGACGAATATCCCCGTGGCTTCGACTATGATGTGGTCGATGGCACACTCTTCGATCACCCCGTTTCGGACTCCATCGAACATGAGGGCGCTGCCTTCAATGCCTTTGATTCGGACGTTCTCGGCTCTGGAGATCCGGATATCGCTGTCAGATACACTGCAGCCCTCGATCCGGATGTTCCTTACGCCTTCAAGGTTCATGCCCACCGGGAGGAGGGCATCATATCCTCCGTTCAAGTTCTCCATGGTGCAGTTCTTTATCAGGACGTGGGCGTCTGTGTTCTCGATCACGATGCCGTTTCCGACGTGGTCTTTCAGGTTCAAACCCTCGATGACATAGGGATCATCGGCGGTGCCGCTGCCTCTGTACCCCACGAAGTCTGAGTTGCCAGAGATGTGGATGTAGTCGCTCGCCAGAGGGAAGGTCATCGAATCGACTCTGACATCTGACGGTTCTGCACCTGCTACAAACCAAAAAAGGGCTAGCAGTCCCATAAACAAAACGATCTTTCTGATCAAGCTGCATCACTCCTCTCCATCCGCCAGGACGGCTTGAACCAGCACGAATCGCGTCTTCTCCGTTCCGGGCACCTCCAAGGCGATGAACTGGCCGTTCCATTCCAGATCGCCTTCGTCCACGAACTTCCAGGTGCTCCAGGCAGCTTCGCTGCACCGTCCACTCTCTATGTACGTCCAGTTAGACTCCTTGAGCTGGTCGGCGTAGTACTCCTCCAGGGCGGTGCTGTTCATATCCGTCTCCATCGTGGCAGTGCTCGCGACAGTGCTTCCGCCGCCGCTGAGGCTGTCCCTGAGATGCTCGGCATCAGGTGGTGTCACCAGCTTGGGCAGAGGCTTCATCGAGTCTTCGAAGGTTTCTGATTGTCTGCAAGGAGACCAGTCTGGATTTGTGTTCACGTTCAGGCGTACGTCAGTGAGCCCGGCTTCAAGTTCGTATGCACCGACGGTCACCGACGGGTTCCAGGCACCTCTACACAGAGTGATCCTGTCCACGTCTGGCGCAAAACCACCGGCGGGCCCAAAGCCTCCACCAACTTCGCTCCAGTTGTCAGCGGCCATGCTCTCTCTGTAGAAGTCGAGGACCTGCTCTGGAGTCCGGTTGACGTCCAGCACGACTTCGATCCCCTGCTCGCCATTCACCACGCTGCCCAAAATTCTGGAACCTTCGGGCATGGGAAGGCTTATCGGCATCTCATCAGGAAGCGCACCAACGAATACTTTCGTCTTCTCCACATCAGGCGCATCAGGATAGCTGGGCGTCAAAAGGCGGATGGCCAGCTCCTCGAAATCTGGCAGGCCCGTGATCGTCCCATCCACCTCGTGCTCAGCGCATAACCCCAGCCCGATGAAGGCGCAGAGCGCCACGATCGTCCAAAATATCGTTTTCATCTCATCCCCACTCCACTTTTTGTCCTTCAAAGGTTACAGTAAAAACTTGAGCTGGAGGGTCAACCCTCGTACCCCAGCTTCTCCGCCATCTGGAAGGCCCAATCGCCCTCGATCCTCCTGCCTAGGGCCTGCAAAGCATTCCCCTTTCCATGCCAGGCATCTCCATTTAGAGGGTAAATCTCGATGGCCTGTCTGTAGGCATCCAGTGCCTCCTGATATCTTGCTAGACTCCGCAGAACATTTCCTTTGCCAACCAAAGCCCCAGCATCCTCGGGATCGATCTCCAGGGAATGGTCGTAAGCCTGGATTGCCTCCTCGTACCGCCCTAATTCAGAAGCCAGGAGGAAGCCCAACAGGTTCCAGTCTCTGATGCTCTTGGGCTCTATCCTCGTAGCGTTGTCCAGAGCCTCTACTGCCTCCTCGTACCTTCCCATCTCTTCAAGAAGCAGTCCTTTCCATTGCCAGGCCAGAGAGAGGTTCATGTAGAACTCACGGCCGGAGGCGACCCAGCCGATGATGGTATCCACATCCTCAATGGACCTGTTATAGGCCTGAGCCGCTTCCTCCTCGCGTCCCAGATTCTCTAAAGCCCTGCCTTTGGAGTACCAGATGTAAGGGTAGTCGAAGATTCTCTGCTCCTCGCTTGGGTAGAGCTCGAAGATCCTGTCATATGCTTGGACTGCCTCTTCATCTCTGCCCAGCTTTGACAGTGACAAGGCCTTGCCCATCCAGGCCTCGACATCGGACTCATTCAGCTCGATGGCCCTCTCCTGGGCTGATAGCGCCTCATCGTTTTGGCCAATCTGGGATAGAACAATGCCCTTGCCATGCCAGGCCTCGGCCAGTGCGGATGTATCAGAGCCTGCTACTTCGATGGCCTTCTCGTACGCCAGGAGGGATTCGTTGAACTTGCCTGGATCAGCAATGACGATGGCCTCATGATAGAGGACAAAGCCCTTGCCTGCCCAGGACCTCGAATCATTGGGAGCGATCTCCAGGGATCTGTCACAGGCCTGGATGGCGTTGGCAAAAGTTATGTTCTGCCCCTGGCTGAAGAGTTCCAGATTTTCATTGCTGAGAGCAATGCATTTGGCACACCAGGCCGCTTCATATTCGGGATTCAGTCTGATGGCCTGGTCATAGGCATCAATCGCTTCCTGCCAGGCCCCCATCTTTTCCAGCTCCTGACCGCTCTTGTACCAGCTCTCTGCGCTGTTCTCCTGCGCCAAAGTGCAGCTGCAAAGCGCTGCTAAAGCGATCAGAGCAAGAGCGGACCTCGTGCCCGCTCCTGATTTCAGCAGCCCGCTAAGAGCTGCCAACGATCCGATTTTTCCTTTCACTTTAACCCACTCCACTTTTTTCCCATCCAGATATAATCACAAAAAATTTCGGCATCACTCCTCGTACCCCAGCTCCCTGGCCCTGGCAACGGCAGCCTCAGCCTCGGAGTTTCTGCCCAGAGCCTCCAGAGAGAGGTCTTTATTATGCCAGGCTTTGGCCGATGTTCCTTCATCTATGAAATATGGCGAAGATCCGGCCGTTTCGATGGCTTCGTCATAAGCTTGTATGGCCTCTTCATGACGGCCCAATGTCTGCAGCGCTTCACCTTTATCCACCCAAACCAGGGGATTATCGGGATACTGCTCAAGGGATTTATCGAAGGCTGAGACGGACTCGTTATACCTGCCCAGAGCCTTCAGCGCCTGGCCTTTGCCGTACCAACCTCCGAAGCTCGGATCGGTTTCGATGACTTCATCAAAGGTCTCGATCGCCTCTTCGTAACTGCCCATCTCCAATAGGGCCATTCCCTTGTTTTGCAGGGCGGGCAAATACATCTGAGATCGTTCGCCAGAGATCTCTAGGGCTTTATCATAGGCTTCGACCGCCTCTTCATACCTGCCGACATTGTTAAGATACATGCCCTTGGTGCTGTAGACAAAGGCTCGCAGTTCAGTATTGTTGGCGGGTATCTGCGCTATTGCCCTGTCATAGGCCTCAATGGATTCGTTGTATCTTCCAAGCTCCATCAATACCCCGGCCTTACTTTCCAAGGCCGACCAGGCGATATAGGAGTCCGCATTCCTCTGATCTTGCAGATCGATGGCCACATCGTAAGCAATGACTGCCTCATCCAGCCGATTCATCCATCTGAGGGTTTCGGCTTTGAGCAACCAGGCTTCTGCATCTTCGGGGTTCTTCTCGATAGTCTGGTTGAAGAGATCCAGGGCATTTTGATGGGCTATAAGAGCCTCATCCTTCTTTCCGATGAGCGCCAGCAATGAGCCTTTAGTCTTCCAAATGGTGGCGTTCTCCGGCTCGATCTGCAGGGCCTTATCTAAGGCTTGGACAGCTTCTTCTGAAGAGCCGTTAACGAAAAGCTCCCCGCTCCTTTTGTACCAGTAATCTGCAGTATCTTCTTGGGAAACAGCACAAACACATAGCGACGCCAGAGCCACAAAGGCTAAGGCGAGCCTGACCCCAGCGCCAGACTTCGATGGCCTGCTGAGGGCCACCGGCGATCTGGTTTGTCTCATCCAATCACCTTTCCGGCACAATCTCCGTCCTGCTGATGACAACCGGGCCGCTTCCCGCCTCTTTTTCCACGGGCAGCCTTACCTCGTACCCCATCTCTGCAGCCTTGGCAAAGGCCTCCTCAGCCTCAGAATCCCGGTCCAGAGCCCACAGGGCCAACCCTTTGTAGTACCAGAGCCTGGGGAAGGTCGGGTCCACCTCGATGGCCATTTCGTAGGATGTAAGGGCATCCTCGTACCGGCCCATAGTCATCAATAGATCGCCCTTCTTCTGCCAGCCGGGGAAGTGCAGAGGTTCAAGCTCGATAGCCCTCTCGTATGCTAGAAGTGCCTCATCAAAGCGGCCTAAGCCCGCAAGGGCTTCGCCCTTTTCGATCCAGAAACCGCTGCTGTTTACATCGATTCTGATGGCCCCCTCGCTCAGATTCAGGGCGGTCTCGTAAGCCGACATGGCTTCGCCGGTCCTGTTCAGGGCCTTGAGAGCGTCGCCCTTGCCCATCCAGCCAGAGCTCATCTCGGAATTGGCCAATAAGGCCTCATCGAAGGCCTGCAGCGACTCGTTGAACCTCCGCAGCTTGTAAAGGGCATCCGCCCGTCCGTAGAGGATATTGGAAGCGTTGGCATCCAGGGCGAGGATGGCATCGTAAGCCTCCAGGGACCTGTTGTACCAGCCGATCTGGTCGGCGGCAAAGGCCATCATCCTCCAGGTCCAGTGGTCATCAGGATCGATCTCCTCCGCCCTGCTGTAAGCATCTATGGCCTCTCTGTACTTCCCCTGACTCATGAGGGCGTCCCCTTTGGAATGCCAGGCGCCGGCCTCCTCGGCGAAGGTGCTGGCGGCCTCGATAACCTGGGCATATGCCTCGGCCGATTCGTTCTGCCTTCCAAGTGCGGCGAGGATGCCTGCTCTGTTCTGAAGCGCTCCTTCCATCTGGGGATTTAGCTCTAGAGCCCTGTCGATGTGCTGGAGGGCCTCTTCGTACCTGCTTGTATCCCCCAGCTTCTGGCTGAGATGGACGAGGGCAACGCCCTTACCATGCCAAGCGTCGGCGTTTTCGGGATCAAGCTCCAGGGCACGATCAAAGGCCTTCAACGACTCGTTCAGAAGGCTCAAGTTATTGGTAAATGTGCCAAAGTCAGCCAGATTGCTGGCTTTATAGACCCAAACCGTAGCGTTCTCCGGGGCGATCTCCAAGGCCCTGTCATTGGCTGCAATGGCTCCACTAAAGGCAGCCATGCGGGAGGCTTCGCGGTCTTCAATCCCCAGGTTCATGCCCCCACCGGAGATCTTCATACCCAGCGTCTTCATGGCAACGCTTTTGTAGAGCCAGGCGTCGAGGTTTTGCGGGTCGAGCTCAATTGCCCTCTCAAAGGCCTGGGAGGCCTCCTCGTAGGACTCGCTTTTGTAAAGTTGCAGGCCTTTTTCAATCCAGTCCTCTGCAGTCATCTCCTGCGCCAAAGTGCAGCTGCAAAGCGCTGCCAGAGCGATCAGAGCAAGAGCGGACCTTGCGCCCGCTCCAGACTTCAGCAGCCCGCCCAGGGCCGCCAACGATCCGGTTTTTCCTTTCATCTCATTCCCACTCCACATTTTGTCCTTCAAAGATCTCCATAAAATTTGAGCTGGAGTTCACTCCTCGTACCCTAGCTCCCTAGCCCTAGCGAAGGCGGCATCTGCCTCGGCCTGGCGACCCGACGCTTTCAGAGCATCTCCCTTGAGGCTCCAAACCTGAGCATCGTTGGGATTTGCCTGGAGGGCTCCGTCAAACGCCTGAACTGCTTCATCGTACCTTTGCAGCTCATTAACAAGAATGACCCCTTTCATCTTCCAGGCCATTTCATTTTTCGAATCAACGTTGGTGGCATTATCCAGCGCCTTGACTGCATCCTCATATCTGCCCTGCTCCTGAAGAACGATGCCTTTCATCATCCACGCTTGCGATAAATTCTCGGTTGAGTTTGCAGTCTCGATGTCCCTGTCTGCAATTTCAAGGGATTCATCATAGGTTTTGGCGGATTCGTTCTTCCTTCCCAGCGCTGCAAGGGCTTGGGCTTTGCCTTGAGAGGCACCTATATTAGAAGGATCGCTCTCCAATGCGTTGTCATACGACTCTATAGCATCTTCAACTCTATTTAGGGAGAGAAGAAGAGTGCCTCTGCCCTGCCATGCATTTGTCTCTCTTGGGTTCAGCTCCAGGGCCTTATCGAAGGAGTTGAGGGACTCATTGCACTTGTTCAGATCAACTGTGCTATTGCGAGTGGCTATCCGAAGGAGAATAAAGCCCTTACATATCCAGGCATCTGTATAGTTTGGATCTATCTGGATAGCTTTCTCGTAAGCCCTAATGGCTGCTTCTTCGGCAGCGGTACGCTCCTCTCCTCTGAGTCCGATAGGTCCGTAGGTCGTGGAGAGCAAACCTTGTCCCTTGGCGAACCAGAAGGTTGCATTCTGTGGCTCGATCTCGATGGCCTTATCATATGCCTTGACGGCCTCTTCATAAGATCCTTTTTTGCTCAGCTCCAGGCCTTTTTTGTACCAGTCCTCAGACGTCATCTCCTGCGCCAAAGTGCAGCTGCAAAGCGCAGCCATTGCGATCAGAGCAAGAGCGGACCTTGCGCCCGCTCCAGACTTCAGCAGCCCGCCCAGGGCCGCCAACGATCCGGTTTTTCCTTTCATCTCATTCCCACTCCACTTTTTGTCCTTCAAAGATCTCCATAAAACTTGAGCTGGAGTTCACTTCTCGTACCCCAGCTTTTGAGCTACGTAAAGCGACATGGAGGCGTTGTAAACCTGGCCTAGCGCCCTCTGGGCCTCTCCCCTTCCATACCAGGCATTGCTCCAATGAGGACCTATTTCGATTGCCCTATTATAGGCATCCAGGGCCTCCCGATCTCTGCCCAAAGCCCTAAGGGCATCGCCCCTGCCAATCCATGCGTTGGTATCGACCATGTGAGGCTCGACGCCTTGAGAGGCTTCGAGGATTTGATCGTAGATCCCTAAGGACTCGTCGTACCTGCCGAGCTCGTAGAGGACCCGGCCTTTCATCTGGAGCAGGCTTAGATCGCCCGGATCCTCCAGGATGGCCTTCTCGTAGAGGGCAAGCGATCTCTGGAAGGCCTCTATTGCCTCTTCGCCGTTACCCGTCTTGTTCAGGGCAGATCCCTTGGAAAACCAGGTTCCCGCCAGCTCTTCGGAGGCGTTTTCAGAGATCAGAGCGATGGCTTCGTCGTAAGCCCCCAGGGATTCGTTGTACCTCTTCATCTCGAGGAGGAGGCCTGCCTTCCACTGCCAGCTCTCGACGTCATCGGGGTTCTGGACGATGGCCTCGTCGAAGGCCATAAGTGCCTCGTCGTCCCTATCGAGCTCCGTTAAAACAAAAGCCTTGAAATGCCACCATGTGCCGCTCTTGGAGTTCAGATCAAGGGATCTATTGATCGCCTCCAGGGCATCGATCCATCGCCCCGCCGCCGCCAGATCCTCGCTCTTCGCGGCATAGGCCAGCGCGAGCTCCGCAGTATCGTTTGCGGGGATCAGCTCGATCGCCCTATCGTAGGCCTCAACCGACTCATTGATATCTCCAATGCCGCTGATCACCTCGGCCTTCCTCCACCAGACGTTGTAGTCGAGGGGCTTTAGCCTCGTTACCTCGTTGTAGGCCTCATGGGCCTCCTCCCATCGGCCGAGGTTCAGGAGGACGTTGGCCCTTCCCATCCAGGCATCGGCGTCCTCCGGGTCCGCCTCGATACTCTGGTCGAAGGCTGCCAGGGATGCTTCATACGCCTGGGAAGCCTCCTCCTCTCTGTTCAGACGTCGTAGAACCTGGGCCTTATTCTGCCAGGCCTCGGCATCGGCAGGATCCAAATCGAGGTCTTCATCCAGAAGGGCAAGAGCCCTTTCGTTCGTCTCGACTGACTCGTTTACCTTTCCCACGACAAGGAGCCAGAACGCCTTTCTGATGAGTATCGTCTCATTCCTAGGATCGATCCTCAGGGCCTCGTCGTATGCTGAGATCGCCTCCTCGATTGAGCCGTTGAAGTACAGCTCCTGGGCCTTGTCCATCCAGTAGTCGACGGTCTCCTCCTGCGCCATGGAGGGGACGCACAACGTAGCCAAGACCGCAAAGACTATAGCGAGCCTGGTCCCCACGCCCAACTTCGATGGCCCACTGAGGGCCGCAAACAGTCCGGTTTTTCCTTTCACATTAACCCACTCCTCTTTTTTCTATCCAGATATGATCGCAAAAATTTCAGTTGGGGTCACTCCTCGTACCCCAGCTCTTTAGCCTTAGCAAAAGCGGCTTCTGCCTCAGAAATGCGGCCGAGCGACTGGAGGGCAGTACCTTTTCCCTGCATGGCAATCATGTTGGATGGATCAATCTCCAGAGCGCTATCGAATGTCTTGATGGCATCCTCATGATCGCCCATCTTTTCGAGAACGCTGCCCTTATCTGCCAGGACTATGGCAGCATACAAGGTATCGTTGGCAGGCAAAGTCTCAATGATATTATCGAATGCATCAATGGATTCGTTATACCTGCCTAGGTCAGCCAGGATGCCTGCTTTATATAACCGGGCCTCCAGGCCCGTGAAGTTCGGATCGAGATCTATGGCCTTTTCATAAGACTCCAAAGCCTCCTCGCGCTTGCTTTTGGCCTCATCTTGCCTACCAGTATCTTCGAGGGTATTGCCCATGCCCGTGAGAGTAATAGCCCTGCCATCCCAGGCCAGCGCAAGGTTCCTAGTATCATTGGTCGGTATCAACTCGATAGCTTTGTCAAAAGCCTTCAGAGACTCGTCATACTTGCTGAGATTTTTGTTGAATACGGCCAGGGAATGAAGAGAATAGCCCTTCCTCATCCAGGCATTTCCGTAATTTGGATCAATCTCAATGGCCTCGTCATAAGCAATGATTGCGTCTTCAACGGCTCTGATGCGCTCAAGGCCCTGCAGTTGATATGCAGCCATATCCAAAGCATTCCCCTTGTTCAACCAGGCCTCTTTGTCAGTTGGGTCTATCTCCAGTGACCTGTTATAGGATCCGAGGGCCTCATCATACCTGTACAGCCTCTCAAAAAGTTCACCTTTCACGAGCCAGCCTTTTGCATCCAGCAGGTTTGCTTCCAGGGATTTATTGATGATATTCAACGCATTTTCGTAGGTTTTCTGGGATTCGTTATAGTCACCCATTCGTATTTGGGTATCGCCTTTGCCCATCCAGACTCTGGCATTCTCTGGATCGAGCTCTATGGCGCTGTCATATGCTCTTAGGGCTTCTTCATAGGACTCGTTCCCCATCAGCTCCTGGCCCCGGTTGAACCAGTCCTCTGCGCTGTTCACCTGAGCCACGGCAGAGGCGCACAACGTAGCCAGGGCTATCAGGACTAGAGCGAACTTCGCTCTCGTATGCAATTTCGACAGTTTGCAATCGATTTGTAATAGTCTTTTCATCATCCACACCTTTTTCATGCTAAAACATCGCTCATACGACGGCTACCATACGTTGCTGGAGAGTGCCCTGGCTACATGTAGCGATGAACTTGCTCTAGCAGTCAACCCCATTGCCGCCTGAGCTTCTCCCCTGCCCTTCCAGGCATCAACATTTGTAGGGTTCAGATCTATTGCCTTGTTGTAGGCCTCTAGAGCTTCTTCGCTCTTGTTTTGTGCCTGCAAGGCAGTTCCCTTGCCCGTCCAGGCCTCTGATTTCTGTGTATCTCCAAGATATGACGAGCTGCTCTTGATGGCGCCATCGTAAGCTCTCAGGGCATCATCGTACCTGCCGAGTTTGATCAGAGCCTTGCCATTTTCCAGCCAGGCGCTTGTGTCATTGGAATCCTTTTTCACCACCTCAGAGGAGATCTCTTCCGCCTTCTGGTAGGAAGCTAGGGCATCCACATGATCGCCCATACTTTCAAGAACATCTCCTCTATCAATCCAGGAAGTACCGGACGATGGATCTATCTGTACCAGTTCATTGTATGCATCCAGCGATTCGTTGTACCTCTTCGCTTCTGCCAGCTGCATAAAGGGCAGATCCCTTGCCGCCCCACATCCATCCAAGAGCCAAAGTATCGTTAGCTGGTATCCGCTCTATCGCCTGGTCGTAGGCAACTATGGATTCATTGTGCCTTCCCAAAATAGTGAGGAATTCGGCTTTCCTGTTCATGACGCCGTATTCTCCAGGCTCAAGCTCGATGACCTTGTCGTAAGCCTTCAGTGCCTCCTCGTTCTGACCCATGAAGGCCAAGATCTCAGCCTTGCTCAGCCAGGCGCTGGCATTCAACGTGTCCTTCTCGATGGTTTGATTAAATAGATCCAGGGCCTTCAATCGAGCCTGATAACCCTCGCCTGGCCTGCCCAGCGACATCAGAACCAGGCCTTTCATGTTCCAGGATTCTGCATCCTGCGGATTTTTAGCCAGGCTTTCATTCAAGAGGCTGAGCGCTCTCTCATAGGCCCTGATGGACTCATTTTCCTTGCCTATGGTAGTAAGGAGGAAAGCTTGACGATGCCAGATGGTTGCATTATTGGGATCGATCTGAAGGGCCTTTTCATATGCCAAAGAAGCCTCTTCAAAAGAGCCGTTTTGCAAGAGCTCATTTGCTTTTACCATCCAGTATCCTGCAGTATCCTCCTGAGCTGTTGCAACACAGGCGCAGAGCATCGCCAGAGCCGCAAGGACGATGACGTGCCTGGTCGCCATGTTAAACTTCGATGGCCTGCCGAATGCTCCAAAGGATCCGCTTTCTTCTTTCATATCAACCGCCTCCTATTTTATCCATCAAAGCTCTGCACAATCTTTCCTCTACCAGGCCCAGGGTACTCATAAGCGGTAACGGAGCAGGCAATCGAGCCATCCAGCTTAGTTCTGTAATCCAAGGATGCCACGTCCTCTCCTGAGTCGTCTTTCAGGGAGACGCTTCCCGTCATATCGTTCAGCTCAAGATCGCTGTCCAGGAATAGGTCGGTCTCATTTCCCTGGCCGCTTCCCAGGTGAATCCTTACGGATTTTCCGGACTGAAGAGAATACCCCGGCAGAGTCACTCTAGAGCCCTGGATCTCAAAGCTCCAGTTCTGGAGGCTGATGGTTTCATTCAGGCCGTTGGTGATCCCGATGAACTCGTCTCCCTTGGGATTGATTCCGGAAACGGACAGGATCGTAGGTCCGGCAAGGTTTGTCTTCTCGGGCAGATCGAAGATGTAGATATCCCAATTGAGACTCGATCCCATGAGGGTGCCGCCATGCCTGCCAGGATCAGCTGCGCTGCCTTTGAGCTGCAAGGCTGCTACATAATCGGAGTTGATCTGCTCGATCTCGTCGAACGATCTTGAGGAGATATTGTACAATCCAGTGGAGACTCTGTGGATTTGGCCGTCGATAATCCATCCTGTTGTAAACATTGAGGCGTTCTCCCTATGCCACTGGAACTCTATCTGCGACTGGGATTGGTTGGAGAAGACGAGAGCCATGGCCCTGTTGAATGCCTCTGCTGATTGGTTGTACCTGCCAAGAGCCGCCAGGATATCAGACTCCCTTATCAAGGCACCCAGAGCATGGGACGAGTTCGACTCAGCCACCCGACCATAAGACTCCAGGGCCTCTTGGCTCCTTCCTAAGAGATCCATACCCTCTGCCCTCAGCCACATGGCTTCAAGGTCTTCCGGATCCTCCTGGAGCTTAAGGTCGAGGATCTCTATCGCCTTCTGAAGCGATTGGTTCGCCTCCACTCCACGGCCTATCTCTGCCAGTGCCATTTCTCTGTAGTGCCAGGCAGAGGCATTCTGTGGGTCCGTCTTCAGACCCTCGTCATAGGCGTCTAAGGCCTCTTGATAGGATTGGTTCTGGTAAAGCTCCTGCCCCCTGTTGATCCAGTCTTCTGCGGTCTCCTCCGGCGTCCAGTAGGCTGCGAACTTATCCAGCGTTCCGGCCGAGTCCTCCAAGGTCAGGTTTCCGGCGACGTTGTCTAGAGTGAGATCCCCCTTGAGGAAGACGTCGGTCTCGTTGCTCTCGCCCTCACCGAAGTGGAATCTGATCCGTTCACCGGGGCCGAGGGCGAAGTTGGGAAGGACGACTGACTCACTTTCATCGATGGTCAGGATCAAGCCCTCGAAGGTCTGGGTCTCGTTCCCGTCGTTGGCCATCTCGATGAACTCGTCTTCTCCGACGGAGACGACGTTGGTGATGGCCAGAGACGAGGCGGATGGCATCTTATAACCCAGCTCTGCGGCCTTGGCATAGGCTGCATCCGCCTCGGCCTGGCGGCCCGACACCTCCAAGATTCGACCTTTCTTGTAAATGACGGGTGCATTTTTAGGATGGGCATCGATGGCTCCATCATAGGCCGCAATAGCTTCCTCATGCCTGCCCATGGCCTCCAGGGCATCGCCCTTCCCCTCCCAGATACCCGATGAGAGAAGTTTATCCATGCTCGAAGGATAGGTCTCAATAGCTCTGTCGTAGGCGGAAATGGCCTTCTCATATCGATTCATGCCCGCGAGAGCATTGCCCTTCCCCTGCCAGGCAAAACTCATTGCGTACGAATTCTGGGGGGCAATCTTGAGGAGCCTGTCATAGGTCTGATTAGCCTCTTCGTACTTCCCGGACTTCACCAAAGATAGGCCCTGTACTTCCAGGCCTCTGATCTGGGCCTCCATATCATCGGTGTTATTTGAACTCAGATCTAGGGCGCTACTGGATGTCTCCAAAGCCTCATCAGCCCTGTTGAGGCGAGTTGTTAAAACCGCGGCTTTGCCAGTCCTGGCAGATGCCCTCTGGGGATCAAGCTCAATGGCTTTATCGTAGGCTCTGATGGACTCCTCATATAACGCCTGATCGTGCCCCCTCACATCCCCAAGGTTGGCGAGAGCGAAGGCCTTCAGTTCCCATGCTTCGGCGAGCTTCTGGGTTGAGTTCACAGGTATCAGCTTTATGGCCCGGTCGTAAGCCGCGAGGGCTTCTCCCGAGGAGCCGTTCATCATGAGCTCCTGACCCCTGTTTAACCAGTCTTCTGCGGTCACTTCCTCTGCCACAGCGTATGTGCACAGCGCGGCCAGCGCAATCAGAACGGTGAGGAACCTGGTCCCCATACCCAACTTCAGCAGCTCGCTGAGGGCTACCAACGATCTTGTTTTTTCTTTCATCTTATCCCACTCCTATTTTTTCTATCCAGATATGAAGACAAAAAATATGGGCTGGGGTCAGAACTCATACCCCAGCTCCGCGGCCTTGAGAATGGCCGTCTGTTATCCAGCTTCACAAACCAGAGGTCGTGAAAATCTTGCCCCAACTCCCCCACCGCTACCTCTCCGGCGCAATCTCGGTCCTGGTGGTTACAACCGGACCGCTTCCCGCCTCCTTCACCACGGGCAGCGTCACAACATATCCCATCTCTGTAGCCTTTGTAAAGGCCTCCTCAGCCGCAGAATCCCGGTCCAGAGCCCACAGGGCCAGCCCCTTGTAGTACCAAAAACTTGGGAAGTTCGGATTTACCTCAACAGCCTTTTCATAAGCTGCGAGAGCTTCTTCGTAACGGCCCATCTCCATGAGCAGGTTGCCCTTGGTCATCGCGGCCTCCGCAGACCTCGTCGAGTTCAGCTCGATGGCCCTGTCATAGGCCTCGATCGCCTCCTCGTTCCTGCCAAGGCTGATCAAAATCTCGGCCTTGTCGAACCAGGCCTCGGCATCCTCAGGGTCCAACTTCAGGGTCTCGTTGTAGATCTCTAGGGCCTTCTCCCAGGACTCTTTTGCCTCCTCCGGCCTTTCCAGGCCGTACAGGGCAACGCCTCTGCTCCACCAGGCCCGTGCATCTTGTGGGTTTTCCTCCAGATTCTCGTCGAAGAGGTCAAGAGCCTTCAAGCGAGCCTGTTTGGCCAGAATCATGTGGATCAGAGCTTTGTCCAGCCAGGCAGTGGCGTTTCCTGAATCGATCTCCAGGGACTTGTTGTAAGCCTGGAGACCCTCTTCGTAATATCCGTTCGAGACTAGCTGATAGCCTTTCTGATACCAGCTATCTGCTGAATTTTCCTCTGCGATGTCTTCCTTTGCCAGGGCACAGATGCAAAGCGACGCCAAAGCCGCAAGGACTATGGCGAGCCTGAATCCAACACCCAACTTCGTTGGCCCGCTGAGGGCCGACGACGATCCGGTTTTTTCTATCACGTTAACCCACTCCTCTTTTTTTCACCTGAACACAGACGCAAAAAATTTGGGAATATGAGTCATAACTTGAACCCTAGCTCCACGAAATTTTCCGGCTATGGTGATGAAGGTTAATACTCAAACTCCCTGCTGCCACTCATCTTCTCCTCATCATCGCTCCTCCATCTGGGAGGTTTTCAAACCCCAGAAACGAGACCTCCATTCTGGACTCATCCCTCAAGGTGACGCTCGTGGCTGTATCGTTGAGGGTGATCTCGCTGTTCATGAAAAGATCGCTTTCGGTATCCTTTCCCTCGCCAAAATGAACTCTGACCGTCCCTGCGGGCTCCAGGGTGTACTCGGGGAAGACCGCAGATCTCGTCTCATCCTCGTCGATCACCAGGGTCCATCCTTCAAGGTTTTTGGCGTCCTCGAGGTAGTTGGATATCTCGACGAGCTCGTCCTCTCCCGCGGCACTGATGTTGGTGATGGCCAGCGTGCCTGCAAAAGGCGAAGTGAAACCCAGCTCTTCAGCCTTGGCGAAGGCCGCCTCAGCCTCGGTCTCGCGGCCGAGACGTTGCAGCGCGCCGCCTTTCAAGTACCAGGCAAACCCATTTTGCAGATCAAGCTCGACGGCCCCATCGAAGGCTGCCAGGGATTCCTCCGCAGGTCTTCCCAGGTTCATGAGTATGAGGCCTTTCAAACACCAGGCATCGGCATCATCTGGATTTATTTGGAGGGCTTTGTCACAGGCGTCAAGAGATTCGTTGTACCTGCCCAGGTTGGGCCCGAGAATGTTGGCTTTGATAAGCCAGGCCATCGCGTTTTGAGGATCGATATCTGTGGCGTTATTCAGTGCATTGAGAGCATCTTCATAAGATTCGGTTCTCTGTAGCTTTCGTCCCTTCTCGATCCAGTATTCTGAGGTCTCCTCTGGCGTCCAGTAGGCTGCGAACTTATCCAGCGTTCCGGCCGAGTCCTTCAAGGTCAGGTTTCCGGCAACGTCGTCCAAGGAGAGATCTCCATTGAGATAGACGTCTGTCTCGTTGCTCTCGTCTTCGCCGAGATGGAACCTGATCCGTTCACCGGGACCGAGGGCGAAGTCGGGAAGGACGACCGATTCCTTGCCGTCGATGGTCAGGATCAAGCCCTTGAAGATCTGGGCCTCGTTTCCGTCGTTGGCCATCTCGATGAACTCGTCCTCTCCGACGGAGACGACGTTGGTGATGGCCAGAGACAAGGCGGACATCGTCTCATACTCAAGCTCCCTGGCTTTTGCATACGCTGCCTCAGCCTCGGCCTGGCGGCCCGACTCCTTCAGAGCATCTCCCTTGAGGCTCCAAGCCTGGGCATCTTCGGGATTTGCCTGGAGGGCACCGTCAAATGCCAAAACAGCCTCGTCGTATCTGTGTAACTCGCTTGCCTGGATGACCCCTTTCATCATCCAGGCCATCTCGTATTCGGGATCGATATCGGTAGCATTGTCAAATGCTCTAACTGCCTCTTCGAAATTGCCCACGTTGTGAAGGAGCAATCCCTTATCAGACCAGGCGATGCAATTCTGTGGATTGGTTTTCAGCGTATTGTTGGTGATATCCAGGGCCTTTTGGTACGCTTCGATAGCCTCATCTGTTCTGTTTAACCGCCCAAGGGCATTGGCTTTGTTGATCCAGAAGATGCCGTTCTCTGGATCAATCAAAATGGCGTTATCGTAAGCCTCTATCGCCTCCTCATAAGATCCATTGGCGCTCAGACCATAGGCGATAGTAAGCCAGTAGTCCGAGGAGTTCTCCGCCGAATTCTCTTCCTCTGCCAGGCCAGGGATGCAAAGCGACCCCAAGGCCAGAAGGACGATGGCGAACCTGGCCCCATCCCCCCATCTCAACAGCCCAGTAAGGGCTGCAGTCGATCTTCCTCTTTCGTGGATTCCTCTTTCGTGCATCTTTCTCCCCCGTATCCTCATTTCATCCTCTGAAGATTACAGAAAATGTGGGCAAGGCTCATCCCTCGTACCCTAGCTTCTTGGCCAGGGCGAAGGCCATATCTGCCTCGATCCGCTTGCCAAGGGAGAGCTGTGCCTCGCCCTTCCCATGCCAGGCCTCAAGATCCAGCGGATAAAGCTCGATTGCGTCTCTGTAGGCTTCCAGGGCCTCCTCGCTCCTGCCCAGTGCTCGGAGGGCGTCGCCCTTGCCCACCAGGGCGGCCTCGGATGACGGGAAGGAGGGCGGAGAGATCTCCATGCTCCTGTTGTAAGCCTCGATCGCCCTCTCATACTCCCCCATCTTGTAGAGGGCTCTGCCCTTGTTCAGCCAGGCCAGGTAGTCATTTGGGTCTTTCTGAATTTCCAGATCGCTGATATTCAGAGCCTCGGCATAAGCCGCATATGCTTCAGCATCCTGATCCAGCCTTGCCAGCAAGTCGCCTTTTTCAATCCATGCATAGGTCAGTTGATTGTCAAGCTTCAGAGCCGTTTCGTAGGCTTCTAACGACTGGTTGTACATGCCCAAATCATCGAGCATCGATCCTTTGCCAAGCCAGGCCCCCTTGTTCCCGGGATCGAGAGCCGTGACCATATCGTAGGCCGCTAGGGCCTCCTCTGGCCTCTTGCCGTTATCGAGCGTGTTTGCCTTATGGTACCAGACCATGGCAAGCATTTTAGAGTCGTTCTCAGGGACGAGCTCGATGGCCAGATCGAAGGCCTCCAAGGACTCGTCATGCCTTCCAAGCTCCTGCAACAGGACTCCCTGGGATATCGCAGCGTAGTCGGCCTTTGTCGAGTTCAGCTCTATGGCTTTTTCGTAGGCCTCGATCGCCTCTTCCCGTCTTAAGAGGCTGACCAAGACTTCCGCCATGTCAAACCAGGTCTCGGCATCGTCTGGATTCTCTTCCAGGGTCTGGTTGAAGATAGATACGGCCTTCTCTCGGGCCTCCGTGGCCTCTTCTTGCCTTCCGAGGCAGTCCAGAGCAACGCCTTTCCCCCACCACGATTGTGCGTCTCCGGGATCCTCCATCAGGTCCTCGTCAAATGCGTCAAGTGCCTCTCTGTAGGCCTCCTGGGATGCGCTTATATTGCCGAGAATTTCGAGAAGCAGTGCTTTGTCAAGCATTATTGTGGCATTTTCAGGATCGATACCGAGAGCCCTGTCGTAGGCTAAAATGGCCTCTTCGATGGATCCATTTGACCAAAGCTCGCTTCCCCTCTGATACCAGAGATCTGCTGAATCATCCCTTGCGATCTCCTCCGTATGCTCCCCCGACGTTCCATAGATGTAGAAGAAATCCGTTGAATCAACTCCTGGGATTTCTTCAACAGCCACGGCATGGATGCAAAGGGTCGCCATCGCCAGAAGGGCTATGGCGAATCCAGCTCCCACATCCAACCTCAACAGCTCGGAATGAGCTGCGCTCGATTCTCCTTTTTCGTTCATGTTCCCACTCCAAACCCCTCTCCATTGGAGGATATGTCTGGAAGGATTGATACCAGGATTCAGCCCTCGTACCCCAGCTGTTGAGCAACGTATAGGGACATGGAGGCGTTGTAGACCTGGCCAAGTGCCCTCTGGGATTCACCCCTTCCGTACCAGGCATTGCTCCAATGAGGACCAAGCTCGATTGCCTCGTTGTAGGCCTCCAGAGCCTCCCGATCTCTGCCCAAAGCCCGCAGAGCATCGCCCCTGCCAATCCATGCGCTGGTATCGACTATGGGGGGCTCGATGCCGGAAGAGGTTTCGAGGATTTGATCGTAGGCCTCCAGGGACTCGTCGTACCTTCCAAGCTCGTAGAGGGCTCTCCCCCTCATCTGGAGCAGGCTGACGTCACCGGGATCTTCCAAAATGGCCTTTTCATAAAGCTCCAGCGATCTTTGGAAGGCCTCGTTGGCCTCATCTCGCTTGCCGGTCTTGTTAAGGGCAGATCCCTTGGAAAGCCAAGTCTGCGCCAGATCCTCTGTATCATTTTCAGAGATCAGCTCTATGGCCTCGTCATAGGCCTCCAGTGATTCGTCGTACCTCTTCATCTCGACGAGGAGGCTTGCCTTCCACTGCCAGCTGTCGACGTCCTCGGGATTCTGCCCGATGGCCTCGTCAAAGGCTGCCAGCGCTTCGTCGTCTCTGTCGAGCTCGGTCAAAACAAAGGCCTTGAAATGCCACCATACGCTGCTCTTGGGATTCAGCTCAAGCGATCTATTGATTGCTTCCAGGGCGTCATCCCACCTTCCCGCAGCTGCCAGATCCTCGCTCTTGGCAGCGTAAGCAAGTGCGATCTCTGCGGTGTCATTTGCGGGTATCAGGCTGATGGCCTTGTCGTACGTCTCAGCGGACTCGTTAATGTCTCCAATGCCGCTTATGACCTCGGCCTTTCTCCACCAGACGTTGTAGTCGAGGGGCTTTAGCTTTGTTACCTCGTTGTATGCCTCGTGGGCCTCTTCCCACCGGCCGAGGTTCAAGAGGACGTTGGCCCTGCCCATCCAGGCATCGGCGTCCTCTGGATCCTCATCGATCCTCTGGTCGAAGGCAGCCAGGGAAGCTTCATACGCCTGGGTGGCCTCTTCTTGTCTGTTCAGGCGTCTCAGAACCTGGGCCTTATTCTGCCAGGCCTCGGCATCGGCTGGATCCGCATCGAGATCTTCATCCAGAAGGGCGAGCGCCCTTTCGCATGTCTCTATGGACTCGTTTACTTTTCCCACGACAAGGAGGTCGAGAGCCTTTCGGATGAGGATCGTTTCATTCTCAGGATCGATATTCAGGGCTTCGTCGTATGCTAAGATCGCCTCCTCGATGGAGCCGTTGTGGTATAACTCCTGGGCCTTGTTCATACAGTCTTCAGCTGTCATCTCCTGCGCTGTGGCGGGGACGCACAGCACCGCCAGAGCCGCGAAGGCTAAAGCGAATCTCGCGGCTCCCGCCCCAAACTTTAATAGCTCAACGTTGATTGCAGTCGATCTGCCTTTCTCGTTCATCTCTCATCTCACCCCATGTTTATCAACGAAATGCGAACCGTTTAAGCGAGCTATAATGTCAGACATCCGGGCTCACTCCTCCCACCCGCTCAAGCTCGCCTGCATCATGACGAAGCGCTCGTTTGCGCTTCCCGGAAGATCCAAGGCCAAGAAAAAGCCGTTCCAGAAAAGGCCGTCCTCGTCCTCAAAGGTCCAAGTGCTCCAGGCGGAAGGACCGCTCACCCTTCTGTCCTGAAGGGTCCAGCCGACAGCTTTGAGCTGATCCCCGTAGTGGGCCGAGAGCGCGGAGCTATTCATCTCGGTCTCCAGGGTCGCGGAGATCCCGACGCTTGATCCGTCGCTGGAGGTAAAGCTCTCTCGAATGTGTTTGGCCCCGTCCGGGCTCGTAAGCTTGGGGATTGGCCTTAGCCAGTCCTCGTACTCTGTCGCTTGTCTGCAGGGCGAGTATTGAGGATCGGAGTTTACGTTCAGGCGGAGATCCGTGCCCCCCTCAACCGGATGGGCGATAATAGTCAGAGATGGGTTCTTCCTGCCTTGGCAGAAGGTCGCTGTAGGATCGCTAGGCGCAAATCCGCGGGACGTTCCCGGGATCTCCGTCTCGGTCCAGTTCGCCGAGGTCATGTGCTCTCGATAGAACTCTATCGCCTCAGATGGAGCCATCCTCGCGTCAAGAACGATCTCAATTGTCTCCCCATCCCGGACGGCGCTTCCAACGATCCTCGCCCCCTCCGGCATGGGTAGGTCGAGAGGCAATTCATCAGGAAGCCCTCCGAGAAAGAGCTCCACCCCCACGAGCTCGGAGCTTCCTGAGTAGGAAGGCTCTAAAAGCCTCGTTGCCAGCTCTTCAAAGGTGGGCTCGCTGGAGGTCGTCGGTCCCCCCCGCTCAGTGCAGAATCCGAGTCCGATGAAGGCAGAGAGCACCACAATTATCCAAAAGGCTCCTCTCATGCCTTCACATACCCCCAATTTTAATCCAGATAGCAAAAAGGATAACCAAAAAAAACGCTTTGGTTGTTGATTTCAGCCACTCGGGCAGCCTAGCCCATGCTAGGCTAAGTTCGTTTTCTTCGTTCATTACAGCACTCCTTCGGGGCGGAACGCATCGAGACCCGCCCGCGGGCCGATCCGAGGTGGGGTGGATATGGGGCCACCCATGCTCTTCAGATCGATCTGCCGTATAAGTTCACGGCATTCAACGATATCGACATTCAACGAATTTAAGTATGGCGAGCCGCGGCTGGAAAGCTATTTGTAGAACTGATAACTCCCTGTCGGAAGAGACGCCTCGATTACTCGATGGCAGCCGATCCTCCAATTGGGCTTATTGTCAACTTCGGAACGCTTTAGCTCCCATCGAATAGCTATATTGATCCGCAGTTGGTGATATATAACCACAAATGCACACCAATGGACGTGAATTCGATATAGCAATTAGGGTTCATTCGCGTTCATTCGTGGTTAAAATAGGGGGAGATAGGTCTCGCCTAATATCATCAGGATACTTGAGACTTGGTTAATGAGATCGCGATCAATAGCTATTGAGGTTCTGCTGAAGATTAATTGGCCAAGAGGGGATTCGATGCCTGCGTTGCGGGCGCGGGGCAATCGGGCGACTGCCCGTTGGCCTGCCATCATCAGAGGCAAGGCAGCCAGTCGACGCTTATTGCGCCGCAGGTGCTGTTGCCCCAGAGCTGGATGAACTTCTCGACGGAGAAGACGCCTGTCAGGTCCTCGATGGAGCGGCCCCACTCGCTATGCCTGCCCTTGGAGCTTACCGTCGGATCCCTTGACAGCCAGCCGATGTGGGCGACGCCTATGACCTGGCTGTTGAAGCTGGCCTCGAGGACGCCTGTGCAGCAGTAATCGAACTTGCCGGAGTCGTAGAGGCCGGCCCTGATCTCAGTGCTCTTCTGCAGGTACTCGGCGTGGGTGTATGCTTCTGTTACTACCGCGCCTATATCGTAGTTTGCTGCGCAGATCCTGTCCGTCCATTTCCGATCGTAGGTCCCTGTCTGATAGCTAACAGGGAAGTACTCGAGCTCAGTCTCCTGGGTGAAGTTGATGTTATCATTGTCCACCTCGAACTCATAGCTATCGTAGAAGCGCCCGCTGCCAGAAACTCCCTCGACGAACTTCTGGCCGGCATATCCGGGGGCGGTCTGGCCCATCAGCTCATGGCTGCGGTAGCCAACCCCCTTGACGACCGATCTCTCGTATATGTAGCTCGTCGCAGCGTCCGAGCCGATCAGCAGAAGTGCCAGGAGAAGAGCTGCCCAAAGTCGCAACTTCAATCAAAAGTCCTCGATCTATGCCACCTTCGCCTTGGCTGATAAAGCTGTCGACCCTCGATCTGCCCTTCAGGTCATTGGAGGGGCGGTGCAGGAGCCTTATCAAGGGGCGGACTCCCGCATCGGGATCAGCGAAAAAAAGGGGGAGATTCGATCCCTCATATGGCAGTCCTAGGGATCTTATCCTCATTGCCAATCCTATTTCCATTAGCGGTTCCATCCCCCCATTGCCGATACGTCACGAACAAGGGAAGTAGATCCCAGAGCCCAGCCACCAGTCATCGTCCACCTTCATGGCGTAGGCGAGCTTGACCTCATTCCTGTTCTCGTGGGCGGGGTTGGGGAAGATGTAGTAAGTGAATCCCTTGCCCTCCTTGGTCACGCAGATGAGGTTCTTGATGAGGGGGACGCCGTAGGGATCGGTCACGTTACGCTTATCCTGGCCGATCCACTCGGGCTTGAACGGATGGGCGATGTTGAATCCATCGAGATCTCCCTGCAGTTCCAGCGTCCGAGATGCATGGATATGGACGATGTATGAGCCCTTCGACCCTCCATAGAAACTGATATAAAGATCACTAGCAATATAGAACGACCATGCGTAGCATCCAGATCGTCCCCCTCATCATCTTGCTTTTGTTCATGACCAACGCCCGCGGCGAGGAGATTCCATTCGTCTTCGGCAATGAATCCCTCGACGTCGCCAGCCTCGATCCCTCAGAGATCGAGGAGCTCAGGTCCTCCTCCGAGCTGCTCGCAGGAGTTCCCTCCATCGTCGCCCTCGATGACAATGCAACGATCGAGGTTGCAACTTCGGCAGGTCCCGGAGCCCCTGGGACGACGAGGACGCTCCGTCTAAGCGATATCAAGGCCGAGATCAACAGCAAGATCGACGTCGACAATCCAATAACCAGGAAGAAGGCCGTGACCATCGCGGCCGACTGCCCGGGAGACCATACGATCGATCAGATCTGCTCGATATACGAGTATGTAAAGGACGGATGGCACTATGTTCCAGATCCTAGGGGGATCGACTACTTCTTCGCAGCTAGCGAGTCTCTCGAGATCGGGGAGGAGGCCGATTGCGCCGGCGCCGGGGATTGCGACGACTTCGCTATATTGATGGCAACTCTGATAGAGTCGATCGGGGGGACGACGAGGATCGTGCTTGCGGACAACGTGAGCGGCGCTCACGCCTATACCGAGGTCTATCTTGGGAGGATCGATGGAGCAGATCAGAAGGTAGAGGATATAGTGGACTGGCTGAAGGAGCACTATGCAACAAAGAATATCTTCGTGCATATCAACTCAGAGAACAAGGATGTCTGGCTCAACTTGGACTGGTCGGCGGACAATCCCGGAGGTCCGTTCTACCGGGCAGAGGGCCACGTTATACTGAGCATAAGGGACCAGTACGGAAAGACGCCGCTCCAGCTTCCGACCGAGCTCAGGCCGGTTGCGAGAAGTGTATCAAGCACCGCGGAGAACAGCCCGCCGCAGATCATCTCCCTGATGCCTGACCTCCCAAGCCCCCAGGAGGAGGGAACGCCAGTTACCTGGCGGGTCTCGGCAGTCGACGCGGATGGCGATTCCTTGCAGTTCAGGTTCCTGCATAGCGGTCCTGGGGCAGACTGGGTGGACAAGACCGGCTGGATCGATTCCGACTCCTGGATCTGGACGAGCACTGAGAACGATGTGGGGATAAACGAGGTCAAGGTCTTCGTAAGGGATGGACCAGATCCCATTCACGGGGACTACGACGATTCAAAGAAGGCCATGTTCATCATCATATATCCGACGAGCCCTGGGGGTAGAAGCCAGTCCACAAGCGGTAGTAGCTCCACCTATGTCAGCGGAGGAAGCTTCAGCAGCTCCATGAGTTCCGGCTCGATCAGCGTATCCAGGGGCTTTTGAGATCGTCTATTCGGCGATCTCATCCCAACCGACCGAGACTGCCCATCCGGTAAGCGTGCCGATCTAGCTCGTCTGCGCCCCCGGGCCGCAGGCCGCGCAGACGTAACTCGCTGGCTCGCCGCAGCTGCATCTTATGTCCGGCGGGAGGTTTCGGGCCAGGACTCGAACGGGCTTTTTCCTCGGCAAGATGTCTCGGGAGGATATCACACTGATCACAAGCTCGGTGCTTGATCCGAAGTCGTAGATGTAATCCACCTCCATTCCCACGCCAAGTACCCTCCTCATAGGGTAGCTCATCCCCTTGTCACCTGGGTCGACCTTCTCCGAAAAGTAGGTCTCCTCTCCGATCATGAAAGCGCTCAGGTGGCCGCAGCACTCCAGCCAGGTATCCCTCAAGAACTTATCCAGCTTGTGGAGCGTGAGGCCTGCCGGAGCCTCCAGGTTCATCCAGTAGTAGGGGGTGTATTTGTCCTCTACCCTCAGATTGTAGTGGGGAGTCGGCAGCTCATCTGCCCCCCTCTCCTTCTCCGTTACCATGCAAGCTGCCAGGTGTCTGTTGATGCTCCCCTTAGAATAGATCCCATCGCAGATAGTTGCATTGCCCCGCATTGACCTTGGAACTCATGGCTGCCATATCCCTCCCTTAATTATCTTAAAACCATCCATCCATCGGATCCGACCAGTAGCCGGGATTGTCGATGACGAAGGGATCCATAGCAATTGGGATTCCGTCCATATATACCTCCACCCACCATACGCCCGGCATGAATTCCGGAGGATTTCCCTTGATGCCCAGACCCGAGTAGGCGACTTGCCCACTTCCCGAGCTTGCTGAGGCTTCGATCACAGATGATTGGGATTGGTAGAGCATCCCATCAGGAGAGGTCCAGTGCCACTCAACCATGCGAGGGGAAGAGATCTGCCCGAGGTTGAGCCAGGAGATGACATATGGGTCCTCGGACGAGAACTCATATGTCTCATCGATGGGTTGGTCGTTCTGGACACCAATGCAGAGGGTGTGATATATCTCCTGGGTCATGCCCTCCACCCCTTCCTCCGCCACAACAGTGATCATCGTGCCCGTCGACGGTCCTTGCCCGTCGGATTGGCCGCCAGCCGATACATCATCTTCCGGGGTCCACCGCGAGGTTTGACCCCGTACCGTTCCAGATTCCTCGCTTGCAAGGGCTTCTCCCTCCGCAGTGATCCAGGGTCCTTTCCAGGCGGCGAGGGGGAAGTTATCCACGCCGAGTCCACCTGGGATCTCGAAGGGCCGGTCGCAGATGGTATCACCATTGGCATCGCTGCATTGCCCATAGAAGTTGCCGAGGGTTCCGTTATCCCAACGGTTTATGCTCAGAAGATCGGTGTCGGAGTCGTAGGCATCGTGGGCCTCGTTCTCCACCAGCCGGTTCATGTAGATGAGGTTATCGTAGCATGTGAGATCCAGAAAGATCCCATAGTCGTTCGATCTCGCGCTGTTGTTGATTATCCTGTTGTTCAAGGAGAGGTCGCTCAAGCATATCCCAAAGCCGTTCTCGTATGCCTCGTTATCCCTAACAGTGTTGTTGCTCGCCTGATACATGTATATGCCATGCTCCTGGTTGCTGTCCACAACGTTATCGACGATGACGTTGTCGTTGGAGGCGACCTTGACCCCTGACTCTTGGGCATTCGTTGCCACGAATCCCTTGATGGTGATGCCATCTGCCGCAAGCGTGATTGCGCTTCCACCTAAGGAGGCGTCCACGACGGGCCGGCCCTCGCCAGTGTCGACGCCTACGAGGGTTAGGCCCTTTCCGATCACAACGTTCTCGGAATAGGTCCCGCTCGACACCCGTATTGTATCGCCAGCCGTTGCAGCGTCGACCGCCTCCTGGATGCTTTCATAATTGCAGTCTCCCCCGGGGCAGACATCGGCTGCCTCAACCACCTCTCCCGGCCCGCCCCCCGCGGTCTCTGCACTTATCTGGAAGGACCATGTGCTGGAGTTCCGGTTGCCGGAATTGTCTTCGAGGGCGACCCCCAGGTCGTGCCTGCCTATTGCCAGTGGCTCGGAAGGCGTATACCAGACCTTCGTCGAGAGGACCGTTGAGTTCCCGGTTACATCGATTCCATCGACCATCAGGCGGACCGACTCTGGATCGACCCCTGAATCGGCATCCTTCAGGGAGGCGCTGATGAGCGGCCGGTCGTAGACGAGGGTCGAGTCGTCCGGTGGCTGGAGGTTCTCTATCGATGGAGGGGCGAGGTCGCCCGATATCAGGAAGGTCCATCTGGAGGTGTTCTCGTTCCCCTGTCTGTCCATTGCCCTGACTTCCACGACGTGTTCGCCAGGTGCAAGGTCGTCCGCCGGCGTGTACCAGACCCGGGCAGGCACGATCCGAGCCTCGCCTGTGACGTCGGATCCATCGACTGCTATAGCGACCGATTCCGTGTCCATCCCCGAGCCCGTGTCGTTGAGATCGGCGCTTATGAGGGGGCGCCGATAGGATAAGCTCGATTCGGGCGGTGGCTGAAGCCGGCTTATAGACGGCGGATCGCTATCGCTGTCATCGGATGTGACGATTAGCGTTTTTGATGCCTCGTTGTTAGAGGGGTTTGAGTCGTCAGCTCTTGAACTCACAATGACCTTGATCTCATGGGTGCCAACATCGGCAATCCACTCGGTATCCATGGCGACGCTCGAAAACTCCGGTATGTAAGGGATGGTGACATCGTCTATCAGATCGACCCCATCCAGGAACCGAACCTGGACATCGCCCAATCCAACGCTTCCCTGGTTGTGGACCTGGGCCTCTATTGTCACATTCTCGCCGGCTCTTGGCCGCAGGTTCGAGATCCTGAGCTCCTCGGGGGATACCAGGAGATCGGACTCGTGCTCGACCGTCCCGCTCAGGTTGGCAACGATCCTATCCGCCTCCTCCTGGTCGTGAGCAACCACCGCCATATCCTTCTTCTTGACCATGAAGTCTATCGAGTAACCCTCGAGGGGGACGTAGTAGCCCCTGTTCATGCCGACGACGTCGAGGACGAGGGAGTTTTCGGCAGTGCCAACCTCTGCGTAGTTCACGAACGTTGGATCGACCTTGAATGTGTAGCGGCCCTGGGGAACGGTTCCATTGATGCTGCCGATAAGGTGTCCGTTCAGCATGACTTTGGTGTCGAAGGGTTGATAGTAATCGGGCGCCTCACGAGCGAACCGGAGCGTCACGAAGACCTTCTCGACGTTTCTCACAGGCGAGCAGAGGAAGTCCAGGTCGGATGTGAAGGAGTTCTTCAGAGGGGCATGGTTTATGCAGCTCTTGACCGTTATCGTCTGAGTCTCCTTGAGACCTGCCTTGGATCCCTTCTCCGCCTTCGCCTGCTCCTCAGAGACGCGCGTCCAGTCGGCGTAGTTGCTGTAGACGTTCGATGCCCAGCCGAGCACGGTGAGGCTTCCTGCGAGCTTTCCCTCCTTGAACGTCTTGAAGTACTCTCCCTTAAGCGTACTGACCTGCCCTCCAATCGACTTTGGAGCCAACGGGCCGAAGAGCACCTTTCTGGTCTTCGGATCGGTCATCACGAATCCGGGCGCCATCATCTCGCCCTTGAGGTTCTTCGTGGCCTTTATGAAGTTCCACTCCTTCATTCCATGTCTGAAGTCGTTGCCCTTCGAGTAGTCGAGTATCGGGTCGAGGGAGAGCTCGCCTGCGCCCCTCAGGGAGTCGGCAAAATCTTCTCTGCAGAGGTTGTTCACGGTGTCGACCATCCCCATGGCGGTGTTGAACCCAGGCACGAATCCGGCGTAGCACTTGATGACAACGCCTACCTTGTTGTGCGGCGTGAGCATCCCCTCATTCCAGAAGATCTTCCAGGTCTCGCCATCGACGAAGGCTCCGGGATCGCATACCAGCTCGTAGACGTCTGAGAAGAAGAGGACGTAGTCATCCATCTCGACCTTGATCTTGAAGCCCTCCACACGCTCGCCGTCCGAGCCGTATACGGGAACTGGAACATCCACATACAAAGGAACGTACTCCTCGAAGCGGACCTCCTCAACCTTCTGGTATAACGACGTTCCCGATCCGTCTCGCACGTCCACCCTGAGGGTGTCGGTCAAATTCCTGTCCGAGATGATGGCATATGTGAATATGTATTGGGAGAGGTTCTCGTCCGACATGACGTAGAGGAGGCGCATGGCCTTATGCGGCTCGCCTTCTGCAAGGTTGTTGGAGACCGTGACCTTTGCCATCTGCCCGCCATCGATCGGGAAGGGAAGCTCGTAGGTGTAGTTGTGAAGCTGGCTGATATCAGCCTCTCGCCATCCAAAGCGGATGTGCCTCTCTCGAGATGTGGCGATTCCCTGTGACGACTGGGTAGCAATCGTTGCCGTATAGTTGCCAGGATCGGCATAGCCGAGGTCGAAGGTGATTCCGTCTCCCTCGCAAGATCCAATTACCTCTTGATAGCTGTAGTTCCCCCAGTGCCTCAGGTAGAGTATTGGGATGGCATCATCGGCGAGGCCTTCTATCCTCGCCGTGATCTTGAACGGGGGAGACTCGAGCGTCACCGGATCATCGCCTGCAAGGTCGAATGTCTCGTTGGCGTCAGAAGCGCTCTCCCACTCGATCGCCTCGGGCTCGATCGTCCTCGATGGAGTTGGATCGACCGAGAACCTGCGCTCCTCGGTCGAGGACTCGAAGCCCTCGACGGTTGCGCGATATGTGTAATCGCCGAGAGGCCCGGATATGACGAAGCCAGTCTGCCCGAAGATATCGGTCTCAGCACGGATTGTCTCGTTAGATCCAGCACCCACAAGGTCAAGGAGAACGGATGCCTTAGAGGCGGGCTTTCCATCCTGCTCGACATTTACCTTTACCTGGGCTAGAAAGGCGGTTGTGCTCGAGTCCCCGGAGCGGATTGTGTAGGATACAACCTCTCCTCCCGAGGGATTGGTGTTTGCGATTCCGTCGGAGTCGTACTCGGGATCGAACTCAACCGTCATGCGCGGGATCTCTCCTACGAATACTTGCATCCCATCGGGCACATTGAACTCAAGGGGAAGCTCCCTCTCTTCTCCAGCCGCGTACGCCGTTATCGACCCTCTGGCCCCGGTGAAGCCCTCGGTCAGGATTGGAACTGCCCGAAACTCCAGGCTCTCTCCCGATCCAAGATAGGCGTGGTCCAGGGTCGGCTCGAAGAGGAGTATATCCTTCAGCTCGGGGCTTGCCTCTACCCTCAGATCGGTTATGGGGTCGCCATCGTTGGTCAGCTTGATCGTCTTTGCGAGCGTATGGGGATCCTCGCCCAGCTCTTGCATCTCGAAATCTATTACCGGTACGTGGACGTCGAGGTGGATGTAGGCGAGATCGGTTATGGGCTCAGCGTCCAGGTTGGTCAGGCCAAGGAGTATGGTGTAGTTAGGTGATAGGGAATCCTGGGCGTGGAAGACCAGGCGCACCTCTTTTCTCTCGCCCGGGAGAAGTGCAATTCTCTGGTCCATTGAGCCCTCTCCGACGAAGTTTATGGCAAGGTCGCTTGGAACGTTGGATACGTTCAAGAGAAGCTCGTGCGGTTCGTCGTCGGTGTTCTCGACGGTGATAGACCGCTCCTGGTTGTAGTCCCTCTCTATGGTGAACTCGTAGCTTCTCTCTGGGAAGCTTATGCCGTTATCCACGAGGATCTGTCTCGTATCGCTAGTCGTTGCGTTTCCATTCGCCTCGGACCTCACGTAGAACTCGTAGAGGGTGTTCCTATCAAGCCCCTCGGCAACGACCTCATGCTCCCTTCCGGAGGCGCCCGCGATCCGGCGATACTCCTCCTCCCCTTCCGATCTGATGAAGAGATCCCCGGTGCTCTCAACTGGCGTCCTCCAGCTCACGAGCAGCTGGTCCGAGCCGGTCCGGGAGTTCTCCAAGGGGAGCAGGTCCACGAGGAGAGGGGCGGCTGCAACATCGAGCGCTGCCGTCGCCTCACGGGAAGTTCCGAGATTGGTGGAGTTTACCTGAACTTGGAAAGAGTAGTTGCCAGGCAACGCATCCTCCGGGATCGCAATCCTCAAGGGGACCTCCGCATCCTGGCCCGATAGGAGGTAGAGGGAGTCGTCCATGGATATCCATTCTCTCACAGGACCGCTTCCCGAGATCGTGAAGGTGTCCCCCATGCCTTGGCCGTTTGTGATCCTGAGGTTGTACTCCTCGATGGCTCCCCGGCTCGTCTCTATGCGATCAGGGGTTACGGTGATCTCCCATCTCTCATCCTGGCCCGAGAGGGTGACGATATCTATCTTCACAGTAGCGGTTGCGTTTCGGCCCTCGTCGTCGGTGATCCTGAGTCCCACAAGGTGATCGCCTTGCGTCCTCCATCCCTCATAGGTGTACGTCGGGGCTGTGACGTTCCTATCGTATACGCCGTCTCCATCCAGGTCCCACTCATACGAGATGATGTCTCCTACAGATGACGATCGAGAGGCGTCAAGTACAACTGGCGTTCCGGCGAGGGCGGCCTGGTCGAGGCCCGCATGGGCGATGATCCCTGCAGTTCCCCCAAAGTTGAATGTAAGCGTGATATCCCAGGAGCCGCCCGGGGGTATATCGCCTGCGTTCCACTGCATGCCAACGGCGACATCGGCAGTCCCCTCCTCGGGGTACTTGTCGTTTCCGTTCAGCTCCCCGTCGTCCCAATCATCGTTGATCTCCTCTGACCAATGTTCAAGCCCGTGGTTGGATGACTGCTTGCTGCCATCAAAGCCGTTTCTGAAGTATTGGTCGCTGTTCTGCCATATCGAGTCGGTGCTCTCGGTGTACCACCCATAGGAGTCTCCAGAGGTCACTATATCGTAGTCCACTGTCTCGAAGAACCTGACGTCCCGAAGCATGGTGGTGTTGGTGTTCGTGAGGACGTATGTTATCTGGAAGTACTTGGCTTCCCCCGGTGGGAGGTGTACCTGCCTTGTAAGTGATAGGTCCTCATAGTGGAGGGTTGCAGTCCTCCCGTCGGCGCTATCTGCGAAGTACTGGTCGACTGCGAACTCGCCATCCGATTCCTTGGTCTCGTTCCAATTCCCGGCGTAGACTGCAAAGTGCTCCCGATATAGGGAGTCGCCCCAAGTATCCGGAGCGTACATGAAACGCCACTCGGAGCTTTGCGTCTCCCCCCAGTCAAGATCTAGATAGGTGTTGTTGAGGGAGTATGCCTGGCAGAGTGGCACGAGCAGAAGGATGGTAGCAAGGGCTAGAAGGTGCTTAGAGGTCTCCATGGGCACAAGATCACCATATGTCATTCATTATCCATTAGTATATAGATATCTCCCCGGCAGGCGGCATGCCACTCGCATATCCTCTCCCGAGGGGGAACGGTTATCCCCTTACAGGATCACCTCGTACACATGGATCTGATCCACTCCCTTTCCCATGCCCTATCGATCCATGGGGTCGATGCAGTCTTTCACCTGCCCGGCTCTGCTACCGTTCCCCTCTATGCAGCCCTCGACGAAGTGCGCCCTGTTCTCATGAGGCATCCGGCCTCGGTTGGATTTGCGGCAGACGCCTACGCGAGGTTGAGGGGGTTAGGGGTGGCGATGGTAGCTCAGGGACCGGGGATTGCCGGACTCATCCCGGCCTTGATCCACTCTTGGAAGGATCACGTGGCCGTCGTTGCCATTACCGCGAGGCCTGCCTATATGGCGGGAGATCCAGGGGCTTGGCAGGCTTTTCCTCTGAGGGATGTCTTGGAGCCGGTGGTAAAGGGCTACTATGAGGTGGTGGCGGGCGAGCCCGAGGCACTCCAGGAGGCCTTTCGCCTTGCTGCAATGCCGCCATCCGGTCCAGTGGTTGTAAACATCATCGAGGACGGTATGGGAACGAGGCCTGCCTCGCAAGCGGCCCTTCCCGTCGTCTCACCTGCTTTCGTCGACAGGTTGAACGAGGCCTTGGAGGGTGCTTCTCGGCCCATGATACTTGCCGGATCTGGGGCGCTAAGGGATGGGGAGAGCCTTTCGCTAGCGGTACAACGCCTGCAGATCCCCATCGTCACAACTGCCCCTGCCCGGGGCGTGGTCGACGAGATGGATCCTCTATGCCTCGGACCTGTGGGCACAATCGGCTTTGAAAGGGCAAACTCCGCGTTCATCAAGGCCGACCTCATACTGGTGCTTGGTTCAAGGCTCGCCCATAACACGATCCAGCTTCTCATAGAGGCAAATGCCAATCCTACCATATTCCAGGTGAACGGCAACCCAATGGATCGTTCACGTTTGGTTCCCTTGGACCGATATCGGACTGCGACCGTATCTTCAGTTCTCCAGGCCATCCTTGCGACATCCTCTGAGGCCATCTGCCTCGAGGCAAAGCCGTGCTGGTGGAAGCGTTCAATGGAGGGGGGACCTCCCCCATCTCCTTCATTGACGGCGGCCTTGGAGGCGGCCAGCCTGGATGGGGTGTTGGTGATGGATGCTGGGACGACCGGCCTTCTGGCCTATCGGAACTTCCGCTCTCGCAAGCCTTTCCATATGCTTTACCCATGGGGCATGGCTACTATGGGCTCATCGCTTGCCCAGGCAGTCGGCGCTTGCCACGCTGGTGCAAGGCGTGCGGTTGCCATATGCGGAGACGGCGGCCTTTTGGCAAGCCTTTCGGAGCTCTCAACGATCGCGGAGGGGCGCTTGCCGGTGAAGGTCGTGGTCTTCAACAACGGCGGCCTCCAGTTCATAAGGGAGATCTCGCGGCGCGTCCTTGGAAAGGAGGTCGACATGTCATTCGGGCCGGAGGATTTAGCATCCATCGCCCAGGCCCTTGGGATCAGGTCGGAGCGAGTCGATGGGAGGGCTGCCCCGTCCCCATCTGCGAACGCCTGCCTTCGTGATTCCGAGCCCTTCTTGCTCGAGGTGATGGAGGAGGGCCGCCCCCTCGACCTCAGGGGAACCCAGTGGGGGGCCAAAGCCTCTCGAGAAAACAATAATATATGCCTTCCAGATCAAGCGGACATTTCAGTGGGTGTTAGTCAATGAAATGGATCATCTTTGCCTTATTGGCCGTGCTCATGCTCCCCTTCCATGCACTGGGATCGGAGGCCGAGCAGGTCGATCCCCTGGAGGTCGGAGACCTCTTAAGCCCGCCAGATCCCTACCATACGAGGGAGTATATCGAGCGGTTGACCGGCGGGGAGGATATCAAGGAGGCCTGGCGCCGAAATGCCCAGGACCAAGTTGAGACATCGACCTGGCCCATGACCATACTGGCAGGCGGGTGGAGTCTGGAGTTAAGGGACAGCGGCCTAAAGAGGGCTAACCTGACTCTCGTCCAGAATGGAAGGGCGGTCTTCGGCCGGGGATTCATAACCGACGCGGATCGGGCCCAGCTCGCCTCGGCCACCGGAACCGTTGCTGCCTCAGGCGTCATAACCCTGGACCTCCTGGGCCTCGACGACCTCGTGCTCTATCGCTCTACGCTATACGGGGGAAGGGACCGCCTCTCTGGAAGCTACAGCGCCTTTGCCCCCGATGGCAATACATGGTGGGGATCTATCAGCGGGGGCCACTTGCCTCTCCAGTACTGGGCATGAGGGCCGAAATGCTGAGGAATCGCAAAGGTCCTCCTTTGCTCTCTATGAAGGGAGACGGGGAAAGGTTTGGGGGGAGGGCTCTGCCGTCGGCTGACATTGTATATCGAGCACTCTGCCGGTATCCAGGCGTCCCGTCTCTCCAAGGCCAGTCGGCGAGTCAGTAGCGGCTTGGCCGCAGATGATCTCTCCCCCCCTCAGCTCCGTATAGTTTAATTTTTTTGAGATGTTAGTATTTGACGGATGATGTAAAAACCTCTATGAGCCGTTTATCGGCCAGAAAAAGGACGATTATTGCGCCTCTCAAACTGGCCTCCTACCCCAACAGTTAAATAAAACGATGATCCAAATGATTAAAGATACAAACTTGTTGAGGGATAACTATGGAAATCAAGACTGTATTGGCAAGCATGCTACTGGTTGGGTTCTTGGCCTTGGGCACGGCCATGGGTGAGAATGAAAATATCGCCGGAGCATATACCATGACGGGAGAGGGCTTTGCGATATATCCAAGTGGCGAGGAGTTCCTGCCCGGGTATGAGAAGGCGACTGGTAACTGCACAATGGAGCAGAACGGCAGCTTCCTGAAGCTGACCGTAACCGACATCCAGTCCGACACCGATGCCATCGGCAAGATGGGCCCGATCGTCATGGTGGGGAGCATCTACGAGGATGAGCTGGTACTCTACTATGCTGGATCCGAGGATCTGATGGGAGATACATTCGTCGCGGAGGCCATCTCCTTTGGAATGGTCGAGGATGACGGAAAGATCGCCTTGATGACGGTTGGAGGAGGCTACGACGAGAACACAACGCTGATCTTCACCTGGACTGAGACCGACATGCTGGTCCCCGTATAGCCCGGCTTTTTGGGGATCATGCACTTTTTTTCGCCCTCTGTCCGAGAGGGCTAATCAATCCGATGGGCCTCGGCCCCTACGAGGATGGGAGACGCCGCCACGGCTCTCATGGACTCCTCCAAGCAGGTCCCCTATCCTCGCGATGATTGGGTTATGATGGCCCGCCGCGGGGAGCCTCGATGCGCCGTCCCGGCCGCGAGGGCTATTGCGGGTCTGTGTACCCAAGCGCCTTCGCCTTAGCATGGGCGGCCTCGGCGACTCCCCCCGGCGAATCATGAGCAGATCTCAGAAGAGCAGAATCGTATGATTCATCCCCCAAGATCCCCCTTCCTGAAGGTCCACTCACCCTCGATCGCAATCTCCGCCGGCAGCTCCCCGAAGCTCGCCTTCAGGATCAGGTCAGCGAGCTCCTCTTTCATGACGCGGGCAATCCCGATTATCGAGGTCGTGGGCCTTGCGTTCACATCCACGACGCGGGGGAGGTCTCCAAGCACGAAGTCGATTCCGGCATACCCCCGAAGGCCAAGGGCAGCGCAGGCCCGCTTTGCAGCCTCCCAGATCTCGCCTGCCCTCGGCGTCCTGTAGGGAACCTGGCTTCCGTTGTAAGCGAATGTCCTTCCGTTGGACTCGATCAGCTGCCGGTTGATCGTCAGGGGAAGAAAGCTCTTTCCAGAGACGAAGCTTGCGCTTAAGGAAAGGCCTTCCCGAAAGATCGTTGCAATAGATCCATCCCCGGCGCGGGGGGACGAGGATATTCGCACTCCCTCCGATCCGCAGCCAAACCGCGGCTTGATTACATAGAGCCTGCAGCCGATAGGGCCTGGCCCTGCGATCTCGGCCACTGGCACCCCGGCCTCTTCGAGCCTTCTTGTGCAGAGAAGTTTGTCCGCTGCGATGCTACATGTCGCAGGATCGCTTCCGAGGTTCGCCATTCGGGACTCCAGTATGCTGTTACAGTGGGCAAGGAGATCGTCAGGTGCGATCACAAGCCCCGCATCAGCATCCTGACTGCCCAGGAACTCGTAGAAGCCTTCTTCGCCCCCTTTGAAGGGGATGGCGCGCCCAGCCGGGACCTTGGGTCCGTGGGTTGGGTAGACGACCTCGTGCCCACAGCGCTCGAAGCTCCCCGCAAGGGCAGAGAGCATTGCGCGCCCCTCCAGCTCGTAGGTTCCCCCGAGCGCGATCGCAAGCGCGTACTCTGCAAGAAGGATCTTCATTGCTGCTTCACCGGTGCTATATTGATGCCATTTGATGCCGCATTATAGTACATTATGGCACATTGGCAACCTTAGTAATGCCTCACGGAGTCCTCATTGGCGCCACATCTATGCTACATTAATCTGCATTGATGCCGCGCCGGACGCCCCATCGGTACTACGTAAGTGCCACACCGCCCTGGTTCATCCCAGCCCTAGTACTGGCGGGCCATGTAGGTGGAGCCGGTTGTCGTCGCATTGCAGATGGGGCAGGGGCCGGGGGGCAAGGGCTCCTCGCGTGGCTCTCCGAGCATGTTTGCGCCCACGAGGTCCTCGAGCTGGTGGCCGCAGTCGACCGATCCGCACCAGTGGATCCGGGCAACGCCCGTCTTCACCTGCTCTATTGCCTCCTCTACCGTATGCACCAGGCGGATATGCTCCTCCATCGAGATGCGGGCCTTCTTTGCAAGAACCTCTTGGAGCGCTTCTCCCTCCTCGATTACTGCCGGCACGACTCCATCGCGTGGAGCGGCCCTCTTCGCCCCATCACGACGGACGATGACCACCTGGCCCTTCGCCATGTCCCGGGGACCAAGCTCCAGACGGATGGGAACTCCTCTCATCTCCCAGCGGTAGAACTTGGCCCCGGGCCGCTCGTCGCCCTCGTCCACTTTGACCCGCACTCCTGCCGCGGAGAGTTCCTGCCCAAGAGACCGACAGGCCTCGATGATTGGAGCCTTATCGCCGAAGACGATGGGCACTATCACCACCTGGACCGGCGCCACCTCCCAGGGGAGGACGAGCCCGCGGTCGTCCCCGTGGACCGAGATCAATGCTGCAATACAGCGCTCGGATATGCCGTAGCACGACTGGTTGACGAGCCTCTGCTCGCCTTCGGCATCCTCGTAGGTGATGCCGTATGTCTTTGCGAAGTTCGTTCCGAGGAGGTGTGCAGTTCCAACCTGCAGTGTGCGGCCGTCCGGCATTATCACATCGAGGGCGATCGAGTAGTCAGCGCCCGGGAACTTGTCCCAGGAGGGGCGCTTGCATACGAGGAAGGGAATGGCAAGCCTTCGATAGAACTCGGCATAGCGCTCGACCGCCACCTCGACCTGGGCTGCCGCCTCATCCCATGTGGCATGAGCCGTGTGCGCCTCCTTGAAAGATGTGATCTCCCGGAGCCTGATGAGGGGGCGCGTGTGCTTCGTCTCGTAGCGGAACGTGTTGATTATCTGGTAGACTCGAAGCGGCAGATCGGCGTGGCTTCGAATCCAGAGCTTGAACATGGGGTAGATGGCAGTCTCGCTCGTGGGCCGCAAAGCAAGCTTCACTTCCAAGGGGGAGGTCCCCCCATGCGTCACCCAGTAGACCTCGTCCTCAAACCCCTTGATATGCTCCGCCTCCTTCATGAACTCCTGCTCCGGTATGAGGAGGGGAAACTGGGTCTCGTAATGGTCCACGTCTAAGAGTTCCTTGATTATGCCGTAGACGCTGCGGCGCAGAGCAAAGCCGAAGGGGTACCAGACGCACATACCCTTGACCGGATAGCGGACATCGACGATCTCCGCGCTCTTTAGGAGTTCGTGGTACCATTCGCTGAAGTTGGCCTTCTCGGGAAGCTTGGCCTCTCTTGGATCTTTGGAATCGGTCATGCGATCACCATGGATAAGGCTATAGGGGTGATGAAGGTCTCAATTGCGGCAGCGAGGAGGAGGAGAGGCGCTGCCCACCAGAGGAGAAATCGCAGGGCTATCTTCGTCTCCCCGGCGAGATCAACCTCCCTGCCAATCAGGGCAAGGGCCAGTAGATGGCCCAGGCGCAGGCCAATGGCTGCGCATGCGAGCACGATTGGAAGCTCGACTATGCCGTGGGGAACGATGCCTGCAAGGAGGAAGGCTGCTCCGTGCTGCTCTAGCGCACTCTCTGCGACGACTCCGAGCAGCACGCCATTTGAGATGATCACGATTGTAGGGATCACCCCCAGGCCGAGGCCTAGGAGCATGGCGATTGTACTTGCAATCAGGTTCTTTAGAAAGATCATCAGCATGATGAGCAGGGGATCTAGGTTCAGTATCCAGCGGAGCATCTCTAGCTCGCCCAGCCATCTGGAGGAGAACTCGGGGTCCCTCGCTGCCGCCTGGAAGCCCGATAGAGCTGCGGCGAAGAAGAGCACCAGGACAAGCCCCAGGTAGGCCTTCAGGGAACGCAGGTATACAATCTCATCTCTCCGGGACAAATAGGACCTCCAAGCCCAACCACGAGACTACCTTATATAAGGATGGCGAACTCGCGGGTGGGCATAGGGTATCGGCTGCATGCGATAGGGATGCGTTACGGCAGGCCTCATGCCTTGGTCAGATAGTAGGCCCCAAATACCATGAGGAAGACCCCACAGGCGGCAAGCACCCGCCGGTAGTTGCGATCGGAGAGGACCGTCCTTCCTCGATCCATGCTCGTCGAGATCAATGTATACCAGCCGAAGTCCGCACCCCAATGGCCGATCATGAATAGGACGGCGAGCAGAAGCCCCCCCTTAAGACCCTCCAGCACCAGAGCGCTTCCTATGCTCAACCACCAGATCCAGAAGTATGGGTTGGCAAGGCTTGTGAGCATCCCGGCGATATAGGGATTGCTCGAGACGTCCTCCTGCGGCTGGGCGATCGTCGCCTCCCTACTGTCCAAGAGCGTCATAATCCCGAAGACTATCAATGCAAGGCCGCCAAGGATGGCGATCGAGCTGGAGTAACTCTGGGCTGCCTGGGCAAGCCCCATGACTATCAACAGGAAGATAAAAGCCTCAATGACGGCATGGCCTGCAGCCACCTTGGGGCCGGCGGTCCAGCCTACCTTCAGGGATGTGTTCACTGTGGCGACTAGGGTTGGACCAGGGGCCAAGGCCCCGGTAAGCCCAATTGTGAAGGCGAATATCAGTATCTCCAAGATGCCGTCCATATAATGTAGATCTCCTCTTCGGGGTGAGAACTTCAGATATAAATGCTGTTCGACGAGATGCCGCTTGATATAAGGCGACCGACATTATGGCGGCCGGGATCGGAGAATGCTTTATCCACGCCATCGGGCGGGGATGGACAGGTCGGGATTCGAACCCGAGGCCTCTACCATGCCAAGGTAGCGATCTTCCGACTGATCTACCTGCCCTTGATTCGCCCTATGCAGATGGCCCAGATAAACATGTCGGTAGGAGCCCCCTTCCGTAGAGCCCTCCATCCTCAGCCCTCCTTCGGGGGATGCTTGCCTTGAGCGTTGCCCTGAGCGTGGGATAGCCCAGCGGAGATGATCACTTCCATTGCCCTGTCGAAGCTCATATCGAGGGGGACGAAGCGATCCTCGGGGAGGAACAAGAGGAGGCCTGTGGTGGGGTTTGGGGCAGTGGGCACGAAGACGCTAGAAAGGGGGGTCATTGCCACATCATCAACGACCTGGGGGGCGTTGCCCGTGAGAAATCCGATTGCGAATAGGTCGGGCATGAGCTTTACTAGGACGACGTTGCCCAACTCCTTCTTTCCGAATAGGAAGGTGTCGACCACGTTCTTTGCAACCGAGTAGATGCTCCGCGAGAGAGGGATGTTGAGCATGGCTCCTTCGAAGTACTCCGCGGTCTTTCGCCCGAGGGTGACGGATACGAACATGCCGAGCAGGATCAGCGTCCCTAGGGTTACGAGCAGCCCAAGGCCGGGGATGCTCCTTCCGAGGACTATGACGACCAAGGGCTGGCTGATGTCATCGAACAGTCGGACGATGATGAGCAGTATATAGGTGGTTACGAAGAGGGGAACCGCAGTGGCAATGCCCGCGATCAGATAGCCCTTAAGTCTCATGCCCATGGGTTGATCTCAACTCATAGATAAATGGGATTGACCGCACGCTGCCCTTCAGGGAATCCTGCGGATTGCCCGATCGAGGCATGTGCGCACCGTATGGCCTGGGTGGAAGCGGTGGCCGTAGGGGAGGACCGTCCTCCAGCACATATCCTCCGACTTTGGGTAGTTCAAGAGCCTTCCCCTGTCGGAGAGCAGGTAGTTGTAATGGCCGTAAGCCACGAGCAGGGAGTAGGCGACCAGTCGTTCTGCACGGCGGGAGGATGTGTAGACCACCTGCCGGGGATCGTAGGTGACCCTTGCCCCTTCGCGAAAGAGCCGAACGGAGAGGTCGTAGTCGTCGAGAAGGGATATGTCGCTATGGCCTCCGATGCGCCTGTAGGCATCCGCCCTGACGCCCATGTTCGAGCCTATCATGTAGTAGAAGTTCAACGGATTGAGGATGCGGTACAGATCCCTCCACCTGCGCAGAAGCTCGGCCTTGATGTCCGGCTGGATGTACATCACAGGGCCCGTGCTTGCCTGATAGCGCTTCAAATTGAGTTGCACCTCCTCTAGCCAGCAGTAGGATACATTTGTGTCGGCGTCGGTGAAGGCCAGGATCTCCCCAACAGCCGCCAATGCGCCATCCCTTCTCGCACCGCCAATGCCCCGTCCCCTTTGCATTATCACCCTATCGGCTAGGCCCTGGGCTATTGAGACGGTCCCGTCGGAGGATCCCCCATCGACCACGATCACCTCGTAATCCCTGCGATCCAGGCTTTGCCGGGAAAGAGACCTCAGACAGGGGCCAATGGACTGGGCCTCATTCAGAGTGGGAACTATTACAGATATCATATTTCACCAGGCATCGCTCATCAATCTATCCTCATCTGGGCGGTCATCGCCCCTTCGAGCCGATGGGAGCACTGCCTCTTTTTCATGTAGGTGATTCAGTCGATATAAATTCATCGGGGATTCTCCATTCGCGTCCCTCTCGATCAGCTCGGGTGAGAACGTCCGAGATTGTGGATCCCCCTGCATGAGTAGGCTGGGTAGGCCAGCAGGTAGAGTCCCAAGGCAGCCGCGAGCGAGTCAGGAAGGCCATAGAGGCCAGCTGCCATGTATAAGAGGGGCAGGGAAAGCAGGGCGAGGGAAAACAATAGCATCATTCCCCTGGAGAGCCCGGCCCAGGTGACCGTGGTCCTCGTCCTTCCCAGGTCCTCCTCGTAGTCCGAGATCTGATGAGCGATCAAGGCCTCGCATCCCAGCACGAAGGCGATGGCCGCAGCCAGCAACACCTCTTGTAAGGGCGAGCCGCCTGCAAGGAGAAAGCCCGCCAATAGTGGCAACGCGCCGAACATCAGGCCGTGGGTGATGATGTCCAGCACGACCCTCTCCTTGAGCCTCACTCCCCCGGAGTAGGTGGTAAAGAGGAGGACGTTTGCTATGACCAAAGCGGTCCCTGCAACGTTCATCCGAAGCGAGAGCATGAGGGCGAAGACCAGCTGCAGCGCCATCAGGGCGAGGACTCCTCGCCTCGTCACCTCTCCTTTTGCAAGGGGATTTGTCCCGCGCTCCTGCTTTCCTCGATGCAGCCGATCGATCTCCACGTCGAAGAGGTTGTTTGCGACGAATGCATAGCCGATCAATAGGATGTAGACCGCGAAAACGAGGGCCAGATCGACTGCATCCGCTCCTGCCAGCAGTGCCCCCGCAAGTGGTGCGACCGGATAGAACCTGATCCAGTCCTCCACCCGTATCATTCTGAGATAGGGATTCAACAAACCTCCCGATATCAATTGACCATGCCGAATATGGACCTTGGACCGTCCAGATATAAATACTCGCTTCGCCCTGCTACCTCACCCCAATACAACCGCGAATAGATGCGAATGAACGCTAATATCTCAAGTTAATTCGCGTGCATTTGCGGACCCTCTGAGCGTTTGTACATGCTCGTCCATCGGAGTCAAGGAAATCTCTATTAGGGATGGGGGGCAAAGATGGAGGATTATGAGGCTAATCCTATCCATAATGGCATCTGCCCTTCTCATCCTCACCTCTTCGGGATATGATGGATACCAGACGGCAGGTTGGCTGGACTATCCCTACCTCGGATCGAACGCTGACCGCTATCCCATCGAGCTCGGCGAAGGCAGACAAGAGACGATCAACATCAGCCAGAACCTCTCCGGGATTTCGTTGCCTCCTTTCAGAAGGTTGCAAGGCAACTTCACCTGGGCTGAGAGAGATGACCTCTCCGAGTACCACATACCCGCTCTCGTCGACTTTCTCTCACCTGGCTATCAGCCGCCTGGCATGAACTACAGCGGACACGTCCCCGCCCTTGGTGAGTTCGTCGCCCGTAACTGGACTTCGCCTAAGCCTGACTACAGCCAGTACGTGCCTGCCATTGGCGCCTTTTTGGATGATGAATGGGAGTCGCCCACTCCAAATCCCACGGACTACCCTGATTGGATCAATGAGTTTCTGGTGGATTGAGGTCATCCTCTGCAATCGAGTCGATGCGCCGGCGAAGCTGATCCAGCCTATCGGCTAAGACCTTGATCTCCCTCTCTAATGGGGCAAGGTCCTCCTCCCTGTCCTCCTCTTGATTGCGGGGACCGATCGGAGTCTCGCACCCTCGCAGGATGTAGCTCCCCCCGGAGATGCTGATCCCGAGGCCGTATGCCAGAGCGGTTGCGATCTTCTTCCTGGCGCTTGTGAGGTCGTTCCAGAAGGCCTTTCGAGAGATACCCATGAAGAGAGCTGCCTCATGCTGCTGGAAGTCCAGAAGGTCGACGAGCCTGATCGCCTCCATCTCCTCCAAGGTGATGTTTATGGTTGCAGCAGTTCTGCCGGAGGCGGGAAGAAATATGCATTCAGGGGGGATCTCGGTGATCCAGCGCCTCCCACGGCATCTGCCCTTTCGCGGTGGCATGATCTTATAGCTGAATCCGTGGTATAAGAACCTTGTCCGCCGAAAGTTTTAAATAGATAGTCTCCTATGCTAGTTTATCGAACGGAGGTTACTAGATGCCTGGAAGAGATGGAACTGGACCGCGTGGAATGGGTCCCTTCACCGGATGGGGAAGGGGATATTGCGTTGGAATGGGGCCTGGAGCAGGCTGGTATGGCATGGGCCGAGGGTATGGCATGGGCCGAGGGTATGGCATGGGCCGAGGGTATGGCATGGGCCGAGTAAGGCGCAATCGTTACTGGTAAGTAAGTCTATATATGGATCCATATAAAAACCTTGTCCACCGAAAGTTTTAAATAGATAGTCTCCTATGCTAGTTTATCGAACGGAGGTTAATAGATGCCTGGAAGAGATGGAACTGGACCGCGCGGAATGGGTCCCCTCACGGGATGGGGAAGGGGAGATTGCGTTGGAATGGAGCCTGGAGCAGGCTGGTATGGCATGGGTCGAGGAAGGCGCTATCGTTGCTGGCAGGGGGTTCCATATGCGAGTCCATACGCGAGTCCCCCCCGGGATGAGATGGTCTACTTAGAGAATATCTCTTTGCAGCTTGAGCAGGATCTCAAGTGCATAAGGGAGCGGATGGAAGCACTGCGTGCACTCCCCAGAGGCGGGGAGACTCCTTGATCCTATCGATCGCCAGCGGAAAGGGGGGGACGGGAAAGACTCTCGTCGCCACAAGCCTTGCCCACTCACTGGGCAAGGCAGTGCTGGCGGACTGCGATGTAGAGGAGCCAAACTCCTACTTATTCTTCCCCGAGCTAGTGGAGGGGGAGAGCAGGACGGTCTATATGACCGTCCCCCAGGTGGACCAGGACAGATGTACTAGATGCGGAGTATGCTCTGACTTCTGCGCCTTCCACGCGCTCGCCGTCCTCCCACAGGAGGTCTTGATCTTTCCAGAGCTCTGCCACGGATGCGGCGGATGCATCATTGCCTGTCCCGAGAAGGCCATATCAGCCGGGTCGAGACCTATTGGCACCGTCAAGAAGGCAAAGGCTGGGGGGGTGGATCTGGTTTGGGGGGAGCTCAACCTTGGAGAGCCCATGTCCACGCCCTTGATCAAGGAGGTCAAGATGGATGCGTTGGGCCCTACAATACTGGTCGACTGTCCTCCCGGAACGGCCTGCCCGGTCATAGAGGCCGTAAGAGGTAGCGATTTTTGCCTTCTGGTAACTGAGCCTACGCCCTTTGGCCTACACGACCTGGACCTTGCCGTAAGCGTGCTCAAACGACTGGAGATCCCTTGCGGCGTTGTCGTCAACAAGAGCGGCTCCGGAGACGATGCCATCTACGGCTACTGCCAGAAGATGGGCCTTCCAATATTGCTGGAGATACCCATGAGCCGCGGGATTGCCGAGATCTACTCACGAGGTCAAATCTTCGCCCGAGAGATGCCCGAATGGCAGGATCGCTTCAGGGAGCTCTTTGAAAAGATAGGGGAGATGGTGAGATGAGACAGATCACCGTTATAAGCGGCAAGGGGGGGACGGGAAAGACCACCCTCGCTGCATCGCTTGCAGCACTTGCCAAAGGAAAGGCCTTGATCGCCGATTGCGACGTCGATGCTCCCGACCTCCACCTTTTGCTCAAGCCGGATGTGAGGGAGACGCGCGAGTTCTTTGGCCTGCCGCTCGCAAGGCTCGATCGATCCCGATGCACCGACTGCGGCGAGTGCGAGGATCTCTGCCCATCGAAGGCGATCAGCCAAGGCGAGGTCGATCCGTTGTTATGCTCCGGCTGCGGCGTATGCCGCCTGGTCTGCCCGGCAGGAGCAATAGAGATGGTCGATCGCCTATCAGGCCATGCCTACATCTCCGACACCGAGTACGGCCCTCTCGTCGATGCAAGCCTCCTTCCTGGGGAAGAGACCTCGGGAAAGCTGGTCGCCATGGTCAGGGAGATGGCTCGAGAGGAGGCAAAAGCCCATGGGCTCGACCTCATACTGATCGATGGATCGCCGGGAATTGGCTGTCCGGTGATCGCCTCGCTGACAGGGGTCGACCTGGCCCTGGTCGTGACAGAGCCCACCATCTCCGGAGTTCATGACCTGGAACGCATCCTCTCTGTCGCCGACCACTTCGGCGTAAAGAGCCTGGTCTGCATCAACAAGTACGATCTCAACTTGGAGATGACGCAGAGGATCGAGGATATCTGCAAAGAAGGGGCGATAGCTGGCCGGATCCCGTTCGATCCAGCCGCCGTTAAGTCAATAGTCGATGGAAGGCCTTTGGTGGAGGTGGGGGGCGCAGCTGCAGAGGCCATAAGGGAGATCTGGGACCGCCTCAAGGAAGAGGGCTTCGCTTAGGCCTTTCTCCCTCCTTCATCGAAGGCCGAATCCACCCCTCAGATAGAACCGCCTCCCCTGGTACTCGATTTCCCGGAGGAGGCCCTCTTTTAGGAGTTGCTCGACTAGATCCCAGCCGAGGCTGGCCGAGGCCAGGAGGGCTCTTACGGCATCCTCCCTCATGGGGTGTACCGAGGTTATGCTCAGGATCTCCTCCTCCATATCCCCTAGGGGGCGAAAGAGGTTTCCCTCGTAGGCAGTCAGAAGCTCGATCTTCTCGACGGCCCCCCCCAATAGATGAAACGCCGAGACGACCGCCTCCTCCGAAGGCGGCCCAACCCACGGCTCGGCCGGGGGCCGAATCGGAACTGACAGATAGGACCGGGCCGGGCTTATCCGGGTGAGGAGGCTCGCGATCCCCTTCAGGGCTTCCTCTCCATCGTTCATCCCCCCAACGAGCATCGTCTCGGTGACAAGCTCTCCTCGATACTCCCGGGCGAAGCGGAGAATGCCCTCGACGACCTTTTGGTGGTTCAAGCCTCGCAGTGGCCGGTCTATCCTCCTCCAGAGGGCTTCGTCTGCGGCATCCACCTTGAGGGAGACCCAGTCGGCGGCCTTCAGCGCTTCTCTTACCCCCTCTTGCCATAACAGGGATGCGTTAGTGATCACAGCGATCTTGTAGCCCAGGGGTCGAAGCATCTCGATCAATGGTCCTAGGTTCAAGTCCAGCGTGGGCTCGCCGTCGGGAACGAATGTGAGGTAGTCTATCGTCTGGCCGCACTCCTCCGATGCCCGCACCCTCTCTTCTACCTGGTTCTGCAGATCCTCCGGTTGATAGAAGGTCGATCTCTCCATGGTCATCGTGGACGTGCGGCCTAGCTGGCAGTAGACGCACGAGTAGGTGCAGATCTTCGGCGGGATGTTGTTTATCCCAAGGCTGCAACCCAATCGTCTGGATGGTACCGTGCCAAATACCTGCATTTGTAGTTCCTCCTCAAGATCATGATCGCTTCTACCCGTCGATCGGGATTTATGATAACCTTGGCGGCTAAGGAGGGCTATCGCCGGCTCCGGGAGGGGGGACGGCTGGATGGGGGCAGGTCGCTAAATCGAGGCTTGCCGCTGCTCCTATGGCCCTTCTGGCCCCTCCGCATAAGCAATAGAGGCCCTTTGGGCAATATAGGTCACCATCACCGTCGCCCTATGGAGGCTTGCCTTCGCCTCCAGCCCGGTGGGGCCCTCCCGGCGAGGGCGAGGGTGCTTTGGGGACTGCCCGGTGGCTCTTGCATTCGTCGATTCCTCCCGCCGGCATCATGGGGGTGGGCTGCTTCAGGGTGGGGATGCTCTCTTCTCGACCTGATCCTCGAAACCGAGGAGCAACGCCCAGGCGCGAAAGCCGGATTTGAGAGATTGTAATTTATTAAGGGTTAACTTTTTATCTATAATGAGGTGCAAGTCCAAATCATGAGCTTGCTGAAGGATATCTTCGAAATTTTACGAGGTAGGAAAGATAAACATAACGATCGACAAGATGCTCAAGAAACTGATGATCCCTTTAAAAAAGGAACTGATTTTGAGAGGTATGTTGTTAGCTTATTTAATGAGAAATATTTTGGAGTCATTGCCTGGACCAACGACATATCCGGAAAACATGGCGGTAGATGGGTCGAATCTAATTTTAATCCAGATTTAACAATGCGTTTCAATCCACGTAACGAAAAATTTGCTGTAGAGTGCAAATACCGCTCGAATCTTGAAAACGGAGATCTTAAATGGTCTTATCAAGATCAAATTGACCGATATAATCAATTTGAACAAGAGAATTCGATACCTACGTTCATTGTTATCGGACTCGGTGGAATACCAAGCAATCCCGAAAGAATGTTTTGTATACCTCTAATAGATGCGAAGTATCCCGTGCTTTTTCCAAGTATATTTGAGAACTTCGAGCGTCCACCCAATAAAAGATTCTTTTGGAGAGATGGAATCTTAAGATAGCCATTAAAATCTTTGCACGATGTGCTGACTCACGGTTACTCTACTTTTTAGAGGCCGATATGTGGTCATTGGTCACCATTTAATAGATTTTATCGAATATCCTGTCTAATATTCTTACATTGGATTACACAATAAATATCTATATGTATACATTGACATCTCTTTACCTTCCGCAGAGCGGTAATAAAGATGACGAACCTGAGTCCCCCATTTATTAGGCATATGTGAAAACAAATGAGGCGATTGGTGCTGGTTACCACAAATAGCCCATAAACGCAATTTGGCACAATAGATCGCTATGCACCGGTTCTATGTGCCTATATGGGCAAGGGGTCTGGGACGAGCGAAGACTTACGCAGTGATGTTGAAATTTATATGATGGATCCATTTATAGTGTGTTTTGGAAATAATGCATTCGCGAAACCGCTATTGATTCCTGGCTCATTAAGTGTGACAGAATGATATTACTAGACTATTTTTTCAGGACTATTATTATGGGTTACGGGGTCTATATGTAAATAACACTTCCGCTCTGAAAAACGCAACTCCCGTGGCCCTTCTGGCCGCTCCGCAGAAGCTCGATGAACCTGGGCTAGGAGGTAATCGGTCTATTGTAGCGCCGGGTCCTATTCTACTCGTTTGTACATACCTACTACTCCCATGGAGTTCGCTCCTCACCTAAGATCCCATCTGAGCTTGCTCGATATCTTCCGGGAGGGCAAGCCCCTGAATGGGCCCGAGGTTGCCATCTCCATCGCTCTATGGAGTCTGACCTTTGGGGAGTGCTCCAGCATTAGACCTCCCGGCCTCGGGCGAGGCTGAGACCGGCATGATGGGAAGGCCCAGCGACTCTTGCTCACCTCGATCCCACCTGCCCACGTCACGGTGAAGGATAGATTCAGGGCGATGGTGCTCTCAACCTGTCAGAGGTTGATCGGACCTAGCCTGGATCCCCCAGGGGAAGGCTATCGCACCCGACCAGGCAGGCAGGCAGGCAACAGCTTGAATAGGATGTGACTTTTCATGATATCAGTTCGTCTGGGGGGATCGGGTAAGATGAAATTGCATATATTCTGTGGTCCTGCTCTATCTGGCAAGACCGATCATCTGTTAAGCGAGATGCAACGCGCTCACCACGAAGACCCGCTATCCTACATATTTCTTGGACCATCAGGCGTCTTCGTAAAGGAGTTCTCGGAATGGTTCGCAAGGTCTATCGATTCCTCCATCCCCAGGGATAGCTTCCTCGTCATCGACCAGTTCGCAGTCGAACTCCATCGTCGATCTCATCGAGGGCGAATGTATGTCGATCGGGTGCTGCAAAAGGTCATGATCGCCCACATCCTCAGATCGGCAGAAGACGATGAACTCGGCTGCTTCTGCCCCTTTAAAGAGTCCTTGGAACTCGTGGGATTCGTATCCGAGGCCGTCAGAGAGGCCAAGGACGAAGGGGAAGAGGAACTCCTCACCAGGCTATGCAACGATCAGGCCAGGAGCCTCGTCCATCTCGCACTGATGGAGTTGAATAGCCGCAACGATTGCTTCTTCGATACCTCCGATGCCTATAGGGGAGGCGTCCCCGAGGGTTGCCTGTGTTATCTTGGCGTTCGATCACCAAGAAGGCTATTCATGGACGGCTTCTCCAACCTGTCCAACTCCCAGATGATATTTCTCTCTCGGATAATCCCCCTCTTCGATGAAGCCTACTTGACTGCAGACATCGCCCTCATGGATCGAGAGGGCTGGTCCGGCTTCATGGAGATGCTGAAGGCACAAAACGTCCAGATCGACGGGCTTCAGCCGGGCCGCTCGAGGGTGGAGGCCTTGCCCATGGAAGCGGTCTTGAATCCGCATGGTCCTCCTGTGAGCCTTCTCGGCAGTCCAATCCAGGTGGTCCAATACAGGGATCCAGAAGAGGAGCTGATCCAGGTTTGCCGTGAGATCAAGAGGCTCATCATCGACGAAGGAACGGATCCAGGAGAGATCGCCGTGGTCCTCAACAACTTCTCCGAGAGGGCGTTGGAGTTCTCGGCCAAGCTGGAGGAGTATGGCGTTCCCGTAAGCTTGAGGGGTGAAGAGCCATTATCGAGTAGCGTTTCCGTCCAGCTCACGTTGCTTCCCTTCCAAACGGCCCTCGCAGGCTATCCCCCCCATATGCTCATATCGCTCTTGGACCACGGCCTGGGCCTATCAACGCCCATGGAGTTCGATCTTATGCGGCTGGAGAGGTTGGCCATCTCCGCAGGCCTCTCTATGGGGCCCAGGAAGAGCTCTTTGGATGGGAGGAGGGCGGAGTGGAGGGATAAGCTGGAGGGGCACCTCGCCACCTTGATGGAGAGATGGGAGGCGGTCTCCCAGGATGAAGCAGTCTACGAAGAGGAACTGCGAGACCAGGAGGCAGATATCGAACTATGCCAGATGCTGCTGAAGACGGCAGAGGAGCTCTTCGCCTCCCTCGAGGGGATCGAGCTTGCGATGAGCGAGCGCATGGCACTGAGACAGCATCTCGATGAGCTATCCACTTGGGCCTCCCTTCTCAAAGGCCGCCTTCAAGGCCATCCGGAGCTGGAGTGTGAGGCTGCGGCAATCGGCAAGCTTGAGGGCCTTCGCAAGAAGATGGATGCTGCCATCGGCTCATTGGGGGAAGGGGAGCTGGATTTGTCCGAGTTCATGGCATATGTAGAGCTACTCTTGGATGGAGAGGCGTATGGGCAATCGCCGTCTCTCGCAAATGGCGTGGAGATCCTCTCCCTTCATTCGGCCAGGTTCAGGCATAGGGCCGTGAAGTTCATCGTCAACTTCAACGACGGGATCTACCCCCACCGCTGGTCAAACCCCCTGTATTCCTTGGACGGTCGGGGGAAGTACAGCTATCATCGGATAAAGGGGAGGGAGGCAAGAGAAGCCCTCTACACCTGCCTATGCGCGTCGTCCAAGGCGATCATCACCTATCCCAGGGCCTCCCGGGAGGGTGAGCCCCTTGTGAAGTCCCTGTGGCTGGACGGCTGGAGGGATGATAGGACGAAAGGACCCCAGAAGTTGACTTCTCCCATGAGCGACCCGGAGCTGAAGGTCGAGTTCGGATTGGGTCTTGCGAGGGGCGAAAAGGTCGATCTCCCTCCCGAGTTCCTGGACCATCTACGTCCCTTGAAGGAGTACGCCGACTCGATCTTCTCCTGGAGGATACGAGACAGAAGGGCTGTCGAGATCCTACTGGGAGAAGGTATCAGCTACACCAAGCTCTCGGAGTTCAAGGGATGCCCTTACAGGTTCTTCCTCAATCGTGTAATGGGATTGGAGGAGACGGCTGGCCATGATGGCTGGAACCTCTCCCCCATGGAGCGAGGAGTCATCTATCACTCTTGCTTGAAGGAGCTTTACGACCGGTTCCAGGAGGGAGGACGCCTGGATGTGGCGAGGGGTAGCGGCAAGGTCAGGGAGGTGGTCGAGGAGATCATTTATCGCTTTTCGGCCGCAGACAGCATCCGGTCCTTGAGAAGCGTGAAGGCGGCCATGATCGACGATGTGGCATCGATCGTGCAGGGCTATCTGGATTTCGAGATGGCGGATCCGGCAAAGGCTTCCATCGGAGAGAGAACATTGACCGAGCTCCCCTTTCGCCTTTGCTTATCGGAGATGGAACGCGTGATGCCGCAGTGCGCCAAGAGGTATGGGGGCATGGTGCTTCGGGGAAGGATCGACAGGGTCGATCTCAACGTGGCCGAGAAAAAGAAGGTATACGACCTGGTGCTCTCCGATTACAAGTCGGGATCCAGTGGGGATTGGGATCAGTTGAAGCTCTATACCGTGGGGCTCTTGTGCCTCAACCATCGAGAGATTCCTCGGGATCCGAAGCTCTCCAGGTCCTTCTTCAGGATGGTGAATAAGGGGTGCATCTCCAAGAGGCTGGATGCCTTTCCTCGGGAGGGCCGCATGGATCTCGATACTCGCCCCAAGTCCACCTTGAGCTTCGGAGATGTGGACCTTTGGCTTCTTGATACCCTCGATGGGATCTTCGAGGGTAGGGAGTACCTTCCTGGAAGGCTCGCGGGGTCGACCAAGAGCTGTTATCGCTGTGGCCATAAGGTACGATGCGTTGGCCTGGGGGAGCCCTGAGGAGGCCTTGCCATGAGCCGAGATACTTTCATATCGGCGAGCGCCGGTACCGGAAAGACCCATGCCATCTCCAAGGCCTACGTGGATCTATTCGATCAGGCCTTTCAGAGGGGTGAGCCCCTGGATGTGGGCAATGTGGTGGCCATAACATTCACAAGGAAGGCGGCTGCCGAGATGAAGTCTCGGATCCTCGATATGATGAGTGAGCGCTCGAACGAGGCTGAATGGAATCGGCTGAGGTCCTACATGGCCTATGCCTGGATAAGCACCATAGACTCCTTCGCCCAGCGCATACTCTCCGAGGTCGGGATCTACGCCCAGGTGGACCCAGGCCTCTCCATTGGCACCGAGTCCATGATAGAAGGAATCCTTGAGCGGTGCATGGCCCGGTCCTTCGTTGAATATGAGGAGCTGCTCGTGCCAATGCTGCGCTACTATACTATCGATGAGATCGGAGAGGCATTGAGATTGGCCATATTGAGGTGGAGATGCTCCATGATGCGGGCTCGCCCAGCGGGACCATTCGAAGGGGGCCTTCCCCTTCATGGCAACCCTGAGGTGGCTGATGGGCTAGCCCTCGCCTCGAAGGCATTCAAGACGCTCTTCGATAAGGTCTATGGTCTCCTGATCGAAGAGCTGAAGGAGGAAAATCTCACCGATTTCACAGGCGTCTTGCTCCTCCTGAGGGAAATATTGTCGTCGCCCGATAACGCCTGGATCAGGGATCGGTATTCCAGTCAGTTCAGACACATCATCGTAGACGAGTTTCAGGATACCAATTCCCTTCAAAAGGAGATCCTGGACCTGCTCCGAGGCGAGGAGACACGAGTCATCTATGTGGGGGATGCGAAGCAGTCCATCTACAGGTTCCGGGGGGCGGAGGTGGAGGTATTCTCCCAGGCAATGGGTGAGGTGGGGTCGAATGGGGGGGAGATCCAATACCTCGATCGGAACTACCGCTCCCACCCAGACATCCTGGCCTTCTGCAACCTCTTCTATTCGGCCGTCTTCTGCGGGGGGGCCAGTTCGTGCTGTCAAAGCTATGAGCCGGTAGGGCCTCTTTCCGTGGTGGGCGAGACCGAGTGCAGGCCCAGGGTGAAGGTGCTATACGACCCAGAGGACGAGGCGGAGGCTGCAGCCAGATACATACTGGGCCTCGTGGGAAGCGAGTTCGACTTCTTGGAGAGGCGGAGAGACGGCGAAGGGGTGAAGCTCCATCTCCATCGCAGGCTCGTGCAGTTCAAGGATATCGCCATACTGCTCCGGAAGATCAGGCCTGATATCGGCAAGCAGTACATGCAGGCCCTATCGAGGCACGAGATTCCCTACTACACAGTGGGCGAGTTGGGATTCTACGATATGCCAGAGATTGCAGGCATCCTGGCCGCGCTGAAGGTTCTATCCAATCCAGGAGACGACCTCTCACTTACCGACGTCTTGGTCTCCCCCCTGGTGGGCCTGGACATCGAGGAGATGGCAAGGCTCAAGTTCAGGGCAAAGGCATGCGGGTCCAGCATCTACGAGGCCCTGGGCCATATCGAGGCGGGGGATATCTGCCCCGGCAGGATCGAGGGGGCAAGGCGGTTCCAGAGGATGATCGATCGCTACATCCCCATCAGGGCCCTAATCAGGCCCAGCCAGCTGATAGAGAGGATCATGGAGGAGCTGGACTATCCGGCCTTCCTGGCAACCAAGGACAAAAGCGGCAGGAAGTCCGCCAACCTGAGGAAGTTCGTGATCGCCGCAAGGGGCTTCGATGAGGCCGGTGCATCCCTGAGAGAGCTGATTCGGCTGCTTCTCGACGCGGGGTTGGGAGATGAGGAGCAGGCATCCATCGAGAGCGAGGATACGGATGCCGTCAAGATCATGACCGTCCATAAGGCAAAAGGGCTGGAGTTTCCCATAGTCATATTGGGGGAGACCTCTTGGAACAAGAACATGCAAAGAGACCCCCTAATCTTTAATGACGATGGCGGTTGTATTCTCTTCTCCCTTTACCTGAAGGACGAGGGGGAAGGAGAGACATTGCTCAGCCGGTGGATGCAAGAGGAGCAGGAACGGGAACAATGGGAGGAGAAGAGGTCCCTCTACGTGGCAACTACCCGGGCCTCGGATATGTTGGTCATGACTTTCTCGAAGAAGGGCGGGCGGGGGACGAAACCCTGGCGGGAGATGCTACAAGGCGTCCTCATCGAAGGTGAAGATGAAGTCGGTCTTGCCACTGGATTTGAGGATGTCCTGGAGGTAGTAGGGGCTAATGCACCCGCACCGCCTGCGACTCCAACAAGCTCAAAGAGCAGACGGATCGAGTGCATGTACATAACTCCGGTCAACTACCTTCCCTTCAAGGAGTACGTATCTCCTACAGCCATCGTCGAGTCCCAAGGGCTGGGCCGCGCGTTACCTTCAGGGGGCAAAGAGGATGGGGATGGGGGCCTAAGAGGGGACCGAGGCCGTACGTTGGGCCTCCTGGCTCATGGGATCCTGGAGAGGTTGGGGGAAGGTTGCCTGTTGGAGGAGCTCGCAGAAGGTCAGGATTCCTGGATCTCTCAATGGGACGAGGATCTCCGGGAGGATGAGGTCCAAGAGGTTTGGAGCTATCTCGATCGGCTAAGAGACCATCCACTGATTGGGATGATCGAGGAGGCGGCTGAATCCTTTAGCGAGTACGCGCTAGCAAAGCCTCTTGGAAGATTCATCCTCTACGGCAGGCTGGATAAGCTGATCCGGACGGAAGATGGATGGAAGATTGTGGACTTCAAGTTCGCCGAGTCGAAGAGCCACAGCGAGGCTTACGAGTTCCAGATGAGGTTCTATCTCTACCTGGCCCGCGAGATCTTCAAGCCCATGCTGGACGCGGAGATCTTCTACCTGAAAGACGGCGTCGTCCGTGGGGTTGGGATGGGGGATGAAGATGTCGAGGAGTTCGAGAGGGAGCTGATAGGCCGTGTGGAGGAGTACCAGCGTGATATATTATGGCTGCCTGGTTGAACTTGGCCTCAACAAGGACGTTATATAATGCGTTCGCATCAATAAATATCACATTTGAGCGAGTCTAAGAACTCATCTTTGTCATTGTAAATTCTTCCCTTGCCCATCTTGAACTGCTTGATGGCTCTAATTACGCCTGATGCAAAATCATTGGATAGAAGCTCTTCTAGGTCGGACTCTTCCATCTTTTGAGCAGGTTGAATAGCTGACACCATTGACAGTATGATGGCGGGGAGAGTATTTAATGATTTCCGCATGACCTTTCATTACAGGGCTTCAGGATTATGCAGATCCTGAATGCCTTGCAACATGCCTCGCCCTCAAGGATTCAAGACCGTCTGCCCAAGGATGCTTGCCTCTTCAGAGGCGGGAGGAATTGGGCTCCCCCGTAAACTATTTATGCTCATAAATCCACCTCTCGCTTGTGATTTCATGACCCTAAGGCACCCGATGGGCCAACTGCTCGGGCATGATTGAGACCACACTACATGACCACAATTCGCATAGGCCGCAAGGTCTAGCCCGATTATGCATCCGAGGGTAGAATCGCGCGAGGGCCGCCGCAGGGAAATCCTGTTAGGGCTTTGCAAGCCTAATGTCAACCGGCCTATCGTGTGCCCGACTTTTTGCGGAGCCACAAGCCCCCTACTTTAGTGGGGGGGGTAGTTGACATGCTAGTATGTAACCGTCCAAATGCCAGGTGTCGCATATGAAGATAAAGGCCATATATGAGGATGATGTGCTCAAACCTCTCGGGGACCTGGACCTTCCAGATAAGGCTCTCGTCAGCATTACCATTCATGAGAGCTTCAGCGATCTTTTGGACGAGCTGGGCGAACCTGAAGCTAAGGAAGATGTAGAAGCTGTCCTGAATGAGATGCGGAAAAGAAGATACAATGATTAAGATCGTTTTGGATACGTCTGTTTTAATAAAAAGTATTTTCAAGCCACACCGCTCGCTCACCAGAGAGGATTATAATAGGGAGCTGGAGACCCACGAAAAATGCAAAGCGCTCATCAAGCTTGTTGAAGAACGAGATGTAGAAGTTCATGTGCCGAAGGTTTGCGTGGTAGAGACCGCCGCTGTAGCTAAGCGGCTTGCAGGCAGAACTCTGGCTGCCAGAGCATCGAAAGGAATCATAAATTCGTACAATATAGCAGATGAGAATACTGTTTTCAACATTGCCTGGGAGGTGGCATTGGAAACCGGTTGCACTGGCTTTGATTCTTATTTCATAGCGTTGGCAAGGAGAGAGGATGCTATATTGCTCACCGATGACTCCGGAATGAATCATCATGCCGAAGAGGTTGGTGTTGACTCAATTTTGATAAGGAGCAATGATCTTAAAACGCTCGAACATAGCTTAGGATGATGCCTCATGCCGGTGAAGAGATTAAAGCCCTTTGCCAGGCTGAACCTTCCAAGTTTTGGATGTGATTACCCATGAACAGATCAGCGATTCGCGATATGACTTTGCGAGCGCGAGAGCCTCTCAGCAGCGAGACGAGAGACCTGCTACGGGGCATCCTACGGCCTGGAATGCAGGGGCAGATTCGAGGACGTTATGCGTCTGCTCGCGGTTCAGTCCCTACAGGATGTCCGGGAGACGAGGATTCGGCTGGGGAATCTTCTCGATGATGAGGGGCAGGCGGTCTTCTCGCGCCCAGAGGCGGTCGCAAACTGGTCAAAGAGGCAGCCTTCACCCACCTCAACCGTTTTGTCGCCTTCAATATGTTGGGGGCAAGAGAGATCATCCGCGGGATAGTGTATCGCTATCGAGAGTCAAATGCCGTCAAGTTTTACCTGGCAGAGCACGAGGAGGACCTCCAGCTCTACGAGCAGGGAAGCCTGCCTCCGAACCAAGGCTGGCGAGGGGCTGAGGGACCAGGCCAATCGAAGGGGGGGAGGGGCGCGAGCCGCGATTCCCGCCTGCGGTCCCCCAAAGAGGCAGAGCTCGATTGCAGAGCAGCCCCTTTACCGCATCAAGCACCCCTCATCTCCAGATGCCAGTACCCCTCCCGAAGCGTCGCCTCCCCCGCCGAGATCTTCACCGGATGGCTGAAGATGGGGCAGTCTAAAACAAATGTATGGAACTCGCCGTTCTCGCCACAGGGGTCTATCGAGGGGTCGCATCTCCTCAGATCCTCCACGAAGGAGTCGTCGATCCTCCGGCCGAGCCACTCCTTCCCCAGCAGATCTGCCTTCACGCTTGCAAGCATAACAACGAATCCAGCATCCAAAATCTCCTCTATGATCCCCTCCGAGTTCTGCTTCCAGATCGGAAGGATGAGCTCTATCTCGAGATCCCTGCAGATCCTCTCGACGAGATCCCTGTGGGTCTCGATATGACCGAAGACCGCGCCGTCAATCCGGCACCCGTCCGCCATCAGATCCCGCACGACCTTCTTGAACTCCTCTTCGTAGGAGGTAAAGCCCTTCCGGATGAGTGGTATCCCCGCCGCCGCGGACTGTGCGCTCAGGAGATGGGGATCGATATCATGAGACCTGTATCTGCTCACATCGCTGAAGTTGAGCAGATGGGTTACCTCATAGCCTTCGGCAATCGCCATGCAAGCGGCAAGGCACCCATCCTTGCCGCCGGTCCAGGAGACGACGACTTTGCCCTTGCACCCCTCATCGGATGTGGAACTCTCGATCATCATCGATCTCGAATCCCCCCAAAGGGAAAAGCCTTATTCTCGCCCATCCGGGCGAAGGGCTTTTTGGGATCGAGAGCCCCTATACACATCATGACAGTCGACCCCACCGCGGCAGTATACCGGGGCCTGAAGATGGCGGCAATCGACTTCGTGGCAAGCGTCCCTTGCATCAACCTCCAGGACCTCCTCGTCCTCGTGGAGGCGGATCCTGAAATCGTCCACGTTCCAGCGACGAGGGAGGAGGAGGGCGTGGGGATCTGCGCAGGCGCCTGGATGGGCGGAAGAAGGCCGGCATTGATGATGCAGAACTCGGGCCTTGGAAACAGCATCAATGCGCTAGCATCCCTAAACCAGCTCTACGGGATACCCCTTCTCATGATCATAAGCCATCGCGGAGGCGAGGGCGAGAGCATAGTCGCCCAGGTGCCCATGGGCCGCCTCGCCCCCGCCCTGCTGAAGGCGATGGAGATCCCCTGCTGGACGCCCCGGACCAAAGATGCTGAGGAGATCGTCTCCCGCGCTTGGGACACCGCCGAGGAAGCGGGAAACCCTGTAGCGGTTCTTCTCGATATCTCCTTTTGGAGGGGCGGATGAAAAGGATAGATGCCATTAGGATCGTCTCAGAGGAGGCAGAGATCCAGGGCGCGGCGCTCATAGGAAACATCGGCTACCCCAGCCGGGAGCTCTACGCCGTAGGCGATCGGCCGGCGAACTTCTACATGCTCGGATCGATGGGCCTTGCATCATCAATTGGCCTTGGCCTCTCTCTTGCGCGGCCGATTCTCCGAGTGATCGTCATCGATGGCGACGGATCTGTGCTGATGAATCTCGGAGGGCTTGCAACGATCGCCGCCAATGCCGGGGGAAACTTCCTCCTCGTGATCCTCGACAACTGCTGCTATGGATCGACAGGCTCCCAGCCAACATGCACCGCAGGATGCGCTGACCTTGCGAGAATCGCGCGGGGGGCGGGGGTCTCCGACGTGCGGGAGGCCAATGATGCGGAAGGGCTGCGCCCTGCCCTCGCGGGAAGCGGCGTCCTCCTCGTTCGCGTCGAGCCGGGAAACGCGTCCGTTCCCATAATCGACCTCTCGCCAGCGCAGATACTGGAGCGGTTCAAAGGATCCCTTCCACCATCCGTGTCATCTTGAAGGAGCCTTCCTGTATCCGCCTCTTGAGATCCCGAGCAAGCCGAAGGGCTCGAAGCCTGTCTGATTGGCGCAGCGCTACAGGGATCTCCCTTCCTTCAAGCGTTATCCTGCCAAGCCTTGCTGAGAAGACGCCATCAGGGCAGGCTCTCGTGCAGAGGCCGCAGTTGAAGCATCTTCTTCCGTCGAGCTTGGGGACGCCCTCCCGAATGCTTATCGCACCGGTTGGGCAGAGATCTTCTGCCCTGCAGCTGCTGCAGCTGTTGCATCCTCGGCAGCGTTTGGGATGAATGCTAACTTTTAGATCCGCTCCATCCCAGAGGCTGCCGTAATCTGCTCTCGCGATCTCCTTTCTCGTTGCAACGTCCATCACAGGGACTGGGATCTCCCGGTCCGTCCGCTTTATTGAATCGAGCACGCGGTCATTTATCACCGGGATTGGAACTCCCCAAGAGGTGACGCACTCGGGCCCGGCTGAGGTATTGAATCCTCCCATGTACTCAGGATCCATCTTGTGCATATCAGCAAACCCGGAGAGGTTTGGCCGTGCAGGGGTGCTTCGGGTTCCCTGGCCGATGACGAAGCCCTCTCCTCCGTTCATGAGGATGCGAGATCCTACACCGATTGTATCGAGCAGTGGATCGCACTTGAGGGGGTTTATCTCGCCGCACCCGGAGAATGTGCACTCGCCGAGCAAGGGGCCAAAATCGGTCGCATGAAATATGGTCGAGAGAGGATTTCTCCCTCGATTGACGAAGGCCGAGTAGTTCGAGAAACAGTGACGTGTGCCGAAGAGCCGGGCGCAAGGGATCTCATCTATGGCGATATCTGTAGAGAAGGGGCGGCCCTCGACGGTCTCCACATCCACGCGCACCTCATCTTTTGCGACGAGATCGCGAAATAGGTGGCCTCCACCATAGCGGGGATCTTCCCTGGATCGAGCGGTCCCAAATACGATCATGTCGAGGATGGATAGGTGCTCGTTTGGACATGGGCCGATCTCGGCCGGAACGCCGTTCAGATAGGCCGCTCTCGCCCTCGAGAATGGGGGGCCGTCGACTGGAAAGGAGAGGACTGCATAGGTTCCGCTCATAACAGCCCTCGTCGCAGCAGTTACGACGTCGACATCTCCAAGGGCAATCTCCTCGCCCTCTTGGGCCAGGCTGCAGACCTCTTCCGCCGTCATCACGACCGCCTCTCCCTTGCTTGCGCGATCCAGTATCGTATCCAGCCTGGACATGGCGCTATCCCATCCGTACTATTGTAGAACGCATTGGCGATATCTTCCTATCGGGGAATATATAGCCTGCTGACTGGAAACACCTTTATACGGACCGCTTCCTTTCACTGGATCGGCGATAGGAGATATGCGATATCGCTCTGATGGTGATGATGATGAGAGGAGAGATCATTTTTGTGATGGTTGCGGCGGTTGTCTTAGCCTCGCTGGGCTGTATCGGCGGCGGCCCGGAGGAGAAGAAGATGACGACGCTGCGGATCGGCTACCAGCCGAGCACCCACCAGGTTGCGGAGATGGTAGCCATGGAGATGGGCTGGTGGGAGGAGGACCTCTTGCCCTTTGGAATAGAGAAGATCGAGGAGTATCAGTTCCCCTCCGGCCCGCCTGAGATGCAGTCGATGCTCGCAGGCGACCTCGACGTAGCCTACGTGGGGTCGGCGCCGCCCATCTCGGCCATAGCGCAGGGGCTCGACGCTAAAATCGTCGCCGCAGCCCAGATCAACGGCTCCAACCTGGTGCTTCGCCCTGAGATCTCCTACGACGGTCCGAAGTCGCTTGTGGGCAAAAAGATCGGAACCTTCCCGCCGGGCTCCATCCAGAGCACGGTCATTCGCAAGTGGTTGATGGATAACGACGTCAACCCGGACGATGTCGAGATTCTGCCCATGGGCCCGGGTGACGCGGTCACCGCGATTACAGCGGGCAAGGTCGCAGGTGTCTTCCTTCCAACGCCCAGCCCATCCAAGATCGAGCTCGAGGGTAACGGCGTATCGGTCATCGCCTCGGGCGAGATGTGGCCGAGCCACTCCTGCTGCTGTCTCGTTGCAAGCGGCGAGCTGATGAGGGAGCATCCGGAGCTTCTCGATGAGATACTAAGGATCCACATAAGGGCCACCGAGTATGCCAACGACTATCCCGATGAGGCGGCGAAGATATTCTCCAATAGGACCGGCGAGGACCTCTCCGTCGTCGAGCACTCGCTTGCCAACTGGGACGGAAGGCTGATCACCGATCCCCACGTGCAGATCCCCTCAACGCTTGCGTTTGCCGCTGTGAACTACGATCTGGGATTTGCGACCAAGAACCTCACAGAGGATGAGCTGTTCGATACCAGCTTCTACGATTCAGTAGCCTGAGGGATGAAATGAGAAGGAGGCTTGGGGGAAAGATCGGGTCGTTCGGGGGGGCATACGGCATCGAAGCCCTCTCCATAGCAGGATTGCTGGTTATCTGGCAGATCGCAGCCCAGGTCATTGACAACACCCTCCTCCTCCCCAGCTTCTTCCAGGTGGTGGGCGGGCTCTTCAGGCAGTGGCAGGCGATCCTCTTTGAGGATCTGCCAATCAGCCTGATCCACTTCTTCATAGGCTTGATTGGGGGGGTCATAGTTGCCCTTCCGATAGGCATGGCAATGGGCTGGTTCAAGGTTGCAGACCGCGTCTTCGATCCGATAGTAGAGCTCTTGAGGCCGATCCCCCCCCTCGCCTGGATCCCATTTGCCATAATCTGGTTCGGACTGACCGACGAGTCTGCCGGGTTCATAGTATTCGTTGGCGCGGTCTTTCCGATATTGATCAACACATACACCGGATTTCGAAACCTTCCCAGGGTCTACGTCGAGTCGGCAAAAGTCCTCGGCTGCACAAGGGATCGGGACCTCATACGCTACGTGGCATTCCCATTCGCCCTTCCATCCATTGCGGCGGGAGTTCGAATCGCCATGGGGATCGCCTGGATGTGTTTAGTTGCCGCTGAGATGTTCGGCGTGAGCACTAGCGGACTCGGCTTCAAGATCTGGCATTTCTACAGCCTGCATCGGATGGACCTGGTGTTGCTCTACATGATCGTGCTGGGCCTCATCGGCCTGACCATGGACAGGGCCTTCAGGTTCCTTGTGGAGGACCGGCTGCTGCGCTGGCGCGTTGGCCTGACGCAGTGAGTCTTCTATGCCTCACCGATCGATCGAGCTCGCCAGTCGCCGCAAATAGATCGGCAGCTCGCCTCAGTCGTCCTTCCGGGGAAGCTCGATTGCCCCGACTACCCGCAGCTTTCCCCCTTCCGGATATGTGAGAACGGCGAGGCCTCCTGGCCGGCAGACGAGGGGTTTTTCGAGGGAGAGCGAGAGGGTGGGCTCGTGCCAGTCCCCATTTACTGTCACCGCCTGGACGCGAGCTGGCAAGAACTGCGCCCAATGGCCAACGTGTAGCACCATCCCCTCCTTGATGGGGCTTGGCCAGTACTTCACAAGCCTTGCCTTTGCCGTTATGGCTGAAAGCGTCTGGATCGTGGCGTCGTTTGTGAGGATCGTACCCCTGTCCAGGTCGTCCACATCCAAGCCCTTCAGCGCGACTCCTGCGCGATCCCCCTCCCCTGCCCAGTCGAAGTCCTGGTCGTGCTTCTGGATGGAGCGGATCTGGGCCGTCTTCTCTCCCGGCAGGACCGAGAGGAGGTCGTGCTTCTTAATCGTCCCCTGGGCCACGCTTCCCAGGGCGACAGTTCCAATTCCCCTCACGTTGAAGAAGTGGTCGACAGGCATCGTCCCACAGGTCGCCCCATCCGATGGGGGCATGGACGCAGCTTCCTCCAGCAACGCCTCCCTGATGGCTATTGGGTCGTCCTCTACGACTCGATACCCCTCGAGGGCGGTCCCTTTGATCAGGGGTGCTATCTGCTCAGGGGCTATGAAGTTTCTTAGAACCATCAGACCATCGCTACGCCCGATGCAATCGAGCATGAGGACCGTCTCGCCAAAGGCCGGATCGATCTTCTCCACCACAAGGATGGCCTTCTTGGCGAGCGAGATCGCATAGAATAGGGGGGAAAGCTTCTCCGGATAACGAGAGGGCTCGATCATCGTAACGCTATCCTCCCCCCTCTTGAGGTTGTAGAATGTAAGGTCGCTCTCTGTGCCCTTCTTTCCCAGCTCCTTGGCATAGCCGGGAGAGCCCAGGACCGCCACATTGAGATTTGCCATGCCAGGGCCCTGCCTGGCTCGGAATAATAGGCTTGCGGTGAGGGTGGACCTCACCGGACCTTGCTGACCCTCAGGCGCAGCGAGCCGTCTCCGTCACGGTGCCCATCCCCACGCGAGGCCCTTGGGAGGGATACCCTTGGACGGATCCGGCTCAGCCTTATGTCGAGCGCCATCTTCTTGTTGTGCCAGGCCTTGGCGAGGAGGGGATCGAGGTCGATTGCCCGATCGTAGCAGTCTATTGCCTCCTCCAGCTGGTGAAGCCTGTAGAGGGAGTTACCAAGCGTGTTCCAGGCAAGCGCATTATCGGGATTCAGCTCGATGGACCTCTTGCTATGGCTCTTCGCGCTAACGAAGTCGCCTTGCAGGTAGAGGATATCCGCCTTCGCAGCCCAGGCCTCCCAGCTCTCGGGGTCTCCGGCCAGCTCCTGGTCAACGACCATCATGGCACCGCCCAGGCCATCGGAGGAGAGCAAGCGGAGTGCATTATGGAGCGCGACCTCTCCCGAGGCCTTACTGGAATCAACTGCAGCAACCATCTTGATCATCACCACCTGTAAAGATATCATCGCCATATTCTTGAATAAGGATCAACCTCGATCCCTGCTCATCCCCATGCAAAGCATTTCTATGCAAAGGCTTGGTCTACCAGATCATTGACCTAAATATAGATGCTTGATATGAACGGATGTGTACAGAGGCCCTTTGCGGGCAGTATGCAGGAGGTCGGGCAAGTTGTGCGGCGCTGATCTGCCCGACGATCTGGAGGAGGAAGAGGAGCGGTCTCCAGCTGGAGACCGCCAGCGCCGAATACCGCCGGAGGCGGAAGGGCGGGGCAAAGTCTAGATCGTAACTCCGCTCTGAATCCATGCTCCATTCGAGCTCGCGTATGCGCTCTGCGTCATCGTTCCCTCGCTCAGGACTCCGCTTTGGTATAAGGATATCCTCATCCCCTGCGACCTCTGCTCGATCCTCTGGTCCACGTAGTTAGTGCCGCCGTGGACCTCGGCCTGGTTGAAGGCCCACTGGCTCCCGCCGTAGGATTCCTGATAGATGCTCTGCTCGATTACGTTGCCGCTTCCGTAGACGAGCGCCGAGTTGCCGGCTCGTTGGTCTCCTCCGTAGCCCGACTGGCGGATGGATTGAGCCAATCCACCGCCATGGCCGTAGAGGCTGGCATCATTCCATGCGGATTGTCCGCCCTGCAGCCGCGGCCCTTCCTGCGAGGCCGCCAGGGGCGCCCGTGTCATGACGCCGGCCCCGTGGCTTTCCCACCCTGTTCCGGAAGGGGTGGCATCCCTTCCGTGATGTCCTCCATTCATTCCGTAAGAAGGGGCATCCGAGCCATGGGGGGCGCTTTCCCCCCCGCCGTAGAAGGTGCCTGCAAAGGCCGGGCAGGAGAGGGCTATCAGGGCTGCGATCATCAATATCTTTCTCATTCTGGTTTCCTGGGAGTGGCATCCCAAAGAGATCTCGCTGTTGGAGATTTAAATTGTTAAGCTTCATATAAATCTCGTTGGAGGGATCACATGGGCCTCATATGAGGTTGAAGGGGTTTGAAAGGGATCTGAGGTCAGAACTTGCTGCCACGTGATAATTATAACCAGGGATCACGGACGATCACCACAAAGACATAAAGGCACAAAGACTAATACTATCTCTTTGCTCTTTGTGCGTCCTTTGTGGCTTTGTTCCTTTGTGGTTAAGTTTCTTGTAACCCATGTTCTCCAGATTCCCGGCTAAACTACCTATCATGCGCGCCCAAATGACCACTAAGTCTCCTGCTGCTACTGTTTTCTCCTATAAAAATGAGTGATGTATAATATATACAGATAACAGACCTTTCGATTGAAAGTGATTTATGCATGCCGATCTATGTATTTACAATCACACACATGAAACGTTCATGCTCCTGCAGGGCTCAGGCACAAAAGATGATATCCGATGTCATGCGGAGCTTTTTCATGCAAGTAGCTACCTGAAATCAATGGGTGTTGGAGGGGAGTAGAACAGACTCAAAAAACCTGGTGCTTTACTGCTATCGGTTTTAATTGGGATCTGACGAAGATGGGTTAGAAAACTAAAGTATAGAGACCATCCGAAGCTGTCTGCTATGATCAATATGGCATCTCTGCAACCCCAGCACTCCACACCCTCGATCGGACGTCCATGCGTCGACACCTCGATTCCAAGCACGCGCGCAATCGTAGGCGCGATATCGAGCTGTGAGACCATAGCCTTCCTCCGGGAATTGGTATATATCATTGTGATGTCATCCATTTGAGGTGATCGTAAATGAAGGTTCTGGCGTTGAACGGAAGCCCTCATATGGACGAGGGAAATACGGGCCTCATCCTCACGGCCTTTCTCGATGGCATGAGGTCGGCGGGAGCAGATATCGAGTCTTTTTGCACCCGAAAGCTGAGTATAATGCCCTGCCTTGGCGATCTTGACTGCTGGATGAAGACCCCTGGCGAGTGCTCGATAAAAGACGATATGCAGATCCTCTACCCAAAGTTCAGGGAGGCGGACGTCGTCGTCTACGCGAGCCCCGTCTACTGCGCGGGAATCACCGGTCCTCTCAAGAACCTGATTGACCGATTGGTTCCCCTATACATCCCAGGCCAGCCGGTGAGTGATCAGTTGGCGGTTCTGATCTCGACCTGCGGGGCATGGGAGTTGGAGGCGTTCTCCCCCCTGCTGGTTCAAATGGGGGCGATATTCAGGGAGCATCTCGCAGGATCCCTCCTGCGGCCCCACGCCGAGATGATGAAGCCGATGCTTGCAGGTCCTGGGCGCGAGCGGGCAGAGGCAGTAATCGCCGCCGCAAGGGAGGCCGGCCGCCAGATGGCAGCCGTTGGCCGGATCGCAAAGGAGGTGCTCGAGGATGTCGGCCGGGAGCTTGGATCCAAGGAGGAGTTCGAGAAGGCTTTCATGGAATGGATGGAAGGGATGAAGAAGGCCGCGGAGGAGAAGGATCGGTGATCCGCCTCCTACCCAACCTCCATCCACTCGACTGGCACTCCCCGCTCTTCGAGCTGCTGGGCGAGCTCCTCCATGAATATCCCCCGGCCTTGGATGCGGCGGTGCTCCGCTGTCCGTGGAAGGCCGCCTTCGTAGCCGGCGGTCGTCGAGAATATCGCACAGCTCGGGCTTCCTGCAACGCCTACGACGACGACTCGAGCACCGCGGCCTGCCAGCATCTCTGCGAGGTCTGCTGCCGGGCCGATGAGCTCTTGAGAGAGACGGCGAAATGCCGGATGGTCGAGCTGCTCTCTCGTAACTGCCCATCGATCGAGCCCTAAGAGGAGGGCCTCCGGACAGGGAAGCTGGATTATCGCCCCCTCGGGCTCGAAGGCTGGGGGATGCAGCCCCTTCAATCTGGTGTGCGGATTTAGCAGACAGTGGGCTACCAACTGGATCCTATCCCTCGTCATCGATCTTTCCATCTCTTGTATTTGATGAACTGATAGAACCTGATGCCCTCGGCATCGTCGTAGAAGACTATGCTCTCCGCCCCCTTTCCGAGGACGAGCTTGAGGCTGTTGTTGTGAAACTCCTTTACATACTCTATGTCCAAGATCTCCTCGATAGGTACGGTCTGCACCTTGTCCCAGACCAGGCCAGGCCAGACGACATGTAGATGCTTCTCCGTGACCACAAGCCAGCTGAAAATCCTCGCCTCTCCCATGCCGATCCTGGCCATGGCGAGCATCCTCTGGTTGCAGAGTCGCTCCACGAGGGCGGGGACGATGAGAAGCGGCTCCTCCCCTTGCCTCGCCATCTTGCCGACCGTTCTTCGAAGCTTCTTTGGAATCTCTATCCTGGCCTCTTCCCTCATCTCTCCATCCATGGACGACACGTTCAGGTGACGATCTTCTCCAGCTGGTCCCTATCGAGTGCCATGCGAATCTCGCGGGCAAGGCGCCTGCCTGTCGACATGGCTTGCCTCCAAAGCGCGTTTCCATAAGGATGGCCGACAGCCATATGCACATTGGTTCCGCCGCCGATCCTGGGGGCCACGTCGTAGATGTAGAAGTTCAAGTCCTTGTCGACGCAGGTCTGGAGACAGAAGGGCCCTATGATCCCGGGTCCGTAATACTCCTGGGTGGTTGCCACATACTTCTCCGCGAGGTCAAATGCCTTCTCGAGAAGGGACTCCCGAAGCGTTGCCGAGTTATGACCACAGACGGTGTACTCGGGATTGATCTGTTGCTCGCCTAGGTGCAGCTGTTGCGGGGCTGGCAGGCGGACGTGTCCGTCGAGGCTTGTCTCGAAGCGCCAGTCAATCCCCAAGAGCTCAATCCTCCTCGATAGGGGGGAGTAGAAGAAGTCTAGGTTGAAGACTGGTCCTATGATGTACCTTTCGATCCTCGCTAGCTCCAGGCCGTCCTGGTCGATCACCCCTTGCTTGAGGAGGAGGTCGGCCTTCTCGTAGTACTCCTCGTAGCTCGCTGCCGTAAAGAAGCCCCTCTCCAGCGTCTTGACCGCGTGCGGCAGCTTGACCATCACCAGACAATCGATATCCTCCGCATCGATCTGCTTCGGGTAGGGGAGGCCGCCCTTCTCCAGGAGCCAGTAGTAATCCCTTTTGTCGCCGCGCTCCTCGGAACGTAGTAGGTTTCGGGAGCCCACGAGGGGCACGGCAAAGTTCTCCTCGACGGCGTCTATTCCGCAGTAGGAGGTAAAGGAGCGGTTTGGCACGAATAGGACGTTCTTGGACCGAAGCATCTCCTGCTCCTTTCCGTTCAGGATCTCCTTAAAGGACTTCAGCACGGTCACCTCGTCAATCATCCCGTTGATCCTTTTGCCGTCCACATGCTCCGAGCGGAAGTAATTGGCATATGTCCTCTCCCGTCCCTCCTGACATACGGCGAGCGTCCTGAAGCCCTCCTCCACCGCGCCGTCGCAAACGTCCAGGGCGGAATGGGAGGCGATCAGGCCTATGAGCGGATCGCTCAGGTCGTATTCATCCAAAATCTCAAAAATTCTGCTGCGATCGATCAAGTTGAAACACCTCAAAACGACGATGCCCTTTTCAATCTGGATGCATCCTCACATATCAAGCTGACTGTTGGGCCAAGGCGAGCAGAAGCTCGCCCTTTCCGTTCTCCACCAGGTCGCCAACGTAGCGCCGATAGGTCAAGCCCTCCACCTCGACCTCATCCTGAAACTGAAACCCGGGAAGGACCGTTGTGCGGCCCCCCACACTAATGCTCCCCTTTGTCATCTCCGCCCCTGGGAGATGGGTATCCCCCCCAATCGAGATGGTGCCTCCACCGTTTGCGGCCCCCGGATAGTCACCGGCATTGCCCAAGACGTGGATGCTTCCGCCGCACATATGTTCTCCCAGGAAGACCCCTGCACTGCCCCGGACGAGGATGGATCCGCCGCGCATGCCGCACCTCTCTCCCCGGTAGCCCGAGCCCACATAGTTTCCGGCATCTCCCTTTACCTCGATCGATCCGCCGCGCATCTCCCTTCCCAACCAGTCGCTGGCCGATCCCTTGACGAGGATGTTTCCGCCTGACATGCCGGCTCCAGCATGCATTCCAAGATCGCCAAGCGCATGGATCTCCCCCGCAGACATCCTCTCGCCGATCCTCTTCACACGGGAGAAGTCGCCGTCTAGGATTATCGTGGTCTCCTCGATTGGAGCTGGCCCCCCATCCGTTTCAATTGCGAAGAGATCGCATAGCTTCGTCCTCCGGTTGCCAAGCCACAGATCGAGCGTTTCCATCTCCTCGACGGAGAGCTTTGCAAGGCCGTCTGCGGTAAGTGCCTCGGCCTCGATCGGGACCAGGTGGGAGGCGAGCGGCCGCAAGGTTATCGTCCTCATTGGGCCACCTCCACGCCGGCCCTGACCGCAACCGGGCGGGAGAGGTAGGCCTCCTGGACCATGTAGTTCGACATCTGGATGCTGTAATACTTCTCGAACTTCTCCTTCAGGGATGTCATCAGCCGGGCCATATCCTCCTCTGGCACGCTCGCGTCGGTCCAGAAGGTCCGGCCCTGTGGAATGCCAACGATCTCCCCATCGCGGGAGACGACCTCCCCCGCCTTGATGGTGTACTTCGCTTGGGTGAAAGCCCTCTCGACGAGCGCGGGATCGCTTCCCGGATCGACCTCTCGGGGATCGATCTCGTAGATGGAGACGTCTCCGTCCGCTCCGACGCCCAGATGGCCCTTCTCCTTGAGCCCAAGAACGCGGGCAGGAGCTGCCCTCGTCATCACGGCGATCTCAGCCCAGCCGAGCTCGCGATCGATGCTTCCGATCACCGACCGCTTCGATAGCATCTCCGGGAGCTTTGCCATCTCCTCCTCCCGGCGCTTGTGGCTCATAAGAAGCGCGATCACCCCAGGGTACTTAACAAACGGCCCACCGTTTGGGTTGTCCGTGGTTAAGAGCACCTTCCAGGGATCCTCGGTGAGGAGGGCAAGCTCAAGCCCTATCGCCCATTGCACAGCGTTGACTGGACTTCCTCTGATGTAGACGAGCGGCACAACGCCGCTCGACTCCTCGAGCTCGATATCGTGGTTGGACCATTTCTGGTGGAGCAGGCGAGCGTTTGCGTACTCTAGAGGGCCGTCTGCAGTCATTGTAGTTGCGCTTCCGAAGATGATCTGGCCCATATCCATTGTCGCGTGATCGTTCTTGTTGTAGTAATCGGCGATCTCCGGGGCCTTGGACTCGAAGTCCCTCCAGCCGGTCCCGCCGTAGGCCGAGAACTGCATATGAGTCACGTGGACCGCCTGGCGGTCCCGGCTCGGAACTATATCCTTCAGGAGATCGAGCGTCTCGATGGCCGTCGTGTAGTTGCCAGGCTTTCCGAGGTTGTTGAAGTGGAGGTGGATGGAATGGGGAAGGCAGAGCCTTTCGTTTGCCCTTGCGAGCTCATGGATTATCTCTGCTGGGGTGACATTGAACTCGGGCACGGGATCGTGCAGCCCTTTGACGTTGGAGCCAAATCCCCAGGCTTCGCCTCCGCCGGGATTGACTATCTTTACGCCGTAGCCCCTGCTCGCACGAAGTCCCCAGGCCACATAGGCTGAGAGCTTGGGCAGGTCTTTTTCGCCGACGCACTCCATCACCGTCCAGTTGCTTCCAAAGAGGGTCAAGGCCCCCTTGTCCAGTATGGGTATCGCCTCGAGCTCCTCGTGGGTATGGCGAGACTCGATTATGGGGGTTGCCGCCTCGAATACCGTGGTGTAGCCCATACGAGCATAGCGGTAGCCGATTGCAGGGGAGTTTGGAACCGTGTATCCGGTGCATGGTCTGCAGAGGCCGCGCAGCGGCTCGGTCCCTATGCGGCCGTCGTCTGGCCTCATGATCCTTCCGGCGTTGAGCTTGGGGCCGGCGATGTGGGAATGGGCGTCGACGCCCCCAGGCAGCACCAGCATGCCTCGAGCGTCGATCGTTGGACCACCTCCGGCCTCGGCGACCACTCCCCCATCTATGCAGATGTCCATCTCCTCGCCGAGCACTCCGTTTGCCGGATCGTAGACGACCCCGCCTTTAATGATCATCTCCAAGCCTCCTTGCGCTCTCCCTTATCTCCTTCAATATCTCCTCATCGCTTGGATAGTCCGACTCGATGACCTTTCTCATTCGAAGGGGCAGGCCATCCATGCGGTAGGCGGTGCCCTCGACCTCTACGCCGGCGATGGCGCACGGTATCACCACATCAGCGAGCAGAGTCGTGGGGTTCTCGTAGGGGTCGATCTGGATGACGGGGATCTCCGCGAGGGCCTCTACGATCGACCTCGGGAAGTTCGAGGCAGGGTCGGAAGCTATGATCAACGCTGCGTCGGCTTCCCTTCGAGCGAGCAGGTCGCATGCAGCAGTCTCCCCGGGATTGAAGTATGGCGCCCCTCGTGAGTAGTCCACGGACATCGGATATCCTCCCTCCCAGGCCATCACCTGGCCAATCCCCGCCACGTTGTAATGGCCGCGCATGGGCATGATCATGAACTTGGTGTGGGCGTTGAGCTCCGCCGTTAGGGATAAGGCGCAATCGATATTCTTGTACCTTCCCCGGCTATGGGTCAGGCCCAGGCCAAAGAAGATGGCCCCAAAGCGCGCCTTCTTGAGGATATCAACGAGATCGACGAGCATTCCTTTGGGGAGGCCGCATACCTCGTCGCCCAATATCTCGGCCTTGCCCGCGAGGATCAGGCGAAGGGCGCTTATCACCTGGTAGTCGGTCCCTGGATCGATCCGTATGAATCGATCGGCCAGCCTTGCGGTGCGAGTCTCCCTCACGTCGATAACTACGACCGTCCTCCCCTTTCGACCTTCGGGGGTAAAGCGCCCAGTGGAGTTGGAGGAGTACCTGCGCATGTGGCGAGGATGTGCCTCGGCCGGATTGCATCCCCAAAACAGTATCAGATCGGCCCTGTTCTTCACCTGGCCAAGGGTGGCCCCGGCAAGCCCCTTCTCCTCTACGCCGATGACGGAAGGGCCATGGCAGACGGTCGCCGTGGAGTCTATCACAGCGCCTATCTCCTCTGCTAAGAGCACCCCCTCCTCATGGGCCTCGCACACGGTGGACGCCCAGCCGTAAAGGAGGGGTCGCTTCGCCGCCTTTAGAATGCTCGCCGCCCGGTCATAGGCCTCCTGATACCCGACCTCGACGAGCTCGCCATCTTGACGGATCATGGGTTTGGATATCCGCCCGTGTCCGGGCCCGTGCCCTAAGATCTTGGAGGAGCCAAGCCTGCAGGCCCCCTTTACCTTTACTATGCCCTCATCGTTCGTCTCAACCCTGATATCGTCGCAGAGACAGCCGCAGAAGGAGCAGATGACGTCCTCGTGGATCAAGTCCTTGTCCTCCCGAATCGGCCGAAAAGCTCTCGAATCGCGAGGACTGGGAAGGTGGTGACCTTCACCTCCACATGCACTCCTTTGTACTGGGGGGTGCCGCAGCCTGATGTATCCGGACCCACCAGGCAGTTGGCCCAGGGACCCATGGGGATGAATATAATGCCGGGATCAAGTCCTCGGTCCTCCTGTGGTGCTAGGATGACGCTACCATGCTCGCTCGTCACCTCCAGGTTTTCGCCTGGGGAGATCCCAAGCCCGCGCAAGTCCGCCTGTGAGAGCGAGCAGGAGGAGGCCTCCCGGAAGTAGTCCGGGGACATCTTTGCCTCGCAAGCCGCACCCTGCCCCAGGGTTCGTCCAGAGATCATTATCGCCTTCACGGAAACCACCATTATCTGAGCATCCAACTTATGTCATCCACCGCTAAAAAGGGTGCGGTCTAGAGCTGCGAAGGACGCGGGCGCCTCATGCGCACCCGAGGAGTGCATCATGTTTATATATGTCCACTGGATTGATGGATAGTTCACCGGCTGGAGAGGGTAATTTGCCAAAAGCTTGGAAGTTCGGAGACGATATAGACACCGATGCCATCATACCTGGTCGCTACCTGGTGATGAATGATCCCTTGGATCTGGCCAAACATGCCTTCGAAGGGATTCGATCCCAGTTCGCGGGCCAAGTGGAGCCTGGCGACGTGATCGTTGCAGGCAGCAACTTCGGATGCGGCTCTTCCAGGGAGCATGCCCCCTTGGCCTTAAAGGGAGCAGGCGTGAAGGCCGTGGTCTCCAGATCGTACGCCCGAATATTCTTCCGCAACTCCATCAACGTGGGCCTTCCCTTGCTGGTATGCGATGAAGTGGATAGGATTAGGGATGGAGATCGCCTCAGCCTGGACCTGGACCGAGGGATCATCCACAATCTGGATCGCCTTGAGGACTACAATACCACGCCCCTCCCCCCCTTCCTTCAGGAGATCGTAGAGGCGGGTGGGCTGATCCAGTACACCAAGAGACAGGTAGGTACTGCATGATATACAAGGTGCCGGTCATCCCCGGCGACGGAATCGGGCCCGAGATCATTGCCGAGGGCAAGAAGGTCTTGGAGGCCGCAGCGGATAAGCACGGCTTTGGCCTCGAATGGATAGAGTATCCACTCGGAGCGGAGCATTTCCTCGAGACGGGCGAGCTCGTCGGCGAGGAGACGCTGAAAGAGCTTGGTCGCTACAGGGCCATCTACCTTGGATCGATCGGCGATCCGCGGGTCAAGCCGGGCGTCCTCGAGAAGGGCATCCTCCTCGCGATGAGGTTCTACTTCGACCAATACATCAACCTCAGGCTGGTCAAGCTGCTCGACGGAGTATGGACGCCCCTCAAGGACAAGGGCCCCCAGGATATCGACTTCGTTGTGGTGCGGGAGAATACCGAGGACTTCTACATCGGCCAGGGAGGCCGGGCGAAGGCCGGACGAAGCCGAGTGGAGTTCGAGGTGATGCGTAGCCTTTACCAGGTCAAGTTCGGCCTGGATGTGGAGTCCGATGGTGACGAGATAGCCTTTCAGATCGGCATGGTCAGCCGAAAGGGCTGTCGCCGCGTTATGGAGTATGCCTTTGAGCTTGCCGCGTCAAGACCGGATCACCATCTATCGAGCGTCGATAAGGCGAACGTGCTGAGCGATATCTACGGCTTCTGGAGGGAGATATTCGAGGAGACCGCGGCGGGATACCCAAAGGTCAAGACAGACTTCAACTTCGTCGACGCCATCACCATGTGGTTCGTCAAGAATCCCGAGTGGTTCGATGTGGTCGTTGCCCCCAACATGTTTGGAGATATCATAACCGATCTTGGAGCGATGATACAGGGCGGCCTTGGGCTTGCTCCTGGCGCAAACCTGAACCCAGAGGGGACGAGCATGTTCGAGCCCATCCACGGATCAGCGCCGAAGTACAAGGGTCTGAACAAGATCAATCCGATAGCCACCATCTGGTCGGGGGCCCTCCTCCTCGAACATCTCGGCGAGCCGAATGCTGCAAGGGATGTGGTCGCAGCAATTGAGGCCAATCTCAGGCAAGGCAGCATAAGGACTTACGATCTCGGCGGGACCTCCACGACGTCCGAGGTGGGCGACGAGGTGGCCAGGTTGATCAAGGAGTCGTGAGGGTTTAAGGGAAAAAGCTTTATGCTGGACAACTTTAACCCTTGCATAGTGCAGTCCAAGGCGGAACGAAGATGGGCTGAATCGCTCATATGGGCTCGTAGCTCAGTTAGGCAGAGCGCCTGGCTTTTAAATTTTTGGATGAAGATACCAGGTGGCCGAGGGTTCAAATCCCTTCGAGCCCGCTTATAGCTGATTCTGAGATATAGGAGGAGGTTGCTTGAAGAAGTTCTCCGTGCTGGATCATGATCTGGTACCCCCCCATATCCTGCTCTCACCGGAGGTGGCTGAAGAAGTCCTTCGCAAGTTCAACGTGGAGGCTTCACAGCTTCCTAAGATCCACGTGAACGACCCGGTGATAAAAGAGATCGGGGCCAAGGTGGGGGACGTCATCAAAGTGATCAGGCACAGCCCGACAGCCAAGGAGTCGGTATTCTACAGGCTCGTGATAGATTGAAAAGGGTGGATTGAGGGTTTGCTGGATAGAAATGTTCTTTATACGGCTTATTTTACCACGGACAAGCTGGTACATCATCACATAAATTCGTTCAACGAATTTATCGATAGGGGTCTGCAGAAGGTCATCGACGAGGTGAGAGTAATAGAGACGAACATCGAGGATACCTACGTCAGGCTGGGACGCATCCATGTTGACCGGCCGATGGTGCGAGAGGCGGATGGGTCGGTTGAGCGGCTCTACCCCAATGATGCCCGGCTCAGGAACCTTAGTTACTCCTCTCCCATCAAGCTGGAGATGACAATAGTCGAGGGGGAGAAGGAGAAGGATATGGTGGAGGCGGGGATTGGCACGCTTCCCATCATGCTCATGTCCAAGGTCTGCAACATGGTCGACCTCTCGCCAGATGAGATGGTGACCTATGGGGAGGACCCCATGGATCCGGGTGGTTACTTCGTGGTAAATGGCTCTGAGAGGGTGATCATGACGCTCGAGGACCTGGCTCCAAACAAGATTCTCGTCGAGTTCAACCAGAGGTACGATGAGAACATTGAGGTTGCCAAGGTCTTCAGCCAGAGGCAGGGATACCGATCGCTGGTTATCGTCGAGCGGGGGAAAAAATCAATACTGGAGGTCTCATTCCCCTCTGTATCAGGACGGCTGAACTTCGTAACTCTTGTTCGCGCCCTCGGGATGGAGACCGATATGGACATCGTGAAAGCGGTATCCGATAATCCCGAGATCATCAAGTTCATGCTGGAGAACCTGGAGGAGGCGGAGGTCTCCACCAACGATGAAGCCCTTGAGAAGATCGGCTCGCGCGTTGCTGCGGGCCAGGCGAAGGAGTACCAGAGGAAGAGGGCCACATATGTCCTCGATAGGTACCTGCTTCCGCATATCGGCGTCGATGAAGGGGTCCGCTACGCAAAGTCCCTCTTCCTCGCCCGGATGGCCGAGGCATGCTTCGAGCTCGCACTGAACCATCGCGGCGAGGACGATAAGGACCACTACTCCAACAAGAGGCTGAAGCTCTCTGGGGACCTGATGGAGGACCTATTCAGGGTGGCCTTCAACAGGCTTACGAGGGACATAAAGTACCAGCTGGAGCGGGCGAGCATGAGGAATCGCGACCTGAACGTCATCACCACCGTTCGAGCGGACGTCTTGACCGAGAGGATGATCCATCCCCTTGCTACAGGCAACTGGGTAGGCGGGAGGACGGGCGTCTCACAGCTCTTGGACCGGACCGACTACATGGCAGCGCTGAGCCATCTGCGCAGGGTCATATCTCCCTTGTCCAGGTCCCAGCCTCACTTCGAGGCACGCGATCTGCACGCTACACAGTGGGGTCGGATCTGTCCCAGCGAGACGCCAGAGGGCCCCAACTGTGGCCTTGTGAAGAACTTCGCCCAGGCGGTGGAGCTCTCCAAGGGGACAGAGGATTATGAGGACGTAAGGAGGATGCTTTACGAGATGGGCGTGATACCGATGGGTGATTACGATGGCTAGCAGCGCAAGGGTATTCCTGAACGGGGAGATCGTGGGCCATAATCCCCAGCCTGAGAAGCTTGTCTCAGAGATGAGACGTCTTAGGCGTTGCGGCCAGATCAGCAACCAGGTCAATATAGCCTTCTTCGAACGCACCGGTGAGATCGTTATCAATACCGATTCGGGCCGGGCTCGCAGGCCTTTGATTAATGTGGAACGCGGCCATCCCATGGTGACGGAGGAGCACGTTTCGATGGTGGATCGGGGGGAGCTGACCTTTGGCGACCTCGTCGATATGGGACTGATCGAGTATCTCGACGCCGAGGAGGAGGAGAACACTCTGATCGCCATCTGGGAGGACGATCTAACGCCTGAGCATACCCATCTGGAGCTGGATCCCTCATTGATACTGGGCATATGCACGGGTCTAGTGCCCTATCCGGAGCATAACGCAAGCCCTCGCAACACCATGGGGGCGGGGATGGTCAAGCAGTGTCTTGGAATGTCCATGGCGAACATGAGGCTTCGGCCGGACACCAGGAGCCACTACCTGCACTATCCTCATCAGGCACTGGTCCGCACCAGGACCGCGAGGGCAATTGGCTTCGACCAGAGGCCGGCTGGCCAGAACTTCGTAGTGGCCGTCCTCTCCTACGAGGGGTATAACATCGAGGATGCCCTCGTCATGAACAAGGGCTCAATCGAGCGTGGCATTGCCCGCAGCCACTTCTTCCGGGTATCGGAGGCCGAGGAGCGCAAGTACCCCGGAGGCCAGGAGGACAAGTTCGAGATCCCGGACCTCGAGGTGCGCGGCGCAAGGGGCTCGGAGACATACGAACAGCTCGACGACGACGGCCTTGTGAACCCCAACGCCTATGTGGGGCCAAACGACGTGCTCGTAGGGAAGACCAGCCCGCCCCGTTTCCTGGAGGAGCCAAGCGAGTTCGGGATAACGCCCCAGCAGCGAAGGGAGACCTCGGTCACCATGCGCTCAAATGAGAAGGGCGTTGTGGATATGGTTATACTGACCGAGTCCCAGAATGGGAACCGGCTCGCCAAGGTGAAGTCCAGGGACCAAAGGGTGCCCGAGCTCGGGGACAAGTTCGCGTCCAGACACGGCCAGAAGGGCGTATTGGGCCTGATCGTGCCGCCCGAGGATATGCCCTTCACTGAGAGCGGCATGGTCCCCGACCTCCTCCTCAATCCACATGCCATCCCATCGAGGATGACGGTGGGTCACGTACTTGAGATGATCGGGGGAAAGGTTGGGTCCTTGGAGGGCCGATTCATTGATGCCACCGCCTTCTTGGGGGAGACCGAGACGGACCTTCGCGGTGCATTGACCAAGTTCGGATTCTCTCACACGGGCAGGGAGATTTTCTACTTCGGCACCACCGGAGAGCAGGTGATGGCCGACGTCTTCATGGGGGTCATCCTCTACCAGAAGCTCTATCATATGGTCTCGGGGAAGATGCACGCTCGTTCCAGAGGACCGGTACAGGTGCTCACGAGGCAGCCTACCGAGGGGCGGGCCCGCGAGGGCGGCCTCCGGTTCGGAGAGATGGAGAGGGATGTTCTCATCGCCCATGGGGCTGCATTGGCACTGAAGGAGCGGCTGGTCGACGAGTCGGACAAGGTGACAGAGCTCGTCTGCAGCAATTGCGGGGTAATCGCCATACATGACAAGCGCAGGAACGCGGACTATTGCCCAGTCTGCGGTGCGGACACGGAGATATATCCAGTGGAGATGAGCTACGCCTTCAAGTTGCTGCTCGACGAGATCAAGTCTCTGGGCGTGGCTCCACGTCTCATACTGGAGGATGCGGTGTAACCATGACCGTTCCAAAGAGGATTGGAAAGATCCGTTTCGGGCTCATCTCCCCCCAGGAGTTCAGGAAGATGAGCGTGGTGAAGATCATCACCGCCGATACCTACGACGATGATGGCTTTCCCATCGACATGGGCTTGATGGACCCCAGGCTCGGGGTCATCGATCCGGGCTTGCGCTGTCGATCTTGCGCCGGCCGGCCTGGCGAGTGTCCAGGCCACTTCGGCCATATAGACTTGATCGCCCCGGTCATTCATGTGGGATTTGCCAAGCTGATCAGAAAGCTGCTTCGGGCCATCTGTCGGGACTGCTCCCGTCTGATGCTCCTCGAACATGAGAAGGCGACCTATATCGAGCAGATCAAGACGCTCGTGCACCTCGGCCAGCCCACGGACGACCTCGTGAGCAAGATCTTCGCCGAGGCTCGCAAGCACAAGACCTGCCCCTACTGTGGGGCTCCTCAGCAGGAGATCAAGTTCGAGAGGCCGCTCGCCTACATCGAGGAGGGCCATAAGCTGACCGCCTCAGACATCAGGGACCGTTTCGAGAAGATCCCAGATGCGGACATCGAGGCCGTAGGGATGAATTCGGCAACCGCAAGGCCTGAGTGGCTGATATTGACCGTTTTGCCCGTGCCCCCTGTGACGATGAGGCCCTCGATCACTCTTGAGAGTGGCCAAAGAAGCGAGGACGACCTTACCCACAAGCTAGTGGACATCATCAGGATCAACCAGCGATTCCAGGAGAATAGGGAGGCTGGCGCTCCCCAGCTCATCATCGAGGACCTCTGGGAGCTCCTCCAATATCACGTCACAACATTCCTCGACAACACGGTCTCCGGCGTTCCTCCCGCTCGTCATCGAAGCGGCCGCCCTCTAAAGACGCTCTCGCAGAGGCTCAAGGGAAAGGAGGGTCGATTCAGGGGTTCGCTATCGGGCAAGAGGGTCAACTTCAGCGCAAGGACGGTCATATCACCCGATCCCAACCTCAGCATAAACGAGGTGGGCGTGCCGCTTGAGGTGGCAATGGAGCTATCTGTTCCATTGATTGTGAATGTCAGGAACATGGAGGTTATCAAGCAGTTCGTACGGCGGGGCCCTGATAACCATCCCGGGGTGAACTACATCACAAGGTCCGATGGGCGAAGGGTCAAGGTGACGGACAAGAACTGCGAGGAGGTTGCGGACCAGCTTGAGATTGGATGGAAGGTCGATCGACAGCTCAACGACGGGGATATCGTCCTCTTCAATCGGCAGCCTTCCCTTCATCGCATGAGCATCATGGCCCATAGGGTCAAGGTGATGCCCTACAAGACATTCAGGCTTAACCCGGCGGTATGTTCTCCTTACAACGCCGACTTCGACGGGGACGAGATGAACATGCACGTTCCCCAGACCGAGGAGGCCAGGGCCGAGGCGCACATACTAATGCGCGTCCAGGAGAACATCCTCTCTCCGCGTTTCGGAGGCCCCATCATCGGGGGAATTCACGATTACGTCACGGGATCCTTCCTCCTTACCCATGGCAGGAAGCCGATCGACCGGCAAGGTGCGATGGAACTCTTAAAGAAGTACGACGGCATCGATCTGCCTCCTCCTGCGGGGACGGACGATGGTGGCGAGCCCTACTGGACTGGCAAGCAGATCTTCAGCCTGATCTTGCCTCGAGGCCTCAATCTGACCTTCAAGGCAGATTTCTGCCCCTCATGCGACCAGTGCAAGGAGGAGAACTGCGAGAACGACGCCTACGTGGTGATCAGGGACGGGAATTTGATCCAGGGCACCATAGACTCGGCGGCGATCGGAGCCTTCAAGGGAAAGATCACCGACCGCGTCATCAAGCAGTTCAATCCAACGATCGCAAGCACCTTCCTAGATCGCATGACGCTTCTCGCCCTGCGGGGGATAATGCTCGCCGGGTTTAGCTTCGGGATCGACGATGAGGATATTCCTGCCGCAGCATCGGATCAGATCAAAGAGGTGACTAGGGTTGCCCGGGAGAACGTGGAGAAGCTCATTTCCGCATACAATGCGGGAGAGCTCGAGCCGTTGCCGGGTCGGACGCTCGACGAGACCCTGGAGATGAGGATCATGCAGACATTGGGCAAGGCCAGGGACAGCACGGGCCAGATCGCCGGGCGTTACCTGGGACTTGACAACAGCGGCGTCGTCATGGCTGTCAGCGGGGCTCGCGGTTCCATGCTCAACCTGACTCAGATGGCTGCCTGCGTGGGCCAGCAGTCTGTGCGTGGCGAGCGCATCAGTCGAGGGTACGCCGACCGCACATTGC